>Ga0210396_10000045_pt1 | contig 264329 bp, 218 predicted proteins | sample IncBWH17OmetaG_FD_155466 | JGI IMG/M metagenome (GOLD analysis project Ga0210396, IMG submission 155466) | Forest soil microbial communities from Barre Woods Harvard Forest LTER site, Petersham, Massachusetts, United States - Inc-BW-H-17-O ... | reverse complement strand
ACCCGAAAATCGCGGAGAGGTGGCAGAGCGGCTGAATGCGGCGGTTTGCTAAACCGTTGTAGGGGCCAAAACTCCTACCGGGGGTTCGAATCCCCCCCTCTCCGCCAGATTTCCCCTAACTGCATCCAGCGTGGAGACTTGCTCCAAGCGGGCCGGCATAATTTCAAAAAGCTTTAGGCCGTATTCAAGATAATAGGCTGGCCAACTGCTGGCCGGAGAGCGGTGAAGCCGCGAGACGCGTGAACGCTGGATGTTCGTCTAGCGCAGTTCGTGGTCGTTCAACTCCGTGGCCAAAGCTCAATTCTAGCTTCTAGCTGCCGGCAAGATTCTTTCGTTTGTCTCTGGAATCACTTCTAGAATGGGTGAAGGATTCGACCATCGCGCGGATGTCACGGTTCTCGAAAACCCGGCCTTCACGCTCCACCGTTTTCTGGACGACAACGTTCACCATGGCCCGCGCCAAGTCGTTGGCCGGGATCACCTGGTTTGGGAAGAGCAACCGAAACGCGGGGTAGATCGCGCGCAAGAGGCGGTAGCTGAAATTCGGTTCCTTCCGCGGTTCCACGGGGTAGATGTAGGCGGGTCGAAAGATGTATACCCGCGGGAATCCTGCAGCGTGCAATGCGTTCTCCGCCTCTCCCTTATAGCGTGCGAAAGCCATCCGGCTTCGGCCAGTCGGGTCCGCGCCTTTACCACTCAAGAATGAGAACGCGGCTTCGGGGCTGCTGGCGTGGAGAACTCGCGCGAACTCGACCGTGTAGTCCACGGTTATCGTGCGAAGCTCAGCATCTGTCACTGCCCCGGTATAGGTGCCCAGGCAAAAGATCGCTGCGTCGTGAGCCGATAACACCTCTGCGAGCGGGGAGCAGTCCGCGAAATCGCTATGCAGAACCTCGTTTAGCTTGGGATGCGAGATGTCGAGTTTCCTGCGCACAATCACGGTCACGCGTCCGACGGAGGGGTCGTCGAGGGCGTAGCCAAGGGCGTATCCACCAACCATTCCGGTCGCGCCCATAATGACTAGGCGTTTCTGACCCGTCGTCGATTGCATAATTTAGCTGACACCTTCCACAACGAGCCCGTGGTAGATCGCCCCGTTTCTGCGGTGCTTGGCGACGGTTTGGTAGGCCTCGCTGTAATACCAATCCTTTGCGGCTTTTGCGTTCGGGAATGTCGCAATAACGATTCCCTCGATCGGATCACCTTCAAGAACTTCGTGCTTTCCATAGGCAACGAGCACTTCGATGGGATGCCCTTTCATCGTCGTTTGGATTCCAGTCCAATATTTTTCGAGCTCTTTTCGGTCAGTGGTTTTGGTTCTCGTGAATACAACGTATGCAGACATGATTGCTCTCCTGCTTTGTTAATCGATTACCGCAGCCATTCGGTTCGTCCTTTATGACATTGCGCGCTCATCGATCCAGTCGACATAGAGCAGGCGCTCGGCAAACAGCCACGCTCCCTCCATCTTCACGAAGGTATCGAGGTAGCGGAGCGAGGCAACCATCAAGCGGCGTTTGCCGCCGTCGACCGTGACATGATGCGCGAGGCAGTAGGCTTCGCCGGTAGCTCTATCCTTTGTCAGCGTAAAGATCGTGCTCTGTCCAACGAAGTGGGTTGTGGCGTCGTACTTGTTCAAGTCTGCGAAGACCGGAGCGAGGGCCTCGCGCGAATGCAGCTCCTGTGAAGGAGTCGGATCCTTGGCATTCATGTACACCAGGAAGTGCGTGCCGGCGGTAAAGAGAGACATCTGACCCTTGGCATCCCGACGGTCGGCGCAATGTGCGTAGGCTTCGACAAGTTCCCGGATCGCAAGGCGGTCCGCGACTTCAGCTGGTGAGATGTTTACGTGTTTGCTCATTCATGGACCCCCATTCGTTCGTGCATTCCGATCGCCTTCTCATTTGAGGACGACCCTTGCTCTGCTAAACGCAGCGCTCAGGCACTTCTTAGGGACCGATATCTTCAGTTCCCATAGTGAGATCTGTCTTCTCAAACTATTGTTCGAAAACCGGCGGCGGACCGCTGACACGGCGCCACTTCAATCGAACATTCACCTCCACGCGATTGGCGATCTTGATGAAAGGGATGCCGCTCGTCATGCCGTACTCTTTCCGATCAAAAGCCATGATGCCGTCGAGCGTGCCGGTGGGTGTTCCTTTGCCGTCGCTCGTGAGAGTGAGTTTCTCCGTCTTGGTAACGCCGCGAATGGTGAAGTTGCCCTCGATGTCAAAAGTGTATGGTCCGGTCTGGACGATTTTCGTCGATTTGAAAGTGATCAAAGGGGATTCTTTTACGTCAAAGAAATCCTTACCTTTCAGCTTGTTGTCCTTCATATGGCTTCCGGTGTTGACGCTACCGGCTTCAATCTCGATGTCTAACACGGCGCTCCTGATATCCCTCGACGAAAACTTGATGCTTGCGTTCCACTTCTCAAAGACACCTTGGATTGAAACGGAGGACTCGACGCCAAATTTGATATTGCTTTCGATGGGCGTAAATTCGTAGGTTGGAACCTGTGAATAGCTCGGTCGCGATGATGCGAGAACAGCCATCAGGCAAGCGGCAGACGCAAGCACGTAGCGAATTAGTGCACTCAGGCGACTTCGCTCATTGTCTCTCCGTGACCAATTCCCGTTAGCTGTAAACATGTATGGACTCCCTCGTTCACTTTTCTCGGTAAGAACGGGTCATTCAAGGATGGCTTTTGGCTCAAGAAAAGCCTCAATGCCGTATTTGCCATATTCGCGGCCGACACCCGAGTATTTGAATCCGCCCCAGGGTGCCTGCGGATCGTCGGTCATGTTATTGATCACGACGCGGCCGGCCCGCAGCTGAGAAGCCACGCGGCGTGCGCGCTGGATGTCAGTCCCCAAGACGGCGGAGTGGAGACCGAATTTGGAGTCGTTGGCAATGCGGATCGCTTCGTCCTCGGAGTCGTAGACGATCACACTGAGCACGGGGCCGAAAATCTCTTCCTGGGCGATGGTCATTTCGTTCTTCACATTGACGAACACCGTGGGCTTCACGAAGTAACCTGCTTCGAGACCCTTCGGGTGGCCTTCTCCGCCGACCAGCACCTCCGCGCCTTCTTCAATGCCTTTCCGAATGTAGGATTCCACGCGCTCATACTGTTTTTGCGACACCATTGGTCCAACCATGATGTTGGGATCGGCCGGATCGCCGACCGTGAAGGCACGCATCTCATCCCGCATCGCCCGCTTCACCTCGTCAAGGCGGCTCCTAGGCACGAGAAGCCGCGTTCCGGCTGCGCAAGCTTGACCACTATTCATAAAGGCCAAGGTAAGAGCCGCTGGAATGGCCTTGTCGAGCGCAGCATCATCCAGCAGGATTGTGGGCGACTTCCCGCCCAGTTCGAGCGTTATGCGCTTCATCGTGGCGGCGGCATCCCGCATGATGGCTGCACCCACGGCCACTGAGCCCGTGAACGAAATTTTCGCCACGTCGGGATTGCGGACGAGCTCAGCGCCGACGACCGTGCCCAGGCCCGTCACCACGTTGAACACACCCTTGGGCAGTTCGGCCGCATTCAGAGCCTCAACCATTACCCACGTCTGGAGCGGGCTCATTTCGCTCGGCTTGATGACGACCGTACAACCAGCCGCCACGGCAGATGCCAGCTTGAGGCAAATGAACAGCGCATTCGCGTTCCAAGCTGTAATCAGACCGGCAACGCCGACCGGCTCCAGGGTGACTGTCGTCTTGCCCCAGCTTTCTCGCAACGGCAGCTGTTGAAGTGCGCTCTCGGCTGCTGCGAAGGCGTTGACGCCCGACTCCACAATAAGCCGGGCGAACCTGGCGACTCCGCCGTACTCCTCCACCATGGCCGCCGTCAAATCGTCGATGCGGGCTGAGACGGCCTTATGTAGCTGGCGCAGATAACGCGAGCGATCTTCCTTTGTTGTGCGGCCGAAACTGGCGAATGCGCGCCTAGCCGCGGCGATTGCGCGCCGCGTATCTTCCTCGTCTCCCAGCGTCGCCTTGGCAATCACCTTCCGGTTGGTCGGCTTGATGACGTTCATGACCTCGCGGCCATGGGATTCAACGAATGCTCCATCGACGTAGTGCGTCGTGATTGTTCTAATCGTGTCTTTCTCTGTGACTGCTTTCATTGTGCTTCTCCCTATATGTGAAGGTTCCAGAAGCCTCATTGCTGCCAGCCTCCTCCTAAAGCTTGGTAGAGCTGAACCAGGGCCAACAATTCATTGAGGCGAGCCTGCGCGAGGCCTAATTCCGCCGAGAAGGCGTTGGTTTCGTTGGTAAGGACTTCCAGATAGCCGGTGGCGCCGCCCATGTAGCGCATGTGGGAAAGACGCGCCGCGTCCTCTGCGGACTGGAAGAGCAGCTCTTGCTGCGCGCGGAATTCTCGCGTCTTGCGATACGCGACCAGGGCATCGGAGACGCTGCGAAAGGCTCCCTGAATCGATTGTTGGTAAAACAGCGCGGCCGTCTGCTGTTGGGCCTCGGCCAGACGCACTCCTGAGCGGAGTCTACCCCCCGTAAAGATCGGCTGAGCGAGCGAAGCGCCAAAACTCCACGCGCCCGCCGGTCCGCTGAATAAATTCGTGAGGGCTGAACTTTGGAACCCACCACCGCCGCTGAGCACGATTTGGGGAAAATAGGCGGCACGCGCCACGCCGATTTCCGCATTTGCAGCGACGAGTTGTTCTTCCGCTTGCCGAATGTCGGGTCGCCGCTCCAGCAGGGATGACGGAAGCCCTGGCGGCACTTGAGATGGTTGTCGTTGCTCGGTGAGGGTCTCGCCTCGGGTTATGTCGCCGGGATTCTGGCCGAGCAAAATGCTGAGAAAGTTTTCCTGCTGCTCTATTTGCTGTTCGAGGGCGGGAATCTCCGCGCCGGCCGTAAAAACCAACTGCTCGGCCTGGCGCACGTCCAGCAGAGAAGTCGCGCCCCCATTTGCCAGAATTTGCGTCAGCCGAAGTGACTCCTGCCGTGAATCAAACGTGCGTTTCGAAATCTCTAGTTCTAGGTCGAGCGCTCGCAACTGGAAGTACGCGGAGGCGACGTTCGCGACGAGCGTGGAAACGACTTCCTGGCGGGCCCATTCGCTCGCCAGCAGATTGGCCCGAGCGGCTTCCGTCGCACGACGAAACTTACCCCAGAAATCCAATTCCCAAGCGGCGGACAGATTCACCTGGCCGGTGCTGGTTTCAAAGGCCGGTAGGAATTTCGATTGAGAAGTGCGGACATCCCCAATGCCGGCTCCAGCGCTCAGTGTTGGAAACTGATCGGCGCGTGTAATCCCGAGTTGTGCCTTTGCTTCGAGTATCCGAGACGCAGCGATTCGCAAATCGTAATTCTGCTGAAGTGCAGTGCGGATGAGCGTGCGCAACTGCTCGTCCTGGAAGATGTCCCACCACTTTTGATCGCCAAGAGATGTAGTTTCTGCTTGTGGTGCTCCGCCAGGTGCCAGTCCCCGGTACATCGGAGGGACGGCGACGGTTGGCCGTTTGTAGTTCGGTCCTACGGTGCAGCCGCAGAGCAAGAGGGGGGCGCAGAGCAGCGCAAGGCAATTTCTCATGTCAATCCGCCTCGGCCGGTGCGTTGGGAGCGGAAAGCACCGAGCTCCTACGGCCAGCGCCCGACCATTTCTCGACCAGATAGAACATGGCGGGAATGAAGAAGATGCCGACGAGGCTTGCAGCCATCATGCCTCCGATGACCGCCGTGCCCATGATCTGGCGGGCCACGGCTCCCGCGCCGGAGGCGGTCCACAGCGGAACCGCGCCGAGAATGAAGGCGAACGAAGTCATCAAGATGGGGCGAAGCCGCAGGCGCGCTCCCTCAAGCGCAGCATCCATAAGAGGCTTGCCTTGCTCGTACTGTTCCTTGGCAAACTCCACGATGAGGATGGCGTTTTTGGCCGCGAGTCCAATCAACATCACGAGGCCGATTTGCGAGTACACGTCGCTTTCGATTTGCACCATGTAACTTGGCAGAAAAGCGGCAAGAAGTGTCCGTCTTAGCCATAAGACTGCAAAAGCTCCAAAAATCGCGACCGGAGTGCTGAGCAGCACGCTGAAAGGGAGAGACCAGCTTTCATAGAGTGCCGCGAGGATCAAGAAGACGAACAGAAGAGAGAACCCGAAGATGGCGCTTGCCGGAACTCCCTCCTGCGCTTTCTTTTCCTGAAAGGACATGCCGAGATAGTCGAAGCCCATCTCATGCGGCATGGTTTTTCGGAACACGTCTTCGAGCGCGGCCATCGCTTGGTCTGCGCTATAGCCGGGAGCTGCCGCGCCATTGATTTGGGCGGCGCGATATTCGTTGAAGCGCATGGTGAATTCGGGACCGTCACGCGACTCGAAACGCGTAACGGACGAAAGAGGCACCATTCCGCCCTTGTTGTTTCGAACGTAGAACTGGCCGACATTTTCCGCTTGGGTGCGATAGTCACCCTCCGCCTCAATGTAGACCTGCCATTGCCGGCCAAAGCGGTTGAAGTAGTTAATGAAGTAGCCGCCCATGAAGGCCTGCAGCGTTTGGTACACGTCCTTGACGGACGCACCCTGCTTCATGACCTTCTCGCGATCCACGTCCGCATACAGCTGGGGCACGCTGGAAAGAGAGGTGGTGCTGAGCCCCGCAAGTTCCGGGCGTTTCCGCGCCTCGGTGAGAAAGGTCTGGAGGTTCGACGAAAGAAATTCGAGGTCTTTCCCGGCACGATCTTCCAGAACGAACGTGAATCCGCCGGACGTTCCAACGCCAGGGATGGCTGGGGGAGAGAAGGAAAAAGCTATGCCTTCGGGGAGCGAGAAAAGCTGCTCGTTGATCCGCTCCTTGATGGCTTGAAGTTGCTCTTCACGTGATTTCCGCTCGTCCCAAGGCTTCAGCGTCACGAAGAAGAAGGCGTTGTAGCTGGTACGCACGAAGCTGAGCAGGCTGAATCCGACGACGCTGGTGGTGTGTTCAACGCCCGGAGTGTGGGACAGAACATTTTCGATTTTCGCGGCTACATCATCCGTGCGCTGAAGAGAGGCCGCGGTCGGAAGCTGAACGTTGACGTAGAGGTAGCCCTGATCCTCATCGGGAAGAAAGCTTGAGGGGACTTTGCTCCCGAACCAGCCGGCGGCGACCGCGAAGGCCGCTAGCAGAATCAAGGCGACTGCACTCTTGCGAATAAGGAACCCGCAAAGCCCGACGTACCATTCCGTGGCGTTTGCAAAGACACGATTGAACCAGCCAAAAAACGCTGCGAGCGGCCCGCGGGAGGAGGTCTTTGGACGCAGCAACAGCGCGGCCAGAGCAGGGCTCAGCGTTAATGCATTGAAGGCAGATAGAATTACGGAAAAGGCGATCGTCACGGCAAATTGCTGATAAAGACGTCCGGTAATTCCGGGAATGAAAGCAGTAGGAATAAAGACCGCGGAAAGAACCAACGCGATGCCAATGACCGGACCAGAAATTTCCTCCATCGCTTTGAGCGCTGCGGCTTTAGGCGTGAGTCCATCCTCGATATGCCGCTCCACCGCTTCGACAACAACGATGGCATCGTCTACCACGAGACCGATGGCCAAGACCAATCCGAAAAGCGAAAGCGTGTTAATCGAGAATCCGAACAACGGAAAGAACATGAAGGTGCTGACAAGGGAGACGGGCACAGCAAGCAGCGGAATAAGCGTCGCACGCCAACCTTGCAGAAAGACGAAAACGACGATGAGAACCAGGACAATGGCGATGACAAGCGTGAGCACGATCTCTTTCATACCTTCGTTGACGGCCTGTGTCGTGTCGAGCGAGATGACATAATCCATGTCCTGCGGCAGTCGAGTCTTCAGCTCGGTCATGAGCTTTCTGACGTCGTTTGCTGCTTGCACGGCATTTGAACCAGGCAGCTGGTACGCCGCAACGATGGCCGAGGCTTTGCCATCCAGCCGGCTAACCATGTTGTAGGCCTGCGCGCCAAGCTCGACGCGCGCGACATCTTTTACCCGGACGACGGCCCCGGTAGGCGACTCGCGAACGACTATATTTCCGAACTCTTCGGGCGATGTCATGCGGCCCTGTGCCCGGACCGTATAGGTGAACTGCTGTCCCTTGGGGACTGGTTCGCTGCCTACTTGTCCCGCGGGGTTTACAGCGTTTTGCGACTGGATGGCTGAAACAATTTCGGGAACCGTGATTGCCAATTTCGCAAGCCGGTCGGGCTTAACCCAGAGGCGCATTGCATATTGGCCGGCGCCAAAAATCTGGACACTCCCGATGCCGTAGGAACGATTAATTTGGTCAGCGAGATTGATGTACGCGTAGTTGGCTAGAAAACGCGCATCGTAGGTGCCGTTCGGCGAATAAAGAGTGACCAGCATCAGCGGAGCGGTCACAGTCTTTTGCACGGTGACGCCGTAGTTCGTGACATCAGCCGGCAGTTGAGACGCGGCCTGCGTTTGTCGCATTTGCGTCAGCATTAGGTCGGTATTCGGATCGGTTTTTACGTCGTAGTCCACGATGAGACGCATGAGGCCGTCGGCGGTCGAGTTCAGCGAATACATGTAGTTCATATTGTCCACGCCGCTCATTTGCTGCTCGACGGGGGTCGCCACGGATTGCTCGATGGTCTGTGCATCCGCTCCCACGTAGGTTGCGAGCACCTGAACCTCGGGTGGAACGATGTTGGGGAACTGAGCCACGGGAAGCGCGGCGATCGTCACTGCTCCGACGATCACCATGAGGATCGAGATGACCATGGCCACGATAGGCCGGTTGATGAAAAACTTGGACACGGGTCAATCGCCTTTCGCCTGTGGCTGTTTGATTTTCACTGTGGCGCCGTTCTGCACTTTCTGCAGTCCCTCGACGACCACCTGTTCCCCAGCTTTGACTCCGCTTTCGACGATCCACATGGGGCCGGCACGGTCACCAACTGTCACCGCTCGGAGGCTCACCGTGTTGTCCGCGCCGACGACTGCGACCTGGTAACTTCCTTGCAGTTCGCTCACGGCCTTCTGCGGCACGAGCAGCGCACCGTGTCTGATGTCCGGCGCCGCTCTCAACCTTCCAAACTGGCCGGGGCGAAGGAAGTTTTGCGGATTGGGAAAGGAGCAAACGACCTGAATACTGCCCGTGGTTACGTCCATTTGTCGGTTGGTGAGCAGACCCATGCCTTTGTGCGGGTAGACGGAACCGTCGGCCAAAATCAGCTCAAATGGCGGGCTGTTGGACGGAATTTCCCTTTGCGTTTCGGTGTTAATCCGGTCAGCAAAGTGGATGTATTCCTGTTCGCTGATCGAGAAATAGGCTTTAATGGGGTTTATTTGCGAGACCGATGTTAGAACTGTCGTCGGGTTCACGAGATTCCCAATTTGCACCTGAGCGATTCCCGAGATTCCGTCGATCAGTGATTTCACGTCCGTGAACTCTAGATTCAGCTTGGCCTGATCGACCTGCGCTTCAGCGGCCTTAACCACCGCCTGTGCCGCGCGATTGGCTTGTACGTCGTTGTCCAACTGGCTCTGCGCGATGGCACGTGCTTTTGCTAGCGGAGTATCTCGGTCGACATCCATTTGGGTTTTGCCGAGTTGTGCCTGGGCTTGGGCCAACTGGGCGTTAGCTTGATCGAGGAGAGCCTGGAACGGGCGTGGATCGATTTGAAAAAGAATCTGACCCTTGCGGACGAACGAACCTTCTTTGTACGTCTGCCGAATGACGTATCCGGTCACCTGGGGTTGAATTTGCGCGTTTACGTACCCGTCGAGCGTTGCCACCCATTCGCTGTAAATGGGAACGTCTTTCTGAATTACGCTGGCGACTTCCACCTCTGGGCCCGGCATGGGGACCGCCGCTTTCGGGCTCCCGCAACCGGGGGCGAAAACCACGGTTGCCGGCAAGAGAAATAGAGCGAGTGGAGCAGCCCAGAAACCGGCGCTGCGAACCTTGCGTCGCTTCTCTCTCTGGCTCAACACTGTGGAATCCGCCGCCGCAACATCCCTCGTTTGTTCCAGAACGCGTCCCAGATAAGAGCTCTCGCCTGGGATGTGCTCGAATTTCCGGGCTCGGCGGTCTTGATCAGGCACTGTCATCGATTTGACTCCAAAACCTCGCGAGCTAATCCCCGAGAGCAGCATGAACTGCCTCTAGTAAAACTGTGTTGTCGAACGGCTTCGCCAAAAACTTCACCGCCCCATCACGCATGGCTTGAGTCCGCATCTTGGCGTCGCCATGCGCGGTAATGAAGATGATCGGTATTCGGCATCGCTCTGCCTTAAGCTTGGCCTGCAGTTCAAGACCAGACATGCCGGGCATCCGTATATCCACGATTAGACATGCGAAATACGGTAATTGGCCGGATTTCAGTAAGTCGTCGGCTGATCCGAATGAGACTGCGCCCAAGCCAGAGGCTTTCAGAAGGCGTTGTAACGCGCCCCGAACCAATTCGTCGTCATCGACAACAGCGATCAAGTTCTTCGTCGCTATGGCGCTCATATCAGACGCGAAGCTATCTCTCGGCCCAAGAGAGTGCAATTGTGATTTGTAATAGGAGGCTTATATCTTCTGATAAGGAAGAGCCAAAGAGGGGACGCCAAGAAAGCCTTCTGTAATCTGGCAAACCGAGAAGCTAGCGGTTCGAGGAAAGCCTGAGTCTTTCGACCATGCTGCCCAATTCAGCGGGGCTACTGGCGTGCATCTTACGCATCACGTTCCCGCGATGAACGGCTGCGGTTATTTCGCTGGTCCCGAGTGCTGAGGCGATCTGCTTTGTTTGCATGCCGGAAACCATGAGTTCCATCACCTCACGTTCGCGTGCCGTTAGGCTTTTATGTCTTTCGTGCAGTTCGGCGATCTCGCTCCGGTGGCGACGCGCCAGTTGGTCGCGTTTTAATGCCTGCTGAATCGCATCCAGTAGATCCTGATCTCGGAAGGGTTTCGTCAAAAACTCGACGGCACCCGACTTCATGGCCTTCACACTCATGGGAATATCCCCATGGGCGGTGACGAAAATGATCGGGATGTTGATGCCCGCCGCAGCCAGCTTATGCTGGACCTCCAGTCCGCCCACTTCCGGAAGGCGTACATCCAACACCAGGCAACTCGGGCCATCCGGGATATTCCGGCGCAAGAAATCCTGCGCGGTGGCAAACAATTCCGCGCGCAAACCGACCGTTTTCAGCAGGCGCTGAATCGATAGCCGCACGTCCGCGTCGTCGTCGACAATGAAGACTGTTGCGCCTGCCTGGGTGCTCATGTTCTTAGAGACTCCTCGTAGGGCAGTGTAAATCGGAACGTCGCGCCGCGTCCGGAGTTGGAGCTGGCCCACAAACGACCACCATGTGATTCCACGATTGAACGGCTAATCGCCAGGCCCATGCCAGTACCTTGCGGTTTGGTGGTGAAGAATGCGTCGAAGATCTGGTCAGCCTTTTCAGTGGGGAGTCCAAGCCCAGTGTCGCTAACGGCGATCAACAACTGACCATCATCGGTCTGCTGCGAGTTTATCTCTAGGTGGGCGCTGACGCCCTGCATGGCCTCGATGGCATTAAGCATGAGATTCATCAACACCTGCTGCAACTGCACGCGATCTGCCATGACTTCTGGAAGGTTTTCTGCAAGTCCGAGATGGACGACCACCGAATGCCGCCTGATCTCGTTCTGGAGCAGAAGAGCGATTTCACGAATGAGTTCGTTTATGTTAACCGGTTCCCGCTGCGGGGCAGTCTTTTTGAAGAGCGCGCGGACCCGGTCGATGATTTCTGCCGCGCGCGTGCCACATCCGATCGTTCCAGAAGCAGCTTCGCGGGCCTCTAAAATATCGGGACGCTCCATCTCGAGAAATCGCAGGCAAGCGCCGGCGTTGGTTACTGCCGCCGTAATGGGCTGCTTTATCTCGTGCGCCAGCGCGGCGGCGAGTTCCCCCATCATATTGACACGATTCATGTGTGCGAGATCAGCCTCTAACTGCCGCAGCTTTTCGCGCCCCTCTTCGGCGCGCTTTCGTTCGGTTATATCTATGGTGATACCGAGATACTCGCCGACTTCTTGAGAAGGATTGTGATGTCCTATGCCACGCATGAATCGGATGGCCCCGTCGGTACGCTGAATCCGAAACTCCACGTCGTAGTCCGCTCCCGTGCGGATCGCATTCTCAAGTTTTGGTCTCAAGGCCGCTTCGTCTTCCGTAAGAATGGTGTTGTAAAAACGGTCGAATGGTATCGCACCTTCCCTGGGATCGAAGCCATAGAGACGAGCGTTTTCATCCGATGAATGAAATATCTTCTGTGTCACCAGATTGCACGCCCAGCTACCGAGATGGGCCAGGCTTTGCGCCTCGGTGAGGTACGCCCGCTCTCTCCGCAATTCCTGGGTCAGTATCTCTTGCTCGGTTACATCCATACCGGTACCGAGAAAACCTTTGAAGATTCCCTGTTCGACAATCCGTATGCCCACGCAGCGAACGTACCGCATCTGGCCGTCGGGACGAATTACGCGTGTTGTGACATCGCACCCGCGTTCCTCTTCCAGCATCAACCGGATCGCTTCCGCCATTGACGGTCGGTCTTGCGGGTGGATGATCGTCAAAAATTCCTCAGTGCTAGGTACGCCTTTTCTCGGGTCAAGACCGTAAATTGGGAACAGTTCATCGGACCACTGGCACTTCGTTCCATCGGATGTCCAACTTCCCATGCGAGCTAGACGCTGTCCTTCTCGAAAATGAGCTTGCGTCAACTGCAAGGCTTCCTCTGCCCGTTTGCGCTCAGTGATGTCCTGCACCGTGCCAAACAGTTTGTAGGGCCGTCCCGCCGAGTCGCGCTTCGCATCACCCGGCACGAAACTCCACCGCCTTGACGTTAAAGCGTGGACCGTGCGCACCTCTCCGTTAGGACGAACGATTCGAAATTCAGCGTCGGGGCGAATTCCTGCAACAAGGTCCTCATCAACTCCCCCATATAGGGCCTCGCGGTCCTCAGGGTGGACCAACGACTGTACCGTCGCTAGGTCCATGGGACGTTCTTGCGGGCTCAGGCCAAAGATACGATAGGTTTCGTCCGACCAGACGATAGCGTCGGTCTCGAGATCCCATTCCCAATGGCCAAGGTGGGCCACGCGTTGAGCTTCTTCCAGCCTGGCCTTACTTTCCTGAAGGTTTCGTGACAACTCTTCGAGTGTCTTTTGCACATCCTCATTGCCCATTGTGAAGCTCTCCCCCTCAAGCCAACGCATAAAAGCGTTGATGCGACAATAAAGCAATTCCCTCGCGAAGAAAAATGCTAGCACGAGGAACTTACTGAGGCACTAGACACCATCCGCTGGACAGGTCAAGGTCACCACGGCACTGGTGATCTCCGGACCAAGACCTTCCGCCTGTCTAGCGACAGCAGTTTCTTCATTTTTCTACTTGCTGAGCCTCTCGTGAGGTTGCCTGGGGCAGTGAGAGTGTGTCGCTGTGACTAGGCGGCCGAGACAAGAAAAATCAGCCTAACTTGGGCGTTTCGTTGGAAATATAAGGTGAGCGTGTCACAGCCATGTGCGCGAGAGGTTAAAACGGGTCGACTGTGACCCAATTGTGACCAAAGGCCGCGCAACGCAGCGAAAGACAATCGAGGCCACGAAACCCATCCTTTTTCTGTCAGGCCGTCTTCAGCGCGCAGCTTTCTGGCGGCGCTGCTCGCTGGCTTTTCGTATTTCGCTTAGGTCGCCGACTGGGCGAATCTCGAAGATGGTGCCGTACTTGAGCGCAGGATGCTGAGACACGATCTGGTGGGCGTGATTCATGTCGTGCGCTTCGAGGATGCCGATGCCGCCAAGCTGTTCCTTGGTTTCGACGTAGGGACCGTCTGTCGTGGCGACCTTGCCGTTTTTCCAATAGACGGTCAGGGCAGTTTCGGCGGGCTGGAGGGCTTCGCCAATGGCCCAGTGGCCGTTGGCGCGAAGATGATCGTCGTAGGTAAAGCAGGCGTCGAACATCGCGTCTTTCTCGGCCTCGGTCATGGCGTCGTGTTTGCTTTTGTCGTAGTAGCCCAAACAGATGTATTTCATGGTTCTTCTCCTAGTGGTGGATAGCCAGCAGCACAGATGCCGCGGATTTTTCGGTCACTGTTTCGAGTAATGAAGCGCAACGCATCCCGATTTAAAGAACTTCGAATCAACAAGTTTTAACTGCAATCTCTCCGGCAGGCTGACACCTTCCAACAATCGCCTGCCTTCTCCTGCAAGGGCTGGCCCAACGACAAAACGATATTCGTCAATCAGGCCAAGCTCCATGAGCTGTGAAGGAATATCTACGCCACCGACTAAAATATTTTTGCCTTTTTCTTGTTTCAATTTAAGTATTTCGTCGCGAAGGTTCGTGCCAACGATTCTCGTTTTTTTGTCTTCAGTGCTGTTTAATGATCGTGAAAAAACAAGTTTCTTAGTGGAGTCGAATGCTCGAGCAAATTCGTGATCTGCTTTTGTCTCGGACGGGTTTTTGAGGACTTCAGGCCAATAGGGAACCATCAATTGATAGGTTTTACGCCCAAAGACGAGCAGGTCAGCATCTCGCAAGAGCTGCGCATTGTATGCAAGTGCTTCTTCATCGACAAATTGTTTGGTGTGGTCGACGCAGCCATCCAGGGTAGTGTTGATTGCGAAGATTAGCTTTCTCATTTGAGTCCTCTCTTTTTCCCATGCTCTCTGACGTCGGCTTACGCCTATGCGCCCATGGTGCCGGTGCGCAAAGGCCCGTTCGGCTTGTAGGTGCTAATGATCACGCCCGAAGCGACAGCCTTCGAGCTGACGAGCTTGAACTCGCGTGGCGGCGTGCCATCCGCGAATATCCGTTTGCCTGTGCCCAGCAGAACCGGAAACACGAGCAGCAAGATCTCATCGGCAAGCTCGTGTCCGAGCAGCACCGGCGTCAGCGTTGAGCTACCCCAGACGATCAGGTGCGGTCCGTCCATCGCCTTGATGCGGCGAACACCGGCGACGATATCCGACCCAATGCTCTCGACAGGTCCCCATGCAAGACTGTCCGGCCTGTGGGTCGCGACGTATTTTGTCGCCGCGTTCAGAGCGTCCGCCATAGGGCTTTTCTCGGCTTTAGGCCAAAAGCTGCTGAAAATATCGTAGGTTCGACGGCCCAGCAGCAGATCGAAGTCGTCGGCGTGAGCCGCCATGATGGCTGCTCCCCCTTCGGGACCACCATGCGGTGCCGACCATCCTCCGTACGCGAAGCCACCACTGGTATCTTCCTGCGGCCCACCGGGAGCCTGAATCACACCGTCCAGCGAGATATGTTCGAGGATCTTGATCTTTCTCATGCGGTCTCCTTGAATATGGTTTTTTGCTCGCCTGCGGCAGGCGCGGTAAACACTATTCCGACGGGGTGTTCGACCGGAAAAACGCGCGCACCTCGCACGACCCCTGGCCGGCGACGGCGCCCTTACGTGCCCACGCCAGTGCCTCGTCCATGCCAGCGGCTAGCAGTATCGAAAGACCGCCTACGTGCTCCTTGGTTTCCAGATATGGCCCGTCCGTGATGAGCACCTTGCCGCTAGGCTGTGCTCGCAGCGACTTCGCGTCGCTCGCCGGGTGCAACCCGGCCGCCAAGATCGTGACGCCTTTAGCTTCCATCTCCTGGTTGAGCGCTTCCATATCGCGCATCATCGCTTCGGTCACGCTAGATGGGTCAAAGTTCTCCGGCAGGTGACCCGCGGCCAGATACTGCGTCATTCCTTCCTTTAACGGCCTTCGGGCCAGCAGCGCAGTAAGGTCACTAGGAAAAAGAGCGCGCACCTCAACCGGCGCCCGGCACGCGACGACGGCCTTGCGTCCCCACGCCAGTGCTTCGTCCATGTCAGCGGCTTCCAGTATCCAAAAACCGCCCACGTGCTCCTTGGTCTCCAGGAACGGCCCGTCGGTCATCAGCACCTTGCCATCGGGCTGCGCTCGCAGCGACTTCGCCTCCCTCGCCGGGCGCAGCCCGCCAGCGAAGAGCCTCGCGCGCTTAGCCTCCATCTCCTCGTTGAGCACGTCGATTTCGCGTTCCATCGCTTTGTCCACGCTAGACGGGGTAAAGTCGTCTGGCAGATGAATCGCAACCAAGTATTGCGTCATGAGTTCTCCTATAAAATTCTTCAGGCCAGCAGCATGGTCGTGTAAGCCGTTCAGTTGCTAGTCGGCTGACGGCACGAAGAAGATCTCTCGCACCTCGACCTGCCCTCGGGTGGCGGCGACGCCTTTGCGCGCCCAGGCCACCGCCGCGTCCATGTCAGCGCATTCCAACATATAAAGTCCGCCGATGTGTTCCTTGGTCTCCAAGTACGGCCCGTCAGTGACGAGGACTCTGCCATCGGTCTGCGGTCGCAGCGACTTCGCAGCCCCCAGTCCGCAAGCGAGTTTCAAGACGCCGGCGTCCTCCATCTCTTTGTTGAACGCGTGGATCGCGCGGGCCGTCGCTTCGGTGACGCTGGACGGGTCAAAGTCGTCGGGCATATAACCAGCAACCAAGTATTGCGGCATTTTCTTCTCCTTTAGCGGTCTTCGGGCAAGCAGCACTGCTTTGCGCACTGCATCTTCATTCTATAGTCGTCGCGCGGGCAAAAAATCGACAGCAGAGCCGAACTATTTTGGGGTGACGATTGGGACGTTCCGTCGGTCCCCTATTTGCTGTCCCCCATTTTCCCCCACTGCAGGGTTACGTCGCTTCATTGCGCTGCTCCGAGGGCTTTTTCCGATTTTCTAATCAGGCACGCTTTCGTAACGCGCAGAGGATTTTTCGTCAACTCTCCGTTAAACTGCTCAGAATTGGGGTCTCCATGCCGGGACCGCGAAAAGAACGTCCCCTGGGCGTGACCATTCTTGCCGCCGTCTGTATCTGTGGCGGACCGATGTTTGTACTCGCGGGACTGGTTTGGCTCATTGTCACTCGGAATATCCTTCTCTTCTTCGTCCCATTCGGTGCTATTCCCCTCGTGCTGGGAATCGTCATGGGCTTGCTGTGGGGTTCTCTCCTTCTCGTAATAGGAATTGGCTTGCTGAGGGTGAAGAATTGGTCCCGTTGGTCGCTGATTGTGTTACTCGGATATGGACTGCTTGACGGTATTGCTCGCCTATATGACATCCGAAGCATCCGCTTACCTAGCGCGGCACTTGTCCTGCTTGAGCCGGTTCTTGGCGTGTGGGTGCTCAGGTATTTATTCAAGCTGCGCGTGAGGGCAGCGTTTGGGCAATCTGACCCTAAGACCTGAACTTTAGCCTTGTTAACCAGATTGTCGAATCAGGCCACTACACTTTATGAAGCAAAATTGGGGAAATTGGGAAAATTGTGTACAGACGGGAGTTTCCCCCGGTTTCCACTTTATTTCAACTCCGCGAGGCGGCGGGCAAGAAAACGGCGGTCCGGCTCCTGTGACGCCAGGGCAAGTGCCTTCTCGTAGGAAGCACGGGCCTCCGGGATTCGCCCTAATCTGCGGCAGAGATCGGCACGGGCAGAGTGCGCGAGGTGATAGTGGGAGAGCTGCTCGCGCGCCAGCAAGTCCTCGATAAGAGCAAGGCCCTGCTCCAGACCTTCGCACATGGCAATGGCCACGGCGCGGTTTAGTTCGACAACCGGGGACCCCTGGATCTGAAGCAAGCGCTCGTAGAGCAGCGTAATCTGGCGCCAGTCCGTGGATGCCACGGAGGAGCTCTCGGCGTGAACGGCCGCAATGGCCGCCTGCAGGGTGTAGGCACCGAAGCGGTGCGAAGCAAGAGCACGCTCGGTGAGTGAGATACCTTCGGCGATCTGGTCCTTGTTCCACAGCGACCGATCCTGCTGCTCCAGCAGAATCAAGTTCCCGTCGCCCGAGGTTCTGGCAGCGCGGCGCGATTCATGCAGCAGCATGAGCCCCAACAGGCCCATCACCTCGGGTTCCGGAAGCAGGCCGAGCAGAAGTCTGCCCAAACGGATCGCCTCACGGCTAAGTTCGGCACCTGTCGTTTCAGCCGAGTACCCCTCGTTGAAGATCAGATATACGACCAGGAGGACGGCTCCTAACCGGGCCGGCAATTCCTGCGAGGCTGGCACCTGGTAGGGAATTGCCTTTTCGCGAATGACAGCCTTCGCGCGGACGACGCGTTGCGCGAGCGTTGCCGGCGTAACGAGAAATGCGCGGGCAATCTCCTCCGTGGTCAAGCCGCAGATTTCGCGCAGGGTGAGCGCAACCTGCCCTTCCGGAGGCAGAGCGGGGTGGCAGCAGGTGAAGATGAGACGGAGGCGATCATCTTCGATCTCCTCGTCATCGACCTTTTCATCAAGCACCGCAGCTTCGTTGCTGCGCGCTTCGGTATAGAGCGCAAAATCGCGCTGCGCTTCGCCGTCGAAGCGTGCGCGCCGGCGTATCCTATCTATGGCCTTGAAGCGTGCCGTTGAAATCAGCCAAGGGCGCGGCTTGTCTGGAATGCCAGTCTGAGGCCAGGACTCCAGAGCGGCGGCGAACGCCTCATGCATGGCCTCTTCGGCGAGATCCAGATCTCCGAGCAGGCGCACGAGCGTCGCCAGAACCCGGCCCGATTCCGACCGGTAAATAGTCTCAATGGTCCTGCTGAGGGGTTCGGGAACAGGCGGCGGCATCTACGCCAAACTAGCAAACGGACCGGCTCGACACAACTCGGACTTCCCCCCTACCCACAATTCAGTGGCCCGCCACTGCGCTGATCGAGGGTTTGCAAAAAGGACAATAGAATAGGTCCTAGTAAACGTGGTTATCGCCACCAACTCCCGAATTATCGGCCATACGGAAACTATCCCCGAATCCTCATCGTAGTGGGAGCTCACATGGTGTAGTGAACCAATTCGCTGCGGAACGGAATACTCAAGAATTGTCTATTCGGCACGGAAGGCCTCTTTTTCTCAAGCCTCCTCGATTTCATTTCCGAAACAAATGCGGGACGTACCAGCGGCCGTAGGTTGCGAATCCCAACAAAAGCACGAGCCACCAGAGCGCAAGTACAGTTCGCATCCAGGCTTTGTATTTAGTGATCCGGAATTTCTCCGGCAAGACGCTTGTGCCCGCTGCCAGTAAAATGTACAACCCCGCGATTTCGGTAACGCTTCCGAGCGCGGCGTGCGCCGTCGCCAGTGCGTAGTAGGCCTTGCCAAGCTTGAGCGGTATCTTCGGTCTTACGTGAACATGGAAGGAAGGAATCATTATGAAAACGATTACGCCAAGGTTGAGAAGTACGATTACAGACTGGCACCAGGCATGCCCCCGAAAACGCCGTAACCGGGCAAGCAGCGCGCCGATGAGCAGCCCCACCCCCATCGCAACCTCAAGGAGCAATACCAGATCCGCGTAGGCAGGTGCCGCCGTTCCTAAGAAGCCTACTTTCACAACATCATCTCCATGCGGTCTAGTGCTCCCGAGTGTCTGGTCGCCAAGGAAGAATCGTGTGCGGCACCACATGGACGGTCGAATGCCATTTCGTGGGAGACTACTGACCTTCCCGACTGCTGCTGAGGAGGAACAGGCCCGGCAGTGGCTTCACCGCAGCAAGACCAGCGGACGGGGACTTGATCCACGAGGGCTGCTTCGGGCAAAGAGTCCTCATCCCCCTCCGTAAGAGACTGCGGCGGAGTTGTTGTCCGCGCCGCCAATCAAAGGTTAGCCGTCGATTCCTTCCAGGGCTCTTTCTTCAGAAGCCCTTTACGATTTTGCAGTTTCAGCGGCATCGTTTGCTGGATTGGCCGCTGCTCGCATTCGTCCCCGGACCTTTAGCGCAAACGTAAGTTCCGGACGCTTCTAGCCCTGTGACCTTTGCTCTTCTTTACGATCAGCGCGTGCCATTGGGACTGGCGGCGCGCGATGTATGGGGGTCGCCCGCGCCGCCAGTGAACGTGCTTGCGTTCATCCAGACTGAGGTAGCGCCCGTCTTATTCCAGATATATCGGGGTTCATGTCTCTCTTTGCATGATTGTCACAACAGAGCCAGTGTCGAGAATAAAACCGCCGTTCATCCGGTTCTCACATAAGAAGCTTCACTGATCGGGGGAAGCCTTTGAACGATTTGGATCCCGAAGACTGGCTGCGCTTCGAACAGCTTGTGCTGCCCCATGTCGACAATGCTTTCAACCTCGCGCGCTGGTTGTTGCGCAGCCGCGAAGATGCCGAAGATGTCTCTCAGGAAGCTTTACTTCGCGCGTGCCGTTTCTTCCGCGGCTTTCACGGTGGAGATGCGCGCGCCTGGCTGCTGCAGATCGTGCGCAATACGTGTTACTCCTGGCTGGAAAAAAATCGCCCGAGGGAACTGATGGTCGAATTCCACGAAGAGCTTCACCCGCAAGCCGTTGCCACTCCCGAATCCATCGCAATCGCCGATGAGGGCCGGGAGCGCCTTGGCCGTGCTCTCGAGACCCTGCCACCTCGTCACCGCGAAGTTCTTGTGCTCCGGGAGCTCGAAGGCTGTTCCTATAAGGAGATCGCTGCCATCACGTCGATTCCCATTGGTACCGTCATGTCTTCGCTCTCCCGAGCCCGCCGCGAGTTGCATTCCGCGCTGGCAAACTCCTCCCACAAGGAGGCTGTCCGTGAAGTGTGACTTTGCCGACTCCCACCTTCAGGGCTATTTCGACGGTGAGCTTGGTGCTCCTAGCGCTGCCGAATTCGAGCGCCACCTCCAACATTGCGTCCACTGCGCCGTTGAGCTCGTGGACCTGGACATGCTAAGCGGGCAATTGCAGCTCGCGCAACTCTATGAAGCCGCGCCGGCCGCGCTCAGGATAAAGATTCGCGCCGATCTTCGCCCCGTGGTGCCCACGGCTGCCGTGCGCCAGCCGCTCCTTTGGCGCTGGCTGGCCGCGGCGGCCGCGCTCCTTCTCCTCGCAATCGCAGGATGGAGAGTGAGTCCGATGCTGCGCACCGACGACTATCAAGCCGAAGTCGCTGCCGAAATTGTCGATGCCCACGTGCGCTCACTGCAGCCGGGCCACATGACCGGCATCGCTTCCAGCGATGAGCATGCCGTGAAAGCGTGGTTTAACGGCAAAGTTAAGTTTGCTTTTCCTATACGCGGCTTTGCGAGCGAGGGCTTCCCATTGCAAGGCGGACGCGTGGATATGGTCGAAGGCCGCCCTGTGGTTGCGCTGGTTTATTCCCAGCGAGAACATCCCGTCAATGTTTTCATGTGGCCCACACGTGAACAGGATACTTCTCCCCGCGCAGGCTCGCGGCAAGGCTATCAATGGATCGATTGGCGAAAGGGCAAGATGGAGTTCTGCGCCGTTTCCGAAGCTTCGAACTCCGACCTTCAACAGCTCCAGCGGCTTTTCACGGAGTAGTCAGACAAAAAGGTGCCAACGTCAAGGGTTATAAATGGTCGGGAACGGGCCTGGGAGGGTTACGGGACCAAGAGTTCTTTTATGAAAGACTTTCGCCGAGGAACCCGTAAAAAGGCCGGTCGGATTAGCTCAGTGGTATTTAGCCTAAGTCTCCTTATAACGCCGTCATCGATAGCAACGAACGAGCAATCCAGCCAAGCGTTAATCTCTGCCCAGACCAAGCGCCCAATTGTGGACAGTAGTGTTGATCCGCTTCAGCAGATAAGCGCATCCATGGAGCTGCTGTCGAAACGGGTGAGTCCAGGTGTCGTGCAGATCTTCGCTACTGGCTACAGTCTCGATAGTGACCGCGAGCACAGAAACACAGATGTGTCGTCGCGCAGTTCGATTTCGGGATCGGGCATCATTATTGCCTCTGATGGGTGGATCGTAACAAACGCCCATGTCGTGCAAGGCGGCCGCCGAATTCGGGTTCGGCTCACCCAAGAGGCCGCTTCGTCAGCGGCGCACAGTGGAGCATCACGCCACGCTCTCTTCGAGGCCAAACTGGTAGTTGCTGATCGGGATACGGATCTCGCGTTACTCAAAATCGAAGCAACCGGCTTGCCCGCACTGGAATTGTCTGATTCGAGCGATCTAAAGCAAGGGCAATTAGTGTTGGCCTTTGGCAGCCCACTGGGCCTCGATAATTCTGTAAGTATGGGGGTTGTGAGCTCGGTTGCGAGGCAACTGGATCCGGACAGCCCGACGATATACGTACAGACAGATGCGGCCATTAATCCGGGCAATAGTGGAGGCCCATTGGTAGATACCAGCGGGCGCGTCGTCGGCATTAATACGCTCATTCTCACGCAGTCGGGTGGCAATGAGGGGATCGGCCTGGCTATTCCCAGCAATGTAGTGCGGAGCGTTTATAACCAGGTACGGAACGAAGGCCATGTGCACCATCATCAGATCGGTTTGCTCGCGCGCAACATCACGCCCGCATTGGCGTCGGGACTGGGCCTGGATCGAGAAGAAGGTGTCCTCATTGAAGATGTGTTGCCAGAGGGTCCAGCCGATCGCGCCGGTTTGATGCCAGGCGATATCGTACTAAGTGTGAACGACAAACGGGTTCAAAATATTCGTCAATTTGCACTAAGCTTGTATTCTTTTGCTGTCGGTGAGCGCGCGAAACTCGAAATTCAGCGGGGGAAACAGACGATCTTCTGTGAAGTGCCTGTGACTGAAAATCAGAACCTGCAGGGACATCTCGCCGATCTGGTTGCAAAACAACAGACCAAGATTCCGCAACTGGGGACCCTGGTTCTCACCCTCGATGACAAACTGCTATCAATGCTTCCCCCGCTGCGCAACCGGTTTGGAGTTGTCGTTGCCGGGAAAGAATCCGAAGGAGCTTACATCGGTGAAGGACCGCTTCCGGGAGACGTGATCTATTCCGTGAATGGAACAGTTGTCGACAGCGTCGGTTCGCTGCGCTCAGCGCTGGACGAACTCAAAGACGCGGACACAATTGTGTTGCAAGTAGAACGGTTAGGAACTCTCCGTTATCTGATTCTTGAAACTGATAAATAATTTAAATCATCGAGTCGTTGCCAGGTCTCTGTACCTCCTGCGCAGGGGGAATAAACGAAAAGGAAGTCCAGTCATTGTAGTTAGAGTGTTCGGATTTTGATGCTCGTGGTTCGTATGACGCAGCTACAAAATGCACCTAAACTCGGTTGCTGACATCTCTGACGTTAAAACTGAAGGAGTCGCGAGCCGGAAAAGAGAATGGTCTTGACCTCAGCGTGTCCATCCTGGCCCAGGTTTAAGTTACAGGGTTTAGGCCGCATTTTTGCACGTTGAATTCAAGGCGTACATTTGTCTGCGTGAATACAAATATTCAAAGTGTCGCACCACCAAGAGGATCCATGAGAAAGATTACGAAGAGTTTTACATTGTCTATTCTCCCCGCGTCTCTCCTGGTATTCGCCGAATTTCTCTCGCTGGCCCAGCCGGCTCCGGCGCAAAGTCAGGATGCCCAGGTCATCGAGATTTCGGCGAAAAAATACGAATACTCGCCCTCGCCTATTCACGTAAAGCGTGGAACCAAAGTTCAACTCAAGATCACGGCCACCGATCATGATCATGGTTTCAAGATCGCCGCTGTTCCAGATGGCTCGGTAACAAATGACACCGCTGGGCTGATTTTCACCTCTCCACAAGACTGTTGGCAGCTCAAAAAAGGTGAAACGGTCACGATTGAATTCTTGGCCCAAGCGTCAGGCACATACACGTTTAGGTGCTGCCATATTTGCGGTGTGGGCCATAGAGGGATGAAGGGCCAACTTGTTGTGGACTAGCGGTAGCACACGAGTTCTAAGAAAGGGCAATGGGCCCGTGTGGCCGTGGAGCAATGGGTAATTGGCTCGCTTGATCTTCCTCTCTCTCGGTATCAAATTCCCTGGTTCAACGAGGCAAGCCAATACGGCGTACAAGGTCTTGAAAGCGCGGATCTGAGCGGAGAGAATCGAAGCCCGGCCGCAAGAGAACCCCAGGGTTAAAGCGCTCTTGGTAACTTTTTTCGAGCCAATTCATGGCTTGATCCGTATCGCCGAGAGCTGCATAGATCACGGCGATCTCCGAACCATGCGAGTAAATAGAGTTCGATCGCTTTTTTAAATCACTCAATAGTTTTATCGTTTCGCTTTTCTTGCCGGATGCGGCGTACGCGCGAGCAAGATTAGCTATGATTGTCGGGCTACCCCCGGAAAGCTGGACGGCTTTTTCCAGCTCCGCGACCGCGTCGTCGTGCATCTGTTTTTGGAGATAAGCCTGGCCAAGTTGATTATGAGCGAGAGCAAAATTGGGATCCATTTCAATGGTCTTGCGGCTCTGTCGTATTGATTCATCATAAGAATGCGCCAGGACAAGAATCTCCGCCAAATCGGCGTTGATGATGAGAGATAGCGGATCCAGACTCTCCGCCTTTCTCATTTCCGTGATCGCTTCGTCATACCGGCCAAGCAGACTCAAATGCCAAGCATACCAATGGTGAGCGGTTGCGTAGCCTGGGTTCAATTCAATGGCTCGCCGGAATTCTTTGCCGGCAGAGTCAAAATCCCAGTCGAAACCATCCAGGCAGAATGCAAGAGAGTTGTGGGCTTCGCCGAGCGCGCTGTTCAGTTCCAGGGCTTTGATCGCCGCGGCCTTTGCTTTTGGGAAAGCCTCTTTGGGGGTCATCACCGCATACTGCCAGTCTCCCAACAAAGCATACGTGTCGGTTAAGCCAGAATAAGCTTGAGCGTATTTCGGGTCCTCCTCGATGGCCTGATTGAAATAAGCAAGGGCAACTTTTAAACCGTCCGCCGTGCGCTTATTCCAGAAATAGCGCCCTTTGAGATAGGACTCGTAAGCTTGCGGCTCGACTACCTTTACGTTCTTCAGCTCAGCCTGTTCCTGTGGATTCAAATTGATCCGAATTTGATCCGCAATGGCTCTAGCCACCTGGTTCTGCAGCGCCAAGGTATCCCGCAATTCACCCTCATAGCTCTGGGACCATAGGTGCTTGTCCGACGAGGCCTCGATCAACTGCGCTGTGATGCGGACCTGGTCGCCGGAGCGGAGCACGGTGCCTTCGATCACGGCGTCCACGTTCAACTCACGCGCGATCTGCGGCAGAGGCTTGCGCGCGCGCTTGTAGGCCATCACGGAGGTACGCGAGATCACACGCAACGCACTGATCTGTCCGAGGTCCGAAATCAACTCATCGGTCATTCCATCAGCGAAATAGTCCTGAGAGGCATCGTTCGAAAGGCTTTCGAGCGGAAGGACCGCCAAGGAGCGGATGACAGTGGACGGGCGGTTCCAGCCATGCAGTTTCCAGGCGGCGAGTGACGCCGTCAGAAGAAGCAATACGAACGCGGAAATTTTCCACGCGAGTGACGGCAGTAGTTGTTTGGGTTCTGCGGATTTTCCAGCGACATCCCTGCGATCAACAGATCCTGGCTCGAGATGAATCTGAGTTGCGAGTTCCGGGCTGCGAGCAGGGAACGCATCGGCAACCTTGACCTCTGCGAGAAATCGGTAACCGCGACGCGCAACAGTTTCCACAAAGCGCGGACTTTCTGCGGAATCGCTGAGGGCCTCTCGGATTTTGCTGATCGCTTTGTTGAGCCCGTGGTCGAAATCCACGAAGGTGTCCGCGGGCCAGAGTTTTTTCTGAAGTTCCTCGCGAGTTACCACCTCGCCGGCGTGCTCCAGCAGCATCGCCAGGAGTTGGAAGGGCTGTTCCTGAAGCCGCACCCGAAGGCCGTGCTTGCGCAATTCGCCGGAGCGAAGATCCAGCTCGAAAACCCCAAAACGCAGTTGCCCGCTACCCTGATGGTTTTCTTGCATGGCGAGGGAAACTTCAGCAAGAGGGAGTGTACCACCGTTTAGACTTTACCAGAACTCCAGGCGGGGATACTTTCCTCTAAGTCTTGTATCTACTTACGGTTACCAAGGGACCCCCATTCCAGCAGGAAAGCACTGCCCGTCCATTGCACCGCTTTCATGAGCAACCCATAGTGAGGCCCTCAAGCTCACGCGTGGGAGGCCGCACGGTCGCAGGGAGGGTTCGATGTTCGAACAGAACGATGTTCCGAATTTTGAGCAGGCTGTCCTACCGCATCTTGACGCCGCCTACAACCTCGCGCGCTGGCTGATGCGCAACGAGCAGGACGCCAAGGACGTCGCCCAGGAAGCATACATGCGCGCTTTCCGATTCTTCCCCGGCTTCCGCGGCGGCGACGCGCGCGCCTGGCTCCTGAAAATTGTCCGCAACACCTGCTACACCTGGTTGCACGCAAACCGGCCACTGCAAGACGCCGCGGAATTTGACGAAAACCTTTTTCGTCCTGATTCTTCAGCTCCCAATCCAGAAGAAGCCATGCTCCAAAACGACAGCAGCACTCTGGTGCGAAAAGCACTGGAGAAGCTCCAGCCGAATTATCGGGAAGTCCTGATTCTTCGCGAACTCGAGGGGATGTCTTACAAAGAGATCTCGGATATCACCGGCATGCCCGCAGGTACCGTAATGTCGAGCTTATCGCGGGCGCGGGGCCAACTGCGTCAGATTCTGACAGGTCCCATGCGCGGAGATACTGTGCCAAGTTCACGGCGCATAACAGCTGTGAACGCATGCCTGCACGAGGGAAAGCGCGAGCCTTCCAAGTCTGGAGTCCTTGTTGCGGAGCCGCTGGCCAAACCTTGAGCGCATTTACTCATCGGTCCGCGCGAAGCCAGGCGAAACGTTGGATGCATTGAATCGGCTCATCGATACAATTCATCCGTAATTTTTCCGCGCGGATCCGCTGAGAAAAATCGTCATAACTCTGCGACCGTAATACTCACAATTTTATTCCCGCCTCCGAAACATCCCTGAATCGGGGAATTATCCAAGCACATGTGTGGTCTTGCACATTGAAGACACTGAAATGTCTCGCAATTCAAAATCGCATCGAATAAGGAGATTTGAAATGATTTGGGCTCGACATTTGAAACTTTTCACGAAGGTAGGCGTGGCTGCTCTTGCGCTGGGCGCATTGGCGACCAGCGGCAACGCGCAGACTGCATACCAGGGCAAGTTCACGCTCCCATTTGAAACTCACTGGGGAAGCGCCACGCTGCCGGCCGGCGATTACACTTTTACAATGGCATCCATAAGCTCTGACTACAGACTCTACATCCGGGGAGAAAAAGTTAACGCCATCATTGAGGCTTCTGCAACCGACGACAAAGGCGTTGCAGCACACGCACAATTGAACTTGGTGGAAATCGGCGATGTGCAGACCGTCCAGACATTCGATGCGCCGGAGCTAGGACTGACCATTATCTACGCCGCGCCCGCACAAAAGCACGCGGGACACAATGAAGCCCATCAAAAGACAGCCTCACAGACCACGCCTGCGACGAAAGTCAGCGAAAACAGAACTTCCATCGCTGTCTACTCTGCGGGTCGCTAAGGAAAGAAGTCATGCAAGTCACCGCAAACGCCGGGGGCAGAAAGCTAGTGGTTGGATCCCTGGCACGGCCCACCATAGAGAAGCGGCGTAGCCTAAACTGGGGTGCACATTCCAGCACTCAATGCATCCCCAAGAAGGCTGCGCCGGCAGTCTCTCCCATCACCAGCGATGCGCTGACCGAAGCGGAGGCCATCCGCCGAGCACGCAACGGCGATCGCACCGTGTTCGAATTCCTCTACCGGTTGCATAGCAGGCGTGTCTACGCCGTATGCCTGCGCATGGTAGGCAACACGGTCGAAGCGGAAGATCTCACGCAAGAAGCCTTTTTGCTTTTGCTCCGCAAGATTCACACCTTCCGCGGCGAATCGGCCTTTTCTACGTGGCTGCACCGGCTGGCGGTCAACGTCGTGCTGATGCGTCTCCGCAAGAAATCTCCGCCAACCGACTCGCTCGAAGCGGCTCTCGACCCTGACGATGAATCCGCCTCGCCTCATCCAGCGTCATTCATGGGCGCGCCCGACTTGTTGCTCGAGGGATCGCTTGACCGCATAAATCTCGAACGCTGCATCAAGCAGTTGCCCCTGGGCTACCGCACGATATTTGTTTTGCACGATATTCAAGGCTACGAGCACCACGAAATTGCCGAAATATTGGGACGCTCCGTAGGTGTTTCGAAGTCCCAGCTGCACAAGGCCCGCATGCGCCTCCGTGAACTCCTCCACGAGGTTCAACGTGACAAGACCCGCGACGAACGCATGGCCGCCGCTAAGACGAGTTGCCGATCAAGCGAGGCTTTGCTCGCATAGTGTTCCTTCGGCGCGCAGGACGACATAAATGCTCGATGCAAGTCGCCTTTCGGAGATCGACCTTTTCAGACAGCTCCCTGATTCCTGCCTCGAAGCGCTTGAGAAAGACAGCAATGTATTGAACTGTGGTGCTGGACATTTGTTTTTTCAGCCGGATCAGATTGGCAGAATGCTCTTCGTTCTGGAGAAGGGTTCTGTTCGCACTTTCAAAACGTATGGCGAGAAAACGCTAACCATCACTGTGCTCCAGCCTCCCGCCATATTCGGCGTCATAGGCTGCTTTGGCCAGGGAAAGCACATTTCCTCCGCAGAAGCCCTCGAGGCTTCGCGTGTCCGAATGATATCACGCGACCGTGTCCAAGCCCTTCTGGAACGCTTTCCTCAGGTGACAAACAAGCTTGTGGACCTGATGAGCGAGCGCTGCGTGTACTTTCTCCAGAGGATGGAGAGCCTCGCTCGCAAAGGCCTGATTCCTCGTCTCGCAACCCTGCTGTTAGAAAAGGCTCAGAATGGCGTAGTAGTTGGCATGACTCATAAAAATCTGGCCGACCATCTCGGGCTTCACAGGGAATCCATCACTGCCACATTGGGCGAATTGCAAAGCGCGGGCATTATTTCGATAAAACGGAAGACGATACGTATTCTTAACCAAGAACGGCTCGAACGCGCCGCACAGGAATAAAGTTCCGTTAGAACCCCTTCGCACTTTTGTAAGGATTATTACATTTCAATTCCGTAACCCTCTTCGATCAAGTGTCCTCTAAGACCAAGACAGAGATCAGCTTCAACTGCGCGCCTTCATCGCTCGCCTAAGAGGGTTGATGGCGCTTTTGGTCCGGCAGGGGCGTCTGTCAGTCCTCTGCGCAGAAAGTGGTTTAGAAGACACAAAAGGGTGTGTCAATGGAACGCCGTGCCGCTCGCACGCCTCGTTCTTTAGCCGCGGCTTTGCGAATGAAAGCTTCGAAGGTTAGTCGTCTGGAATGACCCTCAAAACGCACAACGGACGGTCGAACCTGCGGATTTTGATTTACGGGTGACGGTCAATCCGGCGCTCTCTCGCGGATGCTTTGGCTCAGCGAGGCGAATACCGGAAATCCGGCGCCCGTACCGGGGAGGAAAACCTATGAAGAACAGCAATAACGATCTGGTTTCGCCAGTAATAAGATTCATCTATGCAGTTCGATTCTGTGCCGCTCTGACCGTGGTAGTAGCTTTCTGCATGCTACTTACGGCGGTCAGAGGCAGAGCGCAGACAACCACCGCCGACGTGGTCGGAACGGTGACAGATTCCAGCGGAGCCGCACTGCCGGACGCCAAAGTAACGGTGGAGAACCTCGCAACGCATGGAACCTATACGACGCAGACAACTTCGTCGGGGGGGTACGACGTTCCATTTCTGCTGCCTGGACACTATTCGGTCCGCGTCGAGCTCGCCAGCTTCAAGACCTTTTCGGTGGCGGACATTACGCTGCAGGTGGGCGATCGCGCTAGGGTGGACGCGCAGTTGCAGGTGGGAGATGTGTCGCAAACAGTAGAAGTGCTGGCGCCGAGCCCGCTCTTGCAGAGCGAGACTTCTACTGTCAGCAGCTCGATCACGGAGCACGCGGTGCAAGACATTCCTCTTCCCACCCGCAACCTGACCACGCTGATCACATATACAGCCGGAGCAAACGAAGGCGCGAGCGTAGATTCGTTGAGCAGCGGTCAGCGCCCTGATGATCGCCGCCAAACGAGTGCTTTCTCCGTGAATGGACAGGACGTGGAACTGAACAACGAGCAGATCGATGGCACAGACAATAATGAACGAATTATCGGAACTATCGGCGTGAAACCGCCCATCGATGCTATTGAAGAAGTAACAGTCCAGACCAACAACTACACCGCGGAAAGCGGACGCACACCAGGCGGCCTGGTCAGCGTCGTGACCAAGTCCGGAGGCAACAGTTTTCACGGATCAGTCTATGAATTCTTTCAAAACGACATCCTCAACGCGCGCAATCCGTTTGACGTTGCGCCCAATCCGAAGTCCGAACAGCGCCAGAATGACTTTGGCGGAAGTATCGGCGGACCCATCATCCACGATCGGACCTTTTTCTTTTTCAGCTATGAAGGATTTCGTCAGATCGCCGGAGTCTCAAGCCCGATCTTTAGCAGCGTGCCCACTGCCGCCGAACGGGCATTGGGACCAGCGGGGCTCGTGGCAGCAGACCCCAATATCCCTGCGGGCACGCCAGTCGACCCTGTAGCCGCGAACTTGTTTAAACTGTACCCGCTGCCCAACACCGGCGCGCCAGGGCAATTGACGAACAACTTCGTGTTCGATCCGAATAACGTACAATCCAGCAATTCGTACGACGCCCGTGTGGATCATCGGTTCAACGACAAAAATCTGATCTTTGCGCGTTTCACGTCAAACAATGTTGCTTCTGTGATTCCGACGAGTTTACCCAATGTCACGATTAATGGAGTATCGGTGAATCCTGGAAACGGACAGTTTGGTTTCGCCGGACCGGCCAAGGACATCGCCTACAACTCACAACTCAACTTCGTGCACACCTTCAGCTCAAACCTGGTACTTGAGCTGCGCGCCGCGTACACACAGATTAATAATAGCTCCAACTCGCCCAACTCCGGCACCAACGCGGCCACTGCCTTGGGATTTCCCAAGAATATTAATTTCGGCCCACTCGACAGTTCGGGGCTCCCGCTCATCAATATCCCCAACCTCGCGCCGCTCGGCGACAGTAACTTTGTGCCCATCGTGGACGTTAGCAACACCTTTGAGGAAAGTGGTGCCGTCAGCTACACGCGCGGTTCACACAGCTTAAAGTTTGGCGCTTCGTTGATTCGCCGGCAAGCCCGCAATGTGCAGAGTAGCAACGGCGTGGGCAATATCAACTTTGGATTACAGGAAGACAACGGAGCCACGCAACAGGACAGCATCAACAATCTAGCTACGTTCCTGGTCGGTGCCTTCACCGGCGAAGGCCGCAACACCGACCTTTTCACGCCCAACTACCGATCTTGGGAGCCCGGTTTCTTCGCCCAGGACAATTGGAAAGTGCGGCCGTGGCTGACGATTAACATTGGCGCCCGCTATGACATATTCACGCCGTTTACCGAGGTTCATGGCTACCTCTCGAACTTTGATCCGGCAACGCAGCAACTGCTGGTGCCAGCCCAAGGGCTGAAATTTCTGCAATCCATCGGCGCGAACACCGCGGGAATAGTCGCCTCGTCCCCCACCGCGGGAGTGCAGACCACGTATTCCAACATCGCGCCGCGGGTGGGCTTTGCGGCCACCATTAGGCCGAACACCGTTCTGCGCGGCGGCTACGGCATCGCGGACTTCCCGGGCAACTACACGTCAAACGCATCCCTGAAGAACGCGCCATTCAATGGTGTCTACTCTCCGAGCATCAACGGAACTCCATGCCAGTCTCCGTTGGCATTCCAGATTGAGACCAATTCCGGGAAGGTCGCCAGTCCGCTGCCGGCTTGCCAAGCGGCCCTTGGGCAAACGACGACGCTAAGCGGTGCCACGGGCGGTATTCCCGTACCCACTCCGCAAGCGCTAAATAGCCCGGACCTCTCTCTTCCGGACAACGTGGGGTTGAACTTCCGCACTTCCTACGTTCACCAATTCAACTTGGAGATACAGAGGCAATTTGGCGCCAACGTGATCACCATTGGATACGTCGGCCAGCTGGGACGCCATTTGCCTCAGGTAATCAATGACGTTAACGTGCCTGATCCGCTTAACGCGGTACACACTGCGGCGAACACCGCAGGCTTCGGCTTGCCAAACACGATCACGGGCGCTCCGTGCCTCACGCCAGTAAATGGCTGCGATTTGCGCTTCACAGTGCGGCCAACCGCCTCAACCTTACCGGGCCTCGGCGGTGTTGGCGAATACTTCAGCGAGGGTACTTCGAGCTACAACAGCTTGCAAGTGTCGTTCCAGCGCAGCTACCACAACGGACTCACAGTGTCCGCCAACTATACCTACTCACATGCCATCGACGACGCAACGGATCTGAGTCTCGAAGGCCAAGAAGGTTTCGGAAACGCCGATCCCTTCAACCTGCATAAGTTTGAGACCGGAAGCAGCGACCTGGATCTTCGCCATCGATTTGTTGCGACAGCCACCTACGAACTGCCTTTCGGAAAGTCATTCACCGGCCACAAGAAGTTAGGGCTGGCCGGCTGGCAAGTGAACGGGATTCTCGTGTGGAATTCCGGATCGCCCTTCAGCATCACCGACAACTTCACCGGCTTTGGCAACTCGGTGTTCAATGGCATTGGAGGCGGCCCGACACGTCCGAACCAAATCGCGAATGCCGGCTTGCCCAACCCGACCAACGCCGAATTCTTCAATAACAATGCCTTCGAGGTGCCACTTCTAGGTACCATCGGCAATGCCGGCCGCAACACCCTTTATGGTCCGCAATTCCGGTATTTCACGTTCTCGATCTTTAAGGACTTTCCGATAACGGAAAGAATAAAGTTGCAGTTCCGCACGGAGATCTTTAATTTGACGAACACTCCGAGCTTTTTCATTCCTAACAACCAGAACGACCACGCCACAACGAACCAGGTACCGACCGCCGACCAGATTGCTGCTGGCACGGTAAGTCCGGCGTTCGGCCAGGTGGTAGTTACCAATCCCAACTACACGCCTAGGGAGATTCAGTTTGCCCTGAAGCTCCTGTTCTAAGGTGTCACAAGCGGGGTCAAACAACGTCGAACACCCCGCGCCGAATGAACGGAACCCGTGAATCGCATAAGGCGGTTCACGGGTTTTCTATTTCTTGTTCTCCTCGACATAGCCCACGAATCAACGTCGAAAAGGACCCACACGCTTGAAGAACGGGTCATATATGTGACTTCCCAGAAGGAAGCTTCTGGCGAGTCAGGGACACACTTCTCCTGTTATCCCGTGTAGCACATTGGACTTATTCCAGCGATTTGACTCTCAACCTTCAGTCCGCACACCCGTCCGATCGTACAGTTAATTCATGAGAATTAAAAACCCTCGGTGCCATTGCTTCACTAGCTTAGTACCTCGAATATATTCACAACCGCTCTAGCTTTTCGCGGGACCGGCTTTCTCGGGATCGGAAACGGGTCTTCCTCCCGAGCTTTCCAAAGGCTCTGCTCGAAAACGCTGCTGCACTAACAAACTCACGCTCTTGCTTGCTGGAGGTCTCCATGCGGATCGTCCGATATCTCGGGAGTGTATGCGCCCTCGCGATGCTTCTGTGCTGCTCCGTCGCACTCGGACAAGCCGCTCCTGCTACGGCTGTGCCTTTCATCAGCCAGGTGACTCCGCCCAGCATCGCGCCGGCGCCAAACCCATCCCTGATCGTTCAGTTCACGCTGACGATTCTCGGCGCCAATTTTCCTCCGAACGCGGTAGTGAAGCTGACACTTCCTCAAGGGCCATCGCTCTACGCGGCCAGCGCTTCGGTGAATGCCGTGGGCTCTCAGATTGTGGCGCAATTCAATACCTCGCTACCCAGACCAGCCGTTTACGCGGTGACGGTGGCCAACGCCGTGAACAATCCCACGGCTGTTTCCAACGTTTTTTATTTGCCGGTTACGCCTCCCGCCACGACGGTGGAAATAAGTCAAAACTCGAGCCAATTTCTGACGGGTTCTCCTAGCGCAATGGCGACCGGCGATTTCAATGGCGATGGCAACGTTGACGTGGCATTTGTTTCGCAGAATACGAACACTGTTTCCATTTTGCTTGGGACGTTTGGCGGCACTTTGAGCTCGGGAGCAGCATATCCCACCGGCAACTTGCCGTCGGGAATCGTCGCTGCCGATTTCAATGGAGACGGAGTGCTTGATCTAGCGGTAACAAACTCGGCCGACAACACCATCACTATCCTATTGGGAAACGGCGACGGGACGTTTCGGCCCGGGACCACCATCAACGATACGGGGAGCTATCCAACGCAGCTCGTTGCGGCCGACTTTAATGGCGACGGACATCTGGATCTCGCCGTCCTTAACCTTTGCGGATCGGCGATGAGACCGTGCGCTCCCCAGACCGGCGGTTCGTTCCCCAGCACTCTCCTCGTGCTGCTCGGCAACGGAGACGGGACTTTTTCCGCCTCACCCTCCTCCCCTGCTACAGGCGCCTCCTCCTCGGCGATGGCTGCCGCAGACTTGAACTCAGATGGCGCGATCGACCTAGTTGTCGCGAATCAAAACGATACAACCATGACTGTGCTCATGGGGAACGGCGATGGGACGTTTACGCCGACGCAATCTGGCGTAGTTACGGGGGTTGGATCTTCCGCCATCGCGATTGCCGACTTCAATGGCGACGGGAAGCTGGGCATCGCGGTCGCCAACGTATACAACAACACGGTTTCGATTTTTCTGAACCAGAATTGCGGACTTCCTGCGGTGGATTGTACGTTTTCGCCCACGCCGACACCGCTTCCGGTCGGAAAGAACCCCTCCGCCATCTCCGCGGGCGACATGAACGCCGACGGTTCTGTCGATCTTGTCGTGGCCAATTCTGGGGACAATTCCATCACTGTGCTGCTGGGAGACGGGACCGGAGCATTCACTCCCGTCCACGAAGGACAATCGTCTAGCTTCGGGATCGGCGGGCTGCCTGAGGCAATCGCCCTAGCGGATTTTAGCGGCGATGGACGCCTGGATGTGGCGACGGCGAACTGGTCCGGTAGCTACACCATCCTCACGCAAATGGCTGTCCCGCAGGTGGTACTCACTATCGGCAACACTTTTCCCACGTACGGAATGAACGTGACATACACGGCCAACGTTATTGCGTCGATCGGGACGCAGCCTACGGGCACTGTGACGTTGTACGATGGAACGAATTCGCTTGGAACGGTTGCGCTCAGCGGTTACCAGGCCTATTTTTTCGTTCCCACGCCTAATGTCGGCACGCACCAGATCACCGCGACCTATAATGGCGACGCAAACTTTTTGGCCAGCGGTTCCGCTGCAGTGACGGAGACGGTCAGTCAGGCGCAAACGAATTTGACGCTGACGAGCAACGTCAACACGTTGCCTTATGGACAGCCTTTCACATTGTCGGCAACAGTGGTCATATCGAACCTCGGATCGCCGACCGGCACAGTGTCCTTCTTCGATACGTCGACCGCAACTTCCCTCGGCACCGCGCCGGTAACAAGCGGCGTCGCCCAATTGACGCTTTCTACTCTCTTGCCTGGCGCACACGCCATCACAGCTTTCTATGAAGGCGACACCAATTTCCTGGGCAGCTCATCGCCAACGTACACGGAAAACATCACGCAGGCTTCGAGCACGACCAGCGTGACGACAAGCGCGAGCCCAGTGAGCCTTGGCCAGACTCCGACGTTTACAGCGACCGTTCAGCCTAGCGCCAGCACAGCCGCAACGGGCTTCGTCCTCTTCTTCGCGGATGGCTCGACCCTGCTGGGACAAGCGCAGATCACGAATAACTCGGCGCAATTGGTGGCGCCCGTGCTTTCCGTGGGGGCGCACGCCATCACGGCGCAATATACCGGGGACATGAATTATACGCGCAGCACATCTTCTTCGATTCTGGAAATGGTCAAACCCGCCGCCGACAATGTAATTCTCTCGACGAGCCCGACTGTTTATGGACAGGCAGCAACGTTTGTCGCGAGCGTGCAAGGAGTGAATTATTCCGGTACGGCGACCGGAACGATGACGTTTTCGGACGGATCGACCGTCCTGGGAATCGCGCCGTTGTCCAATGGGTCCGCGCAATTCACGACGTCGGGACTAGCTGTCGGGACGCATCCGATCACTGCGAGCTACAGCGGCGACGCAAATTTCCAGGCCGGCACTTCAGCACAAGTGGCAACAAACGTATGGAGAGCGAACACGACGACGGCGGTGAGCTCGGGTCAGAATCCATCGGCGTTTGGCCAGGCGGTGTTGTTGACGGCTAGCGTGCAGCCCGCGTTTGGAGGAGCAGCAACAGGCAACGTGACGTTCCTGGATGGCTCGGTGACGCTGGGTACAAGCGCGTTGAGCGGGAACGTAGCGGTCTTGTCTGTATCCAGTTTTACGGTCGGGACGCATTCCCTTTCAGCCGCCTATGTTGGCGACAGCAACGTGAACGGCAGCGCTTCCACGCCGGTGACGCAGACGGTGAATCCTTCCCCGACGAGTGTAACGCTCGCATCGAATGCGAACCCTTCGACGTACGGGCAAAACGTGACCTTCGCGGCGACCGTAAAGGCCGCGTTTGGAACAGCGCCTGCGAGCACCGTTTCCTTCTATGACGGGACGACGCTTCTCGGAACCGTTAATACAGCCACGGCGCCGCCGCAAATCACGATTTTCACTTTGACGGGGGGCACGCACTCGATCACGGCGCAGTACGCCGGAAACGCCAACTTTGCGAGCAGCACTTCGACGGCTCTCATGCAAACCGTCAATCAGGCCAGCACGACGACGACGGTTTTCTCGAATGTGAACCCATCGTCGTTCGGCCAAACAGTGAAGATCACCGCGTCAGTTGATTCCACGTACCACTTTGGCTCGAGCGGCGGCACGATTACGTTCTATGACAACGGCGTGTCGATAGGTTCCAGCATCATGGAAGGCAACGGCGTGAACCTGACGATTTCAACGTTGGCAGCAGGAGCGCATTCGATCACGGCGAACTATGGGGGCGATGCGAATCTTGCAGCAAGCACGTCGACGGCATTTACGCAGACCGTTAATCTGGAACCCACGACGACTTTCATAGCCTCGAGCACGTACACCCCTGCCTTCGCGCAATCCATCACCCTCACCGCAACGGTGAGGCCTTTGTCGGGTACCACCGCGACAGGTACTGTCACGTTTTTGGACCGGACAACGGCGATAGGAACCGCCCCGCTGTCAGGTAACACCGCGCAATTCGCTATCTCCACTCTGACGCCCGGAACGCACTACATCAGTGCGCAATATAGTGGTGACACAAATACCGCCACGAGCACTTCAGGACAAACCTTGGTGACCGTAAGTCCGCCGCCGACCACAACCCTGCTGACTTCCAGCGTGAATCCGTCTTCGATGAATCAGCCCGTGACGTTCACGGCGACGTTGCAGCTCACTTCGAGCGGAACGCCCACGGGGACCATCACGTTCTACGCGGGATCCTTCTCGCTGGGGAGCGTACCGGTTACCAATGGCAGCGCGCAATTTGCCGATCCGGGGTTCCAGCAGATCGGCTCGGAATCCATCACCGCGGTGTATAACGGCGACGCGAATTTTTCAGGAAGCACATCGGCACCGCTGAACCAAGTTGTGAATCCAGGCGTAACAACAACGAGCGTGTTTTCAGGGACGAATCCGGGAACCGTCGGATTTACTTTGACGTTTACGGTGGGCGTGAACGCGACGTATGGGGGAGTGCCACCTCCAATGGGGACCGTGACGATCTACGATGGGAGCACGGCGGTTGGCTCCGGATTCCTGTCTGGCACCGTGAACGATGGGGCGACGATCAGCGTGATAGGTCTAACAGCAGGTTCGCACTCCATCACGGCAAAGTACCCAGGCGCTTATAACTATGCGCCGAGCACTTCGGCAGTTTATACGCAGGTGATGAATCTGCCGGCCACGTCGACCTATTTGGCTTCGGCCGTTAATCCGGCGGCGTATGGTCAAACCCTGACGCTTGTCGCTTCCATCCAGCCACCTGGGAACGGAACGGCAACCGGAACAGTGACGTTCTTGGATGGGGCAACATCGCTGGGCACGGTAAACGTCTCGAACAACCTGGCGCAGTTCTCTGTTCCCACTCTGTCTTTGGGCTCGCATACGCTGACCGCTCAATACAGTGGAGATACGAAATTCGCGGGAAGCACTTCTGCCCCAATCACCGAAACGGTAAATCCATCGGTCACGACCACAACGGTTTCGCCGAACATAAATCCCTCCAACTTGGGCCAATCCATCGTGATCACGGCAGTAGTGGTACCGTCTGCCGGCGGCACAGTAACAGGCACCGTGACGTTCCTGGATGGCACGACCTCTTTGGGCACGGCTGCGGTTTCGAGCAATACCGCCCAACTCTCGCTGTCCAGCTTGTCCGTGGGTGCGCACTCGATCACCGCCAAGTACAGCGGTGACGGCAATTTCACTGCGAGCACCTCTACCGCCGTGACGCAGACCGTTAATCAGGCTAGTACAGCAACATCGGCCGCGTCCAACTTAAATCCCGCAGCATCCGGTCAAGCCGTGGTGTTCACCGCAACGGTGCAACCGAATGCCGGTGGCACAGCAACAGGCACGGTTACCTTCTTGGATGGCACCACGTCTTTGGGCACGGCCTCTGTTTCGGGCAACGCCGCTCAACTCTCGCTGTCCAGCCTGTCGGTAGGTTCGCACTCCATCACCGCGAAGTACAGCGGCGACGGCAATTTCACGGCTAGCACGTCCGCCCCTATTACCCAGACCATTAATCAGGCCACGACGACTACGATAGTCGCGTCTAACTTGAATCCCGCGACATTCGGGCAATCCGTCATATTCACTGTTTCCGTCCAGCCGTCGACTGGCGGCGCGCCAACAGGCACGGTTACGCTGATGGATGGCACTACTTCCCTCGCCAGCACTGCGTTGTCCGGCGCAGGCAATGCTCAGTTCACCGTGGGCGGACTGTCAGCCGGCTCTCACTCCATTACAGTCGTATACGGTGGAGATGCGAATTTCACCGCCGGTACTTCTGCGGCACTGCTGGAAACAGTGACCGCGGCCTCCACCACGACGGTGATCACTTCCGGTGCAAATCCATCCGCCTTCGATCAGACCGTTATACTCACAGCCGCGGTTCAGCCTCCCTCCGGAACGCAAGCAACTGGAACGGTAACTTTCATGGATGGCTCGACCTCGCTCGGTTCCGCCTCGCTTTCCTCCAACTCGGCGCAACTGACGGTTTCCTCACTGGCCGTGGGAACGCATGCCATCACCGCCGTCTATGCAGGGAACGCAAATCTCACGGGAAGCACGTCTGCCGCTCTGAGCCAAGTCGTGAATGGAGCGTCAACCACCACAGCCTTAGTTTCCAGCTCAAATCCATCCTCTTTCGGCCAGTCCGTCACGTTGACCGCCACGATCCAGACCGCCTTTGGCGGCGGCGCTACCGGCAGTGTCACCTTCCTTGATGGCACAACATCTTTAGGGACGGCTACCGTTTCCAGCAACTCCGCGCAATTCCCGCTCTCAAGCCTGTCGGCGGGCTCGCACTCCATCACCGCGAAATACAACGGAGACACAAACTTTTCCGCCAGCACTTCCGCAGTCATCGCGCAAACCGTCAATCAGGCTACAACCACAACCACGGCCGCTTCGAACACGAATCCGTCTGCCTTCGGACAAACAGTAACCTTCACAGCTTCGGTTCAGTCCTCATCAGGCGGAACTCCAACCGGAAATGTGACCTTCTTTGATGGCGGCTCTTCACTAGGCTCTGCCACGCTGTCAGGCAGCTCGGCGCAGTTGACTCTCGCTTCTCTTTCATTGGGTTCCCATTCCGTCACCGCCAAATACAGTGGCGACTCCAATTTCACCGCGAGCACCTCTATGCCAGTGGCACAGAGCGTCGCACAAGCAGCCACGGCCACAAATGTCAGCTCCAACTCGAATCCTTCTTCGTACGGCCAAATCATTACATTCACAGCCACGGTAGCACCGGCCTACAGCGGCACACCGACTGGCACAGTTTCTTTCTTTGACGGCAGCACTTCGCTCGGTAACGCCACCCTCTCCGGCGGTGTTGCTGCTTTCTCAACCTCGGCGACTGCTCTCATCGCGGGTTCGCATTCGATTTCCGCGAAATACAATGGCGACTCCAACTACCTGGCAAGCAGTTCCGCCGCATTCGTCCAGACAATCAACCCGGCTGCAACAGTAACCACACTTGCTTCCAACGCGAATCCTTCGGCGGTCGGAAAGTCCGTGAACTTCACCGCGCAGGTTTCATCTTCGGTGAACGGCAATCTGACCGGGACCGTGAACTTCTACCTCGACGGCAGCACTACTCCCGTGGCCTCCGTTTCGCTCTCCGGCGGCAATGCGCAATACACAACGAGTTCCTTGTCCGCGGGAACTCACTCGCTCTCTGCTGCCTTTGTATCCACCAATTCCAATTTCAACGGCAGCACTTCTACGCCCCTCACCCAAGCCATCACCGACTTCTCCATCTCGGCTTCCCCCGCGTCGGATACTATCGCTCGCGGAAGCTCTGGGACCTACACCTTGACGCTATCGCCGATCGGCGGCCTTGCCGGAAATGTTTCGCTCAACTGCAACGGCGCGCCCGGCAGCACCACCTGCAGTATTTCGCCATCTCAGGTCACCCTCAACGGAACAAGTTCGGCGCAAGCCACCGTGACTGTAACCGTGGGCAGGAACGCAAGCAAGGGTACGCACACTCTGACTCTAAAGGGTACGTCGGGATCCGTCACACACAGCACCACCGTCTCTCTTACGATCAACTGACGGCGGGTCGTAGGTATCTGGCGTGGAAGTACGATACGTGTGGATATTCTGGTGCCAGTTCTTCCGAGCTGCTTGGCTAATCCGTGAGGCTAGACAGGCCTTTTCCCGCAGTGTTCGCTGGCCGCTGAAGTCTTCCTTTGAATTCTACATTTTGGATGACCGACTCGTGTCTGACTCTGGGAAGTAGTTTACCTATTCCGTTCTGTCTGATTGGGACTCACTTCCATTTCCGCGAATCCTGGACTTCCGCAGGTTGTTCGGTCGTCTTCTCCAGCTTTCCACTGTCGTCGCGCTCCGAGCGCGGTCCGGCGCGCGGTTAACGTCAGAACCAATCCTGGATTTTTCCTATATCCGAAGCAATCTGCGAGTCGGCCCCCCTTCTCATTTTCTTGTATCCACCCAAGCCTCATGTTCATCCAACGGGGACTGAAGGTGGGTTCAAACACTCACTGGGCTTGGTGTCCTTGCCCGTTTTGAGGAGGCCTGACGCCACCCTTCAGGATTTTGCGCCGTGTGTCGTTGCTCGCCTCGCAAGGAGTATTCATGTTGCTCGAATTTGCCGGGCCTATTCGCCCACCTTTGCGGTGCACGCAGAGGCTCCGCAATTCGCGCTGCTCACCAGAGCTGGAACGCAGCCATGTTTTCTGGACATTCAGGGCGGCTGAGAGCAGAGTTTCTGTGCATGGAGCAACGCTAAGTGGTGCTAAAAAGCGCCATCGGAGGTGAGCATGCCTGGTCATTCAAAGCGCAATCTCTTGCTGGCAGGAGTGATTCTTTTAATAGCCATTGCGGTCGTCATTGCGGCCATTCACCCGTGGCGTACCTCAGGTGCAGCCCCCGGCGCGCCCGCGGATGTGCTGGTGACGCCGGTTGAGCAGAAGGACGTCCCGATTTATGGCGAGTGGATCGGCACACTCGACGGCCTCACAAATGCCGATGTCAGGGCGCAGGTCACCGGCTACCTACAGCGGCAGGGCTACCAGGAAGGCGCATTCGTCAGGAAGGGCCAGTTACTATTCGAGATTGACCCGCGGCCCTTCCAGGCAGCGCTCGACCAAGCCGAGGGACAATTGGCGCAGGCCAAGGCCTTGCTTGCCAATGCCCAGGCTGTACAAGGCAGAACGCAGCTTGATGTCGAGCGGTACACCCCGCTGGCCAAAGAACAGGCCGCAAGCCAGCAAGACCTCGACAACGCCGTTCAGAACAACCTGGCCGCCAAGGCCACCGTGGCGACGGCCCAGGCTCAAATTAAAACCGACGAAGCTGCCGTCGAAACGGCCAGGATCAACCTCGATTTTACTCGCCTCGTTGCACCCATCGACGGTATCGCTGGACAGGCTCAACTCCAAGTGGGCGCCCTGGTCACTTTAAGCAGCGGGCCCGTGACTTCCGTATCCACCGTCGATCCCATCAAGGTTTATTTCACGGTGGGCGAGCCTCAGTATCTCGCTTGGCGGAAACGCTTTCCCACAGAGTCCAGCCGTCTCGCGGCCGACAAGAATCTGCGCCTCCAACTGGTTTTGGCCGACGGCTCAACCTATGCTTACGAGGGTTCGTTCTACTTCGCGGACCGCCAAGTCGATGTCGGTACCGGCGCGATTCGCATCGCCGGCTTGTTTCCCAATCCGGGCAATATTCTGCGGCCCGGCGGTTATGGCAAAGTTCGCGCTGTCATCCGGCTTCAGCAGGGTGCGCTGATTATTCCGCAGCGGGCGGTGTCTGAGCTACAAGGCGGTTACCAAGTTGCCGTTGTAGGCGCCGACGACAAAATAAGTATTCGAACCGTCACGGTCGGTGACCGTGTTGGGACCGACTGGGTTATTACGGAAGGTCTGAATCCAGGCGAAAGAGTTGTCGCCGAAGGCATTCAGAAGGTGCGAGCGGGCGCGCAAGTGAACCCCAAGCCTTTTGGCATGCAAGTAAAGGATAAATAATCCCATGTCGAAATTCTTCATCAATCGTCCGATTGTCGCTATGGTGATTTCCATCGTCCTGGTGCTCGTTGGCACCTTGACGGTCCTTAGTCTTCCGATTGCACAGTTCCCCAACATTGCGCCGCCGGAAATTCAAATTCTCGCCACCTACGTCGGTGCCGATGCGCAAACCCTGGAACAAGCCGTGGCTACGCCTCTCGAGCAGCAAATGAGCGGCGTAGACAACATGAACTACATGTATTCGCTGAATACCACTGGAAACTCGACGACCACCTTAATCGTCGACTTCGACGCGAAGACCGACCCCAACAATGACTTCATTCTCGCGCAATCTCGCGAGACGCAAGCCGCCTCCCAGCTTCCAGTGGACGTTAACAATTATGGAATCACTGTGCGCAAGTCCCCCACCGCACCTTTGATATTGTTCGACCTCTACTCTCCCCACGGAACCTATGACGCCACGTTTCTGGCCAACTACGCCTACATCAATCTTGTCGATCCGCTGCTCCGATCCTACGGTATCGGTATCGTCAATGTGTTCGGCGCCGGGCAATACGCGATGCGTATGTGGGTGAAGCCCGACCAGCTGGCAAAGCTCGGCGTTACCGTTCCCGAAATCATCAGCGCTGTGCAAGCGCAAAACACCGTCAACCCAGCCGGAAAAGTGGGGGGCGAGCCTGCTCCCAAGGGCACGGAATTTACCTATGCAGTTCTAGCGCAAAGTAGGCTTGTGTCGCCCGAAGAATTTGGACAGATCGTTGTGCGCGAAAGGCCTGATGGCAGCACGGTTCGTGTGCGTGATGTGGCTCGCATCGAGTTGGGATCGCAGGACTACAGCATCGCCGGGCGCTACAATGGCAAACCCAGCGCCTGCCTTGCGCTCTATCAGATTCCTGGCTCGAATGCGGTTCAGGCTGCGGCCACTGCGAACAAGCTAATGAGCCAGATGAAACAGCGCTTTCCAGAGGACCTGGACTTTGTCGTTGCCCTGGACACTACGCGGGCCGTCACCGAAGGCATCAAGGAGATTGTGATCACACTGTTGATCGCCCTGGCTCTGGTAATCCTTGTGGTTTATATCTTTTTGCAGGGCTGGCGCGCCACTTTGATTCCGCTGCTAGCCGTGCCCGTCTCGCTCGTCGGAACCTTCGTTCTATTTCCCGTATTTGGATTCTCCATCAACACGCTTTCTTTGTTCGGTCTCGTGCTGGCGATCGGGCTCGTGGTCGACGACGCGATCGTCGTGGTCGAAGGTGTCGAGCGTCACATCGAGGAGGGCATGACGCCGAAAGAAGGGGCTTTGAAAGCTATGGAGGAGCTTGCCGGTCCGGTCGTAGGAATTGCGCTGGTGCTGTCAGCGGTTTTTGTGCCCACAGCGTTCATTCCCGGGATCACAGGCAAGCTCTATCAACAATTTGCCGTCACCATTGCGATCTCCGTTTTGCTTTCCGCCTTCAATGCGCTCACTCTCAGTCCGGCGCTGGCGGCGCTGCTGCTCAAGCCAAAGAAAGAAAGCGGCGGGTTGCTGCGAAAATTCTTCAACTGGTTCAACCGAGTTTTCGAACGCGCCACCGAGGGCTATGTGGGGTGGAGCGCCGTCCTGGTGAAGAAAACCGCGGTAGTCGTCGTGCTGCTGGTTGTTTTTGCCGCGGCAGGGTTCTTTTTCGCCAACCGCGTCCCGGCGAGTTTCCTTCCCGACGAAGACCAAGGCTACGCCTACGTTAGCATGCAACTTCCGAATGGGGCTTCGCTCGAGCGTACCAATGCTGTCGTCGAGCAAGTCGAAAAAATCATCATGAATACGCCGGGTGTTGCGCAGTCCACCTGCTTTGTCGGATTCAGCTTACTGAGCTTTGCGCGCACCACTTACAACGCGACGTTCTTCGTGAACTTCAAGCTCTGGGATGAGCGCAAGACGCGTGAAGAGCAGTTTCAAACCCTTAAGGCGCATCTGAATCAGCAGTTGAGCAAGCTGCCGGGTGCCGTGGCGTTCGGGTTTTCTCCGCCGGCGATTCCGGGCGTGGGAACCGCCGGAGGCTTTACGTTCATGTTGGAAGACCGTTCCGGTGGTGATGTTCAATTCCTGGCCAAAAACCTGAACGTCTTTCTGGAAGCCGCTCGCAAACGGCCGGAAATCGCCAGCCTAAGTACGACTTTCCTGCCCAATGCGCCGCAAGAGTTCGTCAATGTGGACCGCGACAAAGTTTTGAAGCAAGGCGTGAACCTCAGCGACGTTTACAAGACCATCCAGGCCTTCATGGGCGGTTATTTCATCAACTATTTCAACCGATTTGGCCGCCAGTGGCAGGTGTACATCGAAGCGGAAGGGGACGAGCGTGCGAAGGCGGAGAACGTCGGGCAATTCTACGTTCGCAACAACCAGGGACAAAACGTTCCGCTTTCTACGCTGGTCGATGTAAAGCCGCGTTTGGGTCCTGAGTTCCTGCTGCGATTCAACGAATACCGTTCCGCTCAAATCAACGGCAGCGCCGCGCCGGGCTTCAGCGCGGACCAGGCCACGGCCGCCCTCGAGGATGTTTTCAAGCAGACCATGCCCCGCGAAATGGGTTTCGACTACTCTGGTATGTCCTTCCAGGAGCAGAAAGCGCGCGAAGGCGTGCCTGCCTCAGTGATTTTCGGACTTTCTCTATTATTCGTTTTCTTGATTCTGGCCGCGCTCTATGAAAGCTGGACGCTGCCGTTCAGCGTTTTGCTCAGTACGCCCGTCGCAATCTTCGGCGCGTTTGCTGTGTTGTGGCTGCGCCGCTTTCTGGTCAGCATCTTCTACCCACCTTACTTGGTCCAGATTGAAAACGACGTCTACTCGCAAATCGGTTTGGTCATGCTGATTGGCCTCGCCGCCAAAAACGCCATTCTGATCGTCGAGTTCGCCAAGGATCAGGCCGAAAAGGGCAAGCCTCTGGCCGACGCCGCTCTGGAAGGCGCCAGACTCCGCCTTCGGCCGATCTTGATGACTTCGTTTGCCTTCATCCTGGGATGCGTTCCGCTCTGGACTGCTTCCGGCGCCGGTGCTGTCGCGCGTCAAATCATGGGCACCACGGTCATCGGAGGAATGATCGCTGCCAGCGCGATTGGAATCTTCTTCGTTCCAGCAATTTTCTACATGGTCGAGAAGTGGTCTGGTGCCGGCACGGAGCATGCTGCGGGAGCATTGCCGGCCGCGCCCGCTCCAGCGGAGGCGGACTGAAATGGACCACACCGAGCACCGCGCCGAAGAGGAGCGGCGGAGAAAAGCTATGAAGAAACTAGCGCCATTCATCACGGCCACTTTGATGGCCTCGAGTTTACTCGCTGGATGCATGGTCGGACCCAACTACCATCGGCCCGCCGTTCAAACTCCAACGGCCTTCCGTGATCTGGCCGATAACCCGCAGGTCCAGGCTCAGGCAGCATCCTATGCTGATCTTCCCTGGTGGCAAGTCTTCCAGGACCCGCAATTGCAAGAACTCATCCGCACCGCCCTAAAACAAAACTACGACTTGCAGCTGGCGACCGAGCGCATTAACGCAGGGCGCGCGCAGGTTGCCATAACGCGTTCCAGTCTATTCCCGCAAGTCCAAGGGAACGGCAATTTCTCGGGAGGACAAGAAGGTACGTTCCAGACCAAGTCCAACTTCGCGACTCTTACTGCTGACGCAGCCTTCCAGTTGGATTTCTTCGGTAAGCTGCGCCGCGCGACCGAGGCGTCACGCGCCGAGCTCCTCGCAACAGAGGACGCGCGTCAGACAGTCATATTGACGCTCGTAAGCGACGTGGCGAGCGACTATTTCGCTCTGCTGCAACTTGACCTTCAACTCCAAATCACGCGCGAGACCGTCAAGACTCAGGAAGACTCGGTAAAGCTCACTACTCTCCGTGTCCAACACGGCGTGGCCACCAAGCTTGACGTTTTACAGGCTCAGCAAGTGCTCGACACGGCGAACGCCTCCATCCCCGACTTGGAGCGACTGATCGCCCAGGAAGAAGATGCCATCAGCATTCTTCTCGGCAATTACCCCCAAGGCGTGCCGCGGGGACGTCCGCTCGTCGAGCAGTTCCTTCCTCCCGAAGTGCCGCCCGGCCTGCCTTCCACGCTGCTCGAGCGTCGTCCCGATATCCGCGAAGCCGAACAAATTATGGTCGCCGCAAACGCCGAAATCGGCGTTGCCAAGGCCCAGTTCTTCCCGCAAATCTCCCTAACGGGCTCCGGCGGTGGCTCCTTCGGGCGGAGCAGCGCCTTTTCCAGCCTAATGGGTTCGCAACTCGGAATCTGGTCCTACGGCGCCCAAGTGAGCCAGCCCATTTTTACCGGTGGAGCTCTTCGCGGAAATCTCAAGTTGGCCGAGTCGCAGCATAAACAGGCGCTGATTGCTTACCGGCAGGCCATTCAGCAGGCGTTTGGCGATGTATCCGATGCGCTGATCGGCTACGAGAAACTCCATCAGGTTCGTGTTCGCCAGGAGGATACCGTTGCGGACTTGCAGGAGTCCGTCCGCCTGTCCAATATGCGCTACACGGGCGGCACCACTACTTATCTCGAAGTCTTGGACGGCCAACGCTCGCTCTTTAACGCTGAACTCACACTCGCGCAGGCGCGCGGCACCGAGTACCAAAGTCTCGTGCAAATTTACAGGGCCCTCGGCGGCGGCTGGCAACAATAACCAATTCCCGCGGATCAGCAATCCCTTGTAGGGGCACGATACCAAATGACGCCTGATCACGCCCTCTTGAAGACCCTCCCCAAGGTTCTACTCCACGAACACCTCGACGGCGTGCTCCGCCCAGAAACGGTCATCGAGCTGGCCAAAAGCGCAGGATACCGCCAGCTTCCCGCCCAAGATCCAGAAGAGCTCGCGCACTGGTTCCACCAGGGAGCGAACCAGGGAAGCCTGCCAAAATATCTCGAAGGCTTTGTCCACACCATCGCCGTGATGCAAACAGAAGAAGCGCTCGAACGCGTCGCCTACGAACAAGCCGAAGACCTGGCCGGCGACGGCGTCGTCTATTTTGAAACGCGCTTTGCCCCGATCTTTCACACGCGAAAAGGATTGAGCCACCAGCAAGTGGTCTCCGCCGTGCTGAAGGGATTGGAGCGCGGCAAACACGACTTTGGAATTTCCTCCGGATTGATCATCTGCGCCATGCGCAATATGGACGTGTCGCTCGAGATGGCCGAGCTCGCCGTGGACTTTCGCGAGCGCGGAGTCGTAGGATTCGATCTGGCGGGCGAGGAGGGCGGTTATCCCCCCAAAAAACATGTCGACGCGTTTCACTACATTCAGCGCCAGAATTTCAACATCACCATTCACGCCGGCGAAGGCTTTGGGAAAGAATCGATTTGGCAGGCCATTCAATACTGCGGAGCGCACCGCATCGGTCACGGCACGCGATTGATTGAAGACATCGCCATCGCGGAGGACGGCAAGGTAGTGAAATTAGGCGACCTCGCGCAATACGTCCTCGACAAAAGAATTCCGCTGGAGATTTGTCTCCTCAGCAACGTCCAAACAGGAGCCGCGCGCAGCCTTGCCGAGCATCCCTTCAAGATTTTTTATCGGGAGAAATTTCGCGTCACGCTAAATACCGACAACCGTTTGATGAGCGACACCACCATGACCAAGGAATTCGAGGCCGCCGCGGACACGTTTGGTTTGACGCTCGATGACTTCGAAAAAATCACCATCAATGCGATGAAGAGTGCCTTCCTGCCCTACGACCAACGCATCAAATTCATCTACTCCATCATCAAGCCAGGCTACGCCAAGATTCGCCGCTTTCAAGAAGAACTATGACGCCGCGAACCTCGACCGAATCCGTTGTAGGGGCACAGCATGCTGTGCCCGTATTGCCCCGGCGTGCCACATCAATATCCGTTTGTCTGCCCATCTCTTCTTCCGGCTCTCGGACTGCAAAATGCGCGCGTCAAATCGGGTCAATTCGCTAGAGCCGCCAGAGTTTCGGCGAGCACAAGCACACCGCGCGCGATGTCATCAGGTGCAGCGTACTCATCAGGCCGGTGACTGTATCCGTTGCGGCAAGGAATAAACAGCATCGCAACCGGCGTGATGCGCGACATAAAAAGTGAATCATGATACGCGCGGCTGATCATAGGAATGAAAGGCAGCTCGTGTTTTGAGCAGGATTGAGACAACGCTTCGACAATCGCAGGAGAGCATTCCGCAGGCGCATCCGCATTCACAAGCTCTTCGTAGATTACGACTCGCCTCTTCGCCGCAATGGCCTGACGCGCGAACTCTATCGCAAGCATCGCGGCATCGCGCCGTCGGAGATTCGTATCGCGGATGTCGAGGGTCAAGTTGACGCGGCTGGGAATGCTGTTAACAGCGCCGGGAAACACTTCGCAGATGCCCACCGTCGCTACCGTATCGACAGCACCGCTGCTCCGCGCCGCGTTCTCGATCGCGAGAATCAACTCCGCCGCGGCGCACAGCGCGTCTCGGCGATCCGGCATGAGCACCGCACCCGCGTGGCCACCGGCGCCTTCGATGGAAATACGCAAGCTGGCTGGAGCGGCAATGTTGGTGACGATACCCAAAGGAATGTTTTGCTGCTCGAGCAACGGGCCTTGCTCGATGTGCAACTCGACAAACGCTTCGAAGTAGCCGCTCGGCAGTTTTACTTCTTCGAGCGGCGTGTTGTATCCCGCATTGCGGCGCACTTGTTCGAGCGAAGCGCCTTCCTTGTCGGTGAGCTTGCGCGCCGCATCCGGAGTCATCGTGCCGGACAGCATGCGGCTCCCGAGACACCCAATCCCAAAGCGCGTCGGCTCTTCCGAAGTGAAGACAAGCAGCTCGATCGAATGTTTTGGACGCAAACCGCAGCGCTGCAGCGAGCGAATCGCTTCAAGGCCGCCAAGCACACCGACGACGCCATCGTATTTTCCGGCGTTGGGAATCGCGTCGATGTGGGAGCCTGTGCCGACAGCCGGAGCGTTCGGCTCGGAGCCGCACCAGCGCGCGAAAATATTTCCGATGGCGTCCTGTCGAATCGTCAGTCCGGCTTTTTCGCAGCGAGCAATCAACCACGCGCGCGCCTTGAGATCCGTCGGCGAAAAAACAATTCGCGTCACCGCGGGAGGCTCGGCTTCGGAAATCGCGGCGAGTTCTTCGATTTCCGTCACCAGCCGTTCCCGATCGACTTCCAAATTCATCGCGCTTTGCCTGAACGACGCGCGCCGGACGACGCGCCTGAAGGATGCGTGCGCGGCGTGCCTGTGGAAGGTGTTCCTGCCAACGGCATTGCCAGCAACGGTACGCTTGGCAGCGGATGCCGGTTCCAGTCCTTGTAGATGAGATATTTTGCCGGGACTTTTCCGATGGCGCCGAACCACTGCGGGCACCACGGCGCCATCCAGATAAAATCTCCGGCGGTGACCGGGTACCACGAATCGCCGAGGCGATAAATCCCGCCGCCTTCGAGCATCAAGAGACCGTGCTCCATGACGTGCATTTCGACCATGCTCAGCGCGGCACCCGGCTGGTAGACCATCGAGTTCACGGCAAAATCGAAATTCATTGTATCGGGAAGCAGGCATTTCACTTGCAAGCCCGAATCATCGCCGAGTAGATGCGACGAGATGGCGTCCTCGCTGGAAATGATTGGGCGCGGCGATTCGAACGAAGCTAGCGGCTGATAATGTTTTTCGATGACGGCAGCGCGGCTTGGTTTCTTTGCGACAACACGATGCGGCGTGCCTTCGGGCAAGTAGGCGTAGCCGCGCATTCCCAGTTCGCTCTTGCGTCCATCAATTTCCATGTTGAGCTGACCTTCGAGGACGTAGAGGAAGCGCTGGGCCGCGGTTGACCCGAGTTCGCCGGCGGATTCGAACTCGGCAGTGTACTCGGTGAATTTCGCGCCCATCGCCGGGCCTGCATGCACGACGGCGGCGCAGGCCTTCATGCCTGGCAGCGTGGTTCGAACGAAGGTGTCGGGAGTGAGGAGCAGGTGATTGTATTTTTGGACGCTGCGGGTTTGACCAAGATTATGCACGGCACATCCTTTTTTGAAATTCGGAGGAACTCGCAAGTTGATCCAACAAATGCAATCCGCATTCAAGTGCTTTTGCGACATCTTCTACTTCGACCGATTCCGCGGGGTCGTGGCTGATTCCACCCGGAGATCGCAGAAAAACCATTGCTGCGGGAACTTTTTCAGCGAGGATCATGGCGTCGTGGCCGGCCCCACTTGTCATGCGGTGCGGCTGGCAGCCGGTGCCGCGGATGGCCTCTTCAACCTGGTGAACAAGAAACGGATCCATCGCCACTGCGCGCTGGCTCAGCAGCACATTTTGACGCAGCGACAGGCCTCGGCGCTCAGCAATTTCGCGGGCTAGCCGAACGAGAGTGTTTGCCGCAGCGCCACAAATTTCGTCTGATTTGTGGCGAACATCCAGAGTTGCGCGAGCTTCCGCGGCAATCACGTTGGTCGCGCCGGGTTTTGCTTCGATTTGGCCTACGGTCGCGACGAGGCCCGGATGGTTATTGGCCGTGCGCTCGACCGCAACGATCCATTCGGCGGCAGCGGCAATGGCATCGTGGCGCAAATGCATTGGCGTTGTGCCTGCGTGATTGGCGCGGCCCAGAAATTCGAACTCCATGCGAGTTTGCGCCGCGATGGCTTCCACCACTCCGAGCGGCCGTCCAAGGGATTCGAGGACTGGTCCTTGCTCGATGTGAAATTCCAGATAGGCGAGGGTGTCGTCAGCCAACGCAGCGCGTGGGATTTCCTCCGGATTAAGTCTAAAGTTTTTGATGGCAGTGCGAACGGACACGCCATTCGAATCCCGGCGATTCAGGAGCTCCTCATCGAGTCTACCGACTAGCGCGCGGCTGCCGATGAAAGGTGTGCCGAAGCGCACGCCTTCCTCTTCGGACAATCCGACGATCTCTATTGCGAAAGGAAGCCGGCGATTCTCCAGAGATTCGACGAGAACGGCGGCGATAACAACTCCGAGAATGCCGTCAAAGGCTCCGGCATTGGGGACTGTATCCAGGTGGGAACCGAGCAGCAGGCGTGGAGCAGACGATTGCGCTCCACCATAGAAGCCCCGAAGATTCCCAGCCGCATCCACGCCCACATCGGCTCCCGCGGCGATCAGCCACTTAGTGATTTCCCGGTGACAATCGCGCATGGGCGGAGATAGAAACGTACGGCGCGTGCCGCCAGCGTCTTCCGAAAAGGACGCCAGCTTTCTGCAACGAGCGATCACTTCTTCCGCGCGACTTTTTGTGTTCGCAGCTGTGGACACGGAGTTTTAACCTTGCCTGCGAAGGCGTGCTTCGATAGTGCCGTGGGGTTCATCGATCGGGACAAAAATCTCGTTGGGGTTGTCCTGCCCGAAGCGCGAAAGGTCCGCGAGCAGATAGTGTTTGTTTGGCATCGTCAATTCGATGTCGTCGATTTGCGGAACATTTGCGAGCGCAGCTTCGCCCATGGCGTACAAGGTGTGCTGCACAGATTTGCTGGTGTGTGTGGCAAACACGTTGAGCAAGATTTCGCGGATCTTGGAGTGCAGAGTGGGAAATGGGAGACTCGGCGACGAATAGTTCCAACACGCGCGGACGGATGTGCCAAACAAACGGTCGGACGCTTCGGGAAGAGTCGTAAGCGAATCCTTGATAAAACCTGTAAATTCCGAGCCTGCCGTTTTCAGGATGACCAGATTTTCGAGTCCTGCACGGACCAACGGTGCGCCATTTCGGACAGCTGCAATCTCGGCCGTCTGGCGCTCGTTGCTCGATTGCACGAATGTTGTGGGATGAGGCTTTCCGCTGGCTTGGAGATGCTGCCAGGATTTTTCAGCGAGAGTGACTCGAGCGGCGGAGACTTGTGGGTTGCGGTCCAGCAGGAAAGCGATGAGTTCTTTACCAAATTCCTCCATGCACTCCGCCGAAGAGGTTCGCGCCAGCGAGTACACCGTGTTCTTCATCGTGTCTGTGGGGAGAATTTTGCTGTTGTCACCAGCGACGAAGCAGGAAGCGAAATCTCCTTTGAGGAGAATCTCGATGGTCCATTCGCAGAAATCATGGCGATCCGAATGGCGTTTCACTTTTGCGAGGCGGACGCGCGATTTGCCGTAACTGTTTTCGGCCAGCGTAATCATCGAATCAGCTTCCCCGGTACGTGGTGTAACCGTGCGGACTCAAGAGCAATGGAATGTGAAAGTGCGATTCGCCAGCGCGAACCTGGAATGTAATCTCGACCACCGGATAAAGTCCTTCGATTTGCTGACCACGGTGATAGCTTGCCGTATCAAAGGCTACACGGTACGTCCCTGCGCGAAGGGTTTCATTCTCAGGCAGCAGTTCAGGGCAGCGGCCGTCGCTGTCCGTGCGCAGCAAACTCAGCACGCGCCACTCACCGGCAGCCTCTTGCCTCTCAAGCCGTACCGGCACGTCTTTCGCAGGCTTGCCCAGAGCGACATCCAGAACGTGTGTCGAGATTCGTTTCATGAGGAGAGCCATTTCTTCAGCCTGAGATGCGCGATCTGGCGCTGCTGCTCGGCGGCCTCGTGAAGTTCCGTCTTTTCATCGTTCTGCAAACGGCGCTGGAGAATCTCGAGGATTTCTGGCGCGGATTTGCCTGCGGCGCAGACGATAAAGATGCGCTTGAACCGTTGTTCGTAGGCGCGATTACCTTCGTTCAGAGCAACCTTGACGTCTTCGCCAGCGGCTGCAACCTTCTGTTGTTCTCCGCCAGACCAGGCCGCTGACTGCGCCGGAGCGGAGGCCGGCGACCGTGATTCGCCAATCCGGGGATGACTGCGGAACGCCTCCAGCCAATCGGATTCCCGCAAACTCTTCCAGATCTCATCGCAAGCAGCCAACAGAGCTGCGCCATCGAAGATTGGTCTTCGGTCTGCCATTCCGCGTGCCCAGGCTTTTGAACCGCAACAGGGCAAAATGTTTTGCGCAGCTTCCAGCGACGGGAGCTCGTTCCATCGAGCTAGCACATCTTTCCCGTTTTCGTTTCGGCTCCCACGAGCACCCAAATGTTCCAGAAATTCCGCCACCAAGTTACCCGCTACCGCCGCGCGATACCGCGGCGTGGAGCGGATGTCGTCAATCGGCCGTACCTCCGCGGCTGCCGACGTTTTTGCCAATTGGATAAGCTGCGGATCGATTTGTTTTCCCTTTACGATTCGTTCTGTCTCGATCAAACGAATAGGAACAGGCGCCACGCTTCCCATTGCGAGCCGAATGTCTTCAACGGCGCCTTCCGCCATACGCCCCAACGCGGCCAGGCACACCTTCGCGATGGCCTGTGCGTTGCGCGCCCCAGCTTTGCGCGCATGGGCATAGTAACCTGAAAACTGTTTCTGCAGGCAGACGGCGCGAACCAGTTCGCCGGGTGCGAGCCGCGTCTTGCGGTAATCGATATGAAAGTTGGCATAAGGGACGCGGCGCTCCCCTTGCGCGGAAACGAGAAGCAGTTCTGCATCATAAACGAGAAGCGCAGGAAGAGAATCGGCGGCTGGGGAAGCGTTTACGATATTGCCGCCGATGGTCCCGCGATTTTGGTTGGCGATTCCGCCCGTCCAGCTCGCCGCGCTGGTCAAGAGCGCGAACTCGCTGTTGACGATTTCATGCTCGCGTAGATCCGTGTAGGTGCAACCCGCGCCAATTCGGACTTCGTCCGCGGAGACTTCGATTCGGCGCAACTCTGGAAGATTCCAGATACTGACGAGCTTACGCGCAGGAAGTTTTCCCGCCGAATACTGAACCATTACATCCGTGCCGCCGGCGATGGGCAGCCATACGCCGGGATCCCGAGCGAGAAGCGACAGCACCGCGGTCAACGTGCCGGGAGCAACGAGCTTATATTCAGCGGGGTGGGCCCTCACCTTACGGCTCCCAGACGTGCGGCTTCTGCCACGGCTTCAACAATTTGCATGTATCCCGTGCAGCGGCAGAGATTGCCGGAAAGCCCTTCGCGGATTTCTTCGAGGGTGGGCTGCGGCTTCTTGCTTAATAGATGATAGGCGGCGAGGATCATTCCTGGAGTGCAAATGCCGCACTGGGCGCCGCCACACTCGAGAAAGGATTGCTGCAAGAATTGCAGGCGACCGTCAGTGGCAAGGCCCTCGATCGTGACGATTTTTGCGCCGCTTGCTTGGAGAATGGGAATGAGGCAGCTGTTCACAAGCAAACCGTCGATCAACACCGAGCAGGAACCGCACTCGCCTTCACCGCAACCTTCCTTCGTTCCCGTCAATCCAAGCTCGTGGCGCAGAACGTCCAGGAGACGCTCCATCGGGTACGCATGCACGGTTTGCAACTTCCCGTTGACCGTGAATGAGATTTCGCATTTTGCGCGCTGTTCCGAAGATTCGTTCATCGGTCTCCTCGTGCCGATGGAACTAAGGCCTCGAGCACGGCGCTTTCGGAGAGCGCAGCGAAGATATCCTCTGGAAGCAAGGGAATCGAATTGAAGGGGACGTGCAGCGCGTCTTCGATGGCGTTGATAATCGCGGGGGCGGGGCCATCCATCGGGAGTTCGCCGATTCCCTTCGCGCCAAAAGCTCCGTGAATGTTTCCCAATTCCTCGAAATAGACGCGAATGGGAGGAAGGTCGGCGGAAGTCGGCATAATGTAGTTGGTCATCTGCCCGTTTTGCATGCGGCCTTGCTCCCAGACTACTTTTTCGTACAGCGCAAAGCCGATGCCCTGTGCTACGCCGCCGATGATTTGTCCTTTCGCGAGAACGGGATGAAGAACCTTTCCTATTTCCTGGAGCGCTACGAAATCGTCCACAGCTACGCTGTACGTCGTCAAATCGACTGTGACTTCCGCGATGTAGACAGCCCAGGCAAACGCGGCGTAGGCCGAACCGCGATATTTTTCCTCGTCCCAGACAATGTCGTCAGGCTGTTCATACTGCACGAAGCTGCGGAGTTTGCCGTGCTCAGCGACGTAGGCGCGGCAAGCGGCGCGGAACTCCTCAGGTGAGTAGGATTCTTCGAGCATGCCGCTCGCAGTCAGAGTCTTTCTGATTCCGACGGCGGCCGATTGCACGAGCTTTCCGACGACCATGACCGTGCGCGACGCGACGGTGGGGCCGCTGTTCGGCACTTCCTGTGTGTCTGGTTGGGCGATGGCGACGTCCTCGTAGCGAAGGCTGAGGGCTTCCGCTACGATCTGGCACAACGCCGTGTTTGTCCCCTGGCCGAATTCGGTGCTTGAGACAAGGATGCGCAGGCTGCCGTCGTCGCAGGCTTCGACGCCAACCACCGATCCAAGAAAGCGTTCGCCGGCGCCGGTGAAGCCCGCGCCGTGCAAGAAGGCTGCGATGCCAACCCCTTTTTTGCGTCTGCCTTGCTGATTTTCCTGGGCAAATTTATTTTTCTTGGAATCATATTCCGAGAGTTCCAGAGCGCGGTCGAGAAGTTTGCTGAGATCGATCGCTTCGTTCACCGTTTGACCTGTTGTGGTGGTCTGGCCGGGCTTGAGGAAATTTCGGCGGCGAATTTCGGCGGGCGAAAGACCGACGACTTGAGCGATGCGGTCCATGTGGCGCTCGAGCGCGAAGAGGGACTGTGGCGCGCCAAATCCGCGAAACGCACCGTGCGGGGGCGCGTTGGTGGCGACAGCTTTGGCGCGGATGCGAACGCTGGGCCAATAATAGGGACCGCCGGCGTGAATGGCGCCGCGGGAAAGCACTACGGGTGAGAGAGTTTTGTAAGCGCCGCCGTCAATGGTGAAGTCAATTTCTCCGGCGAGAATTCTGCCGTCTTTGGCGACGGCCGTGCGATGGCGAGTGCGCGATGGATGGCGCTTGGTCGTGGCGGCCATGTCTTCCATGCGGTCGTAGATGATTTTCACTGGTTTGCCGGACTTCATGGCAAGAAGTGCGGCGTGGGCGGCGATCATCGACGGGTATTCTTCCTTGCCGCCAAAGGCGCCGCCCGTTTCCATTTGCACGACGCGCACACGATCTGCGGGAAGGCCGAATAGTTTCATCAGGGCTTTGTGGACGTAGTAGGGGCACTGGAGAGAGCCCCAAACCGTGAGGCCTTGTTGCGGGTCGAAAGAGGCAATCATTCCGTTGTTTTCGATATAGAGCTGTTCTTGCGCGCCGGTGGTGTATTCGGCTTCGACGATGTGATCCGCGTTTTGCCACACGGCATCGACATCGCCTTTTTCGATTAGATAGCTCTTGAAGATGTTGTCCGCCCCCCAAATGATTTGCGATTGCGCTTCGCTTTCCTCCATCGTGAAAATCGCGGGAAGAGGATCGTATTCGATCGATACGGCTTCGACGGCTTTCGGGAGAAGATGGCGGTCCGGATGAGCGAGTAAGAGAAGAGGTTCCTCGGGATGATTGACGATGCCGTCCGCGAGGCACGGTTGATCGTCTTCGATGAGGGCGATGCAGTTTTTTCCGGGGATGTCCCTAGGCGAGACGATTACGAATTCGTTCCAATCGATTGCCGGGGCGAAGGTGATCTTTCTGATTTTGCCACGGGGAATGCGGCTGCGGACGGTGGCGCCATAGAGCATGCCGGGCAAAACCATGTCGTCGACATAGCGCGAGTGTCCGGTGACCTTGTCGCGTCCTTCCATGCGGGGAACCGAGGTGCCGACGATGGGAGTGTTTTTCATTCGAATGGCGCAATCATCCAGGCATTCGCAACGGCTTTCTTGCTTGTATTAGTGTATGACAGACAAATCGAAACTGGGATGTCCGACTGATACAAAAAAGGAGTACGCGCAATCGTGCGTTCGCCTTACTGCTTTTGTATTAGCGGCTGTACTCGACACCGATGGGCTCTCCGGGGAACTGGCCACCGCTGAAAACGAGATGGCCTCGAAGATAGGTGGCTTTCACTACCCCGCGCAGCTTTTCTCCGAGGTAGGGCGAAAACGGGTGACGGTAATGCAATCGGTCTTCGCTCACTACGAATTCGCTTTCGGGATCGAACACGACGAAGTCGGCGTCGCATCCCGGAGCGAGGCGGCCTTTGCGCGTCTGGCAGCCGGCAAGATTTGCGGTGGCGCTCGCCATCCAGCGCGAGATATCGTTCAGCGAAAATCCGCGCTTGCTGGCTTCGGTGTACATCACGGGCAAAGCGATGGAGAGGCTCGCGATGCCGCCCCAGGCGGTGCGGAAATTTCCTTCGGCGAGGCGCTTCATTTCGGGGGGACACGGAGAGTGATCGGTCGCTACAAGGTCGATGGTCCCATCGCGAAGGCCTTGCCATAATTGGTCGCAATTTTCGCGGCTGCGAAGGGGCGGGGCGCATTTGAAGAGCGTCGCTCCCTTGCGGATTGTTTCGGCGGTGAGATGCAGATAGTGGGGGCAGGTTTCGACGCTGACTGGCAGTCCCTCGGAACGTGCGGAGCGCAGCTCGGGAAGAGCCTTGCTCGCGGAGAGGTGGACGATGTGCAAGCGGAATTTGTATTCGCGGCAGAGCGATAACAGTATTCGAATCGCGGAGAGTTCGGCTTCTTCGGGCCGCGATTGCAGATATGTTTGGTAGAGAGACCAATCGGCGTCCGCCAACTTTTCCGTGGCTTTATCGATCGGGCCAGGAAGTTCTGCGTGCACGAGAAGGGGCAGGCGCGTTCGAACGACGTGGGGCAAAGCGGCGCGCAACTGCGGCTCTGTCACCATGGTGAAGCCGTCGATGCCGGGATGAACTAGAAAACACTTGAAGCCGGAAACTCCCGCGTTTGCGAGTGGCTCGATGTCGTGGGGATTGTCGGCAACAACTCCTCCCCAGGCCATCCAATCGACGCGGCATCGGCCCTTTGCAGCTGCGCGCTTCGCTTCGAGTGCGGCGACGTTGGTGGTGGCTGGCAGGCAGTTCAAGGGCATGTCCACCAACATCGTGTATCCACCAGCAGCGGCGGCTCGTGTGGCGGTCGCAAAGCCTTCCCATTCGGCGCGGCCGGGATCGTTGATGTGGACGTGAGAATCGACGAGGCCGGGAAGAATTGCGGCATCGCCAAAATCGTGGATTTCCGCGTGGGCGGGGATTTGATCGGGGACGACGACGTCGAGGATGCGGTCTGCTTCGACGAGCAGGGCCGCGGGACGCAGGGCGTCCGGGGTTACAACGCGGCGGGAGATGAAGGCGTGCAGATTCACAGCGAAAGGCGGATCCATAGAAATCTCGTAAGAACTCGAGAGAATTAAACCCGAGCGTAGACGTATATCTGCAGGTTTTCAAGTCAGCAAAATAGATAATTCAAGACGAAAAAGGTTCTGGGTGTGCGATTGCTGGGCATATACTTGCCGATTGGCGCAGGCATCCAGCAGGCTCTCTGCGGGGATTGCGGAATGCCCGAAAAGAATGCGCCGGAGTATTCAGGAAATGGACCGGCGGCGGTAAGACTTGAGCAATCCTTTTATGGCGCGGGCGATTCAGCTGTCGATTGAAGGGGTTCAATCGGGGCGCGGGGGACCGTTTGGCGCCGTGATTGTGCGAGAGGGCAAGATTATCGCCGAAGGTGCAAATCAGGTGACCTCGACGAATGATCCCACGGCGCACGCGGAAGTGTTGGCGATTCGGCGGGCTTGCGAAAAACTTGGCGTATTTGAATTGAAGGATTGCGAGCTGTACACTTCGTGCGAACCGTGCCCCATGTGTCTTGGGGCGATTTATTGGGCGCGGCTTTCGCGCATTTATTTCGCGAGTACGGCGGAGGATGCGGCCAAGGCTGGTTTCGACGATTCGTTCATATACAGCGAGCTGAAGCTGCCGTACGCGCAGCGGCGGATACCCACTATACAACTGATGCGGGACGAAGCGCTCGCGGGGTTTCGCGCGTGGGCTGATCGGCCCGATAAGATCCCGTATTGAAATTTTTGTGTGCGGCAGGAGTTGTGCCTCGCTGAACCCAGGGAACCACTAGGCTCGGCCGAAGGACAGACGCGTCCGCAAGTTCTTAGACTGGCTGTAAGGACGGATTCGACGCCGGAGCATCTGCAAACGAAAAACAAGTTGCGGGCTTCTTGAGAGCGCGGGAGGACGATTGATCGAGCGCTACTTCAAATTTTCCGAGAATCAGACGTCCGTGAGGCAAGAGTTGCTGGGCGGCCTCACTACGTTTGTGACCATGGCGTATATCGTCGTGGTCAATCCGCAGATTCTCGCGCAGGCGGGAATGCCAGCCGATGGCGTTGTGTTTGCCACTTGCCTCTCGGCTGCGGTCGCGACATTGGTGATGGGATTGTATGCAAACTATCCGATCGCGCTGGCGCCGGGGATGTCGCTGAACGCGTACTTCACATACTCGGTTTGTTTGGCGATGCACGTGCCTTGGCGGACTGCTCTCGCGGTGGTCTTTTTTTCGGGCGTGCTGTTCCTGGTGCTTACAGTAACGCGAGTCCGCGAACAGATTGTGAATGGCATACCGGATTGCCTGAAGCACTCGACCGCCGCCGGAATCGGCATGTTCATCGCGTTTGTTGGATTGCGAAATGCCAAGCTCGTGGTGGCCAACTCCGCGACGTTTGTCGGCCTCGGCAGCTTTGCCGACAAAGAGGTGCAAACCGCGTGTTTTGGCCTGGCCCTGACGCTGGCGCTTATGGCGCGGAAAATCCATGGCGCCATCTTGATCGGGATCATTGGAACAACGGTAGCCGGGATGCTGCGCGGCATTTCAAGCTGGCCTTCCACATTTTTCGCGATGCCGCACTCTTCCTCGACTTTTCTTCAACTGGATTTTCGAGGGGCGCTGCATCTCGGGTTTCTGGAGATACTTTTTGCATTTCTGTTTGTCGATCTGTTCGACAACGTTGGGACACTGGTGGGCGTCTGCGAGCACGGCGGTTTCATCAAAGATGGCAAGATTCCGCGCGTTGGGCGGGTGTTGTTGGCCGATTCCGTGGGGACGATTTTCGGCTCGCTGACGGGCACTTCCACAGTTACCAGTTACATCGAAAGCGCCGCTGGTGTCGCGGCGGGAGCTCGCACCGGTTTCAGCAACATTGCCGTGGCGGGACTCTTTCTTCTGGCCATGTTTTGCTCACCGCTGGCGACGGCGATTCCGGCTTACGCAACAGCCCCGGCGCTGATTCTGGTTGGCGTTTTGATGTCGCAATCTCTGGCGCTGGTGAATTGGAATGACTTCAGCGAAGCGCTGCCCGCATTTATCACCATGCTGGCGACGCCGCTGACGTTTAGTATCGCGACCGGCCTGAGCCTTGGCCTGATTTCTTATACCGTGGTGAAGCTGGCGTCGGGAAAATTCAAGGAAATCAACGCGCTCGTCTGGATTCTCACCGTGCTGTTCATATTGCGCTATGTCTATCTCGCAGCTGCCTAGCTACTCGTAGCGGAGGGCTTTCATAGGGTCGAGGCGGCTGGCGCGCCAGGCGGGTATGTAGCCGGCGGCGCAGGCGACGAATGCTAGCGCGACCGTAGCGAAGGTGAGCGTAGCGGGGTCGTGCGGCGAGAGGCCGAAGAGCTGGCTCTGCACGAGCTTAGTGAGCGCCAAGGAGGCGGGCACTCCTGCGGCTACGCCTATGGCGACGAGGATGAGGACCTCGCGCATCACCATCCAAATGACATTACCTTGGGCGGCGCCGAGCGCCATGCGAATGCCGACTTCGCGGGTGCGCTGCGCGACGGTGTAGGCCATGACGCCATAGAGTCCGATGACGGCAAGCAGCGTGGCAAGGAAGCCGAAGACAGCGGAGAGGCTGGCGATCATACGCTCGGAGGAGAGCGAGTTATTGATCTGGACTTCGGTCGTGTGCATGGAGGAGACGGGGATGTTGGAGTCGAGATCGCGGACCTTGGAACGGATAGAGGACATGAGCAGGGTGGGATCGGCTACGGTGCGGATGTAGATGACCATGCCGCCGATGTAACGGTCGGCCATATAGGGGAGGTAGGCCTGCGGAGGAATTTCGTCCCGAAGGTTCGTATATTTGATGTCTTTGACGACGCCGATGACTTCCATATCGGTAGGTGTGCCGGGATCGGAACCAAAACCGAGGTGCATGCCAATGGGGTTGCGGCCGGTAAAGTATTTTTTCGCGAAGGTTTCGTTGATCATGACGACCGCGGAATTCCATCCGAACGGATCTTCGGGGCGATGATTGACTTCGCGAGTGTCGGAGGGACGGAAGTCGCGGCCGTTGACGATGGGAACGCCCATGGTGGCGAAATAGTTGGGGCTGATTTCGTTCATGTAAGGCTCGGGATGGGCATCCGGAGTGGGGGGAGTGAAGCCTTCGACGGTCATGCTGCTGTCCCATTCGTTGTCTTCTAGGATGCGGAGGGAAGCGAGGCCGGTGGACTGAACGCCGGGAATGGAAGAGAGAGACTCCAGTAGTTGCGGATAAAAAGTTTTCAGCCGGGGCACACTATAGCCGCTGTAAGAAGGATCGATCTCAAAGCCGACGAGATTTTGAGCGTTAAAACCGGGGCCAAGATTGCGAAGATTGCCGAGACTTTTTGTGAAAAGACCGGCGCCGATCAAGAGCAAGAGAGAAAGAGTAACCTGAGCAATGACCAGGGATTTGCGAAGCGCGCCATGGCCGCCACCAACGACGGCAGCGGCTTCGTCCTTGAGCGTCGTTGCAACGTTGGGCTTGGTGGTCTGCAGAGCGGGAACAAGGCCAAAGAAGATGCCGGTCACGACCGTGACCGCGAGGGTGAAGAGGAGGATGCGGAGATCTGGGGCCGTTGAGATTTTGAGGCCGGAATCGGAAGGAACGTAAACGGCCATGAGGGCCTTGTCGGCCCAGTAGGCAAAGGCCAATCCGACGAGGGCTCCCATTGTCGAGAGAGAAAGGCTTTCGATAAGCAGCTGAGAAACGATGCGGCCACGGGTAGCGCCCATCGCGAGACGGATAGCCATTTCCTTTTTTCGCGCTGACCCGCGAACGAGAAGAAGATTGGCAAGATTGGCGCAGGCAATCAGAAGGACTAGGCCTGTGGTGGCCATGAGAACCCAGAGGGGAGTGGAGAGGGTCTGGCGAGTGTAAGAGCGTCCCTGAGAGCCGGGAAGGAGGTCGATCGTGCATTTCAGGAATTGCTCGCGGTCATAGGGGGAAGCGTGAGCGAAGGCCTTTTCCTTAACTTCCATTTCAAGCATGGAGTGCATGAACGGCTGGAGTGAGGCTTTGGCCTGTTCGCGAGTGACGCCGGGCTTGAGGCGGCCGAAGGCGTTGACCCAACGGTTGCGGCGTTCCTTGAGCATGTCGGTGGGATTGCCGACGAGGACTTCTTTTTCCATCATTATGGGGACGAAGAGTTTGGGAGAGCGGCCGAGCTCGACGCCGTCAAAGCCCGGCTGAAGGACGCCGACGATGGTCATGTTTTGATTGTTGAGGATGAGGGTCTTACCTACGACATTGGGGTCGGCGGAGAAACGCGATTGCCAGTAGGCGTAGTTCAGGATGACGTAGGGATAAGCGTCTGGGAGGCGGTCGTCTTCGGGAGTGAACACGCGGCCAAAGTAAGGATTCAAGCCGAGAACGGAAAAATATGTGCCTGAGACCAATTCCAACTGAACGTGTTCGGCTTGGCCATTGAACGAGAGGCTGGCGTCGAAGGGGAAACGAGCGAACATGTCCGAGAAGACTTCGTTGTGGGCGGTGAAATCGCGAAACATGGGGTGGGAAATGGCGTTGCCGCCCCAATTGCTGCCGTAGTGGTGGCCGCGCATGGTGAGGAGGACGAGTTCCTGGGGATTCTTGACGGGAAGCAAGCGGAGGAGGATCTGGTCGAGGAGAGTGAAGATGGCGGTGTTTGCGCCGATGCCGAGGGCGAGGGTCAGGATGGCAATGGCGGTGAAGCCGGGAGTGCGAGCCAGGGTGCGGAGAGCGTACTTAAAATCGCGAAATGCTGTGTCGAGTGAGGCGAAAGTATTCATTCCGCGGACCTTATCCTTCCGGAGAGTTTGGGCAACAGCCTTGAATACGCTTTGCGGCTGGATTTGTTCCCCGGAAAGCGCGGCTGGGGCCTAGTTGGTTGACTGCCATAACTTGCATAGGACTGAGACGAGCCGAAGGCTAAAACGTCTTGCCTCGGCGCGAATCTCGAAGTCGACGTACCTCACACAGGAAGAGGACAGCTGGGATCCATGGCATGCAAGAATGCGCATACGATGGGGCAGAGGATGCCTGTCCCACGGGCGCTTGCGCACGGTATGGGGGTACCCCCCCGGGGGTTTTGCATAAGTGTTGATTCTAAAGGGAGTTAAAGTGTTTTGTTTTCATACACTTTTACAAGTGTTGATTCTAAATAACTTGCTTGCACTGATTTGCACTAAAAATGTGCAAAATGCGGTGCTGTTTCATGAGGGTTACGAATAAAAGACTCAGGCCGAGTGGCGGGCTCCTGAAAGCAAAAAGCGCCAGCAAGATACCGGCGCTTTATAAGATAAAGCACAACATTACCTAGTGTTGTTTATACGCTTGAAGTAAGCATTTGTCAAGGAAGAAATCAAAAAATGGGGAGTGGAAAGAATGGGGGCAGTTTTCCGACTTGGTGGGCAGCAGAAGACGGGCACGGCGTACCGCGCCCCTACGGGGCAGCAAGGCGAGCATCAGACAGCGGCGCTCGCGGCGGCGCGCGGGATGGGGGCTTCTTCCTTTTGGCGGAAGAAGGTGGTGACACGGTCGATGATTTCGTTGAGCGAGGTTTGAGGACGGAAGCCGGTGAGCGCTTGGAGTTTGTCCACGCAAGGGACGCGGCGCATCATGTCCTCGAAACCCGGCTCGTAGGCTTGATCATAAGGCACAAATTCGATGGGTGAGGAGCTGTGCGTGCGCGCCTTGACCAATTGAGCCAGGCCTTCGATGGTGATCTCTTCGGTGTTGCCGACGTTTACGACTTCGCCGATGGAGCGGTCGGTGTCCATCAAGCGAATGAGGCCTTCGACCGTGTCGCGAACGTCGCAGAAGCAGCGAGATTGTTGGCCGTTGCCGTAGACGCGGATGGGCTCTTGGTCCAGCGCCTGCTTTACGAAGTTGGGCAAGACCATGCCGTAACGCCCCGTTTGACGGGGGCCGACTGTGTTGAACAAGCGGACCACGATGACGGGAAGCTCTTTTTCTTTCCAGTAGGAGAGCGCGAGAAATTCATCGAGCGCCTTGGAGGCAGCGTAACTCCAGCGGCCCTTGGTGGTGGGCCCGAGGACGAGGTCGGCGTCTTCGTGGAAAGGGACGTTGGTGTTCTTGCCATAGACTTCGGAAGTGGAAGCGGTGAGGACGAGTTTGCGTTTTTTGCAGGCAGCTTCGAGAATGCGCTGAGTGCCGTTGACATTCGTTTCGATGGTGCGCACGGGGCTTTCAACGATGAGCTTGACGCCGACAGCGGCGGCGAGATGAACGATGATGTCCGCGTCGTCGACGAGTTCCGCGAGCAACTGAAGGTTTTCGATATTGTCGAGGTGATATTCCATTTGGCCGGAAACCTTCAGGTGACGGATGTTATCCATGCTTCCGGTGGAGAGGTTGTCCAGCAGAACGACGCGATCTCCACGAGCGAGAAGGCGCTCCGCCAAATGAGAACCGATGAAACCGGCACCGCCGGTAATTAAATAACGCAAAGTGCCTCCTTACAGTACTTGGTCGTCGTCGCGATGGCGCGGGGAGCTTTTGGAGACAATCTCCGGATGTTCATCCTGGTCATGCGCAACATCACTCGCCTCTTGGGGACCATAACCCTCGGAATACGGATAGTAGCGGTAAGAATAGTAGTAATCCGGGGCGCTGGAATCCACCGCATTCAGGACGACCCCGAGGATGTGGCACTTCACGCTGATGAGCAAGTCGCGTGTGCGCGTGAAGGCCTCCTTGGGAGTTTCGCCGCTACGGACGACCAGCAGGACGCCATCGGTCTGAACGGACAGAATGACAGCGTCGGTGGCAGCCATGATGGGCGGCGAATCGATGACGACAAACTTGAACTTGGTGCGCAATTCGGCGATGGCATCGGCCAGCTTGTGCGACGACAACAAATCGGCTGGATTGGGTGGCAGAGGACCAGTGGGAATCGCGGCGAGATTGGGGATGTCGGGGTGCGGCACAGTAACAAGATCAAGACTTGAAACGCCCGCCAGATAGGAGCTAAAGCCGGCGTATTTGCCGTTTCCCATGTTGAGCAGGCGGCCGACACCAGGCTTGCGCAAGTCCGCGTCAACGAGCACGGTGCTGTCGCCGAGTTGAGCAAGAGTGACAGCCAAGTTTGCCGCGGCGGTGGTCTTACCTTCGCGTGGCAGCGCACTGGTTACGAGGATGACTTGCGGGGGACGGCCGGGCTGAGAAAGCAGCAGAGACGTGCGTAAGGCGCGGAAGGCCTCGGACATCTGCGATTTGGGCAAGTGCTGAGCAACGAGCTCGATGCGTTTCTCGTGACCGTTGGAGGCGATTCCTTGCAGAAGGCGCTTGCGCGAGCCGTTAGTGCTGGAGCCGCCAAACTGCGGGACGACGGCCAAGGATGGCAGCCGAGCGAGAGTCTCGATGTCGTCAGGAGTTTTGACGGTGTTGTCGAGGTACTCGCGCATAAGCGCAAGACCAATGCCTCCGACTAGTCCAACAAGGAAAGCCAGCGCGATGTTCCTGGCTTTGGCGGGACGCGAGGGATAGGCGGGGATCATTGCCGGATCGACGACGCGGATATTGGAGGACTGCAAAGCGGCGGAAATCCCCACTTCCTTGAGTTTGGTCATCAGGCCGTCATAGAGGGCTTTGTTGGCTTCCGCTTCGCGCTTGAGGATGTTGTATTCGACCATGCGCTCGGCCATCTCGTTGGCTTCCACCTTTTGCTGATCGAGGGCTTGAGTGAGCAAAGTCTCGCGCTGCTTGGCTTCGCGGTAGTCAATTTCGATGCGGTTGAGAGTGTTGACTTGCTCCTTTTGGATGAGCTCGTCCAAATCCTTCAATTGAGCCTGAAGGCGCTGCACCTTGGGAAAATTCGGGCCGTACTGGTTTACAGCATCGAGGTAGTCCCCTGAAGCAGCCTGGCGCTTCTGCATGAGGCCCTGAAATATGAGATTCTCACGGAGCTGGGGGACGTCCGCGACATCGCCAGCTTTGGCAAACTGGTAGAGCGCTTCCTTCTTCATGCGCTCTTCCTGGGCGTCGGTCAAAGACTTGTTTATATCGGAGAGGCGCTGGGTGGTGATGTTCTGCTTGTCGTCGAGAGTCCAAATCTGATTTTTTCGCTCGTAGGCGATGCGCTTGTCTTCGGATTCCTGAACTTTGATTTTTAGGTCGTCCAACTCGTCGTGCAGCCAGGTCGTGGCGCGGGTGGTTTCGTCGTAGCGGCTTCTAATATTTTGATCTTGAAAATTCTTGATGTGTTCGTTAACGATGCGGGCGGCAAACTGGGGGTCGGTCGACTCGAAAGTCACATCCATAAGGCGGCTGTTGGCAACACGCTTTACACCGAGACTCCCAAGGAAGGCACCGAGCTCCGGGGGCCGCTTCTGGTTTTCAAGGCTGCCGATTGCCAGCGCTTCGGAGGGCCCGTTGGGAGAAGCATACTCGGAGCGCGCACCGAGGCCGCTGCTGCGGATGGTCTGCAATGCCAGCGTCTCGCTGGTCAGAATTTTCGACTGCGTCTCGATATAGTTCTCGAGATCCATCATGTAGTCGTAGGACTCCATGCCCTGAAAGGGCAGAATGCTGCCATTCTCACGGTCGATTTCGATGCGCGCGGTGGCGACGTACACGGCTTGCATGCGGAAGGTGGCGATGGTGACGATGGTGACGACTGCAAGCAAAAAAGACAGAATCAGCCATTGATGCTTGCGGAGGATGAGCAGGTAGTCGTAAAGATGCGGCTCGCGGGGAGAGAGATCCCAAGCAGGAAGGCGGATGCCCGGGTGAATTAATTCCACCGAACCGTTAGCGCCGTTTTCGCGAGAAATGAGTTTGTTGTCTTCCGCCATGTTTTTTCTAGTGATACGCGAGCCGATAGAGCACGACCGCTGTGCCGATGGCGATGCCAAACTCGAGGGATCTTAGAAGGGCTTGTTTGGCTCCGCTCTGCGGGACGTACAAAATATCACTGGGCTGTAGTTGCAAATCCTCGGCTTGGCGATTCTGGATTTTTTTCAGATCGAGGGGAACTTCGTGCTGCTGCCCCTTATCATCTTTGCGGATAACCACGGCATGGTCTGTCTTCGCGGTGCTGGTAAAGCCGCCCGCCAACGCGAGAATTTTCAAAGTGCTCAATTGCTCGCGGTCGTTTGTGAGCACGAATCCGCCGGGCCGTCCGACCGCGCCCAGTACGTACACGATGCCTGCATGAGGGACGGTTACCACATCACCGGCTTGCAACGTGATGTTGTTCTTGGTATTCCCCGTCTCCATGAGTTCGTTCAGATTGATCGTAATGGTATCAACGGGTGTAAAAGCCGACGGAGTGCCAGGGCCGTTGGCGGATTTTTCCTGGGAAGTGTCTGACGCCGGCAAATCAGGAGGCTCCGTTGCAGCTCCATTCGGAGAGGTGGTAGACGGAGCAGCGGCTGCCGTCAGTGGTTTCGCCTCGGATTTGACGGGCTTCGAGCTAGAAGGCTTGGCGCTCCCAGGGTCGTTCCCAGGAGGCTCCGCATCATCAAACGTCATCTCTGGCACGGGCCGCGTTACGATGACTTGGCCACCAGCATCATTAGCAAGCCCGCCGGCTTCGGCAAGAACTTCGAGAAGCGTGACCTGACTATCGGCCTGGTAGACCAACGGATGGTTGACGGCACCGACCACCGTAATGGGTTTGCTCTTTCTTTCTTTTATGGTAACGCTCACGTCGGGATGCGAAACCAAACCGTTGGCTTGCAACAATTCGGTAATTTTCTGTTCAGCTTGGAGTTCGGTGAGCCCGGAAACATGCAGGCGCACGGGCACGAGCGGGATGCCGATTGTACCGGTTTGGCTGACGCGTACTTCGCGGCTGAGCTCTTTCACGTCGAATACTTCGATGGAAATCACGTCGCCGTTGCCAATGACATAGTCATGTGGACCCGAGCGGGCAGCCGCGGAAAGTTCGCGAATGCGATCGTTCGTTTGTTGTGGCGTCTCGAGAACGGCCTGCGCGCGGCTGGGCGGCGCCAGAACCAGTAATCCGAGCAGAGTGGTGGAGACGAGACACAACGTCGCCGCACCCAGTCTCGCTGGCTGCATACGGATAGATGACCCCCAGCATTGATTATACAGGGAGAAGGACGAAGTCCATCAGTGAATTCGACGATCGCGAGGTTCGATTCCCGAATTGGGAATTTGCGATGTGGGCTGTCGAATTTCCGTTGTGGCTAGGTTCGCCATGAGAAAAAAGAGGAGAGCATTAGCGGGAATGTGCATGTTGAAATCGACGAGACTGTGGGTGAGAAACCCGACACAGGCGATAAGAGCCGAGAGCTGAACCGTCAAAGCGAAGGTTCCAATGGGCTGAGACAAGCGTCGAAGCGAATCGAAGAGCAGGACACCAAGAAACCAAAGGCAGCACAAACCGCCGGCGACACCAGTTTCGGCGAGACCCTCGAGGTAATCATTGTGGGAGTGATTGACGATTTTTCCGTCGTAGAGAGTTTCGTAAGCCGGGAAGACCAGTTGCAGGGTCCCGAGCCCTGTGCCGGTCCCCGGATGATCCAGAAAAATGCGCCAGGTGTCGGCGCGCATGGAGGCGCGTTTTCCAACAGTCACTTCCAGGGACTGCAGCGAAGAGAACCTTTCGACGAGCTGCTGGACACCGAGCCAAGAGACCATGAGAAATGCCAGCAGCAGAACGGCGCCTCCGGAGAGCAAGTGTCTTCCGGCTGTACGCCGAAGAACCAGCCAAAGGACCAAGACACCGACTTCCACGCCGAAACTAATGATTCCACCCCGGGATGCGGAAAGAACCAGAGCCCCGATGGGCACGATCGCGAAGAGACTAACCAGAAGCCAACGTTCCCGACGCACCTTTCCGAGGACTAAGGGAACCAGAGATACGGGAATGACGAGCTCGGTGAATCCAGCAAAGTGGTTGCGATTGACGTAAGGGCCAAAGGGAATGCCGCCAAAGTGCATCTCGCGAAACCAATAGAGCTTTCCATTGAAGGTGAGGTGCTGGAGGATGCCGAAGAGGGCCACAAAAAATCCAAAGCTCATCACAAACCAGACAAAGCTGCGCCAGTCCTCGAGCGTCCGGAATGCCTGGGAGGTTAAAAAGAGAAGGAGGATGTCGGCGAGCAGAAGCTGAAGCTCCATGCGCGTAACGTAGGACGAGGCGGTGCGATGAAAGAACCACTGGCCAAGCGCGAGCAGCGAAAGCGCGACGAGAGGCAACAGCAAGGGCGAAACAACGAGCTGGTGCTCCTGCGTGAGATAGGCGCGCACGGCCCAGGCTAGAAAGAGCAAGGCCGCCCCGATCTCAGGACAGCGCGCGCCCAATCCTCGACGGCTCCGTGGGAGAGCACGCCGAAGACTAGGAGGGAGCAGAGGCCGATGCGAATGAGTTTCATTACCTGGTGTTCTCCGCAGACTGCGGCACCAAGGCAACGTCGTCAATCCAGGCCGTCCCGCCAATCTTACTGTCAAACTTGGCGCTGGGAAGGCGGCTCACACATAGCTGCAGTTCCTGGACATCCCTTCCCGACGTCCAGGGGAGTTCGACTCGCGTCCACGGCTGCGTGCCCTTGGCATCCTCGGTCCAGGCGATGGGATTTCCCGACTCGCTCAAGGAGCGAAGGCCAAAGCGCACGCCCTGATCGGTGGATATATCGCGAGTTCGTACCCACGCGGAAAACCGGTAAACGGTGGAAGGCTGTACGGTAACGTACTGGCAAACATCGCTGAAGTTTACGTTCCGCAGACCGTTGAAGGTCAGCCTGAGCGACCGATTCCCGGAATGTTTTTCCTTTGTATCGAGTGTGATCTGCACACCGTTCGTGAATGTGGGGTAGTACCAAGTAAATCCGCCCATCGCGATATTCGATTCGAACCCACCGTCCCACACCAGGGAGCCCAGAGGGTCCGGAGGACGCGAGACACCTGCAAATGTGAGAGCTTGACCCCACACGCTCTGAGCTTCCGTCATCTGGCGTTTGTGAATGAGGGCTCCGAGCAAAGGATAGGACTCGTTGATATCCAAGTGCGGGTGGAGAGCAGCAAGACTGGACCACACAATCAAGGCTTGATCGGTTTGTTGCTGCTCAGACAGAGCGGAAATCAAGGTGATGTAGGCAGCTTGCGAGTGCGGCAAGACGCGTTCCAGGACGGCTTGAACGTCCGGCTCGAACCGCATGCAGAGAGCAAACGCCGCTGGTCCACGCTTCGGGTCGGCTTCTACGGCATGCTTGAATTCCGCGAATGCGGCGTTCAACTCGCCCCTGCGCAGTAGAAAATTCCCATAGCGCCAGGAAACCTCCGGCGAAAGCGAGTACACGCTCTTGGCTTGAAGAAATGCGTTTCGGGCAGCGGCGATATCGCCCTCCGATTCGTACGCCGTGGCTAGATCCATCCAGGCGTCCGCCGAATGCGAATCAAATGACAATGCCGCATGGTAGGCGCGAATGGCGCGTTGGTTATCGGGATCTTCCAGATTGTATTGCCAGTAGCGGCCGAGGAGATACCAGTTGCGGGCGTCGTCCGGCTCGAGCTGGACGGCCCGTTCATAGCCTTCCAGTGTATTTAGTTCCGCATCATGCACGGCAAGAGCATTGCGGATACCGGAGTAAGAGAGAGTGACGGCGAGCGCGAACGCAAGAAGGACAAAAAGCCCGCGCGCCGCTGGACTTGAGAGGCGAAGAATCATCCCGCGATACTGTGCATAGACGAACTCTCAGATGCAAGATGAAAGTCTGGAGAAACACGGCGAGAACGCGGCCAAGGATTGTCGAAAAGTGGCCTACTTGCCTATGGTGGCCGAAAGGGTTTCATCGGCGCGGCCCCGGCGGCGCACGTCGATTCCCAGGCGCTTGATTTTTTGGTTAAGCGTGGAGAGGGGAATCATAAAACGTTCGGCGGCCTCGGTCTGATTCCAGCCGGTGCGTTCGAGCATGTCCATGATAATGCGGCGCTCGATCTCGTCCATGATTTGAAAGAGCGAAGGTTGCGGGTGATCGGCGGGGGAACGCGAACCGGGTTCGCCCGGCAAGGGAGGGAGAAATTCCGAAAGCTGCAGGCGGACACCCCGGACGACTTCTTTGCTGCGAATGCTTTCGGGAAGCAAATCCACGTCCACGCGCTCCTGCGTGGAGAGCACGACGGCGCGCTCGACGACATTTTCCAGTTCGCGAACGTTGCCGGGCCAATCGTAATCCATCAGGAGTTTCATGGCTCCAGCCGTAAACTGCCGCATGGGTTTGCCGTTCTCGAGGCAATAGCGCACGAGAAAGTGGGCGAGGAGCGCGGGCACATCTTCGCGTCGATCGCGGAGCGGGGGAAGCTGAAGGTGAATTACATTCAAGCGGTGGTACAAATCCTCGCGAAAGCGGCCTTCACGGACAAGCGTGAGTAGCTCGACATTGGAAGCGGCGACGATACGGACATCGACTTTGAGCTGCTCCGTGCCGCCGAGGCGCATGAATTCGCGCTCTTGAATCACGCGCAGAAGCTTGGCCTGCGTTTCAGGGCTGATGGTGGCAATCTCGTCGAAGAAAATGGTGCCTTGATCGGCGACTTCGAATAGGCCTTTTTTGGAAGCAACGGCGCTGGTGAAAGCACCCTTCACGTGGCCGAAGAGCTGCGATTCTAGCAAATCCACGGGAATCGAGCCGGTGTTGACTGGCACGAAAGCCTTGTCCGCGCGCGTCGAGGCCGAGTGGATGGCTTTGGCGATAAGCTCCTTGCCGGTGCCGCTTTCGCCGCTGATCAGCACAGTGGAGCGCGAGGGCGCCACCTGGGTGATTAGATCGAAAAGCGCCAGCATCTTTTCGCTCTTGCCGATGATATTTGGAAAATTAAACCGTTGTTTGAGGGCACGCTTGAGCTGAACGTTTTCCTCGCGCAAATGACGCGACTCCACCGCCTGTGCGACTTGCGCCAGGAGCTCGTCGTTGGACCAGGGTTTGGTGATGTAATCGAGCGCGCCGCCCTTAAACGCAGCACGCGCCATTTCAATCGAGCCGTAGGCGGTGATTAAAACGACGGAAAGTTGCGGATCGCGTTTGCGAATTTCGCGGAGCAGCTCGAGGCCGTTGCGGTCGGGCAGACTTACATCCAGCAGCAGCAAATCGAAGGGATGCTCTTCGAGTTTGGCAAGGCCGGATTCTCCGGTATCCGCGCTGGAGACGCCATAGCCTTCCGTCTTGAGCAGAAGTTCGAGGCCCTCGCGAATCTCTGATTCGTCGTCAACAACAAGGATGGAGCCCTTAGACATGAACCGACTTCCTGACCGCGGGGAATTCTACGTGAAAGGATGTGCCTTTGCCGGGTGTCGAGCGGACATCGATCTTGCCGGAGTGTTCTTTGATGATGCCGTAGCTGACGGAGAGGCCTAGACCGGTGCCGCGGCCACTGGCTTTCGTGGTGAAGAAGGGATCGAAGATACGATGAATATGTTCGCGCGGGATGCCCGCACCGGTATCGACGACTTCAATTTCGACGCTGCCGTTGTGTGCGCCCGTGCGCACTTCCAACAAGCCGCCCCCAGGCATGGCATCGCGGGCGTTCAGGAAGAGATTCAGAAACACCTGCTGGAGTTTGTTCGCTGAACCGCGAACAGCGGGCAGGGTTTCGCCGAGGTGTTTGACGACCTGTATTTGTGAAGTTTTCAGCGGATGCGAGACGAGAGAAAGGGTTTCTTCCACGACGCGGTTCACGTCGATGTCCACGGCCTCGGCGGCACCCGTGCGCGAAAAATTCAGAAGATTGTTGACGATTTCGCTGGCGCGGAATGTTTGCTTGACGATTTTCTCGATGATCGATTGGCGCGGATCGCCATCCGGCATCTGTTTTGCCAGCATCTGAATGTAGTTGGAGATTACCGCCAGGGGCGTGTTCACCTCATGGGCCACGCCGGCGGCCAGGAGACCGAGCGAAGTAAGCTTCTCAGTTTGCGACATTTGCTCTTCCATGCGTTCGCGCTGGGTGACATCGTCGAAAAGCAGAAGGCGCCCGATGCGTTCGGCGGACTTGCTGACCAGCGGAGTGATAGAAACGTTTAGCGTGAGCGCTTTACCCTGATGGTGCAGACGCTGTTTGTAAATGCCGGTAATCTGCTCCGCGTCGCCGCGAGCGGCAATCTCCTCTGCAAGCTCTTGCGGAAGCAGGGAGCGAAGCTGGCGTCCAACAGCTTCCTGACGGGCCACGCCGAAGAGCTGCTCCATACGCGTGTTCCAGGATTCGACGATGCCCTCCAAATCCACGGCGAGCACGCCAACATTCAAAGATTCCACGATGTTTTCGCTGAAATCTTTGAGGCGTGCGATCTCGAGGGCCTTTTGTTCGAGCGAGGTGTAGAGCTGGGAATTGTCGAGAGCCACGGCGACGTAGCCCGCGATCGTTTCTACCAGTTCGACGTCATCGCTGGAAAGGTAATCGCCGTCGACGGTCTTGCCAAGGCCAAGGACAGCCACGGTATGTTCGCGAATGCGGCAGGGAACGTAATAATTGAGGTCAAGCTGTTCGAGAGTGCGATGCACGGACTCGCTGACGTCTCGCGCGGCGCGGGGCGACTCGAAAAAGAGCGCCCCCCGCGCGAACTCGGGCCGGGCCGGACCGAGGAAACTGAGATCAAGAGGCTCCGCAAGACGCACGCCCATCGAGCGAGCCAGGCGGAGATTGCCGGGATTTGTGACGTCCTCCACAAAAATCGCCAGCCGGTCGACGAGCAACGTTTGCGAAACGCGGTCCATCACGGAACCGAGCATGGGCTCGAGCCGGACTTCATTCGTGAGCGTGCGGCCAAACTCGATCAGCGTGCGGCGATAGTCCAAACGATCGCGGTAAAAGAAGCGATCCAGCCGGGCCTGAATCCATTCGCGGAAGGGCTGGAAGAGTAGTGCGGCAATAACAATCGCAATAATGCCGCCGACTGGGCCGTTCGCCTGGGCATGAAAAATCTGCGGGATTAACGCGACGAAGAAAAAGTAAATCGTGGCGATGGCAGCTGTGGCCGCGGTATACGCGAGGCCGCGCTTGAAGATGATGTCGACGTCCATCAGGCGAAAACGAATGATGGCGTAGCCGAAGCACAGCGGAATGAACAGCAGGCTAACTGTCGAAAACTTCATCCAGGGCTTGGAAGCTGCGTCGAAGGCGTACGGCACAATGTAGAAAACGACAAATGGAAAAGTGCCGACAAAGGTGCCGGCCGTCAGCCATTTCAACTGCTGCCGCAAGACGCCCGCTGGAGCGCCGCGATAATTTCGATAAAAAACCACTCCGGCAGCCAGGAAGCAAGCGCCGAGGTAACTGTAGGCAATTTTATCGAGAAGGACGCGGGATCCGAGCCAGGGAACGAAACCAAGCGCACCTAGAGCCGTGCTGACATGCACCAGAAGAATGGCCAGCGGCGGAAGATAGACGAAGCTGAGTTTGGAAAGCGACCGGCTTGTTCCTTCGGTGCGTTCGGGAAAAACCAGCGCAAAGTGCAGCAACAGAGCGGGCATCAAGACTTGGGCCAGAATTTTGACCCAATAGACCTCGTAGTCGAAAGCATCCAGCTTCCCGCTGTAGTGGAAAGAAAAGAAAATGAAAGACACGAGGCAGAAAATGTAGAAGTGCACAGCGCGAGGCGCGTTCCAACGGCGCGCGAAGATGAAAAGCCCGATGAAGAGGTAGATCAGGCCAACCGCGCGGGCATAATTCTCAATGGAGGTGGGCTTCTCAGCGGGAGCGGTGACCAGCGGAGTCTCAAACTCCTCGCTATTCCGCGCCAGTTTGTAACGGACTTGCGTCCAGAGGCCCGCTCGCCACAGGCGCTTGGTTACCTGCACCTGCCGTGTGACGGGGGTTCCATTAATGGCCAGGAGATGATCCCCTGCGCGCACACCGGCTCGAGCGGCGGGGGAATTGAGTGCCACTTGCTGGGCTTGAATGCCCTGCGTGGTGTCCAACCAAACGACTCCGTCATCGGGAGTCTCAAATTCGGCTCTTTGAATGAAGTTCAGCCAGGCAAAAATCATGGCTGCCAGCGTGGCAAGCGCTAGCACCACAGCCCCTAGACTGACTTTGAGGTTCTGCTTCATAACTGACCCAGACAGGGTGACACCCCGCCGGGGAAACCATGGTGCAAACCAAAGTCCATTCTTTGGAAGACTAGCTTGGCAGAAACCACCTTATAATTCAATGACTTAGAGAATCCGCAGGCTGGAGACTTCCCGATAATCCGCTTTCTGGAAGGACGCATACAGCTTTCTAAAGCCGAATCTGCTCTCAGAATTGCAGACTTAGGCCGCCTCGGAACGTGCGGAAAGCAGGCATGAGCGTCACACGACCGTCGGCAGTGTAAAGGGTGACATAGCCTTGAGCAAGGAGGTTGTCGCACTCGGCGTTGGCCTCCCAGCGACCAGGGCCAAACTTGGGGAGCCTTTGGTGCACTCCAACGTGGAGGTAGGGCTCCATGTCGAAGAGCGCTTCGCCAAAGCCATCGACACGCGTGAGCGTTGCTCCGCTGATCCACTGGTAGCCTACTGTGAACCTCGTGCCCGCGCGCGGTACCTTTCCGGAAACCTTAGCCCCGGCTGAATGGCGCCCAGCGGTACGGAATAGCTCGCGGAGGGGTTCCACAGCGGCACTCGAAGGAGTCAAGGCGCCAGCAAAAGCATAAAGTGCCGTCAGTTCGACGTCGTTGCCTAGTTTCTCCCGGTACGCCGCGCGGGTACCCCAGCTGCTGGAAGAACCACCGTCATAAGAGAATCCGTTGGAATAGACGTCCTGGAAAAAGTCAGCGAGGGGGAGATTGTTGCCCCTGCCAAAAACGGCTACATGGCTGTTGTCTTCGTGAAAAGCCGCAACCTGCAACTTGCCGCGCGTTCCCAGCTTGCGTTCCGCTGCGATCTCCTCGTGGAAACCGCTCTCGAGGACGGGACGTCCGGCCCTCCACATCAGGACAGGAAAAGCATCGAGTTCGTTTAATGCAGCGGCCAAAGTATTTGCGGTCTCTCCGTCGAGCGTCTCAAGTGGCTCCGGTCCGGTTGGCATGGATGCAAAGATCAGGGACCCGTGCCAATCGTCAGAGATGCGCGCGTCGAGCTGCACGCGCGGGCGCAAGGAACTGGCAGAGCGGCCGAGGCCAACCAAGACATATTCACCGCCATATTCAAGGACGGCGCGGGTTCCAAATGCCAGGGAACCGCCTTGATCGATGCGGACGCCGCGGAAGGTGGGGCCCACGTCTCCCAGCTTCGATTCGCGCAACACCAGTGCGGTATGTGGCCCTGCCCCGAGCGAGCCGGTGGGCAGCCAAACCGTGGCGATTCCGCCAGCAGGTGATTCGGCGTCATAACTCATGAGGCCAGCGAGGAGAAGCCTGCTTGCGGCACCAAGTTGCTGATCGTAGGCAAATGCAGTTGCCGGGGTTGCCGGAAGATTGGAAACCGAGCCTGGCCTGCGCGCGCCATCTGTAAATTCCAAGCGGCCTCGCGAAGGCTCCGCCGGAACCGTTTCAGAGTCCGTAGTGACGGTGCCAAGCGGATCCGGATCGACCCATTGAAGTACCGGCCTTGCAGAACTCGCGGAGCGGAGCACCCACTTCCAATCATCCGTTTCCGTGGCTGCAGAAGACGGTGCGCGCCGCAGCTGCTCTAGTGAGGCAAACATGGATTCCAGCTGGATGCGGACAAGCGTCGTGAGATTGGCGGTAACACGTACGTGCTTCTCAAGGGTGGGCAGAAAGCCCGCGAGTGTAACGCGGATCGTATAAAAACCGGGAGCGAGTCGCTCGCCTCGGAAAACTCCTTGTGTATTGGTGAAAAAGCCGATGCCGGACGCGGACGCACCTGCAGCCGATTCCGGGATCACTTCCACACTAGCGCCCATTTGAGGGGTGCCGGCGGTGTCGCGAACGACTCCAGAGAGGATCCCCTGAACAGACTTCAACTGCGCCGCTGCCGGATTCGCTCCCAGTAACGAGAACGCTGCGGCCAGGACGAGAGCCCCCATGACTCGGACCTGTCCTTTACTCACTGCTCGCTACCTCCCCGGAACCGTGTTGGCTGCTGCTTTGGTCGGCTCCAGCGGGCCTTTGACCGTAAATTCCGCGGTCTTGGAAATAGACTGATTGGCAATCCCGTCCGTGGCATTAATTTCGATTGAATATTTGCCAGGTGCAAGCGACGCGAGCGGCAACCACCTTTCGATAGTCACCTGATCGCCGGTCTGCTTCATTTCTTCCGACGTTTCCTTGAATTGGAGAATCTGCTCGGCGCCCTTCTTCACGGTGAATTGGAACGTGGCGTTGGATTTGTGAGTCTTATCGTCGGCCTTGAGGTTGTAGACCTGGAGATAAATTCCCATGCGATCGCTGGTAGCGAAGTTGCTATCGAGGCGCGGCCGCACTTTGGTGGAACCCAAAACAAACTGGCCCGTGCCAATCTGCTTGGCGGGAACATGCTCGAGCTGATCGGCGAGAATCAGGGAACTCGCATCCAGCTTCTCATCCGCATAACGCGGCACGGCCAGCCTGGTGTTAATAACACCGACGTTACCACTCTGCACGTCCTTTATGACGATATCCAGCCGGTAGAGCCCGGGGCGGAGGGGCACAGCTTTTTGATAAATGGACTGCAGCTTTAGCGATTGCTGGAACAGGGAATCAGGAAAATCCTTGGAGACAGGATCTTCAAACGTCTGAACCACGCGACCTGTTAGCGTGCTGACGCGCCCAAAAACGTTCATCGTGGCGGAATGAATGCCATCCTTCGCTTGAAAGTTAAGCTGGCCGTTGGACACCTGTACAGTGATGGGAACCAGCACAGTGTCGTTGGTAACCTTCATAAAATCCGTGCGCCAGGTGAATTTGAGCTGATCGCGGACAATGCGCGCGGTCACGATCGCTTCTAAGTCCTTAAACTTCACCTCGGGCGGCTTCTGAATCTTGGCGTAAAGCTCCAAGCGATTGAATTCATCCATACTGGCGGGCGTTCCACCAAGGGCGGTCGGAAGGTTGGTGCCGTCGGAGCGCGTGAAGCGGTCCGTCTTGGAGGCCATACCCATGGATTCGAGCAAGCTCAAGCCGGCACCAGGCACGTGAAGGAGGGCATCCTTTTCCGAAGGATCCATGGTTATGTGATACTCACCCGAACCGCTCGGATCAACGAACTCGATGATGACGTTCTCGCCTATCCCTTCCAAATAGCGCCACCGCCATGTTTCCCAGGGATACGTAGTCGTTGAGCCGCCGCCCTCTTCCATGGGCCGATCGTACGTTCCACCGGAGGGATGCGAATCGACTTCGTCCGCGGGACCCCACATGATGTACAGGCGGCCTCGGTCCGTCTTCCATCCCGGAATACCGGAAGCAAAGTGTTCGTTGGCGTAAGCAATGCGTCGATAGTGCTCTTCTTTAAAATCGTTATCCGGAAGATCGGGATTGCTGCTGCGCCGGAGCCAGAACTGCTCGATAAACTGCTCGCGCTCTTCGTTAGTATCCAGCTGAAGGAAGGCGTTCCGTTCCTCTGGCGAGATGATATAGATCACGTCCTCGTTCAGCCACTGCTTATACTGGCTGTCGAGTTCCTTGAGAGTCTTGCGCGCTTTTTGTTTCTGTTCTTTCCGCTGCTCTTTAGTGAGCGTCTGGGGAGCCGGAGGACTAGTAGAATCCTGAGCCTGCTGAGCCGAAACACCTGGAATAAGGATGGCAAACGAGAATGCAGTAGCAATCAGGGCACGAATTACCCGTGGCATAGGCACACCTCAACATCTAGGACGACTGAATTCTACCCTCGGACAAGCTGGCCGTCAACCGGCGAATCTCCTGCATTTTGTGGCACTTGTCTCCGGTTTTCGTTAGAACCGCGAAGTCTGCATAGGGTTGCCTGACAATTTTTGACCTGAACCTTCGGACAGGTTTTCCAAGAAGACTCTTGTTTGGGAAGAAGTACGCTGCGAAAACGCAAGAAGGCGGGGGCGAAATCGGATTGAGCGGGGCGCTTATTGAACCCGATGGTTAAATACGTCTGAACCAACCAGGGTGTCGAAGATTGCTAGGACGTGCCTGCGATATTCCACCATGCGAGTAAAGATATCGCGAAGTTCCGGCTCGCGTTCCGCTTCTTTGTGCCATTTAGCGAGAACCAAGGCGGGTACCTCGATGTCCCGGCGCAACTTTTCCGCGGAATGGCCACGCAAGAAGAGGCCATAGAAGAACGCGGCTTCGCGCTGTGGAAAGTCGAAATCGTGCACGACTTCCGAGGGAACGATTTGTGGCAAGGTCGCCATAGAGAAAAATGCAGTTTACCTAAAAGATTTTCCGCGTCAAGTAGTACGCGGGGTTTATTGCCACCACTTATGCAACTCCCTGTCCCGTGGGTGGATCACCCCGGCTTAACGACCAGTGCGGCAACTGGTACAACAGGGGGATTGCCAGCAACGTCCAACCGCCGTAGGATGCTTAAAGGCATGGCAGGGTTACACAACTCGGTGTCGGGAGGGGCCTTCGGGCGGCTTGCGCGATTTGGCCTCTTGAAAGGGCTGCGCACCATCGAAATCGACCGGGAAGAGTTCCGGCGTCAACTCAAAAAGAAATATGGACTTGAAGTAGCGGATTTCCGCCACATGCACCTAGTGCCGGTGGCGCGCCTGGATGCCATCGCCAAGACGTTGATTCGAGACACGGAACGGCTCGCGCTTTTGGAAGGGGCCGGCTTCGGCCTTGGCGGTATGATCACGATTATCCCCGACGCAGGGCTTCTCACCATTCTGACTCTACGCCTCATCCAGAGACTTTGCCTGCTCTACGGGTTCGTGCAGGGTGGTCAGAGCGAACGGCTGGAGCTGTGGATGGCCGCCGCCGCGGCTACAGGCGTTGATTACGGCAAGGACCTCGCGGAAAAGCAGATTCTCGAGAAATTAGCCCCGCGCATCGCCGAACGCCTAGCCGTTAAGCTAGGGCAGGAAACTGCGGAAAAATGGGTGGGCCGCTTGATTCCCCTTGCCAGCTCGGTGATCGGCGGCGGGTTGAACTTCGCCTTTGTGCGCGCATGGGGTGGGCGGGTGCAGCGCAACCTTCGAAAGCGGCACGTTGCCGGCCGGCCAGCTGCCGTAGCTCATTATCCTTCTAGTTCGGCGTATACTCCGGCACGGCCTGTACTCGTCTAGCCTTCGCGGCTGCCTGGTAGAAGAAGGAGCGCCACCTTCCATGCAGTCCAACTCTCGTACCTTTCGCCGCTGACGCGCGGCAGGCAAACCATACAGGCGTCATTGCTATGAATCTTCGCCGGTTGACTTCGTCATCGTTTCTCATAATCGTGGGCTTCGCGGCAGTTTTGTTAGTTCCGCGTACCGCACGTTCTCAGGATCAGGAAGAGATTAAGGGCGCGCCCGCCGAGCCCACGGACGCCCAGGAAGTCCGCGAACAGATAGCGGCTGTGCAGAAACTACAGCCCACACTCCCGGACCGCGGCGCAGCACTTTATTTTCTAGCCGCCGCGAAACAACATCTGCGAGAGACACGCGAGGCATTGGCGCTTTTGAAGGAATGCATCGCATTGCAGGAGGGATTCGATCCTACGGGCGAGCCGGCGTTCCTGGAGTTGAAAGGCTCGAAGGAATTCACCACGATAATCGATAGCGTCCACCGCGATTTCCCAGTGATCGCGCAGGCGCGCGAAGCGTTTCGGACCATGGAGAAAGATCTGATTCCCGAAGGCTTGGCCTACGATGCAGCGCGGAACGTTTTTTATATGAGCAGCCTCAATCGACGGAAGATTGTGGAAATTGGCCGGGACGGCAACATTTCCGATTTTGTGCCTGCCGATCGCTTCGGACTCTTGCCTGTGCTGGGTATCCGGCTTAACTCCAACGATGGCACAGTGTGGGCCGATTCCTTCACGGACAGCGGACGTACCGAACTGCTGCATTTTGACGCGACGGGAAAACTGCTGGGACGGTTCAAGCCGGACGGATCGGCAAAGCATGGCTTCAACGATCTTGTCATCCGCAAGAACGGCGAGGTAATCACGACGGATAGCATGGCGAACGCGGTGTTGCGATTCGACCCTGCTGTGCAAACTTTCACGGCTGTTGCGGTCCATCGCCCGCTCTTTTATCCCAATGGAATTGCTCTGAACGAAGACGACCATACCTTGTATGTAGCGGATAGCTTGGGTGTCGTGAGTGTCGACCTCGCAAGCGGGGTAAGCCGCGACGTCGATCCGGGACCGCGTAGCACGCTGGCGGGCATCGACGGCCTCTATTGGCACAACGGCAGCCTCATTGGAATTCAAAACGGCATCGGGTCGCCTCGCGTGGCCGCGTTTCACCTTTCCAGCGATGGCTTTCGCGTGTCGCGCACTACCGTCCTCGAGAATCGCAGTAATTTCTGTGTTTTGCCGACGACCGGCGCTATTCGCGGCTCCGACTTCTATTTCATTGCGAACAGCCAGATCGATAACATGAACAACGACAAAGTGTTGGACGTGACGCGGCTGGAGGTGATCCGTATTGGTGTGTTGCGACTGCCCTGAAATGGTGGTCCAAGTGACGCGCCCGAAACCGGAAGTGGAATTTAGGGAGAGAGCGCCGTAAAGTAATAGCCGACAATTGCCGCGCGCGATTTGGCGCAGCATGCGCGCCAGTTTAGTAAGGGGGCCGAACATGCGGGGAACGCAAAAAGTCTTTGGCGGAATCATTCTTGTTGTCGTGGCGCTGGGTCTGGAGCTCGTTCCGCAGCAGGCTTCGTCGCGATCCCCGGGAAGCTTTACGCAAGCTGTAAATGCCGAACCTGTTCCCGCATTCCACAGCACAGTGCCGGCGGGGCAGTTGCCAGAAACCCTAAGCCCTGCGCTCTTCACCGACCCGGTTGCGCAGAATGCTTACAGCGTCGCGGCCCGCATCAAGAAAATTCTTTATCAGGAGCCATGCTATTGCCACTGCGACCGCAGCCAAGGCCATGGCAGCCTGCTGGATTGTTATGTGAGCAAGCACGCTGCTGTGTGTGGAATTTGCGTACGCGAAGATTTCTATGCCTACGAGCAATCGCGCAAAGGCAAAACCGCCGCACAGATTCGCGAAGGCATCGAACGTGGCGACTGGCAAGGCGTCGACGTGACGAAGTACGAATCCGCGATTCCGGCGCCCACGAAGTAATGCTCCTATTGTAAGCTCGGCGGGCTTGGACATTCGTGAAACCGTTGCGCGTAGCCTTTCGTCTGTCTCTTAGGTGGCGTGCCAGCCGGGTGGTGCTGGGACGGCGTAAACTCCAAAGCGTGAAAAGTTCAAGAAAAGAAATCGGGGGATAGCATGCGGAATCATAAGTATCCGGTGGGGATTGTTGTGACGACGGTGCTAGTTGCCGCGATCATGCTGGCAGGCGCGGGAATGCGCGCCTCCGCCAAGCCGCCGGCTGACGCGGGGTATTGGGGATTTAACAACGCGAATTTCGACAAAACCTGCAAACCTTGCGATGACTTCTACCAGTTCGCCATGGGCGGCTGGATGAAGGCCAATCCGATCCCGGCGGAATACTCCACCTGGGGCACGTTCACGCAGCTTCGCGACAATAACCTCACTGCCATGCGGACAATCCTAGAAGCCGCCGCCAAGGCCAACGCTCCAGCTGGTTCAAATGAGCAGAAAATCGGAGTCTTCTATGCCAGCTGCATGGACACTACGGCGATCGATGCCGCTGGCCTGAAGCCTATCGCCACTGAACTCGCTGCGATCGACGCAATTAACGACCGAAAATCGCTGGACGCGGCCATCGCCCAGCTCCAGCGGGAAGGGGCTAGCGTGCTCTTCCGCTTCGGCTCCGGCCAAGACGTCAAGGACAGCACGCGCGTCATTGCGGTAGCCAGCCAGGGCGGCCTCGGCATGCCCGACCGCGATTACTATTTCCGCGACGACGATAAATCCAAGCAACTGCGACAGGACTACGAGCAACACGTGGCGAAAATGTTCGAACTTGCGAGCGATGCGCCGGATAAAGCGGCCGCCGAAGCCAAGAGTGTCATATCCATCGAAACAGCATTGGCAAAAGCTTCTCGCACACGCGTCGAATTGCGGGACCCCGAAAAGAATTACAACCTCATGCCGCTCTCGGAAATGGCAGCCCTCACTCCAGGCTGGTCTTGGGAAAGCTACTTGCACGCCGTCGGCGCTCCTTCAGTGCAACAAGTCAACATGCGTCAGCCCGAGTTCTTCAAGGTGATGAACCAGGAACTCGCCAGCGTACCGCTGCCCGATTGGAGGATCTATCTGCGTTGGCATGTGATCCACGCCAGCGCTCCGGGCCTTCCAGAGCGATTTGTGGAAGAGAATTTTGATTTCTATGACAGAAAGCTCTCCGGAACGAAGGAGTTGCTGCCGCGCTGGAAGCGTTGTGCACAGTCCACGGACCGGAACCTCGGCGAAGCTCTTGGACAAGTCTATGTCGAAAAATACTTTCCGCCTGCCGCAAGAGCCCGTGCCAAAGAAATGGTCAACAACCTGATTTCCGCGCTTCGCGACGACATCCCAACGCTCTCCTGGATGGGGCCAGATACCAAGAAGCAAGCTCTCGCCAAGCTCGAAGCCTTTACCGTGAAAATCGGCTACACCGATAAATGGCGCGATTATTCGAACCTCACTATCGACCGCAGCTCTTATGCCGCCAACGTTCGCCGCAGTATCGAATTTGAATACGCCCGCCAGCTGGGCAAGATCGGAAAGCCGGTGGACCGCACTGAGTGGGGCATGACCCCTCCGACTGTGAACGCCTACTACAACGACAGCATGAACGAGATTGTTTTTCCGGCCGGCATCCTCCAGCCGCCCTTTTACGATCCCAACGCCGACGACGCTGTGAACTACGGTGGAATTGGTGCCGTCATCGGCCATGAAATCAGCCACGGTTTTGACGATCAGGGCTCCAAATTTGACGGCAAAGGCAACCTACGCGAGTGGTGGACGCCGGACGACCGCAAGAACTTCACTGAGCGTAGCGACTGCGTGGTGAACCAATTCAATGGCTACGAAGTGGAGCCCGGCCTGCACCAGAACGGCAAGCTCGTGCTCGGCGAGAGCATAGGCGACCTCGGAGGCCTGGCCATCGCTTATGCTGCCTACGAGAAATCCATCGAGGGCAGGCGCCCGAAAGATATTGATGGCCTCACGCCGGAGCAGCGCTTTTTCCTCGGATGGGCCCAGGTGTGGGGTACGAATCAGAGGGCGGAGGCGGCGCGCCTTGGAGCCAATACCGACCCTCATCCACTGGCGCGTTTCCGCGGCAACGGCCCGCTTTCAAATATGGCAGAGTTTGCCAAAGCCTTTGGCTGCAAGAAAGGTGATGCCATGGTGCGCGAGCAAGTTTGCAAAATCTGGTAAGCTCGCTCGGCCAAAGTGCTCTCAAGACGCATCGCAACTCGCCTGATTCTCGGCAACGTGTTTCTGTCATTCGCTGTGCTCCTGCTTACGCCGGGAGCTTCCGCGAAGTGGAAATACTTTCGTTCAGGTAATGCTGCTGACAACACTGTCACCCCGCGACCTGGATTCGCGCTCATGGGCGGCGGGGAGGAAGACTCCGCGCTGAAGTTTTTATGTGAGCGGGCAAACGGCGGCGACTTCCTGATTCTTCGCGCCAACACCGAAGACGAATATGCTCAAAAAGTCGATGAAGAAATCCGCGCGCTCTGCCCGCTCAACTCCGCTGCGACCATCGTCTTTTCCGAGCGGGACGATTCCGATGATCCAAAGCTCCTCAAACACATCGCGCAGGCGGCGGCAATCTTTATCGCGGGGGGCGACCAATCGAACTACGTTCGTTTCTGGCAGGACACTCCCGTCGAGGACGCTCTAAACCGGCACATCGCCGCCGGCAAACCGATCGGCGGCTCCAGCGCGGGGCTGGCCGTCCTCGGAGAATTCTCCTTCTCTTCGATGATTGATACAATCCATTCTCCGGCTGCGCTCGCCGATCCCTATAGTAATAAGGTCACTCTCTCGCGAGACTTCCTGCGTATTCCGCTGCTCAACGGCACCATCGCGGACACGCACTTCGCTAAGCGCGACCGCATGGGCCGGCTCATTGTTTTTCTGGCGCGTATTTTGCAGGACGGGTGGGCTGCGCGGGTGCGCGCCATTGCGGTTGAGGAAGGCGCTGCAGTTCTCCTGGAAGCGGACGGCCAAGCGAAAGTCATCGGCTCCGGTCCGGCTTATTTTCTCGAAGCGAAAAGTCCGCCTGAAGTCTGCCGAAGGAAGACACCACTTTCCTTGAGCAGCATTACCGTCTATCGTGCACCATCAGGCGCTTCGTTCAATGTGAAGGATTGGAAGGGATCGGGCGGCGATGACTATCAGCTCTCTGCCGTAAATGGAGAGTTAAAAGCGTCCGGATCAAATCACGGAATTTATTAGCCGCTGCCCCGGCGCTTGGTTACTCGCTAGAAGTGAAAAACTACGCCGCCCATGAGCTGAAAATTGTTCTGAGACTGGCCGAAAAAACCAGTGTGCGCCCAATCGGCTTCCAAACGCCCTGAAAAGCGCGGGTTGAAACGATAATCCGCACCGCCTCCCGCCTCTATCACGTACGAGTTCTTGCTGTTGTCGGCAGTCTGCGGCTGTTCATGGCTTCCGCCAAAGATGGCATGCACCCATGGTTCCCATTTCTTTTCCCGCCATGCGATTTTAGGTCCGGCGCCGTAAACCACGAGTTTGACGTGCTCCCTGTCAAAGATTTGCGGTGCGAAGCCGGTGGACACGTTTCCTTCGATTCCGAACCACTCATTAGTGAAATAAGTCACGGAGCTATTGATGCCGACGGCGCTCGCATTGAAGATCGAGGATCTAAACCTTATCCAATCAGCGCCAATTGCAAGCTGCCAACGGAAATCGTCTCGCCCGCCATAGATAAACTTTGGATCGGGGGCCGGCGAAGGAGAAGCATCGGGCGCGGGCGGCGATGCAAGAGCCGGTGCCAGGGCGAAACTGGAAGCTGGAGAAAGGGCAATGGCAGGGACCGGCTGAAACTGAAACAAGGATGCGCTAGCCGCGGGCGCCGCCGAAAAGTCCGCCGCCACGTTGCGGCTGGCAGCTTTAGTGTCTGGAACTGCATCTTGTGCGCGAGCGGCGCACGCCGCCCCAAGCGCCAACAACATAACAACGAGTTTCCTCTTCATGACTCTCCCCTCAGAGGTTTGACCCCACGCCTGGAATCAGCCACTCTGCTACGGTAAACAAGACCATAGGCCTTTGTCTACGCCCTTTCGCTATTGCGGCACTGAGAAAAACGGGCAGGGAGGGTTGCCCCACATGGCAGGTCTGAGGAAGCGTCGGCTTTTAGCGCCCATGCCTCAGGTAATCGTCGGTCTTGTTTAACCAATCTTCCCGGGGCGGGTTGAAGACGTCCAGATCGACGGTGTCTTCCATCGCCCATGCTTCGTGAGGCATGTGCGGCGGAATGCACAGAACTTCACCCGCTCGGACCACAATCTCTTTGCCATCGATGGCGAATTTCAGGGCGCCTTCCAGTATATACGTCACCTGCTCGTTGTGATGCTGATGCAAGGGCACATGAGCGCCTTTCTTCATGAGCACGCGCGCCAGCATAATCTTGTGTCCGACCACCATTTCCCGGTCAATCTGTGGATTCAACTGCTCACGCTCGACGCTGTTCCAAGGAATGTATTTCATTTCTGGAGCCGTGCTCATTGCTTGCCTCCGTACAGCTTCGCTGCGTTATCGTGCAGGTACATTCGCGCTAGGTCTAGCGCCTTTTCCTCGTTGAAAGCGCCTTCCGAAACAAGTTCGGCCAACGCCGCGGCGATAGCGGTCCGCGCCGAGCGTGACGCCAGCCAGAAGGTCTCTTCCGCTCCCACCGCGTCGTTGAACGGAAACGCGTCGGAGCCGAACATGATTCTGTCTGGGAAGAGCGAAATCCACTGTTTCAAAATGTTCTTCAGCTCCGAGGGGTAAACGTAATACCCCATCAGCGACGAATCGGTGTACACGTTCTTGGCCGCCGTCATCCAGATCATATCAAGGGTGTACGGATAACCGCCGTGAATGAGCACGAAATTTATTTTGCTGTTCCGCGGATCACGAACCACGTTTTCGAGATTCAGCGGATTGCCGTTCCGCATGCTGAAGTAATCGCCGATGCCCACGGCGCTGTGAAAATGCACGGAGAGGTTCAATTTCCCCGCTTCGTCGATCAGTACGTGAAAGATGTAATCCTGAAACGTCCGGTATTCTTCCTCCGTTGGGACGCCCCCTGACCGGAAGAGCGAATATATAGCCGCGGCCTTTTCGCGCGGAGGATCGCTGAAGTAGAGTGAGCGGAAATAAGCGGCCTCGAACTTCATGGCCACTCCGCCGTTTTTCTTGTTGTCGGTTACCGTTTGCCGGACGAAAGCCTCGTATCGCCCGAGATCAGGAGGGAGACTGTCCAGGTTTTCCTGCTTCATGTAGCGCCGCAGGACTTTTTCCTGAAGGGGGATGTAGACGCCCATATCCGGGTTTTTCCCCGTCTGGTCACGGTTGTCGAGAGGGAACAGGAACGAATCCACGAAGAAAACCCAGTGAAAACGTTTGGGATCAAGATAGGGCGCAAGCGCCACGCGATTCGCGAGGCACGTCTCGATATTGAGTTTATCCAGGATGCTGTCCCAGTAAGCCGTGCCGCCAGCCGCTGCCGCGGCCTTTTTCTTGTCGATCAGCCACTTCGCGTGTTCGGGCTTGAAATCATCGTAGGGATAGCCAAACAGCGATTTAGCGGCGGCAACGAACTCCGGGTTGGTATCGCGCAGCCGCAGAACGGAGCTCTCATCCGGAGGCGCGGCTTGCGCATCCATGTCGGAATCATCGGGGAAGGTCGCGTGCGAGTGATTGTCGTAGATGGGGATTTGGTCGATCTGCTTCAAGAGCCGCTCATAGATTTTCGGCACGTCGGCGCCTGCAAGCGGCTTCGCCTGGGCAAAAGCATTCGTTGCACAAAGGAGGGCAACAACCGTGCCAAGCAGCAATGCCTTTCCCACTCGAACGAATCCTCTCATTGCCCTGCTTTCCCCAAAGATTTCCCGGTGGGACAGACATTCTTGTCTGCCTTCTTCTCTTTCTTCCTTCTTTGTCCTCTAACTTTTTCTCGTCCAAAAACTGACAGCTAGGAATGTCTGTCTTACCGCGCCACCGTGGCACGCCACCGCGAAGAGACCCGCTGCATTCGTTCCAGGGCTTCTTCCAGCAGATGCCGTGCGCTAACCAGCGAGAACCGCAAATAATTTTTTCCGGCCGCGCCAAACGCCGCCCCGGCAATTCCAGCCACGCCTGCCTCCTCGAGGAGCAGCTTCGCCACGTCCTCCGCCTGCAAACCGGTCTCTTCAATATTCACCCACGCATAAAACGCGCCGTCCGGGACTAAGCACCGGAACCCCGGAATGCTGTTTAATCCATCCACAAAAAGATCGCGGCGCTTGCGGTACTCCGAAACCATCGCATCCACGGCGTGAGTGGAATCGTTCAGCGCTTCAATCGCCGCCACCTGCGTGAATTCCGTCACGCACGTGAACGTATTCAGCACCAGTAAATCCATCGCGTCCACCACGTGCTCTGGCGCCACCGCATAACCCAGCCGCCAGCCCGTCATCGCAAAACTCTTCGAAAAGCCATCAATAATAACGGTTCGCTCCTCCATGCCCGGCAATGACCAGATGGATTCGTATTCTCCACTGAATAGAATCCGCGCGTAGATTTCGTCCGAAATAATCCAAAGGTCGTGCTTCTCCGCCAACTCCGCAATTCTCCGAAGCGCCTCCGCGCTGAAAACTGTCCCCGTCGGATTATTCGGAGAATTAAATATCAACGCGGCGGTTCGTGGAGTGATTTTTCCGGCAATTTCGCCCAGATCGGGCTGAAAAGCGTTCCTTTCTTCCAACCCGAACGGCACAGCTTTTGCGCCCAGCCCGCGCGTAAAGGACGGATAAATCGGAAAGCCAGGATCGGGGTAGAGCACCTCGTCGCCCGGCTCGATCAAAGCCATCATCGCCAGCGAGAGCGCCATCTTGCAGCCCGGCGCCACCAGAACCTGTTCGGGCGCAACTTGCAGCCGCCGCGTCCCCTTCAAATACGCAGCAATTGCTTCGCGCAACGCGGGAATGCCGCGCGTGGACACATAGCGATCCCGCCCCGCTGCAACCGCCTCGCGCACGGCATCCACCACCGGCGCCGCGGGATGGAAATCCGGCTCGCCAAGTTCCAAGTGAATAATCGACCGTCCCGCGCGTTCGAGCTCCTTCGCACGCGAAAAAACGGCCAGCGCCCCTTCGCCATTCAGTTGAGAAACGCGTGATGCAATTCGTCGCATAGTCTTCTGCGGAATCCTATCATTTTGACGCGGGAAGTGCGTCGCACGGCTACGCGTGGCGGCCAACCATTGAAATCTCGGCTAAAAAGATCAGGGGCACGACGGTTTGTGCCCCTGCAGTGACTCTCCCTGTGCCGCGGGCTAAAAGGCGTACCGCAGCGAGAACTGGATCAACCGTGGTGTTCCCACCGTACTGGTGATTTTGCCAAACGGAGATGTCGTCAATATCCCATTCACGCAATTCGGCGTCCCCGCGGCGCACTGATAACTCTCGACGTCCGTGAACGCGGGGTTGCCGAAGTTGGCGTGGTTCCAAATGTTGAAAAAGTCCGTTGTGAACCGCAGACTCTGCCGCTCCGTGAGTTTGAAGTTCTTAATCAGCGAGAAGTCCCAGTTCTGCTGCCCCGGCCCGCGGAACGTGTTCCGTCCGAGGTCTCCGAAGCCGGTGGTGCAGAAGTTAGGATCGCTGAGGCACTGCGTCGGGTAAAGCTGCGGCGCGGGTGTGAACGCACTTGGGTTCAAGTAGCCATTTACCCGCGTGCCGATGCTTCCGGTGGTCAGAGCGCTCGACAGCCTGGCCCCAGGAGCCAGACTCGCCGTCAGCACGCCCGGCGCGGATCCCGCTCCCAAAAAGCCCGTGCCTGCACCCGTATCCTGCACCGAGAACGGCGCGCCGGACTGAACGATCGTAATGCCGCTAACCGCCCATCCCGCCAGCGCCCTCTGGGTCCATCCTTCCGCCGTCTTGAAGAATGGCAAGTCGTAGCGGTAACTCACCGCCAGGCGGTGCGTGCGATCGAAGTCAGACAGCCCGCGCGAATCATTCAGCGTGGATTCGTCGTTGAAGGCGGTGTTGAACGCCGTGTTGCCCGTGGAGGTCGCGTCGGTCGACCTGGCGAACGTGTAGGCGGCTTGAAAATAGCCTGCTCCCCAGCGCCGCGACAATGTCGTCTGGAGCGAATTGTAATGTGAGTACGCATCGTTGGCGAAGAGTTGGAACCCAGCGTAGCCATTGATGCCCTGAGCCCGCGAGCGAGCCACAGCGTTGGCGAACGTGTTAGTAGTTATGACGCACGGACTCGGGTTGCAAAATGGACTAGAGATGTCCACGGGATTTGCGGGAGTCGCGTCCTGCGATTGCAACGCGTCACGCGTCTCGCGCAGGTGAACGGAATGCGTGCCCACATAGCCAACCTCAAGCACCCACTGTCTGGCCAGTGAACGTTGAACCGTCAGGTTCCACTGCTGCGTGCTCGGCACAACAAAGTGGCGAGGCACCGTCAGTCCGAAGATACCCAGCGTCTGAAGAGGTCCTGGGCAGCCGCTCCCGGTTGCCGTTCCATAGTTCGCGGCCTGCGTAGTGTTGCCTCCAGGGAAGCCCTGGAAGACGTTCAAGCACGGAACGAAGTTCGGGTCTAGGGTGCCGGCTTGCGGCAATGCGTTCGGGTTCGGATTCGGGCAACCGGGTAGCGGCGTTGCAGAGAAATAAGCCCCAAGGCAGCCCGGCGCGCCTCCACCGAACGCCACCGGCAGAAACGGCGTTTCAAACGACAATTGATCCGCGGTGCCCACGTCTTCGCGCACGTAGTAAATGCCATAGCCGGCGCGAATCGTCGTGTTGTGATGTCCAAAGAGATCGTAAGCGAGCCCAATGCGCGGCCCGATATTCGTCGAGTAGTTGTTATTGAACGTCGTGCCATTCGCGCTGCCCGTCAATCCAGCCAGGTGCAGATTGTTCACGCACGACGGATAGATGAAGGGGAACTCTCCTGCGTTCGCCAGCGTTGGATCGAGATTCCCGATGTGGCAGAGATCGTCATGAAATGCCCCGAAGATTTCCGTGCGAAGGCCAAGGTTCAGCGTCAGCGTGGGGCGGATCTTCCAGTCATCCTGCGCAAATACCGCGTAATTGTTGGATCGGTATTCGTGATTGGATAGACCTCCGCCGCCGAAGCTAAATTGCGGTGCGCCCAAAAGAAAATTCTGGAAGTCGGTCGTCGCGACGCCTGGCAGCGGTCCCGACCCCGCTGGAGTGTTGGTGAAGAAGAGCTCGCCATTGAACACCTGCGGAAAGTTTTTATCCAAATTCACGCGCGTGAATTCGCCGCCGAAGCGGAATACGTGCGCGCCCTTTACCCAGCTCACCGTGTCAACAAAATTGATGTTGTTTTGGTCCTGCGACTGGTTCCCGAAAGGCGCCGGCCCAATTTCGAATCCCGAGCTTTCCAGGATGAATTTGTAGATTGAGTCCGTCACGCTATTGGTCGGCCGGTCAATTCCCAGGTCCGTCGTCGTGACCGGCGGGATGTTGCTTAGCACGTCGTTGATGTGCACGAAGCCGAATCTGAATTCATTCACGAGTGTCGGCGAAAAGAGATGCGTCTCCGTGATATTCAAAAAGCGCGCCTTCACCGGCGTATCGAACGGAAAGTTCAGCGAGGAAGAGCTGACGCTGCTGGCCAGTGTGCTGCCCAACGATTCCTGCAGGTCGCCGCCACCGAACGGAAGAAAACTCTCCGAATTGGAAAAGAAAAACCGCGCGGAAATCTTGTCCTGTCCGCTTCGGAATTCGCGGTCCCAGTTGGTGGTGAATTGGTCGTCTGTGTATTTCCCGGGCCGGCTGATGGCGAACGCGCCGGTTGTCGGATCGCTGGTCGGAATCAGCAATCCGTTTGTTGTTCCCCCGAACTGGTTGCTCTGAAAATTCAGCAGCTTCAGCACCACCGGATCGATGGGGGTCGTCGTGTTTCCGAAAAAAGCCTGCGAAATCGATGCTTGCGTTCGTACTGTCGGAAGCGACGGAATCGTCGTGCTGATGAGCGTACCCGGCGAATCGCCGCTGCGCTGCCGCGTGCCCTGGTAGTTCAAGAAAAAATACCCTAGTTTCTCTTCACCCACCGGTCCACCGAGACTCCCGCCGAAGATATTTTGTTTGATGTCCGGACGAGCCACACCGTCGCGATTCAGAAAGAAATCGTTGGCGTTTAATACGTCGTTGCGGAAAAACTCGTAGGCGTCTCCGTGATACTGTCTCGTGCCGGATTTCAAAATCACGTCAACGTTCCCGCCCCCGTCGCGCCCTTGGCTCGCGTCATACAGCGACGTCTGAACCTTGAACTCCTGGATCACGTCAGGATTGGGCAGCGGGACGTACGTGGCTTGCGCAACGTTGTAGTCCGTCGCGCTGATTCCTTCGATCAAAAAGTTGTTGTTGTCTTCTCGCTGGCCATTCACGAAGAGTTTCACGCTGCCGCGCCCAAGCTGCGCCGCCGCGTTCAGATCGCTTTGCGCGCCGCTGGAAAGCGTCAGAAGTTGCTGGTAATTCTGCGTCGCAAGCGGGAGTTCCCGGATTGTGGCCGTGCCCAGAGACTGTCCGGTCGTGGCGTTCGAAGTCTCAACGGTGGTCACCTGCGCCGAAATCGCCACTATTTCCGATACCGCCCCGGGTTTCAGCGTGATCGTTACGCGCGTCGTTTCCGTGACACGCACTTCAATGTCGGTGGCCTTTGCCTCGGCAAATCCGGATTTGTTCACGACGACGATGTAGTTCCCTGGCGGCAACAGCGTAGCAACGAATATTCCCTCGGTCCCCGTGGCAAGCTTGCGCACGATCGATTCCGTGCGCGCATCGATAATTTGTACGTCAGCGCCGCTTATGGACCCGCCGCTGGTATCCACGACTACGCCACTAAGGGCGCCCGTCGCACCGCCCTGTCCGTATGCGTTCGCGCCCGCTAGAATTGCCGCGAGCAGCAACACCCCTGCCAGCACTCTGTAAATACGCCACATCATTCACCCCCCAGGTGATCAGACTTCCGGAACGCGCTACCGTGAGCAACAACTATCCCAGCAAGCAGCTCATTGGATCGCACCAGTACCCTCGGGATACGGCGCGAATGCCAGTGGACATTCCCCTTTTGAAACTAGCGACTCACTCTTAGAGAGTCAACACGCGATTCTATAAATGTTTTCGATGTTTCAAATCACAGAAAAAGGCACGAAGCCGCTCGCCCACCTTATTTTCATGCCCTCCTTCTGCTCAGGCCTTGACGCGGTCTGTACCCGGCGAGACCATTGTAATTGGGATTACAAAGGCGCAACCTGCGCCGCTCGGCGTCCGTCTAACGATTTGGTAGTTCAGCCAGCGTCCCCGATGGGGGTGACACATGCGTTCCAAGGTCGCATTCCGTTCGATCCTTTGCTCCTCGTTCCTCTTCGCCCTCTCTGCTGGTCTCCATCCAGCTGCCGCCGATTCGAGCCACGCCAGGGTCATCCGCCTCAGTCTTGTTCAGGGCGATGTCCGCTTTACTCGCGAAGCTCACGGTGACCCGCTCGCGGACCAAAAGGCACAGTGGGAAACGGCCCAAGCCAACTTGCCCGTCCGCCAGGGCTATGTGCTCGCCACGGACAACGGCCGCGCCGAGGTCGAATTCGAAAATGGCGCGATGGCTTTTCTCAGCGAAAATACAGTTCTCGAGTTTTTCGATCTTTCTCTCGAAGATGGCGCCCGCACCACGCGTCTGGTTCTCCGCCAAGGCTCCGCTTCTTTCTACGTGAGTCCTGCGAACGGCGATTATTTCAGCGTTACCGGCGGCGATTTTACGGTCGAGGCCAGCGGCAAAGGCTCCTTCCGCATCAATAATTTTGACGATGGCAGCAACGTGGACGTTCTGAGCGGTCGCGCCTCTGTCCTGCACAAAAAAGAAACCACGCAGCTCGGCAAGGGCCAGTCGCTCTCCATGAAGGCCGGCGACGATAACGTGAACATCGGCCGCCTCCCCGCAAACGATGCCTTCGATCAGTGGGTCTCTGGCCGCATCGATACGGTCTCCGTAGCAACGAATGCCTCTCTTCAGTACACCAGCTCATCTAATTACTTGCCTGGATACGCCGACCTTTACACCTACGGCGCCTGGTCTTCCTGCGGAGGCTACGGATATGGCTGGCGGCCCTTCGGCGCAAGCTTTGGCTGGTCGCCGTTCACCATGGGTCAATGGCTTTGGGATCCCGGATTCGGCTGGACGTTTGCCAGCTACCAGCCTTGGGGTTGGGCTCCTTACCACTATGGCGGCTGGCTCTTTGACGCTTCTTGTGGCGGCTGGTTTTATTCGCCGCCAATCTATTACGGATATGGAGGTTATGGTGGGTACCCGAGAAAGCGCATACCTCCGGTTGTCCGTCCACCTCATCCGGTCTACAGAGCAAGCACTGCTGTCTTCGTTCGCCAAAACGGCAAGCTCGGTATCGTTCCCATGCACCCTCTCGACAAAGAGGGCAAGACTCCTCTAAATATCGAGCGCGGGGTCTTCTCCACCGAACCCGCAAGGAATGCATCGGGGCCGGCTTTGTCTGCCACAACCAGCCAAAAATGGGAGACCCTGAAATCGCCGCAGCGCGACGCTCTGGCGAGCGGTCTTGTTGCCACAACTGCTCCCGTGCGCACATCGCGCACGCTTCTGGAAGCCAGCGGCGGCACGCGAATCGTTTCTCTCGGCCACGATTCTTCGATCGTCTACGACCCGCGCGAGCATCGCTTTGTGAACGCCAATGCCGCCCCGTCTTCCGCTCGCAATTCAGGTGTACTTGCCGAGAAGAACGGGCCCGGTGGGTCTAGAAACGATCACATCGGAGAAGGACCCAGAAATAACCCGCCGTCGGGGACGCCTACTCGCGTTCCAACAGCGCCGACTTCGGCGCGCTCGACGGCTCCCCCCTCCCGCGCTATATCTCCGCCGCCGGCTCCTCGCTCCTCGGGCAGCGGTGGTGGCTATCGTGGCGGTGGCGCCGAATCTGCGGGCGGCGGCTCCCGCAGCTCGGGCTCATCGGCGTCTTCCGGGTCAGCGCCCCGCGCCTCGGCTCCTTCGTCTAGCAGCGGAGGTGGGGGCGGACGCCCGCACTGAAGCAACTCTTATTCTCAAGAATTTATGAGAAGAAAACAGCTCCGTGAATGGGAGCCGTTTTCATTTGTGCGTAAGCCGCGTGACCACTAACAATCTGGACGCTGTTAAGTAAAAAGCATTCCGGCGTATCCCACCACCGCGTTGAAATCCCCGGAAACATCCCCGGACGTCCCGTAGCGCACCAACTCAGCTCGCGCGGCTCCCAAGCTTTGTAGCGCCGTTAGCATGGCAACAGTCGGCCCCAATCCGCACATGGAGATCGCCTCGTTCCGGCAGGTGTCGTACAGTCCGCGCGCATCCAGCCCCAAAATGCGCTCGATCGCTTTGTGATCCTTTACGCGCGTCGTTGCATCATTCTCGTAATGATTCAAATCGGAAGTCGTCAACAGCAGTATCTCCTCGCTGGAAGCCGCAAGCACGCGTCCTATGGCTTCGCCCACGCTGACGAGATCCTCGAAGCGCACCGTCCCAAGCGCGACGGGCACGAAAGTAAAATCCGGCTTTATAACCTGCAAAAACGGAAGCTGCACCTCGAGCGAATGCTCGGAGCTGTGGGCCACACTGTCTTCCCGCAGCAAGGGACAAGCCGCGCGCAAAGCCTCTGCCAGCGGCTCATCGATCAGTGCATCACCAAGCGGTGTCCGCCACGCCCCGCTCGACAGAATCGCCGCCTTCTCGCCGTGCGGGTAATGCCGTACACCCAAAACTAAGATTTTCTTCGGGAAGGCAATTCGCGCATAGGCCGCTCCGGCCACGCGTCCTGAAAACACGTAACCTGCGTGAGGAACCAGGCAAGCCTTTACCCGCACTGGCTCCGTGAGTTCGTCGTCGAATTTAGCGCATTCCCGAACGAGTGCGGCAAGTTCCGCAGGATCGGAAGGATAAAATCGGCCAGAAACCGCAGGCAGGCGAAGCATTACGCCGCTCCGCAACTCAAATCGCTTTTGAGGGTTTGCCTTTGACCTGGAGGGCTTGTTTCGTTGTCGGGTCGTAGTAAATCGTGACTTTATCGCCGTACTGGTAGCCGCCCTTGTCCACAATCGCCTGCATCTTCGTGGATGCCACTTGGGAGAGTGTGAACGTCTCCAGCGACATGTCGTTTCCCTTTGCGCGCACCGTGATCTGCGCAATGTTCGCGTGCATCACGTACCCTTCAAACTTCCCCAGCCCGGTCGTTTTCGGCTTTGGCTTGACGGCATTCACCGTACTCACGATGATGGGCACCGCTGTGTCCACCACGATAGGCGCGACTGTGGCAGCAGACTGCGCCCGCGCAGGCGCGCTGCAAATCCCCGCCAGAACAAGTGCTGGCAAACCCAACACCGCGATTTTTGCCAATGCCTTCATTCGATATCGTCCGTTGCAATCCGCAGCGACTTCAAGAACCGCACATCCTGCGGCGTCATTGTCAGCCGCGCCGCCGGCTTCTTGTCCGGCATTTGATCAAAAGATTCCTGGTCCACCTGAATCCGCAAGGATTCCAGAAACCGCCGGTCCTGCGTCGTGAGCTTGGCCGCTTCTGCCGCGGCGGCATCGCGCTTTGCAAGCCCGATTGTCGCGTCCAGCTTCAGCACGATATCGTACCCATGCGCGCGCACTCCGGCAATCGCGCCGGTGATGCGGTCAGAGTCGGACACCGTGTCATTGATCGCGTGTCCCAATTCACGAAGCAAGTTTTTCAGGTGATCGTCGAGTTGCAAGGGCCGCTCCCCTCACTACATTTGTCATTCTAGGCCTGCATTTCTTAGGATACAAGTCACCTAGTTTTGCGTTGTCTCCAATAGGTTCACAGTACGTTAGTGCAGGTTCTAAGACCCTCCAGAAGCCCTCTGAAACCCAGTCGGCACCGTGCGTGCCGGTTTTCACTCCTCATTTTGCGTTAAGATGCACTTATGTCTTCCGCCGCCACTTCGCCGGCTGCAGCGCCTCGCCAGGGAGGTTTTCATCGCTTCTGGCGCGCCCTCAAGCAACTTTTCCTCGAACTCGCCGGCGCGATGTTCGCATTTTTCGGCTTAATCTGGCTCAGCGTAGCCCTGCGCTCCTGGAACCGCGACGTCGCTCACTGGCTCATTGCCGCGGCAGTTGCTTTCGCCCTATTATTCTTTTTTTTCGCGGTGAGTTCGTTTCGCCGCGCCCGCAAGTTGTAATCGTAGGGGCACGGCATGCCGTGCCCGCTCGTGATTTGCTTGTTCCTAATTCGCTAGAAATTTTGGCGCAAAAATGACTGACACAAAAACCAAGCCCAACGCCGAACGCAAAGAGCACTTCACGACTCTCTCCGGCCTACCCATCGATCGCCTCTACACCCAAGACGATCTGTCAGCCACGGATCCAGAATCGTCAATCAGCTACCCCGGCGAATTCCCCTACACTCGCGGAATCTACCCCACCATGTACCGCGGCCGCCTCTGGACCATGCGCCAATACGCCGGCTTCGGCACCGCCCTCGAATCCAACCAACGCTATCGCTATCTCCTCAGCAAAGGCCAAGCCGGCCTCTCCGTAGCCTTCGATCTTCCAACGCAAATCGGCATGGACTCCGACCATCCGCTCGCTCTCGGAGAAGTCGGCAAAGTAGGCGTAGCGATCGATTCCCTGGAAGACATGGAAACCCTTTTCGATAGTATTCCTCTCGAAAAAGTCTCCACCTCCATGACCATCAACGCCACAGCCGCCATCCTCCTCGGCCTCTACGTAGCGGTCGCCAAAAAACAAGGCGCCAACCTCTCCAAAATTTCCGGCACGGTACAAAACGACGTCCTCAAGGAATACATCGCCCGGGGCACCTACATCTATCCCGTCCGTCCCGCCATGCGCATCGTCACCGACATCTTCGCCTGGTGCGGCGACAATCTCCCCAAGTGGAACACTATCTCCATCTCCGGCTATCACATTCGCGAAGCCGGCTCCACAGCCATCCAGGAAGTCGCCTTCACCCTAGCCGACGGCATCGCCTACGTCCAAGCCGCGCTAGACGCCGGCCTCGCCGTCGACGAATTCGCCCCCCAACTCTCCTTCTTCTTCAACGCCCACAGCGACCTCCTCGAAGAAATCGCCAAGTATCGCGCCGCACGCCGCCTTTGGGCCAAAATCATGCGCGATCGTTTTCATGCCCAGGACCCTCGCTCGCTCCTCCTTCGCTTCCACGCCCAAACCGCCGGCTCCTCCTTGACCGCCCAGCAACCCGAAAACAATATCGTCCGCGTCGCCATCCAAGCCCTAGCCGCCGCTCTCGGCGGCTGCCAGTCCCTCCACACAAATTCCATGGACGAAGCCCTTGCTCTTCCCACCGAAGACGCCGCACTGATCGCCTTGCGCACGCAACAAATCCTCGCCCACGAAACAGGCGTCACCAACACCATCGACCCCGTGGCCGGCTCCTACGCCATCGAACACTTAACCAACGAAATCGAGCAGGGCGCCGTGGATTACATTTCGAAAATCGACGCGATGGGAGGAATGTTGCGAGCCATCGAATCTGGTTTTGTTCAAGGGGAAATCCAGAAAGCCGCTTACGATTTCCAACGCGCCGTCGAATCAAAAGATCAAATCATCGTCGGCGTAAACGATTTCATCGCCGAAGAAGAACGCATCATCCCCACCCTCCGCATCGAACCCGAAATCGAACGTTCCCAAATCGCCCGCCTAAACGCCCTCCGCGCCAAGCGCGATTCCGCCAAAACGCGTTCCGCACTCACCGAACTCCAGCGCCGCGCCGCCACTACAGAAAATCTCCTCCCCGCCATCCTCACCGCCGTCGAAGCCCACGCCACCGTCGGCGAAATCTCCGACGCCCTCCGCCGCGTTTTCGGCGAATACCAGGAATCCGTCGTCATCTGATATGAAGCTCATCCTCGCCTCCACTTCCCCACGCCGCGCCGAAATTCTCCACGACGCGGGCTTCTTCTTCATCGTCGTCTCTTCCGCCGTCGACGAAACGCCGTTCCCCGGCGAATCCCCCCACGATCACGTCCAGCGCCTCGCCGACGCCAAAGCCGAACTAGCCGCCGCCCGCGCCGTCGGGCCGGCCATCGTCCTCGCCGCTGACACCGTCGTAACTCTCGAAGGCCGCATCTTCGGCAAGCCCCGCTCCAGCGACGACGCCCGCCACATGCTCGAAAAGCTTTCCGGCCACACCCATGCTGTCCTCACCGGCGTCACGCTGATCCGTCTCCCCGACGCCGAGCGCCGCGCCTTCGTTGAATCCACGCTCGTCCATTTCGCCCAGCTCTCTGCCGAAGAAATCACGCGCTACCTCGCGACCGAAGAACCCCAAGACAAAGCCGGCGCCTACGCCATCCAAGGTCGCGCCGGCCGCTACATCCCCCGCATCGAAGGCGACTACTTCAACGTCGTTGGCCTCCCCTTAGCCCGCGTCACCCAAGCCCTCGTCGATCTCGGCTGGTCCGAAGATTAATGTCTACTCCTCCGTACCCATTTATTGAAGCAGCGGCCGCCTCGCTCATTTTCGTGAATCGCTCGGAGACAGCGACGCGGGTGCGTCGTGCCTCGTCATTTCCGTGCCAGTGATCACGGCATTGCGGATCTGGCTGAATAGATCCGTCAACGTGTTTGGCGTGTGCGGGATCAAGACGGTGTTGCTGCGATCGTTCGCAGCAATGTCCTTTAAGGTGTCGAAATACTGCGTCATTAGCACAAGTTGCATGACGTCCTGAGGTGTGGATCCGGGAACGGTTTTCGCGAAGTCTTCCACTGAATCCTTAAGCCCGGAAATGATCGCTTTGCGTTGGTTGGCAATGCCTTCACCTTGCAGACGCTTCGATTCGGCTTCTGCTTCCGCCTGCTTCACCAGCAGCAACTTGTTCGTTTCCGCTCGCGACACTGTAGCTTCGCGTTCGCGCTGCGCTGCGTTGATGTCGTTCATCGCCGCTTTCACCTTCTGGTCCGGCACAATGTCCGAGATCAGCACCTTCACGATCGAGTAGCCGTACTCCTTCATCGAGGCGTCCAGGCTGTCTCGCAAATCATTGGCGATCGCTGCCTGATTCAGAAAAGTATCGTCCAGCTTCATTTTCGGAACGTGCCCCAGCACTACGTTGTAGACCATGGATTCGATCTGCTTCACCGGATCGGTCAGTTTATAAAAAGCCGCTTCCACAGAGTCCGGTATCACTTTGTATTGGATCGAGACCGGGATTTGCACGAACACATTGTCCTGCGTCTTCGTTTCGACCTTCACATCAAATTGCTGGACCTTCATGCTCATCCGTCGGACGACTGTCTCGATAAATGGTGTTTTCCAATTGAGTCCCGGGCCTGCGACGCGTGCAAACTTGCCCAGTCGCTGCACGATGGCCACCTGTGCCGTCTCCACGGTGAAGAACGAACCAAACACCAAACCCAAAACAAAAATTACAAAGACCACACCGAAAATCGTGAGCACTCCGCCCATCGAGTCCATCCGTACCCTCCTCAATCGCACCACACAAGACCTGAACGAATTGCGCTGCTCCCTCCCGGCCTCGAGTCACTCGAGGGTTGCAAGGTCACAGCCGTCGTTCGTCAAAGCTCACAAGCTGTTGAATGGCGCAAATCTAACATGTCGCGGGACCTTCTGTGTGTTAATCCTTGTCAAACCAAATGGTTTTCCATTTCAACGAATCATAAGCCCCACAGCGTCTGGCAAGGCCGCCCAGTGGATTGCAGTCCCCTAGCGGATTTGTGCGCGTCTTGGACCGCGACTTCCTCATTCCAGCGCACCCGCTCCGTGCGCCCTCAAGAGTTCGTCAACTTCTGCGTAACCAGAGGGATACTCCACGCCGCGAACTGTCGCTCCCGCTCCGAGCAGCGCCTCCACCGACTCCGGCGTGCGCCGCTCCTTCCAGTACGAATCCACGCAGGCTCGCACCGCCAGCATCAGCGCCGTGCGTCCCTTCGCGTCAAGCGCATCCACCCTCGCTCCGCATTCAAGAAGAAACTTCACCGTCGCAGGCCACGCGCGCCACGCCGCCGAATGCAGCGCCGTGCTGTTCTTCGCTACGTCGAAATAGGGGTCGCCCTCTGTGGTCAACGCGTTCACATCAACACCGAGATCGAGCAATTGCCGCACGCCGTTCGTATTCCCGACCCCAGCGAACTCTGCAAGCAGCTTGCCTCCCTGCTCCACCAGTTCGCGCAGAATCCGCGGCTCCTGCTCACGAATGGCCCGCACGTCCGCCGCATTGTTCGTCGCGCAAGCGGCGATGAGCCGCTCCACTCCCTTCAGATCGATCGCGATGCCTCGACGCTCGATCAATTCCAGCACATCGCCGCGCCCCCGCCGCGCGGCCATCTCCACGGCCGACATACCGGGACCAACCGTCTGCCCCGGGTCCGACCGCTCCGCAACAAGCGTCGGGTCCGCACCATGCTCGAGCAGCACTTCGCAAATGTCGGAGCTGTTGTCGCGCAACACCGCGTGGTGAAACGCTGTCCTCCCCCATCGAGTCGCTCGTTTCGGATCGGCGCCATGCTCCAGCAGCCATTTGATCCCTGCGTAGTCGTGCCAGTCCGTCTTGCGAAGCAGCAAGGTGGTCATGCTCGTGTCGTTCAACTTCCCGCTCTCCACCAGAATCTTCATCACGGTGTTGTCGTACGTTTCCACCACATGGTAAGGAGTCTCGTCGTCGTTCGGATCGCCGCCCCGCTCCAGCAGCAGCCGCGTCACCTCCGGATGCTGAGCCAGTCCCGCAGCGCCGTAAATCGCGTTCTCCCATGTCGGGCGTGGCTCATGCTCCAGTTCCATCCAGCCGGTATTCGCGCTCGCACCTGCATCCAGCAGCGCCCGCGCTGCTGCTACGAAACCGTCAGACCTCGCGCGATCCAACCGCAAATACTTCGAAAAACACAAATGCGTCAACGCATCCCATCCATACGGCCCACCCTTCGCGGTGGCATTCCGTGCATCGAATGCCACGAACCTCCGCACGGCCGCCGCGTCTCCGAGAATGGCTGCAGTATGAATGTCGCTCTCCGCCACATCGGGATGCGCCGCCAGGATCGCCTCCGCACGTTCCAATGTTCCCGAGGAGTGCAAAGCGTCGCGCGGAACGCATGCAGCCACGATGAACGCCGCCACGGGGTCGCTCACGGAAGCAGCGAAGCTCGCGCTCGCCAGCGTTTCGATATGCTTGGCAAACTTCGGCCAGCTCTCGAATCCATGCTCGCGCGCAATCACGAATTGCGCGTCGGCAAGCGCAAATCTAGTGCTGGCTATTTGGTCGGCTGGAAGATCTGTAAAACGCGGATGGTGCTTTTTGACTCGTTGAATTAGTTCGGAACGAAACGCCTGAGAGGAAATCGCCTCGGAATCAGGTGACTTGCGGGATGGTGCCGCTCGAAAGACTTTGACGAGTTCTTTCGCTTGTTTCTTGTACTGCTCCAGGCTCGGGCGAGCCGGCAGCGGCTTGGCATCCATTACGACCTTCCTTTCGTAAATGCGCCTGGAGTCCGCCCGAATCAGGCTGAAAGAAGGTTCGTAACCTTGCTCGAAAACTTAAGGTGGGCACGGCCCTTTCCGCGGACTGGATGCGCCCTTCGCGCTGCCAGTAATTAGCTCTCCGGGCCACTACCGTCAATCCGCGGTAGCACAGGCACTCCTGCCTGTGCGCCTTTCACAACCTCGCAATGAGCAGCCCCGGAGAGTGGTTGTGCGAAACGCTCAGCACAAAAACAAAAAAGGCGCCCCCACCAGAGAGCGCCTCTAAAACTCAAAATCTATAAAGTTGCGGTTAAGCCGTTCTTACGCCTTCTTTTCTTCCGCAGGCTTCTCCGCCGGAGCCGCCGTTGGTGGAGGAGGTACCGTCGACGACGATTGCGCACCAGACATGCCTTCCTTAAATCCGCGCACACCTTCTCCCAATCCGCGCATCAACTCAGGAATCTTGCGTCCCCCGAAAAGTACGAGAATGACGATCGCAACGATCAGCAAATGCATTGGGCTGTCCCACATAGGACACCTACCTTTCACGCCGGGATCAACGAATCCGTGCGCCGGGGCTTCACATTACATGCTTCTAAAGTATAACACGCTCATCCCCAGCCCGCCGCGTCACGCGTTCCCGGTCCAGATATTCGAGCAATGGAATGGCGTACTTGCGCGAGATCCCGGCCAAGTCCTTGAATACAGGCACGGAGATTCGCTCCCCTTTCGCCTTCTTATGCGCGGCGAGAAGTTCTTTCAGCCGTGCAAGAGCATCGCGGTGAAAAATGAGCTCCGGGCTCACTCGGACCAGGTTTTTCTCTCGCAGCAAAATTTGCAGCAGCTTCTCGGCGCGCTTTGCCTCGACGGCAAGCTTCGCGAGAACTTCTTTCACGGATGGCACGGCTAAACCCGCTCCAGAAAACGCCTTCTCGATTTCACCTTTGGCCCGCGCTTCTTCCGGTTGCAGCTCAATCTGAGACCCCGCCCGCTTCACGAGCTCGCCTTGTACGTCCAATTTCTTCTCGCCCGCCAGTTCGTCGAGCGCTGCGCGAAACGTTTCCGCTCGCACGCGTCTTCCCAGATTCGCCCGCAAATCTTCCCGAGCGATTCCAGGAGACAGCGGATTCTCCTTGTGAAAGCGTTCAACCCGCTCGGCGATTTTCCGCCGCACATCGTCGAACGCCTTTCTCCCCAGCAGCATCAATGGCTCCGCCGAAACGATCTTGGTCCTGCCCGCCGCAGCAAGGCTCTGCGCCGCCTGTCGAATCTCCTGATCAAACCAGCCCGTCCGCGCCACGATCTCTTCAAACGCCAGCCCCAGTATCGTGCGCTCTATCATCGCGGCCAGCATCTCCTCCCGTTTCCCGCTCTCCAGCGTTTCGAGAAACACCGCGCGTCCCGTGTCTCGCACCATCGGCCGTCTCGCCAGTGGATCCAATATCACGCCTCCGCCAATGGTGATGACTGGCGAGAATTGCCGCACGATGAATCGGTCGCCGGGCAAAGCCAAGACATCATCCCGAAGCCGCAGATGCCCCAACGCGGCCTGTCCTGGCGCAAGCACGCTTTGCCCATAGAGAGAAATCTCCGCGATCGTTTCCGCTGTCCCTGCGTGAAAATGCACCCTCGCTCGATGCTTCAACTTGCGCGCGGAAGGCAGCAGCGTGAGCCGTACATCCATCCTGCGCGTGGTTCGGAAACGTCCCGGCGTCGCCAGCGTCATCCCGCGCTTCACGTCGGCGTGGTCGATTCCCGCAAGATTCACTGCCGTCCTCTGCCCGCCGATCGCGCGTTCGATGGATTTCCCGCCCGATTGCACGCCGCGGACGCGCAGCCGCTTGCCGCCCGGGAACAGCTCGACTTCATCTTCCGCGCCGACGCTCCCGGAAATCAGCGTTCCCGTCACCACCGTTCCAAATCCCTTCATCGCAAACGCTCGGTCGATCGGCAGCCGGAAGTATCGCGCGGCATCTTTTCCTGGAATTTCGGTGGCCACGGCGTGCAGCGCCTTCTTCAACTCGGCAAGCCCCGCTCCCGTCTTTGCGCTCGCCGGAATAATCGGCGCCCGCTCCAGAAACGAGCCGCGCAGATATTCTTCAACTTCCAGCCGCACCAGCCCGAGCACGTCCGGATCGACCAAATCGCTCTTCGTCAGCGCCACAACGCCCCGCGTGACGCCCAGCAAACGGCAAATATCGAAGTGCTCCCGCGTCTGCGGCTTGATCGATTCATCCGCGGCAATCACCAAAAGAACGACGTCGATCCCCGCCGCGCCTGCAAGCATGTTGCTCACAAAGCGCTCATGCCCCGGTACGTCTACAAGACCGAACCTGACGCCATTTTCTTCCAGAAAAGCAAAGCCAAGATCGATGGTAATCCCGCGCCGTTTCTCTTCCGCGAGCCGGTCCGGATGCGTCCCCGTCAACGCCTCCACAAGTGCGGATTTGCCGTGGTCGATGTGTCCCGCGGTCCCGACTATTACGCTTTTCAATTGGTTGGACATGGATGAATGGCGGTTCGTCTGCGTAGGGGCACGGCATGCCGTGCCCGCATATCGAGTGCTAGCTCAATCAAATCAGCCTGGCGCTTGTGATGCTACTGGAGAGAAGACGCAAGGGTCAAACTTCAGAATCGGCAGGAACAATCGATGCAAGGGGAAACGTCTATTTACTTGGCAGCCGCGATTTCGTCGACAATGTCTTGGGCGGCGGCGCGAGGATCTTCCGCGGCTAGGATCGGTCTGCCAACAACGAGGAAGTCCGCGCCAGCTTTGATGGCTTCCGTTGGAGTCGCTGTGCGCGCCTGATCATCGTGTTTTCCCGCCGCGCTATCCTTATCTTTGGGCCGCACACCAGGTGTGACGATAAGGAATTCCCGTCCGCATGCTTTGCGAATTGCTTTTGCTTCCTGAACCGACGCCACGACGCCGTCTACACCTGATTTCTTGGCAAGCTGCGCAAGCTTTACCACATGTGGCTTCGGCTCGCCGCCGATCCCGACTTCTTTCATCGCCTTCCGGTCCATGCTCGTCAAAAGGGTCACGGCGAGTAAACGCGGGCGATCCGCTCCCATGGGCACTCCTGCGCTGATGGCTTGCGCGGCTGCCTCCAGCATGGCCCGGCCTCCCAGCGCGTGGACGTTGACGAGCTGCACACCGGTCATGGCTGCGGCGGAAAGCACGGCTCCCGCAACTGTGTTAGGAATGTCATGGAATTTCAGATCGAGAAAGATGCCCGGCCCTAGGGCGCTAATCTCCTTCACCGCCGCGGGTCCCGCAGCTGTAAAAAGTTGGTTGCCGATCTTAAACATGCCTACGAGGTCGGCGATCTGTTTTGCGAATTTTGCGGCAGAGGATAAAGAGTCAAAATCCAGTGCCACGATCAAGCTGCTGCGAGGATGGGCGTCGAAGCTCAAGGTCATGGGCGACCCCGATTTCGACGGGGTCAGTGTTTTTGTGGCAATTCCATCAATTCGAGCCGAACTTGGTTCACGCCCGAATGGATCAGCCCAATCTTTCGGGCTACGCGATAGGATACATCAATTTCGCGGCCTTCTTGATAGGGACCTCGGTCATTGATGCGTACTAGTTCAAACTGCCCGTTCCGGGGGTTGACCACCCGGACGATGGAACCGAACGGCAGGTTCGGGTGGGCGGCCGTGAGGGCTTCACAATCAAAGCGCTCCCCATTGGCGGTCTTCTTACCGTTGAACCCCGGCCCATACCAGCTGGCGTTGCCGACCCAAGTTTTCACCGGCTTAACCGGAGCGCTCAGGTGAGCAACCAAGGGAGCATCCATGACAGGAACGATGAGGAACATTAGGAGCACCCATCGGAAAGCGGCCCAGAAAATGAAGAGTGGTCGTCTCATAGTGTGTTCTTTGTGCTACTCATATCCAAAAAAGTGTAGCAAGAAATAGTCGTTATGTCAACCAAAATCGGCGGAAACTTTACCTCTCATCTCATTGATAGTAAACGTTTTAGCTGATAAAAGAGCCCTCTCCAACTCCTCCAAAAGTCGCTGACTGGCCCGAGGGTCAGTAAAGCTGGCCGTCCCGACCTGTACCGCCGTGGCACCTGCCGCGACATACTGAAGCACGTCTTCCACCGTTTCGATGCCTCCAACACCTATTATTGGTGACCTTACCGCCTTTGCCGTCTCCCAAACCAAGCGCAGGGTGATTGGTTTTATGGACGGGCCTGACAGGCCTCCGGTCTGGTTTCCAAGGAGGGATTTCCCAGTCCAGGAATCAATAGCCATAGCCGGATAGGTGTTCGCCACCGTCAGCGCATCGGCCCCGGCACCCTCCGCCGCTCGTGCAATAAGCCCAATGTCTGCAACCATCGGCGAAAGCTTTACCCAGAGCGGAACCTTGACAGCCGCTTTCCGCGCCGATCCCACGACCTCGGCTACCGAGGCCGGATCGCCTCCAAACTGTATGCCCCCCTTCTTAACGTTGGGGCAGGAGATGTTCAGTTCATAGGCAGCCAACCCCTCGGCATCCTCGAGGACGCGGATCACCTCGACGTAGTCCTCCACGCTGTAACCGAAGACGTTGGCGATGATGGCCGTATCGTATTTTCTCAGTACTGGGAGTTTTTCAGCCACAAATGCACGAACGCCTATGTTTTGAAGCCCGACAGCGTTGAGCATCCCCGAGGGGGTCTCGCAAAGCCGGGGCGCGGGGGCGCCTTCCATGGGTTCGCGGGATAGGCCTTTTACAACCAAGCCGCCAAGACGGTTTAGATCAACCAGGTGGGCAAACTCGACGCCGTAGCCAAAGGTTCCGCTGGCTGCGAGAATGGGATTCCGCAGGCGCACCGCGCCAACTTGCACGGTCAAATCAACGGCCCTGGCGCTCGTCACTTCGCTCAGAGGATATCATGAAGCTGCGCCATAACCCTGTAAATCTCCCCCTGGCCGCGCCTACTGTGGAAAAAGGGGCTACTCGTCCGCCACGGCGGGACGGGCCGTCCATTGGCCTCGAGATTTGCGACCAGCTTGCGCCCTCGCAAACGAAGCTGTCTGAACCCCTTGCTAACGGCCCTCGCCAGTCACTACTCACGAGGCCCCAGTCACTATGCTAGGATTACCCGACCATGCGCATCGTTGAAAAAGCCCAATTGATGTCCGCCTCGGAGATCGACCGAACGCTGCGGCGCCTGGCGCATCAAATTGTTGAGAAGAGTGGCGGCACCAAGCACCTTGCTCTGATCGGCGTCCGCCGCCGTGGCGTGCCTCTAGCCCAGCGTATCGCCCAAGCCATGCGCGGCATCGACGGCGTCGACGTACCCGTCGGCACGTTGGACATCACCCTCTATCGCGACGACCTTTCTAAAGTCGCGAGCCACGCCGTTTTGCAGTCTTCGGATATTACTTTTGGCGTCGACGGCATGGACCTCGTCCTCGTGGACGACGTCCTTTACACCGGCCGCACCATCCGTGCGGCGATGAACGGCCTCTTCGACCTCGGCCGACCTCAACGCGTCTCTCTCTGCGTTCTGATTGACCGCGGCCATCGCGAGATGCCCATCGAGGCTCAGTTTGTCGGCCGCACGGTGCAAACCAGCGACACCGAAATCATCGAAGTGCGTCTCCGCGAGATCGATAATGAAGAGCGCGTCGTTCTCGTCGACCGCCAGGAGCCGTAGTTGAAACAGGATTTTTCGCTCTACCGTCAAAGAGTGCAAATGTGACCTATCGCTTTCGCGACCTTCTGGCTCTCGAACCGCTCGACGCGGACGAACTCACTTTTCTTCTCGACCAGAGTAGACCCTTTCAGGAAATCCAGCGCCATCCTCTCAAGAAACTCGCCACTCTGCGCGGCAAAACCGTTGCTCTGGCATTTTTTGAAAACTCCACCCGCACGCGCATCAGCTTCGGCACTGCTGCTTCGCGTCTCGGCGCGGACACGATGAACCTGCAGGCGGAATCTTCCAGCGTAAAAAAAGGCGAATCGCTTCTCGACACCGTGCAAACGCTCGATGCCATGAAGCCCGATTGCCTGGTCATGCGCCACGCCTCTTCCGGCGCTGCCGATTTTGTCGCGCGCCATCTCGATATTCCCGTCATCAACGCCGGCGACGGCACTCACGAGCATCCCTCGCAAGGCTTGCTCGACGCGCTGACCATCCGCGACCGCAAGGGCTCTCTGGCCAATTTGAATATCACTGTCCTTGGCGACATTGCTCACAGCCGCGTCGCTCGCTCCAACATTCACCTTCTTTCAAAATTTGGGTGCCATTTCACGCTCTGCGGCCCCGCAATGTGGGTCCCGCGCGAACTCGAAAGCATCGGTCCCCCTGGCGCTTCCATTCGCCGCGTTTTCCGCATCGACGAGGCTCTCGAAGGTGCCGACGTCGTGCTTGTCCTCCGCGTGCAAACCGAGCGCCTTCACGAACCCGCGCTTTCCGCCGCGGACTACATCCTTCTCTATCAACTCAGCGCCGAGCGCCTCCGCCGCGCCAAGCCCGACGCCATTATTCTTCATCCCGGTCCTATGAATCGCGGCGTGGAGATTACTCCCGAAGTCGCCGACGGCCCGCAGTCCTGCGTCCTCGAGCAAGTCACCAACGGGATCGCGGTGCGCATGGCGCTGCTCTTCTTGCTCCTTGTAGGCGGATCGGAAGAAATGGGGCATCCCGCTGCCGAAATTCAGGAGCCCGGGGAACGGCCCTCCACCGATGCAAAAAAGGACCCTTCGCATGCTTCTCGTTAAGAACGGGCGCGTCATCGACCCAGCCACGCAGACCGACGCTCCGCGCGATGTTCTTCTCGAGGGCGACAAGATTGCGGAAGTCGCGCAACCTGGAAAAATCTTGCAGAATTCCTCAACCGAAGTCTTCGACGCCACCGGCCTTATCGTCGCGCCAGGCTTCATCGACCTTCATGCGCATCTTCGGGAGCCCGGTCAGGAATCCTCGGAAACGATCGAGACCGGCACGCGCGCCGCGGCCCGCGGAGGCTTCACTGCCGTCTGCTGCATGCCCAACACAAAGCCTGTCAATGACAACGCCAGCGTCACTCGCTTCATTCTCGATCGCGCCAAATCCATCGCCAGCGTGCGCGTCTGGCCCATCGGTGCCGCCAGCGTCGGCAGCCAAGGCGAAGCCATCGCGGAAATCGCGGCCATGAAACAAGCCGGCATCGTCGCTGTCTCCGACGACGGCAAACCCATCGCCACCGCAAAACTCACGCGCCAGGTGATGGACTACTGCCGCTCGCTCGATCTCCTGGTCATCGAGCACTCCGAAGACGTTTCTCTCGCCGCCGGCGCCGTCATGCGCGAAGGCGTCACGTCCACGCGCCTCGGTCTTCCCGGAATGCCCGCCGCCGCCGAATCCGTTTGCGTCGCGCGCGATGTTCAGCTCGCCGAACTCACCGGCGCACGCCTTCACGTCGCGCACCTCTCCGCAAAAGCTTCGCTCGAACAAGTCCACTGGGCCAAGCAGCGCAGCCTCCGGGTCACGTGCGAAGTCACGCCGCATCATTTCACTTTGATCGATGAAGACGTTCAATACGACTCGCGATACAAAATGAATCCGCCGCTAGCCGCGCGCGAAGACCGCGACGCTCTCATCGCCGGTCTCGCGGACGGAACCGTCGATGCCATCGCCACCGACCACGCACCTCACGAGCCCGCCCTCAAAGACGTAGAGTTCGACCGGGCCCCTTTCGGCATCCTCGGCTTCGAAACCGCGCTCGCTCTTTCTCTCGAACAGCTCGTCCACACCGGCCGTCTGACGCTCATGCGCATGGTCGAGCTATTCACCACCGGCCCCGCGCGCGTCCTCGGCATCAAACGCAAAATCGCCCCCGGCCAGCCCGCCGACCTCACGATTTTCTCGACCGCACATGAGTGGACGTACGACGTAAAGCAATCCCCCAGCAAGTCCCGCAACTCCCCCTTCGACGCCCGCACCTTCAAAGGCGCACCCATCGCCACAATCGTCGCCGGTCGCATTGTTCACAAGATGTAGTGGCCGGGCTTTAGGTCGGCTTTGTGGCCCGACCTTGGATGGGCTCTCTCTTTTGCAGCATCATCACAATCCAGAGGCCCGCCGCGCCTGCGGCCAGGTGTTTCAGCGTGTGGCCGCTTACAGTATGCCGGTCTAGCGAGAAAACCTGCCGGTCCGCAGTTTCGAAAACCTTCGCCAGCACGTAAAAACCGAAAACCACGGCGAAATCCCAGCTGCGCGTGTATCTCGGCGGCAACAAGAGCAAAACGGGCAGAATCAGCACTGCGTACAGTTGCACCGCCGCGTAAAACCGCAGATCTCCCGCGCCGTGTGTTTCGCTGTACCACCAGAGAAGCACGCTCCCTGCACCGATCAATAACAAGACTGGAAGCAAATAAAAGCCAGCTGGCACGCTCACGCGCTCCGAAATCATCGCCGACACCAGGCCCATAAAGGCGAGCGTCATCGGTAGACGGTCCCAAACCAATCGCGCGTTGTCCGGCGCAAGGTGGTAATAACTCGATCCGAACGCCGTGAGCAGCAGCCCTAGGAAAACCAGGAGGTACGCCCATCGTTCCCGAGAATCGAGAAACCGCCCCTGCTCTGATTTTCGGAAGAGGAATATCAATCCCCAGGTGCCACCCAGAGCAAATGAAAGGTTGGAAGCTACGTCTCCGAAGTTAGGTATTCCGAGCCAGCCCCGTTGATCGGCGAAGTTATGATAGGACTGCGGCTGAGGAATGCGAGGCGCTAGCATCGTAGCGAGCGCCGCGGCGATCGTAAACGCCGCCAACACCCATACGCCCGTTCGCCGCGAAATCAGTCTGGCCTCGCTGTGTGCTGAACCGTCGCTTCTACAGCCTTATTTTAATAAATTCCTAACAAACACCTCAGGACTTTCTTGCTCCTACGCTCCTAACCTGCATCTTGTGCGGAAAGCCCATTCCCATCCGCGCAGAGTGAGTTAAATATGTCAGCTACACTATTTCTCGCGCTTTGCATTGTCGGGTGCGACTTCCTTTTGTACTTCCTGTATCAATGGACCTACGGGGAACGGCGCAGGGGGCTCTCCCGTAGATCACGTTCTCCGAAGATCGCGATGAATCAGCCGGACGCTCGGCCGTTTTTGGTTTCTTCGCGTCGAAGCGCTGCGAGAAGCACGCAGCGTGTCCAGATGATGCGCCAGGGAATCGCAAAGGAAGAGGACGGCGATCAAGGTCAATTTAGTGAAGTACGGGCATACAGGCGCATCGCAGCCTCTTTCGCGCAAGCCAAACGCTGACGCCGGCCTCATTTTATTAGCGCGCAGTCAGTGCCATCCACGCCGCCAAAGCCGCGAGCTTCTCTTCCGCCCTCCAGGATCCCCCGTGCGATTCGCCTAGGCCGGCGATTATCTTCTTTGCCTCCCGCGCCGATTTGCGCAGCGTTGGCGACCCCATGGCGTAGGCATTTTTCTCCAACAGCACTCTTGACGGAAGTCCCTGCTCACGAAGCGCATCTTCCAGAGCCGTTCGAAACAATTGGCCTTCCAGTCCGTGTGCGCGAATGTGTTCGTTATGTAGCGTAGCGGGATCCACTAGACTACCGACAACCAGTCCTGCTCCCATAACGCCATAACCATCGGCCACCGCCTGACCGAGAAGCTGTTGGACAGACTGCTTTGCTGCGCTAGTTACGACGCGACACAGTTTCTCTGCGAGCGCCTTTCCTTCCTTCCCAGGACGGTCCAGCGCGGCATGGTAGGGTTGCTTCGATTGAGGAACCTTTGGATCAGAAAGCACGACCGCCTGGCACCGGACCAGCTTAGGCGCATTCGAAGGCCCCACGAGCAACACCGCCATCGCCCAACCAGACTTCACTCGAAATCCGAGCGCCGCAGGGATGAGCTTGCCAGTCTTCAAAGGCTTTCCCTCAATCCATAAAGAAAGGGCAGGCGAAAAGACACTCAAGCCAGCGCGTTTCTCTCGTTACTTCCCGCGCGCCACTTGATAACGCAGTCCCACCACTCCGTCGGAAAACTCTTTGCTCGATAGCAGCTTCAGCCGAATCAACCGGTGTCGCGGCTGAATCAGCGGAATGCCTTCCCCAATCAGAATCGGAACTACTCTAATGTCGAGCTCGTCGATTTCTCCTTCGTCCAAAAAAGAACCAACGATCTCGCCGCCACCCATCATCCAGATGTTCTTGCCCCGCTTCTTCCGCAGTCCCTGCGCGAACGCCTTAATCGGCTCGCTGACAAACTTGAATCCTGCCACCTTCGATTCTTGCGCTTGCCGTGAAAAAACGTAATTCTGGATGCCGGCGCCGAATCCCGTTGCCATCCTCTTCTCCATCCCCATCTCGATTCCCTTGCTGTATGTTTTGCGTCCCCACAGGATCGTGTCGATGCTCTTGAGGAACTCGCCCATGCCGTAATTTCCCTTGGGCCTCGGACGGTCGAGCCACGCCACGTCGCCGTCGGGCCGGGCGATATAGCCGTCCACGCTCGTCGCGATAGAAACGATGATTTTTCGTTCGGTTTTCATGCTGGTCCGCCCGGGCCGATTGCTCCGGTTAGGTCGGAATCCGGTTCGGCGCTTCGTCAGGTACCGCGAGGGACTTTAGTGCGCCGCGGGTTCTGCCGCAGGGTGCAAACCATGCTGCGGCACTTCGTGAATGCCGCGCGCGGGCGGTTCGATCCTCTGCCGGTAGAAATGGTCGAGCGGCAGCCGGCCTTTGCCGACAGGATAAGCTTTCTCAATCGCTTTCGTCGCATACGCTTTCGCTAGTGTCGCTGCTTCGAGCAGCCCTCGCCCCACCGCCAGATGCGCCGCCAGCGCCGAGGCAAATGTGCACCCCGTTCCGTGCAGTTGCTCTTCGTTGACGCGCTCGCCGGGCAGCGTCACCATTTCCGTGCCGTCAAAAAGTACGTCTGTCGGGCGCCCCATGTGCCCGCCTTTGACGATCACCGCTCGCGCGCCCATCTCCACAATCTTCCGCGCCGCGGCTTCCATGTCCGCTACGTCTTTAATCGTCAATCCGGTCAGAATTTCTGCTTCGGGAACGTTCGGCGTAATCACGCTCGCGCGTTTCAGCAACTCTGTAGAGAGAAACTTAACCCCGGCAGCGTCGAGCAGCTCCGTCCCGCTGGACGATTTCATCACCGGATCGTGCACCACATGCGCAAATGTGTGTGCGTCCAGGAATTCCGCCACAGTTACGGCATTCCCGCGATTCCCCAGCATCCCGATCTTCACCGCCGCGATGTTGCAATCCTTAGCCAACACTTCGAGCTGCGCTTTCAGTGTCGCGCTCGGAATGTTGTGCACATCTTCCACGCCCTGCGTATTCTGCACCGTCAGAGCCGTGATCGCCGCCACTCCGTAACAGCCGTGCGCCGCAAACGTCTTCAAATCCGCCGCCGTCCCCGCGCCGCACGAGGGATCGAATCCCGCAATCGTCAGGAGAATCGGTGGCGCAGTGTGCGTATGTCCGTTCGTGCTCATTTTTCGTGCTCCAAAGCACCCCTCGAAACAAATAGCCGGTCGCGCCACCCGGGCGCACCGGCAATTGCGAATGTACGCGCCTCGCTCCCCGCACGCAACAAGAATTTAAGCTGACTCGATCCGAGGACGTGCGGCAAAAAACAACGGCCGGGAAAAATCTCCCGGCCGCTCCTACCTAAACCCCCGATACGCTTGCGACTAACCACTAACTCACGGAAACAAGCCGCGCACCAGCGTCGCTTCCGCGACACGCCCAACGGCCAGAATCATCGCGCCCGCTCGCGGCGGCACGTGATGTTTCCGCATCGTGTCCACCATTTCGTGGAACGCTCGCACCATGCTCTTCTGCAATCGCGCGTTTACTTCCTCCGCGTCCCACATGAGCCCTTCCATGTTTTGCACCCATTCGAAGTAGCTCACCGTCACGCCGCCCGCATTGGCGAGAATATCCGGCAACACGGTAATCCCGCGCCGCGCCAGAATCTCGTCCGCGTGCGGCGTCGTCGGCCCATTGGCCGCCTCCGCCACAATCCGCGCCTTGATCGCTTCCGCATTGTGCAACGTAATCACGTTCTCCAGCGCCGCGGGGATCAGGATGTCGCACTTCATCGTCAGCAGATCGTCGTTCGTCATACGCGACGCCCCCGGCATCCCCACCACCGTCCCCGAGCGCTCCTTATAACGAATCGCTTTGATGGGATCGATCCCGCGCGAATTCGTCACGCCGCCACGCGTATCGCTCAGCGCGACGATCTTCGCTTTTTTCTCCGCAAACAATCGCGCCGCCGTAGCCCCCGCATTGCCAAACCCCTGGATCGCCACCGTCGCTCCGCGCAGCGGAATCTTCTTCAACTTACAAGCCTCTTCCACCACGAACAGCAACCCGCGCGCCGTCGCCTCGCTTCGTCCCTCGGACCCTCCGATCGACACCGGCTTCCCCGTCACCACGCCATGCACGGAGTGCCCCACCGTCATCGAGTACGTGTCCATAATCCACGCCATCGTCTGCGCGTCCGTGTACACATCCGGCGCCGGAATGTCCATCGTCGGCCCGATGATCGGCAAAATCTCGCTCGCGTACCGCCGCGTCATCCGCTCCAGCTCGGTCTTCGACATGCGCTTTGGGTCGCAAATCACTCCGCCCTTAGCTCCGCCGAACGGCACGTTCAAAACAGCGGTCTTCCAGGTCATCCACGCCGCCAGCGCCTTCACTTCATCCAGCGTCACGTTGGGATGATAACGAATCCCTCCCTTGCCCGGCCCGCGCGAAATATTATGCTGCACGCGAAACCCGGTGTGGACTTTCACCTGCCCATTGTCCATCTTCGTCGGTATCGAAACTTCCAGCACGCGCTTCGGCGTCCGCAAAATCTGCCGCAACCCCGGCTCCAGCTTCAAAAACTCCGCCGCCATATCAAATTGAATCTGCGCGATGCGAAATGGATTCAAGTCCTCGCGCGGAGCAATGCGCGGCACCATCGGCGGCGCACCTATCTGTCTCAGCGGCCCTGTGGGCTTTACGACCGTGGCCATCGGCGTCGGTCCTTTCCTCTACGCGTCTAGTCTCGACTTCTCGATCTATTTAAAAATATTTTTTTCCACTGCCCGGGGTTTGAAATCCGCGCTTTGCTGACAGCTCGGTGCTATCCGTTTGCCGCCATCCGCTCCGTGCTTTTCACATATTTGTCGCGGCAAGCCACGGAACAAAAATGTACCAACTCCCCGCTCTCGCGCAGCGGTACCGCCAGTACTTCCGCCACATGCATTCCGCAAACCGGATCGCGCACCAACCGCCGCGCCGCCACTCCGCCCTGCTCTTCGCCCGAACCCTGCCCAACTCCGCCGCCAGCTGCAGAACTCGCCACATCTTGATCCGCCTGCGCCGGCATCGCCCCGCGCACCATCCACGCCAACACCCGCCGCAGCAGCGCCACGCTCCACGACACGATCAGCACCCAAAACAAAAACTTCATAATGCGCGCCAAAAAGTCCATCGATTCTTCCGGCTATAACCCCAAATTCCTCGGGGCCAACTCCTCTACTTTCGTTCGTTCGGAATCAAATCTCTTCCAACGACCCGTAAGTCCCCCCGGGTCTATTACATGGGTGTACAAATGGCCCTGAGGCGAGTGTATGCAAGGCGAAAAGGCAGGTCAAACGAAAACACGTACTTTCAACACTTTGCGCGGCGTAAGAGCCTCGTCCGCCAGGGTCATTTCGGCCCTATGTCCAATGTAAATATCTTGTTATCAATATGTTAAAGGAAATCCGGCCCAGAAACTCGCTATCAGCCCCGCCCTCAGCTTCACTGCCCCGGTAGCCCTCTTCTCCTCTACTTCCTTTACATCTCCTACTTCCTCTACCTCAATTCTTTTTCACTTCCCCCGCCGGTATCTTCTCAATCCCCATATACGGCCGCAAAACCTCCGGCACCACAATCGACCCATCCGCCTGCTGATAATTCTCCACAATCGCGATCCACGTTCTCCCTATCGGCAACCCCGAGCCATTTAGTGTGTGCACAAATTCGCTTTTACCTGCACCCTTTGCCTTGAACCGGATGCCAGCGCGCCTCGCCTGGAACGCTTCGCAATTCGAGCACGAAGAAATCTCCATGAATTCGCCCGTCGAAGGCAACCACGCCTCGATATCATAAGTCTTGGACGAAGCGAAGCCCGTGTCCCCCGAGCACAACTGCATCACGCGGTAGTGAATCCCAAGTCTTTGCAGGATTGCTTCGGCGTTGCCCACCAGGGACTCGAGTTCCTGGTAGCTGCTGTCCGGTTGCGTGAACTTAAAGAGTTCGACCTTCTGAAACTGGTGCTGGCGCTTGATGCCTCGCGTGTCTTTTCCTGCTGCGCCAGCCTCGGAGCGGAAGCACGATGTCCACGCACACACACGGATCGGCAGCACGCTAGCGTCCAGAGTTTCCTCTCGATAAAGGTTGGTCAACTCCGTCTCCGCCGTGGTCGTAAGCCAAAGATCCGTGCCTTCCAGGTGGAACATATCCCCGGCGAATTTCGGGAGTTTGCCGTCGGCCACCAGCGACGCCGTATTCACGATGAACGGCGGCAAAATCTCCGTATAGCCGTGCTCGCGCGTGTGCACGTCCAGAAAAAAATTCGCCAGCGCCCGCTCCAGCCGGGCCCCTGGGCCGCGATAAAGCGCAAACCGCGCACCGGCAATCTTTACAGCTCGCTGTAAGTCGAGAATTCCAGCGTTCTCGCCGATTTCCCAATGCGGCTTCGGCGTGAAATCAAAACGCGGAGGGGCTCCCCACCTTCGCACCTCCACATTTTCCGCCGCGCTGTGCCCCACAGGCACGCTTGCGTGCAGCAGATTCGGTATCGTCAAAAGCAATTCCCGCTGTGTCCCATCCAACTGCGCAATCCGCTCGTCCGCTTCCTTAATCCGCTCCGAAACCGCCTTCATCTCCCCAATCAACCTATCCGCGTTTTCTTTTGCCTTCTTTAGCCGCGCAATCTCTTCGCTAGCCTTATTCCTCTGCGCCTTCAGCTGCTCCGTCTTCGTTATCAACTCCCGCCTCTGCGCATCCAAAACGCGAAACGCCTCCAGATGCAGGGGGGTCCCCCGCTTCTCCGCCATCTCCGCAAACACATCCAAATGATCCCGAAAATAATTTAAGTCATGCATAGTGGAATTAGTCTAGCAAAGGAAGACAGGTTTATCTCTTTTTCAAGATTCGTCGAATGTTCCTTTTTCCGTGCAGTACAGCGACGATATCGAGCGGCAGGCCGCTACTCCGGTAAATAATTTGGTACGACCTCACAGGCCAAAACAGGACCGGGCGCTTACTAAGGTCTTCTCTGCGATGGCCTTTCCCGGGCATCTCAGCCAATCCGCGTAACGCTTCCAAGAGCTCCTCGCGGAGGCGCTCTGCTGCCTCGACACTGTCTTGCGCGATGTACTCGTATATCTCGATGATGTCCTGCGAGGCTTCCGGCGAGAGGCGAAACGCGTTCATTTGCGAGGCGCTTGCAAGTCCTGGCCCCGCTTCCTCAACTGCTCAAAAAACTCTTCCCCATCTATCCCTTGGCCTTGATCGAGCTGCGCTAGCCCCCGCGCGATTTTTCCTTCGATTTCCGCGCGCGTGTACTCTTCACCGAACTCCCGGGCAATCAAATAGTGCTGCAAGGCGGTGCCCACAAGCTCGCCTGCATCCGCAAACCGCCCTGTCTCAATTTCTTTCCGCACCAACTTCTCCGTCTCGGCGTCGAGTTTCACTTCCATGGTCAGCCTCGCACTTCGGCTCGTCTTGAGCCTCCCGTCATACTACCCCACCGCTCCCCAAAACCAAATCCCTACATTTTCTCTTCTCCGTGCCCTCTGTGTCTCTGTGGACCTCTGTGTAAAATTCCTTCCCTTTTCTTTCACACAATCTCCAGCCGCAACCCCGGAAACGCCCTCCTGTACATTCCTCCGTCCAGGGTCAAGAGCTTGTAGCCGTTCTCCAGCGTATGCGCCCCAATCAGGAAATCCGCCAGCAGCCGCCACGGCTCCGCGCCACTCTGCTTCTTCCGCCGCGTCGCATACCCTTGAAACGCCACCCCCGCCCTCCGCCAAATCCTCTCCTCTAACTCCCACTCCACCGCAATCCCCGCCTCTTCGCAGAACCGATCCACAAACGCCTCCGTCCTTCCCGGCGCGCCAATCAACTCCGCATACACTATGCCGCACATCACAAGCGCCTCCCGGCTAGACACCTCCTCCAGAGCCCTTCGCGCCACCAGATTCAGCGCGTCCGTCGCGTCCCACAACGCCACCACGACGTTTGTGTCCAGAGCAACCGTCACTCGTCGTCCTCGTGGCCTCTTATCTCCCTGATCCACTTCTGTATCGCTTTTCTTCCTTTTCCAATGCCCGGGTTGCCAATGCCCCGATACTTCTCAAACACACTCCCATCTCGCACTGCCTTCACCTGCACTCCGTCGCCGTTGTCCTCGAACTCCAGCTTATCTCCCGCGCGCACCCCCAGTCTCCGCCGGATATCGCGCGGCACGGTTATCTGCCCTTTGCTCGTCAATTTCGCTTGCCTCTTCATGCCTTTTGCTTCTCTCTTCATGCCCGTACTCCCTTTTCCTTACTTTATCACATCCCTCCTTACTTCGGCCTCATCCCTCCCCCGCTTGACTCCTATTCCTGCTCGATCAACGATCCCGATTGATTCGGCTTATCTTTGGAAGCGAAGGTGCTCTAGGTAGAAGGCTGCAGGCCTATAGGGAGGCTCGATATGCAAAATCTAAAAAAACAGGAAGTACAACGGGCAATTCGGCAAGCAAAAAACATGCTCGAACGCAACGCGGACCCCTGCGAGACATTTGAGGGCGTTCTAAGCAAGGAGTACGTACGCGCTTTGCGAGTCCTTGTCGGGCTTGGGGAAAGGTTTCTTGCCAGAGGCAAACCACCGCAGCCCGGCGCCTGACTTAGCTCGACCATTGTCGGGGCGAAACGTCGTGTAATCTTCTCCGTCCTAACCGGCTCCCTCGACGAAGCTCGCCAAAAATTCCGCGCCTCCGGCCACCCCGACTCCGACGCTCTCTTCATCATCAAAACCGAAACCCAAATCTACCTCACCTAATCACACGCAGCCTTCGTGCTGGCGCCCCTTTAGGACGCCATTCTCGAGGTGTTCTTCCATCGGGCTATTAACCGTGATCTAATACGGGCCATCGAGGAAGAACATGGAGACCACCAAGAAGCTCGCTTCTGAATTCTTGGACCACCTGCACAGCAGAGCGGACGAATACTTTAAGGGCCGACTCCACCAAGCATTCATTGCCTGGTACGTCGAGGCGGAATTCGGGGATGTTAAATGGGACTTCACAGACGATGTGAATGACTCCGGAATTGATGCTGTGATTTGGAACTCTGAAGACAACCCCCCAGTTACCATTATTCAGTCGAAGTTCACGGAAAATATAGGAAAAGGAAGACTCGGCAAAAAAACGTACGCCGAATTCAAATCGGTTATCGATGCATTTCGGCATGGGGATGAAAGATTCGACAAACTGGTCGCAAGCGCACGTTCGGACCTGCGTCGCATATACCGACGGGCTTACGAGGCTCTGGGCGAAGGCGATAACTGGTTCCAAAAGAAGAAGTCGTTCCGCCTCATTAGCTCGAAACTCCCCAGCCGAAAGTATCAGTCCGGTGATATACCCGCGGACCACTTTCTCTATGGCGACGAAATACTCAGACTCTACAAGGATTTCAGACAGGCCCAGACGCCTCGCGCTCGCGACCTGACTCTCCAAATCGAGGACAAACTCTCTTATCGGCAAGGACCTCGCGGCGTCACTTCATATCTTTTCAGTGCCCAACTATCTGATTTTCGCAAATATCTTCAGACTTATGATGTACCACGACTTCTTGCACGAAATATCCGGTACGACCTCGGCAGTCGAGTTGGAGAAAGCATCAAGAAAACATACGAAAACTCACCTCACGACTTTTGGTATTTTCACAACGGCTTGACAATAATTTGCGACGATTTTATCGAGCGAAACAAGGAAGCGACTCTCGTCGCCCCGAGTGTTGTAAACGGCGCGCAAACTCTTTATGCGATTAGCACGTCGAAGAACAAAGCGTCTCCGGCCCTAGTTCCAGTAAAAGTAATTGTACGCGCTGAGGCGAGCTCCCAAGCCGTCGAGGACGACCAATGGCTGCAAGACATAATTCGCAGCGTAAACAGTCAGAATCGTGTCCGCAAATCTGATCTACGGTCCAACGAACCCGAACAAGTCTTATTGCAAAGCAAATTTCGAGAGATGCGGGTGTACTACGAAAGGAAACGAGGCGAATGGCGTGTCGTTCGGAACGAGCCACGCTACAGGAACCATGAACGCCTCTCCCTGGTAAGGCTCGGGCAGATTCTCACTGCAACATATAGCCCGGATGGAATGGGCGTTCTCACTGTGAAGAAAGGCGTAGACGACGTCTTTGATGATCCGAACTATAAGAAGCTCTTCCCGCGCCGCACTGTCGTCGCGCGTAGATTTGAACGAATTTACCTCGCATATCGAATTGCCTCTTTCTTGGAGAATTTCGGATACAAGAACGCTTCCGAACGTAGAAAACTGCGGCACGGGTTCTGGAGTACTTTGTGGCTTGTCCATTCAGGCATCACGGGAGCCGTCCGCTACTCAGTGGTTGACACGTCCTCGATAAAACGCGCATTTGATCATCTTGAGGCGAAGTCATCGGGACCAGCCAGGGAGGCCAGGAAGGCCGCGCGAGAATCCGTCGCGACAGTTTGGGGCGTATGGCGAAAGGCGGCTTCACGGAACCACGACTTATGGACCCCCAATAATTTCTTCAAGTCCAAGTTAGGAATTCGATCTGTGAAGAAACACAAAGCTTCCAAGACCGCAGCCAAGCTCAGGTCTCTAGGCCGATTCATCAACAGCCATAGATGACAGTCGTGCAGAACCCCGAATTCCCCTGACGGATACAATGGACATTCGACTAGCGACGGAAGGACTTAACCGTTACAAAAGCGCGTCACAGCGCGCCCGCGTAGGCACCGAAGCCTGGGGCGCAGCCAACTTCTTCTGCCCTGTATGCGAATCTCCGCGACTTGACGTCGCTCCACACGGAACCGCGACGCTCGATTACTCTTGTCCGAAGTGCGACTCGCCATTTCAACTAAAGAGCCAGTCCAAACCGTTCGGCGCAAAGATCCTCGATTCTGCCTACTCGCAAATGCGGCGCGCCATCCTCACCGATTGCACTCCGAATCTTTACGTCTTGCACTACGACCTGACCGAGTGGACCGTTCGAACGGTCATTCTAATTCCGCACTTCGCCTTCGCGCTCTCCGCCATCGAACGCCGTCCGCCTCTCGCACCAACCGCCCGCCGCGCCGGATGGGTGGGCTGCAACATTCTCCTCAACAAAATCCCGCAGGACGCCCGGATCCCCATCGTCAACAACGGCACCGCACGCCCAGCAGCCGAAGTTCGCCGCGCCTACCGCCGCCTACGCCCGCTCGAAGAGCTCAAAGTCGAAAAACGTGGCTGGACCCTCGACGTGCTCAACGTCGTCCGCTCCCTGAACAAACCAGAATTCTCACTATCCGACGTCTACGCCCGCACCGACGAACTCTCCAAACTCCACCCCGACAACCGCCACGTCCGCGACAAAATCCGCCAACAACTCCAAATCCTCCGCGACCTCGGCCTCCTCGCCTTCCTCGGCGCTGGCTTCTACCGGCTCAGATGAGCCATCATCTCGCTTATCCGAGGTCCCACGTAGTTCCATGCCTCAGTCCATTCGCGAAATCGGAGGCCTGCGAAAGTGAAGCATAGTGCGATTTCCATGCGCCACGCCTTCGACTTCGCCTGGCCTGCCTTCAAGAAGCACTTCGGCCTCTTCACAGCCGTTCTGCTGACCATATTCGGTGCCTGGGTCGTCCTGGAAATTGTAGTAATTGCTGGTCAACGCTTTGGCATTTTGCTGTGGGTGGTAATGCATTTGGCATTCCTGATCTTTTTCGCGGGCGTGGAACTCGGCCTTATCCAAATATCCCGTGCTTTAAGCGATGGGAAAGTGCCGGCATTTGCCGACACCTTTGCGCACTTGCCCTTGGGTCCAAAATTCTTGGCTGCTCAAATGCTGTATCTTTTAATGGTTGTGATTGGCCTGCTGCTCTTGGTTGTTCCGGGCGTCTACCTGGGTGTTCGTTACGCACTCTTCGGTTTCTGCTTCGCCGACGGTGAGAGGAACCTGCTTCGTTGCTTCCAACAGAGCGCGATTATCAGCAAAGGCGCAACAACCGGCCTGCTTTGGATTCTTGCTGCTCTTTTCGTCCTCAATCTGCTTGGCGCTAGCCTGCTGGCACTCGGCCTGTTCATCACCGTTCCGCTTTCCGTCCTTGTGATGACCGACGTCTATCGACAACTGACTACCCCACCGCCGTCCGATTCCAGCGCCATGCCACCAGGTTGACGAGGCCAGCATTCAAAATCGACCGATTCTCCGCCGCCCGCAGCCACGCCACATGATAAGCTTGACGCTAGATACTTACCCCGTAAGTTTTCAATGCGAGGAGACGTTTGCAAATGACTGAGAAACTGAATGAGCTTCTGGAAAAGGCAAAAAGCGTGAAACCGTCCCCTGAACAGAAAGAGGAGCAGCGGCGGAGCTTTGCCTATGGCAACACCAACATCGAAAACCCGCGCATCACCCGCGAAACCGTCGATCAGGCAGCGGAAAAGCTAAAGAACGCCCGCTAGCTGCCGGGTGCCATAGCCTTCGGTTTTTCCCCAATTTCGGATTCCATTTTGACTTTCCAATTCTTCGACTCGGCTCCCCACAGCGTGCGCCACCCGAATCAACGCCCCCAATCCTCCCAAACCAACCCCTTCACCCTCCCAAACTCCTTCGCGTTCGCCGTAACCAGCGTCAGTTTGCGCGCCAGCGCCTGCCCCGCGATCAGTAGGTCATAAGCGCCGATCGGTTTGCCAATTCGTTCCAGCGATGTCCGCACCTCACCGGCCTCTCGCGCGTCTTCTTCTCCAAAAACCAGGAGCTTTACAGGGCCAGCCAGAAACGTTGCTAGGTCCTCCGCGTTTTCCTTTTGCCGCGCGCTCTTGACCACCCCGTACCAAAGCTCGAATAAGACAACGGTCGGCACCCAGACCTGCGAACCGGCTTGGACGGCGTTACGGAATCGCGCTCGGACGGATGCTGGCTCCCCTTTGTTCAATGCTATGCAAGCATTGGTATCGAGCAGGTAGTCCATCGCCGCCTCATCAATCGAAAATGCGCCGCTTCGGCGTCTTAGGCTGCTTTCTTCCGTCTTTCAGGAAGGGGTCTCCCCTCCGCCGGTCCATCGCCGCGAACCACTCCTTGGGATCCGAAATCATCGGCTCCAGCAGCACGCCCTCGGGAACTCTCCTCACCCGCACGCTGTCCCCCTCAAAACGAAACTCCTTCGGCAGCCGCACCGCCTGGCTCCGCCCGTTCCGAAACAATTTCGCCACTCCGCTCTTCGCCATAGCTACCTCCCAACAATTGATATATACCACAAATCTATACCATCGTGCAAGGCGCCGCCCTCATGGAGTTTCCGGGCGGGTGCCGCAGCCTTCGGTGTTAAAGGCTGCGGTTTTTGACTTTTTTTCCGCGATTTCGCCTCCGCCCATCCCCCGATTTTTTTAAGCCTTTCCTCTTGACAAAAAGTGTCTACCGGCGTATAGTAGTTATTGGGTAATATTGCGTCCCGTATTCGGTAACGCCAGCGCTCCTGCTGGCGTTTTTGTTTTGGCATCCAGTCTTGTCCCTAAGCTCTTTAGAATCCGCACTTACGAAAAACGTGCCCGTAACCCCTTTGGAATCCGCACTTCCAAAACGCAGGACTTAAAACCCTTTAGAATGAACACTTACAAAAAAAGGGGGAGGGGGAGGGAGGGTACGGGGGTACCGACCGCGGAGGTGGGACAGCTATTCCTGACTGTCGGCTTCGGGAGTTAAGAGCTAGACGGCCACAAATCACCCGCGACGTTTGTCTAGGGACTTAGCTCTTATGCGGTCGCCGCTCGCGGCACTTCGCTCATCAGTTGATGGATGTTGCCTTCGCTGTCCTTGAATGCCGTCATCCACAAATCGTGCGTGGGCATCGGCGCAATGAGCCGCGGCGGCGCGACGATTTCCACGCCGTGCTGCGTCAGCCGCTGGTAGCCAGCTTGGATATCCGGCACGCGGAAATAGAAAATCGAACTCGGATGGTCGTACTCAGCCGACGACGCTGTGCCCAGCATGATCCGCACGCCGCCGCAATCAAAAAACGCCATGCTTGGCACCGTGAACAGCAGCGGCAAGCCCAGCACGTCGCGGTAAAACGCCGTCGCCCGTTCCACGTCCTTCACGATGATGGAAATCTGCCCGATATTCTGAATCCCCAAGCCCGCTGCTGCAGTGCTCATTTCCCTTTACCTCCTCGAGAAGATTAGTTAGCATAGCTAACTATCTTCCATGCCCCCTGTCAAGGAAAAAAAGTTCAAGAACAAAAACGCCAAGCGCAAAAAGCGCGCCGCCCTGAAAAGTTCGCGGCACACCGCTGGCGCCACTCCGTCCATTTCCGGGAGCGTCCCTTCGGCCGCCGCTCGATTTAACTCTTTACCACCCTCCGGAACCGCTACCCACACCCGCCACTTGGCCGCATCGCAGCCCACTCGCTCGCCAGCACTTGAAGCAGTCGCCTCCGCCGAACCGTCGCCGTCTTCTCTAACGGCGACGGACGTTGCCGACCAGCTTCACTCCGCTGCAATCCATCTGCTGCGCCGGCTTCGCGCCCGCGACCGCGAAAGCGGCATCGGCCCCGCCCAGCTTTCCGCACTATCCGTCCTCGTCTTCGGCGGCGCCAGATCGCTTGGCGAGCTTGCCGACGCCGAACAAGTCCGCCCGCCGACCATGAGCCGCATCGTCGCCGGCCTCCAGCGCTCTGGCCTGGTCCGACGCCACGCCACCGCAGACGGCCGCCGCGTCCGCCTCGAGGCGACGCCCAAGGGTGTCGGCCTGATGTGGGAAGGCCGCCAGCGCCGCGTCGAATCCCTGGCCAAAGCGGTGGGGCAGCTTCCAGAAAACGAACGCCAGCAGCTCCCCAACGCCCTCACCCTGCTCCAGAAAATCATTCGAGGTCTCTAGCTTTTCCGATTGCGCAGGCCTTTTCCTTTCAGCGTAGGCATTGAGCCAGGCGAGTTGCGCTTGCCTGCGACTGAGAGAGATTAGCTTTCAGGAGAATTGTGTTCAGAAGGATTGCGTTCAGAAGGACTGAGTGGGCACGGACGACTTGATATATTCGACGCCATAGCGGAAAACCTGGCCGGAAAGCGTTTCGACCCTTCTGATCCTGGCTGGGACAAAGAGAGCCGTCTCGCCGGGAGAGAAGGGCGCGGCAACTTCGATCAAGGAATCCAGTTTGTATTGCCGCCGGCTGTGGAAGCAGACGCCGCCTTTGGATACGTTTTCACATTCGACGACTTCGTCCGCATGCGCTGAGTGGCGCACGCACGCGCTGAAACTCACGCGAATGCGAACGTGGCGCCGCTTGTTGACGGGCCGTCCACTGGCATCGAGCTCGCGCGAGAGAACGTCTTGTGGCTTAACCGTGGGGCGTGCAGTTTGTCCGGCATCTGGTGCAGTTGCAGGCTCGCGCGCCTGCAGCACAGCCGTGGCACTGGCGACCGCGGACGAAGCTGGAATATCCGCCAATCGCAGATCGGACAGGGACGCAAATTCCGAAATAGTTGATGTCCCGGAGTATGAAGACACTGGCTCAGCTGACGCGGGCGCGCGTGACTCGGCAAGCGCTGGTCCAAAAGACATTGCAAACGAAGGCGCAGCAGCGTGTAAAGCTGGCTTCGAGGCGCTCGGCGGGGTCCCGACGGAGAGAACCTTGCCTTCGGATTTTTTCCAAGGCGTGGATGTGCCGCACTCCGCGCACTGACGCAGGATGTATTCGTTGACGGAGTAAACGTCCTCTTCAATTTCGTGCTGCTCGACGTTTTCCCGCGCCTGGCAGCGGCTGCACTCGAGGACGATGAAGGAGCCGGCCGATTCGAATGATTCGGGAGGAGGAAACTCCATCGGCCAGAAGTGGGGATCGGGATCGACGAACGCGACGCCGTAAATGTAGCGGCCCGGTTCGCCGCCAATTTGCCCGACGAGGCGGATTTCCGCTTCTTGGGTGGAATCGGGCAGGCGCAGGGTCAAGCGCTCGTCGGGCGAAAAACGATATCGCGAGATGATGCCAGCGCCGTGGCGGCTGAGCACGACAGTTTTTGTGTTTTCCGAAAACACTTTTCCCGTCGTGTTGGTGCCGAGCAGGACGATAGCTATTTCTTTGGCGATACGTCCGCTGCGGCGTTTTCGCTGCATAGGTCAGTCTACGCCCTTGCAATTGGGCGAGCGCTGCTGCGTTCAACGGCGGTGTCGTTCGAATCTTTGGCGGTTCGGATCGGTATGCGCTCGAACGCAATGGGGAAGGCTCGATTCGAACGCGGGGAGCGAAGAACTTGCGAAAGTACATAGGTACCAAAAGGAGCCTAAAAGGAGTAGTGGGAAGTACTGAGAAGAATGAACCTGCCGGGCTATCGACGCGCAAGGTGGTGGGGAGCAGAATTGTAAATGTAATCGGGAGTTGGTTGCGGCTTCCGGAGCGGAAAGGCTTGGGCCTGATTGCTCCTGTATCTCGTTCTGCTGCTCGCGAGCGCAGCCAAACGGGCGGAAGTTGTGAGCTGGCTTCAGGTTGCAAGACCCTCAATCCCCCACGCCCGAGCGGCCGGTCCCCCCACTGGCCGCTCATTTTTTTGAGATGAAGGTCACAGTCGACAGTTGAGAGTTCAAAGCTTAGGAGCAGGTGGAGATGGGTGTAGGCGTTTTGGGCGCGGCGGTCTGTTTTGCACCGAGGGGCGGACCCATTGGAGATATTTAGAACATCGAGAGGATCGTGTGCGTGGTTTCGAGCTCCGGCTTGAGTCAAAGGCTGGAACCGGCGCGGCGTGCCGTACCCCTACGAACAGATTGAAAGCCAGAATGGGGGTCGGCGAAAAAAAAGAGGGCCCTAACGGTTCAGGCCCTCCGAACTGAACCACTTCGATGACACACTCGCGGGAAAAATCCCGCACCGGCCAGCCACCACGAAGAACAAGGCCAGAGCAACAGGCCGCAATGAAAAAGGGGGCTGGTGCAAGCCCCCTTTTCTAAGCTGACCCCCCAAAAAACCGGAGCCGAGTCGAGGTTCGGTTCCGGCCACCCCGGGAAGCCAATCTTGTAAGTTGGACTAGAAGAGAGCAATAGTTGTGCCAGCGGAGGGCTGAAATGGCTCTTTGCTAGAGGTGTATGATTCAAAAGAATTTACGAGAAATTGATACCCAGACGGAGAATAGACAGCCCAAAGATTCTACAAAATCTCACAGAAAACGGGGAATCACCTACATTCTTTAGGAGTATTGCATCGAAAAAAACGATGGTGAGTGGGAGGCTTGGCGGGGTGGAAGTGTCCGCGTACGATATATTTTTCAGGTAGACGCAAACAAGCCAAGGAGGAGAAAGAGACTGACGAACTACGCCACGGTTTGGAAGATCTGGTCAGAAGTCGTTAACGTTACCGCGAGTTACCGGGACTTACGCTGCATCGCGAATCGATTCGGTTGTCGGAAGCGAGCTTCGATAGTTGAGCGGTCAACAACGCAAGGGTGTACAATTTAGGGGTCAAGTCACACACCTTCCGCCGCGCTCGCCAAGGGCGACGGTTCCTGTGCCGCGAGACATACATCCTGCCGACCAGTTAGAACGATACGGGTGTCGCCAATCCAGTAGAAAGTTTCGCCGACTGGAACGAAGAGGCTTTGATGACTGAGATCGTAAACGTCCAGTACGTCGGTTTCGAAGCAAAAGAGCTTGTGCGCGAGTACACCTTTGTCGTGCGGCGCGCTTTGAACGAGTCCAGCGAGTTTACGCTAAGCATTGGGAACGAGGAATTTGGTTCCCGGCGGGTGCGCTTTCAAGACGCTCCCGAGATCTGCTCGCTGCGGCTACATCGTGAGCTGGCTGTTTTTGGAGACCATCCTCCGCAGGCACATTACCGTATCAGCGAGGCAGACCTGGACGACTACCGCAGCTCTCATGCACCAAAGCCTTCGGGTTACCCTTATAATAAGCCAAAGGCTCCGTAGGACGTTTAATGTCGCTGCAGGCGACTTGCCGGGAATTGGCAACAATCGGAACAGCTATAGGTGACTTCGGCAAAGTTTACGAAGGCACTTATCGCAGCTATTCGCTCGCCAAACAGGCATTTAATCGGTCAAGTCCACCCCATGCCTCAAATAATTGATTCGAGTTGGCGTGAATCTCTTCGAGTTTCCTTGGTCTCCCATTTCCAGAACCAGGATAAATAACATAGACAACGTCGCCGTCCTGCCCGCCATGGCGGGGGCTAGAGTCAATGCCCAATACGTTTGCTAAGGCTATTGATCCTTCGCCGACTGGAAGATTAGGTGCGCTTTCATCCGCTACAATAGCGGCAGAAATCTTCCCGTTGTGAAGGTTCAGGACAGTTGCGAAGTCGCCGAGTTGTGCGTAGCGGAGAGCTTTGGGATGAAGCACAACATACGGAATATTCGCTGCGTCCACGTATCGATGAGGATCTCGGGGATTGGGATTGGCGCGGTCATACAGAGCCGTGGTGGATACATAATATCCCGGAGCCGGGTCCGCCGCGCCCTGTACGACGGGAGTTCCGCTCTTCTTTTCATTATCTGTAACCAGCGCCCACCAGTTTCCTCGGTGGCCTGCATGAGCCAATGAATCCAGTCCGAGTCGGTCGTTAGGGTGATAGGCTCGCGCCGCGCCGTCCGCATCGATAGCGAGCCCCGACTTGTAGAAAAAGCCTCGTCCAACAGACGGAGCAGACCACGCCACAATCCTCTGTGCTGTGAAGAGTTTGCTCTTCTTGCAAATGGCGTGCGAAGCAGGGCCAGATGCTACTTGAGTATTTGGAACCAAGGTCGCCAAAAGCAGGATTGCGGGACCGGATTTGGTAAAAGGGCTCTTCATCATTTAGGGCCTGAGGACTAGTTTGAGATGGAACACGGGAACTGCCCTCACTAGGTATCTCGTCGCGCCAGTTGTCGTGGTTGCCCAGTTCTACCACAGAACCTGTCGGCTGTCTTGCGCGAGCCGAAAGGACCGACTCATGATAAACGCCGTAATCCGAAACCAATCCAGTAAGGGAAGACGCGCTAGACTGCGGCGGTGGCGTGACGCCAACGGCGCCAGACTAGCCAGGCTGGTGTACTGAGCACGAGGAACCAGAAGGCTAGGACTGGGCCGTATTCGGCGAAGAAGAGAACGATGGAGAGAAGGGTGTCGGCGACATTGCGGTAGCCGTTGACGGCGGCGTTGTGGATTAGTGTGGAGATCGCAGGGGCTGGGGAATCGAGCTTGGCTTTGTATTCTTCGGAGAGTTTCAGGTCGATCGTGGCGAAGTCGACGCGGTGCTCGAGGTTTTTTTGTTCGGCTTCCATTTGCTCGATTTCGCCGCGGACGCGGGCGATTTCCTGCTCGACTTCGAGGACGTCGCTGATTTTGCCGGTTCGCTGGGTGAGGATGGCCTGGAGGCGCTGTTCGGTTTCGCGGGAGTTTTTGAGGCGTGCGACGAGATCGGCGTGTTGCTGGGTGACTTCTTCGCCGTTTTGGTTTTCGGCTTCGGCGCGGCCGAGGGCTTTTATTTCGAGGAGCGCGGCAGGGAGCTGCGGGGCGGGAATGCGCAGTGACGCCTGCAGCGTTCGCGCGGCACCCTGGGGCGTATTGACGGTAAGGCTGGCAGAGTAGCCGTTGCGGCGAGCCACAATGGCGTCGAGCGACGCGCGTGCGGAATCGAAATCCTTCGCGATGAGAGAGAGAGAGACCGTGCGGGCGATCATGGGACCGGATTGAAGCCAGCCACGATAGGGATCTTGCACCTCTTTCATTGTTTTCTCTTCCCGCGCTTGTAGCTTGTCCCCCGCGAGCCGACCATTGACGGATGCCGCCGGCGGTGCTGGGGCCGACAACGCCTGAGAATAATACGTGGAGCTCAGTTGGGCTGTGGCTTGTTGTTCTTCCTCTGAATTGACTCTAGCGAGGTCAACGGGCTGGCTGTACGTGACTTCGGCCTTCTTCTCGCGAAGCTGCGCAAGTGCGTTGGCTTTTTGTATGGCCGACCGCGAGCGATGCAAGGCTGGGGCGGAAATGCTCAAGAGAAGAATAGCCGCGGCGGCCGTGGCGGCGAGGCCTCCGAGCCATTGTTTCCGGGACCAGCGGCGAGTCAGCAGAAGCCTATTCGAGCCTGCAGACCCGGCCAGTGACGGAGACCGCGCGAAAGTGGGCGTGACGTTGTTTTCTAACCCGGCTGAGACGGAGTCGACGGTCCAGTTGGAGAGTGAGTGCGAAGTGTGGCGGAGAGAGTTGACGAGTTCCTGGCATGCGGCGCAGGAGTCGATGTGGGCAGAGACGGATTGGTCGCGGCCGGGCGAGAGTTCGCCGTCGAGGTGGGCCATGATTTCTTCTGGCGCGAATGGATGTGGAGTGGTGCTCATAGACGGATGCCTTTCTGCGGAATCGTTTGCGTGGCGGCCGGCGACCTGGCTGGTTCGGCTGACTGAGCGGCGTCGCTTGGGGCCGGTTCGGCGGACGGCTCTAGCAAATTACGAAGGGAGGTGCGGGCGCGGAAGAGGCGGGAGCGGACGGTGTTGAGGGGGAGTTGGAGGAGGTCGGCGATTTCGGCGTAGCTGAGTTGCTCGAATTCGCGGAGGAGCAAGATTTCGCGGTCGATGCAGTCGAGCTTTTCGACGGCGCGGCGGACCCAGAGGCCGGATTCGGTGGCGTCCTGCTTGGCGGGATCGGGAATGGTGCTGGGATGGCCGAAGAAAGTGGCGCGGAAGGCGGCTTTGCGGCGATGCGCGCGCAGGATTTTGAAGGCGATGGCGTAGAGGTAGGTGCGGAATAGGGCCCGTGGTTCGTAGCGGTTGGCGGCGCGGAGGAGGACTAGGAAAGTTTCTTGGGAGAGTTCTTCGGCGTGATTGGGGTCGGCGGTGCGGCGACGGAAGAAGCCGTAGATGGGTTGTTTGTGGCGGAGGAACAATTCGTTGAAGGATTCGGCGGAGCCTTTGGAGAAGGCGAGCATGAGGTGCTCGTCGCTGGCGGGACTGGCCGGGTAGGCGGGGGTGGGCGGCGTGTCGTTCATAGTGGTGCGCGGGAGAGCCTCCGAGTTTAGAACGAGAGCTGGGAGTGCGTCTTGCATGAAGGGCGCCGTGGGCCTCCACTAACGGTAATGTCGCGAGGCGGGGAAAAGTTCCCTGGTGGTAGAAAGTTAGCGCGGGAAGAATAGGCTCCAGTGAGTGGACTACGGCAGGAGCTTGGCGCAAAAAGCGGAAGGAATCTGCGGAGAATACGCGGAGGGCCCGGACAAGGATTTGGACACTTGGCTCGGGCGCTGAGTCTGGCTATCGTCCGTGAAAATGGACAACGAGTGTAGTTTCTTCCGTGTTCGGCCGTCCGTCGCAGACCGCCGGAGTAAACAACCATTGCTGCACTACGTTGAGCGCTTCGGCGGCCAGGTCTGGACGCTCTGCACTCTGCACGACGGCCTGGTGCACTTTGCCATCGATACCGATAATTCCGCGAATTACCACGTTGATTTCGCTTCCTCCGCTTCCCGCACTGGGCTGCGGCATGGATTGTGCGAAGGCGCGCTTATAAGTGGTGCACCATTGCCGATTGCTGGCATTCGGCGGCGGCGCCAATACATTTTGGTCCGTGTCCTTTAGCTCCACCATTGTTTGCGTAATCTCGAGCTCGGGAACGCCGTTCCGCGAAAAGCTGATCTTTCCGGGCATGAGCGACCCCGCAAACGGGAAGTATTCGCTGTATTCGAACAATCTTCGCCCGATTTTCTGGCTCGCCAAGGTTCCATGAATGGCGTCGAGGCAAATCTCGTTATTGTTGGACCGTTGACCGCGGATCGTGTCGAACTCGATACAACGAAGCTTCTGATCGCCAGCACCCAGCTTATCCACGATGGCGTGAATCACATCATCATCGGCAAAGCTGACCAAATAGATCGGAGCGATCATCATCAGGGTTTCGATCGGCGCGGGCGCCAGTTCCGAAGTCCGCACCGTACTCAAGCCTGATTCGGTATACACATCCGTCGCATGATAGTCACCGAACGTTGCCTCGTCGCGCCGGCCAACTCCTTGAATCACAGTGCGTGTAAAGGTGCCTTCCCGCACAGGTGAGGTTGTGTTGAGAACCTGAAAGACATCCGTCCGCTGAAGATTCGGCAGGTTGGGAGACGTACTCAATCCGTTTGCATTTTCAAGCAGTTGAATTGCGGCGGTTCTGACATTGGGATCCTGGGCAAAATTCTGTGAGGGGACGAGCAGGCAGAAAGTCAACCCGCAGAGAACGTACTTCATGGGGAACTCCAAACCGTAGCCAATCCCATTGGCTCATGGGTGACGTAACGCTGGAATTCTACACCTAAGCGAGGCAAATGCCAATTCTAAAAGCCGGTGGCAATGGCAGGAAGAAAAAGAAGGAAGGAAAAATAATGCTTGACATATTCCCATACCGGAATGTATTGTGAGTTTCATGGCACGAGCTGCAACCACTTCTGATGCTTTCAACGCTGTCGCTGAGCCGCGGAGGAGAGAGATACTCAACTACCTGGCGCTGCAGGAGCGGCCGGTGGGGGAGATTGTGGATGCTTTGGAAATGGAGCAGCCTTCCGTTTCGAAGCATTTGCGCGTCTTAAAGGATGTTGGGCTGGTGCATGCTCGGCGCGAAGGCCGGCAGATGTTTTACCGGACGAATGCCGCGGCGATCCGGCCACTGTATGAGTGGGCGGGGACCTTTGAGCGGTATTGGCGGCACCAGCTAATCCGCGTAAAGGAACGGGCCGAGGAAAAGAGCGGGTCAGCGAAGAAGGATTGAGGAAACTACTTTTTGAGGAGGAACGATGAGTTCGATGGCAGCAGCAGTCGTAGGGCTGGATAGTTTGACGCTGAATATTGTGCAGGAAATTCACGTAAAGGCTTCGCTGGAGGTCACGTTTGAAACGTTGCTGGAGCAGCTTGGGCCTCTAAACCAAGTGATGGACGGTACGCCGATGCCGATGAAGCTGGAGGCTTGGCCGGGCGGGAGGTGGTTCCGCGACTTGGGCGACGGGAACGGGCATTTCTGGGGAAATGTGCAGGCGATCAAGCGGCCGACACTGCTGGAGATTACCGGGCCACTGTTCATGTCGTACCCGGTGGCTTCGAATGTGCAGTACCGGCTGAGCGAGACGGACGGCGGGACGTTGATCAAGTTTCATCACGCGGCGCTGGGATTGATTCAGGACGATCACAGAAAAGGCGTGACCGGCGGATGGGGGTCGATCAACGAGCGGGTGCGGAAGGTGGCGGAGGCCCAGGCAGGTCTGAAGGCGGGGAGCGGGCTGAAGCGGCAGTAAGAGTGGAGCAACTAGAGGATCTATGTGCCCTGCGTGCATCGCGACGACGGCAATGTTGATTGCATCGGCAGTTTCGGCCGGTGGAGTGACGGCTGTGCTGGCGAACAAGCTTCGCGCGATCCGGGGCATACCGGGCAATACGAAGAATTTCGGTGTGAGTGCAAATCAAAATCAAAAGGAGGAACCATGGGAGAAGCAACGCACGAGCAAGTGAACTTGATGTTGAGGCTCTATGAGGAACGGCGCGAGCCAAAGCTGCGGGAGGCACGGGACTGGGTGGCGTCGAACTTTCACGTGAAAACCGGAGAGGACGTGATGCGGCTGTGCCCTCCGGGAAGCAAGGAAAATACGTACATGCGGATGGTGCTTGGCTATTGGGAGATGGTGGCGAGCATCGTGAACCGCGGGTTGGTTGACGAAGACCTATTTTTCGAAAGCACTGGAGAGCAATGGATTGTGTTTGAGCAGGTGAAGCCGGTGCTTGCGGCGTGGAGAACGATGTTCGGGAGCCAAAAGGTCTTCGCGAACATGGAAGAGCATTGCAAGCGCCTGGAGGCCTGGCGGGAAAAGAACAGCCCGGGGTCGAACGAGGTAATGCGCAAATTCCGGACGGAGATGATGCAGAGGGTGCAGGCGCCGAAAGCGCAGACGGCCAGCAACTAGCAATAGAGATGGCGGAAGATATAGAAGGCGTCTGAGCGGTGCGGGAGTTTGTGGCGGATGAAGCCGCGGGCTCCCCCACCATTAGAGTGGTTGAGGAGAAAAGTTTTGCGAGGAGAGCCGATCATGAATGAAAGCGCAGTAGAGAATCCGAAAGTGGTATCGCAAGCGGAATGGATTGCGGCGCGGAAAGAGCTGCTCGCCAAGGAGAAGAATCTGACGCGGCAGAGAGATGCGCTTGCGGAGGAGAGGCAGAAGCTGCCATGGGTGAAAGTCGACAAGAACTATGTGTTCGAAACGGCGAGCGGGAACAAAAGTTTGGCGGATTTATTTGGCGGGAAGAGCCAGCTCGCGATCTATCACTTCATGTTTGGGCCCGATTGGGAGCAGGGATGCCCGAGCTGCTCGCTAATTGGAGATCACCTGGACAACTTGGGAATCCATCTGGCGCAGAGAGACGTGAGATTGATGATCGTTTCGAGAGCACCGTTGGCGAAGGTCGAAGAGTTCAAGAAGCGGATGGGATGGAAGTTTCCTTGGGTGTCGTCTTTCGGAAGCGAGTTCAATTTTGATTTTGGAGTTTCCGTGGCGAAAGAAGACATGGGGAAAGAGATCGTTTACAACTACGTCCCGAGCAAGTTTCCAAGCGAGGAGCGGCCGGGGATGAGCGTCTTCTACAAGAACGCGAACGGCGAGGTGTTTCATACGTATTCGATGTATGGGCGCGGGCTGGAAGACTTCATGGGCATGTATGTGATTCTGGACCGTGTGCCGAAAGGGCGGGATGAGGCGGGATTGCCGCACGGAATGGCGTGGGTGCGGCATCACGACCGGTATCCGGAGAGCAACGTTGTCGAGGTAAAGGCCGCTAAGAGGTAACGGAATTATTCAGAAGCCGCAATAGGCAGCGCCAAAAAAGCGGCGGTTTTCTTCGGCGAGGGCTGGAGTGAACCGCCGCACTCTTTTGCGCGGGCTTTTTTAGAAAACAATGAATGGAGAAAGCGCGCGTCTCGGAAGAAAAACGTCAGGCGCCGATGGCGGAGCGAAGGGCGTTCGCCAGGGACTGGCTGAAGCGCTGGACGTCGGCGTCGTGTTCGGCTTCGACCATGACGCGGGCGAGTTGCTCCGTGCCGGAGTAGCGGAGGACGACGCGGCCATTTTCGCCGAGGGCGGATTGGGCTTCGGCGAGGGCGCGGGAGACTTCTGGGAGAGACTCGAGCGGAGGCTTGGATTTTACTTTGACGTTGACGATGACTTGCGGGTAATCCTTGAGGCCTTCGACGAGGGATTCGATTTTGCCGTGCATGGAAACGAGCGAGGCGATTTTTACGGCGGTGAGAAGGCCGTCGCCGGCGGGGCTGTCCTCGAGAAATATGACGTGGCCCGATTGCTCGCCCCCGATGACGTTGCCGCTGCGAAGCATTTCTTCGAGGACGTAGCGATCGCCGACCGAAGCGCGGGCGAGCGTGATGCCTTCACGGGCCAGGACACGCTCGAGGCCAAGATTGGACATGGACGTGGCGACGACGCGATCGCCTTTGAGCTTGTTTTGGGATTTGAGATGGCGCGCGACGGCCAGGAGAACGCCATCGCCGTTGACGATCTTTCCTGATTCGCAGACGAAGAGAGCGCGGTCGGCGTCGCCATCGAAGGCCACGCCAAGGCGGGCTCGCTCGCTGACGACGCGCTTTTGCAGGCCATCGAGATGAAGCGAGCCGCAGCCTGCGTTGATGTTGCGGCCATCGGGCGAAACACCCATGGAGACGACCTCGGCGCCGAGAGTGCGAAAGAGCTCGGGGCCGAGTTTGTAGGCGGCGCCATTGGCGCAGTCCAGAACGATGCGGAAACCGGAGAGATCGGTGCCGGGAAGGGCGCGGCTGCGAAGAAAATCGAGATACTCGGCGTGGAGAGAGGCGTCGGCGACGAGGAGGGGCGGAGTCTTGGGAGGTGGATCGGAGCGATGCTTGAAGATGTCGGCTTCGATCGTTTCTTCGACGGAGTCGGGGAACTTCATGCCTGCGTGAGAGAAAAGTTTCACGCCGTTGTCGTGATAAGGATTGTGCGAGGCGGAAATAACGACGCCGGCTTGAAAATCATTCTGGCGGACCAGGCAGGCTACGCCGGGAGTGGTGATGACGCCTGCAAAGGCTACGGACGCACCGGCTTGCATGAGGCCCGCGGCGAGTAGAGCGGCAATATGTGGGCCGGATTCGCGGGTGTCCATGCCGATGAGAACGTGAGCGGCGGAATGCTCGCGAAGCAGATAAGCGGCGAGAGAACGGCCTGTGGCGAAAAGAGTGGCGTCGTCGAGCGGCGGAGTGCCGGGAACGCCGCGAATGCCATCGGTTCCGAAAAGTTCTTTGGGCATGAGTGGCTAGCGGCCAATTCCTGCAGGGCTGACCATGCAAAAGTTTAGCATAGGGTCGAATGGACACTCGGGAGGGACGCTCGAGGGGTTCGCCTGGGTAAACAGCCACCTGAATAGCGCCTGGGGATCAGGAGTGTTTGCAAAGAGCAATTCGAAATACGAAACGCAGGCGAGCGGCGGGGGCACCAATTTGCATGAGTATGCTAACGTGTGGGGAACGGAGTGCCTCGTGCCTGAGATAGAAACGCCAACATCCACCGTTCGAATCGCGGGATCGACATTTAGTTTGAGGGTGCTCGCCGCGGCGATCATTCTGCTGTTCTTCTATTACGCAGCGGGAGTAGTGATCACGGTGCTGCTGTCGATTCTGCTGGCCTATTTCCTCGATCCCGCGGTGGAGTTGTTGGAGAGAATGCACATAGCGCGCACGGTGGGCGCGATGGTGATGGTGCTCGTGTTGATCGCGGTTCTGATTGCGGTCGGTTACGGCTTGGCAACACGAACGGAAGACTTTGCGGCGAACTGGCCGAGGTACGGCGCGGTGTTGAAACAAGCGGCGGGCGCGGTGGAAGGAAAGATCAAAGGAATCGAAGGGAAGGTTTCGGAGATCGCGCCAGAGACAGCCCCGCAACAAGGAGGCGGAGAGCATCCGGAGGCAGCGATTGTGCGCACGCTGTTGTTCCGCGGGATCGGGTCTCTCTATGCGCTATTTCTGGAGATCACGTTTGTGCCGTTCCTGGTGTTCTTCATGCTGGCGGGCAAACACGAGGTATGGCACGGAACGCTGCAACTGTTTCCGGCCTCGCAACGGACGAGGGTGAAGGAGACGCTGGAGGATTTGCGGGATGTTTTGAGAGATTATCTCGCGGGGATGACGCTGTTGACGTTGATGGTGATTGCGGCGAGCAGCTTGTTCTTCTGGATTCTCGGACTGGATTTCCCGATTATCACGGGGATTGCATCGGGGTTGCTGAACATGGTGCCGTACATCGGGGCGGTGCTGGCTTGGCTGCCGGCGTTTGTCATCGCGCTGGCAAAATGGAAGACGTTCGGAGAGTTCGCGCTGATCGCCGGGGGATTGACGGGCATTCACGTGCTGGCGCTGAATTTTGTTGCGCCTCAGATTGTCGGGCGGCGTGTGCGGCTCAACGCTGTGGCGATTACGATTGCGCTGCTTTTTTGGGGCTGGGTGTGGGGCGGAATGGGATTGTTGCTGGCGATTCCCATCACCGCGGCGTTGCGCGTGATTTGCGATCACACGGAATCCTGGCGGCCGATCGGGCGGTGGCTGAGCGCTTGAAGCGGTGACTGGCGTCTTACTACTAGCGGGGACGTTGCTTTCTGCGAAGTGCCGCACTTTTTATCCTGCAGAAACCTTCTTTCAGCTACTCTCCCCTTGATAATGAGAAAGACTTTGAGAATCAGGGCTCTTTCGCGAAAGATCACACATCTTGAACGGAGTTAAATATGAAACGGTTTGGGGCTTATTGTGGCTTTTTGTGCGGAGTGATGTTGCTTTTCTGGCCGTCCACGGCGCGGGCGTGGGGATGCAAGGGCCACCAGACAGTGGCTTTGATCGCGGAGAAGCACTTGACGCCGGAAGCGAAACTATTCGTGCAGAAGCTGCTGACGGAGAATCCGATCGATCCAAAATTGAACCGCTATTGCGGAGGCGCGAGCCGCGACGCGATGGCGGATGCATCGACATGGGCGGACGATGTGCGAGGAGAACGAAAGAATGGGCCGTGGCACTACATCGATATACCGCGAGGATCACAGCACGCACCGCTGGAGCAATATTGCGGACAGGAAGGTTGCGTGACGCGCGCGATCAGCGAGCAACTGGCTCTTTTGAAAGATCCGAAAGCAGATGGGGCAAAGCGCGCGGATGCGCTGCGCTACATCATTCATTTCGTGGGAGATTTGCACCAACCGCTGCACACCATAACGAACGCTGATGAAGGTGGAAATTGCGTGCCCGTAAAATACTTCCGGCGCGGTCCGCATGAGCATAATCATTCGTTTTCGCCTAACTTGCACAGCCTGTGGGATACGGCGATTCCAGAACGTGACGCGGAAGGCGCTGACCCGGCGGAGTATGCCGAGACGCTCGACGCGCTATACGCGACAGAGATCGAGGGATGGCAGAAGGCGGGGATTCACGTCGATGAATGGGCGTGGGAAGGCTTCGATTTTGCTGAGAGCGCGGTGTATGGGAACCTGATGCCGAAGATTGTTATCGAGCCGAATGTCCCTGTGCACAATTGCTCGGACGACAACAACATCGGCGAACGACTGCTGCATCTGAACATCACGGCGGGCGAAGCGTACCAGGAAAAGGCCGGGCCAGTGGTTGAGAAGCGCCTCGCTGAAGGCGGCGTCCGGCTGGCGATGATTCTCAACGATGCGGCGAAGGCGAATCCATAGCTGAATCTGATTTCGGTGAAGGAGCGGCAGCGGGAGCAACCTCGGCCACGCCGAGGGACTTTATGTAGGTGACGAGCTGCCAACGCTGCGGCTCGGGGAGCTTGGACCAGACTGGCATACCTCGCCAGACAACGCCGTTGGTCAGGATCCAGAAAATTGCTCCTGGCTCGGCAGTCTGAACCTGCTCAACCATGAGGCTTGGGCCTTTTCTTCCTCCCTCGGCTAAATCGCCATGACATTCGGTGCAGTGCTGTTCGAAGAGATTTCTTCCGGCGGCGACAGCCTCGGGATCTTTTTCCAAGGGATTGTGCTTGGTCCGCGCTTTTTGCGGGGCTTGGGCTAACTCGGCGTAGACGAGAGCGTCCTTGTGGTGCTTGTACGCAGGAGGCTTTTCCTTCTGCCCCAGGGCGATGGATGCGCAGAGTAGAGCAGCAGTGACGGCGAGAGCTGCGGCGCATTCCTTCATCGTTGGCCTCCGAAAAGGCGCCTCACCATCGAGCCAAAGCCGGGGATTTCCCGCGAAATGCCCCAGCGAAACAGAAAGCGATGGCTGTTGTCGTTTAGGCCGAAGCCGGCAGAGAGCCGCAGAGTCCAATCCGAAGGGAGATTCCAAGCCATGACGGGGGCGAGGTAGTGTGAGGTGTCGTGCAGGCCGAAGCTGTGACGGTCGCCGAGACCGCCGTAGAGTTCGGCGCCAGCGATAAAGTTTTGCCGACAGAGAGAACAGCGGTTTGCGGAAGCCTTGAGGGCCAGCGGCCTACTGGCGCCGATTGCGTAACCAAATTCCCACGGATTATTAGAGAGATTCTTGGCGGCGAGGGTGTTTTCCGTAAAATTCCAGCCTTTGTGAGTGCCGGAGAGAAGGACCTTAAATTCGAGTTCGTGGTTGTGTTCGCGGCGGAGCGCCGCGTTGGCGTCGGCATAGTCTGATTCCACGTCGTGGCCTTCTACTTCCTTTAGGATCTTGTCCGCCCCACTGATGTTTTCGTATTCCACGTATAGAACCGGATTGATGAAGTGCTCCCGTTTCAAGACGCGAAAGCGGTTTTCAAAGCGGACTCCAGTAAAGACAGTGGAATCGCCAAATGTGGACTGGGCATCGACGTAGAGCTCCGTGGTCCACCAGGCGGTGGCGCCGTACTCAAACTCCATCCAGAAGGCATGGAAGTTATTGCCAGCGCGCTGGGTGCCAAAGGTAGAGAAGTATTCGATTTCGAGGTTGCCGGGCTCTTCTAGATAGTGGTCATAGGCGACGATGTAAGGATTTTCCTGGGAGAGAGCAGAGCTGGGAAAGAAAAGCAGCACGAGGGGGAGAAGGATAGGAAAAGAGCGCAAAAAGGAAGCGAACACGGAAACTCCTTGCAAGTGATTTGCAACAGTAAATAAGACTAATCTAGCCCTATATCAGTTGCAAGTCATTCACAACTGAAGTTCTTCTATGTGTGCGCGGTGTGTGATGGCTCGTATGGGCAACCACGTCGAGAACATGCAGGTCTTCCTCCGAAGATTTCACAGGCATTTCCCTGACACTTGCGGAGTGTGCAATACGATACAGGGCGTTGCTGCGAGCTTGCGTCGATAGGGCATGGTGGTAAAATCTGACTCGCACCGGAAGTAAACGCGACTTTGTTTGCTGAAATACTCGCAGGTCCCTCCTCTCGCCTGCGAGAAACCTTGCCCCACAACTTGAACGCCTTCCCCGTTTGGAAAGCACACAAGGATTTCATGGTGCCCAGCCCGCAGTGCAACCAGGTGCTTGCGGCCATTCTGGAGTCGGCCGAGGATGCCATCCTCGGGATAGCGCTCGACGGTTCGATTGAGATGTGGAGCCGGGGGGCGGAGCGTCTGTACGGATACACGGCAGTCGAAGCTGCGGGCCTTTCGTTGGCGTCGCTGCTGCCGACTTGCGAGGTTCCAGGGTTACAGGCGGTTCCGGAGGCAACACGTCAGGGGAAAACGGTCGATTGCGAGGCTATCGAGCGGCTGCACAAGAGTGGCTCGAAGCTCCGTGTAGCCGTGACGCGAACCATACTGCGGGATGAGCAGGGAACGATCACCGGCATCCTGGAGAGCGGGCGAGCGATGCAGCAGAAAACGGAAGATACGGCATCGGAAATACAGCTGCGGCTTCTCGTGGAGCAGATGCCGGTGCTTCTCTGGACGACGGATAAGGAATTGCGGATCACGTCGAATTGGGGTTCTGGTTTGCGGCGCTCCGAAATACACGCGGGAGACCTGGTGGGGCAGACGGTTGCCGAATACCTGAAGTGCCCGGGGACGAACCCGGCGCCGATGACGCACCACTACACGGCGTTGCGGGGAGAGCCGGCACGCTTTGAATACAAGCGGCAAGACCTCGTACTGGACATCCATGTGGAGCCATTGCGCGGCCCGGGAGGGGAAATTATAGGATGCATCGGGGTCGGGCTTGATATCACGGAGCGAAAGAGAACGGAAGAACGAATCCGCTACCAGGCAACGCACGACGCGCTTACGGGACTGGCCAACTACCGGGAATTCATGGACACGCTCGAGCGCGAACTGCGCCGCACCGAGCGCAGCCACCAGTCCTTTACAGTGCTGCTTCTGGACTTGGACGACTTGAAACGGATCAATGACCGGCTGGGGCACCTGGCGGGAAACAGGGCGCTGAAGCGACTGGCGGAGGTCATGAAAGAACAATGCCGCCTCACAGACCTGGCTGCGCGACATGGCGGGGACGAATTTGGAGTGGTCCTGATTGATTCGGACCAGCGCATGGCGGAACACGTAGCGGGGCGCATCGAGGCTGGCATGCGGAATGACCCAGGAGAGCCAGCCCTTAGCGTGAGCATTGGCATAGCTGTGTATCCCGGGGATGGGCGAACGGCGCAAGAGTTGATCGAGACCGCGGACCAGCGGCTCTATGCAAAGAAGAGAAAAGTGCAGAGCCGAAATGTGACGGTCGAGTAACCTAAAGTGGAATTCTCGAAATTGGATTTGCCGACCACCGGCAAGATCGAGGACTTGAGCACACCCTGCGCCTGGGACCCCCCTAGGGTTTTGCATAAGTGTTGATTTTAAAGGTGGATAAAGTGGTTTGTTTTCACGCAGTTTTGCAAGTGTTGATTTTAAATAACTTACTAGCACTAAAGTTATGCATCCTGGAATCTGCTTTGCAGGTGTTGCAAAGAGAGGACTTAGGTTGACTTGGGGGCCCCCAGAATGAGAAAACGCCGACAAAGTGCCGGCGGTATAGGGACAAGGCGCAATGTTATCCAGTAGATATAATAAACGCCAGGTACTCTCTTGTCAAGCAAAAACGGAAGCAAGGTTTGGCAAAACTGGCATTCCATTCCGGGTCCTTTGCCGCTAAATATCTGAAGCTGGGACAGACGGCTTCCTCGGGAGGGTAAGGAAGAATTGCGCATTGACCTGCCTTCGAGGACAATGTTAAGCATGTAGGGTTGACCGGACCCGGTCATATAGGGCAGTTGGGCGTCAGAAGCGCCGCACGGGCCGGACAAGGTTTGCGTGGTCCCGGCCAGGCTGGGTCAACGCGCCGCGCGAATTGCGCATCTCACACAAAAAGCATACTGGCACCCGGGGGTTCCCCGCCGTTTGACCAGTCCGGTTGAACCCGACTGAGTCGGGGCAATCAGTGACGACGAAGGAGTCTCGATAATGCGGTTTTGGAGAGCCATAACAGTCGCGTTCGCGGCCATTTTTGCTGCAACGGGATGCAATGATTACGGCAACACGTTTCAAGGCAACACCGGCGTATTCCTGGCGTTTATTTCGCCTTCCAACGTTACCGCTGGCGGACCGGATCTGACCATAACTTTGACGGCTGGTGCGGGAAACAGCGCCTTTGTGGTTCAAACCACAGTGACTTGGGACCAGAAAAATCTCAAAACATGCGTTGTGACGACTACTGCGGCAAACGTATGCGCTCCGGCGAATGATACGGGAACTGTTGTTTCAGTGACCGCCGTGGTCCCTGCCGCGCTGACGACCACACCCGGCACGCACTTCGTCCAGACGGTCCAACCGCACTCTGGCTCGGGAACCAACGGCCTTTCCAATCCTGTGGCCTTTGAAGTCTTTCCTCCTCCCAACCCCGTTCCCACGGTTACAAGCATCAGCCCCAACACTGCCACAGCAGGCAGCGCCGCTCTGGTCATGACCATCACGGGTACAAATTTTCTTTCTGATCCTGCCTCGACAAATCCGTCCGGCGGCTCTCAGGTACTTTGGAACACGACAACGCAGACGACTCTTACGCCAACGAACACCACGGCCACACAAATCCAAGTGACCGTTCCCGTTGCACAGCTAGCCACCGCGGGCACAGCGACGGTTACCGTCTACAACGCTCCAGCACCTCCACCTAAGGGCTGCCAGATCAATTGCACCGGTAATGGAGGCGGCGGCACAAGCAAGGGGTTATCGTTCACAATCACCGGCCCAGGAGGAGCTGCTGCTAGTGCAAACGCCGCGATGGTTGCGGAAGAAACGCCTGCCGTCAGCCTGGATGGGCGCTATGTGGCATACACGGCTTCGCAAAACGGCCAGGCGCAAATATTCGCTCGCGATACGTGTCAAGGAGCAGATTCCTCCTGTCAGCCGCGCACCATTCTCATATCCTCCGCGCTGGATGGCACCCCCGCGAGCGACGAAAGCCATTCACCTTCTATGAGCTCCGATGGCCGCTATGTGGCCTTTAGCTCCGCGGCGGCAAATCTGGTGGCGGAGACCTCCACAGGCCGGCAAGTATATTTGCGCGATACGTGCTTTGGAGTAAGCGGTTCGTGCACCCCTGCGACTCAACTTGTTTCCGTGGATCCGGATGGCAGCCTTGTTGGAACGGAAAGCATCCTTCCGTCCGTCAGCTCCTCCGGCAGGTTCGTCGCGTTCTTGGCTGTGACGCCGAGCCCGTCCGCCCAAGCATCCACTGCGGCGAGCAAGTCCACGACGAGCGCGAGCAACAGCGGCTACCGTCAGGTTTTTGTGCGAGACACCTGCCTTGGCACGGCGAATTGCACGCCAAAGACGACGCGTATCTCGCTGCAGCCCGGCGACGGCTCCGGAACGGGGACAAGCAAACCAGCAGGTCCAGCGATCAGCGGCGGTGCTAGCCACGTTGGGCTTGCCGGCAGTAGCACGGCAACTCTGTTCACGCACTCCGTGGCTGTCGACGACGATATTTTTCTGGCCCTGACGAAAAATCAACAGTAATCATCGAGATCGCTAACAGCGTAGGACCGACGGGCAGCAGACTGCGCGTTTGGAGCGAGAAGTTCCCGCTACGGTGTGGCGGTTGGCGGTGCAGCAGCGGGTGCTTCCACCGAGGCGGGCGCGGTTCTGTTGAACCGAATGAAAGAGATTTTCGTGCCTCCGGAATCGAGCGAAAGCGCCACAATGCGAACCATCTGCTCGCGCTCTGCCACGAAGGCGATGTCGTTATCTGATACGCGCGTACCGCTTAAAATCGCCGGCACCGGCTTCTCGCCTGCGTCTCGGCGCGTAAACTCTGGACTCAAATGCTTGGCGTACCAGCTATCGACAAAATCCCGCGTATCGGTGGTGTGATAGATTGAAGTCTCGATGCCGTTCTGCGCCTCTTTAATGGAAGTCGCGGCCGTATCGTCGTCCGGCACCACCAGCGCGGACCGCGGATAGAGAGGTAAGCCCGGGCCAACTTCCGTCTCTTTTTCCAGCCGGAAACCTCCTCCCGGAGTTCGCATCGTATCTTTGGCGCTTGCTGCTGAAAGGCCCATCGAGCGAACCGCACGGCTCGCGAAGAACAAGGCGCTGCCCAGCAAGACTGCGAGGCCGGCAAACAAACCGATCATCATCCACATGAGGGACTTGGACGAAGACGAATTGCCCGATACGGATCCTTTTCCCATGGCCACACTCTCCCATGCGGGCGGAATCCGCCCAGCTCTTAGTTTGGCAGACGTCCGGCTAGCGCCAGCAGGTAAGCCGCCAAGATGTGCTCTAAGCGTTCCTGTTCCTGCGTTCAGGCCACACTTTTCACGTACAGGCAGAGTTGAACCACTGTTGTGTCGCGGGAGAATTCCGAATCAACCCTCAAGCCAAGTCCGCCGCCTGAATCGGCAAGCGGCGGATACGGACATCCTTCTTCCATTTCCGCGTGGCGTTGAAAATCGCATTACACAGAGCCGGTGCGATCACGGGTACGGTAGGTTCACCGATGCCCGTGGGTTTTTCTTCGCTCGCCACAAGATGAACTTCGATCGGCGGCGCCTCTTTCATGCGCATCATTTGGTAGTCGTTGAAATTGGTTTGCACGATCCGGCCGCGGTCAACAGTGATGGCGTCTTTGAGTGTGGCCGTGAGCGCATAGATGGCCGCGCTTTCCACTTGGGCTCGCACGCCATTGGGGTTGACCACGCGGCCGCAATCCACCGCGCAAACTAAGCGCTTGATCTTCAAGTCGCGCGGCCGGAGGGCAACTTCCGCAACCGTTGCCGTATACGTGTTAAAGGAAAAAAATCCAGCGATGCCGCGGCCTTCGCCATCAGGAAGCGGTTTGCCCCATCCAGCCTTCTCCGCTGCGAGTTGCAGCACCCCCTTCAGCCGTGCCGTATCGAGCGGCGTTGCGTCCGGTTCTTCTCCAAACCGTGGAATTTTGCGAGACTCGCCAATAAGCTTTAGGCGAAACGCCAGCGGATCCTGTCCGGCGGCAGCCGCGAGCTCGTCAACAAAACTTTCCACCACGAAGCCGCTGCTGGAATGCTCAACAGAACGCCACCACGCGCGCGGCGCGCTGGAGTGCGCCAGCGAGTACTCGATGCGAATATTGGGAGATTTGTACGGGACAGTCGCGCCCGTTCCAAATTCGCCTTGCCCGTTGTCTTCTTCTCCCTTTGGACTCCACTTTGCCGCGATCGAAGTCGAGGTTTGAAAATGTTTCCACGCAGCGAGATTTCCAGCCGCATCCACGACGCCCTGGCACTTGTGATACGACGCCGGGCGGTAAAAATCGTGCTGCATGTCATCTTCGCGGGTCCACAAGACCATGACGGGCTTGCCCACGGTTTTTGCAACCTGCGCGGCTTCCATCACGAAGTCGGCTTGATAACGCCTGCCGAAACCACCACCCATCAAGGTGGTGTGCACGGTTACTTTTTCTGGAGGAAGCTTTGCCGCTTCAGCGATAACACCTTGCGCCCACTGCGGGGCCTGTGTAGGCACCCAGGCTTCCGCCCGATCGGCTTGAATGTGCACCGTGCAGTTCATGGGTTCCATGCAAACGTGCGCGGCAAAGGGCAGTTCGTAAACGGCTTCCACTTTGTTTGATGCGGAAGAGAGTGCTGCATCCGCATCGCCTTCATTCCTGATCACGCTTCCGGGTTTAGCCGCAGCATTCGCTACGAACTGGTTGTGCAATTCTTCGCTAGATTCGCTCGCCGCCGCGCCTTCCTGCCATTTCACTTCCAGGGCTTTTCTCCCCTGAATCGCCGCCCACGAGTTATCTGCAAGGACGGCGACACCGCCAGTCGTAGACGCGCCTCTTCCGCTCACTTCAATTTGAAAAACATCCCGCACGCCCGGCACAGCTTTCGCTTTCGCCGCGTCGAACGAAGCGACCTTTCCGTAAAAAACCGGGCAACGCGCGATGACAGCGTAGAGCAGCCCAGCGGGCCGCGCATCGATGCCAAACTGCGCGGTGCCTGTGGCCTTAGAAGCTGCTTCGACGCGATGCGTATCATGGCCGACGATCGTGAAGTCGCGGGAATTCTTTAGCGGAACTTCCTTGAAATTAGGAATCGGCAGCAGCGCCGCGTCGGCGACAAGTTCACCGTATTTGTAGGAACGCTCAGGATGTCCGTGCACGACGTAGCCGTTCTGCGCCTTGCAGGTGTCCGTGCCGACCTCCCACTTTTTCGCCGCCGCCGCGATCAGCATTTCGCGCGCAGCAGCGCCTGCCTGGCGCAAAGGCAGCCACGAGCCGCCCACGCTGCCGCTTCCGCCTGTGCCGTGATCATAGATTTTGGGATTCGTCGGCGCCTGCTCAATGCTCACCTGCTTCCAGTCGAGGCACAGCTCTTCCGCGAGAATCATCGGCAAAGCCGTCATAATCCCCTGGCCCATCTCGGACTTCGCGAGGATAAGAGTGACATGATTGTCTGGAGTGATGCGCACCCAGGCGTTCAGAGGATTGATGGGCGGCTTCTCTTGTTCCTGCGCGGGATCGGAGGCGCTCGCCGGGAGATGAAAACCGATGAGCAAGGCGGCACCGCCCGCGGCGCTCGTTTTCAGGAAAGTCCTGCGGTCCAGAGTCTGAGGCTCGGGGAAAAGATGAGTTGCCATTGTCGTGCTCCTGGTGCAGATTTTGGCGCGACTCGCGGCCAGCCTTTTAGACGGATGTTATGCCTTTTCGGCTGGTGAGCCGGCGGCGCGGTGGATGGCCTTGCGGATGCGTTGGTAAGTACCGCAGCGGCAGATGTTGCCGCTCATGGCATCGTCGATGTCGGCGTCGGTGGGTTTCGGTTTTTTCGCGAGCAGCGCGACCGCGGACATGATCTGGCCAGACTGACAGTAACCGCACTGCGGAACATCTTCCTCGATCCAGGCTTTCTGTACCGGATGGCTGCCATCGGCGGACAAGCCTTCAATGGTCGTAATTTTCTTGCCGCTTACGCTGGAGATTGGCGTAATGCAGGAGCGCGTGGCTTCGCCGTTGATGTGCACGGTACAGGCTCCGCACAAAGCCATTCCGCATCCGAATTTTGTCCCGGTCATATTCAGGACGTCGCGCAGCACCCAGAGCAACGGCATATCAGGGCTGACGTCCGTCAGCGTTTGTGACTTTCCGTTCAATACGAAGGTGATGGCCATGGGGTCCTCCTAAAGCAGAAAGATATCCTACAACAATCTGGTATTGGTTGAAAATCTACGAAATACCGCGTAACAGCTGTCCGCCAAGCGACGCGACTTAAGCCCCGCACGGAGCCCCGACAACATAACAGCCCCCTCGTCGTCACCGCGATGCGGATTTGTGACAGACCGGGCATTCTCTTACAATCTGAAAGCGTGGGTTTTCGGTGCGAACGCGCCTAATGCCGCCACGCCCCAAGGAAGGTTATGCTGAAACTTATGACTCTCTTAATTACGTCTGGCGCCGTCGCGTTGGGCGCCATCTATACTGCCGCCACGGCGGGGGATGCGAAGTTCGGTCCGTCGAACCCCTTTTATGCGCCGAGCACGCTGCCGTTTCATGCGCCTCCTTTCGACAAAATCAAAGATGAGGACTACCAGCCTGCCATCGAGGCGGGCATGGCCGAGCAAATAGCGGAAATTCAGGCGATCGCGGACAATCCGGCGCCGCCGACCTATGAGAATACACTCGTGGCCATGGAGAAGACCGGGCAGCTCTTACAGCGAGCCCAGAATGCGTTCGGCGCAGTTACTGCTGCGAATACCAATTCTGTCCTGCAAAAGGTGCAAGCCGATATGGCGCCGAAGCTAGCCGCGCACCAGGACGCCATCCTCCTGAACGCAAAACTATTTGCCCGCGTTGCTGCCGTCTACAAGCAACGCGCAGCGCTCAAGCTCGACCCGGAGTCTCTGCGGCAGCTTCAGGTCACCTATGACGGTTTTGTCCGCTCCGGCGCAAACCTTTCGGACGCCGACAAGACCGAGCTGAAAAAGCTCAACGAGGAGATCGCGACGCGTGCGAACGACTTTTCCACGAAGCTGCTAGAGGCGACGAAAAACGGGGCCTTCGGCACAACGGACAAGAGTGCGCTCGCCGGCTTGAGCGACTCGCAACTCGCCGCGGCCGGACAAGCCGCCCAGGGCCGCAAGCAGGAGGGTTATGTGCTCCCGCTTCAGAACACGACGCAGCAGCCAGAGCTTGGCTCACTAAGCGTCCGGGCAACTCGCGAAGCCATCTTCGAGAAATCCTGGAACCGCGCCGAGCGCGGCGACGCCAACGACACGCGCGACCTCATCTCGCATCTGGCACAGCTGCGCGCCCGGCGCGCACAGCTGCTCGGCTATCCCAACCATGCGGCATGGAAGCTGGGCGACCAAATGGCCAAGACTCCGGAAGCCGCCTTGAAGTTCATGGATGCACTGGTGCCGGGCGCAACGGCTCGAGCAGCACGTGAGGGCAAGGATATTCAAGATGTCATCGACGCTCAGAAAGGCGGCTTCACACTCCAGCCCTGGGACTGGAACTTCTACTCCGAACAGGTGCGCAAGGCGAAGTACGACCTGAACGACGCGGAGGTCAAGCCTTACTTCGAACTGAACAATGTGCTCGAAAACGGAGTCTTTTACGCCGCTCATGAACTGTACGGAATCACTTTCAAAGAGCGCAAAGATATTCCGGTCTATCAGGCGGATGTTCGTGTCTTCGAAGTCTCGGATGCGGACGGCAAGCCGCTGGCGCTCTTCTATTGCGACTACTTCAAACGCGACAACAAGAACGGCGGCGCATGGATGGATGTCTTCGTGAATCAGTCAAAACTGCTGGGCACGCTGCCGGTGGTTTACAATGTCGCGAATCTGCCGAAGCCTGCTCCGGGCGAGCCAGCGCTCATCAGCTTTACCGACGTGACCACCATGTTCCACGAGTTTGGCCATGCCTTGCATGGCATGTTCGCCAACACCGAGTATCCGAGCTTGTCGGGCACGGCAACAGCGCGAGACTTCGTCGAGTTTCCTTCCCAATTCAACGAGCACTGGGCCCTTTATCCCGCTGTCTTCAACCATTTCGCGAAGCACTACAAAACGAGCGAACCGATGCCCGCTGAGCTGGTCGCCAAGATCCGAAGAGCGGCGACCTTCAATCAGGGTTACATGTTGACGGAATTGGTCGCCGCCGCCGAGCTCGACATGAAGTGGCATACGCTCCCAGCCAGCGCCGCTCTCCAGCAACCCGATACGTTCGAAAAACAAGCGCTTGAAAAAATGCATTTGTTGATCAGTGCCGTGCCGCCTCGCTATCGCTCCAGCTATTTCAGCCACATCTGGAGCAGCGACTACTCGGCCGGCTACTATGCCTATCTGTGGGCGGAGATGCTCGATGACGACGCGTTCCAATGGTTTGAAGATCACGGGGGTCTGACGCGCGCCAATGGCGACCGGTTCCGTCAGATGGTGCTATCGCGTGGCAATACGGAGGACCTGGAAAAGATGTACGAAGCGTGGCGTGGTCAGGCGCCGAGCGTCGAGCCGATGTTGAAGGACCGAGGTTTGGAGGACGCCGCCCACTCGATCGAAAAATAAACCCGTAGGGAGCGTCGCGTATCTCCTGCCAGGACGGGGGCACGGATGGGCAGCCGCCGGACCCTTTGGCCGATGCGGCGAAGATGGCATTGCCGACCGCAGGCGCTACGGACGATACCTCAGGCTCTCCACAACCGCCGGGGAGATCCGTTCTCGGCACAAGGTAAACGTCCATGGAGGACGGCGCGGTGGAGCGTCGACGGTGGCGACAAAGAGCTTGAGGTGAGCGATGCGGCCAAGTTATGGTCTTAGCCTAGGAATTCTCGCCTGATTTGAAAGGACCATCCTATGAAGCGATTGATTTGCGTAGGGCTTCCTGTGTTGGCGCTTGTGCCGCTTTGGGTTATGGCGCAATCGGAATCACCAAAGACGCCGGTGCGCCCGGTGACGGAGGAATTTTTTGGCGTGAAAGTGGTTGATCCGTATCGCTGGCTGGAGAACACGCCGGATCCGGAAGTCGTTGCGTGGATGAAAGCGCAGAACGACTACACGCGGGCGGTGTTGGCGCGAATTCCGGGGCGGGATAAATTGCTGGCGCGGATCAAGGAACTGGACAACGCCGGCAGCGTCGTTTCGGCGCTGCAGGTGTGGGGCGGACATTATTTTTATTACAAAACGGCTCCCGGCTCGGACAATCGCAAGTTGTATGTGCGGGACAGCGTGAGCGCAGCGGAGCGGCTATTGGTGGATCCGGAAAAGTTGACGACCGCCGAAGGAACGCACTATTCGATCGACTATTTCCAGCCGTCGATCGATGGAAAATATGTGGCGTACGGAGTTTCACCGGGCGGCTCGGAGGAGAGCGTGCTGCACGTGCTGGAGAGCAGCAGTGGAAAGGTGTTGAGCGACAGCATCGATCGAGCGGAGTTTGCGTCACCGACTTGGCTGCCTGACGGCAAAGCTTTCTTTTATACGCGGGCGCAAAAGTTGGGGCCCGATTCGCCGCCTGCAGCGAAGTATCAAAAGCTGAAGGTTTACCTGCACACCCTGGGAGGCGATGCCGACAAGGAACCTCTGGCGTTTGGCTATGAGGCAAATCCGAATGTGAAGGTGACTGAGAACGATTTTACGGTGCTGGCCTATTCGCCGGGAGCGCCCAAGTATTTGGTGGGGCTGGTGATTCACGGCGTGAAGAGAGAGCTCGATATTTATGCGACGCCACTCGACGCGAATGTCGGAGGGAGCACAGCGTGGAAAAAGGTGGCAGACGAATCGGATGCGATTACCGGGCTAGATGTGCACGGGGATCAAATTTATCTGCTGTCGCACAAGGATGCTTCGCGATTTAAGGTTTTGCGGACGAGCCTGAGTGCGCCAGATCTGGCACATGCGGAAGTGGTGCTCCCCGCGAGCGAAGTGGTGGTTGTGAACATTTCGGCGGCCGAAGATGCGTTGTACGTGCAAGATCTGGACGGTGGCATCGGGCGGCTGCGCAAGGCGGCGTACAGTGACGGAAAGGTTCAGGCGTTGAAACTGCCGTTTGACGGGGCGATTCAGTCCCTTGTGACGAATCCGAAGGAGGCGGGCGCGTGGCTGGAGCTAACCTCGTGGACGAAGTCACCGCTGTGGTACGAGCTGAACGCGAATAGCGGGAAGCTGACGGACACGGCGTTGGTGACGGCTTCGCCGGTGGATTTCTCTCAAATCGAATCGGAAGAGGTGAAGGCCAGGAGCGCGGACGGAACAATGGTTCCGCTCTCGATCATTCATAAGAAGGGTTTGGCGATGGATGGCTCGCATCCGACTTGGCTCGAGGGCTACGGAGCCTACGGGATCACTCTCGATCCGGGGTTTCGTCCGACGTGGCTGGCGTTCTTGGAGCAGGGCGGGGTCTATGCTGTGGCGCACACGCGGGGAGGAGGCGAGTATGGTGAGGATTGGCACGTGGGTGGGCAGAAGCTCACCAAGCAGCACACCATCGATGACTTTCTAGCGGGTGGGCAATACTTGGTCGAACATAAGTACACTTCGGCGGCGCACCTGGCGGGCGAAGGGACCAGCGCCGGCGGAATCACCATCGGCGGAGCAATCACGCAGCGTCCGGATCTGTTCGGGGCTGCGCTGATTCGCGTGGGGGATTCGGACTCGCTGCGCTCGGAACTGATGGCCAGCGGCCCGGCGAATATTCCGGAGTTCGGGACAGTGAAAGAGGCGGACGGTTTCAAGGCTCTTTACGCGATGGACGCTTACCAACACGTGAAAGCTAAGACGCAGTATCCGGCGATTCTCTTGACCACGGGCGTGAATGATCCACGCGTGGCACCGTGGCAAGCCGCGAAGATGACGGCGAGGCTGCAGGCTTCGACGAGCAGCGGCAAGCCGATACTGCTGCGCGTGGACTATGACGCGGGACACGGCATCGGGTCAACGAAGTCGCAGCGCGATGCAGAACTCGCCGACGAGATGGCGTTTTTGTTCTGGCAACTTGGAGTTGCGGGATATGGGGCGCCGGCGGGGACGGGAAAATAAACTACAGAACAGGAATTCGGCCGGATCAAGAGAGATTGCTAGCGATGCGGCCGACAAAACCCAATCGTCGGAAAGTCCACTACAAATTATCGATCATTCCTACACCAGATCGGCGGCGCGGATGGGCAAGCGGCGGATACGTTTGCCGGTGGCGGCGAAAATGGCGTTGACGACAGCGGGCGCGGTAGGCGGGACGCCAGGTTCGCCGACCCCGCCGGGCCGTTCGTTGTTTTTGATGATGTGGACTTCGATGACGGGCGGGGCTTGGTTCATGCGTAGGACTTCGTAGTCGTTGAAATTGGCTTGGTTGACGCGGCCGTTCGAAACGGTGATTTCGCTTTTGAGAGTTTGCGCGAGGCCGAAGTTGACGGCGCTTTGCATCTGGGCTTCAACGCCAAGCGGATTGAGGCAGAAGCCGCAATCAATGGCGCAGACAACGCGGTCGACATGGACGGTGCCGCGTTTCGAGTCGCAGGTGACTTCCGCAATTTGTGCGACGTAGGTGCCCCACCCGTACATGACACCAAGGCCGCGGCCCTTCCCCGACGCCAGCGGTGATTTCCATGCGGATTTTTCGGCGGCGAGTTCGACAACGGCGCGGCGGCGGCCTACGTCGATCGTGCCGTTGCCCTGACCAAGGTCGATTTTGCGCACAGGGCCAAGCGCTGCGAGAAGAAACTCGACGTGGTCGCGACCAGCGGCGTGGGCGGCTTCGTCAAAAAAGCAGGACCGCACGAACTGATTCCCGGAGTCGTCCACAGAGCGCCAATAGCCGAGAGGCATGCCAGTTTCGGCTACTGCGAATTCCAGTCGCAAATTGGGAACCGAGAGGGCCGGAAAATCGAGCGAATCGACTCCGGCGGCCTCGCCTGCGGAAATATCGGTGCCCCTGTAGAAAATCCCGATGGAGGGCGAGGCGGCACGATGCCTCCAGGAAATGAGATTGTCATTGGCGTCGAGGCCCGCACTCAAGGAATGACAAGCAGCGGGACGATAGAAGTCGTGGCGAATGTCATCTTCGCGTGTCCAGACAACCTTGACAGGAGCTTTTGCAGCGCGAGAAATGAGCGCTGCCTCAACGGCGTAATCTTGAATGAGGCGGCGGCCAAATCCGCCGCCGATGAAGGTGACGTGAACTTTAACGCGCTCCTTCGGAATAGCAAGAGCTTGCGCGACGCTTGCGGCGGCGGCATCAGGAATCTGTGTGGGAGCCCAGAGTTCGCACTCGCCGTCGCGGAAATGCGCAGTGCAATTGACGGGCTCCATGGGGGCATGGGCGAGGAAGGGAACTTCATAGTCAGCTTCGATGGTCTTAGCGGCGCTTTTGTGAGCCGCATCAAAATCGCCGTCGTTGCGAATGATTGAGCCGGGCTTGGCGACTAGCTCAATCATGTGTTGCCGAAGGGTGTCGGTGCTTTCGCGAATGACGCCGGGCTCGTTCCATTCCACCTTGAGGCGCTTGCGGGCCTGCATCGCGGCCCAGGTGGAGTTGGCTACAACGGCTACGCCAGAGCAGGTGTAATTCCGGCTGTCGGGGCCGGATTTCTCTCCGAACTGATGAGTCATGTGAATCGCGGGAATTTCGAAGACGCCACGGACACCGGGGAACCCTTTCAATTCTTCGGCGTTAAAACTGCGCGGAGTGCCCCCGTAGGCAGGACAGCGCTCGATGCTGGCGACGAGCATTCCGGGTACGTGTGTATCGATGCCGAACTTGGCGGAGCCGTTGACCTTTGCGGGGGCGTCGGTGCGGCGAGTGGGCTTGCCGAGGAGCGTGAAGTCCGCGGGGTTTTTCAGGGGAGGGTCGGCGGGAGGCGAAAGCTTGGATGCAACGACCAGGAGCTGCTCGAATGGGATTTTTCTTTGGGTTGTTGCGTGAAGCACAGAGCCATTTTCGGCGCGGCATTCGGTGCTGGGAAGGGCCCATTGGGAGGATGCCGAGGAAATCAGCAGTTCGCGAGCAGCGGCGCCAGCCTTGCGAAGCGTTTGGTACGAACTTCGTATGCTCCCACTCCCACCGGTGATCTGATTCCCATATTTGGGATCGAGATCGGCCTGCAGGACCTGGACGCGGCGCCAATCGCAACAAAGCTCCTCGGCGACGATCATGGGGAGAGAGGTGAAGACGCCTTGCCCCATTTCGGAATGGCCGCACCAGATTTTGACGGCGCCGTCGGGAGAGATTTCGAGCCAGGCATTTGGAGCAAAGGAAGAAGCCAGAGAAGAAGGACTTGCGGCTCGCAAAAAACGCGCAGGGAGGTAGAAACCGAGAACGAGAGAACCACCGGTCGCGGCGGCAGTCTTCAAGAATGAGCGGCGCGTGAGCGTTGGAGACTCCATCCACGGCTCCCAGAGAAATCAGACGCGGACGGCGGACAGGCGTAAGCAGTCAGTTCTGTAGATTCAAGACAGACTCAGCGGGACGGCGCGCTTCGGGCTCGACACCGCGCCAGCCGACGGGGCGTCCGCTGACTGCTTCCTTCACCGAGCGGAAGAGGACGACGTACATCAACTGGCGATAGTAGAAGCGCTGGAGGAGGACGGGGACGAGCAGAGTCCAATCTTCTTTTTTCTCGAGAGCAAACGCGAGAGCGCAGGTGAGCACGTCAATCAACAAGAAACCGAGGAAGAAGATGACGGATTTTTCGACGTCGGCGGTGGTCCAGAGCTGCGGCAGTTTCGTGACGCGGAATTGTGCAAGACCCCAGAGGACCAAAGAGCCGAAGAACATCAGGTCGATGACCGGCGAGATCAGCGGCAACACAAGTTGAAAGACGAAAATATTTGGCAGCGCGATCCAACCGAGCGTACCGTGCTTCGGCCGGAAGAGAGTGTCACTGTGCTTCCAAAAGGATTGCAGCGTACCAAAGGTCCAGCGGAATCGCTGGCGAATTAGAGCGCCTGCGGTTTCCGGCGCTTCGGTCCAGGCAATGGCTTCTTCATCGTAACTGATACGCCAGCCCAGGCGGCGGATTCCGATGGTCAGGTCGGCGTCTTCCGCGACAGTATCCGCGGTGATTCCGCCAGCCGCTTCAATGGCTTGTTTGCGCCAGGCGCCCAGCGCGCCGGGGACAACCGTGATGCAATTGAGAAGATCGAATGCGCGCTTTTCCATGTTCTGGCTGGTGATGTATTCGAGGGCTTGCCAGCGAGTAAGCCATCGAGAGCGATTGCCGACTTTGACGTTGCCGGCGACAGCGCCGACGGTTGGGTCGGAGAAATGGCGAATGAGCTTGCTGATGGCGTCGGGCTCGATCTCGGTATCTGCGTCAATGGTGACGACAATTTCTGTGGTGGCCTCACCCAGCGCGCGGTGAAGGGCCGCTGCTTTGCCGCGATTGACTTGATGAATGATGCGCACGCGAGGTTCATTTCCAAAAGAGGCGTCGAGCATGGGTCCGGTCTTGTCGATCGATCCATCATTGACGACGATGACGCGAAGAGATTTGACATCCGAGGCAAGGACAGAAGTCACGGTTTGCACGACGACGCTTTCTTCGTTATGAGCGGGAATCAACACAGTGACGGGGGGCTCCGGCACCGGCATCACGGCGTGGTCCGGACGGAGCTTTTCGATGAGCGCGAGAATGCCGATGACGAGAGCGCGTGCGCTGACCAGGATGATGCCGGCGATAAAAATCGTTGCGATAGCGAAGCGAATCCACTGAAAGATTGTGAAAATGAAACCATCGGCACGCGCCTCGAAGCGCTCTTGCGCCGAGAGGGGGAGCATCACTTCTGCTCGGGTCTTGCCGAGTAAGTCTCCGATAGACACGAACTGATAGCCGCGAGCGCGCAGAGCGTCGATGATCAGCGGAAGCGCGGCCACTGTTTGGGCGCGTTCGCCGCCGCCGTCATGCAGCAGGATGATGTTGCCCTTGTCCAATTGGCGCAGAACGTTTTGGACGATCTCCGCCGCGGGCATCTGATTCTTTCCGTCGGGAGAACTCCAATCGTCGGGATCGATGCGCTGGCCCACGATCAGGTAACCCATATCCTGGGTGGTCGGAAGCTGGGAGACTTCCTCGGCATACTCGGGCTGATGATCGATGCCGTACGGCGGGCGGAAGAGGATGGTCTTTGCGCCGACGGTACTTTCGATAAGGCGCTGCGTGAGATTCAACTGCCACTTAATTTCAGTTTTCGAGATTTGATCGAACTGCGGGTGTGTAAAGGTGTGATTGCCGATTTCATTGCCTTCGGCATATTCGCGTTTGAGAATTTCGGGATGCTGGTTGGCTTCCTCGCCGACGACGAAGAATACCGCGGGGACGCCCTTTTTCTTGAGAACGTCGAGAATCTGGGGAGTCCAGCGTGGATCGGGGCCGTCGTCGAAAGAGAGGACGACTTTTTTCGCCGTGGTGCCGCCGATCTGGTCGATGTCGTAAGAGAGCGGATATTCCTCGTAAGTTTCGTCGGTGAAGAGGTCTGTGTCGGCGTCATACATGAAACTGCGGCGGCCGGGTTTGGGAGTGTCGGCAAAATGCCAAATGTCGCCGCTGCCTTCCAGGGTCAAATCCGGGCCTGGAGGAATGTCTTTGATTTTTTGACGAGCTGTGTCATCGGGGCGAGTGGCATCCCAGATGGGCCAGATCGACGAGTCCGAAGAGCCCATCCGCCAAAGAGCGGTGCCCTGCACGCCAAGGCGTTCGCTGGCGCGAAGTTGGTTGTAGGCGGTGACAGCATCCAGCATCCACACTCGATGAATGTGATTCTGCTCGTCGGAGTACGAGTAGTGGGGATTTAGCGAGGAATCGTCGAATTCGACATCCGTTTCCGATTCGTAGGCGTGAAGGAGCGCTTCCTGGATGCTGAACTCGGCGCCCGTCCAGGTGCCCTTCTTTTCTGTCTCGCCCCAGTCGTAGGCGTAGTTCGCAATGCCAACCACAATTTTTTGCGCGGGCACGACTTCGCGAATCTGGCGGAGATTTTCGACAAACCAATCCTGAGCGGCGATGGGGCCTGGAGGCGAAGTCAGCCAATGCTGGTCGTAGTTCATCAGGATGATGGCGTCGCACTGCTTGCCAAAAAATTCGTAGTCGTAGTCGTCGTCGCGAGCGGGGAGCGCAATCATGAGTTTGAGGCCGGCGGCGTGCAGCGAGGCGGCGAGTTCCGCGGCGAACTGGCGGAAGTGAGCCTGGCTGGCTTCGGGAACTTCCTCGAAATCCACAACGATTCCGGACTGGTGAGCCAGGGCGGCATATTGACTGACATTTTGGATCAGAAGGCGCCGAGCAGCGGGATTTGCAAGCAGGGCGGCCATTTCGTCAATGTGCCAGGTATAGCCGTCGTAGTTATCGATCATGCCCATCATCGGCAATTCGACAGGAGGATTCAGCGATCTCATCCACTCGTGTAGTTCATCCCCTTTTAAAAGGGAGATGGCCTCCGCAGGCGTTGCTTTCACTGGACGCGTCTGGTTGTGCGTGTAGTCCACGATGGTAATAACGCCGTCCGGCGTTACGGCGTGCAATTGCTCGGGGATGAGCAGGTCGATATCTTTGTAGTGCTTCTTGAGCGACGCGAGGCTGTTGGCGTCCCAACTGACGTAAAAGGCTGCGCGGAGCGGGTCGTAAGTTTCCGGGACTTTACCGATGTTAGCCACGCGCCGGTGGCGGCCTTCGCGCACAGCGACCGGTTTTTTCTTCACGGCCGTTTTGAGAGCGTGAAATGCAGGCTTGATGGCCGGCAGGAGGCCGGCGGGCAGCTCAACACTTACAACAATGGTGACAAAGAAATATGCCAGCAGGAGCGTCAGGAGCGCTCCAGTGATCTCCAAGACGCGTCGCGTGCGTCGCCACCGCGCGCGTTCAGCGTCGTAAAAAATTGGTCCGCGTTCTTTCATGAATATTTAGGTCAAAGCACAACGTCAATGCACGCATCAATTCATGTAACCTGGCGGCATGGCAGGGAGCTGGGCCCGGGCCGGCCTAGACCGTCTGCGCGATTCCGTCTTCTCTATTGTAAGATGCGTTGCGTTCATGAAGCGAATTTTCTCGCATACCGTCGCCGCATTAGCAGCAGGGCTTTGCCTGCGGTTGTTCTTCGCGTTCAAATTCCCCTTTGCTCCGAGCGACACGGCTCTTTATGAACAACTAGCGACGAATTGGGTGCAACATCACGTCTATGCCGTAACTGTGGATGGGGTGCTGGTGCCCGTCGATCTGCGCATGCCGGGATACCCTGCGTTCTTGGCTGTCATTTACTGGATTACAGGGCGCACAGGGCCGGATGCACGATTCTACGTTGTGCTGGTGCAAGCGGTGGTGGACTTGTGTGCCTGCCTGGTGACGGCGGGTCTCGCAGCCTTGCTGGCATTGCTGAGACCGGATCCAGGAACCTGGAGGCGCGTTTATATCGTAACGCTGTGGTTTGCCACACTGTGTCCCTTCACGGCGAATTACGCGGCGGTTCCGTTGACCGAAGTATTTGCGGTATTTTTCACGGCGGCGGCCCTTGTGCCGCTGATCGCCCTGATTTGGAGCGAATGCGGCGGCACGGCGGCACTTTTCAAATCCGAATGGGCTACCAGGCACGCCGATTCGATTTTCGCCCTCGCGAGCGGGTTTCTGACGGGGATTGGAACGCTCTTTCGTCCAGAAACACCGCTTCTGCTTGTTGCGGCCTGGATTCTGCTCGCCTTTATTTGGTTGAGGAAGCGGCGGTTTCTTTTTTGGGCGCAACTCGTGGCGCTCTCCGCGATTGGCTGCGCCTTGCCGCTCGCGCCCTGGGCTGTCCGAAATGCCGTGACACTGCACGAAGTGCAGTTTCTCACGCCCAAGAACCTGAATATGTCAGGGGAATTCGTTCCGCTCGGATTCATGGCTTGGGAAAAAACGTGGCTCTTTCGCATGAAGGATTGCTTTCTCGTTCCGTGGAAGCTGGACGGCGAAGCGATCAATCTGGAAGACATCCCCGCGCGAGCCTTCGACACGCCCGAGGAAAAGGACCGAGTAGCCGCGCTCCTCGAGCAGTACAACAATGACGTGACGATCACTCCCGAAGAAGACGCGGCTTTCGGACAATTGGCGCGAGAACGGACGGCGCGGCACCCTCTCCGCACTTATGTTTGGCTGCCTGTTGCCCGCACTTTTACGATCTGGTTTACACCACGGGTTGAGCTGCTGCCGTTTTCGGGGAAGGTGTTTCCCGTCAGGGAGGCGTGGCGAGAGGATCCTATCGATCTGTCAGTGACGCTGAGTTATTTTTTTCTGAATGTCTTATACATTGCGTTCGCGATCTGGGGGAGCTGGCGATTGTGGCGGGAGAATTCGGCGCTGGGGCTGGCCGTCGCTCTGCTTTTTGGATACATCCTGCTGCGCACGGCGTTTCTTACGACGCTGGAAACGCCTGAGCCGCGCTATGTGCTCGAGTGCTTCCCGGCAGTCCTGGCGCTGGCTGGACAGGTATTTACCCGGTCCACCAAACCGCCGGCATAACTCAACGCTCGAGTCCGTCCGATTATTTTTCTTCGACGGGTTCGGGATGAATAGTGACGCGGAAGATCTGAGGGAACTTCTCTTTGATACGGTCTTCCAGCGCGGCGGTTACGTCGTGGACTTGGGTAATCGGCAGCGCGCCTCGCATCGTACAATGGCACGAGGCGAGGATGTGGTGTTCTACCTGGCGCACGCGCACGTCGTGACAATTCACGAGCTCGTCGAATTCTGCGGGCAACGCGTTCAGAAAATCTTCGATCGCTCTCGAGAGCTGCTTCATTTCGCCGGCGCCGGAATCAGGTGTGGCAATGTGCCGGCCCAGCGGCTCGATGTGAATATTCACGTCGGTTGAGCTGTCGCGCAGCTTGCGAATTCCTTCTTCGAGTTCCGTGGCTTGGCGATGCGCTTCCCGCAGGCTCAAGTTCTCGTCCACCTCCAAATGCAGCTCGATGAAAAGTTGGCCCGCGTGCTGAAGCGCCGTGACGTCATGGATAGCCAAGCCCATGCGCTGCGCCACTGCGCGAATGGCTTCGAAGAGATGCTCGCCCTGCGGAGCGCGGGGTTCGGCGTGCACCATGACATCGGAAGGGACGATTTCGCCGATACGTTTTTCGATGGCGTCGCTTAGGGCATGCACTTGCTCGAGGCTGGCGGTGCGCGCGACGCTGACCGTGGCGTCCACGAAGTGCCGGTTACCGGCGCGGCGAACGCGCACGCGGTCGACATCCAAAACTCCGTCCATCCGGCCCACGGCCATGGCGATTTCCTGCTGCAAGCCCTTGGGAGCGACATCGAGCAGCGCGTCCATGGTTCGCCTGCCAAGTTGCGAGCCGACCCACAGAATCACGGCGGCAACGGCGAGGCCTGCTAGAGCATCCGCATAGGCCAGCCAAGGCAGGTTCCACGTCTCACCAGCCCAGACCAGGCCGATGCCGGCAATAACTACGATGGTGCTCCACACGTCCGTAGAAAAATGGAGGGCGTCGGCTTCGAGCGCGTCGCTCTTGTATTTTCTAGCAACGTGCGTGAGAGCGCGCGACCTTGTCAGATCGATGGCCAACGCCACAAGCAACACCAGAATGGCGGTGATGCTGGGCTGAATATGCACGCTGTGGAAGAAGAGCCGGTCAAATGCTTCGTAAATGATGTAGAGCGCGGTCAGAAGCAGAAGTGTCGTCTCAACGAACGCGGAAAAATTCTCAAACTTGCCGTGGCCGTAGGGATGCCGTTCATCCGCTGGCTCATCCGAGACCCGCACGGAAAGGAATGTGATGATTGCCGCGAGCAGGTCCAGCCCAGAGTGCAGCGCCTCGGAGAGAACACCCAAGCTTCCTGTGCGGATGACCAGAAAAGCTTTCAACGATACGAGCAACACGGCGGAGCCAACGCTCAACAGCGCCGCCCGGCGCTTCTCACGCCCCTCTTCGTTTTGCCGAGCCGCCATCACCGTCCAACTAGACTACCTCAAGTCCCGTGAGTTTCCGTATTCTGCGAAGAGGCGATGCCTGCAGGATCCGCGAACACAGCCGCAGCCGCTGGTTCCGCTGGTCTCGGCGCAGCCAGGCAGAAGCCCCTCCGAAGAGTGTGTTTCGCCTGACGTTTTCGCTCCGCGCACGCGAAGCACGCGTGGCACTTGCCGTCCGAGCTAAGACAGGGTATTTTCACGTCGCGTTGCGGGAGCTTTCTTCGTGATCGTCCAAATCCGGATTGTGGCCATACTCTCCGCGTCCATGTTCGCCTTCGCGCCGTGGGGCTCCGCGCAGACGCCAGCGGGTTCCGCCGCCGCAACCGTCTGGAATGCGCTTTCCGCGGCGGCGATGGACCCTGCCAAATCCGCTCATGCGGAGAATGTCGACGTCATTCGCGACCACGTCCATATTAACCTGACGGACGGCACGATTCAGTTCACGCAGCCCGTCAACGGCGTCGTATTTGGGGCCGTCTTCCACGGCAAAGGACGTTTGCAGGCCGACCCGCCAAATCCTCAAGAGGCTCAGCAGCTTCGGCTGTTCACAAAGCAGGACAGGCTGAACGTGGAATTCGGCGATGCGACGTTTAGTTTCACTGACGGGCTGCTTGACGAAATCGGCAAGCAAGTCAAATGGCAAACTTCAGGCCCAGCTGCCGATGATCTCTATGCCAAACGCCAAAAGGAACGCGAAGACCTGGGCGAATCGTCCATGCCTCGTTTGCTGCAAAGTATTTTGTCTGCGGACCGCGTCCGCACAGCATACTTTCTCGCGGATGTGAGAATCGACAAGGGTTGGGTGGAAGTCCATGATGACGCCTTGAACCCGGAAGATATCTCGGTGGGACGCTGGGTGGATGTGGGGCCGTTCAAGATATTCGACACCTGGATGAGCTTTCCTGCTGGACGCACAAGTGCTGCAGCCTGGAAGGATCCGAAAGCCAAAGAAGACTTTACTATTCGCAGTTATAAGATTGACGTCGGCGCGACCTCCGGCGCGGACCTTAACGCCACCGCGCACCTTGATCTGGAGCCGCGCCTCGCGGGACAGAGCGTGCTCATCTTCGACCTCGATGCCAATCTGCGCCTCGAATCGGTCAAGGACTCCAGGAATAACTCCTTGGCGTTCTACCAGTCGCGAGAAACAAAGGACCGCTACCAGTCCTATGGCGATTACGTGGCTGTGATTCTCGCGCAGCCTCTTGTAGTCGGCACCCCGTTGTCGCTGGACTTTCGGTACGGCGGGAAAAGAGCGATTCGCAAGGCTGGCAACGGAAACTATTTCTGTGAAAGCTCAGGGTGGTATCCCGAGAGGCCAAACAGTTTTTCGGCGCGCGCCGATTTCGATTTGACATTTCATAGCCCGAAGAACTCGGCGCTGGTAGCCACGGGTGAAAAAACCAGCGAGACGGTCGACGGGGGCACCCGAATTACGACCTGGAAAAGCGAGATTCCCCTGGCCGTGGCCGGATTCGCTTATGGCGACTATAAAGTCACCAACGACAAAGCGGGAGACGTTGCTATCGATATTTATGCCAACCGCTCGCCCGATGATGTGATGACGATGGTGCAGCGCTACTTTGAAGAGGGCCCCGGGAAGCAAGAGGCCGCGGTCGGTTCAATGTCGCCTTCCATCATGGCCAAAACGATGGGGACGGAAATCGCAAACGCTGTGCGCGTCTATTCGGCGTGGTACGGCCCATTTCCGTACAAGCACCTTTCGGTCACCAGCTTGCCCATCAGCTATTCCTACGGACAAGGATGGCCGGGACTTATCTATCTTTGGTCCGCCTCGTTTCTGGACTCCACGCAACGGAACGCCATCGGGCTCAAGGATCAAACAGGGCTGACCGATTTTTTCCGGGGCCACGAGACTTCACACCAATGGTGGGGACACCGCGTGGGCTGGAAAAGCTACCACGACCAGTGGCTCTCCGAGGGATTTGCGGAATTTTCAGGCAATCTGTATGTGCAGTACCGCCAAAATATGAAGGAGTATCTCCTCCGCTGGCGCAAGGAAAAGGAGATGCTTCGCAAGAGCGACGTCAAGGGACATAAGGTCGAAGAACTGGGTCCCATTTGGATGGGCCAGCGAATCGCATCCTCGATAACCGACGGGAGCTCCTATCAGGACCTGATTTATTCGAAAGGCGGATACATCCTGCAGATGCTGCGCATGCAGTTGATGAATCCTAGAGACCCGGACCCGGACCATTTGTTCAAGGAAATGATGCAGGACTACTGCAAAACGTTCGACAACAAAGCGGCGTCCACGGAGGACTTCAAAGCGATCGTGGAGAAACACATGACGCACGGCATGGATCTCGATGGAAATCACAAGATGGACTGGTTCTTCAACCAGTACGTCTATGGGATTGGTGAAGCGCAGTACACGTTTCACTCCACGGCGGAAGCTACCGCGGACGGGAAAACCCACATCAAGGGAGAAATCACGCGCACCGGAGTCCCGGACACCTGGAAGGATGCTGTGCCCCTCTATGCCCATATCGGAGATAAGACTGTAAAAATGGGCTTAATGTCCGTGGTGCACGCAAGCGAGCCGTTCGATTTCGCAATTCCAGGAAAAATCGACCGCGTATCGATCAACGACTTTGAGGACTTGCTGGCAGAAGTGAAGCAATAGCGGACTTACGACATCCCGCTGTACTATTTAATCTTGAGGGTTCAGGACTTTGCGCGCGGAATAAACCGAAGCGCCAGTGAGTTCATGCAATAGCGCAGGCCAGTTGGCTTAGGCCCATCGTCAAAGACGTGGCCCAGGTGCGCGTCGCAGAGGATGCAAGTCACTTCGTCGCGGCGCATTCCGAAGCTCAAATCTATTTTTGTCACGACGTTTTCTTTGGCGATAGGCGCCCAGAAACTCGGCCAGCCCGTGCCGGAGTCGAATTTCGTATCGGAGCTGAAGAGCGCGTTGGCGCAGCAGACGCAACGGTAAAGGCCCCGGTCGTGATTGTTATAGTACGCGCCGCTGAAGGCCCGCTCGGTGTCTGCCTTGCGCGTGACATCAAATTCATCTGAACTTAGCGAGCGGCGCCACTCGGCGTCGCTCTTGACGATCTTGGCCGCCGTCTCCATGCTCAGGCGCGTTCCGTCGTCCGCGAACTTTACGATTTGTACCGGGCCGGGATCGGCCTTTGCTGGTTTATCGTCAGCGAGCGCGAAACGGCAAGCGTGTTGAACGCCGATGAGGAGGCCGTAAGCGCCAAGTGTTGCGGTGCCAAAAATAAAGCCGCGGCGGGTTAGGTCGTTCATGTTCCGATCCTTTGCAGGTGCGTGAACGCGCGGGATCTATCGATCGCAGTCGCGGTCAGTCCGCTGTCATTGACGGTGCAGGAAGCAATGGCAGTCGCTTGGGCTCTCCACGCGCGCCGCGCACTTCCAGGTCATCGAAGAGAAGCGATGGAGCCACGAGCGAAGCAGGCAATCCGAGTCGCGCCGACCCAAACGCGCCGAACGCGGTTCCGGCAAAGCCCGATTCTTGGCTCTGCATGTAGTTATAAACGAAGTCGTCGTTTCCGATCCCGCCCAGATTTCGCAGCATGCGCGTGTTCAGGCCGATGATGCGCGCTCCGCGAACCATCTCTTCGCGCCCGTCGTTCGGATAGATTTTGTAAACGATGAGAGGCAGACGGTCGCCAGTCCCGGCGCCGCCGCCGAAGCTCGCGAGCAATTCCGAGAAGTCATCCCGGTTAAGCAGGCTGATGGAGGGATTGTCCATCTCCCGAACAACCAGACAATACGCCAACTTTTCCGAGCGGCACTCGTCGAGAAATTTTTTCTTCAGATCGGCCGTCGATTGCGTTTCCGTTGACTTAAAAAACAGATTGCTCATCGTGGGCTTGGCGTCGTTCAAAAATGCCGAGCGCCCGTGGCCGTTGGAAATGTCGGAATCCGGGCCGGGGCGGCGGGACATCAAGAGTTCCTTGGCATTGCCGCTATCCACAATTGTGACTTTTTGCGCGCGCACGCCTTCGTCATCGACGGTGTAAGTGCCCAGCAAAGGTGTCCCGTGAGATTCCTTCGCGCCTGGATCGTCCACCAAAGAAACCGTACCTGGTAAAACGCGCGTGCCCATGCGCCCGACCCAGTCGCTCTTCCCGCCAAGCCCCGTCAGAAGTTGTTCCATCACCGGCGTGAACGAAACGGGCGGGCGCGCGCCATTAATCGCGGGAGTCAGCACCTGTGCCAGGAGTGGAGCAGCAGCGCGCGCTTCAAAGAGTACCGGTCCGGTGTAGTCCTGCGCCGGTGGCGCCGCGCGCATGGCCATCAACTCACTCCCGGTTACGTTTAACGCTTTGCGAACCGCCTCCGCGTTCGGAAGATCGGCAGGCTTCGGGGCGTAGGTGGCATACAGGTGATTGACTTGCATGCCATCGTCGGCAAGCGTGTTCATGCCCGCTTCAATGGCAGCGTAGGAACGGTTCGTGCGGATTTCCGTGCCCTCGCTGGTGAGCAAGTACTCCGTCGCGTAAACCAAGTAATAGGTCACGCGCGATTCATAAATTTGTGGAAACGCGCGAAGGGCAGCCGAGGAGTCGCGTGCTTCCTGTTCCCAGTTGCGACTGCTCCAGTCCGGCGTGGCTAGCGGTTCGATGAGCTGCAACGGCACGGCTTTCGCAAAATCGTCGATATCGGATTGGCGCGCGAGACTGCTCAAGTACGCCTGCTTACGCGAATAGGTTTCGACCGCCTCCTTGAATGCCTGGTCGGTGGCGATCCAGAGGTCCTGGCGCAGGGAATCGTAATCGCGGTCGATTCCGACAGAGCCAGTCGGCCCGATGAATCCGCGGAATCCGTCGTCGCTGATGAAATTGGAGCTGTCCAGTTTGTAGTTGCCGATACGTGCTTGCACGTCCATGAAACGATTGCGCGTGCTGTTCGAGGAGACCAGCGCTCCAAATTCGGCGACGACTTCGCGCACGTCCAGATCAAGCAGCCGGTATTCCAAGTAGTACGGGCGCTGAGGTTGCGGCGTGCCGGGGATTTGCAGTTCGAGGCGAGTTTTCGAGCGCGCCATTTCGTCCCGCATGGCCTGCAGGGTGTGATCGTTGTCCTTGGAAGACTGCGCCTGGACGCTGGTGGGAGCTTGCGCTTGGATGGACACGCCGCAACTGAGCACCGCGGCAAGGATTGTGAGTCCTACAAATGCTTTGTTGCGCCTCACTGCTGACCTCCCGTCTTTGCAGGATCATGCGCGGGCGGCGGCAGAATCGGAGGCCGGTCCGTCGAGGCCTCTTTCTTCTGCACTTCCAACTCGGACGTCAGAATAGCGGGCGAGGCGGCTGAAACAGGGACTGAGCCGGACTCCGCGCCGCAGTAGCCGTTGAACACTTCCGGCGTGTCGCCCGTGGCCACGATCTTCGTCAGCGCGGCCAGTGGCGTTCCGACGATATCTACGCCGCGGACTAATTCATCCGGACGGCCATCGGGGAACACTTTGTAGACGACGAGCGGCAGGACTTGAAAAGCTTGCGGCTGTCCGCGCCCAGTAAATGTAAAACCGCCAGCGATGTCGTCAATCAGCAGTCCGAATGGTTTTCCCTGCGCTTTGATCAGCTCAATCAGCTTTGCGCGAAGTTGCGCATTTGTGACGGTTTTGCTGCTTTCCACAATCAGGTTGCCTTGCCGCGAAACCGGTGTCGCGCCGAGTTGGCGCCGTCCATGACCGTTGGAAGTCGGGAAGCCCACGAGGGGCGAGCGCGACATCTCGAAATTTTTGAGGACTCCATGATCCACAAGCGTGACGCTTTGCGCTGGAACTCCTTCGTCGTCGAACTGATAGTAGCCCAGCAGGTCCTCCGAGCCGAGTTTCTTCCTCGTTGTGTCGTCCACGATGCTTAGAAAACTCGGTAGGATTGGTTCGCCCACCTTTTTCGCGAACGTCTGGCCTTCTGCAGCATCTTTCTGACGATGGCCCTCGGCGCGGTGGCCAAACACCTCGTGAAAAAATACGGCAGCCGCTCGGCCGGTTAAAAGCGCCGGCCCCACCGACGGCTCGTTAATCGGTGCCGCCACGAGTCCTTCAAGTTCCTTGCGCATCGTCGTTTGCGCGGCTGCGACAGCTTTGTCGTCCGGCGCATCGGACGGATTGACCCAGTCGAAATTGTAATAGCGGTCGATGTCCATTCCGTCCGGCGCCTTGCCCTGGATGAACAACTCGAGACGGTAACGGATCTGGCCGAATTGTAGCTGGGTGCCCTCGCTGGTGACCTGGAATACGTTCTGCGCCTGGGCCGTAAAAGTCACAATCGAGTTGATGATCGCGGCGGATTCACGGAACGTGCGAGTGTAAGTCCGCACTCTTTCTTCCCACGGCTTGCGGTCCAGAGTGAAAGAAACCTGGGGGCCAATGTAGGTGTGCGGCTGCTCGTGCGAAAAATCCGGCGCACGGTTTTCCACTGAATCCACTTTCACTTCTTTGCCTGTCTTGATCTTGATGAGAGCTTCTGCGGCGGCGCGATATTGACTGTCCGTTTCGAGCCACACGGCGCGCCGGATAACGCCGGGATCATCATCGAGCGGAACAGACGCGCCCGGGCCGGCGGACGTTTGTGTTCGCTCACCAACCTTGTGCGTGTCATCCGTCTCGTAGCTACCCGTGCGCACGGAAACTTCCAGCCAGCGGTCGCGGCGCTCATTGCTATTGAGGAGCGCGCCGTTCGAGCCGGAGACGTCCGCGCGCTGCGTATCCGTGATGGTGTAGCCGAGATAGTACGCCGGCGGGTCCTGTGCCTTGAGCGTCTTCATCGAGCGCTCGAGTTCGGCCTGGAGCGCCGCCAGCAGCGGAGATTCCTTGGCCTGCGCATCGGGAAGTGGCGCTGCCTGCGCCACGGACGCCGCGATGGGCGTCAGAGAGAGCACAAGGCGGAAGGCGCACAAAATAAAATTCAGGTGATGCCGGACGGGATTGGTCAAGGATTGCCTCACTTGCAGTTAGACGGAAAAGCTAAACATCCAGTGTACGCTACCGCGGGTCACGGCACAAAATGCTGGGCTCCATGCGTCTCTATTAAGAGCGACACTCTTTTGACGGCTCCCAGAGCCAGCAAGTTGCATGTGCTAGGAAGCAAGAGGCCCGGCGACTTGCAGCCAGGGCCGAAATAGGGGGATGCTCATCTGCCGCCGAAGTCAGCAGCCTAAAGCCTAACCACAGTTCGCGGAGGTTGGATTAGTTTTGCAGGGATTCGTCGGGACGGGGGCGGGTGTGTGACGGGTCGCGAGGACCGAAAACACGACCACAGGAACCACAGCAATGACTCCTATCGTAAAACCCAAACCCGTGCCAATATGCCCGCCATTTTCGAGACCGCTACCGGCCCGGGGTTCCACTGTCGTATCTTTGCTTGCCGCGACAAGCAGGTCCAGCTGTGCTTGTGTCGGCGGCGCTGGTGCGGAGTTGTCGCCGTTGCGCAGGCTAGTCATTTGACCGGCCTTCAACACCACGCAGACTCTGGCCAGATTGCAGACGCGCACAGAGCCTTCGTAGGCAATCACGTTCATCACGTTGTTTTCATAACCCACATAAAAATCCGTCCCGACCACGCCGGCCACGCCTGCCGCCGTATGAACTTCAAATTTTCCGTCGGGTTTTGAGATCTTCTGCGCTTGCGTGCGGAGTTTTCCGTAGGCCAGTTCCAGGTCCGTTTGCTGCGCTCCGGTATCATGTTTCACGATTTTCATCGACGAATCCGATCCCACGTTCAACACCGAACCATCATCCAGAGCGATACGCGCGCGTCCATCGGCCTTGGTATTCACAAGGTCCTGCCATTCGACGACCGATTTCGCGGAAGCGTTAAGCGTCTTGGAGCCGCGGGCGATATTCACCGCGGGGATTAGGCGAGCAACTACGCCAGCCTGCTGTCCTCCACCCTGAGGCTCGGCGAAAATGTCTGCGGGGATGGTGGCCGTGAGCGAAAGCAAACAGGCCAGGGCGAGCACAATGGGGAACTTTGTTTTCATCGGGAACTCTCTCCTAATAAGGATTGCCGGTGATCTGCGTTATCTATTGTTGTTACTGGAGAGCGTATTTTCTGTCAATCGGAAAGCCTGGGGAGATTGCGCAGTCACTACATCCCTTTCCGGGCACGAGCGCGGAACGGCTACCCATTGCCTCCTTCCGCACGAGCGGGCACAACGTTCTTGCAGCATCTCGGAGACGGTAAGAAAATTAGGCTATGCGTGGATTGGTTGCGATTCTCGTCGCTTGCGCTGCTGTGTTTGGGGTGTACCACTACTGTTTCCAGAAAATGCCCACGACCGACGAGGGCACGGCCCCCACGCAAGCGATCAGTCTCACCGGTGTCCGCGAAGACCTCTTGCTAATTGCCCAGTCTGAGAGCGGCTACATCGCGCAGAACGGCCATTGCGCCCCGCTGGAGGAACTCACTTCTTCCAATTCGCTGGCCATGTCGCGTCCCGAACGGGACGGCTATTCCTATTCGATCGCGTGTTCTGGTGGCGACTTCACTGTGACGGCTCGCCACGCTCCAGCACCCCTAGGCTCGCCCATCCGGTACCCCACGCTCGCGATTGACCAGGCCATGGAGCTCCACGAGGTCAACTAACCATTCGACGATAATCGCACCTGTACTTTGCGAAGAACAGGTTTGCGAAATTCTTCTCGCGAACGGAAAAAAGCCTCTGCGGATGCGTACCCTATTCAGTCTCCAACGGAACGATTTCGCTGCCTACCTTTGTGCCAAATCGAATCGGACGAGGCGGTCCCTTGCGGGGGAGCGTCACCTCCACGAGAAGTGTGCCCGTAGCGTGGCCGCGCAGGGGATCGGCTGCCCGCTCCGGCAGAAAATAGACCACCGGAGGAGAGAGAGTGGCGACGATTTCCCCGTCTCGCACCTGAGGTCCGCTCACGCTGAGACCCGTGTAACGACCCGAAGGAATGGCAGCGATGCGGCCGTTATCCACCACGAGCTCCACATTCTGAGAACCATGCGCAGGGAAGAGTACCGGGCCCTGCGATGGCGGGAAAACCGCATCCGCCTTCACCAACAACGAGATGTTGACGTAGCGCCCGCGAATGGGCAGATCGGGATCGTAGCCTTGCGTGACAGCCCAGCCTCGCGGCGAGGTCTCGCGGTCCCACAAAAGTTTTGCGCCGAGGCTCGAAACAAGCAGGACTTGGATTACTGCGAAAAGCAGACCCTTTTGAAGTTGGTTCATGATGCCATCTCCTGCGTGCGCGCTACCAGGAGGCGACGGAGCCGTTCGAGCCCCCAGCCGCCAAAGAGCAGCAGCACGCCGATGCCAACGAGACTTTCAGCGCGTCCGAGTTTGTTCATCACGTTTGAGAAGTAGAAAAACAGGACCGTCAAGGCGAATGCAACAACGCCTAGGTTGATCCGCTCGCGCCGGCGCTCGGCGATTCCCCACGCGATGAGTCCGACGGCTCCCACGGCGGCCCAAACGTAAAAACCCATCACGTCCCAGTCATTCCAAAGAAAATTGCGGTGCGGCGCGACCAGAGCCAGCCCAAGAACCCAAAGCGCTGAGACGCCGTTCATCCATGCTTCGCGGCCCCGGATTAGAAGAGCCAAGCAAAGCGGGCCGCCGATGGCTATAAGCCACGGCAAAACAAATGGGGTTGAAGCCACCGCGGCTTGTCCGTAGCCTCGCGCCAGCTCGCCACGCATGAGAACAGCCATGATCGCGCACGGAAGCAGCGCAATTCCGCCGATCGAGGCAAGCGCTCTCCGTTCTGGAGACTCGCGTTCCGCTGTTCTTGCACTGAGGTAAGTGAGTGAGAGCAGTAGAAGGCCTTCCCAGATAAAAGCGCCACCTCTCTCCCAATTCTGCTCGGAGACGAAGAACCATCTCCCTACAAGCCAGGTCGGAACCAGCAAAGCCAACAGCATTGCGTGAGGCCATTTGTGAAGAAGCAGCCATCCAATCAGCGCGCCGAACGCCCACAGCAAAATTCCATTCGTCCAGTTTGCTTCCAGATTGAAAATCTGGGCGGCAAGAAAGATGCCGGCACCGAGGCAGACAGTGCCGATCGCGTGAAAGGTTGTGGAGAGCGCAGGAAACTTTTCGCTCGTGAGCGCGCCGCCCATTGGAAATGCCGCCACCATCAGCAAAACAAGCGCGAATCGCGAACCGGGAGTGAGTCCGTCCCAATGTGCCGCGACGAAGAGCAAGACGCCTGCGCCGAGGAGAAGCCCTCCTAGCGCCAGGGCCAGCAGCACCGGCCAGCGCAGGCGTTCTCCGGACCCCCGGGTTTCCTCAAACGAGCGGATCCGGCCAGCTGTGGTTGCGTCTAAAACTCCGGCAGAAATCCATCTGTCGAGATTCTTCTGCAGCGTGTCAGCCACGGGAAGGCCTCCTTAGTTCTGCCCTAATCCTTGAAACCACGGCAGGCCGATGTTCGTCCGACGCTCCAACCCGCGGAGCGGGTGGGGCATGACCCAATCTCATTCCTTTACGGCGTGCGTTTTCGGTCTGCCACCAGGACGCCCGCTTCGGCATAGTTTGTTGCCGGGACGTCGTGAAACGAAACGTGGATATTCTCGCGTTTCGCGCGTCCGTCTTCGATGAGCACCGTGGTGATGCGCTCGGCAATCTTGCGCTTCATCTCCGGCGTCCGTCCTTCGACCCAGGTAATTTGCACATGTGGCATGCCGCTTCCTCCTTAGAACGTGGGATTCCTTAAATCTTGCATGCAAAACTGGGCATTCTACCGATTGTTACCGTTCCTTCTGAACAAGCACGCGAGCCCTTCGCTCGGGGATGATCCCGGAGATCGCCGGGCAAAGCTTAGCGTCCCATGTGTTAGTATTACAGACCAATGCATTCCGCCATTCCTCACTTAATCGAACTGCAGCGTGTTGACCACTTGATTGCTGCCGTGCGCGCCGAGATTGAGACCTTTCCAAAGCGGGTCCGCGAAGCGGATGCCAAGCTAAGCGGCGCGCGCGCAGCCGTTGCCACAGCCAAAGAAGACCTCGTCAACAGCCAAAAAGAGCGCAAGAAATTCGAGCTAGACGTGCAGCAGTGGAAAGACCGCGCGAAGAAATACCGCGATCAGAGCGGCGCCGTCAAAACTAATGAAGCGTACAAAGCCCTCCAGCACGAGATTGCCAATGCCGAAGCGGAAGTCGCGAAAGCCGAAGATGCGCAGCTCGAGGTGATGATGGCCGGCGAAGAATCCGAACGCCGCGTCAAGCACGCGGAAGCGAATCTGAAGGAAGACGAAACGGCCGTCACCAAAGAGAGAAAAGAGATCGAAGCCCGGCAAGCCGAGAAAAAGAAACAGCTCGAATCCTTGCTCGCGGAGCGCGAGCGCGCCCTTGCTCCGATTCCCGAAGATTTGCGCGAACTTTATGCGCGCATCGCCAAACGGCACCATGGCGCTGGCCTTGCCGAGGCTCGCGATGGACAATGCCGCGGATGCGGTATGCGCGTGCTGCCCCATATTTTGCAGGAACTTCGCCGCGATCCGAATGAAGAGATTTACCGCTGCGAGTCCTGTGGCCTGATTCTGTACACTTTGGAGCCGATTCCGCTGCCGGATCCTGCCGCTGGCTCAGGGCACGCCGCTTCTTCGGCTTCCAACCATTCCTGATGCCACGCCTTCCAAAATCCACTCGCGCTGCCGGTGAGGGTCTCTTTGGGGACTCGCCCGAGGAGCGTAAAAACGCGACTCCGGCGCATCGGGCCAATATCGATGGAGCCGCGCGCGGAAATCCCGGCCCCGCTTCGTATGGCGTCGTGATTCGCGATGGGCAGGGCGAACTTGTCGCCAAGTTGAAGAAATATATCGGCCGAATGACGAACAATGTCGCCGAATACTACGGGTTGATTGCGGCGCTCGATTATGCGGAGTCGCACGGCATCCGCGCGTTGCGCGTCGAGAGCGATTCGGAACTCATGGTCAAGCAGATGCAAGGGCAGTACAAGGTGAAGAGCGAGGACCTACGTCCGCTTTTCGAGCGCGCAAAGAAAATGTCGCAGGGCTTTGAATCGTTCCGCATCGATCACGTCTACCGCGAGCAAAACCGCGAGGCCGATGCGCTCGCGAACGAGGCGCTGGATGAAACTTCCGGCGTCCCCAGCGCTGCGGGAGCACCTGCGAAAGCTACGGTGCCTGAGGCCAAGCCCGGGCCGCGCTGGATTCAGGCGCGATTCCGCAGCGGGATCCTTTACCCGCTGGAAGATATCGATCTCCCCGACGGGACCGAGGTGCAGATCGTTCTGCGTCCCCTCAAGCCCAAAGCCCCACAGAAATAGCGGCTGGATTTTCTGGAATTATTTCAATGCGTACGAGCGATAGAGAGTGTCCCGCTGCGCGGGAACAAATCCCGCATCGGAAATGATCCGGCGAAGCTCGTTTTCGTTGGTGCGGTTTTTCACGCCTGCGGCAAACACGACGTTTTCTTCGATGAGGGTGCTGCCGACATCGTCCGCCCCGAACTGCAAGCCGACCTGGCAGACCTTTATGCCGGGCGTTAGCCAGCTTGATTGGATGTGGTCAATGTTGTCGAGGTACAGGCGGCTCACGGCGAGCGTTTTCAAGTAATCGACGGCGGTCGTTTCCTGCACTTTTTTTCCGAGTGCTGTGTTTTCCGCCGCGAACATCCACGGGATGAACGCCGTGAACCCTCCGGTGTCCTCTTGAATCCGTCGCAGGCGTTCGAGATGGTTCACTCGGTGGCGGAGCTCTTCGCCACAGCCGAACATCATCGTTGCTGTCGTGCGTAGGCCTAGCGAATGCGCGACGCGGTGAACTTCTTCCCAATCGTCGCTGGTGCACTTCAGGCGGGCAATTTTCCCGCGAATTTCGTCGTCGAGAATTTCTGCTCCGCCGCCGGGTATGGATTGCAGCCCGGCGTCCATCAAGCGCTGAATGGTTTCACGGACGCTCAGCTCGCTGACCTCCGCGATGCATAGAATCTCGGGTGCGGAAAAACAGTGCAGATGCACTTGCGGAAAGCGCGCCTTGAGCGAGCGAAGAAGATTTTCGTAGTAACCGATTTGCAGGTCCGGGTGCAGGCCGCCTTGCAGCAAAATTCCTGTGCCGCCCAACTCGAGCATCTCTTCTATTTTTTCGTAGATAGTTTCGAACGAAAGGATGTAACCGTCTTTTGCGCCAAGCGGCCGGTAAAACGCGCAAAACGAACAGTACTCCGTGCAGAAATTCGTGTAATTGATGTTGCGGTCTATCTGGTACGTCACGACTCGAGGGTCGTTTTTCTTCAGCCGCATCTGGTGCGCGGCCATGCCGACGCCCACCAAGTCGTCGGATTGCAGCATGTCCACCGCTTCTTGTTTTGTCAGTCCCACTTTGTTCCTTCGTTGTTTGCGTTCTCATTCTAGCGGATGCGGCTCGCAAACTCTAATTGCAGTATCCGGACGGGCATGGCGTGTCGTGCCCCTACTTCGCCGAAACTTGAGCGGCTTCCTTCGTCCCCGTCGCCCAGTCAATCTTTTCGTCTCTTGGGATCAGTCCCAATTTCGCGGCTTCATAAAAATATCGCTCCAGGCCGCGGCGGTTTTCTTCCCCCAAAGAGTAGTCAATGTTGTGACGCAGGTAGGATTCGAGCGCTTGTTGCGGCAGTTCTAGCTCGCGAGCAGCGTCAAGACTGATAGCAGGGATCTCAGTTAGCCCAAAGTTGCGCGAGGCCGCAAAATCCGCAAGCATTTCCGGCGTAACGACTTCCGCCCGCGTAGCCCAAATAGCCATTACCGCCGGGAGGCTCGAAAAGCTTCGCCATTCGCCGACTACATCATAGACGTGAAGAATCTCGGCGTTCGTGATTCCCAGCGTCGCTGCCTGGCACACCGCGCGTCCCTCCGGGCTGGCGGTGCTCTTTTTCTCGATGGAAATAGAAACGCGCAGCGCCGGATCGCCGATCAGCATCGCGGCGTCGGCCTTCTCCAGCATCGCGCGCAAATCAGGCTCAGCTTCAAAAAACTCGGGGTCGATCTTCCAATGCTCCTTGGCCAGGATTCGCGTGAGAGCCTGCGTGCTGCGGGAACTGCGGTCCAGCGCGATGCTGCGTACCTGTTCGATGGGCTTCTTCGAGACAATCAGCAAGCTGCGCACTCTATTCTGCGAAGCAATCGCCAAGTCCGGCAGAACCACTAAGTTCGGGATACGCTGATACTCAATGGCCGGGATGATGGCGATGTCCGCCGCGCCGCTGCGCAGCGCTTCCGCGCATTGTGACGGCACCGTGAACGACAAGTCGTACTTCCCGGCGAGCGGCCCGTTCGTAAAGCCCCAGACGAGCGGCGCCGTGTTCAAGTACTGCACGATGGATATGCGAAGTTTTTGCACGTTGGGCTTCTCGCGATTGAGTTCCAGTATAGCAGACAGAATTTTCCTCCGCGCCAAGCGTCTTTTGTTGTAAAACGTTCCTTCCTTTCGGAGGCGCTGAAAATGCTGAAAGCTTTTCGTTCTTGGTTTGTGGTCGTTTTGCTGTGCCTGCCCTCGATTTGCCTAGCGGCTCATCCCGATGCGTCTCAGACGCCAACCATCGCCGAGAAAACCGCGGGCGCGCAAAAGCTTCCCGGCTATTTCAATGTGTATTGGGACGCCAAGCAGGGCAAGCTGTGGCTCGAAATCGACAAGTGGAGCACGGAATTTCTCTACCAGAGCGGCCTTCCAGCCGGTATCGGTTCAAACGACATCGGCCTTGATCGCGGCCAGCTCGGAAAAACGGGCATAGTCCGTTTCGAACGCAGCGGCCCGAAAGTTCTGCTCATCGAGGAGAATCTCGGATATCGCGCTGTGACCAACGATGCGGACGAGCGCCGCGCGGTCCACGACTCTTTCGCCGAGTCGGCGCTTTGGGGTTTCACGATTGCTGCCGAAGAAAACGGCCACGCGCTTGTCGACGCCACGGATTTTTTCTTGCGCGACGCCCACGGCATTCCCGCAACGCTCCGCCGGACGAAGCAAGGAGCCTATAAGCTCGATCCCTCGCGTTGCGCAATCTACCTTCCGCAAACGAAGAACTTTCCTCTCAACACCGAAGTCGAAGCCACGCTTACTTTTGCAGGCGATGACCCCGGCCCCTGGGTGCGCGACGTCACGCCTTCGCCCGAATCGATCACTGTTCGCGAGCATCACTCCTTCGTACAGCTTCCGCCTCCGGGCTACAAGCCGCGTGTTTACGATCCTCGCTCCAGCTTTTTCGGCATCGCCTACAAGGACTACGCCACGCCGGTCAGCGAGCCCATTGTGAAACGCTTCACCGCGCGCCACCGCCTCGAGAAAAAAGATCCCAAAGCCGCCATGAGCGAGCCCGTTCAGCCCATCATTTATTATCTCGATCGCGGCGCGCCAGAGCCGATTCGCTCCGCGCTCCTCGAGGGCGCACGCTGGTGGAACCAGGCGTTTGAAGCCGCCGGCTACAAAAACGCCTTCCGCGTTGAGATGCTGCCCGAAGGCGCGGACCTAATGGATCTGCGTTACAACGTGATTCAGTGGGTGCACCGCGCCACGCGGGGGTGGTCTTACGGCGCGGCGGTCATCGATCCTCGCACCGGCGAGATCATCAAAGGGCACGTCACGCTCGGCTCGCTTCGCGTGCGTCAGGATTATCTAATCGCCGAGGGCCTCCTCGCTCCCTACGAGAAGGGAAAACCGCTTTCGCCGAAAATGATGGAGATGGCGCTCGCGCGGCTCCGTCAGCTTGCTGCGCACGAAGTCGGCCACACGCTCGGCCTCATGCACAACTACTCGGCGAGCACAGTCAACCGCTCATCCGTGATGGACTACCCGCCGCCGCTCGTGAAGCTCGCCGCCGACGGCACTCCCGACCTTTCCGACGCTTATGCCACAGGCATCGGCGATTGGGACAAAGTGTCCATAACCTGGGGTTACAGCGACTTCGCGCTGGGCACCGACGAGCACGCCGTGCTCGACAAAATCCTCCTCGATGCGTTCGGCCGCGGCCTTCGCTATCTCACCGACCAGGACGCGCGCCCCGCCGGTTCTTCCAGCAGTGTCGCTCATCTTTGGGACAGCGGCTCGAACGCCATCGATGAATTGAATCGCATCATGCAGGTTCGCGCCGCCGCGTTGAAACGTTTCGGCGAAAACAATATTCGCGAAGGCGCGCCACTGGCAACTCTCGAAGACGTCCTCGCGCCCATCTACATGTACCATCGCTATCAGGTGGAAGCCGCCAGTAAATTAGTCGGCGGAATGGATTACACGTTCGCTGTGCGCGGTGATGGTGAAGTTCCCACTCAAATCGTTGCTCCTGCGGAGCAGCGGCGCGCCCTCGCCGCCGTTCTAGCCACTCTCAAACCGGAAACGCTTGCCTTGCCGGAATCGCTGCTAAACATCATTCCGCCGCGTCCCCCGGAATACCCCCGCGATCGCGAAGACTTCAAGATTCATACCAGCCCCGCGTTCGACGCGCTGGCGCCCGCGGAATCCGCCGCTCAGCACACTCTGCAGTTTCTTTTTAATCCGGACCGCGCCGCCCGCCTCGTCGAATTCCATGCGCGTAACGCCGAAAACCCCGGCCTGGAGGAGGTGATCGACGCTGTGCTCAACGCTACTTGGAAAGCACCGCACGGCAAGGGCTACAACGGTGAAATTGCGCATGCCGTGGACGACGTTGTGTTGTACGACCTGATGGCGCTTTCCGCCAACGACCATGCCACCGACTCCGTCCGGGCCATCGCTTCGCTGAAGCTCCACGAATTAGATAACTGGCTGAGCTCTCCCGCGGAGGGCATGGACAAAGCGCACGCTTACTTTGCTTCCCGGCAAATCGCGTTGTTTGAAAAAGATCCCAAGCGTATCGACCTCACTCCTCCTGTCGAGCCGCCCGACGGTCCTCCCATCGGGAGTATGGGCATGTTGGATTGTGACTGGCAGCCGTGAGGTTCAGAAGTGATTCTCGGTGGCGAGTGAGCTGACTCGCGCGGATCACTTGAGCGACGATATCTTCGCCGAATTTTTGACTTCGACAAAGGCGATCCCATTCACGCCGCTGCACGCGAGCCACAGGTTGCCCTCTGGAGTGGCCACCATGTTCCTCACGACGCCTCCTCCGGACGGGATAATCCACGTTTGGAATTTTTCCGTCTTAGGGTCAAAGCGCACGACCGTATTGGGCTTGGTGTTCGATTCGCTGTACCAAATAATATCCCCGATAGCCGTGATGCCGTAAGGCCTGGACCGCGGCCCTCCAGGCGAAGCCCACTCCGTGACTTGGCCCGTCTTGGGATCAAGCCGCCCCAGGTAGCCGCGCGAGTAGTCTGAATACCAAATCACATCGTCCGGAGTAATCGCCACGCGCCGCGGATGCGAATCCACATGCGGCAACACATACTCGTGAATGGCCAGCGTGTCCGGATCGAGGCTAGCTACCTTATTACTCCCAAACTCGACGAAGAAGGGAACGCCTTTCGAACTCACCACCATTCCATACGGATTCGATTTCGCTGTCGGTGAACTGACCACCTTCACTTCCCCCGTTTTCGGGTTTAGCCTGCCCACCATGTTCCCGCCCTGCACCGTAAAATAAATATTTCCGTTCGGAGCAAAGAGGAGCGTATGCGGGTCTTTGGCTTGCGGATCGGGCATCGGATATTCGGTTACGTTGCCGGTCTTCGGGTCGAGTTTTCCGATGTACGCTTTGAAGTTTGCGGTGAACCAGATGTTCCCCTCTTTATCCGGCACGAGTCCATGAGGACCGGACGATGGCGTCTTCAAAGAATATTCCTTGAATTGGTTGGTCTTCGGATCGAACCGCCCAAGCACATTTGCCATCTGCCCCGTGTACCAGACCGAGCCGTCAGGGGCGAACGCGGGATCGTGCGGGCGCGAACCGGCCGTCGGCACCTGCCATTCCTTGATGGAAACCTCGACGCTTCCGGGAATCACGACCGCCTCAGGCGCAGGTCTCTCCGGGAAGTTCTTCGCCAGGTAATCCGTCACCGCAGCGATTTGGTCTTTTGGCACGGGCGCTCCTGCGGTCACCATCATATTTAGGACCGAGGTCCATTCCCACCGGTTGTGCCCAGCGTTGGTCACGGTGCTCAACGCGTGGCAGGAGACGCAGGCCTTCTGGACAGTTTCCTTACCGGCCCCGTCAGGCAATTGCTGCCCGGTCTGTGCCCATCCCGGAGCGACGCAGCAGACAAAGACCGCAACCGCGAAAAATAGGGGCCGTCTGGCCGCCGCGGTTTGGTTTTTCCGGCAGGGCGTCACAAACGTGATCGTGCTCCCTCGCAGCGGGTCGAAATGTGCTTCATGCATGGGAACCTCCATTTTTGCTGCTCTTTCGCTCGCAATCTACGCCGACTCACCTTCCGGCGCAAGCCGCAAGAAACTAACCCCTTTCAAATCAAGGAGAACTGCCTCCTTTAAGCGTGGCGGAGCGGAGCTGGCGGCCTGCCCCTCATAGGTGTCCCATTTCTGGCTGGTTTTGTATGTGGGTTTATCAAACCGATCGAGGTCTTGTTCGTCTATGTAGCCAGGAAGGGTTTGTCCATGAAATCGCGCCTTGGTGTTCTTCTGTTATTGGTGACCGCTGCGTGCGGATTCTACGTCGTGACTGTTCTGGCTGCCCAGGATGTGCCGACGCCTCCAGCTTCGCCTACGCCGCCCTCTGCTGTTCCCGTCCCACCAGCTCCTCCTTTGCTGCCCAGCGTTCCGTTCTACGCTGCGGCACCAGCCGCGCCGCCGGCTCCGGCGATGCCTGCCATGCCCGCAATGCCGGCGATGCCTGCCGTACCCGCGATCCCGGCAGAGCTTGGCTGGCCGGATTGGAATGGCCGCCATTCGATGAGTATCTCCGATGGTCATCATCAACCTGCGGAAGATTGCTCCGACCTCCACGTTCGTTTCGACGACCGCGACGCCGTCATGGAGACGGAAGAGCGCACCGTAACGAAAACCGAAGCCCCTACTCTTCGCGTTCGCCCACACAAGAACGGAGGCGTTCAGGTGCAAGGCTGGGATAAAGACGCCTATTCAGTGAAGTCCTGCAAGTTCGCCTCAAATGAAGACGGAGGCGCGCGGCGAATTCTGGCGCAGATGACGCTTTCTATCAGTAATGGTGAGGTCTCGACAAACGGACCGAGCGATGAAGGCGATTGGACCGTGTATCTCCTCATTCGCGCGCCCAAAGCGTCGGTCATCGATCTGGAGACCGCCAATGGCCCGCTGTCGCTCTACAGCGTAGACGGCAAATTGACCGCCCATGCTACGAACGGTCCCATCACCCTGCGAGATTTTTCCGGTGACGCCGACGTCCGAGCGGCGAATGGCCCCATCACCATTAGCGGCAGCAGCGGCAACGTGCGCATTCACACCGAGAACGGCCCGATCTCCATCAACCTGAAAGGGACCGCGTGGAGCGGAACCGGCCTGACAGCCGATGCGCAGAACGGTCCGCTGACGCTTTCCGTTCCCTCTGACTACAAGTCCAGCTTCAGCGTGGAATCGCGTAACTATTCACCCATGAGCTGCCATGCAAGCATTTGTGAAAGTGCGCGGAAAACCTGGGACGACAACAATCGCCGCATCGAGTATGGTTCCTCTCCGGCGATGATCAAGCTCTCGACCGTGAACGGACCGGTTTCGATCCAGTCTTCGCGCGAAGAAATGTAACTGCGGCTTTTTGCCCCATTTTCTTCGAGCACAGCCGAAAGCTCGGCGCGGCGGATCGCTCGCGTTTCACACATCCGGCCCGCGTCCCGCGAGAATGGACTCGCTCCAGCCCTAGCGGATAAGATTCAACGCATGATTCCCGAAGCGCGTGTGGCCCAGCCGGTCACCGGATCAGAAGCCGCGCAGCTGGCGCGCCAAATTTTCAGCCTCGAGGTCTCCGCCAAGTCGCTTCCCGGCGAGTACGACGACAATTTCCATCTCACCTCGGTCGACGGGCGCGAGTTTGTCCTGAAAATCATGCATCCATCGAGGGAGCAAGCCTTCGTCGAGATGCAGTGCCAAGCGCTGCAGCATTTGGCCCGCCGCTCGCCCCATCTTTTGCTGCCGCGCGTTTGCCCTACGCCAAACGCCGACGCGTTCACGGTTGCCGCGCTGGCCGATGGAACAAAGCGCCTCCTCTGGCTGCTCACGTATGTTTCCGGAACGGTCCTCGCCAAAGTAAACCCACACGCTCCGGAGGTGCTCCGCAGCCTCGGCCAATTTCTGGGCGAAATGGATGCCGCGCTGAGGGATTTTTCTCATCCGGCCACGCACCGAGAGTTGAAATGGGACCTCGCGCGCGCCACTTGGATTCGAGACTATCTGCATCACGTCGCGGATTCCCCGCGGCGCGCGCTCGTCGAACGGTTTCTTGAAATGTACGAATCAGAAGTGCTTCCGGCACTGTCGTCGCTGCGCAAGAGCGTTATCTACGGCGACGCCAACGATTACAACGTTTTGGTGAGCCCGCCCTGGCCGCAACCGCGAAAAGTAATCAGCGTCATCGATTTCGGCGACATGCACCAAGGTCTCACCGTTTCTGAGGTTGCTATCGCCGCCGCATACGCGATTCTGGGCGAGAAAGATCCCCTCTCGGCGGCGTGCGCTGTCGTCGCCGGCTATCACGAAGCTTTTCCACTCGAAGAAGCTGAGATCAGCATCCTCTACACACTCATCGGGATGCGGCTCGCCGTCAGCGTCACGAATTCCTCCCATCGCAAATCTCTGGTTCCCAACGATCCTTACGTGACGATCAGCGAGGCTCCCGCGTGGGAAGCGCTCGAGAAGCTTGCGCAAGTTCATCCAAGATTCGCGCACTACGCATTCCGAGATGCTTGCGGTTTGCCTGCCGTGCCGCAAAGCGAAAGAGTGCAGCGATGGCTCGTGTCCAGCGCGAAAAGCGCGGCTCCAATCCTCGAGTTGGACTTGCGCACGGCTCCGAGTTTTGTTTTCGATTTGAGCGTCGGCAGCACGTTTCTAGGCGCTGATCCGAGCGCGTCAGAAACGCAAAATCTCGGCGAGGCGATCTTCCGCAAGCTGAAGGGTGCAAATGCTTCTGCGGGAATCGGCCGCTACAACGAAGCGCGCCTGCTCTACACGTCACCGCTCTTTGGAGCAAGCGAAAATCCCGCCGATGAACGGCGCACGATTCATTTAGGCATGGATTTATTTGCCGCGCCCGGCACTCCCATCCAAGCGCCGCTCGACGGCGTCGTGCAGGCCGTCGCGATCAATACCGCGCCGCTCGACTACGGGCCGCTGGTGATTCTTCGTCACACAACCGGTGACGGCCTCGAATTCTTCACGCTATACGGGCACCTCGCGCAAGACACATTTAACGCGCTCCAAGTCGGCCAGCGCATCGCGCGCGGCCAGCACTTCGCCCACATCGGCGACGTCCAAGAAAACGGCGGCTGGGCGCCTCACCTACATTTCCAAATCATCGTTGACCTGCTGGACCACCGCTCCGATTTTCCCGGCGTCGCCTATGCGTCGCAGCGCAAAGTGTGGACTTCTCTCTCGCCCGATCCAAATTTGTTGCTGGGCATTCCGGCCGAGCGTTTCCTCCAGCAGCAGCCGACTTTCGCGCAAACTCTTTCTGCTCGCCGCGATCTCCTCGGAAAAAATCTCAGCATTTCGTATGCTGAGCCCCTGAAAATTGTGCGCGGCTGGATGCAATACCTTTATGACGACACCGGCCGCGCCTTCCTCGACGTTTACAATAACGTCCCGCTTGTCGGCCACAGTCATCCGCGTGTCGTGCGTTCAGTACAAGAGCAGATCGCTCTCCTCAACACCAACACGCGCTACCTCCACGACAATGCCAATCGCTACGCCGACCGGCTCACTAGTCTCATGCCCGAACCACTGCGCGTCTGTTATTTCGTCAATTCCGGCAGCGAAGCGAACGAACTGGCGCTGCGCCTGGCCCGCGCCCACACCGCCCGCGAGGACGTGATTGTCCTCGAACACGCCTACCACGGCCACACCACCACGCTCATCGACATCAGCCCGTACAAATTTGACGGCCCCGGAGGCCGCGGCCGCAAGTCGTGGGTACATGTCGCGGCCATTCCCGACGACTATCGCGGGCCGTATCGACGAGAAGATGCTGCGGCTGGAACCAAATACGCGCAACACGTCGCCGCGATTTTGCGCGACGTTCATGCGCAAGGCCGCAGCGTTGCGGCGTACATCGCCGAAACTCTGCCAAGTGTCGCCGGCCAAATTGTTTTTCCGCCCGGATATCTCGCTGCAGCCTACAAACACGTCCGCGCCGCAGGCGGCGTCTGTATCGCCGATGAAGTACAAGTCGGCTTCAGTCGTCTCGGCACCCACTTCTGGGGATTCGAGACGCAAGAAGTCGTTCCGGACATTGTGGTGCTTGGAAAACCGATCGGCAATGCCTTCCCGCTCGCTGCAGTCATCACGACTCCGGAAATCGCCGCAAGTTTCAACAATGGAATGGAGTTCTTCAGCACCTTTGGCGGCAATCCCGTCGCATGCGCCGCAGGGCTCGCTGTTCTGGACCTACTCGAAGAAGAGCATCTCCAGGAAAACGCGCTGCGCGTCGGAAGTTACCTGGTGTCGCGGCTGAAAGCACTGCAAGAGAGGCACGCGCTGATTGGCGATGTGCGAGGCTCAGGACTCTTCCTCGGCGTAGACTTGGTTCTCGATCGCGAGACTCGCGAACCCGCACCCCAGCAAGCTTCTTACGTCGTCAACCGCCTGCGCGAGCGCGGCATCCTCACCGGCACCGACGGCCCCCATCACAACGTCCTCAAGCTGCGCCCCCCGCTAATTTTCTCGCAAAGCGACGCGGATCTCTTTGTCGCAACCCTGGACGCAGTCCTCGCCGAAGACGCAGCCCGGCCCGCGTGATTGCAATTTTCGAATTTATATCGATTATTAGTTGACATTGCAGTTATCATACGCATAGGCTTGGCATGCGATGGAGCTAGATTCATCCCTCTCCTGGCTCGCGCTGGCGCTCACGCCCGGCCTGGCTTCCCGTCTGTCCGCGCGTTTGCTAAAACGCTTCGGCTCGCCTGACGCTGTCTTTCGCGCGCCGCTTACCGACCTCGAAGGTTGCCGCTTGCCTGCTCCAGTCGCGCAAGCCGTCTTCAAGAAAGAAGCCTTCAAACGCGCCGAAAAGGAACTCACAGCAACGCGCAACATTGACCGCTGCCGTCTGCTCAACTGGACCGAACCCGAATACCCCCAAACGCTCCTGCAAATTTATGACCCACCTGTCTTGCTTTACGTTCGCGGCGACCCCGAGGTCCTCAACCTCCCATGCCTCAGCATTGTCGGCACCAGACGTCCAACTCTCTACGGCACGCAAATGGCGGAACGCCTCGGTCGCGAGCTCGCGGCGCGCGGTCTCGTCATCGTCAGCGGCATGGCCCGCGGTATCGATGCTATCGGCCATCAGGGAGCCATGGCCGTCAGCGGCAGAGCCATCGGAGTTCTCGGCACCGGCATCGATGTCTGCTACCCAAAAGAAAACAAGAAGCTCTACGAAAAGGTCCTGGAACGCGGCGCCATCATCAGCGAATTTCCGCTCCGCACCCATCCCGCGCCCGAAAACTTTCCCATCCGCAACCGCATAGTCGCTGGAATGCCTCTCGGCGTCATCGTCATCGAAGGCGCCCAATACAGCGGCTCCCTCATCACTGCGCGTTTAGCCATGGAGTTCGGCCGCGAAGTTTTCGGCGTCCCGGGAAACGTAACCCAGCCGGTAAGCTTTGCTCCCAATCAGCTCATCAAGCAGGGCGCTAAACTCGTTACCAACGCCGAAGACGTAATCGAAGAACTCCCCACGCCCGTGCGTGCCGCGCTCGTGAAAGCCGAACAGCCCGAAGCCGAGCAAAGAAACTTGCTCGTCGCAGCCTCTCTAAACCCCACCGAAAAAAAGCTCTACGAACTCCTCAGCTCCGACGAATCCAAACACATCGACGACATCGTCGAGCGATCCGGCTTGAACTCTTCCGAGGTTCTAGCTACGCTTTTCAATCTGGAGATGAAAGGCATCGTCCGGCAGTCGCCCGGGAAGCGATTCAGTAAGGTATTGTTTTAGCGGCAGATACGGCGCGAATCTCCCGTCCCGAATTCTGCATCTAAAGGCTGAGAGTATCCCAAAGGCTGATCGCAGCATCTACACGTAAGTTAGCGAGAAGGACACACGCCGCGCTCTCCAGCTCTCCTAGCAGCACATTACGGGGTTACAAAGAAAAGATGGCCCGTTCGCTCGTGATCGTTGAGTCGCCTGCAAAGGCGAAGACAATTAATAAGTACCTGGGGCGGAATTTCCTCGTTAAGGCTTCCATTGGCCACGTGATGGACCTGCCCAAGAAGACGATCGGCATACGTCTGCCTGGCGAAGAAGAAAACAACGGAAAGAAAAAGAAGCGAGCCAAGAAGGGCGCAAAGAAGGTTAAAGAAAAGCCAGTCCGTCCTCCGATATCCCTTGACGACGAAAAAATCTTTGAGCCGACCCTTCAGATCATAGCGGGCAAAGGCAAGATCATCAACGATCTCCGTAAAGCTGCCAACACCGCGGACGCCGTCTATCTCGCAGGCGACCCGGATCGCGAAGGAGAGGCCATCTCCGCGCACCTCGCCATGGTTTTGTCCAAGCCTTCCAAATACCCCGAGCAGGAACCCAGCGTTTCGCGCTTCAAGAAAAAGAACGCCAAACCTGAAGTGGTTGAAGAGAAGCCGAAGGACGAGCCTCATAAAGACGCCGTGGCGATAGATCCTAAGAAAATTTTTCGCGTTACGTTCAACGAAATTACGCCCAAAGCCATTCGCGCCGCCTTCGAGCATCCCAGGAAAGTCGACTCAAATCTCGTCGATGCTCAGCAAGCCCGCCGCGTCCTCGACCGCATCGTAGGCTACAAGGTCTCTCCGCTTCTCTGGAACAAAGTCCGCCGCGGTCTTTCCGCTGGTCGCGTCCAGACCGTTGCGTTGCGCCTCATCGTCGAGCGCGAACAGGAAATCCGCGCGTTCCTACCGCAAGAGTATTGGACGATCCACGCCATGCTCGATGCCGGCCAGCCGCCGCTCTTCGAAGCCAAACTTTTCAAGCACAACGGCGAGGACATTGAAGTCCACAACCAGGAAGCAGCCGATAAGATTGTCGCCGCGGTCAGCAAAGCCAAATGGCAAGTTGCCAGCGTCACGCAGCGGGAAAAGAAACGAAACCCGCCCCCACCCTTCACCACCTCAAAGCTGCAACAGGCCTCCTATAACCGCCTGCGTTACTCGGCAAAGAATACGATGCGAGTGGCCCAGGGCCTTTATGAAGGCGTCGAACTGGGCAACGAAGGCTCCGTTGCCCTGATCACCTACATGCGCACGGACTCGGTAAACGTTTCGCAGGATGCGTTGGCGCAAGTGCGCGAACTTATCCCTGAAAAGTTCGGCTCCGCCTACTTGCCGGAGAAGCCCAACTACTACAAATCCAAAAAAGACGCGCAGGAAGCGCACGAAGCCGTCCGCCCGACGGACGTGACGCGCACGCCCGAAGACGTCCGCAAGTATCTGAAGGAAGACCAATTCAAGCTCTATCAATTGATTTGGCAGAGGTTCGTGGCTTCCCAAATGATGCCGGCCGTGTTCGATCAAACGACGATCGACATTTCAGCGGCGGACTATACGTTCCGCGCAACTGGCATGGTGCAGAAATTCGCCGGCTATTTGGCCGTCTATCAGGCCGAGGTTGTCGACACCGCCGACGACGAAAAGAGCGACGAAGGCGAGGGCAACGCGCTTCCTCGCGTAACCGAAGGCCAGACGCTGCGTCTTGACAAAATTCGTCCCGATCAGCACTTTACGCAACCTCCGCCCCGCTACAACGATGCGACGCTTGTCAAGGAACTCGAGGAAAAAGGCATCGGTCGTCCTTCGACGTACGCCTCCATTATCTCCACGATCGTCGAGCGCGAATACGTCACCAAAGAACAGGGCCGCTTCTCGCCCACCATGCTTGGCGAGCGTGTAAGCCTGCTGCTCGTCAAAAGCTTTGAAGATATTTTCGATGTCACCTTTACTGCTCGCCTCGAAGAAGAGCTCGACGAAATCGAGGAAGGTAAACTCCCCTGGCGCGAGGCCGTAAAAGAATTCTGGGAAAAGTTTATCGTCGATCTCGATCGCGCCGACGACGAAATGCTCTCCTACAAAGCCGGCATCCCCACTGGCAAAAAGTGTGAAAAGTGCGGTGAGGGCGAGCTTCTCGAGCGCATCAGCCGCTTGGGTTTCTTTTTGGGCTGTTCGCGCTATCCGGACTGCGATTTCATTCAGGATTTGTCCCCTGCTTTGCCGGATGCCGCTCCGGGCGAAATAAAAATCGAATACTGCCACAACTGCGGCAAAGAGATGGTCATCAAGGCGGGCCGCTTCGGACCGTTCCTCGCCTGCTCCGCATATCCGGATTGCCAGACCACGCGCCGCCTCGTCGAGGGCACACGCAAATCCATGCAGCCCGACGAGCTGCTCGACGAAAAGTGCACGCTCTGCGGCAACGGCCTCGTCAAAAAGCACGGCCGCTTCGGCGAATTCATCGGCTGCACCGGCTATCCGAAGTGCAAATACACGCGGCCCATCACCATGGGCATCAAATGTCCCAAGTGCCATGAAGGCGAATTCGTCCGTCGCGGCAGCGCTGGAAAAGGCGGCCGCGGCCGTCCGCGCATCTTCTACGGCTGCTCCCGCTATCCGGATTGCGATTTCACAACGCCGTTCATGCCGATGGCCGAACCGTGCCCCAAATGCGGCGCGCCCTTCGTCGTCGAAAAGAAAACCAAAATCGGCACAGTCCACGCCTGCCTGAAGGAAGCTTGCGATTGGGAGCAACTCGCGCCCGAACCCGCGGTTGCGCCGCAAGCCCAGCCCGAGGAAGCCACGCCCGTCGGCGCAAAGTTATAACCCTTTCTAGCTTGCATTTTTTCTTACAACGGCGTAGATATCTACCCAAGTCATAATCTTTCCTGTCCCTCGGCAAAAGGACGTTTCGATGCGAAAACTAATAGTGTTTGTGCTCTCGTCGGTTAGCCTGCCAGGGTTGGCGCCTGCGCAAAGCACGACCACTAGGGTGGAAGTGAGAGCTATTCTCATCGATAAGGATCTGAATCAAAAACCCGCCCCTCGTTTGTCCATTCTATTCACTCCGCAGGGCGACGACCCCTCGAATGTCTCATCTGCGAGGACCTCATTTGATGGGGCCGCGATGCTGCAGCTGATCCCTGGAAGATATAAGCTCACCACGCCGGAGGGAGTAGATTTCCAAGGCAAGCATCTCACGTGGGACCTGGAAGTTGTCGTAGGCGATACACAATTGCGCTTCGACCTCAGTAACGATAACGCGACAGCAAGTGAACTTACGACAGCTAGCCCGGCTCGGAAAGTAGATGAACTGACGACGCTATTTCAGAAATATCAAAATGCCGTTGTCACGGTATGGAGTGAAATTGGTAGCGGTACGGGCTTTTGTGTCGATAAGGCCGGCTTGATTGTCACGAACCAACACGTGATTGGCCCCTCCGAGTTAATATCTGTTCAATTTGACCCCAAGAGAAAAGTCTCTGCGGTTGTCTTGGCGTTCAACCCCGAAAAGGACGTGGCAGTACTCTGGGTCAACCCGGCTGCTTTTCCCGAAATGATAACCGCCCCGATTACCACCTCTGTAGCGGGTAAGGATGCTGTCATTGAGGGAGAACGGGTTTTCACGATCGGCAGCCCCTTGAGCCAGCGCAAGATTCTGACGACTGGAATCGTCAGCAAGGTGGAAGCCCGAGCCATCATATCGGACATAAACATAAATCACGGAAATTCTGGAGGACCGCTCTTTAATTCAATTGGCGGCGTAGTTGGGATTACGACCTTTCGCGAATCTGTGGGAGGAGTCGCAGGTATTATTAGAATTGACGAAACACTTCCGCTACTGGAGCAAGCTCGCAAAAAGATGGGGGACTCAACCGTTCCTTCCGCGCGATATCTGCCTGTGGAGCCGACGGACCCCTATCCGCTAGACGCTCTGAAGGAGACTATCAGTTCTGAAAAGTTCAATCGTCATCCGTATCTTTTTTCAGAGTCGGGGTTTGACGTTGCTATGGTGACTCCTATCCTCAAGTATCGGCTCGATGAAGAAGTCCAACTTGCTGCCGCAAAGGAAAAAGGAAAACGGACGAAGAATCACGAAGCTGCAATCCAGAATACATTCGAGCCATTGCGTGATCTTCGTGAGTGGGCCGAATACGTTGGCGAATACAAACCAGTGCTTCTAATTCAAGCGGCCCCTCAACTTCGTGAGACATTCGCGTCCGCCCTAGGACGGGGCATGGTGGCTTCGCGCGGAGGATACGGAGGGCCAGCGCGCCTTAAATACAAAACGGATTTCTATCGGATGCGTCTGCTCTGCGGTGGAAAAGAGGTCGAGCCGATACAACCCGGCAAGGCGGCGACGGTCGCAAATGCTCACAACGCATTTGTGAACGTCACGGATGCCACTTACGTTGGAATCTATTCGTTTCCGGCTGAGGCGATCCAGCCCACGTGCGGGGAAGTTGTGCTGCAGCTGTATTCTGAGAAAGATCCGAACAAAGCAAGTTCCAAGGTTTTAGACTCAAAGGCGATTGAGCGCATTTGGTCTGACTTCCAGCCGTATTTGACCCGGAAACAACCCTAAACGCAGGTCCCCCCGAAGGCGCCAGGATGCACTCGCGCTTATAAGACACCCTTGCGGCCCGATGCTGTCCTATAATCAACAGCAGTAGCGTGGCCCAGTCCCCGGCACAAAATGAAAACAGCGATCGGCAAATACCTGGAATATCTTCGCGCGGTAAAGAATTCCTCGCCCCACACGATCTCTAACTACGGCAAGGACCTCGGCCAATTCATCGCCTATCTATCTCCGCCCGGTCTCGAGCCGCCTGCTCTAAGCGCCGTCACGCACAACACCATCCGAGAATTCGTCGGCCATCTGCACGACCATGGCCTTCAGAAAAGCTCCATAGCCCGCAAACTCGCCGCCCTTCGCTCCTTCTTCAAATACTGCGTTCGCGAAGGCCACTTGAAGGAAAATCCCGCGCGCCTCGTGCCCACTCCCAAGCTCCCCAAACGCATACCCTCCGTGCTCTCCGCCGAAGAGATGAGCGGCTTCCTGGATCAACTTGCGGCGATGGGGCCGGCTTCTAGCACCGGCGGTGTCCTTGCAAAAAAACGCTCGCCGCTGAACGCAAATGCTTCATCTGGCAATCTTTCCAAACCCACGGACGAAAGCCTGCTTCTGCGCCGCGACCGCGCTCTGCTGGAATTGCTCTACGCTGCCGGACTTCGCGTCAGCGAACTCACCGGCCTCAACCTAGCTGACATTGATCAAAAAGAACGCGTCCTGCGCGTCCGCGGCAAGGGCGACAAGGAACGCATCGTCCCTTACGGCTCGAAAGCCCAGGAAGCGCTAGAAAAATATTGGCCGCTTCGCGACCAATTGTTCCTGCAAGCCTCCAGCAGCCGCGGCCGTCACCGCGGCGCCCCTCACTCCGAAGCCGTCTTCCTCAATTACGCCGGCCGCCGCCTAACACAGCGTTCCGTCGGCCGCATCGTCAAAAAATACGTCCGCCTCGTCAACGTGAACTGGGACCTGCACCCCCACTCTCTCCGCCACGCCTTTGCCACCCATCTCCTCGCCGATGGCGCCGACCTCCGCGCCATCCAGGAACTCCTCGGCCACCAATCCCTCTCCACCACTCAAAAATACACCCACGCCTCCATCCGCCAGCTCATGGACATCTACGACAAATCACACCCCCACGCTTGACCCACAGGTGGGCCGCCCGATCTTCTTTTCGACCTTGTAGAAATGAGAGCGGGCGCACCGGTCAACCGAGCGCCCGCTAGGGTTTAGGTTTTGAAATGTCCCGCCTCAGAACTCTAAGCGGATGCCGACCTGGATCTGCCGTTGCGCAAGCAGCGTGTTGCTCGACCCTGTGACGGACCGAAACAGGCTCGTCGAAGCACTCCCCGTGACTGCGGGATCCTGGTACACCAAGCAAGGGGCGCTCGCGCTGCAAGCGACCCCGCGAACGTTACTGCTATTGCTGGTGCCGATCGAAAACAGCTGCGTGCTGACGCCCGTGACGTTCACGTGATTGAAGAGATTGAACGCGTCCCCGCTCAGCGTGAGCTTCCAAGACTCCCAGACCTTGAACTGCTTCGCAATCCTCAGGTCGACGTTCACCGTGCGCGGCATCTGAAAGGAGTTAGCACCAAGGAAAGGCACGCGAGTCGTACCCTCGTCGTCAAGCGAGTTACCGGTTGCGCCCTGCGCGGCGACGTAAGTCACGCCACCGATTGTCTGCGACGGCGCACTGCCTGAGACGGTCGGAGTGAACGGAGCACCGGAAGCGGCGCGCACCAGAGACGAGATCGTGAAGTCATTGGCTACGTATCCCAGCCACTTGCTGCCTCCGTGGTAGTAGCTTGGGTTCCAAATCGCTGCGAAAGTGAAGTTATCTCGAATGTCAAAATTCGAGCGGCTATATTCGCCGGCAATATTAAATGGGTTCAATACGCTGTTAGTTGCGGTAAAAGTTTGTGATGCCTGCCCAAAATCGTTGGCCCGCGACCAGGTAAAGGACGATTGAATCTGAAAGCTCTGGTAGAGGCGCCGATTTAAAGCCACCACCAGGGCATTGTAGTTAGAGTTCACGGAATAGGAGATGTCTGTGATGGCCTGCACCGTGTTATTCGGCCGCTTCGTTCCCGTCAGAGTGCTAGGCACTCCAAAGAACGGAACGGCAAACTTCTGTCCGTCAAAAGTTCCGCCAACGACCGTGTAAGTCGTGGTCAGCGTCGGAGCAGCCAGATTGGTATCCACGAAGCGGGGCAAGTGCCGGCCAAGGCTGCCAACGTAGGAGACTGAGACGGCTGTATTCTTGGCGACCTCCCGCTCGACTTCGAGATCGAACTCATGAACCTGCGGGAGCTTCGCGTTCTGGGCAAACTGAATGATGTTCAATCCCGGGGGTGCGGCACCCGGAGCGAGCACGTTGGGATAAAGCGGCGAGGTCGTGGACGGATTGATAGTGGTGGTGTTCTGTCCCGCAGCCAATCCGGTGTTGGCGATGGCATTGAAGATTGTCGAGTTGATGATCCGCCCGTAGTAGATGCCGTACCCACCGCGAACAACCGTCTTGCCATCCCCGAAGATGTCGTACGCCGCGCCGATCCGCGGGCCGAAATTCTTGCGGTCGCTCGGGAAGGAACTCGTCAAAGGAAACGCCGGGTTCGGAATTTGCGGTGACGGCAGAAGCTCCGTGTCCCAACGCAGCCCGAGGTTAAGGGTCAGTCGCGGGCGGATTCGCCAGTCGTCCTGCACGAAGAACGCTAAGTCATTGGTATTGAATTCGAATCCGGGTGTGCCCAGGCCCTGAGTGAAGTTTGTGTAGCACGGGATTTGAACTGTGACCGGCGGCGTGCCGGTGGTCGTGGAGCAAAAGGAAGCGTGCCCGGCGGCATTGGCCACGTAATCACTGATCCAATCCACCCGGGGGGTGCTCGTGAACTTGTCCAGGCTCGATCCATTGTAGTTGTAGGCGCCAAATCCTGTGAAAAGATTGATTTCTGTGTCGTGGACGTGATTTACGTCAAATCCGAATTTGAACAAGTGCGTGCCGTGATTCCAGGCCAGCGTATCCGCCACCTGATTGCGTTTCTCCTCCGGATACTTCGGACGCTGTAGGAAATTCGGCATTCCAAACACCCAGGTGCCCACGCCGCCGATGGTAATCTGCGGCGAAAAGCCGAGGGAGGACACCGGCTCGCCCGCGATGGGGTTCTGCCCGTTTTCAAACTCAAAGTCTCGTCCGTATTGATAGCGCAGCTCGTTGGTCATTGCTGTCGTGACCGTGGAAATCAAACGCGCGATTCCCCAATCCTCTTTCACATAGTCGTTCCCAAAGCTTTCGATCCCCCGGTTTACAACTGCCGCTGTCTGGATTCCTTCTGGAGAGTTCCAGCGAAGCCGGTTATACGTGAACGAAGCGTGATGTTTCTGCGTAACGTTCCAGTCGATCTTCGGCAGGAGAATCAGTTGGTCCCCGCGCCGATCCACCGTACCCGTCAGGCTAGTCTGCAAAGCCAGAGCCTGGTTGACCAGGGCAGCGTTACCCGGCAAAACGCCTCGATTCGTGAGTGTCGCTGTTTCCGCAGCGCTCAGCGGGGCGAAGATGGCTCCTGGCGTGCCCGAATTCGCAACTGCTGGAAATGGCCGCAACTGCTGGTCCGCGCTGAAGAACCAGAAGAGCTTGTCCTTGATAATCGCGCCCCCAATTCCGCCGCCGAACTGATGGCGCTTGTCTTCGGGCAGGAAAGGCACAAGCACGCCGTTGACGCGGTGTAATTGAAAAGGATTGATGGCGCCCCAATCGCTGCTTCGGTCGTACCAAAACGCCTGGCCGTGGATTTGATTCGTTCCACTCTTTGTGACCGCATTGACGACACCGCCCGCGGCACGCCCATATTCGGCTGAATAGTTGGAAGTGTTGACCTGGAATTCCTGGATGCTGGCCTCGCTCGTCGAATAGCTAATGCGCGTCCTACCTCGCTCTTCACTGAAGAACGCCTGATTGTTGTCGGCCCCGTCCACCGTGTTATTATTCAGCAGTCCGGAAATTCCGCGAAAACTCACCAGCCCAAACCCGCCGTCCGGCACCGCCCCCGGTGTGTCCAGCGCGAAGAAAGACCATCGCCTGCCGTTGATCGGGAGGTTCTCGATGGTAGTATCATTGATATTCGTCGAGAAGTCCGCGCGGTCCGCGACGATGACAGGCGCTTCGGCGGTAGCGACGACTGTTTCGCTCGCCGTTTTCACGTTCAGTTTCGCGTCTACTGTCGTCGTTCGCCCGACCTCAACTGTGACTCTCGTAGCTTTGAACAACCCGAAGTCCGGCACCGTTATCTCCAAAGAGTACACTCCCGGTTGAAGATGCACGATTAGGTACCGGCCGTTATCGTCGCTGGTTGCCCTCGACGCGCTGTCCGTTCCCAGATTGTGCGCCGTAACGCGCGCGCTGGGGATTATGGCCCCGGATTGGTCAGTTACTGTCCCCCCTATCGCCCCGTCCGTTGTCGACTGCGCACTCGCCAAAAGCGTCGCTGCGAGGCACACCATCAGCGCAAAAACTAACCCAGCAACAAAAACTCCACCCGTCGTCCTCTTCATGGAGGATCCTCCTTAAGGAATCAGAATGTCCGCAACAAGGGCACCAACTGACAGAAGCGATAGCCGTTACAGAGGGGACTCTCTGTTGGGCCGCGGGGTCCTCTTCCTCAGCTCAATCTCGTTGCCAGAATCACACCCAGGCATCATCGAATGGCCATGTTTCTAACACATGAAGGATTCGTTAGCAATCCATTGCTCTGCGGATATCTGAGGAAAATTTGCATGCTCGCTATCCGCTTTGCAGCATCCAACAAATCGCGATAGTCTCATTTTGGAATTTATTTCAAGGACCATACATTGGACAAAAGACTTCTGCTTCCCGGCCTTGTTCTAATCTGTTCTTTGCAGCTTTTAACCGTTCTTCCCGCCCGCGCCCAGGACAACTACGAAATCCAGGTTTACAACTTCGAGCTGGTTGAGCCGCACCACACCATGATCGAACTCCACAGCAATTTCACCATCGACGGCACCAAAACCATCTCCGACGGCCTCTATCCCACCAACCACGCCGAGCACGAAACCATCGAAATCACCCACGGTTTCACCGACTGGCTCGAAGTCGGCTTCTATATCTTCACTTCCGAGCGCAGCGGCCAGGGCATTCAGTGGGTCGGGGACCACATTCGTCCCCGCATCGCCATCCCCAAGAAATGGAATTGGCCCGTCGGCCTGAGCCTCTCCAATGAGGTCGGCTACCAGCGCCGCCCCTTCTCCACCGACACCTGGACTTGGGAGATGCGCCCGATCATCGATAAGCAGGTCGGCCGCTGGTATCTCGATTTCAATCCTACTTTCGACAAATCGTTGCACGGCCAAACGGTAGGAGAGGGCTTCGTTTTCTCTCCCAACGTCAAAATCAGCTACGATTTCACGAAGAAAATCGCCGGAGGCATCGAATACTACGGCTCAGTGGGCCCAGCCACGGACTTTCTCGCCACGCGCCTTCAACAGCACCAGATTTTTCCGGCTATCGACCTGAATCTCTCCCCAAAATGGGAGGTCAATTTCGGCCTCGGCGTCGGCGTCACCGCCTCGACCGATCATCTCATCGCCAAAATGATTCTCGGCTACCGTTTCGACTTCTGATGTGATTTGGAGTGCGGCAGCCCTGCCTGCCGCTTTTCTGATCTCAATTTTCCGATCTCAATAGGACTGCCTTTTCAAGAACTCCCCAGCAATCGCATTGCACTCTTCAAACGCCGCCTCTTCGCTGTGCGGACTATGCTTCCCGTTTCCGACAAACCCCATCGTCGCCCCAGGCAGCTCGTTGCTAACCCGCTCCATCTCCCCCGGTTCCGTTCGCGGATCGAGGCTCCCATGCAGAAATAACGTTGGTACTTTGATCTCCCCCAAACGGCCGTCGTACAAATCCTCATCCGGCCGCTTCACCTGGTCCGCAATCCGAAACCAAGCCGTGCAATTCCGCCGCAAAACCGCCGGCCACTGCCTATCGCCGTGGTCTTGCGCGAGCAATTTCTTTGTCTCCTCACCCAAGTCTTCCGGGCACGCCGCGAATCGCTCGAAGAACGCCCGCGATCCCGGCTTTCTCCGCAGCAAGTGGAAAGCTTCCAAAATCAAGCACTCGCAACGCTCCGGCGCCATCATCCCGATCATCGCGCTGATCACCGACCCATCGCTGTGTCCCCAAAACACCGCTCGCCCAATCTCCAGCGCATCAAGAAATGCGATCGTTTCCTCCGCGGCTCGCCGATGAAAATCCAGCGGCATCTCTCCCGCAACGCTCGTTGAGTGCCCATACCCCGAGCGGTCCGGGATCAAGATCCGGAAGTCCCTCTGAAACGCCTCGATCTGCCTGCCAAATGGATAGAGTCCATACCCCCAACCTCCATGCAGAAAAACCAGCGGCCTCCCGCTCCCAAAATCCCGATAGTAAATCGTGACGGGACTGATGTCAGGCGCATGCGGCGAATGGTCCACCTCCAGAGTCGGCACCTAACTAGTCTCCCAAAACGAATTCCAGACAATCCCGCTCAACTCAGCGCTATTCCCGGATGGACGCATGCGCGGTACATTACGACAGGGAATTCCCAGACTCAAGGCGCGATGCTCGAAACTCCGCCCGTAGGGGCATGGCATGCCGTGCCCGTCTTTCCATGTTTTTACCCAAGCACCGCTAAAACATCAGATCAAACCAACCGATCGAATCGTCCGCCAAAACAAAAACGGCTGGCAGCAAATGCTGCCAGCCGTTCCATTTCTAATTCTAATCAGGAGAATCTAGATCAATTACCTGTGCCCGCCACCATGGCCTCCTCCACCGCCGTGGAATCCACCGCCACCACCGCCGTGGAACGCGCTTCCACCGCCGTGGAATCCGCCGCCACCTGCTCCGCGGAAGTTCCCACCGCTACTACCGTGGAACCCACCACCGACCGATCCGCGCGCAAACCCGCCGCCTCGTCCACCGTTGAAGCCGCCACGTCCAAAGCCGCCTCGCCCGTCAAATCCGCGTCCACCAAAGCCACGTCCGCCGAAGCCACCGCGTCCGTAAAATCCACCACGGCCCCAGTAACCTCCTCTAAAGCCGCCAAACCAAGGTCCAGCTCCAATAAACACTCCGCCATAGAACCAATCCGGTCCGTAGTAACCGTAGGGCGCGCAAGCGTACGGCGCATATCCGTAATACCCATACGCGCAAACGGGTGCAGCATAACCGCCGTACACGGGCCCAACTCCGACGCCAACTGCTACCTGTGCCTGGGACGGCGCCGCTGCCGCAAAAACGCAAACAGCCAGTAACGCCAAATATTTTAGATATCTCATGATCGTGTCCTCGCTAGATCCGAATTACCTCTCCTGCCGCGTCGGACCTAAGTGCTTCCAGGTGTCTCACTCATTCTGAAGCACCTGTATAGTTAAACTCCAAAACCGCACAAAAGTTGCGGTCAATCGCCGGCGGCCACTTGCACTTCTTTCCCTCGCCGATCTCCTTTCCATGCCGCACTATTATAGTAGACTCTCCCCTAACCCATTTTGTTCCTTGGTGACACAGCCAATCCTGGCTGTGCATTCGCTGCCGCTATTTCACCGCCTTTTAACGCCTTTTTCTCTTTACAAAAAGTTATTTCTAGCGTATGATTTGTTCTGGGTAATACTGTTCGTAGATCCCACGGCGCCAGCGTTTCTGCTGGCGTTTTCGCTTTTGGAGTCAGCTTTCATAGCTTAAGTCTTATGTCTGCAACACCTACAAGACTCGCAGCGTGTCTCACAACGATCGCGGTAACAAGCTCTTTAGAATCAACATCTACCAAACCGTCCGCAACTGTTGATTCTAAACGTGTTACACAATCGCTAAATCCTTTAGATGCAACACTTAGAAAAAAGACGGGAGGGGTAGGGGTCTTATGGTTGACTAGCGACTCCGCGCCATGTACGCGTGAAGGAACGATCTTGTCGCCGCATCGGTGAACCGCTCCACTCCTGTGTGCTCACCCGCGGTCGCCAGGCCGTGGCACTCCGTGGACTCGCCTCGCGATATTTCGCCATCCTCCGCGCGTTCCTTCGTTGACCGCACGTCCTCTTCACCCTTATAATGAACGTTTGTCTCTACAGCTTGGAGGGCAGATGTACGCCGTTATTCAAACCGGGGGTAAGCAGTACCGCGTCGCACCGGGCGACACCATTCGTATCGAGCGCGTCACCGGCGAAGTCGGCGAAAACGTGACGTTTGGCAAGGTTCTCGCCGTCCACACCGACGAAAAGAAAGTCGTCCTCGGTGATGGCGCTTCCAAAGCCAGCGTGAGCGGCAAGATCGTCGCGCAAGGCCGCGCCAAGAAAATCACCGTGCTCAAGTTCAAAAAGGGCAATCAGTACAAGATTTCTCGCGGCCACCGCCAGAATTTCACGGCCGTCGAAGTCAGCGAAATCAAACTGTAACTGTAGGGGCGCGATTTATCGTGCCCATGTTAGTGCGCAAAATTAAAGCTTTTAAGGGCGTCCGCCGAGGCGGACTGCGCCCCATCCCGAGATAAGGAAATGAGTCATGGCACATAAGAAAGGCGGCGGCTCCTCTACAAACGGCCGCGATTCTCACGGACAAAGGCTCGGCGTAAAGCGCTTCGGTGGCCAGCTCGTCAACGCAGGCACGATTCTCGTGCGCCAGCGCGGCACGCGCCACCAGGCTGGCGAAAACGTCGGCCAAGGCAAGGACGACACGCTCTTCGCTCTCGTCACCGGCGTCGTGAAGTTCACCGACCGTGGCCGCCACGGCCGCTTCATCAGCGTCGAGCCGACAGCCGCCAAGTCCGCCGCCGTCAACTAATCCTCCGCGTTCGTCGGTGCATTCTCCGTCCGGTCAGCTTCTGCTGCCGTCCTGTTCCTAACGGACGGCATTTTTCTTCGCGGCGCGCCTGCCGGGCGAGGACGTTGAGCGCGGTCACTGCGCGGAGACGCAGCTCAACGGGCCGCCGGGGAAGAATTTGGTGTAGGCGCTGCGGCCGTGCGCGGGAACGATCGCAAGCTCCGGCAGCTTTTCGTGCAGGTCGCTAAGTCGGGCAACGACTTGATTGGCGAGGGCTTCATCGTTGTCGCTGTCGCGGAGGATTAGGGACTTGCCGACGCGTTCCTGGAAGCCGCGTTCGTCATCGACGGCATCGCCCACGTAAAAAAGACGACGGTTGGGAGACAGATTCACAAAGATACCCACGCTGCCGGGCGTATGTCCGCGTAGCGGCACGACGACCACCGATCCGTCCTTATAAAGGTCAGCGCTCTCGTCGAACGTTTCGTAGGGCTGAGGATCAAAACGCAAAGTAGGTGAACCGGTCGTCGGGAATTTTTGTACGTGCGTGGCAATGACGAAACCCTTTGCTTGCACGTTCGGGTCGGCAGCGAACTGCAATTCTTCCTGCGAAAGAAGGACTGGCGCTCGCGGCAAGTCCATCAGCCCGCCGGAGTGATCGAGATGCGCATGAGAAAGAATCACCCAGCGCAATCTTGCGGGATCCTCTTTCACCCGGTGTAGCAACTCAGAAAGTGGAACAGACGGCTTTACCTGGCCGGCCAGGAATCTGAGTTTGAACCAGGTTCCGAAAGGATACCCGCGAATCTCATCGTCAAAGTGGCTCGAATTGCCCGTATCAATCAGCAAATCGCCCGCGGGGTGCCGCACCAGAATGCTTCCCGCAGTCGAGCCAAACGAAAAGTTGCTGAAGGTTTTCCCAGTCTCAATCCAGCAAGCAGAGAGACCGGGCAAAGACGCGATGGAAGGCGCAACAATCGCATGCGGCGCAGCAGGTGGCAAAGGCGTTCGGCGAAAGTACAGAAGATAAAATGCCACGCTCAGCGCTGCAAGAACGATTACAAAGAGTAGCAGCAATCGCTTCAGCCATTTGTTCACGGCAGACATTGTTTTCGGCGTTTTGTTTTGTCTGTCCGGATCTCGAAATTAACGGACATAGGCATCGGTGCAATTTTCATTTGGCGGGGTTTTCACCAGTCACCAGTCACTTGGTGCCCTCGCTCCATCGACGCCGGAACTTGGCCAAATGCACTATCGATCGTTCGCTTATGCTATCGTTTTTAATGGCAGCCGCCTAGTGGCTCGCCTCAGTGGAGAGTGATTCTCGTGTTTGTTGATGAAGCAAAAATCCTGGTAAAGGCCGGCAACGGCGGCAACGGCTGCGTCGCATTTCGCCGCGAAAAATACGTTCCGCGCGGCGGTCCATCTGGCGGCGACGGCGGCCATGGCGGCAGCATTTATCTCGAAGCGAATCCCAACGACAACACGCTTCTCCGTTACCGCTACAATCGCGAATTCAAAGCCGATCGCGGCCGCCACGGCGAAGGGTCAAACTGTACCGGCCATTCCGGCGAGGATATGATCCTTCAAGTTCCCATTGGCACGCTGGCCTACGATGCACAAACCGGCGAGACCATCGCCGATCTTGCCATTCCCGGCCAGCGTGTGCTGGTCGCGCAAGGCGGACGCGGCGGCCGCGGCAATCAAAATTTCGCAAAACCCTGGCATCAAGCCCCGCGCGAACACGAAGACGGTTTTCCCGGCGAAGAGCGCCATCTTCTGCTCGAACTGAAACTCCTGGCCGATGTTGGCCTCGTCGGTTTCCCGAACGCCGGCAAATCCACGCTCATTTCCGTGATTTCCGCGGCTCGCCCCAAAATCGCAAATTATCCGTTCACGACGCTCGAGCCCAATCTCGGCGTCGTTAACGCTGACGGCGGCACAGGTGGGCACGGCACCGAACTCGGCCGCACCTTTGTCGTCGCCGACTTGCCCGGTCTCATCGAAGGCGCCCATCTAGGCGCCGGCCTCGGCATCCGTTTCCTCCGCCACGTCGAGCGCACTCGCCTCATCGTCCATCTAATCGACACGAGCGATGCCAACGTGGATGATCCGATCCACTCCTTTCAAGTCATCAACGGGGAGCTGGAAGCTTTTAGCCCCTCGCTCGTCGAAAAACCCATGATCGTCGTCGCCACCAAGCTCGATGCCACTACCGACCGCACGCGCCTCGAAGAGCTTCAGGACTTTTGCAAGCAGCGCAACCTTGAGTTCCACTCCATTTCCGCCGTCGCCGGTGACGGCGTAAAAGAACTGGTCCGTTCCATCGCCGACGCGCTGGACAAAATTCCGCGCCCAGCGCACGAGACTACTTTGGACTTGCCACCCACCTCAGGAGAAATTGACGAGAACGCGCCGGGACACGATTCCCAACCTGCGCCAATCAAGAATTCGTGAGAAAATTGATATCATCTTCTTCCTCGGAGGCGCATTGACCACCGCGCAGGCGCATCGCACCGCCGCAAAGCATCATCCGCGTCGTATCGCGCTGTTCGGCGGCTCCTTCGATCCGATTCACAATGGCCACCTCGCCGTAGCCCGCGCTGCCGACCGCCGCTTCAACTTCGACGAAATCCATTTCATTCCCGCAAGCCGGCCGCCGCACAAACTCAAGCAGCACCTCGCTCCTTTCCCGCACCGTTTCGCGATGGCCTCGCTCGCCTGCTCCGAGCATCCGCATTTCGTTCCCTCGCTCGCCGAAGCTGGCGAAGACTTCAGCGGCACGCAGCTTCACTACTCAGTGGACACCGTCCGTTACTTCCGCCATGCGTACAACGGTCACGGCGACCGTATTTTTTTCATCGTCGGCGCCGACGCCTTCCTCGACATTCCTCTTTGGAAGGAATACGAAACGCTCCTCGGTCTCTGCGATTTCGTCGTTGCAAACCGTCCTGGCATTCGCGCGGAAGCGCTGCGACTCGTCATCCCGCCGGACTTGATCAGCCGACGCGACACCAAAAAAAACGGCGAGGCACCGCCATCGCAAGTCGTCGCGCAGTTGCAAAACACATCCGTCTATCTGCTGGAATCTGTTGCCATCGATGTTTCCGCAACCGACATTCGGCGCCGCGCCAACCGCGGCCAGTCCATTCATGGACTTGTCTCGGTGCGCGTCGAGGAATACATTCTTAAACAAGGCCTATACCGGTGAAATTAGACTCTCTGCCACAAGGCGTCCGCTTGGCTGTCGAAGCCGCGCAAAACAAAAAAGCTTCCGGCATTACCGTTCTTGATCTCAGCGGCGTCGGAGCGTTCACCGACTATTTCGTGATCTGCACGGGTTTCAGCACTCCGCAGGTGCAAGCGATCTGCAGCGAAGTGGAAGACCAGCTCGAAAAACAGCTTCATCGCTCCCCGAAACACCGCGAAGGACACGCTTCCGCGGAATGGGCGCTGATCGATTTCGGAGGATTCATCCTCCACGTCTTCAGCGAGCAAGCCCGCCGCTACTACGACCTGGAACGCCTCTGGCGCTCTTCGCCCAAGCTTGTGATTCCCGACGAGCCGGACGTGGCCGCGCGCAACCATCCCTTCGGTGATCCCCAAGCCGCCGGCGAAGCCTATTCCAAATGAGCACCGAGCGATTGCCGTGGATCGCGGAAGATCCCGCTTCGCTGCGCCTCCTCGAACTCGCGCAAAAGGTTGCCACCGCCGCAACGACGCTTCTCATCAGCGGCGAAAGCGGTACCGGCAAAGATCATCTCGCCCGCCTCGTCCATGAACTGGGTCCCCGGCGCGACGCGCCTTTTTTGAAAATTGATTGCGCCAGCCTTCCGCCAAACTTGGTGGAAAGCGAACTCTTCGGCCACGAGCTCGGCGCGTTCACCGGCGCCGTCGAACGCAAGCTGGGCCGCCTCGAGCTGGGTGGCACGGGCACCATTGTTCTCGACGAAGTTGCCGCACTCACGCCCGGTGCGCAAGGCAAGTTGCTGCGCGTTTTGCAGGAGCGCACTTTCGAGCGGCTTGGCGGTACGGAAACGCTTCGCATCGAAGCGCGCATCGTGGCTCTCACCAACGTCGATTTGACCGCCGCGGTAGCCACCGGCCAATTTCGCGAAGACCTCTATTTCCGCTTGAACGTTCTCACGCTGACTGTTCCGCCGTTGCGCGACCGCCGCGCGGACATTCTGCCTCTCGCCGATCATTTACTAGCGACGCTGCGCGCGATCCACGGGCATCCCGGCTCTCACCTCAGCGAACCCGCTCGCCGCATGCTCGCCACTTACACGTGGCCCGGCAACGTCCGTGAACTGCGCAATGCCCTCGAACGCGCCATCGTTTTTTCCCGCAGCGACACGCTCGAGCCAGCCGATTTTCCCGACAACATTCGCGCCGCGGCCTCCGGCGCCGCCGGCTCCATCGCCGGCTTGCGCTCCCTCGAAGAAGTCGAGCGCGAAGTCATAGCCGCCACGCTCGAAGCCACTCACTACAAGATCAGCCGCGCCGCCGAGGCCCTTGGCATCAGCCGCAAAACTCTCCTCGAAAAACGCAAAAAATATGGTCTGAAGTGAAAATCCGCCTGCTCATGCTCGGCAAAACGCGGCGCGCGGAATTGCGTGCCGTCATTGACGATTACGTGAAGCGCGTCAGCCGGCATTCGCCCATCGAAATAACGGAAGTTCGCGACGGCACTGCCGCTATCAAGAAACTCGACGCCGATCGCGCTGCGACTGCGGTTCTGCTCGACGCGCTTGGGAAAAATCTTGATTCCAGTGCATTTGCCAAGTGGCTCGGCGAATTTCGCGACCGCGGAACGCGCGAACTCATCTTCGTTTGCGGCGACGCCGACGGTTTCCCCGCCGCCCTTCGCGAGCGCGTTTCGCAAAAAGTCTCTCTCAGCCCGATGACGTATTCCCACGAACTTGCGCGCGCCATGCTTGCCGAACAGCTCTACCGCGCCTTCGCTATCCTCTCTGGCAGCCCCTATCCGAAATAGCCGCTCTGGTGTAGAACTTTAAGCACCATGTCGATTCGCATCATTCCCGATCAGGACCAGCCTTCCGCCGCGATTGAAATTTCTCTCGAACAACCGCTCCCCGATTACGACTTACACCAGCTCGACCAGCCAACGCCTCGCGACGTCGACGTCATTCTCGTTTCGCAGGGCTTTCGCGATCTTGTGGACGACGCCCGCGGAGTCCTGATGGACCTCCTCGCCCATCCTCCGTTCCAGGCCAATTCTCCCGAGCACGCCAATCTCGATTTCACTCACTCCGCGCCGCTCGCGCTCGAACTCACGCAACTTACCGGCGCCATCTGCCCCGGCGACGATGAGGTTTACCGCCCCGGCCTGTGGATCGTCGTCCGCGATCCCCACGCCAAACCAAAGACGACGCTGCCCGCCGCAACTCAAGAACGAATCACCTCTATTGCCGCGGAACTTGCCAGACGCCTCGCGCTTACTTGAGCGTCGCCAACACGTTTTCCGGCCTTGACCGCATGAAATGCCCGGCATAGCCTTATGCATACTCGTTGGTCTGCGATCTGGGAGTGTTCCCTGGATCTGTTTGCGCAGACCCTGTCATCTAGAAAATCTCTCAACAGAGGAGCATCCATGGAGCGTCCTACTGGGGTAACGATCCTCGCGGTGCTGTATTTCATAGGCGCGGCGGTTCTTGCGATTTGCGCACTCTTTTTTTTCGTTCTCGGCGGATCCATGCTTTCTGGCATGGCGCAGTCGGGAGGGCCTTGGAGCACAATTCTTGCAGCGGGAGGAGCCGTCGTCGGGGCGATGTTCCTCGTGTTTGCTCTGCTGCAGCTGGCTCTCGGAATTGGATTCATCAAGCTGCAAAACTGGGCTCGCGTGGTCGCCATAGTGCTCACAGGGATCGCCGTGCTTTTCGGGGCTATCGGCATGCTCAGTCTGCTCGCCCATGTAATGGTGTTTGCGTTGGTGGTCCGAGTCATCACGCTGGCCATCCAAATCTGGATACTGCTCTATCTGTTCAAGCCGCACGTTAAGCAGGCGTTTGGCGCGACCAGCTTCTGAAGCTTGGTTAAAGAGCTGATCCACCAGGGCAGCGGTTTTTAAGCCGCTGCCCTATGTCGTCTTGACCTTTCTCTTCGCACCCTCCAGACTCTAAAGCTTTCCCTGTGGCTTGCACTTTTGCTAGCGTAAGGAATTCATGCCGGAAGAAAAAGGGCTGCTGATTGTTTATACCGGGCCGGGCAAGGGCAAGACGACCTGCGCGCTGGGCACGGCGTTTCGCGCCGTGGGCCAGGGGCTGCGCGTGCTCATGGTCCAGTTCATCAAGGGCTCGTGGCACTACGGGGAGCTCGACGCTGCCAAAATGCTGGGCGACGATAAGTTTGAGATTCGGCCCATGGGCAGGGGATTCGTGAAAATCGGCGGCGCCGAAACCGATCCCGCAGACGTCAAACTGGCGCGAGAGTGCTGGGAAGCAGGGCGCGAAGCGATTTACGGAGGAAAGTACGACCTCGTCGTGCTGGACGAAATCAACTATACGATCAGCTACAAAATGCTGGACGCCGGCGAAGTCGTGGAGGCGCTGAAAAACCGCCCCGAGCGCGTGCATGTGATTTGCACGGGCCGCAACGCCCATCCGCAGCTTGTGGAGGTGGCCGACCTTGTTACGGAGATGCGCGAGGTGAAACACCCCTACACCAAGGGTATACTGGCGCAACGGGGGATCGACTATTAGAAGTCCGAGGATGGACGTTAGAGATTAGAAGTTAGAATAGAAAAAGAACTCCGGGATTCACTTCGGGGACTATTTTCCAAAACTCAACGGTGGACTGACAAACTCTTTCATGGCCTGGTTCAAGCGGGACAAAAAATCGATCGACGCAGCCACGCCCCCCGAAGAGCGGCGCGTGCGCACGGAGGGGCTGTGGGTCAAGTGCGAATCCTGCCGCACGATCGTTTTTCGCAAAGACCTGGAAGCCAATCTTTTCGTCTGTCCGAAGTGCCAATTCCATTTCAAGATGAACGCGAAGCAGCGGCTGGAGATGCTGCTGGACTCGCGATGGACCGAACACGACGCGGGCATGACGTCGACCGATCCTCTAAAATTTGTGGACACGAAGCCTTACGCGGCGCGGCTCAAGGAAGCGCGCAAGAAGCTGGGGATGAACGATGCGGTCATCACGGCGGAAGGCCGGCTCAATGGGCGCGGGATTGTTTGCTGCGCGATGGAATTTGGATTTATCGGCGGCTCGATGGGCGCGGTTGTCGGCGAGAAGGTTACGCGCGGGATCGAGCTGGCGATCGAGTCGCGCCAACCGCTCGTCGTCGTCTCGTGTTCGGGCGGCGCGCGCATGATGGAAGGCACGATCAGCCTGATGCAGCTTGCGAAAGTGTCCGCGGCGCTGGCCAAGCTGGATGACGCCAAGGTGCCCTATATTTCTTTGCTCACCGATCCTACTACCGGCGGCGTCACGGCCAGCTTCGCCATGCTGGGCGACATCAACATCGCCGAGCCAGGCGCGCTCATCGGATTTGCAGGCCCGCGCGTCATTGAGCAGACCATCCGCCAAAAACTGCCCGAGGGATTCCAGCGCTCGGAATTTCTTTTGGAGCATGGATTCCTCGACGCGGTCGTCCATCGCAAAGACCTGAAGGCCTTTATCGCCAACTCCTTCGATCTTCTTCTGAGCTGAAATGAATTACGAGGCTGCGGTCCGCTATTTGCTTTCGCTGGGCAGGGAATTGGCTGCGCCGACGCAGGCCGCGGCGGCGAAATTCGATCTTGAAAACATCACCATTCTTGCGGAGCGGCTTGGGCGGCCTGACCGCGCGTACCCGACCGCGCATATCGCCGGAACCAACGGAAAGGGTTCGACCGCCGCGTTTCTCGAATCGATTTTGCGCCGCGCCGGTTTTCGAACGGGGCTAAACACTTCGCCGCATCTGGAAAAGATCAACGAGCGCATCCGCGTGAACGGGGAAGAGATCAGCGACGATGCGTTTGCTGAAACATTCACGCGCATTCAGGCTTTGAACGAGGAGCTGCTCGCGGCGGGCAAACTTCGCGCGCATCCGACGTACTTTGAGTGCGTGACGGCGATGGCTTTTGAATACTTTGCACGCGCGCGAGTGGACTTCGGCGTTTTTGAAGTGGGGCTCGGAGGCCGGCTCGACGCCACGAATATTTTGACTCCCGTGGTCACGATCATCACGCGTGTGGACTTCGATCACGAAAATTTTCTCGGTCATTCTCTTGCGGAAATCGCCGCTGAGAAGGCGGGCATTCTAAAGCGCGGCGTTCCCGTGGTTCTGGCTGAGCAGCGGCCGGAGGCCTTAGAAGTCATTCGCGCGCGCGCGGGCGAACTTGGCTGCCCGGTCATCGAAACGGGAGCCGCGTCCCGCATCGAGAAGGAATGGATGGAGGACGGTTGCAGCCGCGCGCGCGCCATCGAAAGCACAACCGGCTGGGGGATTGAGCTTGCTCCGCGGCTTCCTGGAAAATTCCAAATACAGAACAGCCTCAACGCCGTGGCCGCCGCGCGGTACTTGCAGAACCGCGGGTATCGCATTTCTGATGATGCGATAGCACAAGGCATCGCCGAAGCCGTTTGGCCCGGGCGTCTTGAAAAGCTTCAGTCGGGGCCAGACTTGTACCTCGACGGCGCGCACAACCCCTCGGCGGCGAGGGAGCTTGCCACTTTTTTAGAACAAAACCTTACCGGCCGCAAAATCTGGTTGGTCTTTGGCGCGCTGCGCGACAAAGCTGTCGACGAAATCGCCGGGGTTCTTTTTCCGCACGCTGCAGAGGTTATTTTCACGCAACCGCGCACCACGCGCGCCATTTCCGTCTCCCAGCTTGCGGAAATCACGGCTCACCATGCCGCACATTTCGCGGTCATTGCTGAACCAGAGGCCGCACTGGAATACGCGCTCGACCGAGCCGCTCCGCACGACGCCATTATTGTCGCCGGCTCGCTCTACCTCGTCGGCCAACTGCGTCATTACTGGAAAAATCGCGCGCAGGTCGCCGCACATTGAAAAACACCGTAGAATATCCCGCTCGGGCTCCGATAGAGTCGTTGCCGGAACGCTGAATAGCGATGGCGAAAAAAATTTTGAAGGTACAGAAACGCGCCAAAGGGCGTACCCGCAGTGCAGCGGGTTCAGCCGCGCATGCTCTCGTAGGCATTATCATGGGATCGTCTTCCGACTGGGAGACGATGGAGCATGCAGTCACCACGCTTAAGGAACTCGGCGTGCCTCACGAAACGAGGGTCGTTTCCGCCCATCGCACTCCGGACCTTCTTTTTGAGTATGCGGCAAGCGCGGAGAAGCGCGGCATTGAAGTGATCATCGCGGGTGCGGGCGGAGCGGCTCATTTGCCGGGCATGACCGCGTCGAAGACCGTGCTACCTGTCCTCGGCGTTCCGGTGGAATCGAAAGCTTTGAAAGGACTCGATTCGCTGCTTTCGATCGCGCAGATGCCTGGGGGCATTCCAGTAGGCACGCTGGCGATCGGCAAGGCTGGGGCGATCAACGCCGCGCTCCTTGCGGCCGCGATTCTTGGCGGCAAGCATCCGCACATCCGCGAAGCGCTTCGCAACTTCCGCGGCGCGCAAACTCAGCGCGTTCTGGCGAATCCTGATCCGTCGAACGCGGCTTCACCTCAGAAGAAAGAATTGTCGAAACTACAGAAGAAGAGGAAGCGCGCGTGAGCATCGGAATCCTCGGCGGCGGACAGCTTGGTTACATGCTCGCCCTCGCAGGTTATCCATTGGGATTGCGATTCCGTTTTCTCGACCCGTCTCCGGAAGCGCCTGTAGGACGGATTGCTCCGCGAGTCACCGGAGACTTTACGGATCGCGCGGCGCTGGAGAAATTCGCACACGGGCTGGAAGTCGTGACCTACGAGTTTGAAAACGTGCCGGTCGACGCCGTGCAACACCTGGCCAAGAAGGTGTCCGTTTTCCCGCCGCCGGCGGCGCTCGAGGCGGCGCAGGATCGCCTCAAAGAAAAGCAGCTGTTCGAGAAGCTGGGAATCGGCACGACGGAATTTGCTTCGGTGCCCGTCGCCTATGACATCGATGTGGCGATCAAAAAAGTAGGCCTGCCGGCAGTGGTGAAGACCCGGCGGATGGGCTATGACGGGAAGGGGCAATGGGTTCTGAGGACGGCGGAGGACGTGAAGGCCGCCAAGGAAGGTTTGCCCAAACAACCGTGTATTGCGGAGAAGTTTGTTAGCTTCACGCGAGAGCTGTCCGTGATTGCGGTGCGGGGCAAAGCGGGAGAGACGGCGTTCTACCCGCTGGTGGAAAATCACCATCGCAACGGGATACTGCGGCTTTCTCTGGCTCCGGCACCAACGGTCGGCGCGGAGATACAGAAGGCCGCCGAGGATGCGGCGCGCAAGGTGCTGGAAGCGCTGAACTACGTGGGCGTACTGGCGATTGAGTTTTTTGAATGCGATGGGAAGCTGCTGGCGAATGAGATGGCTCCGCGAGTCCATAATTCTGGGCATTGGACGATCGAGGGCGCGGTGACTAGCCAGTTTGAGAACCATCTGCGGGCCATTTACGGGTTTCCGTTGGGGGTGACCACGATAATTGGAGCTTCGGGGATGATCAATCTGATTGGTGAGGTGCCTGAGTCCGCGCGGGTACTTGCCATTCCGTCGGCCCATCTTCATCTTTACGGCAAGGAGCCGCGGCCGGGGCGCAAACTCGGCCATGTGACGCTCCGCGCGCCTTCCTTCGAGCAGCTTGTGAGCCGTTTTGCGAGCCTTCCGACCTTTTTCCAGCGCCCTGACTTCTGTCTGGACGGGGCCAGCCGCAGGGGCGCCGCACCGCGCGCCTGATCGATGGCTTGGCTCCGGTTGGCGGGCGCTGGGAGGGCCGGGTTGCCGCACTCACCCGCGAATGCTACGATTTGGGATTCCATGAGCCCCGAAACTCCCAACCGGCCCCGTGTGGGGATCCCCTGGCGAACGTCTGAGGAAGAAGCGCAGAGCAATCGCCCCAAGATTGCCAACTACGAGGACGCCGTGCGCAAAGCGGGGGGCGAACCCGTCCTTATCCCCCTGAGCGACCGGGAAGAGCAGCGGCACCTGATTCCAGACATGGATGCGTTCGTCTTGCCTGGCAGTCCCGCGGACGTTGAGCCAGCCAAATACGGCGCCGTTAATCAAGGCAAGTCCGCGCCCGCGGACGCGCCCCGCGAGCAGACTGACGCAGCTATCCTTGCGCATGCCTTTTCGGAGAAAAAGCCCGTCCTGGCAATCTGCTATGGGTGCCAGCTCTTGAACGTCTATTTGGGCGGGACGCTGATCCAGGACGTGCATTCGGAGCTGGGGACTACGACGCCACACCGGAAGAAGGACCTATCGCCGGAACCGAAGGAAGATCCCATTCACGGGGCGAAGTTCGAGCCAGAAAGCCGGCTGGCGGAGCTGGCGGCGGGCGAGCGAGCGAAGATTAACAGTTCGCACCATCAGGCCATCGCGAAGCCGGGGAAGAATCTGCGCGTTACGGCGCGCTCGACCGACGGAATTATTGAAGGCGTGGAGTGGACCGGCGACGCGAATTGGGTTGTGGGTGTTCAGTGGCATCCGGAACGCATGTTTGGCGATGCTTTCTCCGAGCGTCTGTTCCGTGACTTTGTGGCGGCGGCGCGCGGGGCGGTAGTCCAGAAGTCTTGAGCTTTCGCTTACCGGTTTTCGTTTTTCAAATGGTTGGGGGGATTGGATGATTTCACTGGCGGGCAAGGCGGCACTCATTACCGGTGGTTCGCGCGGGATCGGCGCGGCGGCCGTCAAACTGTTTGCGCAGGCTGGCGCGGACGTGATTTTTAGTTATAACAAGGCGAAGGATGCTGCTCTGCAGGTGGAACAAGAGGCCAAAAAGCACGGCACGCGGGTAGAAGCGTTTAAGGCGGACGTTGGACGCCACGCGGACAACAAGAAATTGGTGGACCAGTGCCTGGCGCGGCTGGGGCGATTGGATATTGTCGTGGCCAACGCGGGAATCTGGAACGTCGAAGACCTGCCCGTCGAGAAAATGAGCGAGAAGCAGTGGGATGAAATGATACGCGTTAATATGAAGAGCGTTTACTCGATCATTCATTTTAGCGTGCCGCAGATGATCAAGCAGAAGTCCGGGAAAATCATTCCGATCACGTCGACGGCGGGGCAGCGGGGCGAGTCGTTCCACACGCATTATGGCGCGAGCAAGGGGGGCGTGATCAGCCTCGTCAAAGGGCTCGCGGTTGAGCTTGCGCGGCACAACATTCTTGTAAATTCGGTTGCTCCCGGATGGGTCTCGACGGACATGTCTAATCCGGTCATTCAGACGAAGGCCGGGGCGAAGGCCGTTGCCGCGTCCATTCCGCTGGGCCGCGCCGCAACCCCCGAGGAAGTCGCGGGGCCGATCCTGTTTCTGGCTTCGGACCTGGCCAACTTCCTAACCGGGGAGATCATCAATGTAAATGGAGGATCTGTCTTGTGCGGCTGAGGCTCGTTCATTTCGCGGTAGCTGCGTTGCTCGCCAGCGCAGCATTGGTGTCGAAGGCGTCCGCGCAGAATCCGGATACATTGATGCCGGAGCAGAGCGCCGCGAAGGCCAAACAGATTCTCAGCGATCTTATTAACGCACGAGGTGGCGCTGGTTACACGGAAGCCGTCGAAGGCGAGTGCCATGGCACGCGCGCGCAGTTCGGCCACAACGGAGCGGTCATGGGATACGTCGGCTTCGCCGATTATCGCCGTTACCCGGACAAAGAGCGGCTGGAGTATTCCGCAAAGAGTCACAATTTGAAGAGCATCTTAAATACCGTGATGGGGGTTGACGGTCTGGACTGGTCACATGCAGGCGTCATCATCGCGTTGTATAACGGCGATCACGGCTGGACTCTCGACCGAAGCGGCGTGACCGAACTACCAGTTACTTCCATTTCCGAGTTTCAAGAACAGATGAAAAGAAACATCGACAACGTTTTGAAGGTGCGCCTGAAGGAGCCGGGTTGGACCTACCGCTTTGGGGGCAGCGACACGGTCGATTTGAAAGAAGTGGAGTGGGTGGAGTTGACCGACAGCGAGGAGCGGAAGTTTCGACTGGCTGTGGACCGCAACACGCGGCTTTTGGTGCGAAGCATCGTGACCACCAACAACGAAGAGACGCGTGAACGCGACGACGACACAACCATATATACGAACTACCAGTTGAAAGATACCGTGTGGACTCCGATGCAAGTCACCAAGGATCACAACGACCGGCGCGCGGCTCAATTTTTCTACGATTCCTGCAGATACAATCCCGGACTTCCGAGCGACTACTTCGACAGATCCTCTCTCCAGAAGAAGACCGCGGACGCCGGCGCCAAGAAGTCCAAAAACCCTAATAATTAGGGTGGCGCCAAAGCTGCCTATCTATTTTTGCCGCATTTGAGGGCGAGCGACGGACTGGCCTTTTCGCGCCGCCGCGGATGCTGGACGGCATGGTGGCATGAGTTGGCTGCCCCCAAGCAGGCTGGCGCGCCGCGCTTTTGCTAGACTGGCAGCCCTCGATGAACCTCACTCCACGTCAGCAGCGAGCGCTGCAATCCATTTGCGATACTTTCGCACCTCCTTCACCTTCCGCCGGCTGGCCCTCGGCATCTGAACTCGGCATTCCCGCGGCGATTGCAAAGGCGCTTGATTTGAATCCTCGTTCGAGCGACAGAGCGCAATTCCTGCAACTGCTCGATCTTTGGGATTCTCATCTGCATAGTTTGCTCACGGTTCGGCGGTGGGCGGCGTTTTCCTCGCTTCCATTGGAGACGCGAATTCGCGTGTTGCTCTCCTGGGCAGACAGTGGGTTGGGCCGCCGGCGCGGGGCGTTCCAGGCTTTGCGGAAAGCGATCGGATTTCTTTATGTCATGCTGCCGGGCGCAGATGGCGCGCCAAGTCCTGTCTGGAAGAAATTTGGTTATCCCGGCCCGCTTGGGCCGCAGCCTTCCAAGCCGCGCGCGTTGCGGCCGCTAACTCCTGAAGCGGATACGGATTTGTCTTGCGATATTTGCATCGTTGGCTCCGGGGCTGGCGGGAGCGTGGCGGCCGCGGTGCTGGCTGCGGCTGGCAAAGACGTTATCGTGCTCGAGGCGGGCGGCTACTACGACGATGCTGATTTCGATGGCGCGGAGCTCGGAGGTTTTCAGAGGCTGTATTTGGAGGGAGGATTTGCCGCGACTGCGGATCAGAGTGTTGGGCTGCTGGCAGGAGAGTGTCTGGGAGGAGGCACGGTCATCAACTACTCCACGTCGTTTCGAACGCCGGACGATGTGCGTGCCGAATGGGCCGCCGCGGGAGTGCCGTGGTTCACGAGCGAAGAGTACAGCAGCAGTCTCGACGCTGTTTGCGCGCGGCTCTCCGTTAACCTCGATCACAACTGCGTCTCGGCGCGTGAACAAGTCTTGCAGCGCGGGCTGAACAGTTTGGGTTGGCATATAGCTTCCATGCCGCGCAACGTTGTGGGTTGCGAGCAGGGCAAAGTCTGTGGCTACTGCGGTTACGGCTGCTCGATTGGCGCGAAGCAATCCAGCACCAAGACTTGGCTTGCCGATGCGCAACGCGCGGGAGCTCGCATGGTTACGGAAACGCGTGCTACGCGTGTGCGCATCGAGGCTGGCGTTGCCAGGGGTGTGGAAGCGCGCTCGCGGAATGGTTGCCGGGTCAACGTTCGGTGCAAAGCCGTTGTTGCTGCGTGCGGAGCGATTCACACGCCGGCGCTGCTGCTTCGTTCCGGACTGCGGAATGAGAACATCGGCCGCCATCTTCATCTGCATCCTGTTTCGAACGTTTGCGGAGTTTTTGAAGAAGAGATTCGTCCGTGGGAAGGAACCATGCAGGCGATCTATTCGGATGAACACCGCTTTTTCACGGGAAACTACGGCGTAAAGTATGAAACGACCGCATTGCAGCCGGTGATCGCCGTGGCTGTGCTGCCGTGGCGTGAGCCGGAGCACTATCGGTCCTTGCTCGGAAAGCTAGCCAATACGACGGGCATCGGTGTTCTGTTGCGGGACCGCGATGGCGGCCGCGTCAGTCTTGATAGCGAGGGTAATCCTGTTGCTCATTACGCGTTGTCGGAGTTCGATCGCGCGCATTTGCGACGAGGATTTATTGGCGCTGCCCGGATACTCGAGGCCGCTGGTGCGCGCCTCATTTTTTCTCCGCATGCAAAATGGTGCGCTTATGAGCCTGGCCGCAGCGGTTCGCTGGATTCCTTCACGCAAGCGATGGACGCGGCAGGCTGGGACTCTGGCCGTCTCGCGCTTTTCTCGTTTCACATCATGGGCAGCGCCCGGCTTGGCGGCTCACCGAAAGCCTCCGCCACGAATCCTGATGGGGAAACTTGGGAGGCTCGCAACCTATTTGTGATGGACGGGTCGTCGTTTCCCAGCGCGTCAGGAGTGAATCCGATGATTTCGATCGAAGCGATCGCGCGGCGCAACGCTTTGGCGCTGGCGGGACGATCCACGGTTTAAGTGTATTAATTGTAATGGGATAGCACGAGCGATTAATCGAAGCCCGGTATGACTCCGAAGCGATTCTCGATCGGATGAAGGAATCCTCTAGCGGTCCGGCTCAGTGTTTTCGAGCAGTCCTAAGAGTACTGCCATTGACTAGTCCTATCGTTGCGTAGATTTGGGTACCCCTCACCCATGGGATTTTGCTGCTAGAATGTACTAACCTTGGTAGGTTTGGCGTGCTCTGTGATGGTTTGCGGAGTGCTGATTATGGGTGTCGTTCCAAAATGATACTGAACGCCGAGTTTGCGTCCCAGCGTCGGAGCCCACGAAACGGCTTTAGCTTGGTGGAGCTCGTACTTTCCTTGGCCGTGCTCCTGATCATTACAACTTTGGCGGTTCCTGTGGTCGTGCGCTCGCTGCAATCCTACCAGCTGAATGCCACTGCCTCACAGTTGGCGGGCATGCTCAAGTATGCAAAATTCGATGCTATTCGCCAGAACACCAAGGTGAGTTGCCAGATCCAGCAGAGCGGCACAATGTGGCTGGTTTGGGTGGATTCCAATGGCAACGGCCAACCGGACGGAGGCGAGCCGCAGATGTTCATTGGCGGGAGCTTCACTCTCGTGTCTGGCGGGGTTCCCAGTACGACTCCCATTACGACTACTTTGGGGCCGGGGTTTTCGAGCTACGCCTGGGTTGTTCTCTCGGGCTCCAACAACAGCATCACGTACGACCAGCGCGGCGTCATAGACGCTGGATCGGCCGTATACGCGCTGTACCTTGGCAACCCCAATGACCCAAGCTCCGGTTATCGCGCCATCATAACGATGCCTTCGGGCGCCGTACAGGTATGGGCGGCAGCTTCCAACGGAAATTGGCATCGAGTCAGTTGATTCGTTTCTTAGGAAACAGTGATGAAGAATCCGCATGCGGAAAGGAAGATAATCAGAGCTCGTAGGAACCAGCGTGGATTCACGCTTGTGGAAGTTCTCATGGCCATCGTCATCCTGCTGGTGGGCATAGTCGCTGTGGCGCAATTAGTGCCAGCTTCGATAGGCTCCAACTCAGTGAATCGGAACGACTCTTCTGCTCTGGTGTTCGCGCAACGGCAGATGGACCAATTTTTGAGTCAGCCGCTCATCAATTCAACCTATAGTGAAACTATCGACACGCAAACCTTCCTCTGCAATCTCGGAGACCCGACGCAGCCGAACACCGCCGTTGGCAACCCCGTGGCGGTATTTAACAACCAGCTTGTCATCAATTTCGCCGCGCTGCGCGTGACGAATTACAGCTTCACCTATCAGGATCCAAACGATCCGTTTGGCCTGGTTTACGACGTCCGTTGGGCGGTGATCACGACTACGAACGCAAGCGGTATACCGACGTCCAAACGATTCATCCTGGGAACGAGAAAAGTAGGCGGCAATGGCATTTATAACCCGGTTACGCTCGACACGATATTGTACAAATGAGGCGCGTTCATCACAAACGGAGTGAAAAGGGTTTCTCGCTCATCGAGATGATGATCGCAACGGCGATCTTCATTTTGCTTTCCGGCGCCGCATTCGCGCTGCTCTCTCTCGCGCAGCAGCGCTATCAGACGGAATCCCAGGTTTTGAATTCCTTTCAAGAAGCACGATTCGGCTTGGACGAAATGGTGCGCGATGTGAATGGTTCGGCTTATCCAGCGCAAAATCTGTTCTCGTACGTCAACACCCCCCCCGCTAATTATTATGCGATCACTCCGGTCGCCTGGGATCCTAATTATGTCGCTGGCATACCTTGCCAGATCGGAACGGCGGGAGGCGGGACTTGCGCTACACCTGGAGATTTTGATCTGATCGTCGAGAGGGACGTAGACTATTGGCACACGGATCATGTCGAATGGACCCGCTATCAACTCCAGGGAACCATTCTGTCTCGTAGCCAAACTTATAAGGTAGCCGGCGCGGAACCCGATTCGACGACAGCCCTCTCTTTCGTTCCCTACGTCCAAAATGTGATGAACGATGCCTCCCCTACACAGATCGCGCAATTCCAAGCAGTCTACCCGAATATGTTTCCGGGCGGAAATCCGGTGCCAGTTTTCACCTACTACTGTTACTCGACGGTTGGACCGCCGCAGCCATGCCCTTTAGCGGGATCTTTCAATTCACCTCTTAACGTAATCGATGTGGAGATTACGCTGATTGTCATGGCGCCGACGGCAGATGCGCAGACAGGGCAGCCTCGGCTCATCGAATTGCATGGAAGAGGCCACAGCCTCAATCCGATTCAATGAGAGCCGATTCAGCAGGGGCCTAACAGTAGTGACAAAGAGCAAGAATGAAGAAACACATCAAAACGCGCCGCCGCCCTCAAGAGGGAATCGCACTCTTGATCGCAATCTTCGTTCTGTTATTGATCAGTGTTGTGGCGATCGCTTTGCTTGTTTCGTCTGGTACGGAAACAGCTCTCGGGGCAAACTACAGGACGTCTTCGAGCGTGTATTATGCGGCCATCGCAGGCCTCGAGGAAACTCGCGGACGGTTGCTTCCGAAGAATCCAAGCTATTTTAACGCATCCACTTCCGTCATTCCCACGCCTTTTCCTCTGGGCGAAACGGTTTACGTCATAAATCGCGGATCGGGCGATAATATCGTCCCTTGGGACCCAAGCAATACTTACTACGACAATGAATATGGGGCGGAAGCCTATCCCCTGACGGCGGCCACCGCGACATTGCAGCCCCCCGTCTATTCCGTCTGGGACAACAATATTCAGGGCATTCCTGGGCCGATCTACAAGTGGGTACGTATCAACGCAGCGACCGAGCAGTCTCTCTTCTTGCAGGTGAACGCCAACGGCTCTTCCTACGATAACAGCACACCGATTTATTACGACCCATTTCACGTGACCTCCGGGAGCCCGTGGCCCAGCCTGGTTGTGGGTTCGACGCCGACTGCGGTGCAAGCGCTGGAAATCACCGCTCTGGCTGAATTGCCCAACCGCAGTCAGAAAACGTTGCAGTACCTAGTGGCTCCGATGGCATTCAATTTAACTTTCCCCTCGGCGCTTACCATGGATGGCAACGACGTAACGTTTTCTGCTCCGAGCTCAGGCGCGTTCCAGGTGAGCGGAATCGACCAGAATGACCCGCTCAATTCGCTGCCGAACGGGTGCACCCCCCCCCCGTTAAACAAGGTTGCGGCCGTCGGTTATACAAATAGTAGCGACGCAAGCCATTCGAACATAACGAGCGCGATTCTAGCGGGCAACAAGCCCCATTACACGGGCTTGGGTGGCACAACGCCGAATGTCAACTACGTAGGAGGCGCCGGGGGACTGTCCACAAATCTGCAGAACGTGAGTGGACTTAACTTACTTGTGCAGACTATCACTCAGAATGCGGATGTGGTGATCAACGGGCCGGCCACACAGAGCAGTATGCCCGCTGCAATGTCTGCATCAAATCCGATGACCATCGTGGTCAACGGGGATTTAACGTTTAACGGGTGGCACAGCACAGGATTTGGAATTCTGCTTGTGACGGGTACGTTTACCTACGATCCGGATGCCAGTTGGGATGGAATCGTTCTGGTGATTGGACAGGGTATCATCTATTCCCATCAGGGAGGAGCTGGCAAGTTCTACGGAGCCATGCTCGTGGCTAACACCGTGGGCGGCACGGGCAATAACACGGGGGCGTCTTCCTTTGACTTCACGCCTGCGGCGGGCAGCGACGGAATCTATTACAGTAGTTGCTGGATCAACTATGTGCAGGCCCCATATAGTTACAAGGTGCTTTCCTTCCACGAGATTCGACAGTAGAGATGGGACCAGGAATGAGCCGCCTCATGATTTCCCGAAAACTTGGAAAGCTCTCAATCGTTCTTGGGGCTTTGCTTCTCTTTGCCCAAAGCAATTGCCTCGCATCAGTCGAACAACAGCAAAAACAGCAGCAATCGCAACAGACGCCACCTCCCCCCTCAGCGCCTCCGCAGAATTCGCAGCCTGCATCCCAACAGGCGCCGCCGAACGACCAATCGTCTGTCAAGCACCGCAAAATCTGGACAAACGATGACTTGATCCTGCTGCGAACTCCCGCTGACATTTATCTGGCGGAAAAGGAAGCGAGAGAGGCTGCGGAAGCCGAAGCCGCCGCCAAATTGGCGGATCAGCCGCAAGCGTCTAAGGATGCTCTCCTGGAGACCAGTCTTCCATCTTCGATCGAAGAGACTCAGCTGATGATCAAGAACACGCAACAAGACATTATTGACGCCCAAGCGGTGCTCGCCGGTCTAAATGCTGAACTCGCGAGCGTGCCTGAAGAGCAAAAGAAGGCGAAAGAAAAAGAGATCGCTATTGTCACTGGCGAGTTGAATCGGGCGCAGAGCCAGCTCAACGCAATGCAAGACCACCTCGCGGATTTGCAAAAGTCGCCCGCAAGCGAAACGCAGGCTGCACCACCACCTCCCAATTGAGTGCTTCTCTAGTTGTGTCGGCAGGCGTTTCTTGCGATCAACTTCCTTGCGCCCTGACGCACTGACGTGCCTTGAACTAATCCCCGCTGTATAATGGTTGGATGCGTAACAGCCATGGAAGCGCGCAGATGCATGGCACTACGGTTTTGTGCGTGCGCAAGGACAATAAGGCCGTGCTGATTGCCGATGGGCAGGTGACCATGGGCGATCACGTGATGAAACACACCGCGCGGAAGACGCGGCGGCTTTACAACGATAAAGTGATTGCGGGATTCGCGGGCTCTACAGCCGATGCGATTTCGCTCTTTGAACGTTTTGAAGGCAAGCTTCAGGAACATTCCGGTAATTTGCAGAAGGGCGCGGTCGAGCTGGCCAAGGAGTGGCGCAAGGACCGCGCGCTGCGGCACCTCGAGGCGCTGCTCATCGTCGCCGATTCAAAATCTACCTTCTTGCTTTCGGGCAACGGCGACGTGATCGAGCCGGATGATGGTTTGTGCGCCATCGGCTCCGGCGGGACGTATGCGCTGGCCGCGGCACGCGCCTTGCTGAAGCATTCGAGGCTAGGCCCCAAAGATCTGGCCATGGAAGCGATGCGCATCGCCAGCGAGATTTGCATTTTCACCAACGCGAATTTTACAGTCGAAGAACTCTAGGGACCGCGCGATAATACAGCGAGCCGTTTTCGCGCATCAAAGGGATTACACACAAAAGGGCAGCAGGCAAAAGGGCTGTAGATAAAGGGATTGAACATTTCATGGCCAGCAAGACCGACAAAGAACTAGTGTTCACGCCCGGCGGCAACGGCGCCCCGGTCGTGGAAGAAGAGCAGCTGCTCCCTGCCCTCGACGACATGACTCCGCGCGAAATTGTCGCGGAGCTCGACAAATACATCGTCGGGCAAAATGCCGCCAAGCGTGCTGTCGCTGTCGCTTTGCGGAACCGCGTCCGCAGGCAAAAACTTCCGCCGGAAATCGCCGAAGACGTTCTTCCCAAGAATATTTTGATGATTGGGCCGACGGGCGTCGGCAAGACGGAAATTGCGCGCCGTCTCGCGCGCCTGGCCGGTTGCCCCTTCGTCAAGGTCGAAGCCTCGAAATACACCGAAGTAGGCTATGTGGGCCGCGACGTGGAATCGATGGTCCGCGATCTCGTCGAGACTTCCATCGACATGGTTCGCGAAGAAAAGCTAGATGAAGTCGCCGACCGCGCCGAACAGGCTGCGGAAGAGCGCGTGCTGGACCTGCTGCTTCCTCCGTCACCTGCGCCGGCTGCCGGCACGACCGAAACGGAAGCCGCGGCCCAGAGGGAACAGTCGCAGCGGACGCGCGAAAAACTGCGCATCCAGCTTCGCGAAGGCAAGCTCGATCAACGGATGGTTGACCTCGAGGTTCGCGAACGCTCGATGCCGTCGTTCGAGATTATTTCCAACCAGGGCGTCGAGGACATGGACGTCAACATGAAAGACATGTTCTCGAACCTTTCCGGGTTGTTTGGCCAGCAGAAAAAAAAGCGCAAGATGTCCGTGGCCGACGCTTTCGAATACCTGATTCAAGAGGAAGAAAACAAGCTGCTGGATATGGACCAGGTCACGCGCATCGCCGTCGAGCGCGCCGAACAGATGGGCATCATCTTTATCGATGAGATTGACAAAGTCGCCGGACGCGAATCGGGCCACGGGCCGGATGTTTCCCGCGAGGGCGTTCAGCGGGACATTCTTCCGATCATCGAAGGCACCACCGTCAACACACGGTACGGCATGATTCGCACCGACCACATTTTGTTTATTGCCGCAGGTGCTTTCCACGTTACGAAACCGTCGGACCTCATCCCCGAATTGCAAGGGCGCTTGCCCATTCGCGTGGAGCTGCAATCGCTTAAGGAAGAAGACTTCATCCGCATTCTGACGGAACCGAAGAATGCGCTCATAAAGCAGTACGTTGCGCTGCTCGACACCGAAGGCGTCAAGCTGAACATTACCGAAGACGCGGTTGCAGCCATCGCACGGTTTGCCACGAGCGTAAATGAGTCGACGGAAAACATTGGAGCGCGGCGCCTGCATACTATTCTTGAGAAAGTTCTCGATGAACTTTCCTTCGAGGCGCCAGACCTGAAGAAAAAGAATGTGAAGGTCGATGCCGCCTACGTGACCAAACAGCTCGCGGATATCGTCAAGAATCAGGATTTGAGCCGCTATATCCTGTAAACTCCGAACATCCAAGATGGGAATCCGAAACTTGCGGAAGCCTGTATCGCGCCGTACGGAAGCTGCACGCTTCGCTAGTCTCGTTTTTCTAGCTTTATTTCTTCTTGCCGGCGGTTGTGGCGCGCCCGGCGAGCCGACTCCGCCGACTCCTCCAGTTCCGGCGGCGGTCACCGATCTCGCTGCGCACCAGGTTGGTGATGGCGTGCAACTCATTTTCACGTTGCCTGCGAAAACCATCACTGGAGATCGTCTTGCATTGCCTCCGGCGGTGGAAATCGTTCGGGGCCTGCCGAAGCCTGATGGATCGCCTGACGCAAGATCGTTTCGCGTCGTTTACACGATTCCGGGTTCGCTCGTGGAAAATTACGTCGCGGAAGGTCATGTGAAATTCATTGATCCCGTCGCGCCGGCAGAGATTCGCGCGCACCCTGGCAGTCTGCTTGTATACGTTGTCCGGACGCGTGCCTCCAAAAAGCGAGCTTCGGCGGATTCGAACGCCGTTCTGGTCCGCATGTTTCTTGTGCCGGAGACTATCGCTCACCTGGATGCGCGTGTCACTGAGCCCGCGATTGAGTTGAGCTGGACGGCTCCCACTCGTACGTCGGGCGGCGATCCCATTACCGCATTTTCCGGCTATCGGGTTTATCGCGGCGAACTTGATCCCGCATCGGCGGAGGCAGCTTCGACGGATTTCTCAAAAGCCAAATGGAAATCGCCGCTCGCTCTCCTTGCTCCGTCGGACGAAAACAGTTACCGCGACACCGTTTTCGATTTTGGCAAAACCTATGCCTATGTCGTCAGAAGTGTAGTGCTCGTGGAAGGTAGCCCCATCGAGTCCGCGGATTCCGCCCCTGCGATTGTTTCTCCGCGTGATACGTTTCCACCTGCCCCTCCGCAAAATCTGGTTGCCGCGGCTCTCGCCGGTGACACACCTGGTTCCGTCGTCGTGGACCTCTCGTGGTCCATAAATCTTGAAACCGATCTTGCTGGTTACCGCGTCTATCGAAGTGAGCAGCAAGACACACGGGGAACGCTTAGTACTCCCGATCTGTTGCTTGCGCCGGCGTATCGTGATACGTCTGTAGAGCCCGGCCACCGCTACTGGTACTCTGTGACTGCCGTCGATCGTGCTGGGAATGAAAGTGAATCCAGCGAGGCCGTCGCGGTTGATGTCGCGAAACCTTCTCCGTAGCCCCGGGTTCTACTCAGCACCTATGTAGGGAGAGCGCCACTTGATGACCGTTCGTGCACACCTGCCCGCGTACGGGTCGTTCCACGTTTTCCGGAACGCATCGGTTCGCATGGGTGTCTACGTGGGCTGCATGCTCTCTATCGCCTTTAGCGGATGGGTGATTGTGGCCAATCGCGTTCCGCTGCTCGATCGCTTTGCGTTCGTGCGCAATCTGGCCGGCGTGTCTGTTCTGGGCCTCATCGCATTGATCCCCGTTCTCCGATTTTGGCGAATGCCCGGCAATTTGCTGGCTTCGAGCCTTGTGGCATGGCTCCTTTTCAGCATGTCCTACCGCGTTCTTTGCCTGCTCTTTGTGGGCCTTGCGGAGCGCTTTAGCGCCGTTCAAATTTTCGTGCTCGGTGCGGTATTGTATATGCTCGTGGTTACTCTCTCTTGGATCTGGACCATCATCCGGCGCGCGCGCGCGTCGCATGTATCTCATCCGAACCATCATCCGAGCTGATCCCGAATGAAATTCTGTCGGTTTCTTCCACTTGGTTCTTCCGCCTCACAGCCGCCAGCGCCGCTCTATGGCCTGATTGAGAGCGAGCAAATCCGCGAAATTTCCGGCCCTCCATGGAATTCCTGGTCGCACGGTTCGCGCACCTGGCCAGTCGCTGACGTTCGTCTTCTCGCTCCTGTCGATCCCGGGAAAATTGTTTGCGTCGGGCGCAATTACGCGGCACACGCGGCTGAACTCGGAAATGAAGTGCCCAAGGAACCGCTCATCTTTCTTAAGCCGCCTTCCGCGATCGTTGGTCCCGGTGAGCCGATCGTTCTCACGCCGCAATCCCAGCGCGTCGAACACGAAGGCGAGCTTGCGCTTATCGTGGGCCGGCGCTGTTCGCAACTCAAGGACTCTGACGACGCCCTGGCCTACCTGCTGGGTTATAGCTGCTTGAACGACGTTACGGCGCGCGATCTCCAGAAAAGCGACGTGCAGTTCACGCGCGCCAAGGGCTTCGATACGTTTTGTCCCGTTGGACCGCATATCGAAACTCAGCTCGATCCATCCGACGTTTTGGTGGAATTGCGCGTCAATGGCGCGCTTCGCCAATCCGGGCGCACTTCTCTAATGGCCTATCCCGTGGCGTTTCTCGTACGCTGGATCTCGCGTGTCATGACTCTTAATCCCGGAGATTTGATTGCCACAGGGACGCCCGCTGGCGTCGGCCCGCTTGTCGCAGGAGACGTCGTCGAGGTCAGCGTAGGCGGTGTTGGCGTGTTGCGCAATCCGGTGCAGGCCCCGCACATCTAGTTTCGCAACGCTGTCATTGTTTCGGTAAAATACACACCTGTGGGGCGAGTTCCGGAACTAGGTCGTTGTCTCCCGTGTTGTGAGCATAAATCTACGGTTGCGCGCGAGTCCCTCACTGCACAATTCATTTGCATCCTTGGAGATCTATAGTTGAAAGGGCTGTTCGCGGATTGGAAACTTGTACTCGCCATGGGCGGCGCTGCCTTGGCGGCGATACTCATGATCGCCTACGCCTTCTTTCGCCCGGCGGAAGAGCCCGAGGACGTTGAGCGCCGGCGGCGGCTCCACTTGAATCAGATTGGGCGCATCGCCGAAGGGCAGGTCGTCGAGTTAGCCGAGCATCCTCCCGAGCCCCGCGAAGTGCAAAGAAATCTCTTCGGCTCTCGGGCTCGTCCGATCGTCGATCTGAGACCCAGGCACCTCGTCACTTACAGTTATGCGATTTCCGGCGTCACCTATCATACGGCGCAGGACATCACCGGGCTCGAGGGGCAGATCCGTTTCGAACGGCTCGTCGCAGGCCAGCCCGCAAGCGTGAAGTATGATCCATCGAATCCGAGTGACTCGATTCTTGTCGCCGACGATTGGTCCGGTTTGCGCTGAACTTTGCATTGCTGGCGCTGAGTCCGAAGCGTCTATGCTGACGTTTGCAGCTCACGCTCCTGCCTTGCCGCCGCATTCTGATTTCCGCCCAGTTGCGCTATCCTTCTCCCTGCGGCTTCGGTGCGCTGCTTCCGTCTTATGAAAATGATTATCGCTTCAATCTTGACTACGATTCTCATCGTAGCCATGACCCTCGGTGCCATGTTCATTCTCGTGCAGGCCACGGATTACGTTACGTCGTTCGAATCGCCCCTCCAGCGCACTGTCGCGATTGTTGCTGAACTCGTTCTCGGCGTGGTCTTGCTACTCGGCACCGTCTGGCTCGCAACGCATCTCGCGGTCCGCATCTTTGCCAAAAATGAACCGGATGCTCCCGGAGGAAAGCTTGCCTGAGAGAGACGCTGCCGCGAGCGCAAGAGAAAAGCATCACGACCGCATGGAAGAGCTTCGCCGCCAATCGGCGGAAGCCGAAGCCGGCGGTGGTCCCGAACGCCGCGAGCGCGAACACCAGGCCGGCAAGCTTGCCGCGCGAGAACGCATAAACCTTCTACTGGATGAAGGCACTTTCGAAGAACTCGACAAATTTGTCCGCCACGGTTGCGTGGATTTTGGAATGCAAGAGCAGCGCCCCGCAGGCGATGGCTTCGTCACGGGCTTTGGACGGATTGATGGCCGCCTTGTCTACGTATTTGCGCAGGACTTCACAGTATTCGGCGGCTCACTCTCTGAAGCCAATGCGCGGAAGATTTGCAAGATCATGGATCTCGCCATGCGCGCGGGGGCCCCGGTCATTGGCCTCAACGATTCCGGCGGCGCGCGCATCCAGGAAGGGGTCGCTTCGCTCGCGGGCTACGCCGATATTTTTCTGCGCAACACGCTTGCCAGCGGCGTGATTCCGCAGATCAGCGCCATTATGGGCCCCTGCGCGGGCGGCGCGGTCTACTCTCCCGCGATCACCGATTTCATTTTCATGACTCGCGAAACTTCCTACATGTTCGTCACCGGGCCCGACGTCATCAAAACGGTTACCCACGAGGAAGTCACCAAGCAAGAGCTCGGCGGCGCCATGACGCACAACGAGAAAAGCGGCGTGGCGCACTTTGTGTCCGCGGACGATGCCGACTGCCTCGCCATGATTCGCGAGCTGTTTGGTTTCCTTCCTTCAAACAATGTCGATGATCCTCCGCGCCGACAGCCCTCGGATTCGCCGGACCGCCGCGAAGAATCGCTGAACTCCCTTGTTCCAGACGAGCCTCAAAAACCATACGACATGAAGGACGCCATCCACGCCATCGTCGATGATGGCTACTTCTTCGAAGTCCACGAGCACTTCGCGAAAAATATTGTTGTTGGGTTTGCGCGCCTCGACGGCCGCCCCGTCGGAATTGTCGCCAATCAACCGGCGTTCCTCGCGGGAGTTCTCGATATCAATGCCTCTCTCAAAGGCGCTCGATTCGTGCGCTTCTGTGATGCCTTCAATATTCCGCTCATAACCTTCGAGGACGTTCCCGGGTTTCTGCCCGGCACGCAGCAGGAGTTTGGCGGCATCATCAAACATGGCGCGAAATTGCTTTTCGCTTTTGCGGAAGCCACCGTGCCCAAAATCACGGTCATCACGCGCAAGGCCTACGGGGGCGCCTATTGCGTCATGGCCAGCAAGCACATACGCACCGACGCGAATTTTGCCTGGCCCTCCGCGGAAATCGCCGTGATGGGCCCCGAGGGTGCGGTGAACATTGTCTACAAGCGCGAACTGGACAAAGCTCCCGAGGCCGATCGGGAACGCCTGCGTCAAGAAAAAATCGCGGAATTTCGCGACCGCTTCGCCAACCCATTCGTCGCCGCCGAAAAGGGCTACATCGACGCCATCATCGAGCCCTCCGAAACTCGTCCCCGCATCATCACCGCACTCCGCGCCCTCGAAAACAAGCGCGACACCAACCCCCGCAAAAAACACGGCAATATTCCCCTTTGAAAAAGAAAATCAAGCCGGTAATGGCAAATCACGGAAATTGGCACGTCTCCCGCACTCGGGATATTCCTGGGGTGAGCAGGCAACACCGGGGTCTGAACGAAGTCTGCCGCAGAATTTAGGAAGCTACGGCTTTGGTTCTGGTCGAACACCGCGGCAGAGAAGATCAGAAGGGTATGTCTCAGTCTGGGATCAGATGAAAAGGTCTGTTGCGAGCGGTTCGGTAGACTGAAAAATCCCGTCGGTCCAGCGTAAAAATTGTTTCGATGTTCTCCCGATGCGCAAGATATACAACCATCGCATCGGCGAACTGGGGCCGCAAGCTCGCGTATCGATCCATGATGGCTTCAATTTTTCCTGCCTCTGCGGCGGTGACGACCGGTATTTCCAGAACCCCTGAGCTTATGGCTGACAAAAGATTCTTGATGGTTCGAGGGGACTTGCGCAGCAGCCACATGGCTTCGGTAACCACTGGCCAACAAGTGACCACGGGACTCGGCAAATTGTGCAACAGAGAAACACAAATTGAGTGCTCGCGCTCCTCGGGCGAGAGAACTGCAACCAAGGGGCCGGTGTCCATCAATATTCGATTCACTTTGATTTGCCGAAACCCTTGAAGTGTCGCTTGTTCGTAGCAAGGTCTTTCGGCAATCCCGGCGCGCAGCCGATCAGCCCAGCTTCGAGAAAGCCATCGTAGGCGGTCTTTCCGCCGCTACCCTTGGCAAGATACTCCTCCAGTGCGTGGCGAACCATTTCCGACTCGCGTTTTCCCGTCGCGCGCGAACGTTCCTTGAGCCGCTGCGCTATCTTTCCGGGAACGCGAACCGAGATCCGCTGAGATTCCATGTCCTTCCTCCACTACACGTGTCAGACAGTCTATCACACTTGTCTGACGTCCGCCATTTTCCGCGAACCCGCGTATTCTTGATATGTGCGGAACGATTCAGACACATCCCAAGGTCCAACCAATTCGAAGTGCATGTCACCCTCGGCGGATAGACCGCCGTACCTCAAACAATTGGACACTAGAGACGCGCCAGCGGCTTGGCGGCGATACCCCTCGTGCTAAAATCCCCGAGCATCACCAAAGGTCCATGTTTCGTAAAATCCTGATTGCCAATCGCGGCGAAATCGCCGTGCGCATCCTGCGCGCCTGCCGCGAGCTGGGCATTCGCTGCGTCGCGGTTTTCAGCGAAGCCGACCGCAAATCGCTCCACGTTCGTCTCGCCGACGAAGCCTATCCCATTGGCCCGGCACCCTCGCGCGAAAGTTATCTTTGCATTGAGAAAATCATCGATGTCGCACGCCGTTCCAACTGCGACGCCATCCATCCCGGCTACGGTTTCCTCGCGGAAAACGCGGCGCTCCCGCGCGCCTGTGCGGAAGCAGGAATCACCTTCATCGGCCCGAGCGCGGAAGCCATGGAAGCCCTCGGCTCGAAAACGGCCGGACGACAGCTCGCTCGCCGCTCCGAAGTGCCGACCGTTCCCGGCGCAAACAATCCTATTGAAAATCCCGATGACGCCCAAGCCCTCGCTCAAAATATGGGCTATCCCGTTTTGTTGAAAGCTGTCGCCGGCGGTGGCGGCAAAGGCATGCGCGTCGTCACTCGTGACGCTGAGTTTGCGCCCGCTTGGCGCGACGCTTCGTCGGAAGCCCTGAACGCCTTCGGAGATGCGAGCCTCTATTTAGAAAAATATCTGGAAAAGCCGCGCCACATCGAGATTCAAATCCTGGCCGACGCCCACGGCCGCGTTGTTTCGCTTGGCGAGCGCGAATGCTCCGTTCAACGGCGCCACCAAAAAGTGATTGAAGAAGCTCCATCGCTCGTCATCACGCCAGAGCTGCGCAAAAAGATGGGCGATGCTGCAGTTCGGCTTGCACGCGCTGGACGGTACGTCAACGCCGGCACGGTGGAATTTCTCGTCGATGCCCAGCTCAATTTTTATTTTCTGGAAGTTAATACGCGCCTGCAAGTCGAACATCCGGTTACGGAGCAAGTCACCGGCCTCGATTTGGTGAAGCTGCAAATTGCCATCGCCGCTGGCCATCGCCTACCCTTTGCTTGGGAAACGATCACCCCTCGCGGCCATGCGATGGAAGTCCGCTTCTACGCCGAGGATCCCGACAACAATTTTTTCCCTTCGCCCGGAAGAATTCTTTCGAGTCACGCTCCTAGCGGCCCCGGCATTCGTCTCGATGAAGGCGTCTACGAAGGCTGGACCGTTCCGATGGATTACGATCCTCTCCTCAGCAAGCTGATTGCCTGGGGCAACAGCCGCGAAGAAACCATCGCTCGTCTCCGCCGCGCTCTCGAGGAATACACCGTCACAGGCATCAAGACCAATGCCGGCCTCTTCCGCCGCATTCTCGCTGAGCCGGATTTTCTTCGCGGCGAAATCCACACCAAATGGCTCGACGAACTGCTTCAGCGTCCGTCATCTGCCGCGCACTCTCCGGAGGACGATCAGAATACGGCTCGCACCGCCGATGCCGCCGTCATCGCCGCGGCTCTCTGGCACGAACAACAGCCGGACAAACATTCCGGTCCGTCTTCGCGAAACCAGGATTCTTCTCCACCTTCTCGTTGGAAGCAAGAAGGCCGTCGCCAACAACTGGACCGCTTGCCATGAAGTTTGAAGTCCAGCTCACAGGCCCATCCGGCAAAGAGCTCCGCGTCGTGGAGCTCGAACGCGCTGCGGACCGCTGGAAAATTTCGCTCGACGGTCAACCCGTCAATGCTGACGCCGTAGAAATCGCTCCGAACACCCTCTCGCTTCTGCTCGATGGCCAATCCTACGAAGTGCACATCACGCCGTCCCCCGACGGTATCCTCAAGCTCCAAACCGGCCTGCAGGAATTTACCGCCGAGGTTGCCGACCCCCGCGCATGGCGCGGCCGGCGGCATGGCGCTCTCGAAGCCGAGGGCCGTCAGCAAGTCGTCGCTCCCATGCCCGGCAAGGTCGTTCGCATCCTCGTCGAAGCGGGAGACAAAGTCGAAGCTGGGCAGGGCCTCCTCGTCGTGGAAGCGATGAAAATGCAAAACGAAATTCGCTCGCCAAAAGGCGGCACCGTTGAGCGTCTCCACGTCAAAGAGGGCCAGCCCGTCAACGCCGGTGATGTCCTTGCCTGGGTGGAATAGCCGCAATGTTCGAGCGTTGAATAAAGTGAGAAGCGGTTTAGTGGCCCGATGATTTGGCGGGAAAATCCGTCTTCGCCGCATCCGGCAATTTTCCGGCGGCTTCGATCACTTGTTGCGCGAGGTAGTTCGTCACGCGCGCGTCATCCCGCGCTATCGTCAGGTAGGCTGCGCGCAGCAACTGTTCCTTGTGATTGCGCAGTGAGTCGCGAATCGTCTGCTGCACTTGCGGATCAGAAATGTTGCGCTGCCCGGGCGACTCACGCGTGATGAGTTTCAGAATCACGATTCGCGTGCCATCTTTTCCCTGCGTCGCCATCGGCGGGCTCACTTGCCCCGGCTTCATTCCCAGCACAACCCTCTTCAAAACCGGATCAGCCTGGTTCAGCGCCGATTCCGGAACATATCCCAAATCTCCGCCCATCGCCGACGAGTTCATGTCCTCGGAATAATCCATCGCCAGTTGCGCAAAATCCGCGCCGCTGTTCAACTTGTCCTCGAGCATCTTTACCTTGCGCTCGGCTTCGACTTCGTTCGTCGCATCGTCGTTCTTGAGGTTGCGAATCTGCGCTTCCTTGCGCGGGGTCACAACGATCTCGGAGATCCGGTAGCGAGGCTCCACGATATTGAATTGCGCTTTATTCGAGTTATACGTATCGGTCACGTCTTGGTCGGTGATGGATATTTTTGCCACCACTTCGCGGTTCAGTAGCTTCGTGATGGAAAGCTGTCTCCTCAAGTCGCGCTTTATGTCGTCCACCGAGACGCCGCGATCCTTCAGCTGCCTCTGGAACTCGTCTTCGGTGTACGGGCTCTTCATCTCGGTGAATTTGTCTTCCACCTCGCCGTCGCTGGCTTCCAGGTTCAGCTTCTTGGCGCGCTCCAGCAGAATCTCGTTGTTGATCAATTCGTCCAGGACGTTCAGCTTCAGCGACAGCGCTTCTTCCTGCGAAGGCTCCGGGCCCTCCGGATTCACCCGCGTCCGGTAGTATTTGTCCACGTCGTCGCGTTTGATCTCCTGCCCGTTCACTACGGCCCACACGTCCGGCGATGGCTGCGTTTTCTGTTTGCAGCCCGCGCCCATCGCCAGCACCATGGCTAGCGCGGGCAATAGCATCGCTGTGCGCGCCAGCCCCTTCATGGGGCCATGCAGGCGCATAGCCACGCTGATTTTGGCATGCAAAGGATTCAAGGTGTGGTCTTCAGGCCGCTTTCTTGACGCGGCCCGCGCGGATGCAGGCCGTGCAAACTCGAACATGCTTCCTCGCGCCGTCCACCAACGCGTGGACGCGCTTCAGGTTCGGATTCCACCGTCTCCGCCTCGTATTATTCGCGTGACTGATCACGTTGCCAAAGTGCGGCCCTTTGCCGCATAGTTCACACTTCAGTGCCATTGTTCTTCCTACTGGGCTGCCTCTAGCAGCCGGAAATTTTGCTCTGAAAAATTACACTACCGAGTCTTTCATTCTAGCAGACGCCCTTTCCCCGTCAAAGCCCGCCTTTTGTTCATCTTCTTTTTTCTCCCAGCTTGGCCTCGCAAACTCACCCGGGCGTTGTTTCAGCGCCGTAATCGGAAACTTCGCAAACGGATGACCCGCAACACGCTTTGGGTAGTGCTTTAGCTCCACATTTGGAGCATCACCCAAGTTTTGGGTAGCTATTGACAGAGTTATGCCTTCTGTGGTATTATTCTCCTCGGAGAATCAGACCCAGTCGACTGTTGCCGCCGCCTTTCTAGGCGGCTATTTTTTTGCCCGCTCGAGCCCTAAAGCACAGCCTTCTCGCGTCTTAAGGCACGATGGCCAGGTCTGATCTTCCTTCGGCTCTCTAACAGCCTGCTGAAAAACTCCGTAGTTGTGAATAACACCGTGATTGTCATCCCGAGCGTAGCGAGGGATCTGCTTTTTTCGAGGCTTTTTCAATAGCCTGCGGAGCGGAGCCGATTCGTTTCCCCTTTGTCTGTAACTCAAATCCACTTCTAAGAGGTTTCCATGACCAATACGAATTCCAGTACTGCTGTCGCCACGCGCTGCCAGTTTCACTTCTCCGACGGCCGCAGCTGCCGCATGTTGCGCAGCCCGGCCCATTCTTCCTTCTGTGCCTTCCATGCCGGGCAAGAGCTTCAACTCCTCGAGTCCCAGCGCCTCGGCGACGAAATCTCCACCCCCCTCAACGGCGATTTCCTCACCGCCACCGACATCAACCACGTCCTCGGCAAACTCTTTATCGCCGTCGCCCAGGACCGTGTCCCTCCTCGCAAAGCCACCGCCCTCGCCTTCCTCGGCCAGGTCATGCTCTCTTCCCTCCCTCGCGTGAAGCTGGAGTTTCCGTTCCACTACAAATTCGAGCACTGGAAAAAAGTGCTGAACAACGCCGCTCCCCTCTCCCGTCCTCCCTCCCTAACCGACTCCGACTCTTCCGACGAAGACCTCCCCGAGCTCCCCGACCCAGACTCCCCCGAGGAGGACTAGACACTGATCCATATCGCGGTCGCCTAGACCGGTCCTTTTCTCTAAACAGGACTTAGGCCATTACTCCCGAGTAGTCGACCATGCGGAAGTTGTCGCATGTGCGATTCAGGATCTGCCGTCGGTTCCTCCAAGAGTCCTAGGGCTCGGCTCACGAGCAGCCTATCGGTCGCATACAGACGAGCCGCGTAGAAACGTCCAAAGTACAGTGATTTCCGCGGTTATTTCAGGTATGCACCTACTCGACATCGGGCGTGAATGAAGTATGGTGCCAGCGCGGCTCAGCCCGTCCACGGAAGAACTGACAATAGACTGGCCGGAACGAAGAGCGCACCTCCAGCGCGTGCCAACGTCGCTCCTGGCAAGACCGGAGATGGTCCATGAATGGTGAAATCTATCGCAGGGGTGTGCGTGCAACTCGCGTATTTCTTCTGTTGATGCTCACGGGGTTTCTGCCGAAGCTGATGGCAGACACAGGCGGAGAGAAATCTGCGGACGGCCAGCAAGCGAGCAAGCAGCATCTGGTGGAAGAATACGGAAAGCTGCCATTAGCCTTTGAAGCAAACAACGGACAAACCAGCGACGAGGTACAGTTCCTGTCGCGCGGCCAGGGTTACACGTTGTTTCTCACGCGGAATGCCGAAACAGTTCTTGTGCTGAGTACTTCGTCCCAAAAGAAAACTTCGGAGCGGTCGCCGAATACGCGTCCAGTGAAGTTCAAACCCCGGCGGGAGTCCACACCTCCATGGGTGGTCCGAATGAAGCTGGTCAATGCTGTCGTGAATTCACAATCTGAAGGGCTTGAGGAACTTCCCGGCAAGGCCAACTACTTTATCGGCAACGACCCAAAGAAGTGGAGCACGAACGTGCCGCTGCTTAGCAGGGTGCAGTATCGCAATGTCTATCCCGGTGTGGATTTGGTTTACTACGGCAACCAGCAGCAACTGGAAAATGACTTCATCATAGCGCCCGGTGCGGACCCGCAATTCATCACGATGAGTTTCACGGGCGCAGAAAAATTGTCGCTCGACGCTCAAGGAAACCTCGTCCTTGCAGGGAGAGAGGGCGAGGTCCGGTTTGAGAAGCCGCGCATTTATCAGGAAACGGATGGAACCCAACGAGAAATCCAGGGCGGTTATGTTCTGAAGGACGCGAATGAAGTTGGCTTTCAAATGGCCGCTTATGACACCACCAAATCGCTGGTCATTGACCCGGTCCTTTCCTACTCCACTTATCTCAGCGGCAACTACTCCGACATTGCGTATGGTATCGCGGTCGACTCCGCTGGAAACGCGTACCTTACTGGCGTCACCGGGTCAACGAACTTCCCGACAACTCCTGGCGCCTTCCAGGCGACTCCTGCCTCAAAGAACGGCGGTGGCAATGCGTTCGTGACCAAACTGAACCCTGCAGGTTCAGCTTTGGTCTACTCTACCTTTCTAGGCGGCAGTGGAGGCGGATGTGGTCCCAGCGATCCAGGTTGCACCGGCGGCGATGCAGCGGCCGGCATTGCTGCGGACGCTGCGGGAAATGCGTACGTGACGGGCTCGACCGTTTCCACCGACTTCCCCACCACTCTGGGCGCCTTCCAAACTAGCAACCGAGGATGGGAGAACTCCTTCGTGAGCGAGCTAAATAGCGATGGCACGGCCTTGCTTTACTCGACTTACCTCGGCGGCAGTGGGAACACAGAGTTTAATGACCAGGGGCATGGCATCGCCTTGGATACTCAGGACAACATCTATGTGACCGGCACTACCTGCTCTTCTGATTTCCCGGTCACGCCAAATGCGTTCCAGCCGACTTACCAAGGTGGTAGTGGTGGGGGAATCAGTGGGGACTTTAACTGCAACGTCTTCTTGAGCGAGCTGAACCCGACCCCGTTGCTGACGCTGGGGACCGTCTCGCTGGGGCGGGGGTCCGCCTCGCTGGTCTACTCTACCTACCTCGGAGGAACCGGCGGCGACTCCGGCGAAAGCATCGCTATGGACTCGGCGGGCAATGCGTACGTGACGGGCTGGACCGATTCGAGTGACTTCCCGGTGACGCCGGGCGCGTTCCAGATGTCTTACAAGGGTTCCGCAGGCACGGGAAACGCTTTCGTGAGCAAGCTGGACCCTGCGGAGCAAGGGTCGCTATCGCTGGTCTACTCTAGCTACCTCGGAGGAACAGCCGGTGATAGAGCCTACGGGATCGCCGTAGACAACCAGGGCAGTGCCTACGTGACCGGCTCTACATGCTCCACCAATTTCCCGATCACGCCGCTTGCCTTCCAGGCCTACCACCCCTATTGCGACGCCTTCGTAACGAAGTTCGATCCCAGCGGCTCGAGCCTGGTTTACTCCACCTATCTCAGCGGCACCAATGACGGCGTTCACGGAGCCACTTTTGATGATGGGCTTGCCATTGCGGTGGACGCGGCAGGCAATGCCTACCTGACAGGCGAGGCTAGCTCAGTGGACTTTCCGACGACACCGGACGCTTTGCCGACCACTTCCCCTTCACGGGGCGCCTTCATGACGGTGCTGAATTCTGCCGGATCAGCTCTGATCTACTCCACCTATCTTAGCGGTAGCGGCTACGACCACGGTCAAGGCATCGCGGTCGATAACGCGGGCGATGCGTACGTCACGGGATGGACGAGTTCGACTGGCTTCCCGACGACGCCGGGTGCGTTCCAGACCACGTTCCAGGGTTACAACGCCGCCTTCGTAGCAAAATTCTCGGGATTTCCGACGGTGCCGTGACGCAAAAGCGGCTGGGCGGGCAACTGGAATAGACCGGCGGCGTCCGCTCCGAAAAGTGATCTCTTTTCCCATTGATTTTATTTTGCGCTCTTCGAGTTTGGCTCGGAGTGACGGGCTAACCGTGTGGGAAGTCGCGTCCTCTCAGCCCACTTGCCCGTGGAGTCGGGCGTTAATCAGGACTTGGCTGGGAAGAGCACACCCGCTGCTTCATCGAGGCCTTCGACCGCATCTTGAACAAGATCGCCCAATGTAAAGTAGCGTTAGACGCACTACGCTAGCGGTTGAATAGATCCTTCAGCGCGGCGAGGTCGTCGCGGTTGGTGTCCGCGACCGCACAGAAGCGCAGCCCGCTATGCTTCCAGGAAATCCAATGATAGCCGTTCATCGCGCCTGCATATTGCTCCATGTCCTGGGTCGCATCGGGCCAAAGAAAAACACTGATGAAATGCTTACGGCGGCCGTATACCAAAGCGGCGACCGTGCGTCCCTGGAAAACGTCGAGCCTGCCGCCAACTAGCGGAAAATCTTGCGCGCCTAAATCAGAAACGGGCGGAGAGAAAGCGATTTTTCCGTCAAACCACGGCTTGACGGTCTGCTGGTCAGTAGAAGTGACGTCGGTCAAGTGGCCGGGCTGGAGCGCACGAATGTGAGCGTCCACAAGCTCCGCGGCAGCTGCATCCGCCGCCGAGGCAGAAGGCTCAGCCCCTCCGCGGTTTTTTTGCGCGAATTTCCAGGAAGAGCCAGCGGCAAGCAAAAGTACGGCAGCAGCAATCCCGCATAGCGATACTGCTAAGAAACCTAATCGCATGATTCGTCCCCGATTCGTTTGGGCGGAGCCAAGTTCTGGCCTTCCTTTACCGGACACAATGAAGGACACAGCTAGGCCGCAGAGTAGTCAATCCAGAGAACACTTCAAGGGGGTGAATACCCCAAATGCGTCCCCGAAAATTACCCAATGTGCGGAGTAGTCGGAGCCTCCTGGATGCGAAACACGCCGCACGTTCGGTCGCTGTTCATGCCCGGTGGATACCGGGCGCATTGTCGGCGGGGGTGCCCCACACGTCGGTTTTACGTGTGGGTCTTGAATTTGATTTGTTCGTTCTCTTTTGTTCGCCGATTCACTAACTCCTTTGGAATCCGCACTTCCAGAAACACGCCTGTAAACTCCCTGGAATGAACACTTCCAAAACGTTGGACTTAAAACCCTTTAGAATGAACACTTACAGGAAAAGGGGGAGGGGGAGGGTCGGCTAACCTGCGTTTGGAGCCGAAGGAGGCCGCCAGAGCTGGCAGCGTCCAAACCCCGATAGGTGCCACGAGGTCACATCCGAAGCTGGGGTTAGCGACGGTCCGGACGCCCCCACGGGCCGGGTTAGAGACCACTCCCAGCCGCGACATCCTCTCCCGTTTTGGGTTTAATCACAGGGAAGTACTCTGCCAGCTAAGCCCTTTGGATCTGGCAGATCGACACCTAACCGGGGCCAGCTTTACAAGATTTTGACGTTTTCGCAAAAACTTTTTGTCGGTTTTAGGCATCTAATAAGAGTGATAGGTCATTCCGTTTCAATGGTTTACGGAACGTGTACCTGTCCTTCAGTGCTGGCTTTTATTTGCCTAAAGCGCTATTAGCCCAGCCCCTACAGCGTTCCCCCTGATTCTTCCCGGAACGGTAGACTTGTATCTGGAGCCTTTGACAGAAAGGAGACCGATCGCGGTGCCCAAGCTGACCCCAATCCGCTCGTACAGCGCATCGGTCCGAACTCTGTCTGCCCGGGCGGCAAGCACCGCTCGCTTGGCTTCGGTCCTAGTACTCCTCGTCGTCTGCCTGGCTGCTTCTCCCGCTTACGCGGACGTTGGCATCCTTCTCAACGAGTCTCTGGATACCAGTTTCGCCAGAATCTCTGGCTCGGGCCACAGCGCCGTCTATTTCTCGCGTATCTGTCCCGAGACGCCCGTTAAGGTGCGCCTATGCCGCCCCGACGAGCAAGGTTCGGTCATGAGCAACTACACCACTCTTGGCGAGGATCAGCCCTTCCAGTGGAACATCGTTCCCCTCTCCATCTATTTATTCGGTGTCGAAGATCCGCAAGACCGGCCGCTCTTCGGGTCGCAAAAGATCAAGCACACTCTCGAGGAAAGATATCGCACCAACTTTCTGTCCGGCTATTGCGACAGCGCTACATGCCGGACGAGCAACAAAGCCGAATGGCGCGAAATGGTTGGCGCCACTCTTGAACGCAGCCTCTACATTTTCGTCGTCGAAACGTCCATCGAGCAGGACCGCGCTCTCATCGCCGAATTCAATTCTCTCCCCAACCAGAATCACTTTAACGGCATTACGCAAAACTGTGCTACGTTCACCCGCCACATCATCAATACCTACTATCCCCATTCCACCAGGGCCGACTATCTGAATGATTTCGGCTTGATCACTCCGAAAGCCATCGCCCGTTCCTTCACCCACTACGCCGAGAAGCATCCGGAGGCGCACCTTCGCGTTCTCCATTTCGCCCAGTTGCCCGGCACCATCAAGCGCAGCACCGAGTGCCGCAACGTAACCGAGCAGTTGTACCACTCCAAAAAGCTGCTTGTTCCTATGGTCCTTTTCGCCAATCAGGGACTGCCCTTCGTGGCCGCATCTTATCTGCTTACAGGCCGCTTTAACCCAGAGCACGCCTTGGAGCACCATCCCTCCTCCGAAGCCGCGGACGTCAATGAGGAAATCAAGGATGCCAAGGCGCAGAATGATGTCTCTCGCGAAGAACAACTCGAAGCCCTGCTCAATCAGGAGAGCGCACAACTCATAGGCACCGCCGAGGAATGGAAACAATACCGCCAGGAATTTGGTTCTCTCACAAACGAAGCCATCAGCCGCGAGATTATTCCTAACGCCGATTTTCTTGGCCGTCTTTACAAGTACCTCGATCGCGCCGGTGCGCTCTCGGTCGATGCCAATGGCGCCCTTTGGTTGAATATCTCGCAAGGCGGCAAACCCGCAAAGCTTGGTCTGAGCGCCAGCAACATTCTTGCTTCCGGCACCGATTCCCAGTGGGCCTACGCTCTGACTCTCGCCCGTGCCGATCACTATCTTAAGAGCCCCAAGCACAGCCGCGAAATCATGCCGGATTTCAAAAACGACTGGGCGCTCTTGCAGGCCGCCCGCATCAATAGCTCGATTTTTGCAGCTGCCAACAACACCTTGCCCTCGGGCAGTACGCGCGCCACACCCGTCTCCTTCGGGCAGCTCCAATAACGCGTCCAATAACGCGGATCCTTAGCAAGTCCTGTGAGTACTAAGGCATTCCGTCCATTCTTTTCCTGCTCTCCGTACCATTTTCTCCCCTTCGATTTTGCGCAACTTTAGTGTTGTATGTTTCATCCATACTGATGTAGTTTCCCTGTCGCGGTGCGGCGAATGGTTCCCTCCTTCCGGGTCTTGTTGTTGATTTGCTCTTTGTTCTTCGTCTCTGGTGAGGCGAGCTCTAAAGCTACCGCTACCCCTGCAGCTGTTTCGTCTGCTCCACATGTCATCGTTATCGGTTTTGTCGGAGGATTTGTTCACCACGACGACCGCGTCCACACAGAAGTTCAGCTAATCGAGCGTCTTCGCGAAGAATACGCCTCCGCCGTTTTCGTCGAGATGTTTGAGAATCACCGCGGCAAGGACGCCCACCAGGCAGTGCTTCGTCTTTTGCATCCCAACCGCGAGGGATCTCTATCGCCCGAGGAAAAGCAGAACGCCCGCATCATTATTTTTGGCCACAGTTGGGGCGCCTCGGAAACCATCGAACTCGCCCGTCAGCTCGAAAAGGACGGCATACCGGTGGTCCTCACTATCCAAGTCGATAGCGTCTCGAAAATCGGCGAAAATGACGCGGTGATCCCTGCCAACGTCTCCCAGGCTGTCAACTTTTATCAGCTCGATGGCATGCTCCACGGCCAGCCCCAGATTCGCGCCGCCAATCCCGAGCGCACTCGCATCCTCGGCAACTTCCGATCCGACTACAAGGCGAAGCCTTTCAGTTGCGGCCAATATCCCTGGTGGGACCGCGTTTTCATGAAGCCGCACATCCAAATCGAGTGTGATCCCGCCGTTTGGAACCAGGTGGAATCGCTCATTCGCTCGAACTTGTCCCTGGAAGCGCATCTTCCGCAAGGCAGCGAAATCAATTCCCCCGCCTCGCCTCGCCTCTCAAATAGACGACCTGCGCTTAAGACTTACAGCTTCAATTTACGCGCCCGAGTAACTCAGCACTCTGTGGAGCGAAATCGAAATTAAGTTCTATGTCTCCAGCCCAATCAAGCGCATCAACTCCAGCGCATTACTTTTCTCCACCACACCCTCGCGGAGTTTGTAATCAAATCTCATCTTCCCGTCCACCACCTGATCCTCGAAATGCATGTTCCGCAAAACATTTCCCACCGTCGCCGAGATTTCCGTCAACGCCAAATCATGCGTAGTCACAATCCCAATCGCACGTCTCTTGAGCAGCGCCTGAATCAACCCTTCCGCTCCAATCCTCCGGTCTTTCGAATTCGTCCCTTCCAGCAACTCGTCAAACAAAAACACCAGCGGCACCGCTCCATTCGCCCCGTCAAACACTCTCCGGATGTGCAATATCTCCGTAAAAAAACTCGACCTGCCTTCCTGCAACGAATCAGTGCTTCGAATCCGCGTTCCAATCCTAAGCGCCGTCAAACGCAGGCGCTTCCCGCGAATCGGCGCGCCCGCCATTGCGAGGACGGTGTTAATGCCCACGGCGCGCAAAAACGTGCTCTTACCGGACATATTCGATCCGCTTACCAGCAGCACCCGCGTCTTCGCATCGAGCCGCACGCTATTCCGCACGCACTTCTCCGCCGCGATCAGCGGATGCCCCAGCTCTTCGCCGTCAAAAAATCCCACCCCCTCGGTCGCGTCAACAAATTCCGGAAACGGATCGGCGGGATGCTCGTACGAATACGCCGCCAGCGAAAGCAGCGCCTCCATCTCTCCCGTCAACTCCGCCCACCGGCGCATCTTTGGGCCCCAGCGCCTCCGCCAAGCCTCCGCGGCCATCCCGACTTGGACGCTATAAAGAAATGGCAGCTCAGCCATCTTCGCAAGCACTCCGTCGCTCGCGTCGATCCAATAAACGATGCGCGCAAATTTGCGAATTGCCCGGGAAGCCGGTTCGTTCTTCCCACTCAGTTCCGCCGCAAGCTCCTGCAATCGCGGCGCAACAAACGGCTCCCGCTCGAATCGTTCCAGAATCTCCGAAAAAAGCAGCAATCCTTCGGCATTGCAATCCACTCCCTCAATCACCGAGTGCGCTCGCCGCCGCAGCCATGCAAGGACAACCGCTTCCACCGCCATCACACTCAAAAGCGGCCACAGCATCGCCGTTTCAACGTAATAAACAATCCCCGCCGCCGCTCCCATCGCCAGCAACACCATCACGCCGCGCCACGCCCCGCTCGGCAAAATCGATTTCCCCTCCGCCCAGTCAATCAATGATTCCGGATTCAGGCGTGCCCGCAAATCCTCTCCAGTCACCGCCAAATCCTCGCGCAAATCCAGCTTCGCCCGCAGTTCCTCAATCAATTTCTGCCGCTCCAGGATCGCCGCAACCTCCGCTCCCTCGCACAACCAATTCGCCAACCGCTTCTCCCCCATCGGCAACCGCGCCGTCGAAAGCAACTCGAAAAGGCACCCCCGCCCAAAGAGATCCAAATCCTCCGCATACACATGATTCGCATCGCGAAACCGCTCTCCCGTCTGCCCGTTACCGGCCCAGCGATCCTCGATCCGCGCAATCCCCTTGCGATAAAAATCCGCCGCCGTCTCCGCCCGCCCCTTCTCCCGCAAAATCCACCCATGCCAAATCGTCAACAGCAAATAACCCGCCGCCGGCGCGGTCAACCAATAAGCCGTCACCCAATGCTTCCCCAAAACGCCCCACAGCAACAGCAATCCCGCCGCAATCACCGCCAACTTCGCGTACCCCACCTGCAGGTGTGAGCGATCCTTCTCGGCAACCGTCTTCAGATATTTTTCCAGCCGCTTTGCGTACTCAGCTTTTGGCTCAGCCACATTCCCTCTCAACACATCTCGCTACCGCAAGCCCCACATCAGGCCGCGCATCGAGTCTATCCTTATATCCCCCGTCCCAGCATCCACCCGCGGTCACCGCCGCAATCCTCCCGCCTCCCGTAGGGGCACGACACGTCGCACCCGTCTCTCATCTTGCCGCTATTTTGAAGGCGACCCTAATTTCGGAACTTCCGAGTGACATACGACAGTGGTATCCTTCCTGCGCCCATACTGGAACAAAGTTACGAAACAGTTTGTCCGATCGAACTTAAGTTGCTCCAAGCGTATCGGAGGAAACATGCGGAAGAAACTTTGCACTTATACGAGCAGCCTTGTGTTGGGTTTTCTTTTCATCCTGATCGCAACGAAAGCCTCGGCCCAAGCAACTTCCACACCAGAAGAGCGAGCGCGATGGGCTGAAATCAGCCACAAGCTCGAGAGCAATCCGCTGGACGAGAGCGTGAACAAGGATGGGGAATGGGCCTTTAACCGGCTGGGTGAAGTCCACGACATTCACGTGCCCTTGTGCGCGGCCCTTCTGGGAGAATTCAACGACCCGAGCTACAAATACAGACATCTGATTACGCGCCAATACATGCTCGCCAGCGGCGCTTTCCTCATCGAAAACCCAGATAAAGCCGGTGATGTGGCTGCCATGAACCTGGCCGCCGTAGGGAGTACGCTCAAGTTCTATAGCACCATCCTCCAACAAAGACCGGACGCGAAGTTCAAACTCCTCGACGACCTGTTAAAGAAACAGAGTCAAGGCAAGCTGGAGGATGTCCTGCGCAAGCAATGCAAGTAGGCAAAGTATTTGGGGCAGGTCGGATCCCTCGTAGCCGCGCGGCGCCTTCTCCTCGTCCTGTTCCAGTTCCTTGACGCCACTAGCTGACTCCTTCAGATTTTTATCCAGCTCCATTCCTTCGAGTACGGAACTCGGCTCATCCTGTATCCGGACTTCACTCCGGTGACAACGTGATCGCTCCAGTTGAATCCGACTCCTGCTTTCGGATCGTAAAGCCCGGGCTCTTCGGAAAAGCACATGCCCTTCTTCAACACGGTGTAGTCGCCCAGCGCCAGATACGGGGGCTGGTGTCCTTCCGAACCTTCGCCGTGTGCAGGCCGGTGGTAAATGTAGTCTTGGACCCCCTGCGCTACCTGATACTTGTGAATCTCATAGGCGACGCTCGAGCACGTCGCGCCTTCCTTCTGCAATTCCACTTGCATGTCGCACGTGTGTTGGCTCACTTCCCAGAGCTTGCGCATGTGCTCATCGAATTGGCCCGCGTTATCCGCGAGAATGTACATGCGGTAGTTTTCTCCGCCGTGCCCGCCGATGTACGCGTCGCCGTCGACCTGCATGGGCATGTTCCGCTGAATGCGGTTGAACCGCGGCTGATTCGGGTGCGGATAGGCGCAAAGGCGCCCAACGCGGCAGTCAATTTCGACGCTTGCCGCGACGCCATGGTGTGGCAAGCCGCCGGCAAGGTCCAAATCCGTGAGCAGCACGTTGTTAATCCAGAAGGTGCTTGCGAACGCCACTTCGTAATCCGTCACATCGGTTCCGTATGTGAGGATGTAATCACGCGCATAAGCGTGAGCGCGGTCAAAATAGGTGTACGCACGCCGCGTCAGAGCAAGTTCCTCCGGCGTCTTCACTTCCCGCATGTCCAACAGCGTGTCGCTGACGTCCACCCATTTTATTTTCGGCAGAACTTTCTTGGCTGTTGCCAGCTCATCCGCGTAGAGTTTGCCGTCGATTCCAATTTTATTTCCTTGCACGCCTTTCGCATTGATACCCTCAAGAAGCATTTGGAACAAATCCACCGTCTTCCCTTGCACGACTTTCCCTTGTTCCGGAAATCCTCCCTCGGCGTGCTTCGTGTCGAAATACTCCCAGCCGCCACCAAACCACCAGCCTTTCACCAAATCGCGGTCCAGCGCCGGGTAGAGATACCAGGGATCCGCATCATCTTTATTCATAAAGACACACTGAGGGCGCTCCGTGTGCGTGTGCCAGTAGCCTGTCAAATAAATAATGTTGAGCTGATCGCGCGCCACAAACGCATGAATATCTTTTTGCGCGAGCAGCTCCTTGAAGCGCGCAACCGTCTGCTTGTTCCAATCCAGCGGCAACCGGTCAGCTTTCGCCGGTTCCGGAGGGCCTTCCTCGCCCGGCGCCGGGCCGAGAAGCAGTTTTTCGCTGGCGCCGGAGCTTCGGCTCTTTACGATTTCCGCAAGCGAACCGCCCGCCCCTTGCGTTTGCATTCCATCGATCTTGTCCATGCGGCGAAACAAACCGCCTCCCAGCAACGCAAGACTCCCGCCCGTCAAAATGTCCCGGCGATTCCGATTCATCTCTCCTCCATGTATCTATGCGCATAGCAAACGAGTCCGTCCGATCTCAACGCCTTTTTATTCGTTCAAGAGTTCCGAGCGTCCGAAGCTATTGCTGTTCGGCGACTTCTTTCCATTCGCGCTCGCCACGTTCGAGCAGAGCGGGCAAGTCTTCGCGCAACAAAAAGCGTTCGTGGATCAATTTCATCGCCGCCTCCGCGAATTTCCCCATGTACTCGTCGCGCGAAGCGTAGCGTTCGGCAACGGAAAGCCGGGGATCGCCGGATTTTTCGCGTTCGGCCGCAGTCTTCGCGAAAGGAATGAAAGAGCCGTAAAAACTAAGACGCAGATCGCCGGCACCAATAGTTGGATCGCGCAGATTCCATCCGGTGTAAGTTGCCAGCGGGACTTGCAATTCCGGCAAGCTCACACCGCCCCTATCGTTGCCATCGGCGTCCGTTTGCGGGACCAGCACCTGGAACGCCTTGCCGACTCTAGGAGGTTCAAGACTAACGAGCCCTTCTTTCCATTGCGGCCCGAAATCCAGATGGAACGCGAGGTTGAATTCATGCGGCTGGTTGACGCCGGGAATTTTGGGGAAGGCCCACTTATTCAGCGGCACGAGCGTAGCGTCCGAAATTTTCGGATAAGTGCTGGCTGGTGGCGGCGTGCCGTCTTTCACCCATTGATCCATGTCCGTAATCAGCGCGCGCCAGTACCACTGAATGGGATTTGGATTGTAGCGCTGCTGCGCGTTGGAGTCCGGCGAGCCGGGATTGCTCTTCTGCGGAGGAAAGGGCGCGGAAAAATGCTGTAACCCCGCAAGCAAATAGACGCGAGCATTGTCCCCGATTTTCGCGTCGCTCAAACCGTCTGGCGAAGTATGAATCAAAGACGCAGCGCGGCCCCAATATTCATACGAAGTGTTGGTAAAGAATATTTTCGGAGCGGTCCTGGATTTGTTCGTGGCGTCAAGCAGGCCGGCAATCTCGCCGCTTTCGGAATCGGTCTCCGGCAGATCAGTGAATGGGAAAAGGTCAGTGGGAAAGAAAATGCTAGAGAGCGGCTGAGCATCGCGCGATGGCTGGGCAAATCGATGATTGAAGCTGCCTCGGCCCGCGCCGGCAACGTGAGCGATGACACCGTCCATCACTTGCCGGCCTTGTTCGTCGGCGTTGAAGTCCTGGTAGAGAAAATGGCGGAGAAAGCGCCCGCTCTGCGAAATTCCGACGGCGTAGACACGATGAACGGGAGCGGTGGATTGCGGATCGTATTTCAAGTAGGAAAGGAAATCGCGGACAGCGGCAAGACCGAGGCCAACAACGACGGGATCTTTTGCTTCGTAGACGACCTCATAGATTTTGCCGGACTGAAATCCGCCGTCCAGGTGAATGAAGTGAGGATCGGCCGCAAGTGTGCCGTCCGCGGCGTGGGCAAAACTCCACTGGTTGCGAGGAATCGTTTGCCGGGGCCCTTCTGGCGTGTCGCGCACCGTCAGAACATTTTTTGCACTGGCCGGATTGTCGACGGGATAGCTTTTGCCACCGGTAGGTCCGAGGAGAGAATGGCCGAGCGGCATATCTTCCACTTTTTGCGCTGGCGTAAAGTCCGAACGCACCAAGCCATGGATTTCTTTTCCGCCCGCATCGTGGGCTACCGGAGCAAAGAGCCGAAGGTTTTCGCCGCGGTCGGCGACGTCAAATTCCCAGCCGACCCAGGCAACGGAGTAGCCCTGGCGCATCAGAAATCCGTCGCCATATTCGCCTTCCGGAGTAGAAGGGCTATAGCCGTTCACGAGGCGCAGAATTCCTTTTCCGCCGCGATTAGAAACCTCGAAAAGGACGGCGTTGTTTCCTTTGTTCATGTCTTTGGGTTTCAGGAGATAGAGGTCGGCGGAAAATTCAACTTCACCCTGCGCATTGCGGGGCGCTTTAGCGAGATCGACGATCAACCGGTTGTGAAGGCTTTCAGGATTCACCGCGAAATAGACGCGCCCGACAATTTTCTCGTAGGCTCCGGCCAATCCGAACGCGCGGCCATCCAGAACGTCGGTGCGGGAAATAATCTCAACGCGAGTTACATGCGCGCTGGCGCCAACGGAAGAGAAGAGAATAAGGACAAGCGAAAGAGTCCAAGCGAAACGAGCGCGCAAAAGATGCATGAGCAGCCTCCAAAGAGAGCACAGCTTACATCATTGTTTGCCGAAACCAATTCCGCTGATGCAGATTTTGTACATCGGGGTGCGATCGAATTTCAGACGCACGATGCTGAGTTTGGCAGGGTCGAATCGCTTGGGGGTGTCCATAGACTGAAAATCGGAGAGCGGAGCACGAACGGATTGGAAGACCGCCTCCCAATCCTGATTGTAGGCGGCGTCGTCCAGCCGCCCGAGCTTTGTAAACTTTTCCTTGAAAGGCGGCGGAATGGAGATGAAGCGGCTTACGGGAGCGCTGGCGGTCACTCCGTCGGTAGTCACGAGTTCGATCGTGAAGTCGGGCGATTCGCGATCTTTCTTTTTAGATTTGTCTTCTTCCTTTTTCTTTTCCTCGGCTTTTTTCTTTTCTTTTTCGTCGCCTTTTTTCTTGCCGGGAAGCGAAACATCTTCGTCCATGGGCGCGACGGAAAATTCAAGAGTCGAGTTCGCGGACAAATGCCAATTCGCCGCGGCGCTGGCTGGCAAAGTGAGAGTGTAGCTCGCGGCAGGAGCGTCTTTAGCGCGGTTCCAACCCAGAAAGACGCCGTTGTAGCCGCGATCGCCGTCGCGAAACGGAATTTTGCCTTCGTTCCAGACGGAAAGATTCTCACCTTCGATGTGCCCGCCGGGAGCGCTGGTCGTGGTGAGATCGGCGTCTTCGTCGAACGATGCGAGAGGAATGTAGCTGGCGTCCTGATAGCGGTTGAAATACAGCGTGTCCGGTAACCACGCGCGAGCGACGCGCCAGTCTTCAAACAAGGGAACGTATTCGCGATGATCTTTGAGAGTGGCCTCGAGGAACGCGGAGATGTAAGTCTTCGAGATGCGGCGCTGCTCGTCAGCAGGCATCAACGGTTTGAGATTCAGAAGCCAGCCGAGCGGCTTGCCAGCATCATCGTTGCCCCAAACGGTGTTGAACTGGCCATGATTGGCGCGGTAAGCGTAAATCTCAGCTTTGAACCACGGCCCGGGCTGCGTGTAGCGGACGTGATCCCATTGCCGGCTGCCATCGAAGGAAGAAACATCCATGTCATGCGCGCCTTGCAGCGTGAGATAGCTCACGTCTTCGATCCAGCGAGGTTGTCCCGCGGGTTTGTACTGGCCGTCAGCGGGCGCGATGGCGACGACGGCTTTGATCGAAAAGCCGTAATCGAATTTTATGTTGGCGTCTTCTGGAGCGTACTTCATGCGATTGAAAGCGGCGGCAGTGGCCGCGGCTTCGCCGCCGCGCGAATGGCCCATCAAGGCGATGCGCGACATGTCCACTTTGCCACGGAATGGATTACCGTCGGTTTGATTCCATTCCTTCCAAAGTTTCAAGTGTTCGAGGAGCATCCAGCCGCGAACGGCTTGTTGCTTGGGCGGGTCGTGAAACAAGCCGCTGTTCAGAAAGTTCTCGTCGATGGAAGCGAGGATGATGCCGCGGCTGGCGAGCAATTCGCCAAGATACTCATAGCCGGGGTCGGAAAAAGCGGCCATGTTGTGATTGCCATGCACGATAAGAGCGAGCGGAAATGGGCCGGGCCCGTCGGGATACCAGACCCGCGCGTTCAGCGGAAGTTTATCTACATCGAAGCCCCAATATTTTTTGCGCGACCAGCGCTTCCAGCCTTCGAAATCCTTGAAGAAGTCGGAGGAGTCCACGGTGCGGGTTTTGAGGGCCACGCTGGAACCATATTCGGGACGGCGGATGTCGTTGCCCACGCCGTAGAAAAGTTTCAGTACATGGAACGGCCCGGGGGCGGAGGGATCAGGAGCCGCCAATTTCGCGGGCATGGAGTCGGCAGGTGGTTTCCAGGAGATGAGCTTATCCATCGAGCCTGCGTGAGCCAGGAGCCAGACGAAATAGACATTGCCAGCCAGAGCGAGCAGGAAAAGGATCCCAACGACAATTTTCTTGCTAAGCGCGGCTTGGCCAAAATTGCCCCAGAAGAAAGTGGCGATGGTGGCGCCAAGAAATCCAGCAGCGAGGCCCATGAAAATCGCCATGAAAATGCCCAATTGCGGAGGACCCCACAGCGTCATCACAATCATGCAGGAGCCAACGATGACTCCCGTTGCGAAGCGTGGCAATTTTCGGAAAATGCTGAGGAGCAGCACAACGAGAAGCGCGACCAAGGGAATAAGGATGGCTGCGAAAAGGATGCAAAATGCGAAATCAAAGAGGTAGCCGAAGCCCGTTTGGATGTAGAGACCGCCGATGATGACGGAGACCACGGCTGCACCGAGCGTGCCCCAAACGGCGCCGCGGCGCGCTTCGCGACCGGGACGAATCGCTTCCCATTGGTGGGAGGACCAATCGCGCAGTCTGCGCCACAGAGACTTTTTGCCGGGCTGCGGCGGAGTGCCGGTTGACGGCGATGCTGGTATCGAGGCGGCGAGTTCGTCAGTTTCCATGTGTCGCTCCCGAGGTGTGGGTTAGGAGTTGCGAGCCGACGGCATTGTACATGGAGTTGGCTGTCTAGCGCCGTTCAGGCGTAACTCCAACGATTAGACTGCGCTGCGAGGCGGAGGTCTTATGCGCGATCTGGAAGGGTTTAGCTTTACTGGGCGATGCAAGAGCTAACTTCCTGCGTGATCTAGCGCTCTCTTACTGATCGTGGGACATGCCGGCCATGTGATGAGCTGCTGGCTTACGGCGCAGCGCGGCCATTACGGCGTCATCCGCGGGCACGAAATAGCCGACGACGATGCCCATGGCGCCGTCGCGAAGGAGTTTTCCAGTTGTGTTGTCGTAGGTAGCGGAGATTTTGAGAACGTCACCGGCAGCGAACTTATAGCCGCCACGATCGAGGAACAGCACCGTGGGCATACTGAGAAGTTCGCCGTGATCGTCTACTTTTGCGTCGAGAGTTGCGACGGTTTCTTTGCGCGTGGCGTCTTCGAGGACGAGTTGTTTGGCGTAATCGTGCATGTGGCCGCCAACGCCTAGAAGGACGCCGTTGTATTTCACTATGACCGTTCCGTTTTGTGCGCTATTCCCGGCGGGCAAGTCATAGCCGGAGTTGCCACAGGATTTCACGTCCATCCAGGTTGGATAGACGCTTTTTATTTTTGCGCCCGCGCCAACATCCTGATAGGGAATGGTCACTTCGAGATAGGCGTTTTCGTAGGAAGTGTCCGTGGGGTTGTGGACCATGGTTTCGACGCGGATTTTGTCGCCCATTTGGACGCGATAGCCGTAGCCGGGGATTTCCGCCCAATGGGTGAGCTCGCCTCCGGCGCCGAAAATGTGCTCCTCTTTGTTGGGACAGAGAAAATCGGAACGGTTTTCATTCCAGAAAGCGGTGTGATGGAGGACGCGGCCGGGGACGGTGTTGCCGTTGGCATCAACCAGCTTTGGAGAATAGGCGAGGAGCCAGCCGTCGATGGGAATTTGCCATTCGAGGTCGGGAGGCTGCGGCATTTTCATGTGGCTGGTGTGCGCTGGGAGGTTCATCGGGCCGATACGTACGATGATGGTGTGGCCATCGATTTTTTGTTCGAGCTTCACGCCTTTGGCCATCGCATGATGCATGCCGCCTTGCATGAATCCGCCGTGCTGCAGGTGGTCCATGTCGTGGGGAGCATCGGCGGGTTTGTCCTGGGCGAAGAGCGAGGTGGCGATGAACAAATTGGCGAAGAAGAGAATTATTTTTTTCATGGGCTTACCCTCTTGCGGTGGGAGGGAACCGCACTTCTTTATGATAGCGCCAACTCGTTTATCGCGGCGGTCGCATGTGGGCTGAGTTGCGATGATGGAATTCTCCTGAGGAAGAGATAGAATGCCGGGCCATGCAGCTTGCTGACTCTATCCGCGCTGCTCTTCTGATTGGCGCATTGTTGTTTTTCGTATCTGAAGCGGGTGCGCAAAAACCATCGCCCAATGATCTCATTGTCATCAACAACGTGAGTGTTGTCGATGTTCGCGGCGGCGCGGTCTTGGCGGATCAGACAGTTATTCTCGAGCGGAACCGTATCGCGTCGGTTGGACCGAGCAAGTCGGCGAAGTATCCGAGGAACGCGCCGAGCGTGAATGGGCACGGATACTTTCTGATCCCCGGGCTTTGGGACATGCACGTGCACCTCGTGTTCGGCGATTGGTTTCCGGGCGCACAGGACGTTACGCTGCCGTTGTTGATCGCGAATGGGGTGACTGGCGTGCGCGATATGGGCAGCGAACTGGAAATTGTTCAGAATTGGAGGAACGAAATCGAAGCCGGACGCTTGCTGGGGCCGAGAATTTTCACGTCGGGGCCGATGCTGGATGGTCCCAAGCCGCGCTTCCCAAGTTCGATTGCGATTACGACGGCGGAGGACGGGCGGCGCGCCGTTGACACGTTGAAGCAGAGCGGAGCGGACTTCATCAAGCTGCAGTCGCTGATTCCGCGCGAGGCTGTGTTTGCGATCGCGGAGGAAGCGAAGAAGCAAGAGATTGCGTTTGAGGGGCACGTTCCGGACTCGGTGCGGGCGAGCGAAATGTCGGAAGCGGGGATGAGGAGTTTCGAGCACTTGATCGGGATATTTGAGGGCAGCTCTCCGAGCGAAGACGACTTCTTGAAAGGCGGAAAAACGGAAGGGCGATTCCTCGCGTCCTACGATCCAGCGCGGGCCGCTACACTCGCGGAGTTGCTTGCGAAAAATCAGACCTGGCAGTGTCCCACGCTGGTTTGGGAACGCGGTGGCAACTTGATGGATGTTACAGATTTTGCGAAAGACGGGCGCGCGAAGTATGTGCCTGCATCGTGGAAAACTAAAACGTGGAAGCGGTTCACGGACGAAATTATGAAAGGGTACGGCACGGACGATATCGAGGTGCGAAAGAAGTTCATCGAGAAAGAACTGGAAGTCGTACGGCTGCTCCATAAGGCGGGAGTGCCATTTCTTGCGGGAACGGACACACCGCCGGGCGTGTACGTTTTTCCGGGATTCAGCCTGCACGAAGAGCTGCAGCGATTCGTAACGGCGGGATTCACGCCGCTCGAGGCGCTGCAGACCGCGACGCTGAATCCAGCGCGTTTCTTGGGGATGGAGGAGCAAATTGGAACGATTGAAAAGGGGAAGCTGGCCGACCTTGTGCTATTGAATGCCAATCCGCTGCAGGATATTTCGAATACGCAGAAAATTGCGGCGGTGATCGTCAACGGAAATTATTATTCAGGGAAAGATTTGGACAAGATGCTTGCGGGTGTTGAGGCGGCTGCGCGGCGAATCAACTAGACGGCGTTTTGTGTCATAAAACTGCAATTGAGTTATTGTTTTCAAAAATGCGAGGGTTCGGTGATTTGGAAAGTCGATCGAAGGGCGATGTGGTTAGCAGGGATTATTGTGGCGATGTCTACGTGTTCGATTGTTGCGTTATCTGAAGTGAAGAAAGAAACAGAGATGAACCCGAAAGCTGTCCAGCAAGAGGGATTTACAGTGGTTGGCATTGCGGTGCGGACGAGCAATGCGGAGCAAACAACAGCGGCGCGGCCGATCGGCAAGCAATGGGAGCGGCTATTTAAGGAAGGAGTGCTCGCGGCGATTCCGAACAAGGCGGACGGCAATATTCTGGCGGTGTACTCGGAGTATGCGAGCGACAAAGATGGGGAGTACACGTACCTGCTGGGCGCGCGCGTTACGAAAGTGGAAAAGTTGCCGGACGGAATGACCGTGAAGAATGTGCCGGCGGGACGATACGCGGTGTTCACTTCGGAGCGCGGCCCAGTGCAAAAAGTCGTTGTGGAGATGTGGCGCCGAGTTTGGGAGACTCCAAAGAACGCGTTGGGCGGGGACCGGTCTTACAGAGTGGACTTCGAGCTCTACGATCAGCGGGCGCAAAATCCAGCGGACGCCGTGGTGGATTTGTATGTGGCGGTGCGGTAGGCGCGTCGCTATTCGTTAGAGTTGCATTTGCGCGTGAGGCTGCTGAGCGGCTAGAAATTGCAGAATGGCCTGATGGGCGGCAGCGGGTTGGTCGGTCTCAAAAATGTGGCTGGCGTGAGGGATCAGGACGAGTTTAGCCGCTGGAATTTTTCCCGCGATTAAGCGGGCGTTCGCAGATGGAACAAGGCGGTCGGTTTCGCCGTGAATGACGAGAGTGGGGGCGGTGATTTGCTCGATACGGCTGTATGCTTCCCAGCCGAAGATCCCCTGTAGCTGACCCATATAGCCTTGTGCCGTAGGATACCACTTCATGCGAATGGCCATGTCTTCGTCAATGCGCTCGCGGGGCGTGGCGGAATCATAAATGAAGGGGATGATGGTTTCCTTGGCTTGTTCGGGAGTGACGTCGCGGCGAAGAAGTGCTTGCAACGCTTCGGGTTCGGCTTGCACGGCATGGGGACCACCAGCCGCGGTGCAACCCAGGATCAGAGAGCGCACGCGATTCGGATATTGAAGCGCAAACTCCTGCGCAATCATGCCCCCCATGGAGGCGCCGAACACATGTGCACTCTCGACGCCAGCGGCATCCAGGACGGCAGCCGCATCGGAAGCCATCAACGCTATGGAATAGACACCGGGAGGCGCATCGCTTTGGCCAACGCCGCGATTATCGAGAGCGATCGTACGATATCGTTGCGCGAGGACGGGGCGACTGCGGTGCCACATATAGGAGGGATAGCTGAGGCCCATGATGAGAAGCAGAGGTTCTCCGGAACCTTGTTCGTCCCAATAGATTTTGGCGCCTTTATTTTCAACGAAGGACACCGGGCCTCCCGTGACGACAAGCGGTTTCCGTCAAGAGACCGCGAAGAAGCAATGTAGAACGCAATAGTCGCACACAGATGAATGTGACTAATGCGACGGGCATTGTATATAATCCAGCGCACTATGCCAAATCAAGAAACGCTGTATCAAGTCGCCGATCGCGTCGCCACTATCACACTCAACCGGCCCGACAAACTAAACGCCTGGACGGCGGTAATGGAACGCGAGGTGCGCGCCGCCATGGGAGAAGCGGAAAAGGATGAAAACGTTCGCGTCATCGTCTTGACCGGCGCGGGGCGCGGGTTCTGCGCGGGCGCGGATATGTCTCTTCTGGGCACTGTAGCAGAGAAGGGGCTCGACGAGGCGAGACGAACACAAGCAGTACAAACTGCGGCGAAGAGCGAAGGATCGCGACGTGATTTTCAGAAAAAGTATTCGTATTTTCCAGCACTAACAAAACCGGTGATTGCGGCCATAAACGGCCCGGTAGTGGGTTTGGGATTGGTGATTGCATTGTATTGTGATTTACGTCTTGCTTCGGATGCGGCGCGGTTCGGCACGGCTTTTGCGCAGCGGGGATTGATTGCCGAATACGGGATGGCCTGGATGTTGCCGCGCCTCGTGGGACACGCCAACGCGCTGGACCTGCTGTTCAGCGCCAGGATGATTGATGCAGCGGAAGCGCTGAGAATGGGATTGGTGAATCAGGTTTATTCCCGAGAATCGTTTCTCGAGGAAGTCCGGAAAAATGCAGCGTACCTAGCGTCGAATGTTAGCCCGCGGTCGTTGCGCGTGATCAAACGACAAGTGTATGAGGCCATGTTTCAAGCATTGGCGGAATCGTTTGAAACGTCCGAGCAAGAAATGCTGGCAAGCCTGGAGTGCGAAGACTTCAAAGAAGGTGTGGCGCACTTTGTCGAAAAACGTTCCCCGATTTTCACCGGGAAATAGCGAGGGGCGTCGACGAACTCGCGACTACGACGGCTTCTCTCCTGGAAGGTCTTCTCTCGATTGGTGAACGTGATTTACGCACTTTTCGCAGAAATGGTGGCGGAGTCAATCACGGTGCACGCGATGCGCTCGCGGTGAAATGTAGCGTCGCCGAAGGCCGTTTCCGAGGCTTTCGCGCGGCGGTAGTAGAGGTGAACATCATTTTCCCAAGTGAAGCCCATGCCGCCGTGGATTTGTATGCCGCGGTTGCCGACGGTACGGGCGGCATCGCTGGCGTACATTTTGGCGATGGAAACGGCGGCGGATGCGTCGGGCGAGTTTTCTTCCAGGGCCCAGCCGGCGTAATAGACAGCGGAGCGGGAGCTTTCGGTTTCGAGGTACATGTCGGCACACTGGTGCTGAACGGCCTGGAACATTCCGATGGGTTTGCCGAATTGTTTCCGGGTCTTGGCGTATTCGACGGTGATGTCCAGGGTGCGCTGCATCCCGCCGACTAGCTCTGCGGCGAGAGCGGCGGTGGCGATATCGAAGGCGCGCGAGAGGCCGGAGTTGACGGCGATTTTTTCAGCTGGCGTATCGCTGAATTCGACGACGTAGAGTTTTCGCGTGAGGTCCATTCCGTGCATAGGCGATATTTTTAGGCCGCGGGCCCTGGAGTTCACGACGAAGACGCCGTCGCGCGCTACCACGATGAGAAAGTCGGCGATGGCGGCATCCGGGACAAAGAATTTTTCGCCGGTGAGTTTTCCGCTGGTGGCGTTCATTTCGATGGACTTCAGGTCCCAATTGGCGCTGTCTTCGACGAGGGCGACGGTAGCGCGAACTTCACCGCGGCAGATGGGCGCGAGGTATTGTTTCTTATGCGCGGGAGTGGCCACGGCGTCCAAAACCGATCCAGCAAGAACGACGGTCGAGAAAAACGGGCCGGGCAAGAGCGCGCGGCCAGCTTCTTCCATCAGAAGCATGAGCTCGATTTTTCCGAGGCCGACTCCACCGTACTCTTCCGGAAAAATAATGCCCGTGTAACCCTGCTCGGTCAGCTTCGACCAGAGATCGGCGTCGTAGGCGGTATTTGTTTCGATGAGTCGCCGCACTTCGGCGCTGGGGCATTCCCCGGCGAAAAACTTGCGCGCGCTGTCTTTTAGAAATTCCTGGCTTTCACTCAAACCGAATTGCATGGCGTATCCCCTTCGCGACTCCTTGGGTTAGTGGCTTCATGGATTAGTAGCTTCTGGGCAGGCCGAGAACGAAATGCCCGATGATATTGCGCTGCACCTCGGATGTCCCTGCCTCGATCGTGTTCCCTCGGGTGCGGAGATAGGCGTACGACCACAGTCCCTTGTCGATTGCGTGCGGATCGCCTCCGAGGAGTTGGCCGTAGGAGCCGAGGATTTCCTGGGCGATTTGCTGCAGGCGCTGGTTCAGCTCGCTCCAGAAAATTTTCTGGATCGAGCCTTCAGGGCCCGGAACTCCCGTTGCGGTGATGCGGCTGAAGGCGCGCATCTGGTTGAAGCGCATGATTTCGATTTCGGCGCAGCATTGCGCCAACTTCTGGCGGATGAGGGGATCTTCGGCGGCTGGGCGGCCATTGCGAGGGGTGGTGCGCGCGAGCTCGATGAGGCGTGTGATGTAGCGCTTGAAAATAAGATGCAGGCGCGCGCCGTAAGAACCGCGCTCGTACATCAGAGTGCTCATCGCCACGTTCCAGCCGTCATTTACTTTGCCGAGGATATTTTCGGCGGGAACTCGAACATCGCGAAAAAACAGCTCGTTGAATTCGGATTCGCCGGTCATTTGACGGAGGGGACGCACTTCGACACCCGGCGATTTCATGTCCACGAGCAGAACGGTGAGCCCTTTGTGTTTGGCGGCGGTGGCGTCGGTGCGCACGACGAGTTCGCACCAATCGCCGACCCACCCGTAACTGGTCCAGACTTTTTGCCCGTTCACGATGTAGTGATCGCCGTCGAGACGCGCTTCGGTTTGCAGACCGGCGAGATCGGAGCCGGCGTTAGGTTCGGAGAATCCCTGGCACCAGATTTCCTCAGCGCTCAGAATTTTCGGAATGTAGCGCTTCTTCTGCGCTTCGGTTCCGCAGGCAATGATGGTGGGGCCGATGAGGCCGAGGCCGAGCGAGTTGGCCATCGGCGGCGCTTCGACGCGCGCCATTTCTTCCCAAAATATGGCTTGCTGCATCAGCGTGGCGCTGCGGCCGCCGTACTCCTTGGGCCAGGAAACCGCGGCCCAGCGGCCTTCCTGGAGTTTTCGTTGCCAGGAGCGAAGATAGGGGAAAGATTCCTCCATGGGCTTTTCGCGCCACTCGTCCCAGTCCTTGGGGACATGGGAAGCGAGCCAGCTGCGGAGTTCGTCGCGAAAAGCCAACTCCTCGGCGGTCAGATTTAGATCCATGAATTTGACTCCTTGATTTTGCCAGGCGCGAACCGGGTGCCGCGCGGCTTACGGCTTTACGAGACTCCGGCGGACGCTGGTTCGCGGCGAGTGTTTATATCATATGTTAGAAACTAACGCTATTGTCGACGGGCGTTCCTCCGCTGGGAGGCACGTCTTCCGCGGCGGCATTCCAGCAAATGCCGCCGCGAGCCGACCGCGCTTGCTAATTAAAACGTGAAGCGCAGACCCAGCTGAATTTCACGCTTGGGAAAAGCGGAAGTAAAGCCAAGCGGCTGGCTCGGAGAGAGCGCTGCGCTCCCGTGAACGTCAAAACTGGTGTTACCAGTGGCGCAGGTACCGGCGACCGGGCAAACAGCTGGCCCTGTTTGAATGCCAAAGAGCGGATTCACCACGTTGTTCACGCTTGCGAAGTTGGTATGGTTGGCGATGTTGAAGCCCTCTGCTGTAAATTGCACTCTGGCCTTTTCGCCAAGTTTATGTTGCCAGCTCAGGCGCATGTCGAAATTGGTGTAACTCGGGCCAAGTCCAGTGTCGCGGCCGGCGCCGATGGGGCGTTCGTTCGTGGTGTGATTGTTGCCGTTCACTTCGCCCCCCGCCAGCAAGTTGAACGGATGCCCGCTGTTGTAGGTAAAAATGGGGGCCAACTGAAAACCGGCAAGGATAGGATTCGTCCAAGGGCTTTCAATTACGCCGGCTATCACGACCTTATGACGCTGATCGAATTCGGAAAGTCCGCGGTCGGCGCCCAGGTTGGTCGGATCTTGCGGGCCATAATCACTGTTAAAATCAGTACCCGTGTCGAATCCTTTGCTATAGGTGTAATTGCCTAGCACGGAAAAATGATTGCTGAAGCGCTTCTTGATTTCTAGGATTCCGCCTTGGTAAAGGGCGGAACCAACGGAAGCGTATTCGTTGTTTTGCACGATAAACGGATTCACAAAGCACTTGAAAGGATTGGCGCATGGCGAGACTCCCCCGGGGAACTCCGTGCCGCCCAGCGGATCTGGGTCGCCCGCGGTGCCCGCGCTGGGATTCCAGTTCCGGTAGGAGACAGTTTTCCCGTTAGCCAGCGGAATGGTGCTAAGTGGCGCTGGCAGCAGATTGGTGTCAATGGCGGTAGGGAGGCCGATGGTATGAGAGTAGATGTAACTGGCGGAGATAGAGAGTCCCGGAACAATCTCGCGCTCAATTCCAAACTCGGCCTGCTGCGAATAGGGAGGTCTAAAATTAGGCTGGTCGACGAAAACCACTTGAAGCGGACCAAGGGGACCCCTATTGGCGACATTCAATCCCAGCCCAGGCTGGGCAAGCAAGGCAGGCGTAATGCAAGCGCTGCTCCCCGGAGGCGGTGTCGTACAAGAGATCGCCCCCTCAGCAAATAGCGTCTGGAAGACTCCCGGGGCACTCAGATTTGCGGCGCCGCCGGGGACTCCCTGGATTGGAACGATGTAAATAGAGATTTCGCGATTGCAGGGACTGCTTCCGTTACCCGGGAAAATGGTGCCGGGGAAACCGGAAAATCCGCAAATGGCGTCCAGGTTGTTCACTTGCCCCGCATTCGTCGAGTTTCCCACCGAACTGTTGTTTGCGTTCCGAACTCCGAGGGAGTAATCCACAGACGTAATCTGGTCGTAGATCGGTGCGTAGAAGATCCCATACCCGCCACGAATGACCGTCTTGTGGTTGCCGAACGGATCCCAGGCGAAAGAGACTCGAGGACCAAAATCTTTTTTATACGTATTCAAGGGAGCGTACTGCGTGTCAAGTTCATAGCGAAGACCCAGATTCACAGTCAGATTGGGCCGGATCTGCCAGGTATCCTGAAAGTAGCCCGCAGTAAACGGCCTTGTGTAATACGGGTAAACTGGATTGCCGAAGCCCTGCTGGAAAACCACCGGAATGCCAAACGAAGCTGACTGCAGCGAAGTTATGCTCGCTCCTCCAGTCAAGAGTCCACAAGGATTCGGGGTTGTGGCAGTGGCTGAGGGCGCTAAGCACGGACTAATCACACCTCCTGGCAAGGAACTAAAGACGAAACGCCCCGGGAAGAACGTGTGCGATTCCGTATGGTTGCCGCGAAGCAGCTCGGAACCCCCGAATTTGAGAGTATGGTGCCCGCGAACCAGCGTGAAGTTGTCCGCGATTTCATATCGGCGCGTAATACTGGATTCTGGCAAAAAGATGTTCGTTCCCAAATTATTCACAAAGCCGGGGATTTGCAGTCCGGCTTCCCCAGGTTCGTTCGGAATGACCCCGGTGTTGTAGTAGTCAAATTGCAACCGGAGTTCGTTCTGAGCGGTGGGGCTGAACTGATGATAAAAAGCGGCTAAAAGGTTGTCGTCATAGGCGCGAACAGCACTGCCCGCCGAAAAGCCCGTGAGCGATTGCACGTCGGGATTTTCCTCGCGATCATGCCCATACCTGTAAGTGAGGCTTATCTGGTTCGCATCGCTGAATCGGTGATCGAACCTCCCAGAAGCCAGATATTCTCGAGTGTTGTAAGGGAATAGTCCGCCGTTGGATTCCAGCGCGCTGACGAGGAATCCGTTGAGTGCCGCTTGACCTTTACTTACGAACGGATTTGAACCTGGATTCGGATTAACGGTCAAAATGCTTTGCAGACCGAAGGCGCACGTTTGCGCGGGCAGGGATTGGCCAGGGAAACAGGGGACCATCGGATTGCCCGCTTCGGCTGCCAATCCGCCGAAAATCGTATCCTGTGATCCCGTCGGCCTGAGAAGACTCGTGCTGGTCAGGATCGGAACGGAATTCTGCGCGTTTTGGAGCAACCCTTCGAAGGAAACGAACAGAAAGGACTTGTCTCTCTTGATCGGGAAGCCCGCCGTACCGCCAAACTGATAGCGGGTCAAGGAATTCTTAGTCGGCGAGCTATTGCTGTCCGGCTGCGTCGGATTGAAAATCGCACCCGGCGCCAGCGCCTGTGTACGGGCAAACGGGTCAGCCGCGTCCAGGCCGTCGTTGCGGAAGTAGCTGTAAAGGGTGCCGTGCAGCTCGTTCGTCCCGGATTTGGAGACGATGTTAATCGTTGCGCCGCTCGCGCCGCCGAGCTCCGCCGTGTAATTGCTGCGGTTGACTTGAAACTCCTGGACAGCATCCTGGCTGAGTGTGAGACGCACTCCGCCCGCGTCATCATTGGCTTCCCCGCCGTCAACGGTGATGCTGTTGCCGCGGCCATTGCTGCCGTAGAACGAAAGGCCGCTCTGCGGGGTTGATTTCACTCGAAAATCCTGGTCCGAAGCCAGCCGCGTGGAATTCGAAACTCCCGGAGTCAAGAGCGTGAAAGTCAGATAGTCGCGCCGATCGATCGGGAGGTTGGCGATATCATCCTGTGTCAGCGTATCCGCCTGACTCCCTCTCTCGGTTTCCACCACCGGCAACTCGCTCGTCACTTCCACGTGGGCTGTAGCCGACGCCAACTGCAAGTGGAAGTCCAAAATGAGAGTCTGTCCAACGTTGACAACTACCTCCTTACGAATCTCCTTCTGAAAGCCAGCGGTTTCCACGGTCACGCTATAGGAGGATGGCGGTAGCCCCGTTATGCGATATTCGCCATCGCTCTCCGTGACCACGGCGCGCCGGACTCCTTTTTCCGAGTCTTCGACCGTCACGGCGGCTTTCGGAACTGTCCCCCCAGTGGGGTCCGTCACCGTCCCACGTATCTCTCCCGATGTACCCGTGCCTTGGGCGTGTGCTGCGTTGTTTGCAGGCAGCATGCATGCCAACGAAAGGAATGCGCCAGCAAGTAGAGTTGCCCTCATAAGTCCTCCTGGTTGAACGTTCGGATCACAGAGCTTTTGCTCCATGGGACCAATCACACTCTGTTCCCTGCACCGAATGCCCTTCTGAGACTGCCACGCCCACTCTTCCCGGACCCGCTGCCGGTTAATTCCAAGGTTGGAGACTTGCATGGAGGTACTGCAGGAGACTGTACGTCATCCTTCAGGAATTCGCGGACCCCATGCCCCCGACGGATGCATCCAAAATTATGATTGTCCGTATCACATAATATTGACTAACGTCAAGACGAATCCTCAGGCATTCAGCAAGGGGGAAGAAGCCAGGCCATAGCTTGGACTACTGGCCGGAATTATGGATGTGCGGCGGGTGACCCTATGGAGAAGCAGCGGACCGGGACGGGGCGTAACAAGCCCCATCAGATGGGCGCCGTTCAGCGGGGCACAAGTACTATGCGCCCGGAAACTTGCCCATGCCGAAGTTGCTCGAGGACTTCGTTGGCTTGGGCCAACGGGCGCGTAGCCGTCTGGCATCGAACTTTTCCTGCCGCCCCAAGCGCCAGGACTTCGCGCAAGTCTTCACGCGTACCGACGGAGGAAGCTTGGATGTGTACTTCCGTGGCAGCCATCATGATGGGGGGAAAGCAGATGGCCTCTGAAGGCAAGCCGACAGCAAGAAGAGTCCCTGTGGGCCTGATGCACGGAAAGGCCGTGTCATAGGCCTTTTTTGATGCGGATGTGACCAACGCCGTGTGTACACCGCCCGCGCGCCGAAGTTCTTTTACGACGTTTACTGTTTCCGCGTTCAGCGTGGCCGATGCACCAAGTGTTTTGGCATGCGCAAGTTTTTCGTCGGATACGTCAACGGCTGTCACCATCGCTCCCAGGCCGAGCCCAATTTGCACGGCCAAGTGACCGAGTCCGCCCACTCCAAACACAGCCAAACGTTGGCCTGGCTGGATTTTGGCGTGTTTCAACGCGCGATAGACGGTGACTCCCGCGCAGAAAAGCGGCGCGGCGTCCACGGAGGAAAGTTCATTGGGGATTCTCGTGGCATGGCTCGCAGGCACTTTCACGAATTCCGCGTATCCGCCATCCACGGTAACGCCGGTAATTTTTTGCCTGGCGCAGAGATTCTCATTCCCTTCCCGGCAGAAATCGCATTCGTCGCAGGTCCAGTACACCCACGGAACGCCGACGCGGTCGCCGATTCCCAGGTGCTTGACGGACGCACCTTTTTCCACGACGCGGCCCGCAATTTCGTGCCCGAGGATCAGCGGCCTCTTGGTGATGGGGACGAGTTGCGGCCAATCGCCATCGGCCACGTGCAAATCCGAATGGCACACGCCGCACGCTTCGACTTCGATGAGCACTTCGTCCGAGCCGGGTTGCGGGCGGTCGACGTCCTCGATGGTCAGCGGCGTTTTGAACTCGCGCAGGATGGCGGCTTTCATCGCGCCCGCCTCGGCAAGTTGGGGATGTGTGACTCTGGGTCTTCGCGCAAGCGAGTGGAACTCCTTTTATGCGGTCGGCAGGGAATCTGTCGCACCGTTTTACGGCTTTGCGCCGCGCAAGAAAAATTCAACCGCATTTCTCACCCGCTCGGTAAGTTTGTGCGGTCCGGTTAGATCGACGGCCCATTGGCGGACGACGGTATTGAAAAGCCCTTCCATGAATTCGGCCAGGTGCACGACTGGAAAATCCCGCGTGATCTCGCCGCTCTTTTGCCCTTCCGCGATGATCTCGCGAAGCAGGCTGACCGTCGCCGCCTCCGCCCCACGCAACTCCGGTGACCGCACCGGGTCCATCGCGCCGGCAAGAATCACGGCCTGCCATAGCGGCCGTCCCACTTCGGTCACATTTCCAAGAGTTTCGTAAAACCGGCGCAAGCGTTGCTCCGTCGTGGCTTTGGTGGACAGCTCGGACTTCAAGCTTTCGGCCTGGCGAGCAAACGCGCGCCGTCCCACTTCGCGCAAAACCGCGTCCTTACTGGGGAAATAGCGGAAAAAAGTGGGCTGGCTGATTTCCAGCGTATGCACGATATCGTCGATGCGCGTGTTCTCGTAGCCCCGCTGGCGAAAAAGATGCAGCGCCGTTTCGACGATCTGCTGGCGAAGCCGCGCTTTCTTTCGTTCGCGAAGACCGGCCGTTGGCTCCTTGCTGGAGGAGGCTCGCCCGTGCCTGTTGTTGGAACCCTCGGCGTTTGTGCTATTCCCATGCGCCGGCAAGGGCGATCTTCTCGCGGAAGTTTTTGCGCGCCGCATGAAAAATTCCTCCATGATGGTGCGCCGCTCGGGGGCGCGGCATTCATCACATTACGTTAGTCGCGCCAACATTATAGTGACTAACGCAAACTTGCAAGCCCTGCCTGTACGGGAAAAATAAAATGGAGCCCCTCATTCCGTGAGCGGTGCGAGAGGTGGCCGTTGCCCGTGGACATTTCCGGCACCCTAAAAAGCCATCGAAGATGCGCGAACTTCGAAAGTGTCTTAAACTGGTGGTGCCAAAAGGATGGGCGTGTAGCTCAGCTGGGAGAGCGCGTGCTTTGCAAGCATGAGGTCGCAGGTTCGAACCCTGTCACGTCCACCAATCCTCCTCCTGGACTTTCGATCACGCAATCATTTTACGTCTTCGCCTGCTGTTGATATATCCGTCGCAAATAAACCTCCTTAGAAGAATGACTTCCATAAACGGAGTTCAACACGAGAAGTCTGGCGCTTGCCTGTACTATCTTCTGTTCGTTAGGCGCTATAGTTCGCCACAACTCGCGCTATTTTTCCAGTCGCTGACAGCTCCATGAATTCCGCTGTGCGTGTCCCGCTTTGATTTGCGTAATAGAGCACCACGCTGTTCACGCCCCACAACACGTCCTCAAGCCGAAATTGGAGTTCCGGATACGCTTCTAGACCTCGCTGGAAATAAGCTCTCAAGTTCGCCTTTCCGACCACTTTGCCATCCGCCGTCCCCAAAAGCTGCGCGGCAGCCGGCGAAGTCAACTCCATGGCATCCTCATAATGCGTCATGATCAAGTCCAAATCGTGAGCATTCCAAGCCGTAACCCAATAATTAGCCAGCTTCCAAGCCTCGTCTCTCGTCACTCCCGATCCCCCTATTGATAAGCGTGCCCTTGCCCTTGGCTATTATGATCGTCCCGGTCCGCATCGTCCCCAACCGCATCGGGACGACTGGGTTATGCCTCTCGTCCTTCTACTCACTAGAACCTATTTCATAAATGCTTGGACATCTCGGAGACGACAGGACTTACTGAATGAAATCCTTCAAACCCAGCCAAATCAGCAGTTTCCGACCGTCACCGTTGCGGAGACTTTGTGGCTTTTGGGCCACAAAACCATTTATGAGATAACTTCTACCCACTATGCACTCCTCACTTTCTTCTCGCACTTTTCCACGCATTTCCACAGCTGTATCAAGCCAGTTACATTATCACGCGGCGCACCTTGTCCGATTTTGCCTGATCCATTCTCAGCCTTTGCTATCCGAAGCTTGGTTTCTGTGACTTTGCCTACACATTGAGTGTGCAATATTGCACAGACGAAAATTGGTTTCTGCCAAATGATACCGCCCAATATGGAAGACGCAAACGGCTTGTTCTCCTCGTGGCTATTCGTCCAGGCGCAACATCAACCGCTCTCTTCCGTGGGGATATGCGCCATGGTTACCCCCGATTCCATTCTGGATTGGAATCATTACGTTGGTTTCAAAATAGTATTCGCGGAGCATTCCTGCTTTGAACCCGACAAGAAACTTGCTTGTTTCCACTATTCACGCGGCAGTGTGATGTCTGTCACAGACTTGGAATTAGTCTTGCATTAGTTTTTGCAAGACTCCGAAGTTCAAGGCTGACGAGTGCAAACGGAGAGGTGGTGATGGGTGTTCACAGGAAGAAGCCGGGAATAGCTATTCTCGTCGGTCTGCTTTTCTTTTTTGTGGCTGCTGTGGTCTCGCTTGGCAGGCAGCCGCAAGAACAAACCTCCGCCAAAAAAGCGGATCAAAAGGGGTATACGCGCCCGGCGGATCCCTCGCTCTATGTAGGCTCCGAGACTTGCAAGACCTGCCACGCAGATATGCCATCCAAGGATTTCTTCCAACATTTTGAGGATTCGCCGCACTTTGCAACCACATTGGATACAAAGAAAGGCCCGGCGTGGCAGGGATGCGAGAGTTGCCACGGCCCGGGGAAGGCCCACGTCGACGGCGGAGGAGACAAGACCAAGATTTTCAAAT
>Ga0210396_10000044_pt1 | contig 267286 bp, 259 predicted proteins | sample IncBWH17OmetaG_FD_155466 | JGI IMG/M metagenome (GOLD analysis project Ga0210396, IMG submission 155466) | Forest soil microbial communities from Barre Woods Harvard Forest LTER site, Petersham, Massachusetts, United States - Inc-BW-H-17-O ... | reverse complement strand
TGCTCCAGCCCCTCATCAAGTGCTGGACCGGCCGCTGCACCACCTGCCAACAGACGATCGACCTCACCGCCCTACCCCTTCACCAGCACCCCCAACACGAGTGACCAAACTACCAAAGTACTACTAAAGGTCACCCCAGAAATGTGCGACTTGGCTTTGATCTAGAGTTTTCACAAGGACAAACAGTAACCTATGAATTCGAAATAAAGTCTCATCCGTAGGAACATACGCGGTTTCCGAAGAGGTTTGCGATATCAAGACCTCGGCTGGCGGAGAAGCCGCTAGACTCCTGGTTAAGAAGGGTAAGCTGATAGAATAGCCAAAAATCTTCGTCGAGATGGATGATCAAGTAGTCGATTTCACATCAACGTGGATCGGTACTCGCCCAACGCTCGATGATCAGTTGCTTGCCCTTCCAGTGCTTGCGGCACATCCTATGCTGGCACCTGTATTCGAGGCCCTACGTAGCATACGTTCATACGCAATCGACCCGGCAAAGATTCGTGAGCCACAAGATCCCGACGAGGGGCGCTTTCTATTCACGGATGGCTCGAATTCTACCAGCGTCTTCCGCAAGCTATCGCCTAGCGCGCGTGAATCCGTAATCGAGTTGTTGGCACACGCCGTGCCATCGATCATCGACATCAAAATCGTGTCGCGAGGCCCAAAGTTGACTACACAGTTCGTCCAGCGCACGCAGAGCGGTCGGATGACGTTCGACGCGCATCAAATGTCGGACGGGACTCTTCGCCTCGTCGGTATCCTACTTGCCCTCTATCAGAAGGCCGACACTGCCTTTGTGGCAATAGAGGAGCCTGAGGCATCTGTTCACGTCGCCGCAGCTGAAGCACTTGTCGAACTATTTGTCACCCAGTCCGACGATGTACAAATCCTCATGACGACACATAGCGCAGATGTGCTCGATTTCGTAGATGTCAGTTCGTTGCGATTGGTGCGTGCCGGCCTAGGCTATTCTGAACTGGCGCCCATCGCAGATCATACTCGTGAAGTTGTAAAGAGCGAGCTATTCCGGCCTGGAGAGCTGCTACGCGCAAACGCACTTCGCGGCGAGGGCGAGACTGACGTGCTACCGCAGGAGCAGTAGTGGCACACATCGCAATCGTGGTCGAGGGAGACGGGGATGAAGAAGCTGTGCCGACCCCAACGGGGCCCGCACCGGCCCCCGGGCATGCGAGCCGATCCCGACGGGACCCACACTGACCCCGGCATCCGAGCCAGCCGACCCCGGACAGGCGTCGCCCGACCCTTACCCCGGCGGAATCCCAAGGTAGGGCAGCGCGAACCCCATGATCTGCCCGAAGGCGGGGGCGGCGACGGTGCCGCCGTAGATCGACCCGGTCTGGGGTTCGTTGACGATCACGGCGCAGAGTAGCTTGGGGTTGGAGGCGGGGGCGAAGCCGATGAAGGAGGCGACGTAGGCGGTTTCGGAGTACTGCCCGGTCTGGGGGTCGACCTTGCTGGCGGTGCCGGTCTTGCCGGCGAGCTGGTAGCCGGGGATGGAGACCTCGCTGGCGGTGCCGCCGGGGGCGAGCACCCCGCGGAGCATGCCGCGCAGCTCGGAGGCGGTGGTCGCGGAGATGACGCGATGCGCGGCGGGTGTGTGGACGGGGCGCCCGTCGATGGATTGGATGATGTGGGGGGTGCGGAGGATGCCGCCGTTGGCGATCGCGGAGTAGGCGCTGGCCATCTGGATCGGGGTGACGAGCTCGCCTTGGCCGATCGGGAGGTTGCCCATCGAAGAGCCGGAGTACTGGGCGAGTGGGAGTGCCTCGCCGCGTTCCTCGCTGGGGAGGTCGACGCCGGTGGGGGTGCCGAAGCCGTATTTGTGCACCCAGCGGTTGAAGCGTTCGGAGCCCTCGAGCGCGCCGATCTTGATCGCGCCGACGTTGCTGGACTGGGCGAGGATTTCGGCGGTGGTGAGGTCCTCTTCGGGATGTTCCTCGGCGTCGTGGATGACGCGGTTGGCGACCTGTATCTGGTCGGGGATCGCGAAGGTCGTGGTGGGGGTGATGAGCCCGCTTTCGATGGCGCCGGAGACGGCGACGACCTTGAAGGTGGAGCCGGGTTCGTAGTTGAAGCTGACGGCGCGGTTTTCGAGCGCGGAGAGCGAGGGGACGGCGTGGGCGTTGGGGTTCAGCTGCGGCCAGTTGGCCATCGCGAGGATCGCACCGGTGCGGGGGTCCATCACGATCGCGGTGGCGTTGGCGGGGTGAAAGACGCGTCCGACGGCGCCGAGGACGGCTTCGGTGCGCTGCTGGATGTTGGCGTCGAGGGTGAGCGCGATGTGCGCGCCGGCGCGCTCGCGGCGGACGTCGGTGATCGAGATGGGCTGTCCGATGGCGTCGCTGACGACGCGCCGCTGGCCGGACTGGCCGCGAAGGATCGAGTTCGCGGAGTATTCGAGGCCGGACATGGGCTTGCCTTCGGTGTTGACGAGACCGAGCACCTGGCCGGCGAGCGCGCCGCGGGGGTAGACGCGGCGCATCGTCGGTGTGGCGTTCACGCCGGGGATGTGCAGCGCGAGGATCGCGTGGGCCTGCGTCGCGGGGAGGGTGCGCGCGAGGTAGACGAAGCCGCTGCGCTCGCTGAGATCGGTGAGGACGCTGGAGCGTGAGCGCCCGAGCAGCGGCGCGAGGCGCGTGGCGGCGCTCAGCGGTGCGCGGACGAGGTAGGGCGTGGCGGAGACTTCGTCGGCGGGTTCGGAGGTGGCGAGGATGACGCCGTCGCGATCGGTGATGGTGCCGCGCTGGGCGGGCACGGATTCCTCGGTGACCTGCTGGGCGCGAGCGACCTTGCGTAGCGCGGCGCTGTGGAGCACGCCGAGGTAGAGCGTGCGCCCCGCGGCGAGCACGAGCAGCGCGAAGAACGCCGCGAACAGCACCCCGACGCGGCTCTGCAGGCCGGCCACGGGCGATCAGCCGCCCGCGGTCGCTTCGGAGCCGCCGCCGGCGGCGCGCGGGACTTCGCCGATCCGTGCGGGCGCGGCCTGTGACTGCCCTTCACTGGTCCCCGCGGGCGCGGCCTGCGGCTGGGTTTCGCTTGCGTTCGTGGGCGCGGCCGGCTGTGATGGGTCACCGGCGCCTGTCGCGGCGGGCTGCTGTGAGGCTTCGCTCGTACCGGTCGCGGAGGCCTGCGAGGACGCTTCGGCGGTGCTCGGCGACGCGGTCTGCTGCGAGGACGCTTCGGCGGTGCTCGCGGGTGCGGTTTCGGTGGCGGCCGTTACGGCGCTCGCGGTGGATGCGGCGCTCGGCGTCTGGGTCCCGCGCGCGAGGGCGGCGGCGGCGAGACGCGCGTCGAGGCCGCGGCGGATCGACTCGAAGCGCAGCGCGCCGGGGGCGGCGACGATCATGCCGCGCGCGGCGGCGAGGGCTTCGACGCGTTCGCCGGAGGAGAGTTTGGCGTCTTCGATGCTGAGGGTGGCGTTCTCGCGTTGGAGCAGCGCTTCGTGCTCGAGCGCGCGGCCGATGCCGACGCCGAGCTTGACGATCCAGAGCTGCATCGCGACGATGCCGATGAGAGCGAAGGCGACGAGCGCGATCCAGGCGCGGCCGCGGATGAGGCGGTCGAGCCAGCGGTGCTGGGCGAGGCCGGCGAGGGCGTCGATCAGGCTGCCGAGGGCGAGCGGGCGGGGCGCGGGCAGCGCGACGGCGCCGCCGGGCATGGACACGCGCGCGGTGGCTCTTGCTTTCGCGGAGCTTGCTTTGGCGGAGCCGCGGCCTTTGGCGGAGCCGCGGCCTTTGGCGGAGCCGCGGCCCTTCGCGGGACCGGACACGCGGCGCGGTGCGGGAGCGGCGGGGCGGCTGGGGCGAGAGGTGCGTCGCGGGCGTACGGCGGGGACGGCGGCTGCGGCGGCTGCGGGCGGCGGGCTCATGTGGCCTCTCCGGCGTGGAGCTTGCGCGCGGCGCGCAGGCGGGCGGAGGCGGAGCGGGGGTTGTGGGCGACCTCGCCGGCGGAGGGGGCGATGGCGCGGCGGGTGAGCAGCTGCGCTTCGGGCTCGCGGCCGCAGGCGCAGACGGGGAGGTCGGGGGGGCAGATGCAGCCGCGGGCGCGCTCGACGAGGAAGCGCTTGACGCGGCGGTCCTCGAGTGAGTGGAAGGAGATGGCGGCGAGCAGGCCGCCGTCGCGCAGTAGCCCCCAGGCGACGGGCAGGGCGCGGTCGAGCTGGCCGAGCTCGTCGTTGACGGCGATGCGCAGGGCTTGGAAGACGCGCTTGGCGGGGTGGCCGCCGGCGAAGCGCGCGGGCACGGGGATGGCGGCGTTGATGATCTCGACGAGCTCGCCGGTCGTCTCGATCGGCGCCTGCGCGCGGCGGCGGACGATCGCGCGCGCGATCGCGCCGGCGTGGCGCTCCTCGCCGTACTCGCGCAGGATCGCGGCGAGCCGGCGCTGGTCGGCGCTGGCGAGGAGCGCGCGGGCGTCGAGCTCTTGGGCGGGGTCCATGCGCATGTCGAGGGGGGCTTGGAAGGAGTAGGAGAAGCCGCGCTCGCGGGTGTCGACCTGCATCGAGGACATGCCCAGGTCGAAGTACGCGAAGTCGGCGCGCAGACCTTCTGTGGCGAGCCGCTGGAGGGCGTCGGCGTAGCTGGCGCGGATGAAGCGCACGGCGCAGGTCACCTCGTTGGCGAGCTCGGCGAAGCGCTCTGCGGCCTCGGGGTCGCGGTCGATCGCGATCAACGTGCCGCCGGCTCCGAGGCGCTCGGCGACGAGGCGCGCGTGGCCGCCGCCGCCGAAGGTGCAGTCGATCGCGACCTGGCCGGGGCGCGCGCCGACGTCGGCGCGGTCGAGCAGGCCGATCAGCTCCCCGGCGAGCACGGGGATGTGAATCGTGGGCATCTCAGTCAGTGTGGTCGACACGCGCGGTGATCTCCGCGACGCCGCCCAGCAGCGTCGGTCGGTGGTCGTTCCAGCGATTGCGGTCCCAGAGCTCGAGGCGCTCGCCGGCGCCGACGACGACGACGTCCTTGCTGAGGCCGGCGTGCTCGGCGAGGAAGTTGGGGAGCATGATGCGCCCGGCGGCGTCGAGGTCGGCGTCGTGGGAGCTGCCGTAGAAGAAGCGCTCGAGCTCGGCGAGGCGCGGGGAGAGCGGCGGGAGTTCGGCGAGGGCGCGCTCGGTGTAGCGCTCGTACTGCGCGGGCTGCCAGACGCCGATGCAGGGCTCGAGGTCGACGGGCATCGCGATCACGACTCCCTCGGCGAGCGTGGCGCGGTAGCGCGCGGGGACGGTGAGGCGGTTCTTGGCGTCGAGGGTGTGGTCGAAGGTGCCACGGAAGGCCACTGCGTCGGCTCCTGGGAGGCGTCGTGCGCGAGAGCCGTGGTGGAGAGGTGGGAGGAGCCTCTCCACCGCGGCTCCTACGCGTTGACCGGGAACTTAGCCCACTTTCCCCCACAACGCAACCCCGATTGCACATTTTTCCCCACTTTTCTTTTCAAGTGCCCCCCGAACGGGTAGAAAGGGCTGCTCAGGGCGTATTTCGGGCGCATCCGTGGCAGGCCTCGGCGGACCCGCGATTGCCGCAAGCGGCGCTGCAGCGCCGTAATCTGGGATGGGACTTGCATCGGCGCCGACGGTGGGCATACGATCGTCGGACATCCGCGCGCGACCCTGCGGCGCGGGCACCCCCGAGAAAGGACGCACCGCGTTGTCTCCAGCACGCTCGTTTAGGTTTTGCTCCACACGACTGCTCCCCGCCGCCGCGGCGGCGGCGCTGACGCTGGCGGCGGTGAGCGGCTGCGGCTCGAGCAGCCCCGGCGGCACGAGCGCGAGCCCGGCGAGCGTGGTGCCGGCGTCGGCGCCGTTGTACGTCGACGCGGTGCTGCGGCCGAGCGGGGCACTCAAGAGCGACGCGCTCGGCGTGGGGCGACGGCTGACGGGACGTACGAATCCGTTCGCGGGGCTGCTGGCGCTGCTGCAGGGACCGACGGGCAAGACGCCGAGCTACGGGAGCGAAGTCAAGCCGTGGCTGGGCCCGGAAGGGGGCGTGTTCCTCAGCTCGATCGGCGCGGGCGCAGGGCAGAGCGCGTCGGCGGCGGCGCAGCAGCTGCTCCAGCAGGCGCTCGGCAAGGCGCTCGCGGAAGGCTTCGCGGGGGCGGAAGCGGCGCTGCTGGGCTCGGAAGGCCTACCGCACCTGCTGCGCCAGAGCTCGCTGCAGGGCGCGCTGGTGCTCGATACGACCGATGTCGGCAAGGCGCGCTCGTTCTTGGAAGCGCAGGCGCGCGGCGCGGGCGCGCACGCGGCAACGCTCGACGGGGTCTCCTTCGAGGTTGCGCCGGATGGGATCGCGGAGGGGGTGGTGCACCGCTTCGCGGTGATCGGCAGCGAAGCGGGTGTGAAGAGCGTGATCGCGACGGCGGCGGGCGGCGCGGCGCTGGCGCGCGCGGCGGCGTACGGGAAGCTGACGGCGACGGCGGAGCCGGGACGCTTGGCCAACGCGTATCTCGACGTGGAAGCGCTGACGCCGGCGGCGAAGGCAAGCGGCGCCAGCAACAACGGCCGCGGCGGCGGCAGCAACACCGGCGCCGGCAACAGCGGCGGCAGTGGCGAATCGCTGCTGGCGCTGCTGCGTGGCGTGCTGGGGGATCCGGGCCAGGTCTACGCGTCGCTGATCCCGACGGCGAGCACGGTTGCGCTCGACGTGGATACCCTCCCCCCCGCGTCGGGCGCGTCGAGCTCGGGGGAATCGACGCCGAGCGGCGCGGACGTGCTGCGCGGCCTGCCGGGCGGGGCGTGGCTGGCGCTCGGCGTGGGCGACTTGGGCAAGGAGCTGGGCGGCGGCGCGCAGGGGCTGAGCGCACTGGCGTCGCTGGCGTCGACGATCAAAATCGGCTCGTTCGGGATCGGGGCGGCGTTTGCGCCGTTGCGCTCGCGGGCGATCGATGTGCGGCGGGACCTGTTGAGCTGGATGGGCGCGACGGGGGTGTATGTGAGCGGCAGCAGCATCCTGAACCTGCAGGCGGCGGTGGTAATCGACTCGACGAACCCGGCGCTCTCGCGGGCGGCGGTGGCGAAGCTCGCGAGCGCGTACCGGGAAGCGGGCGGACAGATCGCGCCGACGTCGATCCCGGGCACGGAAACGGCGGTGACGGTGAAGCTGCCAAACTTCCCGCTCGCGCTGACGCTCGCGGACGGGCAGGGCAAGTTCGTGCTCGGGCTCGGCCAGGCGTCGGTGCAGGAAGCGTTGAGCCCCCAGAGCACGCTCGCGGGGAGCGCGCTGTACCAGGGCGCGGCGAGCGCGCTGGGGCAGGGCATCGCGCCGAGCGCGGCGATCGAATTCCACACGCTGAGCGGGCTGATCGAATCGCTGGGCCTCAACCAGGCGCCGGGCTTCTCGGGGATCGCGTCGGCGCTGGCGCCGCTGCAGAGCCTCGCGGCGGGCACCGGGGAGAGCTTGAGCGACGGCGTCAAGCGGGCGCGCGCGGTGCTCGGGCTGCAGGCGGCTGGCTGAGCGCGGGTCCGAGTCTCGGGGCGTGGGGCTCAGGCGGGTGCGCGCGGCGCACGGACGGACCCGGCCTGGCTGAGCGCGGGGCGGTTCTCGGTCTCGATGATGACGCGGCAGGGGCGCTTGCTGAGCAGGTAGACGGCGGTGGGGCCGATGCGGCGCTCGCCGGCGGGGGCGTGCAGCGTGGACCAGTAGATGACGTCGGAGTGCACGCGCTGCGCTTCTTCGACGAGCGCGGCGCCGGGGTTGCGGGTGCGGATCAGGCCGGTGTGGATCTTGATCCCGGCGCGGCGCGCCTGGATGCGCGCGCTCTCGAGCACGGAGCGGCCTTGGGCCTCCTCCTCCTCGAGGCCGGCCTCGAGCGAGAGCTGGCTGGGGACGGGGAGCACGAAGATCGCGTACAGGACGCCGTCTTCGCCGATCAGCTTGGCGGCGCTGGCGAGCGCGGTGGCGCTGACGTCCTCGCCGAAGATCGGCACGAGCGCGGTGCGGTAGCCGAGCTGCTCGAAGTCGGGCGGGCGCTGGGCGCGGGGCAGCGTGTAGGACTTGCGGGGGTCGAGACCCTGGCGGTGGCGGTAGTAGAAGTAGCCGCCCATCCCGGCGATCATCCAGGGAATGCCGATGATCTTGGCCTCGGTGTGCAGGACGGTCACCGCGACCCACGCCGCGGCCGTGCCGATCCCGCCGATCACGGCGGTCATTGGAATCTCGGCACCTTTGAAGCGCACACCCCAGGGGCTCTTGTAGGGACGCTCGCGATCGGGGTCGCTGATACGGAGCTTGACGATCGCGGCGTGCGCGGTCGTGAACGAGAGCATCGCGCCGAACGAGTAGAGGTTGCCGAGCACCGAGGTGTTGCCGTACAGGATCAGGATTCCCGCGAGCGCCGAGAAGAAGATCAGCGTGAACCACGGCGTGCGATATTTGGAGTGCAGCCTGGAGAACAGCTGCGGCAGCTGGCGGTGCTCGGAGAGCGACCACGAGAGACGCGAGATCCCGATCATCCCGGCGTTGGTGGCGATGAAGAGGATCGTCGCGGCGAGCAGCCCGAGGTAGTATTTGGCCAGTTTCAGAACCGTGCCGTGCAGCCCGAGATGTTCGACGACGCCGAGCATCGGGTCGTTTTCGAAGAAGCCTCCGAGCGAGGTCGCATAGCCGGGCTTGGGGAAGGACTGTTTGAGCTCGGAGCTGTAGCCGACGCCGTGGTGCAGGACGGGCAGCGCGGAGAGCGCGACCACCGAGATACCGGCGTAGACCGCGAGCACCGCGAGCACGACGAGGTTCACGGCCTTGGGCACCTGCCTGCCGGGGTCCTTGGACTCCTCGGCCATGTTCGCGACGGTCTCGATTCCCGTGTAGGCGAGCATCGCCAGCGACAGCGCGAAGATCAATTCCTTCCAGCTCGGCACCGAGCCGAGGTGCACCTGGTGGATCAGCAGCGACGGGTTCAGGACGAGCACGAAGCCCAGGCAGACCAGCATGATCTGCGTGCTCAGGTCCACGATCGCCAGGACGAGGTTGAGCTTGGCCGACTCGCCGAGCCCGCGGATGTTCAGCCAGGCCAGCACGGCGACCACGATCAGGCCACCGAAGATGTCGTCGGGGTTGTGCTTGAGCGCGCCGAGGCCGGGGAACGCGCTGAGGTAGTGCGGGACGAAGAACGCGGAGATCGCGATCGTGAGGATGTAGTCGAGGCTCAGCGCCCAGCCGGCGAAGAAGGAGACGACATCGTCGAATGCGTGTCGGGCAAACGAAGACGAGCCGCCCGCTTCGGGGAACATCGAAGCGCCCTCGGCGTACGTTTTGGCCGTGAGCGCGAATAGGCCGCCGGCGAACACGAAGACAAGCGGGGTGAGCCCCAGCGCGTGCGCGGCGACGAGCCCGAGCGCGTAGTAGATCGAGGATCCGACGTTGCCATACGCCGTCGCGAACAGGCCCGGAACCCCGACCGACTTCCGCAACCCGTGCTCTGAGAGACGCGCCATCAGCCGGCAGCGTACCGGCGTCCCGCGAGCAGCGCCCGGTGCAAGTTCCCATTCAGGACCCCCACCGGAGCAGGAACGCAGCTTATGATTCCGACGGCCCGGGGCCCGAACGACCATCCCGCGGCATTTACGTCATGGACAAGACACGCCGCGGAAACTACGACTCGGGTGAGGACTTCGTTCTCGAATACGGTGAGCTGCGCTTCACCTTCAACGAGGACGACTTCGCCGAGCGCTGCGAGCAGGCGGCGCTGAAGCTCGGCTTCGTCGGCGGGCGCCTCGGCGAGGACGAGCTCGAAGACCTCGTGAACCTGGCGGTCAACGGCGAGGTTCACGACCCGGCGTCGGCGCTGGGGGAGCACGTCAACGACTGCTGGCCGGAGCTGGTGGGCCCGGCGGAGCGCTCGCTCGTGCATTGGCTGCGCCGCCTCGTCTTCCGTGGTGCGTGGCTGGACCAGCGCGTGAACGAGGGCGAGCTGAGCGTGGCGTTCGTCGAGGAGACGTGCAGCTTCGCGTACGTGCAGCCCGAGGATCGCGGATCGACCCGCGGCGGCGAGCCGATCGAGCTCGCGCCGGAGCCGTCGTGGGGCCGCGTGGCGTACCGCCGTTAGGCGGGGACGCGCGTCGAGAAACGCCCGAGCCGTTGCGGGGGCCGCGCGCGGCCCCTAGACGCTAGCTGCCCTCGAGCGCTGCGGCGCGCGCCTTCGTGATCGCCTCGGCGCCGTCCTCGCCGACGAGCAGCTCGGGCTTGACGGTGCCGCTGGCGACGAGGTCCAGCGCGGGTAGGCGCCCGGTGCTGGTGAGCGCGACGTCGAGCGCGATCACGGTGCTCTCGCCCCCGAATGGTTGGGTCGCGGTGGCGATCACGGTGAGCGAGCCGCCGTCGACGAGGTTGCGCGCGTTGGCGAGGACTTTGCGCGCGACTTGCGGGGGCAGGTCGTCGAGGCTGTCGATCAGCACGACGACGTCTCCCCCACGCGCGGCGACGCGCTTGGCGGTCTCGACGACGTGCTCGACGGTCTGACCTTGCAGGTCGGCGGACGCGGCGAGGTTCAGCGCGGCGGCGGGAGCGACCGCGGGTGAGCCTTCGCGCCAGGCGGCGATCTCCTCGGGGCGCACACCGCTGAGCACGACCATCAGCTCCAGGCCCTCGCGCCCGGAGAGCGCGTCGCGCAGCCGCCGCAGCACCTCGGTCTTGCCGGCGCGCGCGGCGCCGACGATCAGCGCGCGCGAGCCGCGGCCGATCGGGGTGAGCCATTCGATCGCGCCGAGCGTGGGGTCCTGGGCGTCGAGCTCGATGCGCTCGGTGGGGTAGGTGACGGGCAGATCCTCGTAGCGGGTGCCCTCCGCGACGGACTCCGCGGAGGCGCCGTTGATGGTGTCGACGCGCGCCAGCGAGGGGTAGCGCTCAGAGGGGCGGCGACTGCGCACGGGACCGCTGACGCGGTCGCCGGAGACGAGTTCGCAGCGGCGAACCTGCGCGGCGGAGACGTAGACGTCCTCGTCGGAGGCCTCCGGCGGGGAGACGCGCAGGAATGCGGAGCCGTTGCCGAGCAGCTCGACGACGCCCTCGACCTCGCGCTCGTCGGTGCGCTCGCTGAGCGGCGCGCGCTCCTCGCGGCCGGCGCGCGCTCCGCGTCGTGGCGCGCGATCGGAGCGCTCAGTGCGCTCGGGACGCTCTGCCCGCTCGGAACGCTCTACGCGCCCGGAGGACTCCGTCGTGCGCGCGTCGTCCTCCCCGGCGTCGCTCGCGGCCCGCGTGCGACGCGTGCGCGAGGGTCGCCGTCGTGGGGCGCTCTCGGACTCGCTCTCGGCGGTGGCATCGGCGGGCGCGGTGTCGAGCTCGCTCTCCTGATCCTCTGCGGTGGAGCGCGCGCGGCGCGAGCGGGAGGCGCGACGCCGACGAGTGGCGGGACGATCGCTCGTCGCGTCCTCCTCGCCCCCTTCGCCGGAGCCACGATCGCCGGACCCCCTCTTGCCGGAGTCCGCATCGCCGGAGTCCGCATCACCGGAGTCCGCATCGCCGGAGTCCGCATCGCCGGAGTCCGCATCACCGGAGTCCGCATCACCGGAGTCCGCATCGCCGGAGCCCCTACGGCCGGCCGGCACAACGCCGCGATCCCGGCCGCCGTCACCGCCGGAGCGCTCGAGGATCGCGCCGATCAGGTCGGCCTTGCGTAGACGGCGAAAGCCGTCGAGTCCGATCTGGTCGGCGATCGCGTGCAGATCGGCCAGCGGGCTGGCCTCCAGCTCCGAGCGTTCAAGTACAGCCATGAGCTCTCCTCTTTCTTGCGTATGTGGATTGGGCGGTTGGCGTCCGGCGGCGTTGGACAGCGGCCGGCACCCTCTTTGCATCGTGCAGCCTAGACGACTGGAGGATCCGATCGGGTCTGGATTCGATCGTGCCTGAGTTCCTCGGCGAGCGCCAGAGTCCTCTCGGGCGCGAGTACGCACCGCAGCGCGGCGCGCACCTTCAGGTAGTCGGCGGCGGCCGCGACGTCGTGGACGCGAAAGATGTGCGCGCCCCGATCGAGGCCGTGCGCGAGGGCGGCGAGTGTGCCCGCGAGCCGCTCGCGGGGCGCGCGCGCGGTGAGCGCGCCGATGAAGTCCTTGCGGGAGATCGCCATCAGCAGCGGCAGCCGCAGCGCGTGCAGGCGCTCGATGTGCGCGAGCAGCTCGATCGTCTGCGCGGGGGTCTTCGCGAAGTCCGGGCCGGGGTCGACGATCAGCTGCTCGCGTGCGACTCCGGCGGCGAGCGCGACTGCGACGCGCTCGCGCAGGAACGCGAGCGTCTCCGCGACGATGTCCGTGTAGAGCTCTGGGTCCTGGCGGCGCTCGCGCGGCGCGACCGCGGTGTGCATCACGACGAGCGCGGCACGGGTCTGCGCGCAGACCTCGGCGAGCGCGGGGTCGCGCAGACCACTGACGTCGTTGACGATCCGCGCGCCGGCGGCGATCGCGGCGCGCGCGACGGCGGGCTTGTAGGTATCGACCGAGACGACGATCGCCTCGCGCTCGGTCGGCGCGGCCACCCGTTCGATCAGCGGCACGACGCGCTCGATCTCCTCGTCCTCGTGCACCGGCGCGCGGCCGGTGGTCGCGGACTCGCCACCGATGTCGAGGATGTCCGCCCCGGCCGCGACCAGCTCACGCGCGAGCGCGACGCGATCCTCGAGCGTGCGGTAGCGCCCGCCATCGCTGAAGGAGTCCGGCGAGGCATTGACGACGCCCATTAGCCACGGGCGCGCCCCTAGCTCGAGTATGCGGTCGCCCGCGCGGAGGCGGTGGACGCCCCGATCCTCGGCGCCCTCGCCGTTGGTGGCGCTCACGTGAGGTCGATCCCCTCGGCGCGGGCCTCCTGCGCGAAGCGCTCGAGCTCTTCACCGGTGCGCTCGCTACCCCAGCGCAGCTCGCGCGCGAGCACTGCGGCGACGCGCACGACGGGGCCGTCTTGCGCGGCGAGACCACCGCGCTCGCCGGGACTCTCGCGCGCGGCTGAGCTGTCGTCGTGAGGCGTGCGGCGTGCTCCCTCACCGGTGAGCTCGCGCGCTGCGAGCAGTCCGAGGCGGGTGCGGCGCAGCAGGACGTCGCCGATGCTGCGGGCCTGCTCGCGGCGCGCAGCGAGGGCGGCCTCGGCGAGCAGGTCGGGCAGGCCGGCGACGATCGGCTGGGCGAGCTCGCCGCGCTCGGCGGCGATCGCGAGGACCTCGTGCGCGGCGTAGCCGTAGCGGGCGGCGAGCGCGGCGTATGACTCTGGCGGCACGCCCTCCACGCGCGGCAGGTCCGCTACCGCGACGGCCTGCCCGAGCGGGATCTCGTGCGTGCGGCAGGGCGCTTCGCGCGCTTCGCGCTCGACGAGTCGGTCGACGGCGAGCTTGGCCATGCGCCGCCACGTGGTGAGCTTGCCGCCGGTGATCGTGATCATCCCACTCGAGGTCTCATAGAGCTCGGCCTTGCGCGAGATGTCAACTGACTTCTTGGGATCGCCGGTGGAGATCAGCGGCCGCACCCCGGCGTAGGCGCCGGTCAGATCGGCCACGCCGAGGTCGGTCGCGAAGAAGGCGTTGACGGCGTCGAGCAGGTAGGTGACGTCCTCGGCGGCGGGGCGCACGTGCTCGAGGGGGCCCTCGTAGTCGTTGTCGGTGGTCCCCACGAGCGTGCGACCGAGCCACGGGAGCGCGAAGATCGAGCGGCCCTCCGCGGCTGGGACGATCGCGCCGCCGACGAGCGGGAGGTCGTCGTGGCTGAGCGTGACGTGCGTGCCGCGGCTCGGCCTGATGCGGGGCAGCTCGGCCTCGTCGTGGAGCTCCTGCGGGCGCAGCTCGTCGGCCCAGACGCCGGTCGCGTTGACGACGCTGGCGGCCTGGATCTCGAATGTCTCGCCGCTCTCGGCGTCCAGCGCGCGTACGCCGCAGGCGCGACCGTCGCGCTCGAGCAGGTCGACGGCTCCGACGCGGTTCGCGCAGACGGCGCCGAAGCGCTCGGCCTCGCCGAGGACGGTCAGCACGAGCCGCGCGTCGTCGGTCTGGCAGTCGTAGAAGAGATAGCCGCCGCTCGGCTCGCGCGCGGCGAGCGCGGGCACCAGCTTCAGTACCTCCTCGCCTCCGATCATGCGGTGGCGCTCGGGGCTCCAGGTCTGCGCGCCGCGACTCCCGGCCGCCTCGTCCGCGGTGGCGGTGCTGGCGTCGCTGCCGCCGACACTCGCGGCACTTCCGCCGGCACTGGCACCGCTGCCGGCGGCGCTGGTGCCGCTGCCGGCAGCGACGCTCGTCGGTGCCCCGTCCTGCGCGCTCGCGCGCTCGGCGCGGCCGCGGCGACCACGGCGACCGCGCAAGCGACCGCGCTCGACGGACATCACGTCGTAGAGGTTCAGGCCGACCCCCATCAGCCGATCGGGGCGGGCGCCCGCAAACGCGGGCACGACGAGCGGCAGGGGACGCACGAGGTGCGGCGCGAGCGCGACGAGCAGCTGGCGCTCGAGCAGCGCCTCGCGCACGAGACCGAGGTCGAAGTTCTGGAGGTAGCGCAGGCCGCCGTGCACGAGCTTGCTGGAGCGGCTGGAGGTGCCGGCGGCGAAGTCGGTGCGCTCGAGCAGCGCGACGCTGTAGCCGCGAGTGGCGGCGTCGAGCGCGACACCGGCGCCGGTGATGCCGCCGCCGATGACGAGCACGTCGAACTCGTTGCCGGCCAATGCGGCGAGGGCCTCGTCGCGTGCGATCACGCCCCGCAGTCTCGCAGAGCGCCGGCGGGCTCAGCCGCGGAGTCAGCGCTTGCAGCGCCGTCTGCCGCGATGGTGCCTCGACGCGCGGCGGCCGCGATGCCCGCGTTTGGCCTGGCGCAGACAGACGCTGCGGCGCGCGGGCAGCGAGGAGGCCTGCGCCGCGCCGGCGTCCAGGAACGCGGCGATGGCGGGGTCGGCGATCTTCACGTAGACCCCGGGATAGCCGGGTTGCGCGCAGCCGTCGCCGAAGTCGACGAGCCCGAGCAAGACATCGTCGCCGGGCCCGTTCGCGCCGGGTTCGCTCTCGACCAGCGGCCCTCCGCTGTCTCCGTAGCAAGAGTCGGTGCGGGCACCCGCGCACAGCATGCGCGGTGTGATCGACTGTTCGATCGTCGTGTACGCTTCTTCGCAGTAGGCGGTGGCGACGAGCGGGACACGCGCGGCGCGCAGGCGCTCGGGATAGTTCGGGCTGGGACCGGGCTCGGCGTTCAGGTCTCCCCAGCCGCTGACGGTGGCCTGCACCGGGGTGCTCGCCTGGCCCGCGAGGGCCGCGTCGGAGCGCGAGTTCGCGAGCGGGAGGTCGGGTGCGAGCGGCGCGATCGCGTCGTGCCCGTCGAGGGCGGGGGCGGCGCCGCTCCACAGCGGTCGCGCGAGGCGCAGGAGGCCGACGTCGTAGTCGCTGCTGAGGGAGTTGTAGGCAGGGTCGACGGTCGCCTGCGCGACGGGATCGATGACGCTACCGGGATCGGGCGGTTCGAGATCGCTCGACCCCGCGAGCACCGCGATTTCAGCAGGCGCGGTGCGCTGCCCGTGTTCGCCGAGTAGGCAGTGCGCGGCGGTGGCGACGCGCGTCGCGCCGATGATCACTCCGCCGCAGAAGAAGCCCTTCGCGGGCGAGCCGAGCCGCGGGTCGTACAGCGCGACCTGAAACGGGAATTCCGAGATCGATGCGGGCGCACCATCCACGATGCTCGCATGCGCGACGCGATCGCCGCCGCGTCCTTGCGCGGTGCGGGCCTGCGCGGACGGCGAACCGGCGACGGCGCTCAGCAGCACGCCAACCACCGCCGCCGCAACCCTCAGATGTTGCAGTGCGGTAACGTGACCGTTCATCCCTCTCAGTTGAGAGTAGGGAACATCTCGCTAGAAATCAAGCGTTGACAGCAAGGCGGCGGCGAAGCGCGCGCCTTCGCGTCAGAGCTGGCCCAGCTCGGCGGTGATTTCGGCGACCGCGGACTTGGCGTCGCCGAACAGCATCGCGGTCTTCGGGTCGAAGTAGAGCTCGTTCTCGATGCCCGCGAAGCCGGGGTTCATGGAGCGCTTGATGACGATCACGGAGCGGCTGTCGGCGACCTCGAGGATCGGCATGCCGTAGATCGGCGAAGAAGGGGTGTTCTTCGCGGCGGGGTTGGTGACGTCGTTGGCGCCGATCACGAGCGAGACGTCGGTGCGCTGGAAGTCGGGGTTGATCTCGTCCATCTCCTTGAGCTGGTCGTAGGGCACGTCGGCCTCGGCGAGCAGGACGTTCATGTGACCCGGCATGCGCCCGGCGACGGGGTGGATCGCGTACTTGACGTCGACGCCGCGCTTCTCGAGTTCGGTGGCGAGCTCGCGCACGGCGTGCTGGGCCTGCGCGACGGCCATCCCGTAGCCGGGCACGATCACTACGTGGCTGGCGTAGGCAAGCTGGATGGCGGCGTCGGCGGCATTGGTCGAGCGGACCGTTCCGGCGTGCTCGCCGGCGCCTTCGGCGCCTGCGACTGCACCCCCGCCACCGAAGCCGCCGGCGACGATCGCGGGGATCGAGCGGTTCATCGCGTTCGCCATCAGGTTCGTGAGGATCGACCCGGACGCGCCGACGATCATGCCGGCGACGATCAGCGCGGGGTTGTTGAGCGCCATCCCGGTCGCGGCGGCGGAGAGGCCGGTGAAGGCGTTCAGCAGCGAGATCACGACGGGCATGTCGGCGCCGCCGATCGGCAGCACGACGGCGTTGCCGAGCAGCGCCGCGACGATCAGCATGCCGATGAACAGGACTTCGGAGTTCGTGCCTCCGACCAGTGCGACGCCCGCCGCGACCGCGAGGATCAACAGCACGAGGTTCACGACCTGCTGGGCGGAGCCGAAGGAGATCGGGCGCCCGGGGATGATTTCCTGGAGCTTGCCGAACGCGATGTTCGAGCCCCAGAAGGAGACCGAGCCGACGATCGCGGCGAAGACGGAGAAGATCGCGACGTATGTGGGCACGCCTCCGGCCTTGATCGTGACGCCGCCTAGTTCGCTGCTGATGTGGATCACGTGCGAGCCGTAGGTGGAGCCGTAGTGGCGGAACTCGACCCAGGAGATCAGCGCGACGGCGCCGCCGCCGACGCCGTTGAACAGCGCGACCATCTGCGGCATCGCGGTCATCTTCACATTGCGCGCGGCGGGGATGCCGACGGCGGTGCCGAGCGCGAGACCGAGCGCGATCAGCCCCCAGTTTCCCTCGCCGGGGTTCAGCAGCGTCGCGACGACCGCTATCGCCATGCCGACCGCGGCGATGCGGTTACCGCGCACGGCGGTCGTCGGACCGGAGAGCCCGCGCAGCCCCTGGATGAAGAGCGCGAAGGCGACGATATAGAGGACGTAGATGAAGCTTTCGCTCTGCAGGAAGGTCGTCGCGATCGGGGTGCTGCTCACGAGCCCGCCTCCTTGCCGGCATCCGGACCGGACGGCGCTTTGCCCGCGTCATCTGCCGGCGTCGCGCCCGGCGCCGCGGGCTCGACGGCGGCCTTCGGCTTCGGCTTGGCCTTGAACATCTCGAGCATGCGGTCGGTGACGAGGAAGCCGCCGACGACGTTGATCGTGCCGAACGCGACGGCGATCACGAGCAGGAACTTGCTGAACGCGCCGAGTTCCGCGAGGCCGAGCAGCAGCAGGCCACCGAGCAGCACGATCCCGTGGATCGCGTTCGTGCCGGACATCAGCGGCGTGTGGAGGGTGTTCGGGACCTTCGAGATCACGACAAAGCCGATGAAGCCGGCGAGCACGAGGATCGCGAGGTTGGTCGTAAGGACGCTCGCGAGGATCATCAGCGCACCACCGGCTCGAAGCTGAGTTCTCTTTTTAGAGAAACTTCCACGCCAAAATCATTGGCGGCGGTAAGGAATTCGCAAAATAGAACCAAAAATCCCCGCCGCAACATGACGGCAGTGTGTCCCGCGCACCTCGCAAGCCTCTGCCGATCGATCGCGCCACTCACTGCGCTGCGCTCCCCTCGACGGCGGCCCGGGCGCCGGCGTTGACGATCTCGCCCTCGCGCACGATGCAGGCGCCCTTGACGATCTCGTCCTCGAAGTCGAGCGCGAGCTTGCCGTTCTCGTCGACGAGCAGGTCTAGCAGCGCTTGGACGTTGCGCGCGAATAGCTGCGAGGAGTGCTCGGCGAGCGTCGCAGGCAGGTTCAGCGGTGAGACGATCGTGACGTCGTGACGCACGACGGTCTCCCCGGGCTCGGTCAGCTCGCAGTTGCCACCGGCCTCGCCGGCGAGATCGATCACGACGGAGCCTGGCTTCATGCCCTGCACGGCCTCGGCGGTGACGAGCTTGGGCGCGGGGCGCCCGGGAACGAGGGCGGTGGTGATGACGACGTCGAAGCCCTTGATCGCATCGGTGAGCGCCTGCTGCTGGCGGGCGCGCTCCTCGTCGGTCAGCTCGCGGGCGTAGCCGCCCTCGCCGCTGGCCTCGAGCCCGAGGTCGAGCCACTGCGCGCCGAGTGACTGCACCTGTTCGGCGACCTCGGGACGGACGTCGTAGCCGGTCGTGCGCGCGCCCAGCCGTTTCGCGGTCGCGAGCGCTTGCAGACCGGCGACACCGGCACCCAGCACGAGCACCTTCGCGGGGGGAATCGTACCGGCCGCGGTCATCAGCATCGGGTAGAAGCGGCCCATGCGCTCGGCGCCGAGCAGCGCGGCCTTGTAGCCGGCGACGTTGCTCTGCGAGGAGAGCGCGTCCATCGCCTGCGCGCGGGAGATCCGCGGGATCGCCTCCATCGCCAGGGCGGTGGCTTTCGCGTCGGCCAGCGCGCGCGTGCAGGCGGTGTTCGTGAGCGGCGCAAGGAAGCCAATCAGGATGGAGTCCGCGCCGAGCTGCGCGACCTCCGCGGGCGTGGGCGGCGCGATCTTGAGGACGACATCCGCGCGCCAGACCGCACCGGCGTCATCGGTGAGCTCGGCGCCGGCCTGCGCGAACGCGTCGTCGGGCAGGAGCGCGGAGGCGCCCGCCCCGCGTTGGACGAGGATCTCGAGGCCCTTGGCCTTCAGCTTTCCGACCACCTCGGGGACGAGCGCTACGCGCTGCTCGCCCACGGCGGTCTCCTTCGGTACGCCAACCCGCATATGAGGGCCGAGAACGTATCCGATCCTGCGGACGCGCGCCACGCGGTGGGTCATTCGTGAGGGTCGCGGCGCCCCGCGGTGGGGTCATCGTGAGGGTCGCGGCGCCCGCGCGATGCGCAGCGGGCTCGACGACGACGACGCCCGATACCATCGGACAGACGGCCTCTGATTACGGCGCGAGCAAGCGATGACAGTCAACCTAACCCGCATCTACACCAAGCTCGGGGACACTGGCGAGACACATCTGGGCGACATGAGCCGTGTCTCCAAGCAGCACCCCCGCGTCGAGGCCTACGGCACCGTCGACGAGCTCAACTCGGTGCTGGGAGTCGCGCTCGCGCAGCCGGGGCTGCCGGAGCGGGTGCGCGAGTGGCTGCGCCGCGTCCAGAACGATCTGCTCGACCTCGGCGCCGATCTCTGCGTGCCGGCGGCCGCGCCAGCCGCCGGTACCGAGCCGGCACCGGGCGCCGCCGCCGCGACGACGGAGGGCGGGCGCTCACCCGGCGCGCAACCCAGCGCCGGCGCCGAAGGCGCGCAGCCCAGCGCCGAGCGCGCGCGGCTGCGGATCACGAGCGAATACACGCAGTGGCTGGAGGCGGCGTGCGACGAGGTCAACGCGAAGCTGGCGCCGCTGCGCTCCTTCGTGATCCCCGGCGGCAGCCTCGGTGCGGCGCACCTGCACGTCTGCCGCACGGTCTGCCGCCGCGCGGAGCGCCGCGCGCTGGCGGTGGCGGACGCGAACCCGGAGGTCGTGCGCTACCTCAACCGCCTCTCGGACCTGCTCTTCATTCTCGCGCGCGCCGTCAACGAGGGCGACGAGGCGCTGTGGGATCCCGGCGCGCATAGCAGTGCCGGAGTCGGAGTCGGCGGTTAGCGTCGAGGACCCGTCGAGCAGGGGCCTCGACGGCTTTCTTGCGACTCGCGAGATACCGTCGTGGGCGGCGAGCTCGCCCAGCACATCCTCGGCCCGAGATGGCCAGCCCTCGCGATCTTGCGCGGTCCGCGCCGAGACGCCAAGCTTGGCTGCTACCTCACCCCGCATACCTGGTGTCGGTACGTTCAAGGACAGCCACTGACCTTGCTGATGGAAGGCTGCTCGTGGACCGACGATCTCGTCCTCGATCCCCTCTCTGGCCGAGATTACGACTTTCAGAAGGGGAGCTCGCTGGCTCAGCTCGCGTATGCCCCACGACAGCTGATCGGCCTTGACCGGGTGACGCACCCCGACACCGAGCAAAGGCGCGGTGCTACCCGAGCTGCTCAAGGCCTGGTTGCGCGGCCGCTCCGGCGGGAACGTTTCCGGGAGTTTGCCGGTCCTCTCTAATCGACGGGAGCTACGTGGTGGTCGACCACGGGCCAGCGGTACAGCGCGGCGGCGGCGAGCGAGACGTACAGCGCGGCGAGCAGGTAGCCGCCGAGCACGTCGCTGGGCATGTGCCAGGCGAGGACCAGCAGCGAGACGCCGACGGCCGCGACGAACAGAGCGCCGAGCGCGGCGACGGTGGGGCGCAGTGCGCGGGGGGCGGCGAGTAGCGCGCAGAGAGCGAGCGTCGCGGCGGCGGTCGCGTGGCCGCTGGGCCAGGAGGCGGAGCCGATCGAGAGGTAGCCGACGCTGGCGTGTGCGTGCGCGAGCAGCGGCTTGAGCAGCTCGGCGCTGAGCGGCGCGGCGGGCAGCACGATGACGACGGCGAGCGCGACACGGAGACGTCGGCGCAGCAGCGCGACGGCCACGATCAGCAGCGCCCACAGCGTGTAGAGCAGTGGGCTGAGCAGTCCGAGCAGCCCGTTGCCGAGCGTGTCGATCCGCGGCCGGCTGAGCTCGGTGAAGCGGTAGAGGAGGATCGCGTCGCGCAGGTGCGTGGCGGGCACGAGCTCGGCGAGCACCCAGGTGGCGGCGAGCGCGAGCACGCAGAGCGCGGCGAGCAGCAGCGCGAGCGCGGCTTTCGCGCGGGGGCGGAGGCCGCCCAGGGCGAGTGCGCGGGGCAGCGCGAGCGACGCCGCGCGAGGGCCGGCGGAGGCGGCTGAGGATGGGCTCGGCATGGCTTCACACGGTAGAGGGTTCGCACCCTCAGCCCGCCGGCCCCACCGGGAAGGGCTTCAGCGCGAGCGCGGCGAGCGCCTGCGCGGTGACCCACACAGGGCTCTGGGCGCTCGTGCGCGAGTAGCGCACGCTGCCGTTTGGCGCGATGAGGCTTTCGAGGTAGCCGAGCGGCGAGCGGCTGCCGCGGTCGCGGACCGCGGCAGCGTTGACCCCCGCGGCGATGAGGCCCTGGACGGCCCAGGCGGTGGACTGCGCGTTGGATTCCTGGCGGGCTGTCGAGGTAGCCGAGCGGCGAGCGGCTGCCGCGGTCGCGGACCGCGGCAGCGTTGACCCCCGCGGCGATGAGGCCCTGGACGGCCCAGGCGGTGGACTGCGCGTTGGATTCCTGGCGGGGCTGAGAGGGGAAGCCGCCGTCGGGGTTCTGGGCGTGCTCGATGAACGCGACGGCGCGCGTGACGCTCGCGCCGGAGTGGATGCCGGCGTCGAGCAGCCCCTGCAAGGCGGCGGCGGTGTCGTCGACGTCACTCGCGCCGGACCCGGTGAAGCTGTAGCCGCCGTCGGCGTCCTGGTGGTGCTCGATCCAGCGGCCCGCGGCGGCGACGGCGGGATCGCCGCTGGAGTGCCCGGCGGCGCGCAGCGCGAAGATCGCGAAGGCGGTGATGTTGAGGAGGTGGCCGAAGGAGCCTTCGCCGGAGCGATAGCTGACGAGCCCGGAGATCAGGTTTTTGCCGGCGAAGGTGCCGGTGGGCGCACCGCAGGCGCGCAGCGCGAGGATCGTGCGCTCGAGGTCGCCGGGGCCTTCCAGCGTGCCGGCCTGCGCGCGCAGCGCTTCGAGCACGGAGTGCCCGTCGCGGCGCAGGCTCGCGGGGCTGCGCCCCGCGGCGGCGAGGCCGATCGCGGCCCACGCGGTGTACAGCTCGCTGCTGGCCTGCCCGGGCGCGGCGCCGAAGCCGCCGTTCGCGTCCTGCGCGACGGCGAGGTAGTCGAGCTCGCGCGTGAGGTTGGCGCCGGCGAGGCGCGCGGGCGCCGCGGCGCGAGCGACGGCGCCGCGCGAGGGCAGGGCGAGGGTCACGCCGAGCACCAGTGCGAGCATGAGCGCGGCACCGCCGGCCGTGCCGACGCTGGGAGCGTCCCAATGGATGTCCATGCGCGAGCGCACCCGCGCGAGCACCCGCGCGAGCTCGGGCGCGAAGGCGAGGCCGAAGAGGAAGCTGGCGCCGGTGTCGACGAGATCGAAGGGCAGCCCCGCGATCGCGACGGCGAGCAGCGCGGCCGGGGTGTGAGCGGCGCCGATCGTCCAGGTGTACACGTTCATGATCTCCTTTGCGAGCAGTGCGGTGAGCGCGCAGGCGAGCGCGAGCGCGAGCCGGCCGAGCTGCCTGCGGGTGAGCCGGCCGAGGCCGGCGCCGATGAGGCCGACGAGGCCCCAGGCGGCCATCTGCCAGGGGGTGTAGGAGCCTTGGCCGAGCATGATGTTCGAGGCGAGCATGCCGAGCGCGCCGACGGAGAAGCCGGGGAGCGGCCCGAGCGCGAAGCCGACGACGAGCGCGATCGCGGTGATCGGCTTGACCTCGGGCAGCGCGACGAACGCGTCGCGCCCGAGCGCGGCGACGGCGGCGAGGGTGGCGACGACGGCGGCCATCCGCGCGGAGGGCCGCGAGCGCTCGTAGGCGAGCCAGCCGACGAGCAGCACGAAGCCGACGAGCGCGAACGATGCGAGCGGCCAGCTCACAGGGTGCCGTCTCCGAGCGAGGCACGCGATGCCGTAGCGGAGGCCATATCGGCCGGAGCGGAGGCCTTCCCACGCAAACCCGAAACCGCCGGCCCGTTCGACGCGCTGCCCGGCGCGTTCAACGTCTCTCCTCTTCCACCGCGCTCCGCGGCACGCGCGGCGAGCAGCGCGGCGCCCTGCTCGGGCGCGAGCGCGCCGGCGGCGCCGCCGAGGATGCGGGCGGTCTCGGTGGCGAAGTACCAGCCGCCGGCGAGCAGCTCGGCGGCGGGGCCGTCGGCGACGACGCGGCCGTCGGCGAGCAGCACCGCGCGACTCGCGCACGCGCACGCAAACTCGGGGTCGTGGGTGGCGACGATCACGGCCTGGCCGCGCGCGGCGCGCGCGCGCAGATCGGCGGCGAGCTCGGCCTTCGCGCGGCGGTCCATGCCGCGCGTGGGCTCGTCGAGCGCGAGCACGGCGGGCTCGTCCCCGGTGGTGTCGGTGACGATCGCGAGCGCGAGGCGCTGGCGCTCGCCGCCGGAGAGGTCGCGGGGGTTGCGGTCCTCGAGGCCGCGCAGGCCGGCGCGGGCGAGGGCGGCGGCGGAGACCTCGCGGTCGACGCGGTCGTGGAGGAAGTAGTCGCCGGGGTTCTGCAGGAGCAGCGCGACGCGCCCGCCGCGGTCGATGCGCCCGCGGGTGGGCGCGAGCAGCGCGGCGGCGTGGCGTAGGAGCGTGGACTTGCCGGCGCCGTTGCGGCCCATCAGGGCGAGGCTCTCGCCGGGCTGCACGCGCAGGTCGACGCCGCGCAGGATCGCGGGCCCGCGGGGGATCTCGTGCCAGACCTGACGCAGCTCGAGCGCGGGCGCGACCATGGTACGGCGGGCGCGCCGCGAGGGCCTGCGGGGGACGCTCGCGGCGGCGGCCGGCGCGAGGGGAGCGCCCGCGGCGGCCCGCGCGTGAGCGGCGGGCTCATCGTGGGCCGTGCCCCGCACGTGGGCGGCGTCCCGCGCGCCCGCGGCGCCCCCGGCGCGGGCGAGGGGCTCATCGGGCAGCAGCCCCTCGCGGCGCAGCGCGGCGCGGGCCTGCTTGACGCCGACGGGCGGGGGCTGGAGGCCGGCGAGCGTGAAGAGCTTGGCGCCGGGGGTCTGCAGCGCGGGCTCGGCGCGCGCGGCCCACTGCAGGAAGCTGCGGGGGTCGCCGTCGTGGGCGATCGCGCCGGCGCGCAGCGCGATCACGCGGTCGGCGCTGGCGAGGCAGCGCTCGAGGCGGTGCTCGGCGAGCAGGATCGTCATCTCGGACTCCTCGTTGAGGCGCCGCAGGAGCGCGATCAGCTCGTCGCCGGCGACGGGGTCGAGTTGCGAGGTGGGCTCGTCGAGCAGCAGCAGCCGCGGGCGGCCGGCGAGGGCGGCACCGAGCGCGACGCGTTGCTGCTCGCCGCCGGAGAGCTGGTGGGTGGGACGGTCGAGGAGGTGGTCGATGCCGAGCGCGAGCGCGACCTCCTCGATCCCGCGCGCGACGGCGCCGGCGGAGTGCCCGCGGCTCTCCTGGGCGAGCGCGAGCTCGGAGCGGACGGAGCTCATGACGAGCTGGGTCTCGGGGTCTTGGAAGAGCGCGCCGGCGAGCGTGCCGAGGCGCGCCGGTCCGTGCTCGCGGGTATCGAGCCCGGCGAGCGCGACGCGCCCGGCGAAGCGGCCGCCGTGGAAGTGCGGGACGAGCCCGCAGGCGGCGCGCAGCAGCGTGGACTTGCCCTGGCCGGAGAGCCCGGCGAGCAGACAGAACTCGCCGGGTGCGAGCGCGAGGGAGACGTCGCGCAGGGCGGGCTGCGCGACCCCGGGGTAGCTGTAGGTGACGCGCTCGAAGGCGAGGACGCTCATCGCCTCAGAGCTCGATCCCGCGGCGGTCGAGAAATGGCAGCAGCGTGGCGAGCGCGAGCGCGAGGCAGAGCACGAGCAGACCGGCACTGAGGGGGACGTGCAGCAAGGGGTAGGCGCTGAAGGCGGCGAGGCCGGTGAGGCGGGCGAGCAGGGCGAGTGTGAGCACGGCGAGCGCGGAGGCGGCGAAGGCGAGGTCGTGGCGGGACCAGGACCGTTGCAGGCGCGGCGCGCGGGGGGCGGCGGCGAAGCCGCGGACCTCGAGCGTGGCGGCGACGTCGAGCGCGCGGTCGAGCGAGCCGGCGACGATTGCGCCGAGCAGCGCGGCGCGGGCGCGGGCGCCGGCTCGAGCGCCGCGGGGACCGCCATCGGGGCGGGTGCGCTGCGCGTCGGCGAGGCGCTGGGCGTCGGCGGCGAGCAGCGGCAGCATGCGCACGGCGAGGGAGGCGGTGAGGGCGGAGCGGAAGGAGAGGCGGCGGCAGATGCGCAGGATGGCGTCGGGGTCGATCGCGAGACTGGCGAGTGAGGTGATGAGCACGAGGACGGTGATCTTGAGCGCGATGACGGCGCCGTAGACGAGCGCCTCGACGGTGAGGTTGCCCTGCCCGAAGGGCCCGAGGTCGCCGAGGCGGGCGAAGACGGTGAGGCCTTCGCGGGAGACGAGGACGTTGACGAGGACGATCGGCAAGCCGATGATCAGCGCGGTCCGCAGCGCGCGTTGGAGCTCGCGCGCGACGCCGGCGCCGCGCGCGGCGAGCAGGACGGCGAGGACGAGCGCGGCGAGGGCGAGCGGGTGGTAGAGGACGAGCGCGGCGGCGACGAGCGCGAGCGCCCAGAGGGCGGCGACGCCGGCGCGGGTGGCGTGGAGGGGGCTCGCGAGCGGCCGGTAGAGCAGCGGCGCGAGGGTGCGCGTCTTCATGCGCCGGGCTGCGGCAGGGGCAGGACGGTGGGCGCGCCGACGGCGTGTCCCGCGGTGAACGCGACGGCGAAGCGACCGTGCAGGGCGGCTTCGTCGAGGGCGTGCGCGGCGAGTGCGAGCCCGGCGGGGTCGGTGCCGGTGACGATCCACTCGGGCTCGTCGCCGGTGTAGCGGGTGGCGGCGATGAGGCCGGCGCTGCCGGCGAGCATGCGGACGGTGCGGTCACGGGGATCGAGCAGCGCGATGGCGCTGCCGTCGGCGGACACGCGCGCGTAGACGCCGCTGGCGGCGGGGCCCTGTTCGAGCTCGGAGACGCCGACTTCGTGGTGGACCTGGCTCCAGGTGCCGACGATGATGCGCAGGCTTTCGGGCCCGACGCCGCCCGGCCCGAGCAGGGCGCGGGCGGCGGGCACGCCGACGTCGCGCAGGTGCGCGGCGACGGTGCGACAGGCTTCGCCTTCGGGCTGGGCGCATTCGACGCGCACGGGGAGGCGGCGCCCTTCGATGCCGTCGAGGAAGGGCTCGGGGAAGGAGCCGACGACGGCGGGGATGTAGTCGGTCTGGCTCCAGTCGTGGAGGTCCCACCAGATGCGGTCGCCGGGGTGCACGTCGACCTCGGCGGCGCCTTTGGGTGCTTCGACGCCGTTGACGTAGTAGAACCAGTCGATGGGGCTGCTCCCCTGGTAGCCGCCGTGGTGGCCGTCGATGCTCTGCACGAAGCCGCCGCCGTAGCGGGTGGAGACGGTGGCGTTGCGCAGGAGCAGGCTCATCGCGGTTTCCTGGCCGTGCACGGCGGGAGCGTGCAGCGAGCGCAGCGTCTGCGCGCCGAATTCGCGCGTGACGAGCAGCCGCACGCCGCTCGGCGTGGGCCCGGCGCCGAGCCCGCAGCCGGCGAGCAACGCGGCGGCGGCGAGCGCGGCGAGGGCGAGTGGCAGTCGCTTACTTGACATAGAAGACGACGCGGCTCACTCCCGGCGTTGGCGCCGTCACGAGACCGGTGTTGTTGACGGCCTCGACGGCGTACACGTAGCGACCCGCGGGCAGGCGCGCGGGGAGCAGGTAGCTGAACGAGCTCGTGGCGGCAACTTTGAAGAAGCGCTGAGCGTGACACTTGGCGTGTACGAATGCCGCGCGAGCCCCGTCGAGCGCGAAACAGCGACCGTGGTTGGAGCGTTGCAGGCTGAGGCGCACTTCGCGCAGGGTGTCGCCGGCGGGCACTTCGACGCTGCCGCTAAGCACTCGCGGCGCGGCGCGGCGCGGATAATGGCGCCCGTTGCGCACACTACCGGCATGCGCGACCGCGGGCAGCGGCGTGGGCAGCGGGCCGTGAATGAATTCGGGCGAGCCGTCGGAGATGGACGTGGTGCCGCAGTTGCCGTCGTTGCCGTTGTGCGCGCAGATAGTGAGCCCATTGGAGCGCACAGATTCGGGCTGCGTGGCCTTGAATGACTCGGTGCCGGTCTGCGCGATCATGACGGTGGCGTTGCCGTTCTTGTCGGTCGTGGGGCTGGATCCGCTCGTCGTGGTCACGCCGCCTGCGAACTGACCGATCTGGGCGCCTTCGATCGGCTGTCCTGTTTGGCCGTCGGTGACGTGGACGGTAAAGGGCGTGCCCACGTTGACGCTCGCGGGGCCGCTGAGGCTGAGCAGGTGCGGGAGGCCGAAGAAGTTGTAGGCCCAAAGGACTTCACTGCCGGGAGCGAGCCGCACCTGGCAGCCACCGACTTCGGCGGTGGTGTAGTCGACGGAGTAACCCCAGTACTCGCCGTTGTTCGCGCTGTTAGCGATGTCTTCGCCGATCTGTTCGATTTTGAAATCGTTCAGTTCCCACTTGGCGTCGAGGGCGAGGTGCTGCGCGAGAGCAGCATCGTAAAGGGCGTCGGTCGGGGTCGCGCCGGGGGCGCCGTAGCCGCCATTTTCGCCGTTGTCCTTCACGTCGCAGGGATGACTCCCCTTGCTCGATGGGGTTTCGATGCCTGGCGGCGCGGAGATCGCTTCGGTGCTGACGGGCCCTTCGTAGAGCGTCTTGGTTGCACCCTCGACGCGCAGATTGACGACGATCGGCGCGGCGGAGGCGGGCGTCGTCGGTAGCAGTACGGCGATGCCGCAGAGCACGGCGAGCAGCGCGGCGACGCCGCGGAGGACGGTGAGCCGCGCGCGCGGGCGCGACACGCGAGCGGGCGCAGCGTGCGGCGTGGGCACGGGACGAGTAGATGCGATCATTTGGAGCCAACCCCTTTCCACGAGGGCTTTGCGGGCTTGCGGTCGGAGGCAGGTCTCCTGGCTCCCGGGCCTACCCCCCGCGCCTTCCCGATCCGCCGAGGGGCCGATCAGTGGCTGCACGCGAGGCACGTACAGCGGGGGGCATCCCCGGTCACAGTGGCGGGTCCGCGCCGGAATCGCACCGGCTTCCCTTGACCACCGACCGTATGGACGGGCACATCCTACTGCGCGCCTCGCAGAGATGCGAGCGCTCGGTGCGTGTCCGCGTCGCGTCGCCGCACAACGCGCTGCTAGCGACCGACGGTGTTGAGCTCGCTGTCGACATCGGCGAGCGCGGCGCGCTGCGCGGGATCGAGCGGCGTGCGCGCGGCCAGCAGGCGCCGCGCGTGGTCGAGGTCCTCGGAGCGCCCCACGGTGAGCGCGGCGACGAGGCGCGCGTCGCGCAGGTACCAGGTCGTGAAGCTCCCCTGAGCGGGCGTGCCGCGGACGATCTCCTCGTCCCACTCGCGCGCGGGCCCGACGTACTCGAGTTCGGCCCAGTCGCCGAGCACGGAGAAGAAGTAGGGGACGGTCTCGTGCGGGACGTCGCGACCGAGCATGTTCAGCGCGGCGGTCTTGCCGTGGTTGAAGGCGACGTCCCAGTGCTCGATTCGCAGCGGCCCGCCATGCATGGCGGAGTCGTACTCGCAGATGTCGCCGGCGGCGAAGATGCCGGGCGCGGAGGTGCGCAGGCGCGAGTCGCAGCGCACTCCCCCGCTCTCGCCGAGCCGCAGGCCGGCGCTGCGCGCGAGCTGCACGTCGGGCGCGACCCCGGCGCCGATCACGACGGCGTCGGCGTCCAATTCGAGGCCGCCCTTGGTGATGACCTTCGCGACGCGCTGATCGCCCTCGAAGCGGTCGAGCTCGTCGCGGCCGTGAATCGTGACGCCGTGCGACTGGAGCAGCTCATGGAAGAAGCGTCCGGCGTTGGCGCCGAATCCGCGTTCGAGCGTGAGCTCCTCCTGCATGACGATCGTGCAGTGCTTGCCGAGCATGGTCAGCGAGGCGGCGACCTCGCAGCCGATGTAGGAGCCGCCGATCAGCACGACGCGCTCGGCATCGGCGACGCTCGCGCGGATCGCGTCGGCGTTGCCGAGCGTGCGCAGGTAGTGGATCTCCTCGAGGTGGCAGCCGTCGACGTTCAGGCGGCGCACGTTGGCGCCGGTCGCGAGCAGCGCCTGTGCGAACTCGACCTCGTCCTTGGTGGAGAGCTTGGCGATGCGCGCGTCGACGTCGAGCTTCGCGACGCTGGTGCGCGTGAGCAGCTCGATCTGCTGCTCGCCCCACCAAGCGTCGGGCCGAAAGAACGCCTCGCTGCGCTCCTCGACCCCGCGCAGGTAGCCCTTGGAGCAGTTGGGGCGGTTGTACGGCGGGTCGGGCTCGCGGCCGACGAGCAGAATCGACCCCTCGGTGCCTTCCTCGCGCAGCCAGCGCGCGCAGTTGGCGCTCGCGAGTCCGCCGCCGATCAGCAGGTAGTCGACCTTACGGACAGCCATCGTGAGCGTCACTCTCCCATATCAGTCCATGCGATTCATGACGGCTCGATCTCGAGACGAGACGGAGCGGTCGGCCGACACGCGGTAGCACTCAGAGATCGAGTCGACGAACGCTTGGTCATCGAGGGCTGGCCTTGCTGTTCGCGACAGCGCGAGCCTGCCGGTGCGCCTCCTCGGCGAATCCTGGAGCGCGAACGTCGGGTATCCATATCTGCAGGCACCGCAGACCTTGCTTGTGCAAGCGCTTCTGGTGCTCGCGTACTTGTGCTCTCGAGTTGGGGTCGATACTCGCCACGGCACCCCAATCGTTACATGTAGCCGGCAAAACAAAAAGCCTCACAACCCCGCCGGGTGTCGCACGGACCAGTGGGCCCAGGTGGGGATGTAGCTGAGCAGGCGCCAGCGGGGGCCGTTTTCGTAGCGGTTGGGACCGGTGTCGGTGCCGTTGTGGCTGGTGTCGAGGCGCAGGCCGGCGATGACGACGAAGACGTGCGCGGTGGGCGCGGCGGTGGCGTAGATCGTGACCCAGCGGCCGGGGCCGGGCAGGCCCCAGTCGACGTAGTCCTGGGCGAGGGGGTTCTCGCGCACGATTTCCGCGAGCGGGCGGACCCCGGCGCGGTAGAGGATGTAGTTGAGCGTGCTCGAGCAGTCCTCGCTGGGCGCGCCGAGCGGATCGGGATGCCCGGCGGCCCCGTAGGGAAGGTCCTGGAGCTCGTTGCCGGCCATGAGCATCGCCTGCACCGCGGGCGGCACGTCGCGCGGGATCAGCGCGAGGTGCCCGTCGCCGGGCGCGAGCAGCGCGCGTTCGCCGGGGATCAACTCCACTGGCGCGGTGCTGCGCGCGGTGAAGCCCGGCAGGAGACCTGCGACCGCTTCGGCCGCGCCCACGACGCGCTCCGCCCCGGCGCCGGGCCCGCCGTCGCCGCCGACCCCGTCGCCGCCGTCGAGCGCCCCGTCGCCCTCCGCCGAGAGCGGCGGCCCGCGGTAGAGCGCGGCCCAGTGCTCGACCTCGGCGACGTACCACCAGGCGTGGTTGTATGCGTAGATCGCTTGCCGGTAGTTGCCGGGAGCGCCTGAGGCCTTGAGGTAGTTGGCCATGCCGAGGATCGCGTCGGCCGGGTTCCAGCGGTCGGGCGGCCCGCGACCGTCGGCGCTGATGCCGTACTCGCTCCAGGTCGAGGCGATGAACTGCGCGGGCCCGCCGGCGCCGGCCGAGTTGACGGCGCCGTCCTGGGTGCAGGACGGCGCGGGGTCGCGCCCATGGTCGCACTCGACCTTGCCGATCCCCGCGAGGATCGACCAGTCGAGGCCGTAGCGTTGGCCGGCGAGCAGGTAGAGGCGGAGGTAGGCGGGCGGGATTTCGGCGCGGGCGCGGGCGGATACCCCGTATCCCGGCGCGACCCCGGCGGCGCCCGCTGGCCACTGGCCGAGCTGCGAGGAGCCTCCTCCGATCGTCGCGGCGACTCCGGCGAGGCTGAGCGCGAGCGCGAGTGTGACGAGGGCGGCGCCGCCCAGCGCGATCGCGCCGGCGGCGGGGGCGCTCCGATCCGCGGCGTGCGCCGATGCGAGCTGCTTGGGGTGGCGCTGTTTGCGAGCGAGCAGCTTGCGGGCGAGCATTTCGGCAGCAACCACCTCGGGCTCGGCGGCTAGGCGAGCAACGGTCGCCGGACCGGGTCGTCTGCGGGCGCGCGTGTCGCGACGCGGCGTCTCGGGGGCGTACCGGCTCACCGGTCGTAGCCCAGCTGGCGTTTGCGGCGCTGGGCGACCGCGTGCGCGTCGCGCATGACGCTCGACTCGTGGCCGCCCGCCGGCGCACGGTGACGCTCGGCGCGAGTGCGCGTGTCAGCGGGCCGCGGGGGGCGGGGCGGCATGGGTGTCGGGGTCGGCGACTCGCCGCGTCCACCTCGTCCGCCACTTTCACCACTTCCACCACTTCGCATAGCCGTGTCGCGCAGCGCCCCGTCACCCGCTGATGTATGTGAGGTGCGCTCGCGTGCGCCGGCGGCCGGATCGCGCGCGGCGAGGGTCGACTCGGGGCGCTGGGCGAGCTCGCGGTCGATCTGTAGGCGCGCTTCGCGGCGGTGGCGGGGATCGAGGCGCGCGTACTGCTCGCGTCGGTAGCCGACGAGGCTCGCGAGCGCGGCGTAGTCGCGGCGGGCGCCGTGCCGCGCGGAGTCGTGCGTGAAACCGCTGGCTGGTGAACGACCGCCGCCGGGCAGCGCGGCCTGTGCGTCGAGGAAGCGGCCGCGCTCGGCGAGCTCGGCGCGCGTGTGGGGGCGCCCGGTGGCGCGTCGCGCGCGCTCGCCGGCGCTCGTGGTCTCGCGCGCGGCGTTCAGACGTTGCTGGGCGCGCGCGATCTCGCCCTCGACGCGCCGCGCGCGGTGCTGCAGGGCGGCCGCTCGGCGCCGCTCGCCGGCCCCTTCAGCGGCGGCTTGGGCGTGTCGAATTCGACTCAGCTGGGTCTGCTTCGCTCCGATCTCGGCTCGTGCGCGGGGGGCGTCGGCGAGATCTGCGCGCGCCTGCGCGCGCTCGTGTTCGAGCATCCGCGCGGCCTGAGCGCTTGTCGCGATCGGCTTGCGCTGAGCGCCGTCGCGAAGGGCGGGCTGGCGCGACTCGACCTCGGGCGCGGGTTTGGCGAGCTTGCCGCGGACCCACCGCGCGGCGCGCGCGGCGGCGAGCGGGGACTCGAGCTGACGCTGCACGCGGTGCGCGATCGAGTGGGGGCGAGCGGCGTGGGCGTGCCCCGCGCGGCCCGTCGAGCCTTCGTGTTGGGCGTGCGACCCGCGGCGCGCGATCGGCGAGCGAGCGCCCTCGATGAACCCGAGCACGCTGCGGCGCTGGAGATAGGCGCCCCACCAGAGCGCGGAGACGAGCAGCCAGCGGGTCCACCAGCCGAGCGCGGAGAGCTCCATCAGGGAGTGGGTCAGCATCAGCACGACGCCGAGCAGGAACGAGAACAGGAGCTTCGAGGCGACCGCCCCGAGGAGGCGCGCGGCCCAGCTGCGAAACGCCGCGCGGCCGCCGTCGCCGAGCGCCGGCGCGATCACGGCGGCGGGCGCGAGCAGGAGGTAGACGAGGCCGAGGATCTCGGAGCCGAGGAGGTGCAGCGCGATGTAGCCGAGCAGCAGCAGCATCCCGAGCGCTCCGAGTGCGATCAGCAGCAGGCCGCCGAGCCGGGCCGCCGTTCCGCCCTGCGTGCGAAATTCGGCCTGAGGGGCGGTCGGACCGCGGCAGTCGGTCGCGTCGCTGCGGCCGCCGCAGAGCACGCTCAGGAGGGACGCGTGGTCGTTGATCGAGTTGCGCGCGGCTTGGTCGGCGGGTAGCGCGAGGAATAGTTCGCCGTTACTCCGCGCGGCCCGCAGCAGCGCTGCACTCTGGATGCGCGCACGCGACTGCTCCCCTTCGAGGGTCTGACAGACGGCTTCGGGGGTGGACCCGGCGCAGCCTCCCGCGCCCGCCGCCGCGGCGGCGGCGGCGATGCGCAGCCCAGCGGCGCGCAGCCGCGGATCGAGCAGCGCGGGTTCGGTGCACCAGCGCACGTTCCCGAACTCGAGGTAGCACCACGGCGCGCCGACGACGCCTGCGAACAGCCCGCCCATGCTGTCGGCGAGCGTGCGCGGCGCGTGTGCGGGGGAGCCTTCGACGGCGGCGCCGAGCGTGCCGACGCTCGCCGCGTCGACCCAGCGCCCGAGCGCGCCGACGGTGCCGGCGGGGTCGGCGATCACCCACAGCCCGGCGGCCATCATCGCGAGCATCAGCGCGGCCTGGCCGAGCGTCTCGGCGACGCGGCGGCGGATGAGGCCGTTGTATGCGGTCGCGATCGATGCGAGCGCCAGCGCGAGCACGAGCCACGGGCCGGTGAAGGCGGTCTGCGCGCCCTGCAGCGCGCGCTCGACGTCGAGCATCGTCGCACCGCTGAGCAGGTCGAGTGTGAAGCACCACTCGAGCGCGACGACGAGCGTGTGCACGGTCCAGACGAGACCCATCCAGACGGGACCGATCAGGTAGTCCTGCTCGAGCGTCGCCGCGGTGAAGCCGAGCGCGCCGGTGTCGATGTGGACGTCCAGGCCGTAGTCACCGGTCGGCGCGCCGGCCGCCTCGAAGCCCGACGTGGCGCAGTTGCGCTGGCTCGCCGCCGAGAGCTCGTTCGCGCCGGCGCCGCAGAGGGGGCTGCCGAGTCCGTTTTCGACGAGCGGGTCGCCGCCGCTGGCGGGCGCGGAGCTCGACGCGTCGCCGCCGGCGGACTCGCCTTCGCCGAGTGCGCCGCCACTGGCGAGGCCCTGCGTGGTGCCGGTGCCCGCGACGAGCGGCGGCGCACTCGGTGCCTGCGGCGAGGTCCGACGGCTCGTGGCCGCCGGGCGTGCGGCGGCCGTGGCGTGGCCGGCGCGCGCGTTGCGCATCGGGGGTGCGCCGCTGTGGTACGTGTAGATCCGCGCGGCACGCGCCGTTGGTGTGACAAGCGCCTGCGAGGCGAGGACGAGCAGCAGCAACACGACCGGTCGCGCCCGCCCGCGGGGTGCCACGTGCGCGCTCAACGCGCCGGCGCCGCGCCGGGCGTCGTGGAGAAGGCGCGCAGCAGCGTCGGCGTCACGTCGACCTGGATCGCCTCGACGCGTCCGCGGTGGTCGCGAAATAGGCAGCGCCCGGCGTCGAGCGCGAGCAACGTCTGGCGCAGCGCGCGATCCTCGGGATCGAGCCCCAACAGCTCGAGCGCGCGGCGTGCCTCGCCGTCGGAGCGCATGCCGAAGACGAACGTCGCCCCGAGCAGGTTCTCGAGCGACTCGCGCTCGCCGATCAGGGTGTCGGTTACGAGCTGCGTGCTGATGATCGGCACCGCGAGCTCGGAGCGGCCCATGCGCTGCAGCGAGACCAGCAGCGAGCGCCCGATCGGGTCCTGCAGCAGTCGCCAGCCCTCATCGAAGCTGAAGATCTTCAAGCGCTCGCGTTCGGCGCCCATCAGGTGCATCGCGAACATCGCGATCAGCCGCACGAGCTGCTCGCCGACGCGCTCGGCCTGGGACTGCTCGGAGCGCGGCACGCCGGGCTGCGCGCTCGGCAGGTCGCGGATGCGCAGATAGGTGACCTGGCGGTGTCCGACGGGCGGCAGCCGCACCGCGGGGTCGGCGAAGCCGAGCTGCGTCAGACCGGAGCGCGCGTAGACCGCGAGTGTCTTCGCGACCTGCGCGTCGGTCTCGTCGCCCTCGGCGAGCGCGTGCACGACCTCCAGACACGTCGGCTCGCGCGTGCGGCGCAGCACGCGGTCGACGGCGCCGACGACCGCGGTCTCCCACGCGGGCTCCGCGCGCCCCGGCAACAAATCGCGCAGAAACGAGACCGCCGTGTCCTGGCGCAGATGCGCCGGCGCCACGCGCAGCGGGTCGAGCACGCCCCGCAGCCCCGCATCGGGGCGCAGCGTGATGCTCTCGACGTGCGGCGCGACCTGCTCGAGCAGGTGAAAGCGATGATCGCCCTTCGGGTCGCAGTCCACGACCCGCGCGCCGAGCAGGAACCCCTCGTACTTGAGCTTCTGGTCGAGCGTGGTCTTGCCCGAGCCGAGCGCACCGATGTTGAGGATCGTGGTGTTGCGATCGCTCTCGGAGCCCTCGCGCAGGTGCAGGCGCACGGGACGTGCCGAGGCGGTGAGCGTGTGGCCGAGGTAGAAGCCGCCGCGCGAGCCCGCGGCGTGGCTCGCGGTCGGCATCATCGCCGCGACCTGCTCCGCGGTGAGCGTGTCGTCGTAGCCCGCGACGCGCGTGCGCTGTCCCGGCAGGTGCTGGCAAAACAGCTGCAGCTGGTCCCCCAGTGGGCGGTGCAGGCGGATCTCGCCGTACGCGCGGCGGCACATCTCCACGCGTTCCTCGAGCTCCTCCTCACTGCGCGCCGCGATCGCGAGCGCGAGCGTCGCGCGTAGCAGCGGCGGGCGACTCGCGGACTGCAGATAGCCGAGCAGGTCGCGCGCCTCCTGCGTGCGGCGGTAGCCGAGGTCGGTGGCGCCCTGCTCGCCATCGGACTCCGCGCGCAGGATCTGATCGGCGTCCTGGATGCGCCGTCGTGCGATCCGCAGCGCGAGCTCGTTCGGCAGGAAGCGCGCGTTGAGCGAGAGGTCGATCGCGAACGGCAGGCTCTCCGCCGGCGCGAACATCAGCTCCAGCCGCGGCCCCGGGAAATCGGCGCGCTCGGGCAGCGCGCCCAGCACGAGCTGCGCCTGCCAGCTCGCGCCGAGCTCGGACTCGACCCGCAGCGCCCGCGTGCCGTGCTCGACCCAGCTGTTCATCCAGCGCAGCACGTCGCCCTCGAGCGGCGCCAGCAGCGCTTCGCCGTTGCGCTCGAAAACGAGCGCGCGCGGCTCGTGCAAGCCGTCGATCTCGGGCTCGCCGAGCCCGCGGCAGAACGCGCGGCGCACGAGCCACTGCAACTCGGCCCCGCTCGCGGGGCGCGCGTCGAGAAAATCGGCGAGGCGCGCCTGGGCCTGGTCGGCACGTACGCGCGCCTGCTCGAGCTCGCTTGCGCGCAGCAGGCGCCGGTCGTGTGGCGCGAGCGCGCGCCGCAACTCCCGCAACCACTCGCGCGGATGACTCTCCGCAGCGCGTGAGACATAGGCGGCCACGTCGCGCTCGGGCTCGCGCAGGCTCACAAGGATGAACAGCACCGGGCACTCCGGCGCGAGCTCGCGCAGGCGCCGCTCCTGCGCGGCGACGTAGCGGCGGCGCGCCGCACCGTGCGGGGGCCCTTCGCCGTCCATCTCGCGCGCGTACGCGCCGACGTCCCAGCGACGGCTCACGCGCACGATCTGCAGATCGGCGCCAGCCGCCTCGAGCGCGCCGAGCAGCGTGAGGAAGCGGGCGCGCTTGGCGTCCGGCGCGAGCCACTCGTATGACGCGGTCGACACCACGAACGCCGCCCACGCGTCCTCGAGGCCGGCGCCGAACACGCAGTTGCCGTAGACCATGCTCAACGGGGGACGCACCGGCGCTCACCCGACGCGCAGGCGCGCGCCGCGCGCGAGCACCATCACCTTGCCGCTCGCCGGTCGGCGCACGGCGCCGGGGCCCGTGTAGCGCAGCCGCCGCAGCCGCGCGTCCGAGCCGTCGGGCAGCACGAGCAGGTCCTCGGGCAACCAGCGTCGGCCGGGCGCCGCGCGGGGCGCGAGCCCGCAGAGGTAGCGCGGTCCGAGCGCGTGCGCCAGCAGCGCCGCGGCCGCGAGGTGGAAGGGGCGGCCCTCGACCCGCACGAGCGTCAGCAGGCCCGCGCCGAGCGCGGGCAGCGCGATCTCGCGCACGTACCACGGCGCCGCGCGCATCGCGTCGCCCAGCAGCGGCGCCCGCGCCGCAAGCGCGAGCGCGAGCAGGAGCGCGAGGAAGTAGAGCACCCCCCGCACCGGGATTCCGCCGGGGTTCAGCCGGACGCGATCGACGCGATAGATCCGGCGTTCGAGGTCGAAGACGCTCCGGTAGGAGCGGATCTCGCTCATTGCGCCGCGAACAGCGAGTTGACGGTGTCTTGCAGCAAGCTCAGGCCGGCCGGGGTCGCGAGCAGCACCGCGACGATGCCGACCGCGAACACGCCCGCGGCCTCCTTGAAGTCACGTCGAAACGCGAGCACGATCCCAGCGACCGCGAAGGCGAGGCCGATCAGGCTCATCGCGACCTTGCGCCCGGTGCTTCCCGCCTTGGTCGCGGCCGCTTCGAGCGTGCTGCCGGCTTCCGTGGAGCCGCCGCTTGGCGCGGCGCTCGGCACCGCGACTGCCGCACTCGCGGGTGCGGGATCGGTCAATGCGAGCGGCGCCCAGCCGAGTCCCAACAGCGCGACCAGCAGCGCCGCGCGCATCCTTCGTCTCGAGCTCTTCGTATTCATCTCTCGCTGCTCTCCTTTGCTATGGGTTATGTGGTTGTCGCTGCCGAGCTGCGGTGTGGCTGTGTGTGGTTTGTCCCTGCGGAGCCGACGGGGTATGGCTGTCAGTCGCGGCCGATGCGCCGCCTACGCGTCGGGGTCCATTTGGATCGCGGAGATCTCCCAGCGGCCCTGCTCGCGCGCGACGTTCAGTTCGTAGGCGAGCGTGTACTGCGTGGCGCGCCGGTCTTCGGCACGCACGACCGCGAGCACCGCGCCCGCGCCGGGCGCCCACTGCAGGCTCTGCAGGGACTGCAGTGTCAGCGCGAGCCCCGGCATCGAGACCTGCGCGCCACTCGCGAGATCGGCGGCGAGCTCGGTGGCGGACCCGGCGAGGTAGTTGCGCAGCGCGCGTTCGACGACCGCGCTCAGCGCGGGTTCGTCGACTTCGCGCAGCGCGCCGGCGCGCCCAGCCTGCGACGGCGCCGCCGCAGGCGCGCCGACGAACGCGGGATAGCCCGCGAGCGCGACGCCGCCCGCCGCGGTGCGGAGCACGCTGACGGTCAGATACAGGAGACCGGCGGTGTCAGTTTGAGCGGCGACCGTGTAGACGTGCTCGTCCACCTGTGGTTCGCGTTCCTGCACGACCTGCGCCCACTGCACGCGCTGTTCGGAGCCCGGCGGCGGCTGCAGGCCGACGCCGGGCTCGATACCGGTGCCCAGATAAGGCGCGAGCGCCGCTTCGCGGGACTGCGGATCGCCGGCTTCCCAGGTCAGGTAGCGCCGGGCGAAGAGCGTCGCGAAGCCCTCCGCCGCCAGATCGGGCGGCGCGGGGCGGTGCAGCAGTGATGCCGGCAACGTCACATGTGGAGGGTCGATCGCGAGGCGGGCGCTCGCGAACAGGCCCAGCGTGGCGAGCGCGTTCAGCAGGTGGCGGGGCAACCCGCGCGCGAGACGAATCCGCCACAGCGGACGCGCGGTGACTGTGACCGTGGGATGCGAATGCCCGCCGCTCATCGCTACTGGCGTTCGAATCCGAACTCGGGTGTCGCCGTGCCAGTCGCGTTCGCAGTCGCGACCGCGACCTCGCTTGCGGCCCCGCTCGCCGTGCCAGCGGGTGTCTCACTCGCGATGGCGCCCGTCGGGGGGCCGGCTGTCCCACTCGCCGGGCCGCCCGCCGAGGCGGCGGATGCTCCCTTCGCAGGCACAGAAAATGCCCAGCGCGCATGCGCCGCCGCGGGGCGCGCACTACGCTCGCGTGGAGGGGCGGGATCGCGTCGAGGGCCATCATCGAGGGGGCGCGCCGACGGGGCGGACACCTGCGAGAGAGACCCGCGGCGAGGGACCGCGCGGCCCGCGCGCCCACCGTCTCGGGCGATGCCACCAGGAACACCACCACTGACGCCGCCGCGGCGCAGCGCCGGCCGTGGCGCCGCGCTCGTCGCGATCGCGGGCGTAGCGGGCCCTGCGCCGGTGCTCAGCAGGAACGTCGCGCGCAGCACGTGCACGACGAGCGCGCTGAGCGCCATCGCGACGATCGCCATCACCGCAACGCCGCGCCGACCCTCGAGCGCCCGCGGCAGTCCCCGCGGCGGCGCGGTGTACTGCGGCGCGCTGTACCACGGCGCGGAGTCATGCGACGCGGAGGCGTGCGACGCGGACTCGTGCGGCGCGGTGCGCGAAGCGGAATCCTGTGACCCGCCGCTGTCGCGAGCGCCAGCGACGAGACCGTCCCGGTCCAGATCGACGTCGTCCGCGCGCAGGAAGTCGTCGTCGGCGTAGACGCGGTAGACGTGCCGTGAGCGCCCGCGCCCGAGCATCATGCGCGCCCTTTCACGCGAGCGCCACGCAGGGCCGGGGGCCGAGCAGGGGAGATGCCCGGCCCCCGGCCGTCTGCGCGCGGATCGAGATCGCCGTGCGGTCGTGCCTGCAATCGACTGCCGGCGTCTCGAGGGACGCGCCTATGGGGGTAGCGATGGCTCATAGGTCGGTCCCTATCTCTTGCTCCGACCCCGACCCAAGAGCGGGACGGGCGACCGCGGCAGATGGCTCCATCAGCGCCCGTAGCCGCGCGCGGGCGCGCTGGGCGACCTTGCGGTACTTCTCGTAGGACCACCCAAAGCGGCGGCAGAACGCGGGCCGCCCGATGCCCGCGACTTGATAGGAGAGGACGAGCCGCTGGTCGCGCGAGAGACCCGGAGCGACTTCGAGCAGCCGCTCGAGCTCCATTCGCTGGGCGACGATTTGGTGGACCTCGGCACGGGTGTCACAGAGCTCGATGTCGAGATCGGCGTGGCTCCCGAGCGGGAGCGCGTGCTCGAGCGCGGCCTGCAGCGGGCTGCGCCCGTTCAGTGCGCGGCGGCGATCGCAGACGCGCGACTGAAAGCGCTGCTCGAGCGCATTTGCGATATGTACGCGGCCCGCGAACTGCCGCCCGGCGTGTACGGCGGCGAGCAGCTCGAACGTGGCTTGGCTGAGGCATTCCTCGAGGTCCTCCGCGCGCAGCCGGTAGCGGTTGGCGCGCAACAGCGCCCCGCGCTTGGCCTGGGCGACGAGCGCGACCTGCTCGGCGAGGTCGACAAGGCCGAAGCCGGACACACGCGGGCGCGCATCGGCGTGCATGGGAGCGCCCTCCGATGGCCCCGGGGGGATGCCGTCGTACCGCACGCGCGCGCCCGGGTGTGACCTTCTGTGGGTGGATGGGGTAGACACACAGGGATGTCGCTCCCAGCGCCGCCGAGACCCCCCTCCCAATTCACATGAGCCTCGGCGAGCGCGCGCACGCGGTCGATCGCTTCCAGCAGCGCCACCGGCGACTGAGCTTCGTGGCGGCCGTGGTCAAGAAGTTCGGCGACGACGGCGCCGGACAGCTGGCGGCGCTGATCGCCTACTACGGCTTCGCGTCGCTGTTCCCGCTGCTGCTCGTACTGGTGACGGTGCTCGGCTTCGTGCTCGAAGGCGACCGCCACACGCAGAACGAAGTCGTGCACTCCGCGCTCGGGCAGTTCCCGATCATCGGCACCCAACTGGAGGGCAATATCCACTCGCTCACGGGCAACCCGGGGGCGCTCACGATCGGCGTCGTCGGACTACTGCTCGGCGGCCTGGGAGTCGTCGGTGCGACGCAGAACGCGTTCAACCAGGTCTGGCACATACCGCGCAAGAACCGGCCGAGCTTTCTCTCGTGGCGACTTCGCGGCCTGGGGCTGCTGGCGCTGCTCGGGCTGCTGCTGGTCGTCTCGACGATCGCGGCGGGCTTCGTCACCGCGCAGACGACGGGCGCGGTCGCGCTGCTCGGGGGGATCGTGCTCGCGCTGGTGTCGAACCTGCTGCTGTTCTTCTGCGCGTTCCGGCTACTGACCGCCAAGGAGGTCGCGACCCGTGACCTGATACCCGGCGTGATCTTCGGGGCGATCGTGTGGCAGATCCTGCAGCACATCGGCGGCTACTACGTCGCGCACGTGATCCGTCACGCGAAGGAGACCTCGGGCCTGTTCGCGTTCGTCCTCGGGCTGCTCGCGTGGCTCTATCTCGGCGGTCAGGTGACGCTGCTCGCGGCGGAGATCAACGTGGTGCACGCGCGGCGACTGTGGCCGCGCAGCTTCTTCTCGCAACCGCTGCTCGACGCCGACAAGCGCGCGCTGACATCGTCGGCGGAGACCGAGGAGCGCGTGCAGGAGGAGAACGTCGAGGTCAACTTCGACGGGCCGGCGCAGAACTGAGGAGCGCGGGACTCAGATCATTCAATTTTGCGAGAACCTTACTCGGAAGAATAGTTTGATTCTGTAAGGAACTCGTAAAAGACATACACAAAATCCTCGCGCTAGTCGGTCCGTGCCTTCCCTTGCACGAACAGGTACTTGCGCGCGCAATCATCGGGCGCTATACTAACTAAACTTTCGTAACCTTATATGGAGCGTATACCGATGCCTGCAAGCTCAGAGAACAACGGCAACAAGCCCCAGCCGGAGCCCCGGGCAAGCACGACCCCGGCCTCCCAACAGGCGGCCCAGGAAGCCACCCCGGAGGCGACCCAGGAAGCCACCCCAGAGGCGGCCCAGGAAGCCACCCCGGCCTCCCCCCAGGCCGCCCCGGAAGCCACCCCGGCCTCCCCGGCGCAAGGATCGAAGCCGCTGCTACGGCTGATCCCGATGGACGACACGGTCGTGTTCCCGAACATGGGGATCACGCTCACAGTCGAGGTGCAGGACGACGAGCGTGTGGTGCTCGTGCCGCGCCACGAGAACGAATTCTTGGAGGTCGGCACGATCGCGGAGGTCGACGATCGCGTGCGCCTGCCCGGCGGTGGGCGCGCGGTGGCACTCTCGGGCCAGCACCGCGCGTTGATCGGCGCGGCCCAGACCGGTCCCGGCGGCGAGCTGCGCGTAGAAGTGGACGAGCGTCCCGACGAGGTCCCGACGGACGGCCGCACGCGCAACCTCGAGCGCGAATACCGCGCAATCGTCGAGGAGATCCTCGAGCTGCGCGGCGACGACGGGCGCATCGCGGCGTTCCTGCGCGCGATCGTCGAGCCCGGCCCGCTGGCCGATTCGGCCGGCTACTCCCCCAACCTCTCCTACGAGCAGAAGGTCGAGCTGCTACGTACGCTCGACGTCGCCGACCGCCTCGAGCTCGCGGTGAAACTGCAGCGTGAGAGCCTGGCGGAGCTGCAGGTGCGCAAGCGCATCCGCGAGGACGTGCAGGACGGCGCGGAGAAGCAGCAACGCGAGTACTTCCTGCGCAAGCAGATGGAGTCGATCCGCAAGGAGCTCGGCGAGGACGAGGGCTCGATCGTCGACGAGTACCGCACGAAGATCGAGGCGGCGGAGATGCCCGAGGAAGTGCAGGAGCAGGCGCTCAAGGAGCTCGGCCGCTTGGAGCGGATGGGCGAGCAGACCGGCGAGTCCTCGATGATCCGCACGTACCTGGACTGGCTGATCGCAGTTCCGTGGGCCAAGCGCTCGGACGAGCACCTCGACCCGGTCGGGGCACGCGCGGTGCTCGACGCCGACCACGCGGGCCTGGAGGACGTCAAGGACCGCATCACCGAGTACCTCGCGGTGCGCAAGCTGCGTCAGGACCGCGGCATCGAGGCCGACCCGAAGTCGGGCGCAATCCTGACGTTGATCGGACCCCCGGGCACCGGCAAGACCTCGATCGGCGAGTCGATCGCGCGTGCGCTCGGCCGCGAGTTCGTGCGGATGTCGCTCGGCGGCGTGCGCGACGAGGCCGAGATCCGCGGGCACCGGCGCACGTACATCGGCGCGCTGCCGGGACGTCTCGTGCGCGCGCTGCGCGACGCGGGCACGATGAACCCGGTAATCCTGCTCGACGAGGTCGACAAGGTCGGCGCGGACTGGCGCGGGGATCCCTCCGCGGCGCTGCTCGAGGTCCTGGACCCCGCGCAGAACCACTCCTTCCGCGACCACTACCTCGACGTCGAGCTCGACCTGAGCCAGGTGATGTTCATCGCGACGGCGAACGTCGCGGACACGATCCCGGGCCCGCTGCTGGATCGCATGGAGGTGATCCGCTTCGACGGCTACACCAGCGAGGAGAAGCTCGCGATCGCCAAGGGCTACCTGTGGCCACGCCAGCGTACCCGCAACGGCCTGCACGACGACGAGGTCGAGATCTCCGACGAGCTGCTGCGGCTGATCATCGCGGAGTACACCCGCGAGGCCGGCGTGCGCAGCCTCGAGCGCGAGCTCGGGACGCTGCTGCGCAAGACCGCGACGCAGATCGCCTCGGGTGGGGTCGAGACTCCCGTGAAGATCGACCTGGAGGCCATCCGCGACGCGCTGGGCCGCCAGAAGTTCTTCCAGGAGTCGGCCTCGCGGACGGCGACCCCCGGTGTCGCGACCGGTCTCGCGGTGACGGGTACGGGCGGCGACGTGCTGTTCGTGGAGGCGACCGCGATGAAGAGCTCGGGCTCGGGCGGCGGTGGCGGACTGGTCCTGACGGGCCAACTCGGAGACGTCATGAAGGAGTCGGCGCGGATCGCGCTCTCCTACGTGCGCGGCCACGCCGAGGAGATCGGGATCGACGAGCACACGTTCGAGGGACACGAGTTCCACGTGCACGTTCCCGCCGGCGCGATCCCCAAGGACGGCCCGAGCGCGGGCGTAACGATGGTCACCGCGCTGGCGTCGCTATTGAGTGGACGACCGGTCAAGCACACGGTCGGGATGACCGGCGAGGTCACGCTGCAGGGCCGCGTGCTGCCGATCGGCGGGCTCAAGCAGAAGGTGCTCGCGGCGCACGCGGCGGGCCTCACCGACGTGATCCTGCCCGAGCGCAACCGCGGCGACCTCGACGACATCCCGCAGGAGGTCCGCGAGCAGATGACCTTCCACCCGGTGATGACCGTGCAGGAGGTCCTCGATCGAGCGCTGGAGCCGGTCCGCGATGCCGCGCACCAGCTCTCGTAGGTGTCAGCCCGTCCCCCTGGAGGTCCGCCAGACGGCGGACCTCCTGGAGCGGCGCTGGCAGCTCTCGATCATCTACGCCGCGCTCACCGGCGCGCTGCGCTTCAGCGAGTTCGCCGATGCCGTCGACGGCATCTCGCCGCGGATGCTCTCCGAGCGCCTGCGCGACCTCGAGGCCGCGGGCCTCGTGCAGCGCACCGTGATTCCCTCCAGCCCCCCCACCGTCGAGTATCGCCTGACCGCGCGCGGGCGGCGACTCGCGCCGGTCGTCGAGGCGATGCGCGCCTACGCGGAGGGGTAGGATGCCCTAGATGTCACTCGAACACGTAGACGTCTTGATCGTCGGAGCCGGGCTATCCGGCATCGGCGCCGCGCAGCACCTGCAGACCAACTGCCCCGGCAAGACCTTCGCGATCCTCGAGGCGCGCGACCGCAGCGGCGGCACCTGGGACCTGTTCCGCTACCCGGGGATTCGCTCGGACTCGGACATGTACACGCTCGGCTATTCGTTCCGCCCGTGGCGGTCGGACAAGTCGATCGCGGACGGCCCCGACATCCTCGACTACGTCCGCGCGACCGCGCGCGAGGGCGGCATCGATCGCAAGATCCGCTTCGGCCATCGCGTGCTCAGCGCCGAGCTCTCCACCGCCGAGGCACGCTGGACGGTCGCGGCGGAGCGCACCGACACCGGCGAGACGACGCGGATGACCTGCGACTTCCTGTTCATGTGCACCGGCTACTACCGCTACGACGAGGGCTACACGCCACAGTTCGAGGGAACGGAGCGGTTCGCGGGAGAAATCGTGCACCCCCAGCACTGGCCCGAGGACCTCGACTACGCCGGTAAGCGCGTGGTCGTCATCGGCAGCGGCGCGACCGCGGTCACGCTCGTGCCCGCGATGGCGCAGACCGCGGCGCACGTCACGATGCTGCAGCGCTCGCCGAGCTACATCATCGCGCTGCCCGGCGAAGACCCGATCGCGCGCGCGGTGCGGCGCGTGCTGCCGCCGCGATCGGCTTACGCGCTGCTGCGCTGGAAGAACGTACTGCTGACGATGCTGAGCTTCCAGGTCAGCCGCCGCCGGCCCGCCGCGATGCGCGCGTTCATCCGCAAAGGCGTCGCGCGCCAACTGCCGCCCGACTACGACGTCGACACGCACTTCAACCCGAACTACAACCCCTGGGACCAGCGCCTGTGCATCGTGCCCAACGGCGATCTCTTCCGCGCGATCACCGCCGGCCGCGCCTCGGTCGCGACCGACCGCATCGCGACGTTCACCGAGCGCGGCCTCAAACTCACCTCCGGCGCCGAACTGGAGGCCGACGTGATCGTGACCGCGACCGGGCTGAACCTGCTCGCGCTCGGCGGCACGCAACTCACGGTCGACGGCCGCGAGATCGAGCTATCGCGGACGATGGGCTACAAGGGGATGATGCTCAGCGGCGTCCCGAACTTCGCGTTCGCGATCGGCTACACCAACGCCTCGTGGACGCTGAAGTGCGACCTCACCTGCGAATACGTCTGCCGCCTGCTCAACCACATGGACGCCCACGGCTACCGGTTGTGCACACCCGAGAACCACGACCCCTCGGTCGCCGAGCTCCCCTTCATCGACTTCTCCTCCGGCTACGTCCAGCGCGCGATCGACAAGTTCCCCAAGCAGGGCTCGAAGGCGCCGTGGCGCCTGCACCAGAACTACCCGCTCGACATCCTCAGCCTCAAGCTCGGCACGATCGAGGACGGCGCGATGCAGTTCGCCCACGCCGCGCCCACCCCGCGCGAGGCCCCCGAGCCCGTCGCGGTCTGAGCGCCCGCCCGGCCGCGCGGTCCGGGCGCCCGCCCGGTCGCAGCCCGAGCTCGCGCCGGTCGCGGTCCGAGTGGCTCAGGAGTCCTCCGTGACGAGGATCTCGCGCAGGCCGTGGCTGTCGACGTCATAGACGAAGCCGCGCACCGCCGAGCGGTGCTCGAGGAACAGGGACCGCCGCACGCGCAGGATCGACTGGCGTACATCGGCCTCGGCGTTCGTGAAGGACTCGATCGCGAACGCCGGTGCGACCCCGGTCGCCTGCAGCAGCTCCGCGCGAAAGCCGTCGTCGGTGAGCTTCTGCATGCCACAGTCGGTGTGGTGGATCAGCATCACCTCGCGCGTGCCGAGGCGCCGCTGCGAGATCGCCAGCGAGCGGATCACGTCATCGGTGATCACACCGCCCGCGTTGCGCAGGATGTGCGCCTCCCCGTCGCGCAGGCCGAGCGCCGCGAAGACGTCCAGGCGCGAATCCATGCACGTCACGATCGCGAGCTTGCGACTCGGCCGCACGTCGAGGTGACGCGGGGTCAGCGCCTCGGCGAAGGCCGCGTTGTTGCGCATCAGCTCGTCGATCTCGCTCACGCCCGGCACCCTAAGAGATTCGACCGCGCCGCGTATGACCGGGGCGAGTGGAGCGGGCGGTCGAGGGGCGAGTGGAGCGGGCGGTCGAGGTCAAACGGGACCTCGCGGTCAGGAGCGGACGTCGCAGCCGGGCATGCCGCTCGCCACTACACTCCGCACGTGGTCCTCTACACCTGTCCCGCGGGGACGCACGGCGCGAACGCGCCGCTGATCAAGCATCCCTGCGGCGTCGCCGCCAAGGCGCTCGATGCGGCCGGGCAGCGCTACGAGGTCAAGACCGTCGGCGGCTTCAAAAACGTGCCGCTGAGCCGCCGCGGCAAGCGCGAGGAGATCCTCGCGCTCACCGGACAGCAAGACGTGCCGGTGCTCGTACTCGACGACGGCGCCACCGTGGTCGGCTCCGGCGCGATCGTCGCCTGGGCCGAGAGCCACAGCGCGGCCGGCGTCAACTAGCGGCGCGCGCCGCGCCGAGCAGGTCCAGGAGCTCGCTGCGCTCGGTGCCGTGCGCGTGCAGGACCCGATCGAAATCCTCGCCGTAGAAGTGCATCACTGCGCTCAGCACGTCCGCCGTCGTGATCGCGCGGGCGTCGCGTCCGCGCGCGATCCCCGCCGCGTCCTGCGCGATCCGCGCGACCGCGTCGCGCTCGTCCTCGGTCTCGCCACCGCGCGGTGCGCGATCGGGGTGCAGCCCCTTGCCCCCCTCCTCGATCGCTCCGTCGCTCACGCCGAGCGCCTGTAGCGCCGCACCGGCCTCGCCGTGCAGGCGCAGCAGCCGCAGCCAGCGCTCCGCCTCGTCCTCGCGCGTACGCGCGAACGGCATCGCGGTCGACGCGATGCCCAGCACCATCGCCGCGTCCGGAGCGAGTGGCGGCGCGGCACTCACGAGGCCACTCCAACCTGTGCTTGGCGGTCCGCGCGCGGCGGATGCAGGAGCGCGAGCTTCTCGCGCTGCAGCACGATCTCCGGCGAGTCGCCCGCGAGACGCAGCTCGAGCACGACCGTGCCCGCGCGCCCCGCCGCCGCGCGCGCCGCGCGCACCGTCTCCGCGATGTCGCCCCGCTCGACGCCACACGCCAGCAGGAAGCGCTCCGTGCGCTGCGCCGTGGCTTGCTCGCGGTCGAGCTCGAGCTCCTCGGCCAGCGCCACCGGCGCCGCCGCGCCACCCTCCACGCGCAGCACGCACGCCGCCATGTCGTCCGGGCGCGCATCGGTCTCCTGCGCGACCCGCGCCAGCAGCGCCGCCGCGCCATCCTGCGCGTCCAGCTCCGCGAGCGCGCGCTGCAGGCGCTCGTCGCCGAAGCGCCCCGCGCCGACGCGCGCGTCGGTCACGCCGTCGGTGTGAAAGCAGATCCGCGCCCCGCCGGGGACCGAGACGACGCTCTGGCGAGTGCCCGTCCGCATCCCCGCCCCGATCGGCGGCGACGCGCCCGCCGTCAGCGGCGCCAGCGCTCGCGAGCCAAGCACGATCGGCGGCGGATGGCCCGCGCACGCGTACGCCAGCACGCGCTCGCGCGGATCGTACGTCGCCGCAACCACCGTCGCGAACGAGCCGCTCAGCTGGCGCTCCAGCACCGCGCCCGCCGTCTGCACCGCGACCCGCGGCGAGAGACCCGCCTCCAGGTACGCCCGCAGCGTGAAGCGCACGAGCGCCGTGTGCGGCAGCGCCTGGCGTCCGTGGCCCGAGACATCGCCCACGATCACCGCGAGCCGCCCGTCCTCGAGCGCGAACACGTCGTAGAAGTCCCCGCCCGCCCCCGGCCCGTCCGCCGGCCGGTACGCCGCCGAGGTCCCCACCGGGCCCACGCGCGCCGGGGCGAGCGGCAGCAGCGCCGCCTGCAGCAGGCCCACGTCCTCCAGCAGCTCGCCGCGCTGCTGCTCCAGGCGCCGCGCGCGCAGCGCCGCCACGCGCGAGCGCGCCGCCAGCGCGAGCGCCAAGCACACCAGCAGGCCCACCAGCAGGCGGATCGGCGTCGGGACCACGTCCACGATGTGGTTGATCGTCGTCACGATCGGCGACGGCCGCGAGCGCGCCGGTGAGCCGTGCCCCGCACGCCCCCCGCGCGATGCATGCGCCGCGTGGGCAGCGCGCAGGTGAGCCGCCGCCGCAAGGCGCGTCGCCGTCGCCGCAGCCGCCACGCCGGCCGCGCCGCGAGCCGCGCCGGCCGCCGCACGCCCGTTGCGCCGCGTCGCGCGGTGTGCGCGCCTCGCCGACCGCGAGCGCGCCGCACGGCTGGGCTGCGCCGTCGTGCGCGACGCCGCGGGCTCCTGCGCGAGCGCCGACGGCGCCGACGCGGAAGGCGCGCCGGGCGTACCTGTCGCGGTCGCGCTGAGCGGGGCGATCGACGCGGGTGCGCCGGTCGCGGGCATCGCGCTCGCCGCGGACCCCGCCGCGCCGGAAGTGCTCGCTGCAGTCGAAGTCGGCGCCGCGACCACGGTGCTCGACGCCGGAGCGCTGCCCGCGCGCGTCGCGGGCGAGACTTTCGTGCTGGGCGAGGCTTTCGTGCTTTCCGCGCGCGATTCCGTGTGCGCGCGCCCGCTCGTCTGCGGCTGCGCGCGAGCAGACGACACGCGCTTGCGGCGTCCACCGGCAGGGCCGCCACGCTGCGGGACTTCCGCGGCCGCGCCGCTCGCGCTCCCCGCGGACTGCGGCCGCGCCTGGCCGCCCGTGCTCTGCGGCGAGGCGGGACGCCCCGCCGCGTGCGGTTCGGGCTGCGCGGGAGGAGCCTGCGCTTGCTGGGGCGGCGCTTCCTGGCGCGGCGGGGGGCCGCCCTGTTCGGGGCGCCCCGGAGGCTGCCCCGGGGGACGCCTGCCGTCCTGCGGGCCCTGCGCGTCTTGCGGTCCCTGCGCACCCTGCGCGCCGCCTGCCGGCGCGCCGCTACCCGGTGACGGCGGCCTACCGTGATCGGCGCTTGCCGTCACCGCCGGGAGATACGCAACGCTGAGCGCACTCGCGCCACAGATGAGCGCCGCCACGACACGGCGGCCCGCCACGACGCGCCCGCGCGGAGGGCTTGGCTGGGAGTGGGCGCCGATCTCGCGTCGCATCAGCTCGCCGAGCCCATCAACCGCCCTGGGCCGTCTGGCGGCGCGCGGAGGCGAGCGCCTCCCCGAGCGTCGGGACGAGCACGAACGCGCCGTCCATCCCTGCGTACTCAAAGATCTTCAGGACGTCGCTGCGCGGGCACACGACCACAAGGCGCTCGGCCGCGTCGAGCCGGCGGCGCACCGCGACGAGCACGCCGAGCGCGGTCGAGTCCATGAAGCTCGTCAGCGAGAGATCGAGCACGACACGGCTCTCCCCCGCCTCCAGCGCATCGACCAGCATCCACTTCAGGCGCGGCGCCGTCGAGAGGTCGAGCTCGCCCTCGACCGAGATCAAGCTCGTGTGCGCGTCGAGCTCGCGCTGCACGAGCCCGAACGGCGTCGCCTCGGAGGACTGCGATCTGGATGTCGCGCTTCTGTTGAGCATGAGGCTCCTGGACTTGACGTTCACGCGTGAGTGTGCCAGATCGGGGCGCCGACCAACGCACTTCATCGCGGGCGTATGTCGAGAGCTTCGGACGCGCCCGCGCGGGTTTTATGCAGCGCGGCGATGATCGAACAGATGTCCAGTGGACGCGAGGTTCTCGTGAGCGCTCTAGTGGTACCCTCGACGTCAGACCATGAGCGAAAGTTCGCAGCGGATGGCTTGCGCAGCGTCTCCGAGGCGGTAGGAGCTCGCAGTGGCCCGTGGACTATCGCTGAGCCTGCCGTTGAGCGCGCTTGCGGCGAGCGCGGCACTCGCCGGATGCGGCACAGGCTCTACGTCCGCAGCCGAGCGCACGCACAGTCTCACCGTCGGCGGCACCAGCGCTAGCGTTAGTCGCGGCGCGCGAGAGCCGGTCGGACGGCGCCAACCCGGCGCGCAGCCATTGACTATGGAAGAGATGCGCGAATACGACGCCAACGAAGCTCGCTGCGACGACGATGGCGCAAGCGTCCGCGATGTCGGGACGCTGGAGGCCTACTGCTCCTTCCGCGCTCGCTCGAACGACTTCCACCTCATCGAATCCTCGCACGAGAAGGAACCCGCCGGCGAAGAAGAATGAGTGGTCAATCCTGCAGCACGTAGCTTTCGATGTCGTGATCGAGCGTCCCCTGCGCCTCGTATTGGCCGGAGTGCACGTGGACGAGCTTTCCTTCGCGATCGAAGAACATCGTGGTGGGGACGCCCTCGAACGCGACGAGCGAGCTGAGCGCTTCTGTGCTGGCTTCGTAGCTGGGGTATGCGACGTGGTGGTCGGCTAGGAACGAGCGGGCGTTCGCCGCCTGGTCTTCGGTGTCGGCGCCGAGGAACGCGACCCTCCGTCCGTACGTCACGGATGCGTTCGCGAGCAGAGGGAACTCCGCGCGGCAGGGCCCGCACCACGACGCCCACACGTTGAGCACCACGGGATAACCGTGCAGGCCGCGCAGGCGAGCCGCAAGCGCCGACTCGGAGCCGATGAGCTGACCCGCTTGACGGTGTAGCTCTGCAAGCGCGGGGGGCGAGCTCGCCAGCTGCTGACGCGCATCGGCGCTCGTCTCCGTGAAGCTCGGGGCGGGGGCGAGCGCGGCATGTATCTGGCTGACCAGCGCGGCGCGCGTGAGCCACCCCCCGGTGCTCACGTCGTGGTACCAGAGGAAGCCGCCCGACGGCGAGATCAGCTCCAGATACGGCTCGTCCTGAACCCGGTAGCCATCCGCGAGACGACCACTGGAGTCGATCGCGATCGGGTAGGAGAGCGGGTGGGGCAGCGATCGGAGCAGTCGCGGGAGTGCGGCGGGCGATGGCTCGACGCTCGCCTCGTCGACCGCCGTGAGCGCCGGCAGTCCCTCGCGGCCCGCGGATTCGGCGTAGGCGTCGAGTGCCTCTAGTTCCCGCGCGAGGCCCGTCACCTCGGAGTCCCACGTGTCGAAGAACAGGATCAGCCGCGGTTTGGCGCCCGGGCCGAGCCGCACGCTGCCACCGCCGGCCCGCGGCAGCGTGACGCTGGTCGTCGGTTCGATCAAGGGGATCTGGGAGTAGGAGACCGCGGAACGCACCAGCGGATGCCCCGGCAGCAAGCTCGCGGCCGCGCGTGCGAAGAGCGACGCGAGCTGTCCCACGCTCGAGTAGGACATCTGGGTCATGAACAGGCGTGAGAGCTTCCCTTGCGTGTCGATCACGTAGACGGCAGGGGTGTGGTCGACCTGACCGGCCACGATCTGCGCTTCGATCCCGTAGGCGCGCCAAACGCGCTTCAGCCGTGGGAGCGGACCGTTGAGGAAGTGCCAGGCGTGCATCATCCCGTGCGCTTGCGAGTACGCGCGCACCCAGCGTGTTTCGGTCGCGGCGGGATTTGCGCCGACGCCCAGCAATTCCACCTGAGCGCCCGCCGGCCCGAGGAGCCGCTTGGCCTTGACCATCGCGGTGGTGGTGAGCGGGCAGATCGTCGTGCACTGCGGATCGTTGAAGGCCAGGATCACGACCTTGCCGCGGAAGGCGGACAGCGACACGGCTCGACCGAACTGATCTCTCAGCGTGAAGTTGGGGGCGGCCCCGCGGATCGGCGTGCCGGGGTCGAGCGTAGGGTTGCTCGCGAGCGCGGCGGTCTGCGACGGTGACGGCCGGGTGAACGCGAGGGCGCCCACCACGAGCGCGGCGACGCCGGCGCCGAGGAGGACTCCGAGCACGACTGGCCGCCGCGTCTGCGCGCCGAGGGTCCGCGACACGACCGCCCCTACGCCACCGCCGCGGAAGCGGTGTCCATCAGCCCTCCTGGGGCGAGCGCGGACCCTGGGGCGCATCCGTGCCCGCCGGCGGCCGGTTGCGCGAATCGATGTGCTCGCGGTGGCGCTCGTGACGTCGTATCAGGAACACGCCCCAGGCGAGCATGGCGATCACCGCGGCCATCGGGACGAGCATCGTCAGCAGCGACGCCGACAGGTACGACGAGCCCAGCACCACCGTTGTCATCCGTTCCTCCTCATCTCATCCTCCTCATCTCGCTCGTGTGGCCTGCGACAGCGCCGGTAGCGGCGAGCCGTTCGGGACCGGCGCGGGGCCGTCCGGGGTACTCGGGAAGCGGGCCGCGTCGAGCACTGGAGCGCGCGGCGGCGGCTCCGGGGCGACCCACTTGTACAGCCCGATGAGCAGCGCGATGGTGTACGCGATCGAGCCTCCGACCCACATCATCCCGCCCGCGAGCTGCTGGTCGGTGAGGGCGCTGATCCCGCCGGGACGGGTGCGAAGCTCCGCGTAGTGCTGGTAGATCGGTTCGGGCGCCACGACGAAGACGATCGCGAGGACCCAGCCGACGATCATCGCGCCCACGATGTAGACGATCCGGACCGGCCAACCGAGATGCGGCCGCAGCGGGCCGGCGTCGATGACCCACGCCCAGAACAGGAGGCCGAAGAAGAAGAACATCGCGTGCTCGGCGGCGTGCACCGCGCCGTTGCGCTCGGTGAGGTCGTAGGCGACCGGGATGTGCCAGACGACGATCGTGGCGTTGAAGAGGATCCACGCCGCCAGCGGCGCCGCGAGGGCGCGCAGCGGAGCGGCGAGACGCGATTTGGCCACGCCGCGGGCGAGGACGGTACGCGAGCGCAGCGGCAGCGCTCGCCACATCGTCGGCCAGGGGCGCCCGAGCAGGATCAGCGGCGGCGCGACGGTCAGCAGGATGACGTGCTGGAGCATGTGCACCCACAGCAGTTCGTCCGCGTAGGCGTCGATCGGAGAGTCGACCGCGATCACGATCGACACGAGTCCTGTATAGAAGGCGGCCGCCTGGAGCGCGCTCGGCCGCCCCGCCTTCGGGCGGCTCCCTAGCGCGTAGAGGACCGCCGCCGGCACCACGTAGACGAATGAGGGATCCCACGACCAACGGCTCAGGCTCATCGCCTCATACCAGGTACAGGACGATGAACGCGATCGCGCCGATCGCCGCGAAGTAGGCCCAGTAGAAGGAGGACGCCTCGATGCCCGCGCGCAGCAGCTCGTCGTCGTCGGAAGGCACGCCCTCGCGCCGCGAGCGTCGCTCGCTCGCACCGGCTCGCCAGCGCACGAGACTCGCGACCTGGATCTCGATCCAAAAGGCGCCGATCAGCGCGAGCACCGCATAGCACGCGGTCCAGCCGAAGAAGACCGCTGCATATCCCCCACTGGCGGCGCCGAAGCTGAGCGTGGTGTACTCGTAGAACTGCAGCGCAACCGCGGCGAGCGTGCACACCAGCGCGACGATCCCGGCCGGCAACACGTCCGCAAACGGGCGACGCGCGGCCAGGCGATAGACAATCGCACCGATCAGCATCAGCCCGGCGATCGGCGTACCCAGCCCCACCGGCGGCTGCGTGCTCCCGATCCTGAAGTGGCCATTGGTGTTGAGAGCGAGCAGGTAGAAGTACGCGAACAGAAACGCGAGGAAGAAGAACGTGATCGAGCCGCACAGCAGCCGTCCGCCGAGCCGAATCGCATGCGGCTGCCAGTCGGGCGGCTCGGCTTGGAAGCGCGCGTCAAGTGGAGCCGAGGCCTCCATCGCCTACGCTCCTTCCCCGGCCGGGGCCACCGCGGGCAGCGGCGCACGTTCCTCGCCGTAGGGATAGGGATCGCCGTCGAAGACTGGCAGCTGTTCGAAGTCGTGCAGCGGAACCGGCGTCGGCAGCTGCCACTCAATCGACTTCGACTGCCACGGATTGCGCGCGGCGGGCTCGCGCTTGAAGACGAGCGACCAGACCGCGTTCGCGAGGAACAGCAGCAGTGAGAGCCCGAGCACGTACGCCGAGGCGCTCACCCAGTCGTTGAGGCCCTGCAGGTTCGTCGCGTAGGTGACCACACGCCGGGGCATGCCCAAAAAGCCGAGCGCGAAGAGCGGGGCAAAGGTCGAGTTGAAGGCCAGGAACATGATCCAGAAATGCCACTTGCCGAGGCGTTCGGAGAGCTTGTAGCCGTACATCTTCGGAACCCAGTAGTAGATCGCCGCGAAGAACGCGAAGATCAGCCCGCCCATGATCGTGTAGTGGAAGTGGGCCATCACGAAGAAGCTGCCGTGCGTCGTCACGTCGCTCGGGACGTCCGAGAGGAAGATGCCCGAGACGCCGCCCCAGAGAAAGTTGAACGCCCAGGCGAGGCAGAAGAGCATCGGCACCGTGAAGCGGATGCGACCGCGCCAGAGCGTGCCGAGCGCACAGAGGTAGATGAACCCGGTGGGAATCGAGATGAGCTCGGTGGAGAGTGAGAAGAACGGCCGCAGGTCGGCGTTCAGGCCGGAGACGAACAGGTGGTGCTGCCAGACGAAGAAGCTCAGGATCCCGACGCCGAGCATCCCCGCGACCGCCAGGCGATAGCCCCACAGCGGCTTGCGCGTGAACACCGGCAGCAGCTCGAGCACAATCCCGAAGCCGGGGAGCGCCAGGACATAGACCTCGGGGTGGCCGAACACCCAGAAGAGGTTCTGGAAGAGGTAGGGGCTCCCGCCCTGGCCGGGGATGAAGAACGCCGTCTGCACGGTGCGGTCCATCGCCGCCATCAGCAACGTCGCGATCAGCGTCGGCGCCGCGAGCACCATGAGCCCGGCTGTCGCGAGCACCGACCAGACGAAGATCGGCAGGCGCGACCAGATCATGCCCGGGGCGCGCATGGTCACGATCGTGACGATCAGGTTGAAGCCCAGCAGCGTCATCGAGATACCGACGAGCGCGAAGAAGCCGATGTAGGCGTCGTAGCCCGCCGTGCCCTGGTCGCCGAGCGGCTGGTAGCCCGTCCAGCCGGTCTGGAAGCCACCGAAGAAGATCGTCGTGATCAAGACGACCCCGGCGGCCATCAGCAGCCAGAAGGTGAGCGACTCGATGCGCGGGAAGGCCATCCGCCGCGAGCCGATCATGATCGGGACGAGCCAGTTGGCGAAGGGCCCGAGCACGCCCGAGGTGAAGATGCCCATCATCATCGAACCGTGCATCCCGACGAGCGTGAGGTACTGGTTGGCGCCGAAGACGTGGGTGTTGGGCTGAAGCAGCTCCGTGCGTATCGCCATCGCGTTCAGCCCGCCGATGAAGAAGAAGAACCCGACGCCGACCATGTATTGCTTGGCGACCACCTTGTGGTCGGTCGAGAGACTGAAGTAGCGCAGCAGCCCGTGTTCGTGGGACTCTCGCTCGGCGAGTGTCGGTTGGCGGCCAAGCAGCCGCTGGACCGGGTAGACGGCAAAGCCGAGGCCGATCAGGAAGCCGATCACGCCGAGCAGGTAGCCGAGCATGATCGCGATGTCGTTTTCGCCCGCCGTCTCGGCGAAGTAGGCGAGGCTTTCGCCGTGGATCTCCGAGCCGATCCAGTGGCCGAGGAACCAGCCGCCGACGCCGAGCGCGATCCCGGTGAGCAGGTTGAAGCCGATCAGTCGCCGCCACAGCGGCGCGCGGGCCGACATCGGCCCGGGGGACGTCGCTGCGGCCGCGCTCATCCGGCCCTCCGCTGCGGTTCGGGGAAGTAGGTCTTCGAGTACGGCGTGAGGTTGCGCGTCGCGGGCGCGTACCGGAGGCGTTCTCGCGCGATCCAGGACGCGAACGCCGCGCGCGGCACGACCTGCCCGCCGTTGTACATGTACCCGTGCCAGACCCCGCAGAGCTCGGCGCAGCGAACCTCGAACGCCAGCGGCCCCCTGGTCGTGACATAGGCGATGTTGTTGATGCCCGGGTTGGCGTCTGCCTTGACCCCAAGCTGATACGCCCAGAACGAGTGGATCACGTCGAGCGAGGTGACGTTGAACTCGATCAGCGTGTGAGCCGGCAGCTCGATTTCGCGCGTCTCGACGCCGCCGAAGGAGGGCCAGCGGTACGTGAACTGCCACTGCTGGGCAATCACCTGCACCTGCAGCGCGCTCGAGGCGTGCGGCGGAAGCGCGATCGGTTCGGGTCCCTGACCACCGCCGGCCCCCGTTTCCAGGAGCCGGGTGATCCCGTACCCGGAGAGCGAGAGCGCCACCGTAGTCGTCGCGACGATCCACCAGAACTGCACGCTCGAGTTGCCGCGCAGCGCGGCGCCGTCCGCCTGTAGATGCGGTTCGCGCTCGCGGAAGGCCCACAGTGAGTAGGCGATGAACACGAGCACGCCCAGCGCGATCGGCGTCGCGGTCGCGAGCAGCACCGTGTTGTCCATGACCTGGCCCGCGGCTTCGTTGGACCCGTGCCCCGGCGGCAGGTGGGGCCCGAAGACGAAGACGACGATCGGCGTCATGATCGCGCTCGCGAGCAGCCACAACAGGGTGACATTGCGCGCATCGTGACGCGAGCTCGCGTCCTGCGTGCGGCCGTATCCGCTCATACGACCTTGAGGAAGCCGCCCATATACCCGACCGTCTGCATCGGGCCGCCGAAGCCCTGTATGAACCCCGCCGCGCACGGCACGAAGCACTGCCAGCGGTAGAGGCCCTTTCCCGGCGTGTGGATCACGAAGGAGATCGTGCGGTGGGCGTTGGCGAGCGAGCACGGTGCGTGTTCGCACGCGTTCTTGGCTTCTTCTTCCACGCCCTCGAGCGGGACGGAGATGCCCAGCTGCGGGATCGCGAACGCATGCGACGCTGCTTCGGGGGGGATCGCCCGCGTGACTTTGCCGTCGAGCGTCATGACGCCTCCGACGGTGCCGGCAACCTGGCTGATGAACGGGTTGCGCAGACCCGAGGGGCTGTCGAACTGGTAGATCGTCATTCGCACCAGCGAGTTGGCCGGGACTTCGTAGGTCGTGACGTGACGCCAGTCGCCGGCGGTCGCGTTGACCGCGTAGAAAGAAACCCACGTGGGGTGGGGATCGCTCCTCTCGGCTTCCGGCACGGTCGCGAGGTAGAGCTGGGCGCCGGCGCGTGTGCTCGTCGCCGCGACCGATCCGGGTACGTTCGTCAGATAAAGCGCGACGTAGAGCACTACCGCGGCCACTACCGCGGCCGTAACGATGGCCGTGCCAACAGCTCGCTTGGCGTACCCACTCATGCGTGGCTCACTTGACCCGTGGACGATCGAATCGCCCTGCTACAGCTCAACGTTACCACTACCCAGCTCCTCCGTGATGGAAACCTCGAGCGGCGACCAACGAGCGGTTCAAATTAGCTTGCTGATTCGGATTTTCGGGGGTCTGCGGTCGTTTTGCGGTCCGGCGGTCGAGCAGGCCGCGCGTGGCGAGCACTCCCGCGCCGAGGGCCGCGCGTACGGTGAGCGCCTCGCGCTTCCAGTCCGCGTCGATGTACTTGCCCTCAAGGCCCAGCCTGCCGGCGCGGGGGCCGCAGAAGTCGACCTCCTTGCCGGAAGTCGCATCCCATCTGCGCTCTCACGCCGCCGAGGCGCGACATTAGGGGTGGGGGCGCGCACGCGGCGGCCCCACCCCTCTCCTTCATGTCGTTGCCGAAAAGACGCAGCTTGTCGTTATCGAAGCGACGCCTATCGTCGTCGAAACGACGCCGATCGTGGTTATTCCTTGAATGTCAGTATTTTTTCGATACTCGGGTTTTCCAGCAGGCTTGTGCCTTCGCGGACCCCGGTGCCCGTACCACCGATGGTACAGTTGAGCTTTTCGGAGTGTGAGTCGATGCCTCGTCGACGCCGCCTGTGACGACCGACATCGCCGCACTGGTATTACCAGTACAGGTATCTTTGATCGTTGAGAAGCCAATGATTTCGCATTCGATCTTGAACCCGGGGGCGCCTCCGCCGCCTTCCGCTATCTGCCCACGAGTCGGACTTCCCGAAAGCAGGCCCATACGCCACGGCAGGTGTATGGCTGCGATACTCGATTTCGAGCTGCACTTACCTTCTTTCCCATTGTAAAGGAATTTGCTTCACCGGCTGCGCCATGAGCGCGAGCCCAATGTCGCGCGAGGGGATCCGCTCCCCGAGCGCCGCACGACGACCCCGCGCGAGCCCGCGCGACGGTGCGGGGAGACCCGGACGCGCACGCCGCGCCACTACGCCCACCCCCCGCAGCGCAGCACCAGGGGTCACGAAACCCGGACCCCCGCAAGCGGGGAGCCCGCGCGGACCCTACTAGCGCTTGAAGTCAACCGCAAAGCCGCAGTGACCCAACCAGAACCTTATGTCTACCGGTACCAGTACAAGTAGCAACCGGACCGCTGCGCAGCAGCGTACCGCACAAGCAGGGCAAGTGTCAATCCCCTTAGCGCAACCCGCCGCCGCGCAAGCCCCAAGCCGGCAGGCCGCCGGTACTACGCGCGCGGGGGGAAAGGGCAGGCCAATGCAAGAGATTCGCGGGTCACGCCGCCATCGCGCTTCGGGCGAAAGCACCTCGCGCGGCGCGCGAGCGCGAAGCTGCCGAGCGAGGTCAAAGACGACGGTGTCGCGTGCTATCAGATCGTCCCGACGGCCGCCGCTTCTGACCCGCGACGGCCGGGGCTTGGGCCTGTGGTCCGCGGTGCTCATAGGACATCCTTTGGTTGCCTCGGCCGCCGCCGGGAGAGAGTCCTCGGTGCTTGCCCGTTGGAGGGCCAGGATGAGACCAGCTCCTCCCGGTGGGGCGAGGTGCCGCAAGCGGCAACAGGACGTAGCCCCGTTGAGGGCCCGTCTATGAGCACCCGCAACGGTACCTCTTGGTCGGGGCTCTGTGAAGGGCGAACCTCGAGCGAGGAGGATGAGCGGTGGGCAGGTAGGCAGGAGTCGATTGGGCCTCGGAGAAGCACGATGTGCTTGTGCAGGGCGAGGCGGGTGATGAGCTGTTCAGCGCGACATTCACGCATGACGAGGCTGGCGTCGCGTCTCTGTGTCGGACGTTGGTGGGATTGGGAGTCGAGCGGGTCGCGATCGAGCGCCCCGATGGCCTGCTGATCGAGCGGCTGCTCGACGCTGGCTTGAGCGTGATAGCGATCCATCCCAACCAGGTGCACGCCGCTCGGCCGCGATTCCGAGTCTCGGGTGGGAAGTCCGACCACTTCGATGCGTTTGTGCTGTGCGAGCTTGCCAGGACTGACAGTCACCGTTTCCGTGTCCTGGTCGCTGACAGCGACGAGACGAAGGCGCTGCGGGCTCTGAGCCGCGCACGCGAAGACCTCGTGCAAACCCGCGTAGCGCTCGCTAACCAGCTGCGTGCTGAACTCGATCGCTTCTGGCCCGGCGCCGCGCTGATCTTCGCGGATATCGACAGTCCGATCGGCCTCGCGTTCCTGGAGCGCTATCCCAGCCCCCTCGACGCCAAGGCTCTCGGTGAGAAGCGCCTCGGCGCGTTCCTCGACCGCAACTCCTACTCTGGGCGCAAAACGCCCGCGCAGCTGCTCGTCAAGCTCCGAGACGCCCCCCAAGGACGCGCCGGCGAGAGTGAGATCGAGGCCCGCCGACAGATCGTGCTTGCGCTTGTAGCCGCGCTGCGCCCGATCGTCGCGAAGATCAGCGAACTCACCAACGAGATCGCTCACCGCGTGCACGCTCACCCCGACGGCCAGGTGTTCCTCTCGCTGTTCCGCGACCCCAAGAGCGTGATCTGCGCTGCAGCGCTCCTGTCCGAGATAGGTGACTGCCGCGCACGCTACCCCAGCGCCGAGACGCTCGCCGCCGACGCCGGCATGAGCCCCGTCGCAGTCGAGTCCGGTAAACGCAAGGTCGCCGCGTTCCGCCGCGGCTGCGACAAGCGCCTCAGAGACGCCACATGCACTCTCGCCGACGCTACCCGCCACTGGCATCCCTGGGCCCAAGACCGCTACGCCACCGCCAGAGCCCGCGGCCACGACCACTCCCGCGCGATCCGTACCCTCGGACGCGCATGGTGCCGCGTCCTGTGGCGCTGCTGGCAAGACGGAGTGCCCCTACGACCCCGCTAGCCACCGCGGCCTGCAGCAACACATCACCGTCACGATTCCCAGCCAGTCGGGCCCCCGGCCCGACATGATCGCCACCCAGCGGATGGCCGGCGCAGCAGTCACCCAAAGGGCGCCCCGCAGGGCCGAGCGCGAAGCGCTTGACGGCAAGCCGCCATCCGCTACGACACTTCGAGGTTGACACAGGACGTCTCATCACGCCGCCTAAAGATAAGCCTAGAGCCAGCAAAACGGCCTAATAACTGGGCAAACTGGGGCGTTTAGCGTCACGTTCGCCCGTGCGGTCCTCGAGAAGCGCGACGGTGACCATGCCATATGTCATGTGTGGTACAGCCCGCCCGTGGTAAAGACGACGATCTACTTGCCAACCGAGCTTCATGAGGGGATCAAGCACGCGGCGAAGAAGCGCGGCACCAGCGAGGCGGAGCTGATCCGCACGGCGGTCCGGCACGAGCTGCTCGGCGCTCCTGCAGATCAGCAGGAGCGTGCCCAGCGACGCGCTCGCCTACTTGCGGCGATGGGCAAGCTCGACAGCTCCGCCTACCCCTCTGACTACCTCGATGAGCTCCGCGCCCAGTGGCGCGACTGATCGTTCTCGACGCGAGCGTCGCAATTGCCGCGCTCTCGGCCGATGACGCGCACCACGATGCAGCCGTGGATGCGCTTGCCGGCGCGGGCGACGACGAGCTCGTGCTCGCCGCCACGACTAGGGCGGAGATCCTCGTCGGCCCTGCTCGTGTGGGCGGCAAGACGCTTGCAGCAGCCAGAGACTTCGCGGACGGCTGCGAGACGGTCCCCGTCAGCGCAGCCATCGCTGACGACGCCGCAACACTGAAGGCCCGCCACCGTGGCCTCAGCCTGCCCGACGCGATCGCACTGGTGGTCGGCGAGATGCTCGACGCCGACGCCGTTTGGACGTTCGCTAAGCGTTGGCGCGACGTTCATCAGCGAGTTACGATCCCGTAGCTCCTTTGCCTTCCTGGGCCGAAGGTCGGACGTGCGACGTTTGCGGTTTAAGACTGCGGGTCTGGAGCCATTTCGGCCAGTAAACATCGGCGCTCGCGCGCTCTAGGGATAGGAATGAGCCGCGGCACGTCCCGCAGCTTGATCGCCGACGATCGAACCCACGGGAACGATCAAAGACCCCCTGTGCTCTTGCCGACCTGCCGCGCGCCCATGACCCATCGCGACACGCGTATCGCTCAGCGACTCGCCGGCCAGCGGGCGTATGCAGCGCTCGATCATCGCTGTGACCCAATAACAGCCCTGGTCAGATACGGAATTAGACGAGGGCAAACACGGAATGCTAGGGCGGCAGATACGGAAAGTTCGAGCAATCTCCGCCCCGCGAAGACCGAAGTGCTCGCGCGAAGTGCTCGCGCGAAGTCGCGAGGTCGTCCGCGGGGCGCCCTGCGCCAGTCGGACACCCGCTCCACGCTCGCCGCAAGCGCCTGCCGAGCCACTTGGCGAACATCAGCTGCCGGTAATGTACGTCTTCCGGTCATGGAACTCGGGTATTTTTTTCCTGCTGAATAGCAGGACCATGCTCGCGGCGCAGAGCCAGGAGAAGGACATGCTCATCGACACGGACTATCTGGTTGTAGGGGCAGGCGCGAGCGGCCTTGCCTTCGCCGATGCGCTGGTGGCCGAGGCCGACGTGGAGGTGACGGTGATCGACCGTCGAGGGGCCCCGGGAGGTCACTGGGTGGATGCGTATCCGTTCGTTCGCCTGCACACCCCCTCCGCTTACTACGGCGCAAGCTCGCTGGCGCTTGGCGAGGATCGCATCGACCGGACCGGCGAGAACGCCGGGTACTATGAGCGGGCGACCGGTGGCGAGGTACGCGAGTACTTCGCCGAGGCGGCCAGGCGCCTGACGGAGACAGGCCGGGTTCGCGTGCTCACCCGCCACGAGCACCTGGGCGCCGGGAGCGACGGTGAGCAGGTCAGGGACCTGGGCACCGGGGAGCTTCAGGATGTCGCTGTACGTCGCGGGGTCGTTGATGCGCGATACCTGGAGGGGTCGATCCCGGCGACCCACGCCGTGCCGTTTCAGGTGGCGCCGGGTGTCCGGCTCATCCCCATCAACGACCTGCCGGCGGCGGCGCGAGAGGGTTGCTCCTACGCGGTCCTCGGCTCCGGCAAGACGGCTGTGGACGCTTGCATGTGGCTTCTGGACAACGACGTGCAGCCGGATCGCATTCGTTGGATCAGGCCCCGCGACGCGTGGTTCTATGACCGCCGTCACTTTCAGCCGTTGGAGCAGGTCGGCGCGATCATGGAGGGGAACGCCCTCGACGCCGAGGCCGGCGCCCATGCGGAGAGCGTCGAGGACCTCTTCGAGCGGCTCGAGGCTTCGGGGCGAGTGGCGCGTATCGACCCGACGTGGCCGGCGAGGATGTACCGCGGCACGATGCTCAGCGCCCGCGAGCTGGCGTCCTTGCGGCAGATCACAGACGTCGTGAGGCTCGGCCGGGTGCGGCGGATCGAGGCCGATCGGATCGTGCTCGAGCACGGAGAGACCACGACCGGCCCCGACGTCCTGCACGTGGACTGCACCGCGCTCGGCCTGAGCGACGTTCCCGCGACGCCGATCTTCCAGCCTGGTCGGATCGTGCTCCAGCAGGTGCGCCACCTCTCGCCGTGCTTCAACGCGGCCCTCGTCGCCTTCGTCGAGGCCCACCGGGACGACGACGTGGACAAGAACCGTCTCTGTCCACCCAATCCATACGCCGGCAGCATCGAGGACTGGCCGCGGATGATGAGCCGCACGTGGAGAACGGAGGGGCGATGGTTGAGCGAGCCCGACCTCTCGGCGTGGGTTGCCAAGAGCCGGCTCAACCTGCTGCGTGCGCTCCCCGACCACGCGGCGGAGCCCTCCGTGCAGGGGGCAGTCACGCGATATGTCACACACGTCCGCGCCGCGATCGAGCGGCTGAAGCAGCTGGACGAATCCGGCGGGTTCAGAGATCGGAGCGGCGCTGAGATGTAATATCCCCCGATGACCCAACAGCAGCGTGCGGGTGCGGTGGCGGCGGCCAACGAGGAAGCGGTGCGTGCCTGGAACACGGTCCTGTATGAGCGGTGGAAGTCGAACCGCAAGGTCTTCGTGGGCGCGCTGGCGGAGGTCACCGAGGAGGTCTTTAAGCTCGTTCCGCCGCCCGAGCGCGGGTCCTGTATCGACATCGGGTGCGGCTTCGGCGAGACGACCCAGCAGCTGGCCCAGCTCGTCGGACCGGAAGGCTCGGCGCTCGGCATCGATTCCTCGCCGCGGTTCATCGAGGACGCCCGTCGCGAGGCCGCCGAGGCCAGAGTCGAGAACATTGTGTTCGAGACCGCCGACGCGCAGACTGCCGAGTGGGAACCCATCTACGACTACGCCTTCTCGCGCATGGGGACACTGTTCTTCGCCGCGCCGGTCCCCGCGATGCGCGCGGTCCGCGGCGCGTTGGCGCCCGGAGGCAGGCTCGCCAAGGTTTGCTGGCGCCGTAAGGCCGAATGCCCGGTCTGGGCGGAGACCGAGCAGGTCGTCGAACGGTTCCTCTCGCGCCCCGAGGAGTACGAGGCCGACACCTGCGGACCCGGGCCGTTCTCGCTCAGCAATCCCGAGACCACCCGCGGAATCCTCCAGGCCGCCGGGTTCGACGAGATCGAGCTGCACCGGCGCGACTTCGACTACTTCATGGGCGCCGACATGGACGAGGCGGTCGATGCCCTGCTCGCGATCGGACCCGGCGCCGAGCTGATCCGCCTCAATGGCGAGCACGGTGAGCGCCGCCGCGGCGAGATCGCCGAAGCCCTGAGGGACCGCTACGCCGAGTGGCAGAGGCCCGACGGCTCAATCGTCGGCCGCAACGCCGTCTGGATCGTCGCGGCCACGAACCCCAGTTAGCTCCCCCGCCCGCGCGCCGCCCCACGGCGGGTGAAAATGCTCCCAGCCGGACCGGCATGATCGGATTAATCCATTTATTCTATAGTTTGGAAGGGTACCGGTTTGCGATAGCATTGGGTTGATGCCTTGTCGGCTCGGCCGCGTGTGGCTCTCTTGCTGTTGCGAGCGAAGGGTCTGGGTGCGTGGGTAGCCCGGAGCGTACGGTGTTGGATGTCGCCAGGGGTGTCCTTGGCGAACTTGATGTCGAGGTCGTCCTCGAGCGGGTTTTGAAGGCCGCGCGGGAGCTGACGGGCGCTGGCTATGCGGCGCTTGGCGTGTTGGCGGATCGCCGCGGTGCGGGGGATCGGATCGGTCTCGCGCGGTTTATCGCTATCGGCATCGACGATGAGACGCGCGCGAGGCTGTCGGATCTGCCGCGTGGTCTGGGTGTTCTTGGGGAGTTGATTCGCAGGCCCGAGCCGCTGCGTTTGGAGGATGTCAGCGCGCATCCGCGGTCGTTTGGGTTTCCGTCGGGGCATCCGCCGATGCGAACGTTCCTGGGGGTGCCGGTGTTCGTGGGCGGCGAGCCGTTTGGGAACCTGTATCTGACCGAGAAGGCCGGCGGCGAGCAGTTCACCGCGCAGGATCAGCAGGCGGTGGTGGAGCTTGCCGAGCTTGCCGGTGTGGCGATCGCTAACGCGCAGCGCTACATGGGGGCGCACCGCCGGCGCGAGGAACTCGAGCGGACCGTCTCCGCGCTGCAAGCAACCACAGAGGTAACGAAGGCAATTGGGGATGTGACCGATCTCAGTGTGGTGCTGTCGCTGGTCGCTAAGCGCGGCCGCGCGCTCGTCTCGGCGCGCGTGCTGTTGATCGAGCTCGCCCAGGGCGAGGAGGTCCTCGTCGCGGCCGGCGCGGGCGAGGTCCCGGAGGGCCTCGTCGGCCAGCGGATGCCGATCGCCGGCACGTTCGCCGAGCAGGCGATCCGTGTTCGCGGGGCGGTTCGGATCGAGGATGAAGTGAGCCGGGCGCGCTTTAACGATGTCGGTGTCGGCCAGCTCGGGATCACAGCCAACGCGGGGCTTGTCGTCCCACTGCTGTTTCGGGAGCAGACCTTCGGTGCGCTGATCGCGCTCGACCCGCTCGCCGACGCTCTGATGTTCTCCGGCGAGGACGCCCGTTTGCTGGAGGCGTTCGCGACGAGCGCGGCGACCGCTGTCGCGGTCGCGCAGACGGTCGCGGCGGACATCGAGCGCCTCGCATCGGTGGTGCGCTCCTCCCCCGATGCGATCGTCACGATCGACGAGCATGGCGTGATCACCAGCTGGAACCCCGGCGCGGAGGAAATCTACGGTTACACCGCAGCGGATACGGTCGGCAGGCCGGGGTCGCAGGTCAGCGCGATGGTCGTGCCCGCGGGCCGCGATGAGGATGTCGGCATCCTCTCGCGCGTGCTCGAGGGGGAGGTCGTAAAGCACCACGAGACCACACGCGTGCGCAAGGACGGCACCGAGGTTGAGATATCGCTCAGCGTCGCCGCGATCCGTGACCCCTACGGCCGGCTCACGGGTGTTGCGTCGGTCGCGCGCGATGTCAGCGAGTACCGCCAAACGCAGCGCATCCTCTCCCAGACCGAGCGTTTGGAGAGCATCGGGCAGCTCGCCGGCGGCGTCGCGCACGACATGAACAACCTGCTGACGATCATTCTCAACCACCACCGCTTCGCGCTCGACCAGCTCACGCCAGGGGATCCCGTCGGCAGCGAGATCGCAGAGGCCCAGGGCGCCTCTCAGCGCGCCGCGACGCTCGTGCGCCAGCTCCTGTTGTTCGCGCGCAAGGAAACAACGAAGACCGAGACACTCGATCTCAATGACGTCGTCGAAGGGCTGCTCGTGATGCTCACGCGAACGCTGGGCGAGCACATCGTCATCAACACAGACTTTGCGGGCAGCCCCCGCCCTGTCTGCGCGGATCGCGGGCAGGTGGAGCAGGTGATCGTCAACCTCGCCGTCAATGCGCGTGACGCGATGCCCCACGGAGGCACCCTGACGATCGCAACGAGCAACGTCGCGCTCGACGAGCAGCAGCTGGCGACGCACACGGGAAAAAGCCGGCCGGGAGAGTATCTACGTGTCTCGGTGAGCGATACGGGCAGCGGCATGACCCCCGAGGTGATCGCCAAAGCACTCGACCCGTTCTTCACGACCAAGCCCGCGGGCGCCGGCACCGGCCTTGGCCTCGCGAGCGTCTACGGCATCCTCAGCAAAGCAGGCGGGCACCTGCACATCGCATCCGAGCCCGGTACGGGCACTACGATCGAGACCTACTGGCCCGAAGGTGAGGTTGCCGGTGTTCCCGCGCCTGTCGAGCAGCCGCGGGAACACGCGCCGGGGCGGGTGGCGGCGGGCGAGAGGATTCTGCTGGTCGAGGATGAGCAGACCTTACGCCGACTGGCGAGCCGCATGCTCCAAGAACACGGCTACACCGTGCTCGACGTGAGCCGCCCAAGTGAAGCCAAAGCGATTGCTGAGCGCCGCAGCGAGAGCATCGATCTGATGATCACCGACGTCGTCATGCCGGAGATACGCGGGATCCAACTCGCTGCGCAGGTACAAGCCGCACGTCCTGAGCTTCCCGTTCTTTACACCTCCGGGTACATGCCCAATCCCGATGAGCTGCCCGTGGGTGCCGCCTTCCTGGCGAAGCCGTTCACCCGCGAGCAGCTCCTGGCGGCAGTCGCAAGCGCATTTGATAGCCAGCAGGCAGCGACGGGCTAGCAAAGAACCAGCTCGAGTGGCCGAGCTCGGCTTTTAGTGTATTAGGAAGATTCGCAGCAGTATGAGCGCAGAGCCGGGGCCCGTAGCCGGCGATGTAGATGAGGGGTGCGCTGAATAATTATTCCATCTACTACTAATAGTTGGTAAAGCGGAACTTTTGCGTGGGAAGGTGGTACGCTGGTTTTGCGAGGTATGAACGCTCCGAGGCTGATCCGCTTCTGGCCCGGCACCCTGGCGATGGTCTTGGCGCTGCTCGTGTGCGTCCCCGGCGCAGTAGCCCTCGCGAATGCTGGCCGACGCCTCCTATGACCTCACTTTCCACAGCAGCCGCTACCTGGCCCGCCGCACAGGTCGCGGCGGGCATCGACACCAATCTGCTCGTACTAGAGAAGGCTCGACCGTGTACTTCCGCGAGGGCATCGATCACGACCACCAGCGCCGGGCGGTTGAAATGATGACCGTCGGCGGGGAGCGGTGCGTACTCGCAGGACCGGCGAACGGCACCAGCTACACCGTGAGCTACGGGCTGCGCGCGTGGGGCAGCTCCACCGTGCGGTTCTGGCAGACGACCGCGGGCCCCCCGATCTAGCCGGCGCGGGCAGCGCGGTTCACCGTCAATGACCCGCCCAGTCCTTTACACAACGCAACGATCCAGGCCGTCCTCGCCCGGATACTCGCTTGCGCGGTGCGCGCAGGCCTGCCGTATCGCGAGATCGAGCTGGTCGCTCGTGAACGGCTTGACGAGCTGCGCATCGAACTCGACCCCGAGCGCGACAAGCTCGGGGGCTGGCGCCATCACGCTCGCGCAGACCAGGGGCAGCTCGGGTGCTGCGATCCTTGCTGCTTGGGCGAGCAGCACCCCAGCCGGGGCGGCTGGCTCTACCAGTAGCGCCGTGGCTTGCAGGAACTGCTCGGCTACCGGTATTTGCACCGCGATCGGCTCGTAGCCCAGTCGGGTGAGCATTCGCATGAGCATCCCTCGCACCGCCTCATGTGACTCATTGATCAGAACTCGCTTCATGGAGCAAACGATCGACCGCATAGGCGGGATTACGGTTGGCGGCAGGCAGGAAACTGGTATGAGCCCGCCGGGGGGCGGCGGAGCACGGTGGCACCGGGGAGCTTGGCGGCTTGTCTGAGGACACGTTGCTGGCGGTTTGGGAGCGCCATCGCCCCGAGATGCTCGACCGGGTGGCGGTCATCGAACGTGCCGTTACCGCGCTGATCACCGGCGATCTCGGCGCCGAGCTGCGCGGTGAGGCCGAGGGCGCAGCACACACCCTCGCGGGGTCGGCCGGCACGTTCGGCTACTCCCGTGCCTCACAGCTCGCGCGGGAGATCGAGAGCGAGCTGGAGGGCGCCGAGCTCGCGAGCGTGCCGGGCCTCTCAAAGCTCGCTTTGAGTCTGCGCGGCGAGCTGGGGGCCGACACCCAGGCAGCAGCCGAGGCGCCCGTGCCGGCAGATACCCAGGATCGTGTGCGGATGCTGTTGTTCAGCGCGCAGCACGAACTCTGCGCGCGGGTCGCTGCCGAGGCACACGCACGCGATATCGACCTGCCGATAGCGTCGAGCGTCCAAGAGGCACAGGCGCTGTGCCACGCGCGGCGCCCGGCGATTATGCTGCTCGACCTCACGCTACCCGCCAGCGACGTTCAAAGCGCCTACCGGCTCCTCTCGACCGGCGTCGTTTCGGAGGGGTCGATTCCCGTGCTCGCGCTGGCTGAGAGCGACGCGTTTTCAGAGCGTGTCGAGGTAGCCCGCCACGGCGGGGAGGGACTGCTGGCGAGCTCGCTGCCGGCCGCAGACTTACTCGACGCGGCCGCGCAACTCCTGCGACGCGGGCGGCTTACCGCGACGCGGGTGCTGCTGGTCGACGATGACCGGGCGGTCCTCGACGCGATGCGGGTACTGCTGGAGGGGCACCAGATCGATGTTTTTACCCTCGCGGACCCCAGGAGGTTCTGGGAGACGTTGAGCGAGGTCGAACCGGAGCTTTTGCTGCTTGACCTCGATATGCCCGCTGTGAACGGGCGTGAGCTATGCGGCGTGGTCCGCGGCGACCCACGCTGGAGTCACCTGGCGGTCATCTTCGTGACCGCGCACTGCGACCCCGAGACTGTGGAGAGCCTGTTCGCGGCCGGCGCGGATGACTACATCGCAAAGCCGCTGCGCGGCGGCGAGCTCGTCACGCGCGTGACGAACCGTCTGGAGCGGATACGCCTCCACCGCCAGCACGCCGAAAGCGACAGCTTGACCGGTCTTGCGACCCGCGCGACGACAGGCGAGCTGCTGGGGCGGCTACTGCTGGTCGGGGAGCGCTTCTCCCAGCCAGTATCGGTCGCGATTCTCGACCTCGACCGGTTCAAGGCAATCAACGACACCCACGGGCACGCGGCCGGCGACAGCGTGCTGCGCGGCCTCGGCCGGCATCTCGCGCGGGAGTTCCGCGGCGATGACGTCGTGGGCCGTTGGGGCGGCGAGGAGTTCATCGCCGGCATGTATGGCATGACCCGCCAGGACGGGGTACGCCGCCTCAGCGAGATCCTAAGCCGTTTCAGCGAGGAGCCCTTCCAAGGTGAGCGGGGCACTTTCAGGGTGAGCTTCAGCGCGGGTGTCGCGCAATTCCCGCTCGACGGCCGCGACCCAGGCGCGCTGCTCGCCGCGGCCGATGAGGCGCTCTACAGCGCTAAGACTGCCGGCCGCGGGCAGGTTCTTGCCGCAGAGCGCCGCGCTCCGAGCGAACGCGTCGATGTCGTCTGCGTCGAGGATGACGCTGCGCTCGTGGAGCTTCTCCTCAGCACTCTGGAGACCCACGGGTACAGCGCCCGGGCGATCAGCGACGGCGAGCACGCCCGCGGCGTGCTTTGCGGCAGCCACCCCGAACTGCGGTGCAGTGTGCTGCTGCTCGACGTCGACCTGCCCGGCCTCGACGGGCATTCACTGCTGCGCCAGTTCGCCCGCCAGGGTCTGTTGGGGTCGATGCGGGTGATCATGCTCACCGCCAGGGCGAGCGAGCTCGAGACACTCAAAACGCTGGAGCTCGGCGCGTTCGATCACGTCGCCAAGCCGTTCAGCCTCCCGGTGCTGATGCACCGCATACAGCGAGCGGCCGAGACATGAACGTGAGCATTCACATCGCGCTCGGCGCGAACCTCCGCCGCCAAGGCACCGAGCAGCACCTCCCGAGCCGCGTCGCGTTCATCCCCGACCCCGTCGCATGGAGCGAAGTACCCGACTCACTACGGGTCCTGGGGGGCGAGGGCGACCGCTGATGCCAAAGGCGCGCAGCGTGCTCGAGCAGACCGTGTGGCCGCGTGGCACCCGTTCGCGCGCGGCGATCCTCGCGCTCGGCGCGTACATGCTGCTCTACCTGACCTGGCAGGTATGGCGCTGGACACCGGGGCGTCAGCAGTACGGCCAGGCGTTCCTGGTGCCGATGGACGCCGCTGCGCTCTACGCGACGCTCGCGGCGGCGCGGCGCTGCGCGGGCGCCGGGCGACTGCGGTCCTTCTGGCGACTGATGAGCCTCGCCGTCGCCGCGCAGCTGATCGCCGACATCCTTCTCTTGCTGAATGTGATCAAACACAAGGTGCCGCCGTTTCCGAGCGCCGCGGATCCGTTCTTCATCGCCTTCTACGTGCTGCTGTTCCTCGCGCTGCTGCGCGTTCCGGTCGCACCGGTCGGCCGGGCAAGGCGCGTGCGGATCCTGCTCGATGGTGGGACCGTCGTGATCGGCGGCGGCGCGGTCGTCTGGTATTTCGTGCTCGGCCCCGCCGCGCTCGCCGGTGAAGAAAGCACGCTCGCGACGGTCGTCTCGATCGCATACCCCGTCGGCGATCTGATCCTCCTGGCCGGCCTCGCCGCCGTGCTGTTGCGTCGCGTACCGGACGCGCTGCGCGTGCCGCTGCTGCTCGTAGCCGCTGGGATGCTGTGCTCGATCGTCGCGGACATCGTCTACGGGTACGGCGTGCTGCACGACACCTACACCAACGGCGATCCGATCGACACGCTCTACATGCTCGAGTTCGCGCTGTTCGCGCTCGCCGGCTCAAGCCAGCAGCCCGTGGCGCCAGGGGAGATCGGCCTCGACGTGAGCCAGTGGCGTCAGGCGAGCACCCGCGCGAGCTGGCTGCCATACCTGGCGGCGCCGATCGGGTTCGTGCTGCTACTCGGCGTTGACTGGAGCCACCCCTTCTTCCCCGAGCTCAGCCTCGTCGTGATCGCGCTGCTGATCGGCACGCTGATCGCCGCACGCCAATACCTCGCGCTGCGCGAGCTCGCAAGCACCGAGGCGGCGCTGCGCGAGAGCGAGCTGCGCTTCCGCGCGATCTTCGACAACGCCGGTGTCGGCATCTCATTCAGCGACATCGAGGGGCCCGCGATCATCGACTTCAACCAAACCTTCTCCCAGCTCGTCGGCTATACCCCCGCCGAACTACGCGGCCAAGACTTCAAAGCCATCACCCACCCCGAGGACATCGCCCTCTTCCAGGCGCTGACGCCTGAGACGCTGCACGGCTTTCAACGCGAGCTCCGCGTCCCGCAGCGCGACGGCCGCGAGCTATGGGGCAGCCTCACCCTCTCGCTCCTACGCGACACCGAAGGCATCCCGCGGTTCGTGATCGGCGTGCTGCAAGACATCACCCAGCGCAAGGAAGCCGAAAAAGTCAAGGACGAGTTCCTCGCCGTCGTCGGACACGAGCTCCGCACCCCCCTGACCTCGATCCGCGGCTCCCTGGGACTACTAGAGGGAGGCGTTCTCGGCGAGCTGCCCGAAGACGCCACGAACATCCTCTCAATCGCGATCACCAACACCGACCGGCTCGCGCGGCTCATCAACGACATCCTCGACGTCGAACGCCTCGGCTCCGGGCGCATCGAGATACAACCCACCCCCGTCAACGCTACGGACCTCGTAAAGCAGGCCACCCAGACCGTCCAAACGACCGCGACGCTCGCTCAGATCAACCTCCAAAGCGACGTCCCGGACCTACTCGTCTCTGCCGACAACGACCGCATCATCCAAGTGCTCGTCAACATCTTGGGCAACGCGATCAAGTTCTCCCCACCCCAGAGCACGATCACTACCACTGTCACCGCAGAGGACGGATCGGCACGGTTCTCCATCGCAGACGAAGGCCGCGGGATACCCGCCGAGCGCCTGCAGGACGTCTTCGAGCGCTTCCGCCAAGTCGATGCCTCCGACGCCCGCGAGAAGGGCGGCACCGGCCTCGGACTACCGATCGCGCGCAGCATCGTCGAACAGCACGGCGGACGCATGTGGGCCCAAAGCACCCCCGGCCACGGCAGCACCTTTCACTTCACCCTCCCACTCCACGCCGAGCGAGTCACCGCACTCCTATGCGGCCACAAGCACGACCCCGAAAGTAACGGCGCGGCATATCTCGCCGAGCTGCAGAACATCAACCCCGCGCTCACATCAGACGCCGTGCTCATCGTCGAGGACGACCCATCGCTCGGCAAGATCCTGAGCGAGACACTCAACCACCAGGGCGTCCCCACCCAGCTCGTACGCACAGCGCAGGCCGCCGTCGAGCGGATCCGCCACACCAGGCCGAAGATCCTGCTACTCGACCTGATGCTCCCCGGCGAGGACGGCTTCACCGTAATCGCACGCCTACGCGGCGAAGGACTCCTCGCGGACACACCTCTACTCGTCTATACCGCGCTCGACCTCAACCACCAAGACCGCGAACGCCTGCAACTCGCTCACACCGAGTTCTACTCCAAGGCAACCACCACACCCCAAGACATCCAAGCCCGCGTAAGCGAACTCCTAACCCCCGCCGGAGAGCACACCACATGAGCCGACGCCTACTACTCGTCGACGACGACGAAGCAATCCGAACCATCGCAACCATCAGCCTCGAACGCATCGCAGGATGGGCCGTCATACCCGCCGCCTCCGGCCAAGCCGCCCTACAAGCCGCTGAAAACGACGGACCCTTCGACGCGGTACTCCTCGACGTCATGATGCCCGGCCTCGACGGCCCCACCACCTACCAACATCTACGCAACGGACCACTACCCCCCGACACGCCCGTCATCTTCCTCACCGCAAAGGTCTCCAACGCCGACCGCGAACACCTCCACACGCTCGGCGCCACCGGCGTCATCGCCAAGCCCTTCGACCCCATGACCCTACCCGACCAAATCCAGCAAATACTCGACTAACGCGACCCGCACAGCCCAACCACGCTGAGCACCACGCTCACGCCCAGAAGGACTCTTCTCGCGCCTCGGCGGAGTACTCGGCGGATCGACGCTCGGCGGCCCGCGAGCGATTTGCAGAGAAGATCCGCGCCTAAGGAAGGGCCGCAGGAACGATGAAGCGGGTACGGCCGCAGGTGCAGACGCTTGATCGTAGGACGCGTCGAGGGTGTCGTCAGCGGCGCAGATCGTTCGCGATCCAGCGCGGGACGTCGACGCCGAGCCACTGGAGGAACTCCAATGTCTTCACGGAGGCGCTGGGCTGCGTGTGGCCTGCTATAGCTGGGTTGGTTCCACTGAGTTGAGTCGTTTACGCTCAAAATGGGCCGAATTGCGCCCCGCCGAGAGCGAAGAGCGCAGCGGTATGCCAGCCGCCTGGCAGCCCTGGGAGACCTTGCGATGTACGTACTCACGCTGTACACTGGCAGGATGGCATCAGCTCAGACGGCACGCCGGGGGCGCATCAACATGCGGGTCAGCGAACACCAAGAGCGCGTTCTGCGAGCGGCCGCCGACTTGAGCGGCGAGACGCTCACCGGGTTCGTGCTTTCGGTCGCGACCGAGCGAGCCGAGCAGGTACTCGAGCGCGCCCAGCGGATCGATCTCAGCGGCGAGGCGTTCCAGCGCTTCGTAGCAGCGCTGGACGGCCCCATCGAGGAGATGCCCGCCCTGCGCCGCTACACACGGGCCCAGAGCCCGATACCGCCTCGTTGAGCGCCGACGCGCTCCGTCCCATTGAGGCGCTCGGGGACGATCACCGACTGGAGGACTTCGACTGCGGGATCGACGCCCTCGATCGATGGTTGCGGCAGTCCGCTCGCGTCGCCGCAGCAAGCGGGACCGCCGCAACATACGTTCTTTGCCGCGGGGAGCGGGTGGTCGGCTACTACGCGCTCGCCATGAGCTGTGTCGGTCATGAGCGGGCACCGTCGCGTTTACGCCGCGGGATGCCAAACCCGGTGCCCGTCGTGCTGCTTGCCCGCCTCGCGCTCGATCGCGCCGAACAGGGACAATCCCTTGGCGGGCACCTGCTCGTCGACGCACTCGCGCGCTGCGTGCGCGGCGGCGACGAATTCGGCGCTCGGGCCGTCGTCGTCGATGCCCTCTCCCCCAAGGCAGCAGACTTCTACTGTCATTTCGGGTTCCGTGACCTCGACGAGCGCCGCCTCTGGCGACGGCTAGCCGATATAGCGCAGGCACTCCGGGACCGGCCTACATAGATCACACGGCTGCATCCGCCTGGCTACCGCGAGCATCGACTGGGCGGCCGCCCATATCGATCCAGGCACACCGGTGAAAATCTATGCAGGCAACCCCACGCGATGACTGCAACCTGGACACCTCGCCGGGCTCATATGTTCAACAGTACTCCGGGTTTGGGTGCTCGCTTCGCTCGAGGTTCCAGTCGCGTGTGGAGTTGCCGTAGGCTGGGAATCCGCCGCGATCCTTGAGCATCCGAGCTAGATGGAGCATGTTCCAGGCCATGAATACCGTGTTGCGGTCGTCCAAGCGTTGTCGCGCAAGAGACCCGTAATGATTGGGGGGCATCGTTGCGGCAGTCGGGGAATCCTCCCCGCCGGACCTCGGAGGTTTCGACATGAAGCTGCCTCGTCTCGCCGTCCTGCTCGCGCTAGCCATAGCGGCCGCAGCGTTCCCATCGACCAGTGCCACCGCCGCACCCCCCTTGTTCGGCCACGGGCCGTTCGTAGTCGGTCACGCCTATGTCGACGACAACACCGCAGGGTCGAATACCATCGCTGGCTTCGACCGGCATGCCGACGGCACTCTCACCGCGCTCCCCGGTTCGCCGTTCCCAGCCGGGGGTGCCGGGTCCGGTGCCGGGCTCGCTTCGCAGGGCGCCCTCCAACTTTCCGATGACGGCCGCTATCTGCTCGCCGTCGACGCCGCGAGCAACCAGATCTCGGTGCTGCGACTCGGCTTCAACGGTGCGCCGCAGCCGGTCGGCGCCCCTGTCTCCTCTGACGGCGAAGACCCGATCAGCATCGCGGTCTCGGGCAACCTCGTCTACGTCGCCAACGCGGGTGCCCACGAACCGAACGTCACGGGGTTCCGGCTGGGCTGGAACGGTGTTCTCTATCCATTGCCCGGCTCGACCGTCGCGCTGCCCGCGGGCTCGGGTCCCGATGACGTGCTGTTCGATCCCACTGGCCGCAGGCTCGTGGTCGCACTCGTCAACACCTCAACGATCGAGAGCTTCCGCGTCGGTTGGGATGGTCGCTTGGTCGCAGCCCCCGGCTCACCGTTCGCGGCTCAAGGTCCGGGGCCGTTCGGCTCGGAGTTCCGTCCGACCGACCCGTCACAGCTATTTGTCAGCAACGCTCACGGCGGCGAAGGAAACGGAACGGTCTCGGCCTTCGACGTCAGCAGCTCCGGCGAACTGACCTCGATCGGCGGATCCCCATTCGCCGATCTGCAGACGGCGCCCTGCTGGATCGAGATCAGTCACGACGGGCAGTACCTGTTCGCCGTCGACACCGGGTCTGGAGAGATCTCCAGCTACGCGATCAGCCCCAACGGCCCCCTCACGCTGCTCGGCAGCACGCCCTTCGGCACGGCGGGCGCGGGTGCCGTTGACGCGCGGCTCTCCCCCGACGGCAGAACATTGTTGGTCAACGGCAGCAGGGCCGACGTCATCGCGTCGTTCGCGGTGAGCGGCGGCAACCTCACCGAGCTCGCCAGCTCGCCCACGCCCCTGCCCCCAGGCGCGGTCGCCTCCGGCCTCGTCGTCACCGGCTGAGGACCGCCAACCGCCGTCGGCTCGCACGAGTGCATCTAGCGAGCCGACGGCGGTCGCGAGCGAGCTCGCGAAAAGCTGGCGGTTCATGCTGGTGCGGCTACCGCGATGGCAGGCTCCAGGCCGCGGTGGAGCTCGCTTCCTTCGAGCACCACCTTCAGCGCGGCGGTGTGCGCCGCGTCAGCGAACGTGTCATAGGCGCTCATGGTGTCCTCGAGCGCGAAGCGGTGCGTCGCGAACACGGTCGGGTCGAGCCGACCGTCGGCGACGAGCTTCATCAGCTGCGGGATCGTGTTGGTGTCCACGAGTCCCGTCGTGATCGTGACATCGCGGGTCCAGAGCTTCTCCAGGTGAAGGGTGGCGGGGTGACCGTGCACACCGATATTCGCCACGTGGCCTCCCGGGCGGATCAGCTGGCAGGCCAACTCGAACGTGTCGGGTACGCCCACGGCCTCGAGCGCGACGTCGACGCCGAGTCCGCCGGTGAGCTCCATGATCTCTGCGAGGGCATCCTCGCGGCCGTTGTTGATCGTCGTGTCGGCCCCGAACTGCGTGGCGCTCTGCAGGCGGCTGTCGGCGAGGTCGATAGCGACGATTCGCCCGGGTGTGTAGAGCTGTGCGGTGAGTATCGCCGCGAGGCCGATCGGGCCGGCGCCGACGATCGCGACGACGTCTCCCGGTGAGACGTTGCCGTTGAGCACCCCGACCTCGTAGGCGGTCGGCAGGATGTCGGCGAGGAACAGGACCTGCTCGTCTGAGAGCTGCTCGGGCACCTTGAACACGGAGTTATCGGCGAACGGTACGCGCGCGTATTCGGCCTGCAGCCCGTCTATGAGGTGGCCGAAGATCCAGCCGCCCCCGCCGAGGCATTGCCCGTAGCGGGCTTCCTTGCAGTAGCGGCAACGCCCGCAGGCGCTGATGCATGAAAGGAGCACTCGGTCTCCGACCGCCAGCGTGCTCACGCCGGCGCCGATCTCCTGCACGGTCCCGACGGCCTCATGACCGAGCACCGTGCCAGATGTCGTCTCGGGCACGTCCCCCTTGAGAATGTGCAGATCCGATCCGCAGATCGTCGCGGTGTCAATCCGCACCACGATGTCGGTCGGATCGATGATCGTCGGGTCAGGCACGTCATCCCAGCCGCGCTGGCCTGGGCCGTGGTAAACGAGGGCCTTCATGCGATCTCCGATCTCTGGCTGGTACCGATCGTTGTGCAGCAACGGCGACGCTGGCGAGACGTCACGAGGGAGCACCTGCCAGCTCCGGGCTGCTGGGTGCATCCGCCAGCTGAGGGCTGTGCCTCGGCGCGAGCAGCTCCTCCTCGGTCGAAGTGAGCCGCGCGTGGCGGAACCCAAGCGCAACGAAGGCCAGCATGATCAGGGCGAGGATGAAGGACGCGATCGAGCCGTAGAGCATGATCGTGCCGATCTTCGAGAACCCGTAGGCCTCGAGTAGCAGTCCGCGTAGCGTCGTTCCCTGGAAGGATGTCGTCTCGAGCACCGCGAGCTTGGTGTTCGTCGGTTCGGCGCGCGCGGCGGTACTGATCTTCGAGTAGACCCCTCCGTAAGGCATCTCGGAGAGGTGGATCGCGATGAAGTGGTCCGCGTAGGCCTCTGCCTGCGGACCGGTGAGCAGCTGCTGTCCCGCGTACTGCGAGACGGAAGGGATCATCGCGGCGGTGATCTCGCTGCCGGCCTTCGGATGCGCGAAGGCCGCCTTCGGTGGAAAGAAGATCTGCTGTGCGGCGAGCTGGTTATGGACGTTGTTGTGTGTGTAGCTGTAGCCCCACATCAGCAGTCCGCCCGCTACGAGCAGGACGACTACGAGGACCAGCCCGACGGCGCTGGTGAGAACGTCAAAGACTCTGCGACGCATGACATGGTTCCTCTCGATAGATGTACGCAGTGTTCATTTGGTGAGCGCCGACCCGTTGGACGGGGCCGATGCGGGTGCAGCAGTCATATCTCCCGCGGCCACGGCCTCGCGTTTGAGGAACGCGCCGAGCTCCTGGATCGTGCTCATCAGCGGCGCCGGGAAGACAACCGTGGAGTTCTTGTCGACGGCGATCTCCACGAGCGTCTGGAGGTTGCGTAGCTGCAGCGCGAGCGGGTGTTCCATCATCACGTCCGATGCGCGTGCGAGCTCGCCGGCGGCGAGCGCCTCTCCCTCGGCGGCGATGATCTTCGCGCGCTTCTCGCGCTCTGCTTCGGCTTGGCGGGCCATCGCGCGCTTCATCGAGTCCGGGAGCTGGATGTCCTTCAACTCGACGGTGGTGACCTTGATTCCCCACTCCTCGGTCTGCACATCGAGGATCTCGCGAATATTCTTGTTGATCGTGTCCGTCTCAGACAATGTTTCGTCGAGCGTGTGACGGCCCACCACAGCACGAAGCGTGGTCTGCGCGATCTGGTTGATTGCCTCTTCGACGTTTTCAATCGCCACGACCGAGCGGATTGGATCATCGACGCGGTAGTAGGCGACGGCAGAGACGTCGATGCTGACGTTGTCGCGAGTGATGATCCCCTGAGATTGGATCGGCATCGTGACGATCCGTAGCGACACCCGGTGAACCTGGTTTACGAGCGGAGCGAAGATGATCAGGCCTGGACCCCGCGCGCCGTCGCGGACCTTGCCGAGGTGGAACATCACGGCGCGCTCGTACTGCTTGAGGATCCGAACCGACAGTGCCAGTCCGGCGAGCGCCACGAGCAGGATCGCGACGATTATGTAAGCGGCGATCATGTGCGTCTCGCTGTGGACGTGTTCGTCGCGAGAGAGTTGACACCGTGGAGACGATGCCGATCGGGCGCTCCGATGAGGCTTGTGATGACGGGCTCCTGACGCTGCGTTTGGGGCGTTTGACCGTGCAGGTCGCTATGCCAACGCCAGCCGAGTGTCGGAGCTGGAGAATCAGAGCCCGCCGAGATTTGAAGCGAGCGAACATCTATCCTAGCACTGCTATCCGCCGCGAGCCGGATCGCCGAACAGTGATGAGCTACCGCGAGACCAAGCACCTGCGTGTCCTGATCGCCAACGAGCGCAAGGACCGCCTGGCGCTAGTCGCCCCGATCGTCGTCGGGCTCGGACACGAGGTGATCGCGCGCGAGATCGACGTCCAGGACGTCGGCCCAGCCACGGCCCGAGAGCGACCCGACGTTGCGCTCGTAGGACTCGGGGAGAGCTCAGAGCACGCCCTCACGCTGATCGACAAGATCGTGCGAGAAGCCGCCTGTCCGGTGATCGTCCTGCTGCACGCCCGCGACCCCGAGTTCATCAACGAGGCATCCAAGCGCGGTGTCTTCGCGCACATCAGCGACGCCGACGTCGAGGACTGGCAGAGCGCGATCGACATCGTGCTCAGACGCTTCGCCGAGTACCAGGACCTCCAAGGCGCATTCGGACGCCGCGCCCTGACCGAGCGCGCTAAGGGCATCCTCATGGAGCGCCACAGCATCGACGAGGCAAGCGCCTTCGAAATGCTGCGCGAGCAATCCCGCATCGATAACCGCAAGCTCATCGACCTCGCCACGGCAGTCGTCGACGGCCACCGCCTCCTACCCCGAGAGCCCCAGACTCCATCGCAATCCTGACGCTCACACGGGCGCCGTCACTGAGGCCCGCCATGGTTGTCCGCCTAGCGATGGTGGCCTGGACGTGACGCCAGGCCACGGCGCCTCCGCGGGCGAACCGTGACCGCGCGTCCGTCCATCCTCCGCCCGGGAGTCGGCGCGTGGGAGTAGGAGTCGCTGTGCCGTTGTTCGTCGTCTCTATCGTTCTCACGCTGGTGGCGGCTGCGACGTTTGCGCGGCGACTTGACCGGCTCGGCGCGAAGTTCGGACTCTCAGAGGTGTCGATCTGGCTGCTGACGGCGATCGCGGCCGACGGACCGGAGGTGTCCTCTGCTTTGGTGGCTCTGATCAAGGGGGCGCACGACGCGAGCGTGGGCATCATCGTCGGGTCAAACATGTTCAATCTCGCCGCGATGTTGGGAGTGAGTGCGCTTCTCGTGGGCTCGGTCCTTGTCCCGCGCAAGACGCTGCTGCTTGAGGGAACTGCCGGTCTGCTCGTCACCGCGATCGTCATCGCGCTGCTTCTCGGATGGGCGCCCGTCGCCGCCGCGATCGTCATGCTCGCGTGCGTCGTCGTGCCCTACCTCGTCCTTGTAGTCGGTGGCTATGAGCTGGCGTGTCGTGTTGGGCTCCGGCGAGTCGCCAGACTGCTCCTCGACCAGGACACCGGCGATGCGCCGAAGAGCATGCAAGCTTGAGAGTTCACGCCGGCGATGAACGTGGCGAGCACCGAGACGATCCCGCCGATCCAGGCCAGGATGGCCGCCGTGCCGAGATAGCGGTCAGCGACCGTCAGGAACGGGACCGACGAGCGGCCAATCGAGGAGACGTCATAGCCAAAGCCCGTGACGGTGGCATAGGCGAACAGGACGAACAGGGCGGCGCCGATCGCGATCGACACGTAGAGGGCTCTCGGGATGGTCCGCCGCGGATCGCGGCACTCCTCAGCTGTCTGGACGAGGCTCAGCGGCTCCCAGGGCAGCTGCCACGACGTGTAATGCGCGAGGGTCAGCGCGACCATGCCGCCGGACATCGTGAACACCCCCGCTATCGCCACGGTGAAGCCCACCGCGACCAGCGGCGCCGCGACAACACCGGCTCTCGCTCCCAGCGAGGTCTCGACATAAGTGATGAAGCTTCCCGCCGAGGGCTCCGCCTTGGTGAATTCGTCCACGATGAACGCGAGCAGGACACAGGCCACGGCTCCAGCGAGGATCGTCAACGGCGCGGCGACACCAGCGGTGACAGCGATAACCCCGAAAGCGAAATAGAAGTCGATCCCCGGCCCGATGTTCGCCACCGTTGAGGCCGTCACGTCGACCGTGCCCAGCTGTCCAGCCTTGAGCTGGCCTGCGCTCGTCGACCTTTGCTGCATCGCACGCACAATATTCGTCGATCCCGGGAGCGTACGGGGTCGCGCCCCGGGAGGGTCGTTCTGACGCCTTAACGTGCGGTAGCTTCCGGAGTCCGCTTGGCTGAGGATCATTCAGCGAAGCGGCGAGCCGCTGGTGGACTCATCCAACAAGCCGAGCATCGGATTGCTCGCCGCCCTGAGCATCGGGGTCGGTGGCATGATCGGCGCGGCCATCTGAGGCGGGATGCGACGGAAGTCGTTTTCAGAGCCGGTCTCGGCGCTCGCGGCGAGCGCGAGGATGTGCTCGTGGCTCTCGCAGGGGGGCGGCCCAGGTGTCGGCGAGCACCCGCGCGCATCGCCGGCCACCGCGACGGCGGCTACCTCGTCTGCAGCACCTACTCAATGCTCGCCGAGCAGCGCGCCCTCGCCCGCACCGCCTCGCCCTCAACGCCTACCAGCAACGCGAACAAAGCCTCCAACACGAGCAGTCAAAGCCGGCGATCACGGCGTAGTGGCTCTGCAAAAGAATCGCGCCGCCGCTGCAATAGGACTGCAATACGCAGCTACCACCCCATGCACACCAGCAGCATCATTAAGCGCCCAAAAGCCCGCAAAATGCGACCTTTTCTAGTCCCGCCCGGCGAATTGAACCGGTACCCTCACCGTCAAAATTTCCAACAAAAAACCCCCGCAAAACGGGGCTCTTTGGGCCAAGCGAGAAAAAACGAAAATCGGGGCGATTGATACTGCTTGGCCCGGTTGCTGGTGATTCGCGGGGCCCTGGGCGGTCTTGTGGGCGGCCCGACAGTCGGAGTCTGGTCAGGCAGCGCGATCTACGTACTCGCGTAGGGCTGTACGGGCGATCTCGCTGACCGAGCGGTGCTCCTCGCGGGCACGCGCCTTGAGCGCCTTGGCGAGCTGGGGATCAACACGCACCTGCACGCGCGGCGAGACGCCCTCGGTACCGAGGGAGGGCCGTCCGACCGTGACCCTGATCGCCTTATCGAGGTCGTAGCCGCGTTCGGCCTCGTCGGCCAGCGCCTCGATGTCCTCCTCTGAAAGTTCTGTGCCGGCAAGGGTCTTGATCTTCTTCATTGCTTGGCCTCCTCGTACCGCTGTCTGTACTTGTTGCGTAGCGACATCGCGTGGATCACGAGCAGGCCACCGTTTGGCAGCTGGATGGCCATGACCTCCAGCGGTTCCCCCTGCGGGTCCTCTCCGAGGAAGACCAGCCGGGTGTCTGGCACCCCCTCGCGCCCAGCGGGTGGGGGCTCCTCGAATCGGACACGATAGTTGGCGATGACATGACGGATGCGATCCTTCGACACTCGATGACGTGTGGCGGCGCGCGCAAACCGCACGCTCGCGTTTGGGAGTTTATCAGTTATGTCAGACATAATATAGGTCCGGTTCGGGGCGCCCGACCGCCTCCCTCGGCTCAGAACAGGCTCTCCTGTGTTGGTGTTTGCATTGATGATCCACGGCGCTTGGGACGGCTCTCGGCGCGGGCGGCGTAGGCGTCGACGATGCGGTCGAGTGCGCGGCCCTTGTCGCGGTGGCCGTAGAGGCGTCGGACGAGGTTCCCGCCGTCCTGGTGGCCGAGGGCGATGGCGACGTCCTCGGAGGGCATCTCCAGCTCGTTGACCATGTACCAGCCAGCGAAGTGCCGGGTGGCGAGATAGAGGCTGCCTTCCCAGCCGGCGGCGGCCCTGACGGCCTTCCAGTGGTAGGCGCGGGAGCTTGGGGTCCAGTGCTCGCCGCGAAGCGAGACGAAGCAGAACTCGCCCTCGCGCGACAGGCCAAGGAGCGCAGAGCGGGCGTGTACGGTCAGCGGCGCCTCGCGCCGCAGATGGTTCTTCGGCGTGTCGAACCGCCGGGTCGCCGCGTTGAACTGCTCGGCGACGACGATCCGGGCGCGGTCGAAGTCGATTCGCTCCCAGCGCAGCGCGTCCAGCTCCCCCGGTCGCAGGCCGGTGAACGCGGCGACCTGGAGCCACGCTGCGAACGATGGGGCGGCCAGCCGGCGAGCGTGGGAGATGATCTCCCAGACCTGCTGCTCGCTGGGTGGCTGCTGGTCGCGGCGGCCCTTGCCGCGGGAGATGCCGAGCTTCTGGAAGGGGTTGCGGTCGATCAGTCGCCCGGCCTTCATCGAGGCGGCGTCGTTGAACATCGAGCAGAGCGCCTGCACCGAACCGGAGCGCGCGCCGCCGGCGAGCCAGTCGGCCACGATCTCATCCCCGACGTGCGCGATCGGGACCTCTCCGTAGCGCTCAACGAACGCCTTGGTCCCCTCGCGGCGGCGGATATCGCTGGCCTCCTTCGGCCGCGCGAACAGCGGATCGGTCGTCCAGCGCTCCCAGAATCCCCGGATCGACACATCCCTCATGCGAGTCCCTCCGAGCCGCTCTCGGGCGCGCTGGCGGGCCTGCTTGGCCTCAGTCTTGGTCTTGAAGGACCCAGGGCCTCCCAGCACCCGAGAGACGCTGAGGTTCTTCCCGCTCGCCGGGTCATACACCTGCGCGCGCCAGCGCCCGGAAGGCAGCCTCGTGACGCTCACGCCTCCCGCCCCCGCTCAAGCGCCCACGAGATCGCTACCGACGGCCGAAACCGCCGCGTCCGACGGCCCCACGTCACCGACGGCATCCCCTCAGCGACCATCCGGTCAACTGTCGCCAGGCTGACACCCATGATCGCCGCAAGCTCCGCACGCGAGACATAGCGCTCAACGGGCGGCAGCCCTGTGGGTTCCCCGAAGGGGCGGATGGGCGGGCTATGGGGACTCATCATGGTTATTGACCCTGAGCGCCCCAAAACGGCCACCCACTTTGCGCTTGGCTCCCAAAACAACCAATCGCTGCCCCATGTCTGATGCGAGACGCACCCCTTGGCGGTGCGCCGGATCGCCGCGTGAACCCGGCGGGTCGATCCCGAACGATCCGGCACAGCCAGGCGAACCACCGTCAGAGCGAAAGGTCGTCCATACGCGCGGCGGCGCGGGTCGCGAATACGAAATCTCCGCAGCGGTGGATCAAGCCCGCAGCGTGCAGACTTGCGACTGCATCAACAGTCCCGAGATGCTCGCCACGCTCACGTTCAAGCTCCGCAATCGACCAAGGCCGCTGCGAATCGGAAGCCAGCAACAGACTGAGGATTCCTTTCTCTGCCCGCTCCTCGTCATCAGCGGGCATCCGGCTAATCTCATCCTGCATGGGAAGGTCCTTCCTTTCCTTGCCACGCCCCGGGCAGTTAGAGCTGCGCCGGGGCACTTTTTGATTGGGATTCCGTCAAGCTGAGCGCCAAGACGCGATCAGCAATACCACTTGCTTGTCAGCATACACTAAAGGAATGCTGTAGAAATGTCTGACGTAGACCGGAAGCCCGATCTCCCAGCACTCCACCGCCTCGCCTACTCCCAGGATGGCCTGTTCACGACACGACAGGCCCAAGAACGAGGCGTCAGCGCACAGCTTCTCGCCCACCACGCCCGATCAGGCCGGTTCCAGAGGATGCGACAGGGGCTCTATCGCCTCAGCGACTACCCAGCAGGCGAACACGATGAGATACGCGCCGCGTGGCTCATCATCGGGATGGAGAGGGCCGTCGTCTCGCACGAGAGCGCGCTCGTACTGCATGGACTCTCAGACGTCCTGCCAAACACCGTGCATCTGCTCGTCTCCCGCGAGCACCGGGGAGTCCGGGCACCCAGCGGCGTAACCCTGCACACCGCTACCGCATCCATACCGAACGGCGACATCACGACCCGCCACGGCATCCGCCTCACAACACCGGCGAGAACGATCATCGACGCGGCACGCTCAGGCACCGCACCAGAGCAGATCCAGATGGCCGTCCGCCAGGCCCTCCAGGAAGGCCGCACCACACCGGACCAGCTCGCCGAGCACGCCGAGCGAAACGGCGGACACGTCGCCGCCCTCGTAAAGCAAACAACCGACGAAGCTACCGCCGCGTGAAGTACGACACCGCCGAGGCATTCCGAGCCGCGCTTGACCAGCGCATCCGCAACGAAGCGACCACGACCAACCTGCCCGTCATGCGGCTACGCAAGCGCGTCGCCTTCGAGCGCTTCCTCGCCAGGCTCGCCATCACGGAGCCAGGAAGCTGGGTGCTCAAGGGAGCATTCGCACTTGAGCTAAGACTCGGCGTGCGAACACGAGCAACCAAGGACATAGACCTCGCGGGAGCCGACGACGAGCAGACCGCGACCACGAGACTGCTCGCCGCACAGGCGATCGACCTCCACGACCATTTCAACTTCGACGTGGCACGCACGGCAGCACTCGACCAGGCAGAAGCATTCCGAGCCGTCCGCTACAGCGTGACCGCCGAAGTCGCCGGACGACGCTTCGAGCAGTTCCCCGTAGACGTCGCGCTCAACGAGCAGCCAACCGCCCCATCCGAACGACTGCCAATCCCGAGCCTCCTGGACTTCGCCGACATACAACCCATAGAGATGCCCGTCATCGCCATAGAGCAGCACATCGCCGAGAAGGTCCACGCATACACCGGGGACCTACGGACCACAAGAACAGCACAGCACCCGCATCAAGGACCTCATCGACATCCTCCTGATCGCCGACCTCGCCGCCCCACACGCCGACCGCCTACGCGCGAGCCTCGGCACGACGTTTAGCAACCGCAAACGCCAGCCACTCCCTACCGCGCTCCCGCCGCCGCCAGCCTCGTGGGCAAGGCCCTACACCAGCGCCGCAGCAGACGTCGAGCTACCAGCCGACCTCGGAACAGCTCATGCCGAAGCCGCCGCCTTCCTAGACCCGATCCTCGCCGGCATCACGGCCGGCCGCCGCTGGAATCCCACGCAGAAGTGCTGGACCGCTCCCTGAGCAGCGAGCACGGGCTCCCCTTGCGAGCCGCTCCCCCCACCGCGCACGAAAAATCTTGCACAGACTAGATGCTCAGCAGTGCGAGGACTGTGCGAACGCTGTGTCGCGGAGCTCTCGCCCCAGTCGGCGCGGACCTACAGCAAGCCGATGCGTAGCCGCTCGGTTTCGGACACCCACAGTTGGGGCTCGCGGCCGCCGCTTCAGAACACCGCGAGATCCTGCGGCCTCTCGGGCGGAGTGTCCCTCACAAGCCGCTCGCGTAGATAGAGGTTGATCGCCGCAGCCATATTAAGGGCGAACTCCGCGTCGGCGCGCTCCACGTCCGGCAACTCGCTACTGCCGTGCGCGACGCCCGGCTCGTTGCCGCGCCACGCGTATAGCTTCTCGATCAGGCCGTCAAGTGGCTTCGGCAGCCCGGCCTTGACCGCGAGCTTAAGCGCCTTCTTCACGTCGCGCTCGCCGGTAAGTGTGCCCAGGCACGACTCGACCGAGCAGACCGCCTCCTTCGCAGCGTTGGGATAGTCGCCGTCGCGGATCATCCGCTTAGCATTCCCGTAGTGGATGCGCGCGGCGTGCAAGTCCGACTCATTTAGGACCTGGCCGAAGGCCGTATGCAGCTCCGCGTCGATCAGGCTCTGGTGCTTGCTCGTCGCCGTGCTCGTAAGCCGAACCTCGCCGTCCACGTCGGTCTCGATGCGGACCCGATAGCCATCGAGAATCTCGGCGACGTGCCACAGTGCCACATCGCGAGTCTGCTCGTCGTCGAACTCGCCGATGTTAAGAGTCTCTTTCAGCACGGCCTCGATGCCAACCGGCAGCCGGCTTTCGCCGAGCGGCGTGCGGTTGCAGGCCGTAATGAACTTCACCGTACGCACGTGACGGCTGTCCTCGTCGCCGGGGTGCGGCATGTCCTCAAAACGCGCGAAGAACCCGTCGAGGTCGACGTGCCGCCGGTAGTCGAATGCCTCGTTGTCCGTGTCGCCCGTAACGCACGCGGCAAGTCGGCCGATCCGGTTCTGGCCGAGCCTGGGCATAGACATATTGTGGCGTCGCGTCAGGCTGTAACGCCGAGGCGGGCCACGTCGTGTGCGGTCTATGCCTTACGCCATGTGCGGTTCGTGTGCGGCCAGCACCCACAGCCAGTACGGAAGCCAACCCGACAACATCGGCCTTATACCCCTGAATTGGGTTCCCAGAGCCAATCCCGAAGCTAGAGAGGCCCCCAGCAGCCCCCTGAGTCCAACAGCATTTCAATCGGGGCGGCCGGATTTGAACCGGCGGCCTCTCGACCCCAAATCGAGCACTCTGACCAGGCTGAGCTACGCCCCGACGCAGCACCGAGTCTACTGCCACTCGATGCGCAGACGATCCATCCACGCCTGTAGCCGCGCCCGAAGCAGGGTGTCCTGCACACGGACGGTCAGTACGCCGTGACGCGAGCGCCAGATGCGCCCGGCGAGCTGGATCGAGACGCCAAGTTGTTTGTCGGACAAGCGTCTGATCCAGTGGGTCGCCATCTTCATGACGAGCGGATCCGAGTTGCGGATCGCCACCGAGTTTCAGTTGCGCTTCGAGCCCTCCCCAACATGCAGACAAACGAAGTCCCGAAACGTCGGCTCCACCGCGAGCACATCGAATTCGCGCGCCCCCTCCCGGTACGCCGCCTCGCGCAGCACGCGGTACTTGCGCTGCATCGCGCGCGTTCCCTTCCGCTGCGCCGATGCGGGCCAGCCGCCACCCGGCCCCGAGCCCGGAATCGGCAGCTTCGCTCCCACGTCCGGCTGCAAGGAAGTCCAGCCCCATGCCCTCCCCTCTCCCGCGTCCCTCACCGCAACCGCCGCGGTAGTACCCTCCGCCGCGATGGCCGAGGTGCTCCCTCTGCGCGCCCTGCACTACGACCCCCGCGTCGTCGGCTCGCTCGCGGACGTCGTCGCACCGCCGTACGACGTGATCGATGCCACCCAGCGCGCGGAGCTCGCGGCGCGCTCGCCCTTCAACGTCGTCGCCGTCGATCTTCCGCAACGCCCGACCGCAGCCACGAGCGGCCGCGAGGCGAGCGGCGCAAGCGGGGCCGGCGCTACACGCGAGGGCCGCGGCGACCCCGCCACCCAGTCCCCCGACCCCTACGCAACCGCGGCCGAGCTCTTCGACTCCTGGCAGCTGCAGGGCGCGCTCGTGCGCGACCGCGAGCCCGCGGTCTGGGCGCACACGCAGGACTACACCGGCCCCGACGGCGTGCGCCGCACGCGGCGCGGCGTCTTCTGCCGTGTGCGCGTCGAGGAGTACGGCGCGGGCCGCGTGCGACCGCACGAGCGCACGCATCCCGGGCCGCGCGAGGACCGCCTGCGCCTGATGCGCGCCACGCGCGCCGACACCTCCCCCATCTTCAGCCTTTATTCCGACCCCGCCCACGCCGCGTGGAGCGCCCTGGAACCCGCCACCGCCGCAACGCCCTGGGGCGAGGTCACCGACGCCGAAGGCACCGCGCACCGCATCTGGCGGATCGCCGACCCCGCCGCGATCGCCGCCGTGCGCGACGCGACGCGCGACGCCGAGCTGCTGATCGCCGACGGCCACCACCGCTACGAGACCGCACGCGCCTACGCCGCCGAGATCGATCGCGCCGGCACGTCCCCCGGCGCCGCCGAATCCCCAGTCGCCGCCGCTGGGGTGCAGTCGCATGGAGATCATCACTATCTGCTGATGTGCCTCGTCGCGCTCGAGGACCCCGGCCTCACGGTGTTCCCGACGCACCGCCTGCTGAGCGGTCTCGACGACACGCAACTCGAGCGCCTGCGCGTGGCGATCGCGCGCGACTTCGACGCGGCCGAGGTCCCGATCGAGCGGCTCACGCCCGAGACGGAGACAGCAGCGCGCCCCGGACCGCTGCAGCTCGGCTACATCGACGCGCGCGAACGACGCCCGCTGCGACTCACGCTGAAGGACCAGGCGACCGCCGACGCCGCGCTGCCGGGCTGCTCGCCGGCCTACCGCCGCCTCGACACCGGCGTGCTCGAGGCGCTGCTGTTGAAGGGCGCGGTCGGGCTCAGCGACGAGGACATCTCGCACCTGCGCGGCCTGCGCTACGCGCGAGAAGTCGACGAGGCGCTCGCGCTCGTGCGCGGCGGCGAGTGCGACGCGGCCTTCCTGCTGCGCGCGACCCCCGTCGCGCAGGTCCGCGACGTCGCGGCCGCCGGCGAGAACATGCCGCCGAAGTCGACCTACTTCTACCCCAAGCTCCTCACCGGTCTGCTGTTCAACCCGCTCTGAGCGCGGCGGCAGGATCGCCGCGGCCCTTTAGCCGCGCGGCCAACGCAACTACCATCTGCGAAGGAGAGGGATCGCATGTTGGCGAGATCGAGACGGATTTCCGAAAGGCAGGGACGACATGAGAGCCACAGCGCAGCGCAACGAGGGAACGTTCAGACACACCGTGTGCGTCCGCGACCACCGGTTGACCGTCGACGAGCCGCTGCAGGCCGGCGGCCACGACAGCGGTCCCGACGCGCAGGAGCTGCTCGCCGCGAGCCTCGCGAGCTGCACCGCGATCACAATGGAGATGTACGCCGCGCGCAAGGGCTGGGACATCGGCGATGTCGAGGTCGACGTCCAGTACACGCCCGCCGAGCGCGGCTGTCCGACGCGCTTCGAGCTGAGCCTGCGCCTGCCCGAGAGCCTGCCCGAGGAGCAGGTGCAGCGCCTGCGCGTGATCGCCGCGAAGTGCCCCGTGCACCGCACGCTCGACGGCGAGGTCATGTTCGAGGAACGCGTCCAGCGCGTCCCGACTCTGCAGGGCGCAGCCGCCCACACGCCCGCCTGAGCGCGTAGCCCTGGCCGCGACTCCCGATCAGATCTCCGCGGCGGTCCTCGTGCCGCTGTTCTTCGCTGCCGACGCGCAGCCGCACGCGGTCTTCACGCGGCGCCGCACCGACCTGCGCCGCCACGCGGGCGAGATCTCCTTTCCCGGCGGCCGCCGCGATCCCGAGGACGCCGATCTGCGCGCGACCGCGCTGCGCGAGGCCGAGGAGGAGATCGGGCTGCCGCGCGCCGACGTGCGCGTACTCGGCGAGCTCGCGCCGACCTCGACGTTCGTCACCGGCTACCTGATCCATCCCTTCGTCGGACTGATCCCCGCGGGGCAGCGCTGGCAGCCCTCGCCGACCGAGGTCGACGCGGTGCTCGAGCTGCCGCTGCGGGCGCTGCGCGAGGGGCGCACGCGCACCCGCATCGAGCGCCGCGGCATCGCGTTCGAGACCGATGCTTACATAGTCGATGAGACGCTGATCTGGGGCGCCACCGCGCGCATCCTCGAGGGCCTGCTCGAGCAGCAGGACGCGCTGCTGGGCGACCTCGCACCTCGCTAGGGCCGGGAATCTGGCGGCAACCAGGAGCCAGTGACGCGGTCGGATTCGGACCGGCTGCCGAACCGCCCTCAGCCAGACGCCGCCTCGACACCGAGTAGCCCCCGCACCGCCGCGAGCGCCTCGCGCTCCCACGCGGCCGCCTGCTCGGGGTCGGTGCGCAGGACGCGCAGCGGGATCGCGTTGCGCGCGCAGAGCTCCCCTGCGACGCGCGCGCCCTCCGCGAGCACCGCGGCGGGCGCGCTCCCGGCGGCCTGGTAGAGGAAGCCACGCATCGTGCTGTCGATCGCTTGACCGAGAAACGAAGCCAGGCGCGGGCCGTGCAGCGCGCGCACGTCCTCGTGCGAGCCCGCGACGGACCCGAGCAGCCAGCACGCGATCGCGACGCCCTCGAGCGCTCCGCGCAGCGTCGCCAGGCGGTCGGGGTCGCCGATCCAGCACTCCGCGCCCACGTCCTGGATCTCCGCGCGGCGCGCGCGCTCGCGCGTGACGATGCGCGTCGCGTGCCCTTCGCGGCCGACCGCGCGCGCGAGCCCCAGCGCGCGCGCCTCCCCACCAACGATCAGCAGCCGTGCCACCGCGCGCAGGGTAGCGGGGCGTGCCGGGATGGGCACCGCTCGCGAGAGGCGAAGAACGGTAGGGGTCGGGCTCGCCCCGACCCCTACCAACCACCGGCACGCGGCTTCTCGCGATGCCGAGGCTTCCTCGAGCGCCACCGGAGAGGTATGGGTAGCGGCGCTCGAACAAGCTCCGGCACGCTCGAGCGCCGGTCGCTCTTGCTGCTCAGCGGCATCCGTGCCGCCTACTCAGCGGTATCCATTCCGCTCCTCGTTGGTGTCATCCCCCAGCATGTAAACACAGTCATTGACACTTGTCAAGGAAGATATGTCAAGCTCAGTTTTTTTGGGGCGCGACCATCATCTCGCAGGCCTCGAATACCATCAGCGCCGTGAGCGAGGATTCCCCCCAACCCGCGACCGGCGGCGTGGACGCGCCGGGGCCACCGGCGGACGTGGTGACGATGGACAAGATCGTGGCGCTGTGCAAGCGCCGCGGCTTCATCTTCCCCTCCTCGGAGATCTACGGCGGTGTGGGCTCGACGTACGACTTCGGCCATTACGGCGTGCTGCTGAAGGGCAACGTGAAGGGCGAGTGGTGGCGCGCGATGCTCTCCGCGCGCGATGACATCGTGGCGCTGGACTCCGCGATCCTGCAGCACCCGCGCGTGTGGGAGGCCTCGGGGCACCTCGCGGGCTTCACGGACCCGCTCGTGGACTGCCGCACGTGCGGGCAGCGCTTCCGCGCGGATCACCTGAGCGACCTGCCGTGCGGGCGCAAACCGTCCAAACACCCGGGCGAAGCCGACGAGTGCGACCTGACGCAGGCGCGCGACTTCAACCTGATGTTCGAGACCACGATCGGCCCGGTCAAGGAGTCGGGCGCGACCGCGTACCTGCGCCCGGAGACGGCGCAGGGGATCTTCATCAACTTCAAGAACGTGCTGCAGTTCTCGCGCAAGAAGCCGCCGTTTGGGATCGCGCAGATCGGCAAGTCCTTCCGCAACGAGATCACGCCGGGGAACTTCATCTTCCGCACGCGCGAGTTCGAGCAGATGGAGATGGAGTTCTTCGTGCCGCCCGCCGAGGCCCGGCAGTGGTTCGAGCATTGGCTGCGGGAGCGGATGGATTGGTATGTGGCCCTGGGACTGCGCCCCGATCATCTGCACCTGCGCGCGCACGCCCCCAACGAGCTCTCGCACTACTCGACCGCGACGAGCGATGTCGAGTACCTCTTCCCCATCGGTTGGTCCGAGCTCGAGGGCATCGCGAACCGCGGCAACTTCGATCTGAGCCAGCACGCGAAGTTCTCGGGCGAGAAGCTCGAGTATTTCGACCAGGCGACGGGCGAGCGCTACGTACCGCACGTGATCGAGCCGGCGGCGGGCGCGGACCGCGCGACGCTGGCGTTCCTCGTGGACGCGTACGACGAGGAAGTCGTGCAGCGCGAGGGCGAGGGCGAGGGGGAGCGGCGGACGGTCCTGCGACTGCACCCCCGCCTCGCCCCGGTCAAGGTCGCGGTGCTGCCGCTGGTCAAGAAGGACGGCCAACCCGAGCTCGCGCGCGAGCTCTACCGCGAGCTGCGCGCGCTGATGCAGAGCGAGTACGACGACGGCGGCGCGATCGGCAAGCGCTACCGCCGCCAGGACGAGATCGGCACGCCGTTCTGCGTGACGGTCGACCACGAGAGCGTCGCGGCGGGCACCGTCACGCTGCGCGACCGCGACTCCCTCGAACAGGAGCGCGTGCCGATCGAGGGCCTCGCACAGGAGCTGCAGCGGCGGCTACAGACCCCGTGGCGCTCGCCAAAGCTGGACGGCGGGGCGGGCGGGTGAGCGAGACGCCCGGCCTGAATCGGCGGACCGATGCCGCGCGGGCCTCCGATGCCACGCGGGCCTCCGATGCCACGCGGGCCTCCGATGCCACGCGGGCCTCCGATGCCGCGCGGGCCTCCGCGCGAGGTCGACATTCCTTTTTTAGTCTTTCTTCCAATCGTCGATCTTTTCAGATCGTAATCATTCCAAATCCAATCAACTCCAAAAAATGAATACAAATCACCGACCGAGCGGCCGCGGTGGCATAAGGGAGACGCGCACATGGACTTCGACCTGACCGACGAGCAGCGCCTGATCCGCGAGACCGCGCGCGAGTTCACCGACAAGGAGATCGTGCTGCAGGCGCGTGAAAATGCCCGCAACCACCACTTTGACCTGGAGCTCGTCAAGAAGATCGCCGACCAGGGCTACCTCGGCGCGATTGTCCCCCGCGAGTACGGCGGCGCGGGCCTGGACTACCTCAGCTACGGCCTCGTCGTCGAGGAGATCGGGCGCGGCTGCTCCTCGGTGCGCACGGTGATCTCCGTGCAGACATCGCTCGTGTGCTCGGCGATCCTCAAATGGGGCAGCGAGGAGCAGAAGCAGAAGTACCTGCCCAAACTCTGCTCCGGGGAGTGGCTCGGCTGCTTCGGCCTGACCGAGCCCGACACGGGCTCCGACGCCGCCAACCAGCGCACGCGCGCCACCAAGACCGACTCCGGCTGGACGATCAACGGCGCAAAGATGTGGATCTCGATGGGCAACTACGCGCAGCTCGCGCTGGTCTTCGCGCAGACCGACCCCGAGCAGGGCCACCGCGGCCTCGCCTGCTTCCTGGTGGAGACCGACCAGTCCGGCTACAAACCGAGCACGATCGAGCACAAGATGGGCCTGCACGCCTCCGACACCGCCGCGATCGCCCTCGAAGACGTGCACGTCGACGCGGACGGCGTGCTCGGCGAGGTCGGCGACGGCTTCAAGGTCGCGATGTCCGCGCTCGATTCCGGACGCTATTCGGTCGCGGCGGGCTGTGTCGGGATCTGCCAGGGGTGCGTCGAGGAGTCCGTCAAGTACGCCAAGGAGCGCGAGCAGTTCGGGCGCCCGATCGCGAGCTTCCAGCTCGTGCAGGCGATGATCGCGGACATGGCCGTCAAGACCGAGGCCTCGCGGATGCTGGTGTGGCGCGCGGGCTTCCTCAAGGACAAGGGCCGCCCGAACACGACCGAGACCTCGATCGCGAAGCTCCACGCGACCGAGGCCGCGGTGTGGTGCGCGAACACCGCGATCCAGGTCCACGGGGGTGCGGGCTACGTCGACGACCACCCCGTCGAGCGCTACTTCCGCGACGTGCGCGTGACGACGCTCTACGAGGGCACCTCGCAGATCCAGAAACTGATCATCGGGCGCTCGTTGACGGGGATCAACGCGCTGGTTCCGGCCTGAGATGAGCGAGGAGGCACAGGCGGCGAGGGCTGAGGCACAGCCGGTGCTCACCGCCACACAGCCGGCGCGCATCGTCGGTGTCATCGGCGCGGGCACGATGGGCGCGGGCATCGCGCAGCTCGCGTGCCGCGCGGGTGCGTGCACGCTGCTACACGACCCGATCCCCGACGCGCTCGCGCGCGGCGCGGAGAAGGTCCGCGCGGGGCTGGCCAAGGAAGCCGAGAAGGGCCGGCTCTCCGCCGAGGACGCCGCCGCCGCGGCGCAGCGCTTGGAGGTCGCCGCGGACATGGCGGCGCTCGCGCCGTGCGAGCTCGTGATCGAGGCCGCACCCGAGCGCGTCGAGCTCAAGCGCGAGCTCTACGGGCGTCTGTCGGAGATCGTCGCCGCGGACTGCGTGCTCGCGACCAACACCTCCTCGCTGCCGGTGACCGGGATCGCGGCGGGCGCGAGCAACCCCGAGCGCGTCGTCGGGATGCACTTCTTCAACCCCGCCCCCCTTATGCAACTCGTCGAGGTGATCGCGGGCATGCGCTCCGAAGACCGCGCGCTTGCGATCGCCGACGCGACGGGACGCGCGATGGGCAAGACCGTGATCCGCGCGAGCGACGGCCCGGGCTTTCTCGTGAACCGCTGCAACCGTCCGTTCGGCCTCGAGGCGCTGCGCACGCTCGGCGAGCGAATCGCGGACGTCGAGACGATCGACCGCATCTGCCGCCTCGGCGGCGGCTTTCGCATGGGGCCCTTCGAGCTCAGCGATCTCGTCGGCGTCGACACCGGCTTCGACGTCTCGCGCTCCTTCTACGAGCTCAGCTTCGGCGAGCCGCGCTGGCGCCCCTCCCCGATCCAGGCGCGGATGGTCGCGGCGGGCCTGCACGGGCGCAAGACCGAGCATGGCTACTACGACTACGCCGGCGCGGGCCCCCACCGGCCGGCGGACCCCGATCCGCCGAGACGCACCGCGAGCGCGGTCGTGGAGGGAGAGGGACCGCTGGCGGACGCCCTGCGAGAGCTCGCATCAGATGATGGCGCGGGCGCCGGCGACGCTGCCGGCCCAGCCCCCGGCTCCGCCGGGCCAGCCCCCTCCCCCGCCGGCTCAGGCCCCTCCGCGGACCCGACGATCTCCGTGCGCGGCCTGCGCGGCACAGTGGACGGCGAGCCCTTCTACGCGCTCACACCGCTGACCCTCGTCGAGATCACGGGCGATGCGGGCGAGCGCGCGTTCGCGCGCCTCGGCCTGCACACGGCGCGCGTGGAGCCGTGCGCGGTGGGGGTACTGCCGCGGATCGTCTGCCAGGTCATCAACGAGTGCGCGTTCGCGCTCAGCGAAGGCGTCGGGACCGCGGCCGATATCGACGCGGGCATGACGCTCGGCATGAACTACCCCCGCGGCCCGCTCGCGTGGGCCGACGCGCTCGGCGTGGAGCATGTCCTGGGCGTGCTGGACACGCTGTGGGAGGAGTACCGCGAGGAGCGCTACCGACCCGCACCGGCGCTGCGCGAACTCGTGCGCACTGACGGGCGCTTCTTCCAGTAGCACTACTCGCCGGCGACCGCGATCTGCGCGCCAGCCAGCGCCCGCGCTGCGCCGCTACTCGCTCACGGGCTGAGCCACAGCGGGGGCCCATTGGGCCTCCGCCAGATCGCCCTCGGGCATCCCCTCCGGCGTCGGCACCTGTGGCGTGTCGCGCAGGTACCACTCAGCGTCGAGCGCGGCCTGGCAGCCGGAGCCCGCGGCGGTGATCGCCTGGCGGTAGGTGTGGTCGACGAGGTCGCCGGCGGCGAACACGCCGGGGCGGTTCGTGCGCGTCGAACGACCCTCGGTGTTGACGTAGCCGTCGTCGTTGACGTCGATCTGGCCGCGCACGAGCGCGGACTGGGGCTCGTGGCCGATCGCAATGAAGGCGCCGCTGATGTCGAGATCGCGCCGCTCGCCGGTCTCGGTGTTCAGCAGCCGCGCGCGGCACAGCGCGCCGCTCTCGCCGGCGACGAACTCCTCGACGGTGTACGGGGTCAGAAAATCGATGTTCTCCTGCGCGCGGGCGCGCTCGAGCATGATCTTCGACGCGCGAAACTCGGGGCGGCGGTGCACGATGGCGACCTTCGAGGCGAACTTCGAGAGGAAGATCGCCTCCTCCATAGCGGAGTCCCCACCGCCAACGATCAGCGTCGGTGCGTCCTTGAAGAACGCAGCGTCGCACGTCGCGCAGTAGCTAACGCCACGGCCACCCAGCTCCTGCTCGCCGGGGGCGCCGATCTGCTTGTGCTGGGCGCCCATCGCGAGGATCACGGTGCGCGCGCGGTGCTCGGTGTCCCCCACCCACACGCTGTGGATACCCCCGGGCTCGCTCGCGAGTTGCACACGCTCGGCCTCGTCGGTCTCCAGGCGCGCGCCGAAGCGCTCGGCCTGCGCGCGCAAGCGCGTCATCAGGTCGGGCCCCATGATCCCCTCGGGAAAGCCGGGGTAGTTCTCGACGTCGGTCGTCTGCTGCAGCAGGCCGCCCCACGCGAAACCCTCGATCACAAGCGGCTTGAGGTTTGCGCGCGCGGTGTACAGCGCCGCCGTGTAGCCGGCGGGGCCGCTGCCGATGATGATCGCGTTCTCGACGTCGGGCATCTGGACTCCAAGTATGCCGGCTGCTCGGTGAGCGGCGGCCGACGGGTCGCTTTACTTTATGAAGTATAGCTTAGATGTATTGCATCGTGTCTTGTTCAGGGTAGGTGGTCGCTGCTTAGACGAACGGGGAGCCTCAAAATCGACAACTTCCGTAGCGTCCGATGATCTTTCCCGCCGCGCGCGGTCTCAAAGGGCACTGACAAACGAGCAGGAGGATCGAGATGGGACAGGTCGTGGTGAGTGAGTTCGTGACACTGGACGGGGTCTTCGAGGACCCGGGGGGCGCCGAGTGCTTCGAGCACGGCGGCTGGTCGTTCAAGTTCGACCGCGGCGAGGAGGGCAACAAATTCAAGTTTGACGAGTTGCTGGCCGCCGACGCGCAGCTGCTCGGGCGGGTCACCTACGAGGGCTTCGCGAAGGCCTGGCCGGCGATGGGCGAGAATCCGTTCGGCGCGAAGATGAACAGCATGCCGAAGTACGTCGTCTCGACCACGCTGGGCTCCGCCGAGGCGACGTGGAACAACTCGACGGTGATCGGCGCGGACTTCGCCGAGCGCGTATCCGAGCTCAAGGAGCAGATCGCGGGCGATATCCTCGTCGCGGGCAGCGGCAAGCTCGTGCGGAGCCTGGCCGAGCACGACCTCGTCGACGAGTACCGCCTGATGGTGTTCCCGCTCGTGCTCGGCAGCGGCCGGCGGCTGTTCGGCGACGGCACGCCGCGGACTGTCCTCCAGCTGACCGATGCCAAACCGCTGGGGCCGGCCGGCTTGTACGTGCTGACATATCGGCCGCTCGCCGGCTGAGTAGCACTCCCACGCGATCCTCGCGTGGGTGGGCGAGCAGGAGCGCTGAGGTCAAGCGCTCCTGGCGGGCTCTTGGCCGGTGAGCGCGGGACTCGCCGCGAGGATGAGCACGCCGAGCACCATTGACGCGAGCCCGAGGATCTCCCCGCTCACGTGCAAGGCGCCGGTAGCGAGGTGCTCATGGAAGAGCATCCGCCCGATGGAGATCGCCACGAGCGGCTCGAGCACGGTTATCGCCGGCAGCGACCATTTCAGGTCGCCGGCCTGAAACGCGCTCTGGTTGAGCAACAGCCCGCCGATGCTCACGACGATCAGCACGTACGGCGACCAATCGGTAACCGCATGTCCGAGCGAGATGCCCAGCCGATGGCTCGTTCGCTCGGAGATCGCCGAGGTGACCCCGAGCACGATGCCGGTGGCGACGCCCAGAGCGAGCGAGCGACGCCGCGGCGAGCCGCGGCTGAGAGCGACGAGCACCGCGACGGCCAGCGTCGTGATCGTGGCGAGCAGGATCCAGCCCAGGGTCGATCCCCGGGGATGGCCGGGACCGGGCTGGGCGGCGGCGATGAACAGCGCGATGCCGCCGAGGATCTGCGCATTCGCGAGCCACTCGCGACGCGAAAGCCTACGCTGGTGGGCCAGCGCGCTGCCGGCGAGCGCCATCACGAGACCGGTCACGAAGATCGGCACGACCAGCGCGAGCGAGCCCTTGCGCAGCGCGACGAACTGCATCCCGAAGCCCACCACACCGGCCGCCATGCCGAGCAGCCAGCGCCGCCGTCGGGCGAGCGAGATGAGCAGGTTGACACGCAGCGACTCCTCGGCCGGCTCATCTCTCGCGGCCTGTTGCTCGAGCACGGATGAGAGCGCGTAGAAGGCGGCCCCGATGAGGGACTCGAAGACCACGATCGCCGGGATGTAGGCGCGACCGAGGCGCTCCCGCAGGCGCTCCCGCAGGCCCTCGACGATGCGTGCGGGGAGGCCGAGCGCGTGCGCGAGCCCGTGTGCGTGGTGCACGGTCGCGAGCAACGTGGGAATCATCGCGTCAACCCTAGTCCGGAGAGCAGGCCAACGAACTGCGAGCGACCGATCACCCTGCCTTGCGCCGTCGCGCTAGCGTTTCACCACATGTCCGGCAACCTCGCCGACTTCCGCTACGACTACTCCGACTCTTTCGAGGCCCGGCTCGCGGCGACCAGCGAGCTGACCTCCGAGCAGTGGGCTCGCGCGGTGTTCGAGCAGGCGCCGCGACCGGTGCGCTGGCTGCTCGTGAGCGGCTTCCGCTTCGGGCTCGGCCTGCGCTTGAGTCGCCGGCCATCGCTCGACCATGTGCTCGGCTGGGAGATCGTCGAGCGGCAACCCGACACGATCACGGTCGCCTCGCGATCGTGGTTTCTGACGGCGCGCCTCGTGTTCGCGATCGAGGGCTCGCGCGGCTCACAATCAACTTTCGTGCGCTATGACAGGCGGAGCGCTGCGCTGATCTGGCCGCCTGTGGCGATCGTGCATCGCCAGATCGTCCCCCGCTTGGTGCGCCGCGCGGCCGCGCGGGCGAACTGAGCGCACTGAGCGCTCAACGGGGCCCTTCCTGATCGAGGTACCAGTGGCGCCCGACGCTGGCGAGCCAGCCGTCCTCGCCGACTGGGGCGAGGTGGAAGCGACTGATCGTGCGCTGGCCGCCGACCTGATCGGTGTAGAGCAGCTCGATCGAGATCGTCTCGTGGCGGCCGGCGGCGTCAGCGATCGCAGGGTGGGCGTCCTCGGCTGGATCGCGCAGCGCCCCCTGCCAGAGGCCGACGTCGCCGGCGGGGATGTAGAGGTCGCGCGTGAGTCGGCGGAACTCGTCCTCGGCGGCGTGATCGACTCGCGAGGTCTGCAGGCCCGTGTGTGCGACCCATCCCTGCAGCACGCCGATCCCAGCGCCGACGTTGCGCAGGCTCATCGCGAGGTAGACGATGCCCTCGATGTGCTCGGCGACGGCGTGGCCGCCGGGGACGCGCACCCAGTGCTGATCCACGAACATGATCTTCTGCAGCGGGTCGTCCAGGCGCGACTGGACGAGCACCGGCCGGCGCTGCTCCTGCAGCGCGAGCTCGGCGACACGCGCGGAGCGGTTGGCGGAGCGCACCGAGGCGAACGTGGCGATCGCGAGGACGAGGGTCCCCGCGGCCGTGGCCAGCGACGCGACCGTCGGCCAGGCGAGGCTCGCGAGCAGGAGATGGCTCATGGCCACATCAAAGCGTAGAGCCACGTGTCGGAGCAGCCGCGAGGATCGTCGATTGGCCAGGCGACATCGCGACGCCCGCGGCGACTCCGCTGGCGAGCGGCCGACCCCGGTTGCAATCGCTTCCTACCAGGGTAGTCCCTACCATGTTATGCTGGGCGGAATGAAGGTTGACAAGTTGAGCGTCTCATTCGACCCCGACCTCGGCGACGCGATTCGCGGCGCGGCTCGCACCAGCGGCTCAAGCCTCTCCGGCTGGCTGGCGGAGGCAGCCACCGCGAAGCTGCGCGCCGACGCGCTGGCCGCCTACCTCGAGCGCTGGGAGGCCGAGCACGGTCCCCTCACCGCCGAGGAGCTCGCGAAGGCCGCCACTGAGTTGGGCACCTCGCCGCTGGAGGCACGCCGAGCGGCGTGAGCGCCCTCGTGCTCGACGCCGGCGCGCTCGTAGCCGTGGATCGGGGCGACCGCGCGCTGGCCGCGAAGCTGCGCGTAGCCCAGCACGGCGGACTGCAACTGCGCACCACCGGGGTCGTGATCGCCGAGGTCTGGCGGGACGCCGGCGGGCGACAGGCGAGTCTCGCGCGCCTGCTGCAAGCCGTCGACGTCATACCCGTAGACCAGCGTCTGGGCCAGGAAGCCGGGGTCCTGCTGGGTGCCACGAGCGCCACCAACGCCGTCGACGCCACCGTCGTCGCGGCGGCGTCGACGGGAGATCGCATCCTGACGGGCGACCCGCGCGACATTCGCCGACTGGTCTCGGCCTCACACCGCTCGATCGTCGTCGTGCCCTGCTGACGGCGACTCCGCGATCCGCGAGCTCGAGGCCGGACGGCGCCTACCCCGCGCGACGGGCGGGCAACACTTTGTGAGCGATATATAGATCACTACAAGCTATAGTGCATCTTATATGCACCCTAACAACAGAAAGACGAGTCGGCCTCCGCTGCCCGTGCGGCGAGCCCTTGGGAACATCGGCGACAGCGTCTCGACGTGGCGACGCCTGCGCGGGCTCACCCAGGCCCAGCTCGCAGACCGTGCGGGCGTCTCGCGCGGCGTCGTCGGGCGCCTCGAGGCAGCCGACGGCGGTGTCAGCGTCGAGAATCTGCTGCGGATCCTCCGCGCGCTGGGCATCCAGGAGCTTGCAACTGACGCGCTGGACCCCATGCGCAGCGACATCGGCAGACTGCGCGCCGAGCAGCAGCTGCCAGTTCGCGTACGACCCAGGCAGTTGAGTGAGGATGGTTGAGCAGCCGATCCGCGTCAGCGTGCAGATCGCCGGCCGGGACGTCCCCGCCGCGCGCCTGTGGACCTACCGCGAGGCGCGCAGCGAGTCCGCGACATTTGCCTACCTGCCCGAGTTCCTCGCGCGTGGCGACAGCTACGAGCTCGATCCCTCGCTGCCGCTGCGCGAGGGCCAGCAGCACACCGCGGTGGGGCGAGCGCTGTTCGGTGCGTTCACCGACTGCGCTCCGGACGGTTGGGGGCGGCGCCTCGTTCTCAGGGCCGAGCAGCACCAGGCACGTGAGGACGAGCGGGCGCCACGTGGACTCGCAGAGATCGATTATCTGCTCGGCGCGCGCGACGATCTGCGCCAAGGCGCGCTGCGGTTGCGGGGCGCTCGCGAGGAGACGTATCTCGCCCCCAGCGACTCCGGCGTGCCGCACCTGCTCCACCTACCGCGACTGTTGAATGCCGCCGAAGAGCTTGAACGCGACCGGCCTACCGCCGAGGACCTCAGGGTGCTCCTAGAGGGCGCCAGCTCGCTCGGCGGTGCGCGGCCCAAGGCCCACGTTTCGGACACAGCCGGCCGTCTGTCGATCGCGAAGTTCCCCTCCCCCACCAGTGACCGGTGGGATGTCATCCGTTGGGAGGAGGTCGCCCTCACGCTCGCGCACAGAGCGGGGATCGTCGTCCCCAAACACCGTCTGCACGACATCGCGGGACGGCCCGTGCTCATCCTGCAACGCTTCGACCGCGAAGGCGAGCGACGAGTGGGGTACGTCAGCGCGATGACGATGCTCGGCGCGCGCGAGGGGGAGCAGGGCAGCTACCTGGAAATCGCGGAGGTCGCCGAAGAACACTCGCCGCAGGCCGCCGCCGACCTGCGCCAGCTATGGCGACGAATCGTGTTCGGCGTGCTGATCTCCAATACCGACGACCACCTGCGCAACCACGGGTTCCTGCGAACCAGCTCAGCCGGGTGGAGCCTCTCCCCCGCATTCGATCTCAATCCGAACCCCCAAGGCGAGAGCAAGCGACTGGCAACCGCGATCGACGAGAGCAACACGCTCGCGAGCCTCGCCACCGCGCTGGAGGTCGCCGAGCTGTTTCGGCTCGCCGAGGAGGACGCGCAGCTAATCGTCGGCGAGGTCGAGCGGGCGACCGCAGATTGGCCAGGCATGGCACGCGCCAACGGTCTTGGGAAAGCGGAGATCGAAAGAATGGAGCCGGCGTTCGAGCACGCGCAACGCGAGCTTGCGCGTGGATTCGCTACCGAGCCTTGAGCCACGACGGCCCACATCAGTGCGCACGCGAGGTGTCACACCGTCCTCAACGCGTCCGCGGGCGAGAGCCGCGCCGCGCGGATCGCAGGCAGCAGCCCCGCTACCGCGCCGATCGCCAGCGCCGCGCCGAAGCCGCCCGCCCACGCGGAGGACGGGATCACGATCGCCCAGCCCTTGGTGCTCGCGTAGAGCGCCGTCGCGAGCACCCCGAGCGCCACCCCGACCGCCCCGCCGCCGAGCGCGAGCAGGATTGCCTCGGAGAGGAACTGGGTGCGGATCTGGCCCCTGGTCGCTCCGAGCGCGCGGCGCAGTCCGATCTCCGAGCGACGTTCCAGCACGGAGATCACCATGATGTTCGCCACGCCCACCGCCCCCACGAGCAGCGCCACCGCGCCGAGTCCGAGGAACAGCCCGTTCAGCGCGCTCTTGGCATCGGCGCGCGCGACCAGCGTCGCCGACGGCTGGCTCACGTTCACTTCATTGGGCGCTTGCGGGTCGGCGGTCTGCGCGAGCACCGACTGCACCGCCGCGACCTGTTCGTTTTGCGCGCGCACGTACACGGTGTTGGCGTGACCGTCCGCGGCCAGGTACTTCCGCGCCGCGGGGAAGCCCACGAGCACCGAGCTTTCGATTTCGGGCGTGAGCACCGCGGGACCGAGGATCCCCGCAAGGTAGAACCACTGATCGCCCACCCAGATCCGCTCGCCCGGGTAGAGCAGGTCGATACCCAGGCGCTGCGCCGCCGCGGCGCCGAGCACCGCCACCGGCTCGGTCGCGGTGGCCGCGTTCAGATAGCGCCCCCGCACGACCTTCACTCCGAGCGCGGCCACGAGGCCGAGGCTCGCCGCCTGCACGCTCAGGGCGTTGGTGTCGATCGTCGGAATCAGCGGGCTGCGGTAGACCTTCGCCGCGATCGCGGCGGTCTCGGCGACGCTCGTGACCGGGGCGATGCGCGCGATCATCGCCGGCGCGGCGAGCGGCAGCTCGGCCGTCTTGCCCGTCAGGCCCTGACCGTTGGTCACCGTCAGCAGGTTCGTTCCCAGCCGGTCGATCTGGCTGAGCAGCCCCGCCTGGCTGGAGGATGAGAGACCGAGCACCGCCACGATCGCCGCTACGCCGATCGCGATCCCCAGCGCCGACAGGCTCGCGCGCAGTCGCCGCGTGCGCAGTCCGACGCTGGCGACGCGCGCGAGATCGGAGGGGCGCAGTCGCCTGGGCGCGACGCTTGCGAGACTCGCGGTCGTTGTCACGGGCGCTCGATTCCCGTGGTGTCGGCGACGATCCGGCCGTCGAGCATCTGCACCTGGCGCGGCAGGCTGGCCGCGAGCTCGCGATCGTGGGTGATCACCACGATCGTCGCGCCCTCGGCGTTCAGCTCATCCAGGAGCTCCAGGATCGCTGCGCCCGCGGCGCTGTCGAGATTGCCCGTGGGCTCATCCGCGAGCACGATCGCGGGACGGCCGACCAATGCGCGCGCGATCGCCACCCGCTGGCGCTCGCCGCCGGAGAGCCGGCTCGGGCGAAAGCTCACGCGCGCCGCCAAACCGACCCGCGCGAGCGCGTCCGCGGCACGCTCGCGCCGCTCGCTCGCGCCGGCCCCCGCGTAGAGCAGGCCGTCCGCCACGTTCTCGAGCGCCGTCGAGTGCTCCGCCAGGAAGAACTGCTGAAAGACGAAGCCGATGCGCGTCGCGCGCAGGCTCGCGAGTTCGCGGTCGGACAGCTCGGCCACGTCCAGGCCGATGATCGACACGACGCCCGTGCTCGGGCGCTCCAGGGTGCCGATCACGTGCAGCAGCGTCGTCTTGCCCGATCCCGAGGGACCCACGATCGCCACCAGCTCGCCCGCGCTAACGGTGAAGCTGACGTCGCGCAGCGCCCGCACCGGCGACTCGGCGCCGTAGTGCTTGCTCACGTCGCGCAGCTCCAGCACACCTTTAGGACTCACGGCGCGGGCACACCTGTCGGACTCGCGACGCGGGCGCTCCCTATCGGACACGCGGCGCGGGCCCTCCCTGTCGGACTCACGGCGCGGGCACCACCACGCGCTGGCCGTCGCGACACTCGGTCCGCTGACCTGAACGAGACCTTCGGCGTCATCGAACAGCCCCAGCGTGACCGCCTCCAAGTGGTGCGCGCCCGCCGCGGCGACCTCGAGCGCGTAGCCTGCCGCGCCAACCGGGTTGCCGCCGGCGAGTGCCAGCAGGGCGTCGATCGGCACGACCAGCGCGTTTTCGGCACTCGCCGTCGTGATCGACACCGTCACCGGCGCCTCGTCCAGGTGCCCCGTCGCGTTCCGGTCGCTCGGCCTGACGCCCACTTCGATCGTCGGGCCGCCTTCTTCACCGCCTTCGCCGCCAGCTCCGCCGCCGCCTCCTCCACCGCCTCCCTTGCTCGACGGCGATTTCGCGACCGTCCCGACCGAGCTCACGACCCCGGGCGTCGTCTGGTTGTTCGGCAACGCGATCGACACGCGATCGCCGACCTTCACGCTCGACTGCTCGGCTGCGCTGAGCGCGATCGAGACCTGCGGGACCGTCGAGGTGATGCCCAGCACCGGGCCCGGCGCGACGCTCGCGCCGAGTTCCGGCGTCACGCTCGTCACGCGCACGGGACCGCGCTCGAACACCACCGAGCCCAGCGGCAGCTCGCCCGTCACCGCCATGCCGTGCGCGGACTGAAACGACCGGATCGCGGCTTGCGTCGCGGCGCTGAAGGTGTCGCCGCTCAGTCCGCTCGCATCGCCGAGCGCGTCCAGGTTCGCGTTCAGCGCCGCCACGTCGCCGCCCGGCGACATGCCGGCGAGAAATGCCCGCGACGGGACGATCGCGCCGTACAGCAGCACCGTCGGCTGGCCGCCGAGCGCAAACACGCTCTGACCGCGCGCGATCACCTGGCCGACGGTCGGCAGCATCGTGAACGTCGAGATCTGGCCATAGTCCACCGCCGAAGCGCGCGCCGCCCAGAACGCCGCCTTGGCGGCCGCAAGCGCGGCTTGCGCCGCGGACACCGCCGCGTGGTCGCTGCTCAGCTTCGCCGCAGCGGCGCCGGCACTCTGCTCCTCGCCGACGCCCGCCCGCGCATTTGCCGACGTCGCGCTGTCCACGGCGAGCGATGCCTGCGCCCCGCGGAGCATGCTTGCGCCGGCGCGCACCGCCTGCTGCGCCTGCTGCACCGCCGACGGGGGCGTCCCCGCCGGTACGCGAATGTTCGCGGCGCCCGCATAGCCGAGCGTCGCGTTGACCTGTGTCTGCGATGAGAGCGTCCGCCGCGTCACCGTCGCGAGTGATGTGGGGGTCGTGTTGTCGGCGACGCCGCTCGGCTTGGTCGAGCCGAGCGGGTCGCTCACGACGAGCACCACGACGAGCACCACGATCAGCACGAGCCCCAAGCCCGCGAATGCGATCCGGCGGGGGCGCGTCGCGCTCACTAGTGGTTACCGTGCAGGCCACCCGGGATCAGCGACTGGCAGGCTTCCTCCGCGGCACGGGCCTGCGGCGAGTGCAGGTTTATCCCCTTCTGCGAGACGTGCACGCCGCCACCGGAGAACGTCGGATCCGGGAAGTTGGGGATGCCGTGCGCGCGTATGCACGCCGCGGCCTTCAGGTACTGCGACTGTTCCTGCGGGCTGATCTGATGGCCCGAGCCCGAGCCCGGACCGCCGCCGGGCAGCAGCTTGCCGCAGGCCTGCTGCGCGGACTGGAACCGGGGGTTGCCGGTGATCGCCGGCGTGACCCGGACCGCCACTTTTACTTCGTCACCGGAGGTCGAGACCTGCGGATCGGGGAAGTTGGGCACTCCATGCGCGCGCATGCACGCCGCGTACGCCACGGCCTGGCTGTCGGGCGCGGCCGAGCTTGCCGACCCACCGCCCGACCCAGCCGACCCAGCCGACCCGCTCGACCCGCTCGAACCTCCCGAGCCGCCGGAGGCGCCCGCGGCGGCTGTCGAGGACGCGGCCGAGCCCAGGTGCGCCACGGTCGGGCTGTTGGCGGCGCCGCCACATCCCGCGGCGAGCAGGGTGAGCGCCGTGAATCCCACAATCAGTCCTGTCGCCTTCATCTCGTCGTCTCCTCGCGCTGGCTGGATGCTGCGTGCCGGCCTGTTCTACGAAACGGCCGGTTACGCCACGGTGAGCGACGCTGTAACCGCGCTGTAACCCCAGATGCGCCACGCTTGGCGGGCGATGCGAGTGCTACTGGTCGAGGATCACGCCGAGCTGGCCGACACGGTCGCGACGGGCCTGCGTCGCGAGGGGATGGCCGTCGACGTCGCGCTGCAGGGACACGACGCGCTCGCGCGGCTCGCGCTCACCGACTACGACGTGCTCGTGCTCGACCGCGATCTTCCCGGCGTGCACGGCGATCAGATCTGCCGCACGCATGTCGCCGAGGGTCGCGAGGGCCGAATCCTGATGCTGACCGCCGCGGGCACGATCGCAGACCGCGTCGACGGTCTCAGCCTGGGCGCGGACGACTATCTGCCGAAGCCGTTCGCGTTCGCCGAGCTCGTGGCGCGGGTGCGAGCGCTCGGCCGCCGCGCGGGCGCCCGCCTGCCGACGGTGCTCGTGCATGGCGATCTGCGCGTCGATCCCGCCAATCGTCTCGCCAGCCGCAACGGCCAGCGCCTGGCGCTCAGCCCGAAGGAGCTCGCCGTACTCGAGTATCTGCTCGGCGCCGACGGTCGCGTCGTCTCGGCCGAGGAGCTGCTCGCGCGGGTCTGGGACGAGAACGCCGACCCGTTCACCACCACCGTCAAGGTGACGATCAGGCGACTGCGCGCCAAGCTCGGCGAGCCGCCGCTGATCGAGACCGTGCCCCGCGGCGGCTACCGGATCTGAGCGCGGCGATGAGCGCTCCCGCTCGGCGCCGGCTGCGCGTTCCTCGCTACACGATCCGCCTGCGCCTCGCCGTGCTCTACGGCGGCGTCTTCGCGGTCACAGGAACGCTGCTGCTCGCGCTCACCTTCCTGACCGTGCGCTACTCCTCGCACAGCTCGATCGTCGCTGCGCAAGGGGCCGTGGCGAAGCTCGAGGGACACCACCACTCCGAAGTGGCGCCGCCGGGAGCGATCTCGGTCGTGCCCGAAAGCCTCGCGACCAGACACGCGCGCGCGCAGGCGCAGCAACTTGGGGCGGTGGCGGTCAACACGAGCAACAACGACCTGCATCACCTGTTGATCGGGTCGCTCGTCGCGCTTGCGATCATGGTCGCCGCGTCGATGGCGCTCGGCTGGCTCGTCGCCGGCCGCGTGCTGCGGCCGCTGCAGGTGATCACGACCGCGGCCCGCGAGCTCTCCGCCTCGAACTTGCACGAGCGCCTTGCGCTCGACGGTCCCAACGACGAGCTGCGCGAGCTCGGCGACACCTTCGACGCGCTGCTCGGACGCCTGGAGGCCTCGTTCGAGGCGCAGCGCCAGTTCGTCGCCAACGCCTCGCACGAGCTGCGCACGCCGCTGACGTTGGAGCGCGCGATCCTCGAGGTGACGCTCGCCGATCCCGGCGCCGGCGTGGACTCGCTGCGCGCGGCCTGCGAGCGGGTGCTTGCGATCGGGGAGCAGCAGGAGCACATGATCGAGGCGCTGCTGACGCTCGCGCACAGCGAGCGCGGTCTCGAGCATCGCGAGCCGCTGCTGCTCGACACGCTTGCCGGCGAGGAGCTGCGCGAGCGTCGGGAGGAGATCGAGCGCCGCGGCCTGCGCCTGGAGAGCAAACTCGAGCGTGCGCCGACCGCCGGCGACCGGCGGCTGCTCGAGCGCCTGCTCGCCAACCTGCTCGAGAACGCCATTCACCACAACAGGCCCCACGGCTGGGTGACGGTCGCAACCGCGCTCGAAGCCGGCGCGGCCGTCCTGACGGTCGCCAACAGCGGACCCGTGATCGCGCCCGGCGATGCCGAGCGGCTCTCGCGCCCCTTTCGCCGCGGAGGCGCCCAGCGCACCGGCGACAGCGATCGCCACGGCCTCGGCCTATCAATTGTCAGCGCGATCGCGACCGCCCACGGGGCGACGCTGGCCGTCCAGCCACAGGCCGCGGGCGGTCTGCGCGTGGAGGTAAGGTTCCCCCTTCAGCCCGACCCCCCTGCGCCTGCGTCGCGGCGACGTAATGCAGGCGGCCGAGGACGTCGGTGGTAGGGGCGACCTTGGCGTTCTCGTAGTCGCAGAGTCGCGAGGCGGAGGTGCCAGCGACACGCGCGAACTGGTTGAGCGTCATCCCCGTCTGCGCACGCCAGGCTCGGATCTGCGCGGCGTATTCGGCGCGAGCACGCAGGACGATGTCTTCGCGCGCGTGCGCGATCACGCCGGTGAAGAGCGCATCGACGCCGTAGTGCTCGCCCCAGGAAACGACGTTCTCGGTGGTGCGCGCGGCGGGACCCCAGGGATTGGCGCGGATCGTCTCCGCGAGACGCCGCCAGTCCGACAGCGCGCCGCGGTCGATGAGTGTCTCGATCGCCTCCGCGGGCCAGCGGTCGAGCGGCGCGGTGGCGTCGAAGTCGACGTTACGAAAGCTGACGTTCATCGCGCTATCCGCTCCGCGAGATCCGCGAGCACGGCCTTGACGGCGGACCAATCGTGCCAGCGCTCGTGGAGCGCCTTGTAGTTCGCGAGCTGCGTGGTGACCTCGGCGTCGCGCGGCCTCGGGTCGGCGAGCTGGCGCACGAGCTGTGTAGCGACCGCTTCGGGTTGGCTGTTGAGGTCAGCGTAGTAGTCGTCGATGCCACGCAGTACCGCGGCGGCGTGGTCGAGCCCGATGCGATCCGCGAGCGCGGCGACGTCGAGATAGTCGCGCGTCTGGTTGCGGCTGAGCGCGAGCCACGCCTTGATCCGCAGGATCTCGGCTGGCGTCGGTACAAGCAGCGACTGGCCCTGCACGTCGATCTCGGTGGTCTCGAGTGGTCGGCTGCGAAGCAGTTGGCGCACGCCGGTCTCGATGCCGCCGAGCTCACCGAGGATGATCTTGCCGGGTTGGGCCTTCGCCGTCGACCAGTCCCCGAGAGCCTCCAAATTCTCGAGGATCGAGTCGAAGCGCGCGGCGAGATCCGCGACGACGTGATCGTGGTCGAGCGACTCGCGATGGTGGGCATGCAGAGCCGCAGCCGACCCACCCACGAGCACCGCGCCGGGGACCAAGGCCTGGAGTCGCGCGGCCTTTGCGAGAACCTCATCCAGAGGAAGTACCACAGACATACATTATCAGATCTGATAACAGGAAGGTTTAGGGCGGCCCGCTTCGGAGTGCGCATCGCCGCCGAGCAGCACTATCCCTCGCCTGGCTTACCGCGCGCTGACGGGAGGCCCGCACGGCGCGGGGTTTGGGGGCGCGATTGCGCGCGCCCCTGTGACCCGCGCGAGGTAGCCCACGAGCCGCTGTTCATAGAGCGCGGGATCGACGTTCCAGGACTCGACGTGACCGGCGTTCGGCACGCGGTAGAAGGTGACCCGGCCGGGAAGCTCCTTGGCGAATTCTTCACTGTTCGCGATCGGCACGACTTTGTCCTCGGTGCCATGGAAGAGCAGGATCGGGAGGTGAAAGGCACGCGGTTGGCGCAGTGCGTCGAGGCTGTTCCAGTCGGCGTCGATGCGCGCGTCGATCGCCCACTCGACTGGAAGCGCGGCGAACCCGGGCAGCCCCATCTCGGTGGCGTTGAACGACAGGATCGCCTTCCAGTCGAGCGCAGGGGCGTCGAGCACGAGGCCGGAGACGTCCTTCGCAAGCGGCGAGCGCTCCATGAACTGGGCGACGATCGCACCGCCCATCGAGTAGCCGAGCAGGATCAGGTGGCGCGCTCCGTGCGCGAGCGCGTAGCGAGCGGCGGCGACGACGTCGCGCCACTCGGTGAGACCCATGTGGTGCAGGCCGTCGGGGCTGCGCGGCGCGCCGAGGTCGTCGCGATAGCTGACAAGCAGCGCCGGCAGGCCAGCACGGTGCAGCGCGGGCGCGAAGCGCAGATTGCCTTCGAGGTTGCCGTTGATGCCGTGCACGACAATCGCCCACGTGTGCGTGCGCCCGGGTATCAGCCATCCGGGCATCGGCCCGAGCTCGTCGGGGACGAGGACGTTGGTGTAGGCCAACCCCAGCGATTGGCTGGGCGTGCCGGTGTAGACGTCGGGGTCGAGCGTGACTTTCATCCCGCCCACCAGGTAGCCGTTCACGGCGCACAGTTGCCGCGTCACGCCAGTGGCGCCGTCGCTCAGCACGGGACCGACGATCGCGTGTCCGGTCGGCCAGTCCAGACCGTAAACCCCCGGTCGCTTCGTCGCTTCCGAGCGCGACAGCACGACCTGCCCCGGGGCGATCCCCTCGATCGCGGTTTCCGCGGGCCACGCCGAGTGGTCGGGCACGAGCACCTCCGAGGAGAAGTGCCAGCTGACGAGCACCCCGACAACGAGGACGACCAGCAGGATCGCGCCGGCCACGAAACCGCGCCGACGGCGGCGGCGCGGCGACCGTCGCTTCTCTTCGCTTGCAGACTCCACCGGCGGAGATGCTAGTTCTACCGGCGTGGCCCAGGCCTCTCTCCTCGCGAAGCGCGACCGTCCGCTGCCGGAAGGTTGGCTAGAGCGCTACGAGCGCGAGCGCGCGGCCGGCGCACGGGTGCTGCACTCGCTGGGAGAACTGCCGGCGCTGCTGGGGATCGAGTGACTCTGCGACCCGCCTGGGGCACAGCTGCCGTCGTGGGGCCGAAGAGCTATATCTTGCGCGGCTATGGAGCGCGGATGGCAGTCTGGGTGGATCGCGGCGCGGGCGGCGCTCGCGACGGCGCTGCTGGTCGCGGTTGGCACAACGCCTGCGTACGCCGCGGGAACTCCGGCGACCCGAGCGCGGACCCCCACGGCCCGAGCGGAGACGCCGGCGGATGCGGCGGCTACCGCGGCGTATCTCGCGGCCCTGTACGCGCAGACACAGGCGGTGGTGGCGAACCTGCCGGCGTCGACCGCGGCCTTCGAAGGTCTGGCGGCCCGGATCGGCGGCGAATGCCCGGGCGTCTTGGCGGGGGCGCCGGGAACGGCGCTGCCGTCGTTTGGGGCGGACCGCGAAAGCGCGCGCGAGCGCGGCGAACATGCGCGCGAGCGCGACCAGTGGTCCGAGCTCGACGCTGAGCTGAGCCTCGCGCTGGACTCGGCGCTGTCGCAGCCAGATCAACAGGCGGTCTCGGCCTTCGCGAGCGCGGTGGGGCCGCTGCGCTGGAGCAATCCGGCGATCGCGCAGGCCGTGCAACTCGAGCTCGCACAGTTCGAGGAACTGCTGGCGGTAACTCCCGATGTCTGCGCGGATATGCGGGCGTGGGTGGCGAGCGGCTACCGCACGCTGTCGGCGGGCACGCGGGAATTCCGCGCGCGGCGCGAAGCGGCGGACCGGCGGGACGTGCATGAACAACCCGTCATTTTCCTGCTCGCCCCCTACGAGAGCGCGGCCGACAAGGCGCTGCTGCATAGGACCGACCAGCTGCAGAGCCAGGGGATCGGCTCACTGAAAACCCTGGCGCGAACACGCGCGTCGCTGCGCCAGACACTCGGCTTGACGCGCCCGCGCGTCGGGCAAGCGATCGAAACCGTCTCGCGACCCGCCACGCGCTCGATCGCGATCGCGCACGGGCGGACCGCGGCGGGCGGCAGGTACTCGGTGCTCGTGGAACAACCACTGCGAGGGCACTCGGGCGCGGCGCCGCGGGGCTGTGTGAGCGTGACGGTCACCGAACACCACGGCATCTTCACGCCCGGTCGCAGCGGTGGCTGCTACTCGCGATCTCACGTCCACGGCGGGGGAAGTGTGAACTGCAACGAAGGCCAGCTGAGCATTCACGCCCAGACGGACCCGCGCGCGCGGACGGTCAGCCTGCGCTTGAGCGATGGGCGGCGCATCGTCTCGCGCGTAGCGCTCGTGCCAGCACGGCTGGGCGGGCCGGTGGGTCTCTACTACCAGGTCGTGCGCGGCCCTTCGCCGATCCCGGTGTCGCTCACCGAGCTGGACGCGCACGGCGCGGTCCTGCGCGTGGTAAAGCTACCGCGAATCGTGGAATGCACGAGGCATCCGCTCAAATACCTGCCCCGCGGCGTGCGCACGCTGGTCCATGAAACCGTGCCGCAGGGGCCCTCGTTTGCGATCGTCGGCGAAGCGTATCGCTTCCTCGGGCGTCTCTACTTCAACCTCAAGGTGAACGTCGAATCGGCATCGGAAACCGAATTCAGCGCCAGCAGCGACACCAGTGTCTTCTTTGCGTTCCACGGCAAGCCGCATCCCTTCAGCCCGCAGTTCGAAACGACGTGCAAACCGCATCCGTACGAGATCGTCTACGGCCTGCTGAGGGCGCCCCGCGACACAGTGCTTGCGCGCTCGACGTCGGGCGCGCTGGACCCGCTGCGCCAACTCGCGATCCCCGCGGGCATGCACGCGCACGGAGCGCTCGTCTATGGCGCGCTGGCGACGGCGCCGACCGCACTGATCGTCCGCGCGCCGAGCGGCGCGACGGTGGCGACCCAGAAGCTCGAAGGGATCGCGACCGAAGCGTTTGAAACCTGTCAAGGCGAAGCAGAACCCGAGAGTTGAATGGAGGCCACTGTTGGAGCTCAGCCCCGAGCAGACGAGCACCAACCCCCCGCAGCTGCCCGCGCGCGTCGCGGTCTTCGGCCCCCACCCCCTGCTCACGGTCACGCTCGAGCGCGAGGGGCCCGAGCGCGAGCGCGTGCACTTCCACGCCGGCGGGCAGGGGGTGTGGGTCGCGCGCATGATCGCCTGCCTCGGCGCCGCGCCCGTCCTCTGTGGCTTCCTCGGCGGCGAGAGCGGTCAGTTGCTGGAGGGGCTGCTCGCCGACCTGCCGGGTGAGCGACGCCTCGTGCCGACCGCGTCTTCGAGCGGCTGCTACGTCACCGACCGCCGCTCCGGCGAGCGTAACGTGCTGACGTGCGAGTTCAGCGACCCGCCCTCGCGCCACGAGCTCGACGACCTCTTTTCGATCACCGTCGCCGAGGCGGTCGCGTGCGGGTCGCTTGCGGTAACGAATCCGATGCCCGGCGAGGCGCTGCCGCTCGAGATCTACCGCGACCTCGTCGCCGACGCGCGCGCCGGCGGCTGCCGCACCCTGATCGACCTCTCGAGCCCCCGCCTCGACAGCGCGCTGCGCGGCGAGCCGGACCTCGTGAAACTCAACGACTGGCAGCTCGCGGAGTACGTTCGCGGCCCCGTCTCCGAGCCCGCCCAACTGCACGCCGCGGCGCAGCGCCTGCGCGAGGCCGGCGCCCGAGCGGTGATCGTCACGCGCGGTGAGCTGCCCGGGCTCGTGCTCGCCGCGGACCAGGCCTGGGAGCTGACGCCGCCGCGCCTCACGCGCGGCTATCGCGAGGGCTGCGGCGACGCGATGATGGGCGCGCTCGCGGCGGCTTGGGCCCAGGGTGGGGACTTCGAGCAGGCGGTGCGCGTCGGTGCCGCCGCCGGCGCCGCGAACTTCCTGCGGCACGGGCTCGGCAGCGCCTCGCGCGAGGTGGTCGAGCGGTTGATCGAGGGTGTCGGATTGACGCCGGTCAACACCACGGGGTGAGCGGCCCGCGCTCCACCGCTCGCCTCACCCCAACGTCGCGAACCGCTCCCCCCGCAGCACCGCGCGCGGGGCCCAGTCGGCCAGCCACGAGATCCGCTCGGGGGAGCAGACGGTCGCGAGGCGCGCGAAGCCCGCGGCGAGGCGCACGGGGCGCCCGGCGTGGGAGGAGTGCGCGTCGCTGCCGAGCAGGTGCACGAGGCCGTCCTGGGCGAGGCGCAGCACGAGGTCGCCCTCGGCGGCCTGCGCGACGAACTCGGCGGTCCACTGGATCAGGCAGCCGCGGTTGACTAGCGCCTGCAGGCGCTCTTCGAAGTCGGCGCCGGCGTGGCGCTCGGGGTGCGCGACGATCACGCCGACGCCGCGCATCGCGAGGCGCCCGACGAGCGCCTCCAGCGACTTGCCGAGCGGACCCGGCGCGGGCTCCAGGAGCACCCAGCCGCCCGCGCCGCCGAGCGCGACCAGCTGCAGCTGGGCGTCGCTGAGGCGGTCGGCCTCGGTCTCGGCGAGCTCCCCGCCGGGTCGCAGTCGCACGTCGATTTCCTGCTCGGCGAGCGCCTCCCCCACCGCGGCCACGCGCGCCGCGATCTCCTCGATGTGCACGTCGTGGTCGTGACGAATGTGCGGCGTCGCGCAGACGATTGCGATGCCGTCCTCCTGCGCCTGGCGCGCCATCGCGACGCTGTCGGGCAGGTCGCGGGCGCCGTCGTCGAGGCCGGGCAGGATGTGGCAGTGCAGATCGATCATGTCCCCGCGAGCGCCTTCAGCGGTGTCATCCGCGTTACGCGCCACGCGGGATAGATACCACCGAGCACGCCGATCGCGACGCCGACGAGCAGCGCGCGCCCGAGGCCCCACGCGGTCACCGACGGCGAGACGTAGGCGCTGACGCCGAGCGCGTGCACGAGCAGGCCGCCGCCGATCACGCCGATCAGCAGTCCCAGCGCGGCGCCGAGCATGCTCAGCGCGATCCCTTCGCCAAAGATCAGCGAGGCGACGCGCGCGGGCGACCAGCCGACGGTGCTGAGCAGTGCGAGCTCGGCCTGGCGCTCCATGATCGACATCGCCATCGTGTTCGCGACGCTGATCGCGCCGACGAGCAGCGCGATCACGACGATCACGAGGATCGCGTTGGCGATCAGCGTGCCGTTCGCGCCCGCGCGCAGCGCCTGCTGGGGGTCGCTGATCACCTGGGTGCCGGGGAAGGCGCGTTCGATGTCGCGACCCGCGGTGCGCGCGCGCACGCCGGGCGCGAGCTGCACGACGACGTCGGTCTCCTCCGCGGGTCGCGCGGCGAGCTGGCGCGCCTGCGCGATCGCGAGCACGGCGCCGGAGTCCTCGAAGAGCACGCCGGAGTGATACACGCCGGCGACGCGGAAGGGGGTCCCCTTGACGCGCAGCACGCCGCCCGGAGCCAGGTGCAGCTGTTCGGCGAGCCGATCGCCGATCGCGATTTCGCGCGCACCCGGCACTGCGCGGTGGCCGGCGACGAGCACGAGGTTCGCGGCGAAGAAGCCGGCGGGGTCCGCGCCGAACACGACCGCGGCGGGGTCCGACGCGACCGTTTCGATGCTCAGCAGCAGCGGCGTCGCGCGCGCGACGTCTGGGCGCGCGGCGATGCGCGCGACGAGCGACGCGGGCAGTGTCGAGGCGGTGGGGTCCGAGACGTTGGCCTGGAAGATCCCGAGCTCGGAGCCGCCGAGGTGAATGAATTCGTCGGCGGTGTCGCGCAGGCCTTGCGTGAAGGAGAGCAGCGCGACGATCGTCGCGACACCGACCGCGATGCCGCCCGCGGTGAAGATCGTGCGCGCGCGGCTGCGCAGCAGGTTCGTGGCGATGATCGCGAACATCGCCCGCGCCTCTACCCGGCGCTCACGGTCGGCGCGCCGGCGGCCTGGATGCGACCGTCGATCAGCGTGACGGTGCGATCGGCGCGCGCGCCGACGGCGCGGTCGTAGCTGACCACGATCATCGTCATGCCGAGCTCGTCGCGCAGGCGAAAGAGCAGGTCGAGCACGCGCTCGGAGGTCTGCGAGTCGAGCGCCCCGGTGGGCTCGTCGGCGAGCAGCAGGCGCGGTCGATTGGCGAGCGCACGAGCGACTGCGACGCGCTGGCGCTCGCCGCCGGAGAGCTCGTGCGGGAGGTGATCGGCGCGCGCGGCGAGCCCGACCTCCTCCAACAGCTCCAGTGCGCGGCGGCGGCGCTCGGCGTGGTGCAGGCGCGCGCCGATCAGCGGCACTTCGACGTTCGCGCGCGCGCTGAGCGTGTCGAGCAGGAGGTGGCGCTGGAAGACGAAGCCCACGATCTCACGCCGTGCGCGCGCGGGGTGGCGCCGGCGCCAGAGCGCGCGCCCATCGATCAGCACGCGCCCGCGCTCGGGCTGGTCGAGTCCGCCGATCAGGCTCAGCAGCGTGCTCTTGCCCGACCCCGAGCGTCCCGCGATCGCGACCGCCTCGCCGGGGTCGACGATCAGCGAGGTGTCGCGCAGCGCGCTGATCTTGCCGAAGCTCTTGGCGACGCGATCGACCATCACCGCCGCGCCGGAGCCCGGAGTCACTTGGCGACCTGAACGGGGTAGTCGAGGTTGAACGTCACACCGTCGCTGACGATCACCGCGCGGAACGTCAACGGGTAGCCGACCGCGGAGGAGGGCCATTTGAAGAGGTCGGAGAAGCGACCGGTGAATGTGTAATGCGAGCGGTGCGCGACGACCTGGCCGCCGAAGAGGTACTCGTATTCAAGCGTCGCACGCGCGGGGCGACCGGCGCGGGTGACGGTGAAGTGGATCGGCCAGGGACGTTCGACCTTCGGCGCGTGGGTGCTCGCGCGCAAGCTGGCGCGCACTCCGCTCGCGACGGCGAGGACCGTCGTGACGGCGCCCGAGGAGGTCGCGGTAGTCGAGGTCGGCGCCGCAGTCGAGGTCGGCGCCGTCGTCGAGGTCGGCGCGGCGGGCGCGGTGCTCGCGGGCCGACCGTGGGTGGCGGACGACTGCGGAGAGCTGTCTGTCGAGGAGCCGCCACCGCAGCCCGCAAGGGGAAGCGCGAACGCGGCGAGAGCCGCTGCTGCTATGGGAGCGGCTGACTTCCTCGATCTAGACATGGCCCCATCCTTTCGGTGAACGATACGTTAGTTCGATCGTCCCGGGGCTCGTCAGCCGGCGCTGATCTCGTGGCGAACGTAGGCGCAGAAGAGCGGATCGGTGAGCAGGCGAGCCGCAACCACGACCCCTGCATCTCATGTGCGACACACTTCCTCGAGTTGACCGTCGATCGCGAGCCGAGCAGTGCCCAGTCCGTCGCCGGCGCGGCAGCGGGCTCCATCCACCGCTTCGACGCGGGCGTGGGCCTGTCGGCCAAGGTCGAGACGGCTCTCGCCGCATTGGCGGACGTCGCGTTGCTTGAGGCCTGCGGAGCTCGCGTCTGATGCGCACGCTGGTGCTGCGCGGCTTCATGCAGCGCAAGCTGCGCGTGCTGCTGACGGCGGTGGCGATCGCGCTCGGCGTGGCGCTGATGGCGGGCACGTACATCCTCACGGACACGATCAACCATGCCTTCGCCGAAGTATTCGGTGCGGCCTACGCCAAGAAGGCGGTCGTCGTGACCGAAAAGGAAACGCTCGGCGGCTCGGAAGTCGCGGTGATGAGCGCAGCGACGCTCGCCCGGGTGCGCGCGGTGCCCGGCGTGGCGGCGGCTGCGGGCGGCGTCTCGACGCGCGCGGCGCTGCTCACGACCGCCGGCAAGCGCCTCACCAGCGGCGGCGCCTCGGGGCTCGTGGACGCACTGCAGCCGCCACGCTTCGAGTCCTTCACCGCGGCGCGGGGCCACCTGCCGAGCGCCCCCGACGAGGTCGCGATCGACGAGGCGACGGCCCAGCGCGAGCACCTGCGGCTCGGGCAGCAGATCGTGATCGCGGGTCGCGCGCCGGCGCGGCGCTACACGCTGGCGGGCATCGCGAAGTTCGCGGGCAGCGAATCCTTCGGCGGCACGAGCGTCGTGCTGCTCGTCCCGCAGCAGGCGCAGTACGTGGCGGGCGAACCGGGCCGCTACGACTCGATCAACCTCGCCGCGAGTCCCGGCGTCTCGCCGCAGGAACTGGCCGGGCGCGTGCGGGCGGCGCTACCGGCGACGCTGGTGGTGCGCACGGGCGCCCAGGAAGCCGCCAACCAGACCTCCGAACTGGAAGAAAAGCTCGGCTTCCTGCGCACGTTCCTGCTGATCTTCGCCTATGTCGCGCTGTTCGTCGGCGCGTTCATCATCTTCAACACGTTCTCGATCACGGTCGCGCAGCGCACGCGCGAGTTCGGCCTGCTGCGCACACTCGGCGCCTCGCGCCGGCAGATCATGCGCGCGGTCATCGAGGAAGGCCTGCTGCTGGGCGTCACCGGGGGGGTGATCGGGCTGTTCGGTGGGATCGGCCTGGCGCCGGCGCTCGACGGTCTGTTCAAGGCGTTTGGCGCGGACCTGCCCGACAACGGCACGGTCCTGGAGGCGCGTACCGTGATCGTCGCGCTCGGCGTCGGCATCGTCGTGACGGTGCTCGCGGGGATGTTCCCCGCGCTGCGCGCCACGCGCGTGCCGCCGATCGCGGCGATGCGCGAGGGCGTGGCGATCCCACCGCGACCGCTGCCGACGCGGCGGATGCTGATCGTGCGCTTCGTGGTCGGGCTGGTCGCGGTGCTCGCACTCGGCGCGCTGCTCGGCCATGGCGTCGGACTGGTGCTCGTGGTTCTATGGGTCGCCCGTGCCGGCCGGCTGTGGGTCAGGCTGCGCCGCGGGGGCGAGCGCCCGGCGCGCCACTACCGCGTGGTGCCGGCGCTGGCCGGCGCGATCGGCTGGCTGGTGAGCTGGCGCGGCATCACGGGACGCCTGGCGCGGGAGAACTCGGTGCGCCAGCCCGGCCGGACGCTGGTAACGGCGCTTGCGCTGACCATCGGGCTCGGGCTCGTCGCGTTCATCTCGGTGCTGGCCGCCGGCACGAAGGCGACGATTGACAGCGCCGTCACCCGCTCGTTCGCGGGCAGCCTGATCGTCCAGAACACCCAGGCCCAAGGCAGCGTCCCGGCCGCGGTCGCGCCGGCGCTCAGGACGGTTCGCGGTGTGGGCGCGGTCACCGCGATCGCCTTCACGAAAGGCGGCGTGCGCGACCTCTCCCAACCGGGCGCGCCGGTGATCGACGAAAAAACCGCGCTGACGGCGATCGAACCGCAGTCGTTCGGGCGGATGTACAAGATCGAATGGGAACACGGCTCGGCGGCGTCGCTCGCCGCGCTCGCGCATGACGGCGCGATCCTCACCAAGAAGTTCGCGAGCGCCCACCACCTGAGCGTCGGGCAGCGCCTGCAGGTGATGACACCGACTCGGCAGACCGTGACGCTGACGGTCGCGGGCATCGTCAAGGAAGAAGTGCTCGGCCTGATGCAGAACCTCACGATCTCGCGCGCGCTGGCGCGGGCGGCGTTCGGGCAGCGCGAAGACGGCGTGGACTTCATCTCCTACGCACCGGGTGCGAACGGCAGCGAAGTGCACCGCAGCATCAACGTGCTGCTGCGCCAGAGCTTCCCGCAGACCCACTCGCAGACCGCGGCGCAGTACACCCAGGAAGAGAGCAACAAAGTCAACCAGCTCCTGTTGCTCGTCTACGTACTGCTGGCGCTGTCGGTGATCGTCTCGCTGTTCGGCATCGTCAACACGCTGATCCTCTCCATCTACGAGCGCACCCGCGAGCTGGGGATGATGCGCGCGATCGGCACCTCGCGGCGCCAGATCCGTCAGCTGATCCGCTACGAGTCGCTGATCACGGCGCTGATCGGCGGCGTCCTCGGCTTGGTGATCGGGGTGATCGGCGCGATCCTCGTGACGACGCTCGCGCTGTCGGGCTCGGGCTACAAAATCTCGATACCGATCGGCACGCTCGTCCTGCTGCTTCTCGCGGCCGCGCTCGCCGGTCTACTTGCGGCGCAGCTGCCGGCGCGCCGCGCCGCACGCCTGGAGATACTCGGCGCGCTGGCCAGCGAGTAGACCGCTGCCTTCGAGCGCCTGGCACCGCTCAGATGCCTTCCGCGGCTGGCGCTGACTCGCGCTCGCGACGTGCGCCGCTCGTGCTCGCTGCTCGCGCCTCGCAGTACAGTGGCCTCGATGGCAAGCGCCGGCCAAACCGATGCCGCGGTGGCGAGCGCGCCGACGGACACACAGGCGACCACGAGTCCCGCCCGGGGGGACGACCGCCGCGAGGTCATCCGCACGGTGGCGCTCACGAAGGTGTACGCGGGCACCGACTTCGCGGCGGTGGACGCGCTCGACCTGGCGGTCCACGGCGGCGAGATCTTCGGCCTGCTCGGCCCCAACGGCGCGGGTAAGACGACGACGGCGGGAATGCTCACGACGCGCGTGGTGCCAACCTCGGGCTCGGCGCACGTCGGCGGCATCGACGTCGTCGCGCACCCCGCGCTGGCCAAGCAGCTGCTGGGCACAGTCTCGCAGACGAACACGCTGGATCGCCAGCTGACGGTGTGGGAGAACCTCTACTACCACGGGCGCCTATTCGGCATTCCCGCGACGCGCTCGCGCGCGACGGCCGATGAGCTGCTCGAGCAATTCCAACTCTCGAAGTGGGCGAAGGCATCGGTGTTCGCGCTCTCCGGCGGGATGGCACAGCGCCTGATGGTGGCGCGCGCGATCTTCCACCGCCCGGCGGTGCTGTTCCTCGACGAGCCGACGGCGGGCTTGGACCCGCAGAGTCGCCTCGCGTTGTGGGAGATCCTCGGGGAGCTGAACCGCGAGGGGCAGACGATCCTGCTTACGACCCACTACATGGAGGAGGCCGACCAGCTCTGCGAGCGGGTGGCGATCATGGATCACGGCAAGATCCTCGCACTCGACACGCCGGCCGCGCTCAAGCGCTCAGTGGGCGCGGAGCAGATCGTCACGGTTAAGGCCGACGGCGACGGCGACGTGCTCGCGGCGCGGTTGGCGAGCGAGATCGAGGGCGTGACCCGCACTCGCACGGTCGGGGGCGGCGTGGAGCTGCACGTGCAGGGAGCGCAGCGGCTCGTCCCGCGCGTCGTCAACGCCGCCGAGAGCGGTGGCTTTGAGGTTGCCGACCTCTCGGTATCCGAACCGAGCCTGGAGACGGTATTCATCAACCTCACCGGCAAGGAGCTGCGCGACTGATGGCCGCCTCCGGCGCCCACATGTCGCTCGCACCGACGCGCTCGACGCTGCAGGCGAGCCGCGCGGCGCTGCTCGCGCTGATCCTGCGCGACCTGCTGGTGCTGCGCAAGAACTTCGTCGAGTTTCTCGTGCGCACCCTGATCCAGCCGTTCCTGCTGGTCTTCGTCTTCCTCTACGTGTTCCCGTCGATCGGCCAGGGCGTTGGCGGGGCCGGCGGCGCGGCGCACGAGTCGGCCTTCGCAACGGTGCTCGTTCCGGGCGTGGTGGCGATCTCGATCATGTTCCAGGGCATCCAGGCGGTCGCGCTGCAGCTCTCGACCGAGTTCGGCTACACGCGCGAGATCGAGGATCGCGTGCAGGCGCCGTGCCCGATCTGGCTGGTCGCGGTTGCGAAGGTGCTCTCGGGAGCGGTCCAGGGCATCATCGCGGCGGTCGTCGTCTTCCCGATCGCGGCGGTGATCCACGCACCCGGAGTGAAAGCCGACCTCTCGATTCACTGGTGGATCGTGCTCACACTGATCCCGCTCGCGTCGGTCGCGATGACCTCGCTCGGCCTCCTGCTCGGGACGACGTTCGAGCCGCGCAACATCGGGCTGATGTTCGGCTTCGTGGTGCTGCCGCTGACGTTCCTCGGCGGCACCTACTACCAGTGGACGCGCCTCTCGCCGGTGCAGGTCGACGGGATTCACTGGCTGCAGATCCTCGTTCTCGTCAACCCGCTGATCTACGTCGCGGAGGGCATGCGCGCGGGCTTGACGGAAGCGTCACACATGCCGCTGTATGTCGTCTACCCGGTCCTGCTCGCCTTCTGCGCGGGCTTCCTGGCGCTCGGCCTGCGCAATTTCCGCAGGCGCGTGCTCTCCTGAGGGCGCCGGACGTCTCGTAGTCCCCCGCTCCCTCCGACGGTCAACTGCGGATGCCCACATCGGCCGCAACACCGATTCTTGGTCATCGTGATCGATACCTGCTCATCGCTGCGGCCCGAGATCGTGCGCTTGCGCGAGGGCTCGATGGTGGCGATTCGCCCGGCGCGCGCGGAGGACGAGGCGCCGCTGCGGACTTTTCTGAACGAACTCTGCCCCGAAGCGCGTCGCTTGCGCTTCTTCACGGGCGCCGCGGATACGCGCCAGGCCGCGCACTGGGCGGCGGACACGACCGTGGAGCGCTACGGGCTGCTCGCCCACGATGCGACGGGGGCGCTTGTCGCGCACGCCTGCTATGCGCAATTGGACCCGACGCGCGCCGAAGTCGCGGTCGAGGTCGCCGACCATCTCCACGGACGGGGTCTCGGCACGATCCTGGTCGAGCGCCTGGCGGCGGTCGCGGAGACGCGCGGCATCAGCGAGCTCGTCGCCGAGGTGCTACCCGAGAACCGCGCGATGCTGGGCGTCTTCCACGATGGATTCGACGCGCGCGTCGCGTTCCACGACGGCGTCGAGAAGGTCGCGATCCCCACGTCGGCCTGGCGCTTGGCCCGCGCGCGCTTTGCGTAGCTCCACCCGTTGTCCCACGCCTGTCGCTCCGCCGGTTTCGCCGCATCGGGTAGCTCGGCGGCTTCGCCGCAGCTGGCGTAGCTCCGCCGGTTTCTCCCCCTCCCCGCGGCGGGGAAATACGGATGCCCCAAATCGGCGCCGTTCTTAGTCTTCGCACAGACTCTCCCCGAGATCGACCTAGGAGGCTAGCGGTGAACCCGACGGGTGTAGGAGTGCTGGGCGCGGTTTTCAACTTGAACAACCCGGCGCACGTCGTGCACTGGCACTTCATTCAGATGTCGCTCTCGAACGTGATCGTGATCGCGGTGATGCTGATCGTGTTCGCCCTCGCAATCGTGTTGCCATTCCCGGGAGCCGCCGGTCGCGCGGCGGCGCGCCGCGCGGGGAGTGCATCGTGAGCGTCGCTCCGCCCGCCAGCAACCCGCCCGCCGGTACCCAGCCCGGCGGCACCCTCCCTCCGCAGCACTCCTGGACGGTGAGTGCCCGCGAACGGGCTGTGGCGGCGCTACCGCCCGAGAAGCTGCTGCCCGACGGCCAGCCGACCTATGTGGCCTCGTGGATCTACGTGTTCGGCGTCGCGAGCATCGCCGCGCTGATCGTAATCGTCGGCTCGGGCACGATCCTCGCGCTGAAGGGCCCGGCGTGGTGGCACGAGACGGGCGTCGGGCACTTCTTCAACAGCATCCACATGTGGTCGGTCGAGCTGTTCTTCTTCGTGATGGTCGTGCACCTGTGGGGCAAGTTCTGGATGGCCGCCTGGCGCGGCGGCCGCACGCGCGTGTGGATCACGGGGGCGGTTACGTTCCTGGTCGCCGTCCCGTGCGCGCTCACCGGCTACGTCTCCCAGCAGAACTTCGATGCGCAGTGGATCTCCACGCAGGCCAAGGACGCGATGAACTCGGTCGGCGTCGGCGCGTTCTTCAACCTCACCAACTTCGGGCAAATGTACAGCTATCACGTGCTGCTGCTGCCGGCCGCGGTGGTCGCGCTGGTGAGCGCGCACGTCCTGCTCGTGCGCCGCCACGGCGTGGTGCCGCCATTCGTGCTCGATTCGAGCGAGCGGCCCTCATGAGCCGCCTGCGCGGACACGACGGCACGACCCCCTGGCAGGGCGCGTACGCGCCGTACGACCTCGTCAAAGAGCTCTGCATCGCGGTCGGCGTGATCGGCCTACTGGCGGTCCTGCTGACGGTCCTGTTCTCATCGCCCGACGAGAAGCCGAGCACGATCGCGCAGTGGTCGCGCAGCCTGCCCGTCAACTTCGTGGCGACCGCGGCCAAGGAGCTCGATGGCACGAGCGACACCGCCGAATATGGCCCGCCCTACAACCACAACTCGGGCAGCGTCCAGCACTTCCTGTTTCTGCACCCCCAGCGCTGGCTCGGTGTCAGCCATCCGATCGACACCGCCGACGCCTACGTGATCGATCCGCTGAAGACGATCCCGGGCGACCCCGCCCTGACAAGCGCGATCGCGCAGTACCAGGCGGCCCCGGAAGCGACGCGCAAGACCTGGGGCGAAGCCTATGCCAAGCCGCTCGAAGAATATGAAACGGCGGTCGAAGAAAAGAAGGCGCTCCCGAAGACTGTGACGGTCGATCCGAGCACTGGCGCGGTGAGCGTCCAGGCGAGCGGTGCCGGCCCCGTGCCGAGAATGATGGCCAGTCTGCTCGCGCTCGCCAAGAGCGGCGGCGTGGACGGCAGCCTGCTGACGAGCAACCAGTTCTTCCAGACCGACTACACCAAGCCGCTGCTGTTCATGGCCGACGGCGGCCTGCTCGGCGAACGCGCCGAAGCCGACCATCTGCTCGGCGAGCAGTGGGGCATGATGAACGAGACCGGCAGCTACCCGGGACAGGTGTGGCTGTGGCTGTACACGTTCTGGTACCAGATCGAACCGTTCAAGACGTCTGCCAGCGGAGATCTGATGGTGATGCTGGTGATGGGCGTGCTCAGCCTCGCGTTCATCTGCATCCCGCTCATCCCCGGCGTTAACAGGATCCCGCGCTGGATCCCCATCTACAGGCTGATCTGGAAAGAGCACTACGGGGCGCAGGGAAGCGCGTAGGGATCTCTACCTCAGCTCCGAACCTTCAATTTTGGGAGATCTTTTCGTTCCGAATAGTTTTGGCCCGCAAGGAACTCCTTAAAGACATATACAATCTCGCGGGCTCCGCCGCGGGCAGGTTCGCGGGCTCCGCCGGGCAGGTCAAGAAGCCCGGCACCCAGCGCGCGAGGCGCCCGCTCAGCCGCAGTGCGACTCCCCGCCGGTGTTGATCAGCCCGCGCTCGAGCGCGTAGCCGACGAGCTCGGCGCGCGTGGAGAGGCGGAGCTTCTGCTGGATGTGCGCGCGGTGGGTCTCGACGGTGCGCACGGAGAGGAAGAGCTGCTCGGCGATCTCGGCATTGGTGTGCCCGAGCGCGATTAGGCGCAGCACGTCGACCTCGCGCTCGGAGAGGTCGTCGGGCGGACCGGGCGGCGGCTCGGAAGCGATGCGCGCGCCGAGCCGCGGGTTCAAGTAGCTCTCGCCGGCGGCGGCTCGGCGAACGGCTTCGACGAGCTCGTCGTCGGCGGCCTCCTTGAGCACGTACCCAAGCGCGCCGGCGCCGAGCGCCTCGCGGGCGAAGGCGGGCTCCTGCTGCATCGTGAGCACGACGATCTGCGTGTCGGGCGACTCGGCGCGGATCACGGGAATCGTCTGCAGGCTCGAGCCGCCGGGCATGTTGAGGTCGAGCACGAGCACGCGCGGGCGATGCCCGCGCACGTAGCGGCGGGCGCCTTCGACGTCGCTCGCCTCCGCTACAACCTCGAAGTCGCTCTCACTGTCGAGCAGCAGGCGCAGCCCGCTGCGCACGACGGCGTGGTCGTCGGCGAGGACGATGCGGATCGTCTCAGAGGATGATGCCTCGCCCCCCGCGGCAGCACTTAGTGAAGCGGCGTCGTTGCGCGTCATCACCTATCACGGTACCGGTTCCTACGGTCGTCCACCGCGTGGCGCAGCGATGCGCGACTCCTACGGCGGCGGCCCGCGCACACCGCCCGACCGCCGCTCGACACGATTGCTCTCAGACAGACGCGACGGTGGGCTCCTGGGCGCCCTGGTCCGCGGAAGCCTTCGCGTCGGCGGCGCTGACCGCGACCCGCGGCAGCACGAGCAGCGAGCAGCGCGCATGGCGCTCGAGGTAGGCCGAGGTGCTGCCGAGCACGAGGCGGCGCAGGGGGCCGTAGCCGCGCGAGCCGACGACGAGAAGGTCGAGCCGATCGCCGAACGCGGCGAGCTCCTCGCCGGGCAGCCCGTAGACGGCGCGGCCCTCGACGCCGGGGAGCTTGCGCATGCGGCCGGTGGCCTCCTGGAGCATGACGTCCATGCTCTCACCGATCGCGGGCGGCATGATCCCGGTGTAGGCGTAGGTCGGGATCGAGACGACTTCGAGCGCATCGACGGTCGCGCGAGTCGGCGCGGCGAGGTCGCTGGCGACGGCGAGCGCGGCGTCGCTCTCGGCGAGGCCGTTGTAGCCGACGCCGATGCGGGCGAGCGGCTTGGGGTGCTCGGCGTAGCCGCGCGCGGCGATCGCGACGGCGCAGGGCGCGCCGTTGAGGGCGCCGCGAGTGTCGTCGCCGAGCATCGCGCGACCGAAAGCGCCGTGGCTGCAGGAGCCGACGACGAGCAGGTCGGCGTGCTGCTCCTCGGCCTGCTCGTGCAGCCCGCGACCGGGGCTCACCGAGACGATGCTGACGAGCTCGGCGTCGACCTCGCCGGCGGCACGCTCGCGCTCGAGCAGCTCGTGCGAGGCCTCGGCCTCGTCCGCCAGCAGGCCGGGGGTGGCGGCGTGGACCGGTCGCAGCACGCCGCTGTGGACGTGGGCAAGCGTGAGCTTCCCATCGGGATCGGTGAGACGCGTGGCGAGCGCGATCGCGTCGCGGCCGTTGGTCCTGCCGTCAACTCCTACGAGCACGTTCTTGAACATCGCGAGGTCTCCTTCTCGATTGGGCCGCTTGCCGTTAGGCCGCTGGTTGTCAGATAAAGGCCGCTCGGGCCGTTTCTCAGGGCCGCTCGCGCGGTTTCTCAGCCCCGCTCGGGCCACTTCTCAGTTCGGCTACAGGCTAGATCGCGCGCGGCGGGCGAGCATCCGGGCGAGCCCCTGCGCGCGTTGCGGGTTTCTGCGGACCGATCGTCGGGTAGATGAATGCCTGCGTCGGCGACATGAACGCCCGCGTAAGGCCGCGAGAGGGCTCCGTAGCGACCACGGAGCGAGCTCGGTGGGTCCGACGGATGCCGGGGCGCGCGCCGGGCGCGAAGATGCAATGACAACCAAACGAGCAGCAACCGCAAACGAGCAGGGAGGGATCGGGGAAGTGTCACCAACAAGCACAGCCGCGGCACCACCGGCGCAGCGCCGGCGACGTTCTCCGGCCGGCGACCGGCGTCGCGCGGCTCCCGACTCGCTGACGACGACAGTAACGGCGGCGGTTGATCGCGACCAGCTACTCGACCGCTTGCAGCATCTGCGCACGATCCTGCCGGTCTTTGCGCAGGAGCTGGCGACGGCGCGCCGCCACGCGGCGCAGCTGCGCAGGGACAACCGCAGGTTGCTGGAGGAGGTCCACCGGCTGCAGCGTGAGCGCGGGACGCGAGGCTCTACGCTGTAGCAACAAGCGGCGCTGCGCAACCCATTTCCGCTGAGGAAGCGCGACTGCTGGACGGCTGGTGGCGTGCGGCGAACTACCTCTCGGTGGGGCAGATCTACCTGTTGGACAACCCGCTGCTGCGCGAGCCGCTGCGGGTCGAGCACATCAAGCCGCGGCTGCTGGGCCATTGGGGCACGACGCCGGGCCTGAACTTCATCTACGCGCATCTGAACCGCCTGATCCGCGCGCGCGATCTGAGCGTGCTGTTCGTCGCGGGCCCGGGCCACGGAGGGCCGGGGGTGGTGGCGAGCGTGTACCTGGAGGGAACGTACAGCGAGGTCTATCCGCACATCGGCCGCGACGAGGAGGGCCTGCGCCGGCTGCTGCGCCAGTTCTCCTTCCCGGGTGGGATTCCGAGCCACGTGGCGTCGCAGACACCGGGCTCGATCTTCCACGGCCTCTCGCACGCGTGGGTGGCGCGGCGCGCGCCGGAGAGGTGCTGGAGCGCGATGCCGGCGACCCGCCGGCGCAAGAGACCCGAGGCCTGCGCATCGTCAGCTGCCACCTCGGCGCGGGCGCGTCTCTGTGCGCGATCCTCGCGGGCCGCTCGATCGACACCACGATGGGCTTCACGCCACTGGAGGGCCTGGTGATGGCGACGCGCTCGGGCAGCGTCGACGCGAGCGAGCCACGGCCGGGCTCGGCTTCCTCGGCGTCTCACTCGACGAGCGGCGCAACCGCGACGCGCAAGCCGACGCGGAGGTCGGTAAGGAGCGGGCGACAGCCCGCACGCTGGTCCTCAGCGCGCGCGAGGACCTCGAGATCGCGCGGCAGGTCAGAGCGCTCTCGCGTAGGTCCACGTCCAAGCCTATATAAGCAAATATATCCCTATATACCCATATATACCCCTCAAAACAGGCCTTTCGATCGCGCGCTACAGGAGCAAAGTCTGAGGTGTCAAGGTACCGCCGCCGCGGCTCTCGCGGGCGACGCGCTCGCCTCACCGTAGCGCCGCACGAGCCGCTGCACCCCGTAGGTGCAAACACCGAGACTGACCAGCGCGGAGACGACGATCGCGGTTGCGGCCGAGGTCGAGAGCACGTGCTCGGAGAGCCCGAGCGAGGCGACGGCGGCGGGCACGCCGAGCTGCGCGGTGGCGGCGAGGCCGTCGGCGAGCGGCCGGCGCACCAGCGCGACGGCGAGCAGGTGGATCATGACGTTCAGCGCCGCGAGCGCCGCGGCGAGCGCGAGCATCGAGGGCTGACTCACCAGTCCCCCGAGGTCCAGTCGCGCGCCGAGCAGAATGAAGTAGAGCGGGATGAAGAAGCCGTCGGCGACGCCGCGCATCTGCGTGGAGAGGCGTTTGGGGCCGCCGACGACCGCCACCATCAGCCCGGCGCCGAAGCCCGCGATCAGGATGCTCGTACCGCCCTTCTGCGCGATCCACGCGAGTAGGAACAGGACGAGCAGCGAGACGCGCAGATCGAGCGCCCAGTGGCGCTGCTTGGAGAGGCGCCGGACGCGGTGAAACCAGCCGCGCATCGAGAGCACGCGGTCGGCGCCCAACAGCAGCACTACCGTCGTGGCGACAAGCACCCCGCCGAGCGCGGCGTGGCCGACGCGGCCGGGCTGCAGCACGATCGGGACCGAGAGGATCGTGAGGACGTCGGCGATCGTCACCTGCGCCATCACGGTCATCACCTCGGCACCAACGATGTCGGCCTCCTGCAACGCGGGCAGCAGCACGGCGGCCGATCCGGAGGCGAGCACGACGGCGTAGACGGCGACGTGGCCGGTCCCGGCGACGGTGGCCGTGAGCAATGCGGCCGGGACGGCGAGCACGCAGACGATCCCCGCCAGCAACGCTCCGCCGCGCAGCGCTGCGGCGAGCCGTCGATCGCGCAGCGGCAGGTGCATGCCGACGGTGAGCATCAGCATCGCGAAGCCGATTTCGCCGAGAAACGAGAGCGCGCCGTTTGCGGGGTCGATCGCGCCGAGCACCGTCGGCCCGATCAGGATCCCGGCGAGGATCTCGCCGATCACAACCGGGACGAAGCCGCCCGCGAGGACAGCCAGCAGCGGGCCGCCGAGGCCGGCGAGCACGATCACAAGCAGGATCTCGAAGCTCACTGACCGGCGAGCCTACGCCTTGGCGCCGCCCGCCGCCCGCGGCCCAGCGCGCGCTGGCACAGCCTCATGCGCCGCCCGCGGCGGCTCCTACCGATCTCATACCCGACCCATCCCGGCCGCCCACCTGCGGGGTCGATCTTGCTGTCAAGCAGTTCCACCACACCAGACCACAAGCACACACACACACACAAGGAGAAGGCAATATGCACAGCAAGACACTGAAGCGCGTACTCGGCTCGTTCGCGGTCATCGGCGGCGCGGCCGCGATGGCGGGATTGGGCACGTTCGCGACGTTCACGAGCTCGACCTCGGCCAGCCACACGATCTCATCCGGCACGGTCTCGATCGCGCTTGGAGCGACGGGAGCCTCCACCAACCGCCTCACGGTCGGCGCGTCCAACGTGGTGCCGGGCGACACGATCCAGCGGACCGCGGACCTGATCAACAACGGCGGCGCGAGCGCCGACAACCTCTCGGCGATCACGCTCACCACGACCGCCTCGCCGAGCTCGCTGCTGGACACCGAAACCACGAGCGGCCTGCAGATGGCCATCGAAAAGTGCTCGGCGCCGTGGACCGAGGCGGGCACCGCGCCTGCCTACACGTACACGTGCAGCGGCACGACCTCGACGGTGCTCGCCTCACGCGCGGTCATCGGCTCGACCATGGCCCTCTCGAACCTCTCGTCCCTGACGACCGGCTCGACGGATCACCTGCGCGTGACCCTGACGCTGCCGGCGGCCGCGCCGAACACGATGCAGGGCCTGACATCGACGATCTCCTACAACTTCACCGGCACGCAGCGCGTCGCCGGCTCCAAGTAGGGATCGCATCATGACCACGCTGAGGATTCCCGCCGAGCAGCCCTGGCAAGCGGGTCATGAGCCAAAGCGCCCCGCCCACCCGACGGCAGTCCGCGTCGGGTGGGTGTGGTGCCAGCGCGCGCTGCTCGCGCTGGCCGTCGGCCTGTTCCTCGGCCTCGGGGTACTGCCCCGCCTCGGCCTCTACCGACCGGTGACGGTCCTCTCGGGGAGCATGCGCCCGACCTTCTCACCCGGGGACATGGTCATCGTCGTTCCCGAGCCCGTGAGCGCGGTTCGCGTGGGACAGGTCATCTCCTACCAGGTGCCGGTCGGCATCCACCAGGTCGAGACGCACCGCATCGTGCGCATCCTGCAGAGCGGCGCGCACCCGACGATCCAGACGCAGGGCGACGCCAACAACGCGCTCGACCCGTGGACGGCGAAGCTCGAAGGCAATACGGCGTGGCGGATGGTCGCGGTTCTCCCCCACCTCGGCTACGTCGTGAATGCGCTGCGCAGCCGCGCTCTCCAGATACTCGCAATCTTCATCGTGCCCGCGCTGCTCGCGCTGCTGGTGCTCACAGAGATCTGGGGCGCCGGCGAGGACGAGCGCGAGCGGGGCCCTGGGGGTAGGGCACAGCGGCGGGCGGGGCACGGAGGTCCCGCCCGCCGCACCATCGGGCTAGAAGGACAGGGGGCGTGAGGGCGATGCCCTTCCGACGCGCAGGCGCGACGTTTGCGCTCCTGGCGCTCCTGACGACGTTCGCGCTCGCGGGCGCACAGGTCGCGCTGGCGGTGTTCAACAAGACCGTCACGGGCGGCCCGCTCACGATCGCGACCTCCACGCTGTCGGCACCTAAAGGCGCAAGCGCGAGCCAGGTCAACTGCCGCACCAACAAGAACCCCGAAATCGAAGTGAGCTGGTCGGCGACGAGCTCGAGCTATGCGACCTCCTACGAGGTCGAACGCGCGACCGCGAGCAGCGGCCCCTATACCACGCTGAGTAGCGTCCCGATCGCCGAAACGAGCTACACCGACAAGAGCGGCTCGTTGGCCTCCTCCACCACCTACTACTACCGCGTCAACGCCGTGTACCGGTCTTGGAGCGCGACATCGACCGCGACCTCGCTGAAGACGCTCAGCAAATCCTGCGCGTGACGGGCGCGCGGCACAAAACCTGCACATGACGGGCGCGGCACGCTAGGAAGGTCGCCGGTAGCGGTAGCCGAAGCCGCGCACGGTCTCGATCGGCGTCGCGTGGGGCTCCTGCGGATCGAGCTTGCGGCGCAGGTAGCCGACGTAGAGCTTCACCTGCTCGGGCGAGACGCCGAGCGCGTCGCCCCAGACGAGCTCGAGCAGCTGGTCGCGACTGAGGACCTGGTTGGGATGGCGCACGAAGGTCGCGAGCAGCTTGAGCTCCAGCGGCGTGAGTTGCACGTCGCGCGCGTCGCAGCGAACCGCGCGCTGGGCGAAGTCGATCTCGACACGCGCATCGGCGTAGCCCTGCGGCTCCTCGCCGCGTGCGCCGGCGCGGCGCAGGAGGGCCTGTACGCGCGCCGCGAGCTCCTGGTGGCCGAAGGGCTTGACGAGGTAATCGTCGGCGCCGCTCTTCAGACCCCGTACGCGCTCGAGCTCCTCGCTGCGCGCGGTCAGCATCAGCACCGGGACCTCGCTGAGGTCGCGGATGCGCTCCAGCGTCGCCCAGCCGTCGAGCGTGGGCATCTCGACGTCGAGGATCACGAGGTCGGGCGCGCGCGCGTAGAGCTCGCGCAGTCCCGCACGCCCCTCGGCGGCCTCGCCCACCGCGTAGCCGGCGCGCTCGAGCACGCCGCGCAGCAGCTCGCGCGTGACCGCGTCGTCGTCGATCACCAGGATCCGCGCGCGGGTCATACGCCGTTCATACCACTCGGCCCCCCGGAATCCGCCGCGGCGTGCCGATCATCCAGACATGACACGAATCCTGATCAGCGAGCCCGACCACCAGGTCCGGCGCCTGCTCGAGCGCATGCTCACGCGCCTCGGTCACGAGCCCGTCGCGGTGCGCGTGCCGGCGCCCGACCAGTTCACCGACGCGGACCTGTTCGTCGTCGAGCCCGCCGCACCGCTCGGCGCTGTCCTCGCGCAGGCGGCGTCGATCGCGCACCCCGCGCTGCCGATCGTCTGTGCGAGCGTCACGGCACCGCCGCCCGAGCTCGCCGAGCTCGGCGTGGTGTTCACGGCCGCGCTCGTCAAGCCGTTCACGATCGAGCAGCTCGACGCGGCGATCGAGGCGGGGCTGCGCGAGCGTGGCGCGCGCCGCAACGCCCAGCGCACCGGAGACCCCTGGCGCGGTGACCGCGCGGCATAGCCGCTCGGCCTCGCACGCGGCACTCAATCGGCGTAAGCCTCTCTGATCGTTTCAATTCCGGGCAGATCGAGCATGAAGGCGTCGAGCAGCTCCGGATCGAAGTGGCGACCGCGCTCGGCGAGCATCATCTCCACGGCGGACTTGACGGGCAGCGCGGAGCGGTACACGCGGTCGCTGGTGAGCGCGTCGAAGACGTCGGCGACCGCGGCGATCCGACCCTCCTCGGGGATCTCCTCGCGGGCGAGCCCGCGCGGGTAGCCGCTTCCATCCCAGCGCTCGTGGTGGGTGCGCGCGATCAGCGCGCCCATCTGCACGACCTCCGAGGTGGAGCCCGCGAGCATCTGGAACCCGCGCTCGGCGTGCCCCTTGATGACCTCGAACTCCTCCGGCGTGAGCTTGCCCTGCTTGAGCAGGATGTGGTCGGGAACGGCGACCTTGCCGATGTCGTGCAGCTGGCTGGCGAGCCGCAGCAGCTCGCAGCGCTGCTCGGAGAAGCCGATACGGCGCGCGAGGATCTCGCAGTAGGAGCTCATGCGCTGCAGGTGGTGACCGGTCTCCTCGTCGCGGAACTCGACCAGGCGCGCGAGGCGGAAGATCGTTTCGGCCTGGGAGACCCAGACCTTGGTCTCGGAGAGCTCGAGGTCCTGCAGCGCGTCCTCGAGCCGCTGGCTGCGCTCGTCGACCGTCGCCTGTAGGCGCTCGACCAGGCGCAGATTTTCGAGCTCGCGCCGGCGGCGGTGCAGGGCGTTGGCGACGTTGATCAGCAGCTCGCCCGAGCCGACCGGCTTGACGAGGTAGCCGTAGGCGCCGTGCTCGATCGCGCTCATCGCGAGCTTCGTGCTGTCCTCCCCGGTCACCATCAGTACGGCCACCTCGGGATGGGTGCGACGGATGTCGGCGAGCAGGTGCATGCCGGACTCGCCGGGCATGTTGACGTCGAGCAGCGCGAGCTTGAAGGAATGCTCGCGTAACTGCTCGCGCACGGCGTCGCCGTCGGCGGCGCCCTCGCACGAGTAGCCGTGGTCGCGCACGACTCGTTCCTCCCAGCGGCGCAGCGCCTCGTCGTCGTCGACTATCAGCAGCTCCGGCACGCTGCTCACCCGCCGCGCTCGACGATCTGGGCGATCTTGGCGAGCAGCCCGGGGCCGGAGAACGGCTTCTCGATGAACGCCATCCCGGCCTCGAGATGCCCGCCGGAGTCGAGGATCGGTTGGGCGAAGCCGGACATCAGCAGCACGTGCGCTGCGGGGCGAGCCTCGAGCAACAGCCGGGCGAGCTGCGGCCCGGCCATCTGCGGCATCACGACATCGCTGAGCAGCAGGTCGATCGACCCGGGGTGCGCAGCGGCGGCCGCGAGCGCCAAGGGGCCACTCTCGGCGACGATCACCTGGTAGCCGGCACCGGCCAGGATGCGACGCGTGACCTCGCGCAACGCCTGCTCGTCCTCGACGAGCAGGATCGTCTCCTCGCCCCGCGGCGCGGGGAGCACCGCCGATCGCTCGACGGGCACGCGCTGGCGCTCGGTCGCGGGCAGCAGCACGGTGAAGGTCGTGCCGATGCCGGGCTCGGAGTAGATCCGCGTCTGCCCGCCGGCCTGCTGGATGATCCCGTAGACGGTCGCAAGGCCGAGACCGGTGCCCTGACCGGCGGGCTTGGTGGTGAAGAACGGATCGAAGGCGCGCCCGACCGTCTCGGGAGGCATACCGCAGCCGGTGTCGCTGACGCGCAGACGCACGTGCGGGCCGTGAGCGAGCTCGGGCCGCGGGGCAACATAGCTCTCGTCGATCTCGATGTTGGCGGTATCGATGCTCAGCGTGCCGCCGTCGGGCATCGCGTCGCGCGCGTTGACGGCGAGGTTGACGAGGATCTGCTCGAGCTGCCCGGGATCGATGAGCACGGGGCGCAGCTCGCTCGCGAGCGTGCTGCGCAGCTCGATGTGCTCGCCGAGCGTGCGGTGCAAGAGTTGCTCGATGTCGCGCACGACGTTGTTGACGTCGACGACCTCGGGCTGGACGATCTCGCGGCGGGCGAAGGAGAGCAGCTGATGGGTCAGGTGCGAGGCGCGCTCGCCGGCGAGGCGGATCTGCTCGACGTCCTCGCGCGTGCCGCGCCAGCGGTCGTCGCCGTCGACGCCGGCGGCGGCGTCGAGGTCGTTGGCGATGAATGCGGCGTAGTTGACGATCACCGCGAGCAGGTTGTTGAAGTCGTGCGCGATCCCGCCGGCCAGCTGCCCGAGGCTCTCCAGGCGCTGGGCTTGGTGCAACTGGTTCTGCAGGCGCTCGCGCTCGGCCTCGCCCTCCAGCCGCTCGCGCTCGCGAGCGGCGACTACGCGCTCGCTGATGTCGCGGATCGCGGCGATCGCGAGCCTGCCGTCGTCGGTCTCGACGCTGGAGAGGCTGATCTCCGCGGGGAACTCGCTGCCGTCGCGACGCTGGCCGAACAGCTCCAGGCCGGCGCCCATCGGTCGCGTGCGCGGATCGGCGAAATATCCCGCGCGAGCGGCGTGGTGCGTGGCATGGAAGCGCTCGGGCACGAGCATCTCGATCGACTGCCCCAGCAGCTCCTCGCGGGCATACCCGAACAACCCCTCGACTTGCACATTGACCAACGCGATCAGGCCGTCGCGACCGATGCCGACGATCGCGTCGGGGACGAAGTCCAGCAGCGCGGCGTCCGGCCCAAACCTTGGCGCGGGCGCAGCCGAGCTCAACTGGAGAGCGCCGCCGTGTCTCACCCGTCGTCCGCCCTGGCGAAAGGCCGGTCATCCTCCGTGAGCAAAGGTCTTAGTTCCATATCCCAGACCTTTTCCATTCGAGGAAGCGTACCACCATACCTGTGTCGTTAAACCATTTTGCCTGATTTCGACGTTACCCGAATCGCCGCAATAAATTGGGTAAGCGCTCAAGCCCCGAGCAACGCATCGAGCTCGCTGGGAAGTGTGAATGGATCGAAGGGCTTGCCGATCACGCCCGCGGCGCCCAGGGCGAGCAGCCGTTGGCGGTCGGCGCTCTGCGCCTTTGCGGTGAGGAAGACGATCGGTATCGCGAGCGCCAGTCCCGCCGCGCGCAGCGCGACGAGGGTGGAGGGCCCGTCCATGCCGGGCATCATCACGTCCAGCAGAACAGCGTCAAACGGGCCGTCGCGGTCCACCGCGGCGAGCGCCACGGGACCGGAGTCGACGGCCGCGACGGTCCAGTCGCCGACCCGTTCGAGGCTGAGGCACGCGATCGCACGAATCTCCTTGGCGTCGTCGACGAGCAGCAAGCGCCGGCTCACGACTCGATCCAGACGGTCATCGTGCGCTGCAGATCGGGCGATCTCCGGGATTGGCGAGGCAGGCGACGGCGCGGCCGTGGCGGATCGGCAGCGCGGCGAGCTCGCCGTTGAGCAGCAGGTACCCGTCGTTGTCGGCGCGCGCGCGGCGCAGCCAGCTGGGCGGGCGATCGGTGTAGTGGGCCTGCCGGCAGGCCTGGCGCAGCTCGCGGTAGGCGCCGCTCATCGAGTTCGAGGGACAGAGGACACGATGGAAGCCGGCGACGGCGTTTTGAGTCAAACGTATTTCGGACATGTGGATTTTTAACGACAGCGACAGCGCCAGCGCGCTCCGTACTTCGCCGCGGCAAGCACGCGGAAGCTCCACGGTCTCCTAGCAGCGCGCGCGGCCGATGCGGAGGTATGGCCTTTGCAAGCGAGACCGCGATCCGCGACGAGCACGCGGCGGCGTGGACGGTGCAGGCGCTGCGGGCGGTCTGGAGCCATCAGCGCTCGCGGATCGAGGCGCGCGTGAATGTCATCGCGCGCACGCACGCGGCGCTTGCGCGCGGCGAGCTCGCGCCGGAGCTGCGAGACGAGGGGGAGCGCGCGGCGCACATGCTGGCGGGCTCGCTCGGGATGTTCGGCTTGCTCACCGCGGCGACGGCGGCGCGCGCGATCGAGCGGGTGTTGCCGCACGCGCAGCCAACGGACGCTCGTAAGCTCGCGCTGCGCCTTGCGGAGCTGCGCGAGGGACTGCGGGAACCGGTGGTGCTCCCGCGAGAAACCGACCCGTCGGTGCCGCTCACCTGCCGATGAGATCCCGGCGAGCGAACGCCCAGACCGCGGCGCAGCTCGTGGCGAGCGCGGCGGCGAGCATCGCGGCGGCGGCGGCGGCGTGGAAGGGCTGGGCGGGGACGAGCCCGACGTGCTGGAAGGGTGAGAGGTCGAGCAGCCAGTGGGGCGCGCCGAGGAGGCCGCCGAAGAGCTGCCAGACGAAGGCGGCGGTGACGAGGCCGTAGCCGATCCCCGCGCTCGCGCGGGGGAGCAGCGCGAAGCCGAGCGCGGCGAGACCGAGGAACAGCAGCGCGACGGGCAGGCAGTTGCCGGCGGCTTGCAGCATGCTCGTCAGCGAGACGCCGGCGTGCTCGATCGCGCTCCCGAGCCACGCGAGCAGGCCCGCGGCGAGCGAGATCGCGGCCGCTCCGCCGAGCGCGAGGAGCAGTCGTCCGGCGAGCCAGCGCGAGCGCGCGAGCGGAAGCGCGAACAGCGTCTCCAGGCGCTCCTCGGCTTCCTCGTGGCGCGCGGCGGCGAGTTGCGAGCAGCAGAAGAGGCTGACGGTGAGGATGAAGAACAGGAAGCAGAGGCCGATGTAGCCCGACGGCTTGACGATCGAGACGCCGCCGAGCTTGCGCAGCTGATGCTGCACGTTGCCGGAGATGTCGGCGGCGGAGATGCTGGTCGAGATCAGCCCGACGATGAGAGCAAAGAAGCCGGTGCCGAGGAGCCAGCCGGCGAGGCTGCCGCGCTCGCCGCGAAACGCGAGCGCCGTCGGTGAGGAAAGGCCCCGCAGCCGTGGCCGCGCGCTGTCGCGCGCGCGCAGCAGGCCGCTGCCGACGTCGCGCCGCGCGGCGATCGCACCGGCCGCGCCCAGCAGCAGCGCGGCGGCCGCGAGCGGCAGCAGCAGCACCGCCGGGCGGGCGCCGGTGAAGGCCCGCGCTTCCTCGCTCCAGCCCAACGGGGTCGCCCAGCGCAGCCATTCCAGGCGCGACGAGGTGTCGGCGACGACGCGCACGACGAGCGCGAGGACGAGCGCGGCGCTGGAGAGCTCGAGCGCGAGCCGGCGCGTGGGCGCGAGCTGGCTGGCGAGCGCGCCGACGCCGACGAAGACAGGCACGACGGCGAGCGCGGCGAGCGCGAGGTACGCCGATCCTGCGACTGGCAGCCCACCGGCGACGAGCCCGAGACAGAGCGCGAGCCACAGCGCCCCGGCGCCCACGCCGATCGCGGCGAGCACCGCGAGGTAGGCGGCGCGGCGGGTGAGCAGGCCGGCGAGCACGATCTCGTGGCGGCCGGTGTCCTCCTCGCCGCGCAGCGCGCGCACGGCCGCGAGCACGCCCCACATCGCCGCGAAGATCGCCACGAAGCCACCGATGCGCCAGGCCGAGTAGCCGCCGACGGTGAGCAGGTCGTAGGGCCTGCCGTAGAAGAGCCGGACGCTGGCGTTGGCGCCGAAGGCGTGCGCGAAGGCGAGCCGACTGCGCACGGTGGGATAGGTGCTGCGGTAGCCGACGACGTTGGCGTAGGCGACGAGCGCGAACAGGGCGAAGAAGGAGAGGTTGCGCACGCGCGAGTCGGCGAGCGCGCGCCACGCGAGCGCCCTAGCCGCGGGCACGGCCGTCGGCGGAGTCGTAGTGGTGCAGGAAGATCTCCTCCAGCGATGGCTCGCGGCTGGTGAGCGCGAGCACGGGATGCTGGGCGAGCGCGGCGATGACGGGGCCGATGTCGCCGCTGACCTGCAGGCGCAGGGCGTTCGCGCCGGCGGCGATGACATGGACACCGGGGATGCCGTCGAGAACGGGAGCGGGTCCCTTGAAGGTGACCTCGATCGACTGCGCCCCGAGGTGGCGCAACTCGGCGAGTGTGCCCTGATCCACGAGCCGCCCCGCGCGCAGGATGCCTACCCGATCGCACAGCGCCTCGACCTCGCTGAGGATGTGCGAGGAGAGGAAGACCGTCTGACCGCGCTGCTTGGCTTCGAGCACGGTCTCGCGGAAGGCGACCTCCATCAGCGGGTCGAGGCCGGCGGTGGGCTCGTCGAGGATCAGCAGGTCGGCGCGGCTCGCGAAGGCGGCGATCAGCTGGATCTTCTGGCGGTTGCCCTTCGAGAGCGCGCGCACGCGCTTGGCGGTGTCGAGCGCGAAGCGCTCGACGAGCGTGTCGCGGTAGGCGGTGTCGACGCCGCCGCGCAGGTTCGCGAGCAGCGCGAACGTCTCGGCACTCGTGAGCGCGGGCCAGAGGAAGGGCTCGCCGGCGACGTACGCGACGTGGCGGTGGACGGCGACGGGGTCGCGCCAGGCGTCGAGGCCGAACAGCTGCGCGCGGCCGGAGCTCGGCCGGTGCAGGCCGAGCAGCAGTCGGATCGTGGTCGTCTTGCCGGCGCCGTTGGGGCCGAGGTACCCGTAGACCTCGCCGGGGCGCACGGTGAGGTCGAGTCCCTCCAGGGCGACGGTGGCGCCGTAGCGCTTGCCGAGCCCGGTCGTGTGGATCGCGGGCTTGCTATGCGCGGTTGTGATGGGCGCGCCCGGCGCAGCCGGAGCGAGGAGCGTCCCTGATTCGCTGGCTAGTTGCATACCGGAACGATCATCCGAACATCCGGCAGCGCCGGCATCCGGGGTTTCCCCGCATGTCTCGGCGGGCCAGCCGCAGCGCGGGCGGATCAGTGATCCGGATCGCCCGTAATCCGTGCTTTCCCACAGCCACGCCGGGCCGTTTAACCGGTAGATGGCCTCACGGGCGATCACTAGCTTGAGGATGTATGCCAGCCCACCTGCGCCTCGCGCCCAATCCCGCACCTGCCGCGGAGGTCACTTTCGTGAGCTTGCCGATTCGTGTGGTCGTCGCCGACGACCACACGCTGCTGCGCCGCAGCCTGCGCTTGCTGCTCGACAACGAGCGGGACTTCGAGGTGCTCGCGGAGGCCGCCGATCTCGCGTCTGCGGCAAGCCACGTCGAGCAGTTGAAGCCGGCGGTGCTCGTGCTCGACCTGCGCATGCCGGGGGGCTCGAGTCTCGACCTAATCGAGCAGCTGCGTGGATGCGTGCCGCAGACTGAGATCGTGGTGCTGACGATGGAGCAGAACCCGGGATTCGCGCGGCGCGCGCTTGCGGCGGGCGCGCTTGGCTTCGTGCTCAAGGACCTCGCGGATGTCGATCTGCCCGCCGCGGTGCGGGCCGCGGCGCACGGTCAGGAGTACGTCAGTCCCAGTGTGGCGGCTCACCTGGACGTCCCTGGCTAGAGGGTGGCGCAGCCGGCCGCACCCCATGCGGGGCACACCCCGTACGGGGCACAGGCAGGCAGGCCGGCGAGCCGGGCCCCTCTAAGACGCGACCTGCCCGGAGCCCGAGCGCTTCACATCGCTCGAGTTCACGGTGCGGTGGCGCGCCGGCAAGCGCGCCCTGAGAAGGGTTCCTTCTTTGCCGGACTCGAGCTCGAGCGTGCCGCCCGCGAGGCTGACCCGCTCGCGCATCCCGGCGATGCCGAAGCCTTGGCTGACGGCGTGGGCGTCGAAACCGGCGCCATTGTCGCGCACCTCGATCAGCAGCTGGCCTTCGCGCTCGCCGACGGCGACTAACACCCGGCTCGCGCGGGCGTGCTTGGAGACGTTTGTCAGCGCCTCCTGCACGAGTCGGTAGACGGTCGTCTCGAGGTCATCGTCGAGGCGCTCTTCGCCCTCCGCCGGCGGCGAGAGTTGGCTTTCGACCTCGAAGCCGCTCTGCTCGCGGTGGCGGTCGAGCAGCGCCTCGATCGCGGTGCGCAGCCCCAGCTCGTCGAGCGCCGCGGGCCGTAGCTCGGTGATGATCGAGCGTAGGTTGCCGATCTCGCGCTCGATGTGCTCGACGGCCTCGCGCATCGCGCTCTGCGCGCGCGGCAGGTCTTCGAGGCGCAGGGCGGACGCGAGCAGCAGGCGCAGCCCGCCGAGACCTTGGAGCGTCTCGTCGTGCAGCTCCCGCGCCCAGCGCCGGCGCTCGGCGTCGGCGGCGGCGAGCGAGCTGCGCAGGCGATCGGCCTGCACGCTCTGCGCGAGCGCGACGGCGGTCGCGGCGCTCGCGGCGAATGTGCGCAGCATCTGCTCGTCGTCCTCGGCGAAGACGCTGCCGTGCTCGCCGCGGTCGAAGGCCGCTAGCACGCCCAGCGCCTGGCCGCGGTAGACCATCGGCACCAGCAGCGCGGTCTGCGCGTCGGCGATGCCGAACTCGCTGGGGGCGATCCGCAGGCGCGCGGCGACGTCGGTGATGCGCTCGGGGCGACGGCGCTCGAGCACCTGCCCAGACGTCGAGTCGGCGATCGGCATGCGCATCCCGTGCATTCCCCGCACGTGGCCGGCGCTGGCCTCGATGACGAGCTCGTGGCCGTCGCGCATCATGATCACGAGACTGCGCGCATCGACGAGCGCGCGCCCGCGCTTGACGATCAGCTCCAGGACGTGCGCGAGCTCGATCTCCCCGCCGATCGCGACCGCGATGTCGCGCGTCGCCTCCAGGCCGCGGATCGCCTTCTCGAGCTCCTCGCGGCGACGCTCGCTGGTCTCGTAGACGCGCGCGTTGTCGATCGCGATCGCCGCCCAGTCGGCAAGGATCACGGCGGCCTCCTCGTCCTGCTCGGTGAACTCACCGCCCTGCTTCTCGGTGAGATACAGGTTGCCCCACGCCTGCCCGCGGATCAGAATTGGCACGCCGAGGAAGCTACGCATCACGGGGTGCCCCGCCGGAAACCCGTAGCTGCTCGGATGGCGACCGACGTTCGCGAGGCGCAGGGGCCGCGGGTCCTCGATGAGCGCGCCGAGCACGCCGCGCCCGCGGGGGAGATCGCCGATCGCGCGATGGGTCTCCTCGTCTACGCCCGTCGTCAGGAATTGCTCGAGCTCGGAGCGGGTGTCGTTGAGGATCCCCAGCGCGGCGTAGCGCGCACCGGTGATCTCGCGTGCCGTTTGCAGGACGCGCTCCAGCACCGCGCCCAGATCGAGTTCGGTCATCAACCCGCGGCCCACCTCGAGTAGGCGGCGGATAGACAGATCTTCGGAATCTTGCGTCATCCGCTATGAGACCTTAGTCGGATCGACGGGAATACGGTGATTCTACGCCGAGGGACGCCGCGCGGCAATCCCGGCGTACGTAGTTTGCCCTCTCACCGCGGCGGCTTTCCTCGGCTGACCGGCCCGTCGCCGCGATCTAGCCTTCCAGCTATGACGACCGACACCGCTCCTTCCAACGAGGTGGGCGCTGCCAAAGAGGCAGGCGCGCAGGCCACCCCTTCCAACAAGCCAAGCGCGGGCGCCGCGAACGAGGCGAGCACCCAGGCCGCCACTTCCAACAAGCCACGTGTAGTCATCGTCGGTGGTGGCGTGGCGGCGCTGGAGACCGCCCTCGCGCTCGCACAGCTGGCCCCCGAACGCGCGGCGGTGACGCTGCTGGCACCCAACACCGATTTCGCTTATCGCCCGCTGGCGGTGCGAGAGCCGTTTGCGTACGCGCCGGCCCATCGCTACCCGCTGCGGCGCATCGCAAGCGACGCGGGCGCGGAGTTGCTGAGCGAGAAGCTGAGCTGGATCGACCCCGCCAACCAGACGATCCACACCGAGAGCGATGCGGCGATCGCGTACGACATGCTGGTGCTGGCGACCGGCGCGCGCGTGACCGCGCGCTATACGCACGCGGCGACGATCGACGACCGCCGGCTCGACGAGACGCTGCACGGCCTGATCCAAGATGTCGAGGGCGGCTACGTCCACAGCATCGCCTTCGTGGCGCCAGGGCGAATGGCGTGGCCGCTGCCGCTCTACGAGCTCGCCCTGATGACGGCGGGGCGGGCCTACGACATGGGCGTCGAGCTCGCCACGACAATCGTCTCGCCCGAGGACAGCCCGATGGCGATCTTCGGCGCGACCGCGAGCGAAGCGGTCGCGCAGCTGCTCGAGCGGTCGCAGATCCAGACGATCAACTCCGCTTACGCGGAGGTGCCGAGCGCGGGAACGCTGCGGATCAACCCCGGCGATCGCGAGCTGCGGGTGGATCGCGTGGTCGCGCTACCGGAGCTCTATGGGCCCTGTGTGCGTGGCATCCCGCTGGCCGAACATGGCTTCATCCGCGTCGACCCGCATGGACGCGTGCTCGATGTCGAGCATGTCTACGCGGCCGGCGACGCGACCGATTTCGCGGTCAAGCACGGCGGCGTCGGCTCCCAGCAGGCGGACGCCGTGGCCGAATCGATCGCGGCGCTGCTGGGCGCGCCGGTCACGCCGGCACCGTTTCACCCCGTCATCCGCGGCATGCTGCTCACGGGCGAGCAGCCGCTCTACCTCACCGCGCGCATCACGGGCGGGCAGGGGTTCAGCTCGGAAGTCAGCGCGACGCCGACCTGGTCGCCGCCGAGCAAGATCTCCAGCCGCTACCTCGCCCCCTACCTCGACGGTCTCGACCGCGAGCGGGGCGACGTCAACGCTCAGCTCACGCCAGCCGCGGGCTCCGCGCCTGCGAAGAGCGCCAGCGCGCGCGCGGCGACGACCTCGGGGAGCTCCTCGGCGATGAAGTGGCCGGAGTCCTCGCGCAACTCGAGGCTCATGTCGTCGGCCCAGGTCCGCCAGTCGCCGAGGTTGCGATAGTCGATCGCGACATCGCGGGTGCCGTGCAGCAGGACTGTGGGCACCGTCGAGCGCCGGCCGCGGTAGCGGCCGTTGATGAACGGCACGAGCTCGCGCAGCAGGAACGTGCGATAGAGCCGCGCCGAGGCCGCCGCGCGCGCGGGCTCGCGCAGGACCGCAGCGAAGGACTCGAGGTCGGCGGCGCTCCACGCGTCGCGGTGCACGGCGCCGCTCGTGATCAGCCGCTTGACGGCGCTCGTGCGTCTGAGCAGCGTTTCGCCAAGGCCCGGCGTCGCGAGCACGACCTGGTACCAGAGCCGCCACAGGCCGAGCGCGGCGCTCACCGACGGTCGCGCATCGGCCCACGGCGTCACGATGTTCAGCGCCAGGTAGTGCGCGACCCGCTCGGGGCGCTCGATGCACATCAGGAAGCCGATCCATGCGCCCCAGTCGTGCGCGACCAGGTCGACGCGCTCGAGCTCGAGCGCGTCGAGGACGCCGAAGACGTCGCGCGCGAGCTCCTCCTTGGCGTAGCCGTCGCGGGGGGCGTCGCTCCAGCCGAAGCCGCGCAGGTCGGGGCAGATCACGCGCCTGTGCGCCGCGAGCAGCGGGATCACCGAGCGCCAGACGAGCCAGTGCTGAGGCCAGCCGTGCAGCAGCACGACCGGCTCTCCCGTGCCGGCTTCGGCCACGTGAAAGCCAAGCCCCGCGACCTCGACGCGCCGGTGCGTCACACCCGGTACCTCGGGCATCGCGGTGACGGTAGGCAGTGCGCCGCTCACAGACGCATATTGACGACTCGGGTGCTCGCGCGCGCGGCGGCCGGGTGCGCGAAGTCGCCGAGGCCCGCACAGGAGCGCGCGGCGGCCGAGGGTCGGCGCAAGCTCACACCGCGAGCTGCGAGCCGTGCACGCCGGGCGGCACGCCGAGGCGCGCCGCGACGCGGTCGAGCTGATCGAGCAGCTTGCCGCGCTCGGCGTCGTCGAGGTCCTGCGTGATCTCGCGCTCGTAGGCCGCCGCGACCTCCATCGCCTTCGCGAGCAGGCGCTTGCCGGTCGCTGTGAGGTGCAACGCGTGCGCGCGGCGGTCGCGCGGGCTGGGGCGACGCTCGAGCAACTTGCGCTCCTGGAGCTCGTCGACCAGCGCGACCATACGACTCGGCGGGATTCCCAACCGCTCGCCCATCGCCTGCTGGGTCCCCCCTTCGTTGATCGCGACGCGCCGCAGCAGCGCGAACTGGCGCGGCTCGAGCTCCAGCGGGGCGAGCCGCGCGGAGAACTGCGCCGCGACGGCGTGACCGAGCGAAGAGAGCTGGAAGCCGACCGCGCGGAACGGCGGCGACTGGGCTGCGGAGGCGGAACCAGAGGCAGAGGCAGCCTTCGACCCAGACTCCGACTCGGATCGGGCTCGCGATGAGAATCGGGGCCGGTCGCGGTCTGAGGTTGTGGATGCACTTTTCGCTGAACCTTCCATACCCGAATAGTATACGCTACGATCCTTACGTGCTGAAAATATTCTTTTTGTAACGATCTCTCAAAAGTAAACTCACAATCCGTGCGCCCTGCCCCCGCGGCGACGGACGACATCTTCAGGAGCCCGAGATGCCCAACACTCCTAGCGACACCTCCGAACCCAGCGCCATTCGCGACGACGGCAATGCGCCTTTCGACGAGCGCGGCGCGATCCCGCGCCTGGCGCGCTTCGTTCTGCACCACCGGCGCGCGGTGATGGTGGCTTGGCTGGTCGTGTTCGTCGCGGGCGCGATGGGCGCCTCCCATGTCTCCAAGCGCCTCTCGCTCGACTTCTCGCTGCCGGGACAACCGGGCTACGAAACGGCGCGGCAGATCATCCACAAGTACGGCAACGGCGGCGACGAGCCGCCGGCGATCATGGTCGTCAGCGCCCCGGCGGGCCAGACGATCCGCGGCGAGCAGGTGCAGATCGCGGCCGCGTTCTCCCACGTGCGCACGAACGTGCGCGGCGTGCGCGTCGTGGACTTCGCGAGCAGCGGCGACTCGCGGCTGATCACCGCGGACGGGCGCACGACGTATGCCTTCCTCTACACGCCCCAGGAACACAACTTCGGCGCGCCGAAGGTCGCAGAGCACGCGACCCAGGTGCTCTCGGCCTCCCTCCCGCCCGGCTCGCGGGTCGGCCTGACGGGTATCCAGCAGCTCGCGGAAAACAAGTCGGGCAGCGGGCCGGGCGTCTTCCTGGAGACGCTCGTCGGCGGTCTCGGAGCGCTGGCGGTGCTGGCGTTCGTGTTCGCGTCGCTGCTGGCCTTCATTCCGCTGGTGATCGCAGCGGTCTCGATCCTGACGACGCTGCTTGTGATCCTCGCGCTGACCTACGTGGCGAACGTCTCGTTCATCGTGCAGTTCCTCGTCTCGCTGGTCGGCCTCGGCGTGGCGATCGACTACTCGCTGCTGATCGTGACGCGCTGGCGCGAGGAGCGGGCGCGGGGGCGCGAGAACCACGAGGCGGTCGTCGTCGCGATGGCGACGGCTGGCCGCGCGGTGGTGCTCTCGGGCCTGACGGTCGCGATCGGCCTGGTCGCGCTGGTCGTCCTGCCGGTGCCCGGCCTGCGCTCGGTGGGCTACGGGGGAATGCTGATCCCGCTTGTCTCGACGTGCGTCGCACTGACGCTGCTGCCTGCCCTGCTGGGTGGCATCGGTCCGCGCGTGGACTGGCCGCGGATCCGCCACGAGGGTCACGCGAGCCGCCTGTGGACGAAATGGTCGGGCGCGATGGTGCGCGGACGCTGGGCGGCGGCGGGCATCGCGGTGCTCGTGCTCGCGCTGCTGATCGTGCCGATCTTCAAACTGGAGACAGGCGAAACGAGCGCGAGCGCACTGGCGAAGTCGGGGCCGGCGCACACGGCCTACGCGCGTATCCGCAGCGGCGGCGCGCCGAGCGGCGTGCTGACCCCGATCGAAGTCCTGGTGCGCGCGCCGCAGGCGGCCGCGGTGCGCGCGCAGTTGGCAGCGCTGCCGGGCATGGCGGATGCGGTGCTCTCGAGCGCGCCCGACAGCAACCGTGCGGGCACGAGCGTGATCCTGGGCATCCCGCGGCAGGAAACGGTGAACGCCTCGACCTTGACGCAGGTCAAGACCGTGCGCAGCGCCCTCGACGGCCAACCGGGCGTGATCGGCGCGGCGGGCGTGGGCGCGATCGCCCTCGACTACCAGAAGGCCGTGTTCGGCAACTTCCCGCTGATGTTCGCGGTGATCGCGCTGCTGACGATCGCGCTGCTGGCACGGGCATTCCGCTCGGTGACGCTCGCGATCAAGGCGGTCGCGCTGAACCTGATCTCGATGGCGGCGGCCTTCGGGCTGATGACGTGGTTCTGGCAGGAGGGCCACGGCTCGCAGGCACTGTTCAACATCCCGGCGACCGGCGCGATCACGTTCTGGGTACCGATCATGGTGTTCGCGTTCCTGTTCGGCCTGTCGATGGACTACGAGGTCTTCATCCTCACGCGCGTGCGCGAGGAGTACGACCGCACGGGCTCCACCGACGAGGCGATCATCACGGGCCTCGGCCGCACGGGCCGACTGGTGACGAGCGCGGCGCTGATCCTGTTCCTCGCGTTCGCCTCGCTGGCCTCGGCGCCGAACACCGACATCAAGGTACTCGCGACCGGCCTCGGCGCGGGCATCCTGCTCGACGCGACGATCATCCGCGCGCTGCTGCTGCCGGCGCTCGTATCGTTACTGGGCAGCTGGAACTGGTGGTTCCCGAAGCCTGTCGCGAATCTCTTGCGAGTCCGCGCAAAGCCGCTCGAAGCTAACCCTGCACCTGAGGGTTAAATCAAGCTGAGACTTCAACGTCGCGACGAGACCGGCGCCTCTGCACTGCTGATCTGCCAGCGAAACCCCGGGCCAAACTCGAGCAAGACGCCCGCGGGGCTGATCACTTCCCAATAGGGCGGGTCGGCCTCTTTACTGGTCGCCGCCGTAGGCTTGATCTCGAGTACCGAGCCATCCGACAGCCTGCAGCGCAACTCTCCGGATTTCTCGTCGATGTCAGCGCCTTCAATCGAGCGCTCGGTCAGCTGGGCTGGGTCAGCCGGCGACCACTCCGCATCCTGGGTCGCCAAGCGCCAAAGATCTCCCTTCGCGTCCCGCACCTCGACGTGCAGAACGTCCGGGTAGGCGATGCGCGCGGCAACGATAGACCCACGCATTGCGCGCAGAAAGCTGGAGGGCGAGGCGTCGAGAGCTAAGACCGTTGCCATATGACCTTCCATTCTCGCAGCCACACCAGCAGCTCTCCGTAGCTCATGTGGGCTTGCGTCCCGCTCGACTCCTTCTCGGCGTGGAGGGCCAGGCTGGCCTCATAGCGCTCCAGTGGGGACAGACCTACCTCGCGGCATGCCTGGCGGAACTGCTTGATGTCGCGCTTGCGAGCCATGACGCAGCGACTCTAGCTTTGGGAGGTGAGACTCTCGCATCGCGCTATGTCCGTCAGGCGGCCCGGCCGACCAGCTCCAGCAACTCCTCGCACAGCGCGGGCGGCGCGACGAGAATCCCCCAGGGCAGATCCTCATGCACCGGCAGCTCCAGCACGCGCAGGCCGGCGGCTTCGCAGAGCAGCGTCCCGGCGGCGATGTCCCACGGCTTGACGGTGCGCTCGAAGTAGGCGTCGTAGCGCCCCGCCGCCGTCCACGCGAGGTCTAGTGCCGCGCTGCCGAAGCGGCGGATATCGCGCACGCGCGGGATCACCCGCGCGAGCACCTGCGCCTGTGCTGCGCGCACGCGCGCGTCGTAGGCAAAGCCGGTGGCGAGCATCGCGCGTGAAAGCTCCGCGCAGTCGGAGGCGCGCAGCGCGCGAGCCGCGCTTGTCTGCGCGGCGGCCGGCGCGGCGGAGGTCAGGCGGGCGGAGGTCAGGCGGGCGGAGGTCAGGCGGGCGGAAGTCAGGCTGGGAGGGGATGAACTGGCGGGGGTCGGGCTCGCGATGCTCGGCGTGCTCAACATCGGCGGCCCGCCGTCGCGCGCGGCGCTGAAGACGTCGCCGCGGATCGGGTCGTAGACGACCCCCACGAGGGAGCCGTGCTCGTCCTCCACGGCGATGCTGACGCACCACTGGGGAATGCCGAAGAGGAAGTTGACGGTGCCATCGAGCGGGTCCACGACCCAGCGCAGGCCGCTGGTGCCTTCCCGGCCTTCGCTCTCCTCCCCCAGGAACCCATCCTGCGGGCGTCGCGCGACCAAGCCTTCGCGGATCACGCGTTCGGCGAGACGGTCGGCCTCGCTGACGAGATCCGTCGGCGTGCTCTTGCTGTCGATCTTGTGGGCCGCGCCGTCGCGGAAGCTCTCCAGCAGCAGCGCGCCCGCGGCAAGCGCCTGCTCGCGCGCCAGTTCGAGTAGCTCCTGGGGCGAGTCCCCAACGAGTGGCGATCCGCTCACGCGAAGCCCGGCGGGCGCTGCTCCGCCCACGGGCGCGCCGCCTCGAGCTGCGCGGCGAGCGCGAGCAGCGTGCCTTCGTCGTTCGGTCGCCCGACGAGCTGCACCGCGCGCGGCAGACCCGCGGCGGAGATCCCGGCGGGAACCGAACAGGCCGGCTGGCCGGTCGTGTTCCAGCAGGCGGCGTAGGGGACGGTCGCGGAGGCCACGACGGTCGCCCACAGCCAACCGCGTCCCTCGCACGCGCCGATCTCCGGGGGCGGCGCCGGGGTGACCGGCGTCAGCAGCACGTCGTGCTCGGCGAGCGGCGCGTTCAGACGGTCTGCGTAGGCGGACTCGCGCGCGCGCATCCACCCCACGAGCGCCGGCGGCAGCAGGCCGCCCAGGCGCATCACATTGCGCATGCGCCGTTCCAAGCGCTCGGGATGAGCCAGCGCCGCCGCCTCGTCGTGCATCCCGCGCAAGTAGCGCAGCGTGAACTCGGGCGCCGGCGCAAGCGGGCCATGGTCGACTTCGACCTCGTTGACCTCGTGGCCAAGCGAGCGCAGCAGCTCCCCGGTCTCGCCGACCGCCGCCGCGTTGTCGGCGTGCAAGCGCGTCAGCGGCGACGGCGGCAGATTCGTCGAAAGCGCGATACGCAGCGGCGCCGGCTCTCCATCCAGACGCACGGCATCGAGGAACGAGACGTGCGCCGCGGCCGGCGTCCCGCCCTCAGTGGCGGGGCCGAAGCCGGACGGACCGGCTGCAGACCGATCGAGATCCGGCCGCCCCTCGGCGACGGCGTCGTAAAAGAGCGCGCTGTCGCGCACCGAGCGCGTCAGCACGCCGTTGACCGACAGCCCGTATACCGCGTCGAGGTGCGGCGCGAGCGGCACGCGTCCGCGCTGGGTCTTCAGCCCGAACAGGCCGCAGTAGGCCGCCGGGAAGCGGATCGAGCCGCCGCCGTCCGAGCCGAGCGCGGCGCCGACGAGCCCCGCAGCGACCGCCGCCGCGCTGCCGCCGCTGGAGCCGCCCGGCGTGTGGCGCAGCGTCCACGGGTTGCGTGTCACGCCCCACGTCGCGGACTCCGTCCATGGGAACGCGCACAGCTCCGGCACGTTCGTCTTGCCGATCACGATCGCCCCCGCGGCGCGCAGGCGGCGCACGATCTCGGCGTCGGCGCGCGCGGGCTCGCCGTAGGCGTCGGTGCCGAGCGCGGTTACCTCCCCCGCGACGTCGATGTCGTCCTTGACCGCGAACGGCACGCCGAGCAGCGGCCGCTCGCCCCCGGCGCCGCGCCGCGCATCGGCCTGGTCGGCTTCCAAGCGCGCGCGCTCGGCGAACACGACGCGAAACGCGTTCAACCGCGGGTCCAGGCGCGCGATGCGCTCGAGGTAGACCTCCAGCAGGTCGCGTGCCGAGAGCTCGCCGGCGGCGATCAGCTCAGCCTGGCGCGCAATGCCGGCGTACGCGAGGTCGACTAAGTCCATGCGGGGCAAGCTAGCGGATCGCCGTCGCGCTCGCCGGCGGGGGGGAACGGGGCGAACCTGCCTTCCAGCTACGCCCGCTGCGGACCACGGCGCCGCGGATCCTCGGCTCAGACCGGCGTGATCGGATTGCGCTTGGCGGGCCATTCGCGCCGCTTGCCCGCGGCGAGCGCGAAGCGGCGGATCAGCTCGCCGCGCAGCTCCGCGGGCTGCACGACGGCGTCGATGACCAGCTCGGAGGCGAGGTGCAGGACGTCGATGTCCGCGGCGTACTCCGCGCGCAGCTGCTCGGTCTTCGCGGCGCGCTCCTGCTCATCCGCGATCCCCTGCAGCTGGTTGTAGTAGACCGCGTTGATCGCCGCCTGCGGGCCCATCACCGCGATCGACGCGCTCGGCAGCGCGATGCAGCAGTCCGGGTCGAACGCCGGGCCCGCCATCGCGTAGAGCCCCGCGCCGTAGGCCTTGCGCACGATCACCGAGAGCTTCGGCACCGTCGCTTCGGAGACCGCGCTGATCATCTTCGCGCCGTGGCGAATGATCCCCTGGCGCTCGACCTGCGTGCCGATCATGAAGCCCGGCACGTCCGCGAGGAACAGCAGCGGCACCCCGAACGCGTTGCACGTCCAGATGAAGCGCGCCGCCTTGTCCGCGGAGTCGCCGAACAGCACGCCCCCCTTGACCTTCGGCTGGTTGGCGACGATCCCCACCGCGCGGCCGTCCAGGCGCGCGAAGCCGACGATCAGCTCCTTCGCCCAGCGCGCATGGATCTCCATCAACGAGTCCGCGTCGAGCAACGCCTCCAGCAGCAGCTTCATGTCGAACGGCTTGTTCTCGTCCGCCGGGACGATCTCACCGAGCGGCGTCGTGGATGACGGCGCGGCCGGGGGCGCAGTCGTCTGATCGTCAGGTGGGCGAGCATCCCAACAGCTCGGGAGGTAGGAGAGGTAGCGCACCGCCGCGTCGATCCCGTCCTCGTCGCTCTTGACCAACATGTGCCCGCAGCCGCTGACGCCTGTGTGCATGCGCGCGCCACCCATCTCCTCCAGCGTCACGTGCTCGCCGATCACCATCTGCGCCATCCGCGGCGAGCCGAGGTACATCGACGCGTTGCCCTCGCGCATGATCACGATGTCGCAGAACGCCGGGATGTACGCGCCGCCCGCCGCCGAGGGGCCGAACAGCACGCACACCTGCGGCACGAGCCCCGAGAGCTTGACCTGGTTGTGGAAGATCCGCCCCGCGCCGCGCCGGCCCGGGAACATCTGCACCTGCTCGGTGATGCGCGCGCCCGCGGAGTCCACGAGATAGACCATCGGCACGCGCAGCTCCAGCGCCCGTTCCTGGATGCGCAGGATCTTCTCCACCGTCTTCGGGCCCCACGAGCCCGCCTTCACCGTCGGGTCGTTCGCCATCAGCGCCACCGCGCGCCCCCCGATCCGCCCGAGACCCGTGACGACGCCGTCCGCTCCGAGCCCGTCCTCCTGCCAGTTCGCCAGCAGCGCCTCCTCCGCGAAGGATTCCGCGTCCAGCAGCCGCGCGACGCGTTCGCGCACCGGGAGCTTGCCCTGCTCGCGGGCCTTCTCGCGATGGCGCTCCGGGCCGCCCGCGAGCGCCCGCGCCGTCGCGTCCTCGAGCTTGCCCACGGTCGGCGCGGCCGGCGCCTCCTCCGCTCCGCTCACCACCACTGCCCGCCGGGCCCGCGATGCCACTGACGGCGGCGCCCGCGTGCGAGGCGGCGTTCGTGGCGGGCCTGCAGGCGCGCTTCGACGACCTCGAGGTCCGAGGCCGGCCCGAACAGTCGCCAGCCGTCGCGCACGACCGGCAGCAGCGTGAACGCGATCACCCAGCCCGGCCAGAACGGCCCGTGCGCGCCCGCCGCGACCCACGCGCCCGAGCAGATCGCCGAGAGGGTCGCCGAGCCGCCCGCCTCCTGCGCGAGGCGCCGGCGCAGCTGGCCCTTGCGCTTGGTCAGCGCCCGCGCGACCGTCGTCGAGCTGACGGGGAGATCGACTTTGAGCTGCTCGAGATCGGCGCGCGTCAGCGCGCGGTAGGCGCCGCCGATGCGATCCTCGAGCTCCTCCGCGGTCAGCCGCCCCGCGAGCGCGTGCTCGCGCAGCTCCTCGACCGCCTGCTCGCGATCCGCGTCCGCCACGCGCAGCTTCGACACGTCGCTCATACCAAGAGATTACTCGCCCGCCCGTGGTAGGTTCCAGCGATGCGCCGCCCGCTACGCCGACTCCTCGTCGCGGCGCTGCTGTTACCCGCAAGCGCCTCGCTGCTCGTTGCCAACTGGACCGTCGGGGGCGCGCTGGCCGCTACGCACGCACCGGCCGTTACACGCGCCCGCGCGGCGCTGGCGACGCCGCCGGTGGGCGCCGCGCCGACCGCGGCCGCGAAGCCGTCGGAAATCGCACTGCCGTTGAGCCTCGCGGGCTCGAGCACGCAGATTGCGATGCCCCCGGTGGGCCTCTCGCTGGAGTACTCGACGATGGCGCAGGATCTCGGCACCGGCAGCTGCCCCCCACCGGCGCTGACCGCGGAGCTGCGCCGCCTCGGCTCGCCGCCGCTGGCACTCGCCGGCGAGAGCCAGGATCTGACGGTGCCCGCGGAAGCGGTGCCGAGCCCGCCGTCGTGGGAAAGCGCGACGCTCTACCCGCTCCCGCCGCCGTTCTGGGGACAGATGCACTGCCTGCTGACCGGCGCCGGCGACCCGCTGGACGCGGGGCTGAACCTGCGCAAGGGCGTGCCCGCGTGGGCGGCGCTGATGGTGGCGGGCGCGCAGAGCGCGGCGACGAACGGCCTGGAATTCTCGCTCGGCAACGAGCCCGACCTCTACTCGCTGCACAACTACGCCTCGCTCACCGCGCCGCTGCCCAACGCCGAAGCGACGGCGGCCGGCCTGTACCTGCAGCTCGCGGGCGCGCTCGAGCCGACGGTCGGCGCGGCGCCCGTGATCGGCCCGGAACTGGCCCGCGCGGGTAGCTGGCGACGATCGCTACCGCGGATCATCGCGCAGCTGCACGAGCACACGGTCGGCGTGCACCTCTACCCGCTCTCGGCCTGCGAGGGCCCGGGCGCGGTGACGATCCCGGCGCTACTCGGGTCGGGCGCGGCCGATGCGCCGCGCAACCTCGCCTGGGTCGTCGCGGACGCCGACGCCGCGCACGTGCCCGCGGTCATCAGCGAGGCGAACTCCGCCTCCTGCGGCGGCACCGCCGGCGTCTCCGACAGCCCCGCCGCCGCGGTGTGGGCGGTGCGCTTCGTGCTCTCCGCGCTGCGCACCGGCTTTCGCGAGGTGCGCTTTCACTTCAGCGACGGCCCCTACGACCCGTTCGTCGTGCGCGGCGATCAGGTCATCGCGCGGCCGCTGGAGAGCGCGCTGGTCGCGCTCAACCAGTGGCTGCCCGTCGGCGCCGCGATCCAGACCCTCCCGCACGTGCACGGGCTCGTCGCGACCGCGATCGGCGCGCCGCCGCCGCCGCGCGCCCCGCAGTCCAGCGCCGGCGGCTCGAGCGCCTCGCAGGCGGCCACGCCGCAGCTGATCCTCGACAACGAGACCACCAAGCCCCAGACGGTGCTGCTGCGCGGCGCCCCGACCGTGCAGGTGCAACTGCTGAGCGCCGCGCGCGCGGGCCTGCAGACCGCGCAGCTCAGCTCGCCGCGCGAGCGCATCAAGCTCACGGTCGCGCCGAGCACCGTGCTCGCCGTCCGGCCCTGAGCGCCGCGACCGGTCCCCCTACAGCGCGCCGTTCGGCTGCGGCGCCTCGCCGGCGTAGTCGTAGAAGCCCATCCCCGACTTGCGCCCGCACCAGCCCGCGGCGAGCATCTTGCGCAGCGTCGGCGGCTGCGCGAAGCGGCGCTCGCGGAACTCCTCGAAGAGCACGTCGCAGATCGAGCCGAGCGTGTCGAGCCCGACGAAGTCGGCGAGCGTCAGCGGCCCCATCGGGTGCCCCGCGCCGGCCTTCATCGCGTCGTCGATCTCCGCGATCGAGCCGACCTGCTCTTCGTGCGCGCGGATCGCGTCGAGCATGTAGGGGACGAGCAGGCGGTTGACGATGAACCCCGCTTTGTCGCGCGTGGGGATCGCGAGCTTGCCCTCCGAGCGGATGAACTCCAGGGCGGTGTCGAATGTCTCCTGCGAGGTCGTCACGCAGCGCACGACCTCGACGAGCTTCATGACCTGCGCCGGGTTGAAGTAGTGCACGCCGACGAACCGCTCCGCGCGGCCCGTCGCGGCGGCCTGGTCGATCACCGACAGCGACGAGGTGTTCGTCGCGAAGATCGCCTCGGGCCCCACGATCTCGTCGATCTCGCGCCACATCTCGAGCTTCAGCGGCAGGCTCTCGGTGATCGCCTCGATCACGAGGTCGCAGCTCGCGAGGTCGCGGTAGTCCACGGTCCCACTGATCCGCGCGCGCACCGCGTCGGCGTCCTCCTGACTGGACTTGCCCTTCTCGACCGCGCGCGCGAGCTGCTTCTCGATCTTGCCGACGCCCTTGCCGAGCGTCTTCTCATCGACCTCGCGCAGCACCACCGCGTAGCCCGCCTGCGCCGCGACCTGCGCGATGCCGTGGCCCATCAGGCCCGCGCCCAACACTCCCACCTGCTCGATCTTCTGCGCCATGAAGCTCTCCTGCCCCCTCTTTGCTTGGATGTCGGTCTCGAAATCGGGCTCGCAGCCTAGTCGATGGACGTGTACCCTCGCTGCTGAAAGCGAGATGCGTAGCTTCGTAGAGCATTGACACGACTCAGGGAGGAAAGAGGATGGTCAAGTTGAGACTTCTGATCGGCTTGTGTGCAGTGCTGGCGGCCGTGGTATTCGCGCAGAGTGCGTCGGCCGACCCCTTCGAAGGGCCGCCGATCTGCTCCAGCGCGGGGACCGCGCTGGCGGGCACCCACGGCGACCTCACGGTCACCGGCAACGCCTACGTCGCGAAAGGGACGACGCTGACGGTGACGGGCAATCTGGTGCTCGCGCCCGGGGCCTGCCTGGACGCGTTCACGCTCGGCACCGTGAACGTGAGGGGCAACGTGCTCGTCGGTAAGGGCGCGGTGCTCGGACTCGGGTGCAGCCCGGGGTCGATCGGTCCCGTACCGCCGTGCGGCACTACGACCACGAGCGATACCGTCGGCGGGAGCATCATCGCCAACCAACCGCTGACGATGTATCTGGACGGGGACTCCATCCGCGGCAGCGTCGTCTCGCTCGGCGGCGGCCCCGGCCCGACCTTCAGCCCGTACATCAACTTCCCGATCAAGGAAAACACGATCGGCGGCAACCTGTTCGTCGCGGGCTGGGAAGGCGCCTGGTTTGGCGCGCTTCGCAACAGCGTCCACGGCGACGTCACGCTGCTCCACAACGTCGGCGTTGCGATCGGCGAAACCGGCGCACCAGACTCCAACGAGGTGGTCACCAACACGATCTCCGGCAACCTGATCTGTCTCGCCAACAGCCCCGCCCCGCAATTCGGCGATTCCGGCGGCGCGCCCAACGCCGTCGGCGGCCACAAGATCGGGCAGTGCACCGCGGTCTGAGGCACACGTCGCACTAACGCAGCGCAGAGGGCGGGGAGCTCAGGCCTCCTCGCCCTCTGCGCCTCGCCGCCCGCGAGCGAACGCGACTCCCGCGGGGCGAAACAACGGACTACGGCGATCGACAAGAGCGTCGGCGAAATCGCGAGCGCCGCACCGAACCTCGAACGGCGCGCAAGGAAGAGCGCGGAACTCAAGCTCAAAGCCTCGCTGAACAAGCTCGGCGCCGACTACAAGCACGCGTTCGAAGCGCTCAAGTGCACTGGAGAATGAACGCGCAGCAGCAGCGACCGGTTTGCGAGGTTCGTCGACGCCACCGGATATGTGACCGACGCGGAGCGCCTGCACCTCGCATCTGCTCCCCTTCCGTCAACGAATAGTCATCCTCACGCCACGTCAGTCACGCGGCGCGCGGCACTCCCGGCGCTTTTGGCCGGCATCTGCGTTAGTGCGCCCGCGCGCACTTGGATCACTCGCCTCGAGGCCGCTCTCCTCCAGCCCAACGCGCAGCTTGCTCAATCCGAGCCGCATCCTGCCCTTGACCGTCCCGGGCGGCAGGGCAAGCCGGCGCGCGATCTCCAAGTGCGTCAGGTCGCTGAAGAACGCGAGCCGGATGACCTGCTGCTGCGCTCGCGGCAGTCGCGCGAGCAGCAGCTTGACCCGCTCCGCGTCCGCGCGGGCGACGAGATTGCCCGGCACGTCCACGTCATCCGTCTGTTCCTCGAGCCGGGTCCTCCCGTCCTCGAGCGTCCGCGCGATGGATCGGCGCCGGGTGAGATGGATCGCGCGATGTCGGACGATGCTCATCGCCCACTGCGCGACCGCTCCCCGCTCAGCGCGATAGGTCGACCGCGAGAGCCAGATTGAGAGGAACGCGTCCTGCACGGCGTCCTGGGCCCAGTCGCGGTCGTGACATATCGCCACGGCAGTTCGGTAAGCGGGTCGCTCGAGGCGTGTGTACAGCTCTCCAAGCGCTTGGCGGCTCCCGGCTTGAACCTCGCTCATCAGCGCGGCATCGGACGGCTCGGCGGACACGAGCGTCATGTCTCAGCCTCGCCGATGACAAGCGCGGCCACAAGCGGGGTCGGCCGCGAGCGTACGCGGGAAGACTACGGATGGCAAGTGATCCGGCGACGCTCGCTCGCACTATGGGAGGTAGGCCGTGGACCGGCGAGCGCGAGCACGAGCGTCGCATGGAAGCCGAAACGCGACGCAAGCCCCCGCGCCGGAACCACGCCCCAACTCGACAAGGAGCCCAGATGAGCGACAGACCCGTCTTTATCTATGCCGCGACCTATTCAAATCCCGACGACGCGTGGGCCGACTACGACGTTCTGCTCGAGCTGCACGCGCAGAAGCTCGTCGGCACGTATGACGCCGCGGTGATCAGCAAGGACCCCGCCGGCAAGGTGCATGTCAACAAGCACGAGAAGGCCACCCAGCACGGCGCCTGGGGCGGCATCGCCGTCGGCGCGCTGATCGGCGTCGTGGCGGCGCCGGCGGTGCTTGGCGCGGCGGCGGTCGGTGGCGTCGTCGGCGGGCTCGGCGGGCACTTCCGCAAAGGCATGTCCCGCGGCGACGCGAAGGAGCTCGGCGAGTTGCTCGAAAACGGCGAAGCGGCGCTGATCGTGATCGGAGAGTCGCGCGTGGAAGAGCAGCTCGACAAGGCGCTCACGCGCGCCGTGAAATCGATCGAGAAGGAAATCGACGCCGACAGCGACGAGCTCAAGCGCGAACTGGAGGCTGTGGAGAAGGAAGCGAAGGCGCAGGCGGCCGCCGCCAACTAGCCGCAGGGATTGGGCGCCATTTTGAGCCGCCGCGCCCGCCGGAGGGCGCGGCGAGCGTGCTCTACATCGTGCTCGACGACGTCGGCTTCTCGGCACTCGGCTACTACGCGCCGGGCGCTTGCCCAGCATGTGCGGCCTCTACAGCCGCAGGCCGAGCACGAGCTCGAGCGCGTCGTCCAGCGCGTCGAGCTCCATCTGGCCGAGCCGGCCCAGACTCCCGGTTATCGCCTGCGCATCGAGCGCGCGCAGCTGATCCACGAGCACATAGGTAGACGTGCCGGAGACGTCGATCAGCGGACGAAACGTCGCAGGAGACGCAGAGCGCGAGGTGGGCGCGACGAGCACCGTGCTCAACCCGAGCAACTCGTCTGCCTGGACGACCACACCTGGCCGCGCGCCGTGCTGCTCGTGTCCGCGAGCGCGGCGCGGAGCCGCGACCCGCACGATCTCACCGCGGACCATCGCTCGATCAGTCGGCGGGCCACGCGGGCACGAGCTGATCGAGCTCCGCCCGAACCACGTCAAGCTCGCGGCGGTCATCCGGGTCGGAGGCGAGGCGCGCGGCCTCATCACGCAGCGCAGCCCGCCGCCGCCGACGGGCGCGGGCCTCGGTGAGCGCGCGGCGCACGGCTTGCGAGTCGTTCATACCCTCGGCGCGCAGCACCGCGAGCGCCGCTTGCGCTTCGGCGTCGAGTCGTACGTGCAGAGCCTTCGACACACACCCACTGTACTACATAGTGTTCTACACCGATCGATCCGCTGGCGCCCGGTTGGAGCGAGTGCTCGGCCCCACTGGAGCGAGCGCCGCGACGCGGCGGGAGTCGTGGACCGTCGACCTGTCCCTCCTACGTCCCATCCAGCACGCGCTCGCGCCGGTAGCGCAGCCACGCGCGGTGGGCGCTCGTGAGCGCGAGGATCAGCAGCGCGGCCGGCACGAGGATCGCAAGCGCGATAAGCAGGACGGCGAGCGTCACGACGAGCACGCGGCCCGCGTCGTGGAGCCCGCGGTGGAGTGTGAGCCCTTCGCTCGCGGCGCGCGCGTCGCCGAGCACGGTCACTTCGACTTCGGAGGTGCTCGCGCGCTGTGAGACCGCTTTGAACGCCGACTGTGCTTGCGCGATCGCACGGCGGGACTGCGCGAGTCGTTCGCGGAGGCTGTCGATCTGCCCTTCGGTGCTCGCGCCCGCGAGCGCGCGCAGCAGCGCCTGCCGTTCGGCGATCGCGTCGCCAAGCCGCTGGCGGGCCGCGTTGTAGGCGTTGGTGATGTCCTGCAGCGACTGGTTCTCGAAGCGCACCGGCGCGAGCTGCCCGAGCGCGGCCAGCGCAGCCGTGAGCTTTGCGCTCGGCAGGCGTAGATCGAGTTCGGCATGGCTCGTGCCTTCCTGCGGCGCGAGCACCTGGACCTGGGAGCTCTGGACGAAGCCGCCCAGGTTCGTCGCGAGGCGTGCCACGCGATCGGCGACCGTCTGCACTTCGGTTGCGCTCGCCGAGAGGCTGAGTATCGCCGCGCGGTGCTGGACGCGCCCGGACGCGTTCGCTTCACCGCCGGCGGAGGACGCACCAGAGGTAGCGGGGGAACTGGACGCCGCGCCGCCAGACGCCGCGGGGGCGCTTTGCGCCAACGTGCCGTTGGCTGCGCGGCTCGCTGCCGCCGAGGTATGCGTTGCCGCCGGCGCCTCGAGGTCCGCATGGGAGGGCGCGCTCTGCGAACGCGGCGTCGGCTTCCCGGTCGGCGTGTTGCCAGCCCCCAGCGGGCCGGCGATGAGCACGGCCACGACGAGCGCTGCGACCGTCGCGGCGCCGAGCACCGCGCGTTTGGGGCCGAAGCTCGACAGCCCGCCCAGCCGGCGGCGCGACCGGCTTGTGGCGGCGCGACGGCGTTCGGACTTCGCGGGCCCCGTGAAGATGCCAGAGGAGCTGACGGGCTCCGCGGACGCGGCGAACGCGGGCGCAAGCGGGTGGTGTGCGCTGGCGCGCTCCGCGGCGGTCGCCCCGCGCGGTCCTCGCGCGCCTTGGACGGCGAGCCGCTCTCCGAGCTCGCACTCGAACTCGGGGGTCATCGCGGGCGCGAGGGCACGGACGTCTGCGCGCAGCTCTCGCCAGACATCGGCCGCCGCGCCCTCTGCTTCGCCGCTCAGCGCGGCTTCGAGCTCGGCCTGCCAAGCGTCCTCGGGTCCGGTCTCGTCGCGACCCGGAAAGGGAACGATCCTCATGCGATCTCCTGCCGTTCCAGCTGCGCGCACTCATCGCGCAAGCGCGTGAGCGCGCGGTGCAGGCGCGTGCCGGCGTTGGACTCGCTGATATCGAGGGCGCGCGCGAGCTCGCTATTGGAGAGCTGGCCGTGGAACTTCAGCAGCACCACCTCGCGCTCGCGCAGCGGCAGCGCGAGCAGCGCCTCGCGAACGCTCGCGCGGCGCGCGACGTCCTCGAGCGCGTCCGTGGCACGGCGATCGCCGTCGAGCTCTTCGCGCAGCTCGCCCTGCGGTTGGCGTCGCCGGCGGCGCAACTCGTCGAGCGCGGCGTTGCGCGCGATCGCGAACAGCCACGCGCGCGGCGTCCCGCGGCCGCGATCCAGACGCGAGCGCGAGCGGTAGAGGCGCTCGAACGCGAGCGCCGTCACGTCCTCCGCCGCGGCGCGCTCGCCGAGCAGCGAGATCGCATACGCGTGCACGTCCGCGACGCACTCGCGAAACAGCGCGTCGAAGGCCGCGTCGTCGAGACGCGCGGGCCGCGACTCGAGGATCGCGGGCGACGGCACGCGCACCCCAGCCGAGGCTCCGCGCGCCGCACCGGCACGCGAGACCGGCTCGGCGGCCGCCTGCGCCTCGGCTTCATCGGGGGAGGGCATTGGCGCGCTCACAACACTAACTACGCGCCGGAGGCCAACTCCGTCACACGTCGCGTGTGGCCGATCGCAGCCCTACAAGCGGTGGGTCTTGGCGCGTTCGACCAAGAGCGCGAACAGCCGTTCCTCCATCGCGGCCGGCAGCGGTTGCGGCAGCCCGAAGCTGAAGAGCGTCACCTCGGCCGGGCCGTAGACAAAGCCGGCGAAATCCATCAAGAACGGGATCCGTATGCCGCGAGCCGTGATTGCAATCTTGATCCGCCAAGCGAAGGTGCCCGTCGTACCCGGTGCCGACGGCGATCCCGACGAGATCGAGACGGGACTTACGCTGGCCCCGCGGTACCTCTGGCTCTTGAAGAGCCGATCGACATAGTGCGAGAGACATCCGCGACCACGCGCGCTCCGCACCGCCGCGAGTTCCTCCGCGGCCACCGCCGCGGTCTGCTCAACAGACACACCCGAGTACAAGCTCTGAACGGCGCCCTGATCTTCGCGTCCGAATTCCTTGGAGTTCATTTGGACGAGCTGACCCTTCGAGCTCGGCGCACCCGCGCAACGCATCAGCTCACCTTCGAGCCGCTTTTCTGCCGGCGTTTCGTGTTCCTTCTTCGAAGAGGTTTTGAATCCCGGCACGTCCGCGGCGGTCAGGTTCACCGCGCGAGCGAACGCAAGGGCCTGGAGCCTGGTCGGTGGCTTGGCGGTCGCCCCCGATGCGCGCGCGGCGCCGGGGGTGACGGACGTCGCGGCCGTCGCGCGTGTGACCGGCGCAGTCGTGGTATGCCCACCGCTTCCGCAGGCGGCGAGCGACCAACCCGCGCCTAGAACCACAACAGTGATGGTCAGCCGTCGAATCACGCGGCACATTCTGACAGAACGCTGCGGAGACGTGATTCGGCATGTGGCAACCCCTCCAGCCTCGTACAGGTAGCCTTGGAGTGTGCCGAGCGAAGAGACCTTCGACCTCTCCGCGGCCGGCTTGCGCGCGGACGGCGAGGACCTGCGAGTCTCGCTGGAGGTGCTGGCGAGCAAGCTCGAGTCCTCGCTGCCGGGGCGCGCGCAGGTGGAGCGCCGCGGCGGTGGCCTGCTGGGGCGCGGCGCCAAGCACGTGCGTCAGGTGAAGGTGCAGCTGGGCGAGATGCGCTACCAGCTCACGCTCGACGGCGAGCGCGTGGCGGGCTTTCGCGAGCGCGAGGTCGGCGGCATCGCGATCAAGCGCGAGCCGCTGGACCCGCAGGCGTGGGTGAGCGCGCTGGCCGAGGACCTGCGCGCCGAAGCCCAGCGCAGCGCGGACGCGCGCGCGGCGCTGGAGAGGTTGTTGAGCTGATGCGCGGAGCACGAGGCGACGGGCCCGGCCAGAGCGAAGATGCGACGGATGGGCCGGACCTCGCCCCTGGCGAGGTCTCGGAGGCCGAGCAAGGGGAGTCGCTGCGGCGCGTGGAAGCGGGCGGCATTCCGCTCGGCGCAGAGCGCCGCCTGCGCGAGCTGGGCGAGCACGGTGGCGCCTACACCTCGGATCTATCGGTCGGCGATTTCGCACTCTGCCATCAGCTGGGGCTGCGCCCGCTGGCGCAGGTGATGGGCAGCTCGATCTACCAGGTCGGCTATCAAAACACGCCCTGGCCGATGTCGGCGGGCGGGTTCATGTTCGAGCTCAACTTCCTCTCGGACGCGTGGAACGAGGTGCGCCGGCGCGCGCTGAACCGTCTCGCGCTGGAGGCGGGCCACGTCGGCGCGGACGCGGTGGTCGGCGTGGACCTGCGCACCGGCGCGCACGACTGGGCGGAAAACTCGATCGAGTACGTCGTGATCGGCACCGCGGTGCGCCATGCGCCGGCGACACAGGCGCAAGACGCGGATGAAGCGCACGGCGCGGGAAAGCACCCGCGGGCCGGTGGCGCCACACCTCACGCCGACCGGGCGGCAGGCGGCGCGCCGGTGCTGACGGAGCTCTCGGTGGACGACTATTGGAAGCTCGCGCAGGCGGGCATCGACCCGCTGGGGGTCGTGGCATGGAGCTCGGCGTTCTTCGTGCGGGCGTCCTACAACACGCAGATGCTGGGCGGACTCGGCGGCACGGTCGGCTTCACCCAGAACCAGGAGCTGCCCGAATACACCGAAGGCTTCTACGAGGCGCGCGAGCTCGTCATGCAGCGCATGACCGCGCAGGCCGCGCAGCTCGGCGCGACGGGCGTGGTCGGCGTGCGCATCAACCACGGCATCCAGCGCTTCAGCACCGGCAGCGGCCGCTACCAGCAGGGCGGGTTGATGGTGACCTTCCATGCGATCGGCACCGCGATCCGCGAACGCGAAGCGGCGCCGCTGTATGCGCCGCAGACGACAATCGACCTGTTGACACAACAGAGGAGCGCAACTACATGAGCGACGGCGAGAGCAGCGAGAGCACCTACGACCCCGCTTCCCTGGAGGGCGTCCCGGAGGCGGGCCGGGCGCGCCTGCAACAGAACCGCGCGGGCCTGTTCACGTCGGACCTCAGCGTCAACGAGTTCCTGCTGATCAAGCAGGCGGGCTTCGACCCGGTGGGCCTGGTGGTGGGCAGCTCGATCTACCACATCGGCATCCAGGTCGCGGGCTGGAAGAAAAGCCAGGAGCTGACGGTGCTCTCCGAAGCGATGTACGGCGCGCGGCAGCTCGCGATGACGCGCATGGAGGAGGAGGCCGACCAGCTCGGCGCGGACGGCGTCGTCGGCGTGCGCCTGGACATCGGGCGCTACGAGTGGGGGCAGGACATGGCGGAGTTCAGCGCGATCGGCACCGCGGTCAAGCACCGCGAAGGCGTGCTGCACCGCGCGCCGAACGGGCGACCGTTCACGAGCGACCTCTCGGGCCAGGACTTCTGGACGCTGCTGCGCACCGGGCACCGCCCCCTGGGGATGGTGATGGGCAGCTGCGTGTACCACGTGGCGCACCGCGGGATGCTGCAGTCGCTGGCTCAAACCGGGCGCAACGTGGAGCTGCCGAACTTCACGCAGGCGCTGTACGACGCGCGCGAGCTCGCGATGGAGCGCATGCAGAGCGAGGCGCAGCAGCTCAGCGCGGAGGGCATCGTCGGCGTGGACCTGCAGGAGAAGAGCCACGGCTGGGGCAGCCACACGATCGAGTTCTTCGCGGTCGGCACCGCGATCATGCCGAGTGAGGGCCACGACGGCACGATCGAGGCGCCGACGCCGGTGCTGGATCTGTCGAACTGAGCTGTCGCGAAATCCGGGGCCGCGGCGCAGCGCGGTGCGGAGCGATCCTGCGTGGGCGCCAGAGCGGTCTGGGCGGGACCGGGGTCCCGCCCAGACGCGTTTACCGGTGGACGCGAGGGTTTCGCGTCCGTGCTGTCGCCTAGTGTGTACTACTTGGCTAGGTGTAGCCGAGTTCGCCGCCTTCGGTGAGTTTGACCGCGAGGCTGCCTTCTACGAGTTCGACTTGTTTGGTGCGGGTAAAGCACGTTCCTTTGAGTTTTCCGATGGTCTCCGTCACACCGGTTTTTGTTTTAGTCAACGATCCTGCCAGCGGTTCGCTCAGCGCGCATTCTTCGTTGACTTTTTCGACCGACGTATTGCACTTGAACTGGAACTTCGACGTATAGCTGAAGCCGTGACCTTGGCTGTGGAGGAGGTTGGATACGCTTGCGCCGCTTTCGACGAGTTCGGTGTGCCAAGGCAGCCCGATCGCTTCGAAGGCTGGTTTTTCTGTGAACACGCAACCTTGGAGGGAGGTGCAGTTGAATGTCCATTTCGTGATTTCGCCGAGGCCGCCGGGCGCGACGGTGCCGCTCCCGGTACTTTCGCAGCTGATCACCAGTTTTTCGTCCTGGAACTTCAGTTTGCCGGTCCATTCGATCGGCAACGTCGTCATGATCCGCGAACCAGTCTTGGTCCATTCGATGGTACTAGCAAGTGCTGGTGAGGCGCTGGCAAGTGCTAGGAGCGCGATTACTGGAGCGAGTACTAGTGCGACGAGCCGCGTGGGGCGTTTGCTACTGTGTCCCCCAGGACCATGCGTGTGTGCGTTCATGCCATCTCCTTTATTATGAGAGAGATCTTTACCGGATGTTGCAGGCGGCCCGCACGGCGCAGACCCACGAGACCGCCCCCCTGCCTTTCACCGTCTCCTTCTGCGCCCCGATGCCTCTGGGGGCGGTTCCTACTCGCGGGCGTCGCTGCGCCTGACCGTCACTTCCTCACCCGCGCACGCTTACGCTTGCCGCTGCCGTTACGCTTGTTCTTGCGCTTGTTCTCCTGCTTGCCGGCTTTATGCTTACCGTTGGTCTTCGTCTTGGTTTTCTTGCTTTTCGCTGCGCTCACGGTGTTGGGGAATGCGATGGCGGGCACCGGGAGTTGCGCCAGTGGGGTCGGCGCGATCAGCGGCGAGGGCACGCCGCTGGTCGTGAATAGCACGGGTTCGCCGTATGTGGTGCCGGTGGGGATGTAGCCGCTGTGTACGGCGATGCGGAAGGCGTAGGTGACCCCGGGTTGTAGGCCGCCGATGGCGAGGGTCTCTTGTACGGGTGTGCTGGCGGCTCCGGCGGGGGCGGAGAGCACGATGCCGTACTGTGTCGCTGTGCCTTCGTAGACGCCGAGTTCGAAGCTGTACGTCGCGGGTAGCCCGTCGGGGTTGATGCTCCCGGAGAGCGTCGCGGTTGAGGTGCCCACCCCGCTTGCGGTGCCGCTGGCTGCTTGCGGCGTGGGTGCCGGGGCGGTCGTGAATGTCCCTTCCGGGAGCGCCGTTCCGCCTGTCTGGTTGACCGCGCCCTGGCCGTGTTCGTTGACGGCGGCTAGCTGGTAACGGTAGCTCGTGGCGGGTTGCAGCCCCGTGATTTCTTGGGTGATGCCGGTCGCACCGTAGACCGTGGACTGCAGGCTTGTGGTCTGCACCATGCCGGGGGCCTGTGCGAGCGGGGGGCACGGTTCGCTGGGGGCGCATGCCTTCGCGTATTGGAACTCGTAGGTTGTGGTGGCGTTCTCGGGGTCCACTTCACCGGAGAGGTCCGCCGAGGACGCCGTCACGTAGGACACGCTCGGGGTACCCACGACGCGTGGCGGGACCATGAGTGTCGCGACCGAGGCGCGTTCGCTTTGCAGCCCTTCGGGCGCCTTAGCGTTCTGGTCGTGGCCGGCGAGGCGGTAGTAGAACTTCTGGTTGGGCCGCAAACCCGTCAGCATTGCTTGGATCGCTTCGGGTGCTGTGACCTGCTGGGCGGGTGTTGTTTGGCCAAGCGCGGGGGTCGTACCCCATTCAAAGAGCGCTTCAGTTTCCGCGATGCCCTCCGGGTCCACTTCCCCCGCAAGCGTGCAATCAAATACGACCGACACACCACCAGCCGCCGTGCACGACCCCGGGCTTACCACGAGTTCCGCGACCGGCTTCGGCGCATACGCAAACACTTCCCACGGATACCCTGCGTCGGCCGCGTACAAGTCCCCTTCGGCGCTAAACGCGATACCAGAAATGAACGCCCCATTAGGGACCGTGAATTCTGTGAGCAGCCGGTTCCCCGTGGTGTTGTAGAGCGCGCCGAAAGGAGCCCCATCTTCGTTTACCAGAACAGCGAGATGACCACTGGCGTCCACGGCAAGCCCCTGTATTTTTACGCCGCGGCCGGGTTCGCGCGGGCTGACCTGGAAGCTCGCGACTTCGCTGCCTTGCGCGTCAAACTCACGAACAAGACTCAGGTCCTGCGAATACGTGAGGTACAAGTCGCCGGTTTCTTCATCAAGCGCCAACGCCTGCACATCACTACGCGTTGCTGAGGAGATACCAGCCAGCGAGATTTCACCGGCCCAGTTACCGTCCGCTTCGAACTCCTGCACCCGATGTTCATCACCCACATACAACAAGTCCCCCAGACCACCAACCGCAAGGAGATTCCCCGGTCCTTGTTCGAACTGGAACGCGCTATTTTCGCTCGGGCCACCCGCTTCGGTGCCCGCAGGTGCCCCGCACTGCACCCCTTCCTTTTCGACTTCTTCCTCGGTACACAGGTTCGTTTTGTGTGTGTGGTTGACGTCCTTGCCGATCTCCAGTAGGAACTGGCCTTCAGCGGTGAACTTCTGGACACGCATATCCAATTCCCCTTCAGCGAAGAAGCGTTCGGTGATGTACACATCACCACTAGCGGGGTCAACCGCAACACCGAAAGGCTCCAAGAACTGTCCCGCGGCTGTCCCTTCCACCCCGGCCTGGCAGGTGTCTTTGGATGCGGCGGTGCAGATGTTCTTCTCGGCTTGTGTCGCGGTGGGTTCCGCGTCGCGCGTAGCGTTGACATCCCATCCGAACATCTCAACAAACACCCCAGACGACGTAAGGACCTGCACACGACGATTACCACCATCGACGACGTACACGTCGCCGTACTCGGGGCTCGCCGCATCATTGTTCACCGCCACACCCCTGGAGTATTCGAAGCCGTTGGTGAGGCTGCCGGAGGGCAGCAGCTTGACCGGCCCCGTCGCCGCTATTGCGCTGCCGGGTAGCGTGGCGAGTATCGCGACGAACACGGCTGCTAGTAGTAGTGCTGTGGCTGTGCGTGCTTTGCTGGTGTGGTTGGCGCTCATCGGCCCCGCCTCCCCTTATGGACGCTTCGTTTGGTATGCCCTTGGACGGCACGCGCGCCATCCCCGCAGCCACTGACCGCGATCACGGTGCTCTGGTGTATGACCATCCCGTTCTGCGCGACCATTTCGGTCGGCATCTTCAGCTTCCCCTGGGCTTTGCAGAGGCTGCCGTTCGCTGCGAGCGCGGAGTCTGGGCCCTCGGGTAGATAGAGCTCAAACGTGCTGACCGGCACATCGGGGACCGTCTTGAACGTGCTGCTCGTAATCCCCTTCCGGGAGATGAACGTGCTGCCCGTCAGGTCGACCCTGACCCCGTCGCCCTGCAGCACGACGATTAGGCTGGGGAACGCTTCCCCACCGTGCGAGACGAAATACACCGGGCCCTGCAGACCGACCGGCAGCAACGGCGTTGAGGCCTTCGCTACGCCAACAACCGACGCGGCGGGGCAGTTCGCGGGGTTCGCCTGGAACGTCGCGGCCGCACACGCTTTCTGCAGCGTCGTGAGCCGCGAGGGTAGCTGCTTGGGCAGTTCCACCTTCACGCGGGCGATGTTCGCCTCGCTGCCCGGTGTGCTCGCGGGGTAGCTGACGCGCGCGTCCAAGCTCGCCCCACCCACCCGGCTCGTATGACCGCTCGTGGAGACCTTGAACGTCGGTTTGAACGCGAGGCTCTTGCAGGCGGCGGCTGCGAACGGGCTCGCGACGCTCGCTACCGTCTGCCCGGTCCCGGAGATCTGCGCGGTGATCTGCTGCGCCTGGCAGTTGGTCGGGTTGAACATGAACCCCGGCCGGTCGATATCGACCGTCACGCGCTGCAGGCGCAGCGGGACACCGAACACGATCTGCGGCAACGCGTCGCTTGTGACCGTCAACGCGCTGGTTTGCGGGTCCACGTCGATCCGTGCCCGCACGATCACCAGCCCCAGGTTGAACGGGCCCGCAACCGCATCAGTCACGATACTCAACCCAAACGGCGCACCCTTATACCCCGTCGTCAGGTAGACGCTGCCGCTGATTTCAAACGGGTGCGAGCCCGCACCAGAGGCGACACGCGTCGTACCGATCCTTGACGCTTCCGGGCAGGTGCCTTGGCTTGCGGCTGGTTCGCCGCACAAGGGGACGCTTGCGAGCATCCCCAGCAGACCGGGTGGGGTGTGGACCTGGATCCCGGAGAGGTCTTGTTCGCGGTCCTGGCGGGAGAAGTTCAGCGTAAACGCGCTAAACGCCCCTGCCTGTGGGCTGACGGTCCCGGCGCTGAACCCCGGGCTCAACCCCGGCGCACCCGCGCACCCTTCAACATCAAAGAACGATGACGGCGTCCCATCCGCCGTACCCGCCACCGTCAACCCTTCCGGCGTCAGGCCCGGTGCGCTCCACGGCGTAAAGTCCGCCGTCGTAACCGCTGGCCCGCATGCTGCAGGGTTATCCAGCGGCGCTCTGGGCCCGCCGTTGAGGCTGATCTTCAGTTCGCTAAACGGCAACTGCGGGTTATCGAGGAACTTCGTCGTCAACTGCCCGCTGGCGGGGTTCGCCTCGACGAACCCGTGCGCCTTGATATTGATCCCCGTATCCGCCAACGCACCCGTACCGCCGAGTTCTAGATAGAGCTGGTAGAGATGCCCATCAAGCGCATCTTCATCGGTACACGCCGCCTGCCCTGAGCCGCCGCATAGTGGGCGGGCGAGGTAGACGTGGCCCTTGACGGGTTCGCCGAGCAGCGGCGTGATCGCTTCCGCGCTACCCACGATCGACGCATCCGGGCAATGCCCCGCCGCCAAATGCAGTTCGCCGTCCAACCCGACTTCTTCGGATTCGGGGCCTTCGAAGTTGATCCCTTCCGGGCCGCTTTCATTACACGCCTGGATCCCATCCACAATCCCAGGGCTAATCGACATACCAGCCGGCAACGTCACAACCGCATCACGCAAATGCGGCGTCGCCAACGAACCCGGCTGCTCACTCTGCGCCACCTGCACGTTCACACCCAACCCCACCGGCTCATCCGCCACCCGCGTATCCGGCTGCACCCCAACTTCAGGCGCAAACGACAACAAACCACAACCCGTCAACGCCGGCATCCTCGCCGTCGCTTCCGCCCAGCCCGTGTAACGACCTTCACGCACGCTCCCTGGTTCCTGCCACGAATCCGCGCGCATCGTCGCTACCTCCGGGCCCCCCGCACAATCCGACCCCAACGACAGGAACGGCACCGCCGGCACACCCACAGACACACCACCACCCTCGTCGCAAGAGAATGCCCGGTCGGTGGCAAAAGTTTTAGCGCAGAAGCGTCCACGCATCGCGTTGTGACTCGGGTCGGCGGGGACACCCCAGAACGTCAATTCGAACTTCACCAGGCCGACCATCGGAATCGAATTACTAATAACCGCAATCCCATAGCCCTGTGCTGTATGAACCAAATGCGCGGTCAACAGTGGCGTATCGAGCGGGACCGTGTTCTCCAGCGCGAACTCAGCCGACTCACCCGGCGAGGGCACCATATTCACGATCGGACCGACATGTTCATGAAACCCACCATCTTCCTCGGTCCGGTACCAGCCAACAATCGTATCCGCAGGACACGGTTCATCATTGCTTTTCGGTAGCTGCGCCAACGCGCACTGCGGCACAGCCTCGGGATCACCCAGCAAACCCGGCGGAAGATCCACCACAACATCCTTCGGATCCCGCGTCGGCGCGAAATAGTTTTTAGAAGGTTCCCCAAATAGTTCCGGCCTGTTTTCGATTGCTTCTAGTTCTTCGGTATCGAATTCGCCGGTCGTCGTCAGCGCCCACGGATGCCCACCAGCCTGCGTAAACACATACGGCTTGTTAACGAATTCATACTCTTCTTCATTGTTAATGTCGCTTATCAAAGTTTCTTCGGTGCGTTCGACTGTCTGGATTGTGAAGTTCTTGATCCCGAGCGGCTTCACTTCACCAGCAGCGCTAGCTGCCGCTGGCACAAGGAGCGACGCAAGGAACGCGAGAAGCAGCACAATGCCTGGAAGCTTCTTGGTCACCGACCTGCCCTCCTGTGGTTGCTGGATCTGCCCGCTCTCTTCGCTTTTCTTCTCGCCTTACGCTCCAGACATTTCCCGTGACTAGACCGCTTGTTTTTTGCGCATTTCACTGTCACCCTCTTTGGCGTAACGACGGGGACCGTGGCAGGCAGGTTTTCGCCGGGGGCCTGAGAGACGCTGCCGGGCACCAGCAGCGGCTGCGGGTTCGTCAACGGGCCCTGGCACGCATCACCAGAACACGGCCGCTGCGCAGCCGGCGCCGCTGGGAAACCACCGCCCAGACGCGCGTCGTAAATATCATTCTCGCTATCGGTGTCCTGAGGCACAAGACCCTGGGAAGTCACGAAGAAGATATCCCGGCCCGACGAGGAGATCGTGAAGAAGGAGGGTTCGATCGGCTCCGTCGCGCTACCGCTAGACACCAGCGACACGCTACCTTCCCCACCGGGCACTTCATGCCATTCATACACATTCTCCAAACCGTTGCTCACCAAAGGCGACAGCGGCGCACTCGTACTGAACACGATCCGCGAACCGTCTTCACTGACCGCCCGGTTAGCCAGTTCATACTGATGTTTCACCAGGCCACCGAAATACCCGAGCGGGATTTCCGCGTCGAAATCACCACTGTTCCCGTTTGCGTCATAGCCGCCTTCGCCCAGCGACACACGATCGAGCTGCCCCGTCTGCGCGTCGTAGCGATACACGTCCTTCGCCGAATCCGTATCGCTCGCCGTCAACTGCGCATAGCTCGAAAACACGAGAAACTGGCCTTCCGCGCCCGCCGTCTGCGCTTCGGTTTCTGGGATTCCCGGCGTCCACAACGCTGCGTCAGCACCGCTCGTGCTGGGGCAATGGATGTCTTCCACATTTCCCGATAGCTGGTAGCCCGAGCAGAGATCCCCAACAAACGCGATTTCGCCCGCGCCGCCATCCGCCAGGCTGTTGTACACGTAGAGGTTATCCGCACCTGTCTCTGGCACTGCACGTCCGGCACCTTCTAGAGCCTGCTGCTCACCAGCCGTGAGGAGGTCGCCGGTGGCGACGAAGTAGACGCGTGACCCGTCGGGCGCGACCCGCACCACACCCTGTACCCCCGCTTCCCCACCGCTCGGATCGTGCGAGACCTGCACCAGCGAACGAACCACGCGGCCGGCCACAGCGCACCCCACTTCGCCTGCGGGGCAGCCGATGCTCGCCATATAAAGATCGTTGCCCGAATCGTGATCTTCGCCTACAAGCGGCGCGCTTGTCGTAAAGAAGACCCGCGACCCATCCCGCGCAGCACCCACAAACACGGCACCCGCCCGACCCGCAGCACCCGCACACAAAGACACTTCCGCACACCCATCACCTTCACCCAGCGGCTTAGAAACTTCAAGCGTCCGCGACCCACCCAAACGCACAAACAACTGGCTGACCAGCCCAAAACAATCCGTAAAGAAGACCTCTTCACCATCAGCACTCACCGCGTTGAACTCATTCCCCACTTCTTCATCACCCAACGACACGCCGTTCGATGCGTTACCGCAGCCGGCACTGATCGAGTGCCCCTGATCGTTGACACCCACAAGCCGAAAAGACGCCGGCGCACCACCACACCCACGATCAAGTTCATAAAGCTGCGCACCAGCAGCCAAATAAGCCTGGCTTGCGCCGGACGTCAACAGCAGATGACAGAAATTCGGGTCGGCGCTCCTATAGGTAAGATCGGGTGAGGGTTCTTTGTCGATTGTTTCAATCGGTTCACCGACGCGTTCCCACGAGCTGAGCGTATCGGGCAAACTCGTCGCGTGCAAAAAGACTTCTACCGCTGTGCCGTCACGACCAGCATTTTCGTAGCTCGACCCGTCATAGGTCTCACTCAACGTCGACTCAAGCGTCGGAGAGATATCATGACTAAACACAAACGGCGCGAGCGCAGCAGGCGCCGCCTCCGGCACCGTCGACCAACCCAACGCACCACGCCGCGCCAAATAATTCGCCTGAGATGCAGCATCATTACTTGGCTCACTCGCAGGCGACCCGGCAAACGCGCCCGGTGAAGCAAACGCAACACTTTCACCGTTTTCCGCAGCACCCTGCATGTTGGTAACACCAAAACCACCCTTGAAAACAGGGCTCACCATCTCATACACCCGACCCTCCGGCAAAGCCAACGCACCCGCAGGCAGCAAAACACCCAACGCAAGCAGAAAAACAAGCGCGGCCAGCCCCCCGCGGCCTCTGCGAGCGCGCCGGCGCCCGCGGCTCGCGCCAAGCGCGCCGGGCGTGGTGCGCCGCGCGGTGAATCGATGCTCTGTCTCGCTCACGTCTGTGCCTTTCTCATGATGTTGGGGTGTGGTGCATCGCCTGCGCGACGCGCTCGCCGGTGGCGGTCAGCTGCCACGCGTTGGGCTCGCCCTTGGCATGTCCCTCGCCGACCTTCGCGGTCAGCCCGAGGCGCTCGATCCGCGCGAGGAGCTTTGAAACCTGGCCCTGGTCGTGGATGCCGGCACTCTCGGCGACCATGCGGTTGCTGATGCCGGGCTCGCGCGCGATCGCTTCCAGCACGCGCGCGGTGCGATACGTCATCCGAATGTGCACCCCGTCGAGCGGGTCGCGCGCAAGCGTCACGCGGGGGCACACGCGCCGGCCGGCGGCGACCTGCGGCGCGGGACGCGCGCGCTCGCGGCGCGCGGCGCGCGCCCCGAGGTAGGGCAGCACGATCATGCCCGTCAGCTCGCCGAGCAAGTCCGCCAGCGGCTCGCGCGAGCCGGGCGCCAGGCGCGCGCCCACGATCCCCACCGCGGCGCCGACGAGCCCCTCGGCGGTCAACGGGCCGCACTGCTCCGCGCGCGCCGACACCTCGCGGCCCTCCTCCAGCGCGGCGGCGAGACGCGCCTGCAGCTCCGCGCGGCGCTCGCGCACCCGCGGGCCGCCCTGCGCGGACTGCTCCAGCAGCACCCGCGCGAGCGCAGGCTCGCGCTCGAAAAAGCACAGAATCACCGACAGGCCGCCCCGCACCCGCTCGTGCCACGCCAGCGCGCCGAGGTCGGCCGCGCGTAGCTCGCCCGCGATCGCCGCGACGGCATCGTCCAGCAGCGCCAACAGGCACGCTTCGCGGTTCTCGAACAGCTCGTAGAACGTCCGCCGTGAAACCCGCGCGCGGCGCGTGATCTGCGCGACCGTCAGCTGCGCGTAGCCGTGCTCGTCGATCGCGCCCAGCGCGCCCGCCAACAGCCGCGAGCGCTGAATCCCGGCGACCTGCTCGCGCGGCGCGTCCTCGCGCGCGGGAATCCGATCCGGCGCAAGCTCTCGTGCTCCGCGCCGCTGCAGCCGCCGGCCCGCCACCCGCGAGCCGCGGGCGCTCGTTGCCGGCCCCGCGGCGGGCGCGGCGCCCACGGGCAGCGCGCGCGGGCGCGCAGCGCGCGCCATCAGCGCGCCCTCCCGAGCAGGCAGCCTCCATCCCGCGCGAGCGGAAGACCTACGCGGCGCCGCGGCGCCGAACGATGAGCGCTAGCGGCTAGCCGCCAAGGCGAAGAGAGAGAGAGAGAGAGAGAGATGCGCCAGCAGCTTGCTGGCGCATCCAGCAAGGCTCCCGCGGCGGGAGGCGTGCATCCCCGACATGTATCTCACTCCTGAAACCACGCTGAACAAGCTCCTCATCGCTTGTGACCCAATCCCTCTCCCCGACCTGCAAAACCTTGCGAGCGCTCGAAGCACGACCAATCCAGGCGTTGCCCCAACCAGACCGCTATGTCTCTCCGGCGGCCACCAATGACCAAACGGAACACACTGATCATAAGCACAACCCCTGCTTGCTGTCAATACCCAACTGCCTCGGAGCGTGCCTCTGCCGCACCGCGAAGGTCACCGTCAGCGTCGTGAGGAATCCTCCAAAAGCCTGATGGACACAAGGGTTTCCTACTATCGCGGCAGCTTGCGAGCACGCCGCTACGCGGCGTCAAAGATATTTTGCGCGGGGCCCCCGCACAGCTGTTGCGAGACGGGGTGTCCCCTACTATCAAAAATCTGGGCGCAGCCGATCGGCCCGCTGCTTCGGTCGCGCCGCGCGTCCGGTAGCCTCCGGCGAGCGCAAGCAGGTGCACCCGATTCGAAGGAGACGCCAAGCGATGAGCCTGATCCTCAGCGAGGACCGCGGCGCGGTCCGCCACATCGTGCTGAACCGCCCGGAGAAGCGCAACGCGATGAACCAGGCGCTGCTGGGAGAGCTCGGCGACGCGCTGCGCGCCGCCGCCGCCGCGGACACGGTGCACTGCGTGGTGCTGCGCGGCGAGGGCCCGGTGTTCTCGGCCGGCGTGGATCTCGCGGAGCTGATGTCGTTCGCAGGCCAGCCGAGCTCGCTGCGGCCCTTTCGCCACGTGTTCCTGGAGTGCGCGAACCTCTGCGAAGCGATGCCGAAGCCGGTGATCTGCCAGATCCACCACACGTGCGTCGGCGGCGCGCTGGAGGTGGCGCTCGGCTGCGACCTGCGCGTCGCCGCGGAGGGCTCGCGGCTGGGGCTGCCGGAGGTCAAGTTCGGGATCATCCCCGACGTCGGCGGCTCCTCACGCCTGCCCGCGGTCGTCGGGTTGGGCCGCGCGAAGGAGCTGATCATGACCGCGCGCACGATCGACGCCGCCGAGGCGCAGCGCATCGGCCTCGTCAACCGCGTCGCCCCCGCCGCCGAGCTCGACGCGGCGGTGCAGGCGCTCGTGGACGAGCTGCTCGCCAACTCGCACGTCGCGGTCGGGCGCGCCAAGCGCGTGATGGACGCCTCCGCGCGCCCCGCGCTCGCGGCGACGCTGGAGATGGAGGTCGCCGTGCAGGAGTTCTGTGTCGCCGCGATGCGCGAGGCAGCGCGCGAAGCAGAGGCGCAAGCGGTTAGTGCTACGCCGGCAGCAACTCCATAGCGTCCACGTGTCGCGGGCGCATGACCGAGAAGTGTCGATGGTCGAGCGTCGCCAGCTTTGACTCTCGGAGACGCTCGGCGACGGCGAGCACGGCGGCATCGACGAAGCCGACGCGCAGGTCGGCGTAGGTGACGAGTAGTTCCTCTACACGCCGGTAGTCCGAGCTATCGAGGTCTTCGATCTCGAGCGCGCCACTGCCGACCTGCTGGAGCACCACAGAGAAGCGACCGTCCGTGGAGTGTCGGCATAACCAGTCGACCTCGGGCAGCACCGGCGCGGGCACGATACGCGGCTCTCGTACCCCACCTAACAGTTGCGCGCAGGCGGAGTGGTGGCGGTCCGTGCGGTCGAGTGCGGCGTACAACACGCCGCTATCGATTACGAGACCCAAGGATCGGGCTCGTAGAAGTCCCCGTTTGCCAGCTCGGAGAGGTCGCTGCGCCCAGACGAGAATGCCCCGATGCAGGTGAGCGGAGGCGGTATGCGCTCGTCCTCGCCCGACCCCAACTCGTGCTCCATCGCGTCCCGCACGAACTGAGCAACCGAGGTTCCGCGTTCGGCGGCCCGACGCTTGGCTCGTTCGACGAGCTCCGGCTCGGCTTGAATCATCAACCTCTGCAGCACAGTGCAATCATGCTAGCAGTCATGCCACTCCACCGGCCCCGCCACCAGCGTATGGCTCCCCAGCGGCCGCCCCAGCACCTCCTGGACGCGCCGCGCGCACTCGAGCAGGGCGGCCAAATCGACCCCTGTCTCAATTCCCATCTCGTGCAGCATCGAGACGAGGTCCTCGGTGGCGATGTTGCCGGTCGCGCCGGCTGGCACGGGGCAGCCGCCGAGCTCGCCGAAGCTCGACTCGAAGCTGTCGATCCCGGCCTCCAGGGCGGCGAGCACGTTGGCGAGGCCCTGCCCGCGGGTGTTGTGGAAGTGCGCGGTGAGCTCGGCCGCGTCCCCCAGCCGCTCGCGCGCGGCCTCGAAGAACTCGCGCACCTGGCGCGGGTTGGCCATGCCGGTGGTGTCGCCGAAGCCGATCTCCTGCGCGCCGGCGTCGCGCAGACGCGCGGCGATGTCGAGCACGCGCCCGGGGCGCACGCGGCCCTCGTAGGGGCAGCCGAAGGACGTCGAGATCACGCCCTCGCAGCGCAGCCCCGCCGCGCGGGCGCGCGCGAGCACGACCTCGAGCCCCGCGAGCGACTGCGCGATCGAGCGGTTGACGTTCTTGCGGTTGTGGGTCTCGGAGGCCGACAGGAAGACGTTGATCTCGTCGAACGCCGCGCGGGCTCCCTCGTGGGCCTCGCGCAGCGCGAGCGCGTTGTCCAATCCGCGCTCGTTGGGAATCAGCACGCTCACGGCGACCTCCGGCGGGATGTCCACGCGCTCGAGCACCTCCGCGGCGTCGGCGAGCTGCGGGATCACGTCGGGGCGCACGAAGCTCGTGACCTCCAGCCGTCGCAGCCCGGTGCGCGCGAGCACGTCGATCAGCTCGACCTTGCGCTCTGTGGGGATCGTCTCGGGCTCGTTCTGAAAGCCGTCGCGGGGGCCGACCTCTCTGATGCGCACCGCCTGCGGCAGGTCGCTCACGACATCGACAGGCCGCCGCTGACGTTCAGCGTCTGGCCGGTCACGTAGGAGGCGTCCTCACTCGCGAGGAACGCGATCGCGGCGGCGACCTCCTCGGGCTCGCCGGAGCGCCCGAGCTGGGTCTGGTCGACCATGCCCTGCTTCAGGCGCACGCCGATCTCGCCGAGGACCTGCGGGGCGGCGTTGAGCAGCGGCGTCTCGATCGGTCCGGGCGCGACGGCGTTGACGCGCACGCGGTAGCGCGCGGCCTCGCGCGCGATGGCCTTTGTGAACCCGATCACCCCTGCCTTTGCCGCGGAGTAGACCGCGGAACCCTGCGAGCCGACGCGCCCCGCCTCGGAGGCGACGTTGACGATCGCCCCCGAGCGGCGCTCTTGCATGCCCGGCAGCACGGCGTGCGTCACGGCGAGCACGCCGCGCAGGTTGACGCCGAGCACGAAGTCCCACAGGCCGGGGTCGGTCTTGACGAAGAACGAGAAGAGGTCGGTGCCGGCGTTGTTGACGAGCACGTCGACCGCGCCGAGCTGCTCGCCGACCGCGGCGACCGCCGCGTTCACCGACTCGACGTCGCTGACGTCCATGCGCACGCCGACGCCGTCGAGTTCGCCCGCGACCACGCGCGCCCCGTCCTCGTTGACGTCCGCGACCGCGACGCGCGCGCCCTCCGCGGCGAGCCGCCGCACGGTCGCGGCGCCGATGCCGGAGGCGCCGCCGGTGACGAGCGCGATCTTTCCCTCGAAGCGCATCTCGCGAGCAAGCCTAATCGAACCGCTTCGTTATCAGCGTTGGGGGGCCGCACGGTGCTCCGGCTCCGCACTCACGGAGGGGAAACGCCTGCGGCTCACGCCGATATGCCGGCGCTGCGGAGCAGCTCGCGCGCACGCTCTGCGATGTGCGGGGCGAGCTCGAGGCTCAGGACGCGGATCAGACGCTCATCGATCTTGCGCATCTCGTGGCGGTTCAAGCCGCCGCGGACCCTGAGCAGCGCGTTCTTGTGTACCGTCGCGACCGCGGTCAGCGACACGATCGACTCCTCGGGCAGCCGATAGCGCGCGATCGAATTGGGCAGGTGCACGAAGAACGGGTGCTCGTGAGTCTCGATCCTGGGCCACGATGCAGATTCGCGGTGTCGCGGCCGAACGGAGTTGATCCGTAGGACGACGATGTCGTCGTTCTGCTCCACCGTGCCATCGTGCAAGAGCAGCACCGGACGGATCTTGACCTCGGACACGACGCCCGTCGGGCGACCGCGCCGGCGCGCCGCGTAATCCTCGACCGTCTCCAGGCTCCGCACGGCCCCTCCGTCGTCCAGCCAGCGCATCGGGAACTGCGCCGCGAACGGAAAGATGCCCCACGCGATCGCCCCGCGTCGTAGCTCAGACGCGTCGGCCGGCATCGGGGTCAGCGTCTCGTTCGGCGAGCATCTCCTCGATTACCGCCTCCTCCCCCGCTGTCGTATCGCGATCCTCCGCGAGATCCCGGGCCAGCGCGATGTCCGCGCCGCTCATCAGCAGCTCGTGTGGTACGTGCACCCCCTGCTCCATCAGGTCGAGCAGCGGTGCGACGAGCGCGTACTGCTCGCCGCCCAAAACGTAAGCGGAGGGCTGTCCGTAGCGACTGATGCGCACGCGCGAGCCATGCGCCAAGGCCTTGCGAGCGCGCTCGGGGAGGCGGATCTCCTCCGCGGTGATATCGATTATCGAGTCCGTCATGACGGCAAGCCCTTCGCAAGGCTTCCGGACAGTGTATCGTTATTCCCGACGGGACCGGTCAAACCCTGACGGTAACGAGCTCATATACTCGATCGCCGTGTCCGCCCCCTCGGCCGCCGTGCCACGCCGCCGCTCCGCCGCATGCCCGCGCCGGTAGAGGTCGTCGTCCTCGCCGGCGGCACCGGCGGCGCGAAGCTCGCGCGCGGGATGCGCGAGGTCGTGGCGCCCGAGCGGCTCGCGGTGATCGCGAATCCGGGCGACGACATCGAGATCTACGGCGCGCACGTCTCGCCCGACCCCGACCTGATCTCGTTCTGGCTGGCCGACCTGATCGACGCGCGCGGCTGGGGTCTGGAGGGCGACACGTTCAACGTCATGGACGGCCTGCGCGCGCTGGGGGTCGAGGTGTGGTTCAACCTCGGCGACCGCGACCTCGCGTGGTGCGTCGAGCGCGCGCGGCTGCTCGCCGCGGGCGCCACGCCCACCGCGGCGCTCGCGCGGCTGAACGCCGCGATCGGGGTGCGCACGGCGGTGCTCCCCGCGAGCGACGATCCCGTGCGCACCTGGGTCCGCACGACGTCGGGGTGGCGCTCCTTTCAGGAGTTCATGATCCGCATGGGAGCCGCGGGAATGATCGAGGGCCTCGAGTTCCGCGGCGCCGAGCAGGCCGCGCCGAGCACCGCCGCGCTCGAGGCGATCGCACAGGCGCGCGCGATCGTGATCGGACCCTCGAACCCGCTCGCCTCGATCGCGCCGATCCTCGCGGTGCCGGGCATCCGCGAGGCGCTCGCCACGGCGCGCGCGCCGGTCGTCGCGGTCAGCCCGATCGTCGGCGGCACCGTCCTGAAGGGCCCGACGGCCGCGTTCATGGCGTTCGCCGCGCTGGAGTGCAGCGCGGCGGGCGTCGCGGACTTCTACGGCGAGCTGCTCGACGGGCTCGTCGCCGACGAGCCCGTGGCCGCCGAGCGTGTGCCGGCCGTGGCCGCCGAGCCCGCCCACCATGAGCCCCTCCCCGCGCTCGCGACGCTGCGGATCGACACCCGCATGGACGACGCCGCCGCGCGCGCGCGCGTGGCCGAGCAGGTGCTCGCGTTCGCCGACGGGCTCGCGCGCTGAGCCCACTCATATACTCGCCTCGGCGTGCCCCCCCCCGACCCCGCTCCCGCTCCCGTGTGCATCGTCGGCGCCTCCGGCGCGCTCGGCTTCGGCCTCGCGCTGCGCCTGGGACACGCGGGCGTGCCGATCGCGATCGGCTCGCGCGACGCCGAGCGCGCCGCGGAGACCGTGCGGCGCGCGCAGGCCGCGGTGCCCGCGGGCTCGTTCGCGGGCTACGAGAACGGCGAGGCGGCTGCCAAGGCTGAGGTGGTGATCCTGAGCGTGCCGTTCCGCAACCAGTCCGAGACGCTCGCCAACCTCAAAGGGGCGCTGCGCGACGGGCAGCTGCTGATCGACGCGAGCGTGCCGCTCGCGGCCGCGGTCAGCGGCAAGGCGACGCGCATGCTCGGCGTGTGGCAGGGCTCCGCCGCGCAGCAGACCCGTGAGATGGTGCCCACAGGCGTGCGCGTCGTGTCCGCCTTGCACACCGTCAGCGCCGCGTCGCTGAGCGCCCTCGACCACGCGCTCGCGGAGGACGTGCTCGTCTGCGGCGACTCGCGCGCCGATAAGCGCGAGGCCGCCGCGCTGATCGAGCGCATCGAGGGACTGCGCTGCGTGGACTGCGGACGCCTGGAGATGGCGCGCGTCACCGAGTCGCTCACAGCGCTCCTGATCGCCGTCAACTCACGCTACAAGACCCACGCCGGCATCCGCCTCACGGGCCTGCCGGACGCGCTGTGGGAGTGACAGCGGAGCTCGCGGGCGCAGACCGGGAGCGCAGCCGGCGCAGACCGCGAGTGGACGTCCCGAAAGCCCCCGGCGGACGCGCGGTGCGCCGCCGGACCCGCCGATCAGCCCGCGGCCGCCGCGGCGCGCTCCTCGCGCCACGCGTTCAGCGCGTCGATCGCGCCGTAGCTGACGCGTTCGAGGAACGTGTCGCGGTCGTTGGCGTGCGGCAGCGGCTCGCCGGGGACCGCGACGCCGAGGAACTCGCACAGCGGCTCCCAGCCTTCGCCGACCTCCCATACCAGCAGCCGCTCGGCGGGGACCACCGCCTTGACGTGCTCGTTGTGGGCAACCGCCTGCTCGATCAGCTGCGCCGGCTCGACCCAGCCCCGCGCGAAGGTCCCCTGCGGCCCCCAGAACATGCGGTCGACGAGCGCCAGGTAGCGGCACCAGCGCGGGTCGATCTCGCCGCGCGCGCTCGCGAGCAGACGGATCAGCGACTCCCCGTGGCACATGTCGACGATCGTCTCGCGGAAGCTCGGCTCCCACTTCTCGGGATCGCGCACGCTCAGCAGGACCTTCGCATCGGGATAAGCGTCGATCAGCTCGCGGTAGAAGTAGCCGCCGGGCCAGTCCACGGTCGAGGCGTGGCCCGCGAACACCTCATCCCATGGCCCATCGCCATCGAGTGCGCGATTCCAGAGCTCGACCTGATCGAGGTCGGCGATCACGTTGACCCAGTGATACGCGGGCCCGAAACCGAGCTGCTCCAGGGCCAGCTTCTGCGTGAGGGTCCCCGTGCGGGGCAGGCCGGCTCCGATCACCTTGATATCGCTCATCTCGCTCCTTACGTAGCGTTACGCCACCGTTGACAAAATTTGACCGCGCATGCTGCCAGCGTGACCGCTCCGTTGCGTGCGCTCGCCGGTTCTCTCGATATCGTGTCCCTTCCCAACCGGACGTAACATAACGCTAACCAAATGTTCAATCCGCAACCCGTGCAGCCGCTCGGCGAGAGCTCCGAGACCTCCGAGCGCTCCCGCCCCGGCACCCTGAGCCTCGATCAGTCGCGCTACGCGCGCCGCGCCGCGCGTGCGCGTCCGCGGCCCACGCCGATCCGGGCCCGCATCGGCGGTCTCGCCGTCGCGGACTCCGAGGCCACGTTCACCCAGGATGAGGTCCTCGTGCGGCTTGGCCTGAAGGGCGACGAGTTCGCGGAGGGCATCTTCGGCCGCTGCGGCATCGAGCGCCGCCACCTCAACCTGACCCACGACTTCCTGCACGACACGATGCAGGGCCGCGCGGCGGAGGTCGAGGCGGAACTGCTCCATTACGCGATCCGTGCCGTCGACCAGCTCGGCGTCGATCCCGCAGAGATCGGGACCGTCGTCACCGCGAGCCTCTACTCGCTCGGCTGCCCCACGCTCGCGCATCGCTTGCTCGACCACTACGCGATGGACCCCGCGACCGACAAGTACCACATCACCGGCGTCGGCTGCGCGAGCGCGGTGCCGCTGCTGCGCCTCGCCTCCCAGGCGCTCCCGCAGCACCCCGGCAAGCACGCGCTCGTCGTCGCGGCGGAGAGCATGAGCAGCACGCTGATGAGCGCCACCGCCGACGACCCGCGCGCGAAGACCGTCGGCTCGGCGATCTTCGGCGACGGCTGTGCTGCGGCGCTGCTCTGCGGCGAGGAGCACGCACGGGGACCGGCGATCCTCGGCTCCCAGGTCCACCAGATCGGCGGCACGCTCGCCGATGTGAGCCTCTCGCTGAGCTTCGACGACAGCCACCTGCATCTCGCACGCGAGCTGCCCGACCTCGCCGCGGCCGGCCTCGGCGAGCTGGTCGCCGATTTCCTGGGGCGCAATCGCCTGGATCGATCCGATCTCGACTACTGGATGGTCCACCCCGGCGGCCGGCGGATCATCGAATGCGTGGAAGACGCGCTCGCGCTCACGCGCGAGGACGTCGCGGTCAGCTGGGACACGCTCGCCGCACACGGCAACGTCGGCACGCCGTCGATCCTGTATGTGCTCAAGGGCACCATCGAGACCTACGCGCCCCGACCGGGGGAGCGCGGGTTGATGGTCACGATCGGCCCCGGTATCAGCGTCGGGCTGATGCTGCTGCAGTTCTGACGCCGCACGCACGGCCCGGCGGCCCCGCTCGCAGCCGCACACGCCGGCACGCCTCACCGTGGACCTCGCCCCACAGACCGTTGCCCACAACTGCCCGCGCGGCGCGTCGAGATAGGCTCCCTACGACGTGCGCACCGCAGCGATCCTCCCCGTCAAGCGCTTCACCCACGCCAAGCAGCGCCTCGGGGCCACTATCGCCGATCCACTGCACGGGGACCTCGTGCGCGCGATGGTCGGCGACGTGCTGAGCGCGCTGCGCCGCTGCGCGTCGATCGACCTCACGATCGTCGTGACCAACGAGCCAGCGGTCGCGCACGCCGCGCGCCGACAGAGCGCGCTCCTCGTGCCCGACACCGCCGAGGACGGCCAGAGCGCCGCCGTCGCGCTCGGAATCGAGCGCGCGCGAGCCGAGGGCGTCGCGCGCGTGCTCTGCATCCCCGGCGACTGTCCCGCGCTCGACCCCGCGCAGCTCGCGCAATTGCTGGAGGACGCGGCCCCTCGCGGCGTACCCGAAGTAGTGATCGTGCCGGACCGCCACGGGACCGGCACGAACGGCCTGCTGCTCCGCCCGCCCGACGCGATCTCGCCGAGCTTCGGACCGGGCAGCTGCGCGCGCCACCAGGCGCTCGCGCGCGCCGCCGGCGCGGCCTGCCGCCTGGAGCGCCCGGCCTCGCTGCTGCTCGACATCGACACCGGCGAGGACCTCGCCGTGCTCCGCCGGCGCCTCGCCGGCGAGCCCGCGGGGGCCTCTCGCACCTCCAAGCTCCTGCACACCGCGGCCAGCCCCTCGCGCGCCGCGTGAGCCGGCTCGCGGCGCGCAGCGTGAGCGGCCTGCCCGAGATCCGCGCCGGAGACGACCTCGCCGCGCTGATCGCGGGAGCGCTGAGCGCGGAGGCGCTGAGCGCGGAGGCGCTGAGCGCGGAGGCGTCGAGCGGTGCGCCAACCGTGGGCGCCACACCGGCCGCGGGGGACCCAGGCACCGACACGCGCGCGGAGCCGCTTCGCGATGGGCAGGTCGTCGCGATCGCGCACAAGGTCGTCTCCAAGGCCGAGGGTGCCGTCGTCGCGCTCGCCGACGTGCGCCCCTCGGCGCGCGCGGTGGCGCTCGCGCGGGAACAGGGCAAGGACCCGCGCGCGGTGCAGGTCGTGCTCGATCAGTCGCGCGAGATCGTGCGCGCCGCGCACGGCGTCTTGATCTGCCGCACCCACCACGGCTTCCTCTGCGCGAACGCCGGCGTCGACGCGTCCAACGCGCCCGCTCCCACAACTGCGAGCGCCGCGGAGCAGGCGACCGGCGCCGGTGCGGAGCGGGGAGCCGCGCGGAGCGGTCGCGCACCGGACGAGAACGCCCCCGCGATGCTGATCGTGCTGCCGCGCGATCCCGATGCCTCCGCGCGCGCGCTGCGCGCGCGGCTGCGCGAGCTCAGCGGCGCGCGCGTCGCGGTGCTGATCACCGACAGCTTCGGCCGCGCGTGGCGCCACGGGCAGTGCGACGTCGCGCTCGGCTGCGCCGGGATGACCCCCCTGGAGGACTGGCGCGGGCGGACCGACGGCGTCGGCATGGAGTTGCGCGCCACCTGGCTCGCCGTCGCTGACGCCGCCGCCGCCGCCGCCGACCTCGCGCGCGCGAAGGACTCGCGCGAGCCCGTCGTGATCCTCGACGGGCTGCAGCGCTTCGTCACCGACGAGGACGGGTCGGGCGCGGTGGCGCTGCGGCGCCCGCTCGAGGAGGATCTGTTCCGCTGAGCTCAGCTGCGGGCGGGCTCGGCGGCGGCCGTGAGCTGAGCGCGCAGAAACGGCAGCACGACCTCGGCCACCCGCTGCGGATCGTCCTGGAACGGCCAGTGCCCGCTCTCCGGCAGGATCGCGACGTCCTGCACCGCGAAGAAGTCGCGCTGGCGCTCGGCGTACTGCACGCCGATGAAGGGGTCCTTTGCGCCCCACACGACGAGCGCGGGCTTGTGCAGCTCCTTCATCGCCGCGCCGAGCTCGCGCGCGGTCTCGCCGGGATCGGAGGTCGCGCGATAGAGCTTCAGCACCGCGCGACGTGTGCCGCGGTCGTAGTCGTCGTACATCTTGTCGACGAACTCCGGCGGCAGGCCCTTGGGGTTGACTTTCTGCATCCCGCGCCGCCATCCCGAGCGCGGGATCCACGCCTGGAGGATCTCGCCTAGGACCGGCGTCCGCCAGCGGCGGGCCATCGTGTGCCATTTGTAGCCGGGCATGATCCCGACGTTGATCAGCACCACGCTCGCCCACGCCTGCGGGTGCTGCAAGCCCCAGAAGAGGCCGAACGGACCGCCGAAGTCGTGCACGACGAGGTGCGCGCGCTCGACCCCGAGCTCGGCGAGCGCGCCCTGCAGGAAGTCCGCGTACGCGGAGACCTGGTAGTCAAAGTGGCGCGGCTTGTCGGCGCGGCCGAAGCCGGGCATGTCGAACGCGACTGCCCGCCCCAGCTCGCCGGCGCCGTCGACGAGCGCGGTCCAGTCGCTGGAGGAGCCGGGGTTGCCGTGCACGAATACGACCGCCTCGGTCGCATCCGCGGGCCCGGCTTCGATCACCGGCGAGCCGATCCCGGCGACGTTGATCCTGCGCTGGCGCGGCACCTCAGCTCACCGTCGCGGTCGCCCGGGACTGTGCGCCGCCGGCGGCCGCGGCCGCTGCATCTTGCGCGACCCTCGCGGCCGGCGCGACCTTGGCGGCTTGCGCGACCGCGGCGACCGGCGCGCCCGCGGGGCGTTCTCGCAACCCGCGGGGACGCTTGGAGCGGCTGATATTGACGCGCAGCATCCGTCCGATCGTGCGCGGAGTCATCATTTCCTGCGGCGTGATCCAGCGGCCGCCCATCTGGGCCATGCGCACAGTCAACTCGGCGTCGCGCGCGGCAGCGCGGAAGAGCAGCTTTTCTCCGGGGTTGAAGCGCTTGCCGGAGGAGTACGCGGAGCAGAACTTCTCGTGCGCGTCGAGTCCCTTGCTATGCCGGGCCGCGTACGCGGCGAGCGCGCGGTCGACCGCGGCGGGGTCCCCGTCGGCGCTCAGCGCGGGGGCGACGCTCTCGGCGAGCCACTCGGCGGACTGCAGCGCCCACCCGCAGCCGACGCCCCACAGCGGATCGGCGGCGAGCGCGGCGTCGCCGATGAAGGCGAGGCCGGGACTCGTGGTCTGGCGAACGACGTTGGGCATCTCGAGCTTGCCGACGAGCTGCCCCTCGCGCTTGGCGGGGTCCAGCGGCGGCCCTTCGGGGAGCCCTTCGAATAGGCGTTGCATGGCGGCCTCGGGGTCGGCCTTGAACTCGGGCAGGCGGTCTTTGTGGGGCATGCACGCGAGCAGCGTGAGACCGCCGTCGGTCGGGAAGGCGTAGGCGGCGCTGGGGTCGAGCAGCCACATCTGCGCGCTGCTGCCAGTGCGCAGCGGCGTGTCGCGGTAGTAGGCGGCATAGCCGAAGCGCCGGTTCGGCCGCAGCTTGGTCGGCTGGCCGGCGAGCTTTGCGATGGAGGAGTCGCGGCCATCGGCGGCGAGCACGAGCTTGGCGCGTAGCTCGTGCTCGCTGCCGTCGCGCTCGCGCGCGGCGACGCCGCGAACGCGCGTGCCCTCGCGCAGCAGCGCGTGCACGGTGTGGCCGAGCATCAGTTGCACTCCATCGGTCGCCGCAGCGAGCTCGCGCAGCATCGGATCGAAGGTCTCGCGGCGTATGTTCCACGCGGGGTGGTCGCGCATCGGCGCGGGCAGGTCGGCGTGGTCGAAGCAGATCCAGCCGTAGCGCGTCCAGATGTTGATGTCGCTGGGCTGAGCGCCGGCATCTTCGATCGCGCCGCGCAGGCCGAGGCGCTCGATCGTCGGCGAGGCGCTCGACTGGATCAGGTGCGTACAGACGCGCTTGAAGGTCTTGGGATCGCTGTGGCTCTCCAGCAGAGCGACCTTCGCACCGGAGCGGGCGAGGAAGGTCGCCGCGGCGCAGCCCGCGATGCTCGCGCCGACGATTGCGACGTCGTAGTCGTCGCAATCGACGTGCCGGGCATGGTTGGTCTGGTGGGTGTGGGCGTCTTGGGACGTGCCGCCGGGGTGCGCGCTCTCGCTCATGACTCCGCCTTTCATCCGAGGGACCGGCGCGCGCCAACGCGGAGTGACACGCGCGCTCTATACTTCGGGTCGAACTATACAGGACGTACGATGAAAAGCAAGCAGATCCGACTTACGACCACCTCCTACGCCGTCCTCGGCCTGCTCGACCTGATCGGCGAGGCGACGCCCTACGCGCTCAAACAGGCGCTGGAACGGTCGATCGAGAACTTCTGGCCGGTACCGCACACGACCTTCTACGACGAGCCCGCGCGGCTCGCGCAGGCCGGCTATCTCTCCGAACGCCAAGAGCCCGGCGGGCGCCGGCGCCGTGTCTACGCGCTCACCGACAGCGGCCGCGAGGCGCTGCGCGAGTGGGCCGACTCGCCCGATCTCGCGCCCCAGCAGCTGCGCGACGAGGGCCTGCTGAAGATCTTCGCGGGCGCCGACCCGCGCGTGGTGTTCGCCAAGCGCGGCGAGTGGCACGCGGTGAAGCTCGCCGAGCTGGAGCGCTATCTGGAGCGCCTGCACTCGACCCCGCTGGAGCCCTGCCGCGAGCGCTGGCGCGGCGCCGAACTGACGCTCGAGGCAGGCATCACCTACCACCGCCAGATGCTCGCGACGATCGCGGAGTTCCTCGCGACCGGTGCGTAGCGACGCTCAGACGCCCGCGACCAGCGCGGTACTCGTGCCGTCGAGATCGCCGGCGACCGCTGCGCCATCCAACGGGTAGCAGCGCCTGATCCCGTACAGCGTCGTGCGCTCGGCGGCGGGCCGTCCAGCGGCGTGTGCCGCGGCGACGAGCTGGTCGGGATCGAGCTTGGTCCCGTGGTAGCTGCCGGCGAGGCGGCTGATCGACTCCTCCATCAGCGTGCCGCCGAGGTCGTTGACGCCCCAGCGCAGCGACTCGGTGGCAGCCTCGACGCCCATCTTGACCCACGACGCCTGCAGGCTCGCAACGGTGCGCCCGAGCGCGAGGCGAAAGACGGCGGTGTGCTTGAGGTTCTCCTCGCGCGTGATCTCCTCCACCCCGTGCGTGCGACCGAGCAGGGTCTGGAAGGGAATGAAGGAGAGCGGCACGAACTCCGTGATGCCGCCGGTGCGCTCCTGCAACTCGCGCACGACGCGCATGTGCTCGGCGAGCTCCCAGGGCTCCTCGATGTGTCCGAACATGACCGTCGCCGTCGAGCGCAGGCCGGCGGCGTGGGAGGCCTCGATGATCTGCACCCAGCGCGCGACCGGCAGCTTGTTGGGGCTGATGCGTTCGCGCACCCCGTCGTGCAGCACCTCCGCCGCGGTGCCCGGCGTGGAGCCGAGGCCGGCGTCGCGCAGGCGCGCGAAGACCTCCGCCGGGGGCTGCCCGGAGATGTCGCACATGTGCGCGATCTCCATCGGGCTGTACGCGTGCAGGTGGATGTCGGTGCCGAGCTTCGCGGCGGTGCGCTTGGCGAGCTGCAGCCAGCCGAGGTAGTCCTGCAGGCTCCAGTCCGGGTGGATGCCCGACTGGATGCAGAGCTCGCTCGCGCCGTAGGCGATCCCTTCCTCGACGCGGCGCACGAACTCGGCCTCGGAGTGCTCGTAGGCGTCCGGCGAGCGCTTGCCCTGTCCGAAGCCGCAGAACGCGCAGCCGACGGTGCAGACGTTGGAGATGTTGATGTTGCGGTTGACGACGAACGTGACGGTCTCCCCCGCGAGCTCGGCGCGCAGTCCGTCGGCGGCCCGGCGCATCTCCTCGATCGCCTGCGGGCGGGTCTCGGCGAACATCGCGGTCAGCTCCTGCGCGCTCAGCGCGTGACCGTCGCGGCCGCGTGCGATTGCGCCGGCGACGAGATCGGGGCGGATCGGCGGGACGCCGTGCGCGGCGGGGTCGGTGCGACCGGAGCCGCGGCGCGGGATGAAGCTCCAGTACTTAACCTTGATCGTGTCGAGCACCCCCTGCGCGACCCACTCGGAGTCGATGTACTGCGGGTAGACGCAGAGGCGCTCGGTCAGCGCGACCCCGTCGGCCTGCAGGCGCTTGCGCACCTGGTGCGGCGAGGGAAAGGGGTGCTCGGGCGAGATGTGGTCGCCGTTGGCGGAGAGACCGCCGAGGTCGGTGGCGCCGGCGGCGACGAGCTCGGGCCACCAGTCGGCGAGGTTCGGCGGGACCTGGATGCCGACGTCGGGCAGCAGCCGGCGGGTCTCGGCGATCAGGCGCTTCATGTCGGCGATGCTCACCGGACACGCCCAATCGGGCAGCGGCAGGCGCGGGTGCAGGCCGGCGCCGGGTGCGTCCTCATCGCCGAGCCCGCGGGCGTCTGTGGCGCTCTCCCCCACGCCCGTGCGCCAGTACGCGCGCGCGGCGGCGTCGGCGATCTCGGCGGGCTCCTGCCCGTAGTAGCGCTGGTGCGGGACGAAGTTCTGGAGGATCACCTCCTGGATGTGCCCGTATTCGCGGTGCGTCTGCGCCAGCGCTTGCAGCGAGGCGACGCGCTCGTCCTCGCTCTCGCCGATTCCGACGAGGATGCCGGAGGTGAACGGGATCTTCAGCTCGCCCGCCGCGCGAATCGTCTCCAGGCGTCGCGCGGGGTGCTTGGTGGGCGAGCCGGCGTGCACGGTCTCCATCAGGCGCTCGGAGATCGACTCCAGCATCAGCCCCTGCGAGGCCGTGACCTCGCGCAGCCGCGCCAGATCGGCGCGCGAGAGGACACCGAGATTGGTGTGCGGCAGGATCCCGCGCTCGAGCGCGCGCTCACAAGCCCAGACGACGTACGCCGTGAAGTCCGCGTGCCCGTGCTCCCGCAGTTTCGCCGCGACCTCCGGGTTGACCTCGGGCCGCTCGCCGGTCAGGACGAGCAGCTCCTTGACGCCGCGCCGCGCCGCGCCGTCGATCAGGCGCAGCACCTCGTCGGGCTCGTGCAGGTGCGCGCGGTGCGTCGCGAACGAGCAGTACTTGCAGTAGCACCGGCACGTCCGCGAGAGCGAGAGCGTGAGGTTGCGCGAGTAGGTGACCCTTCGGCGCATTGGGATGGAGTCTATGAGGGTGTGCGTCAGGTCCGGCCGAATCTTTGATCGATCGACGCTGGTTGGGAGGTGCATGCCCGCCCAGAAGCACGGCCCCCATACGACCGTGTCCTTTCATTCGGACAAATTCATCAGGCCAACTTGTCGATCGGCCGCTCGCCCACGCGGCCCTTGGGGTCGAGCACGAGCAGCTTGTAGCCCAGCGCCGCGATCAGGCCGCCGACGATTGGGCCGAGGATGTAGACGACCGCGAAGTCGCCGAAGCCGCCGGAGAAGTGTCCCGCGACGATCGCCGGCCCGAGCGAGCGCGCCGGGTTCAAGCCGGCGCCGGTCAGCGGCCCGAACGTCAGCACCGCGAAGCCGAGCGTCGCGCCGATCACGAAGCCCGCCCAGTCGCGCGTGCCGCGCGGGTTGACCGCGACGCCCATGATCGACCAGACCAGCGCGAACGTGCCGACGAGCTCGCACAGAGCCCCCAGCATGGTCTTGCCCGCGAGCAGATGACTGACCGAGGGGTTGCCGAGGTTCGGCCCGAGGAACAGTTCCGCGAGGATCACTTTGCACAGCGCGGCGCCCGCGATCGCGCCGACGATCTGCATCGCGATGTAGCCCAGCGCGGCCAGCGGATCGATCTCGCGCACGGCCGCGAGCCCGATCGTGACCGCCGGGTTGAAGTGCGCGCCCGAGGTGCCGCCGAGCGTCTGGATCAGCATCATCAGGAGAAACGCGTGCAGCAGCCCGATCACCGCGAATTCGGGGGTCGAGATGCCGGTGCGCGCGTAGACGCTGACGATCAGCGCGATGAACAGGACCAGCAGGAACGTGCCGACGAGCTCGGCGATGTATGCGCTCAAACCACGTTTTTCCATGATGTGCTTCTCCTCCTCGCGATGCGATCGATGCCGGCGGCGATTCTACGAGCGCCCCCGGTCGGCTCCCGCGCGTCGCGGCTATCCTCAGCCGCAATGGCGCACCCACCCCGCATGTATCTCGCGCGCCACGGTCAGACCGCCTACAACGCCGAGGGTCGCTTCCAGGGCCAGGGCGCGGTCCCGCTCGACGCGACCGGCCGCGCGCAGGCCGCGGAGCTCGGGGAGCGGGCGCTCGCCTACGAGTTCGCGGTGCTGTGGTGCAGCCCGCTGTTGCGAGCCCGCGAAACCGCGGACATCGTCGCGCGGCGCATCGGACTGACTCCGCGCGAGGACGCGCGCTTGATGGAGACCGACGCCGGCGACTGGACCGACCGCAGCTTCGCCGAGGTCCAAGCCGAGCTGCCCGCGGAGTTCGAGCGCTTCAGGACCGGCGACCCCACCTTCGCGTTCCCGGGCGGCGAGTCCTTCGCGCAACAGGGCGTGCGCGTCGCGGGCGCGTTCCACGACATCAAGCGCGCCGAGGCGCCCGCGCTGATCGTCTGCCACGGCGGCGTGATCCGCATCGCGCTCTTCCAGCGCACCAAAGACCGCGACTCGCTCGGCGCGTCGGTCCCGAACGCCGCGATCGTCCCGCTCGATCCGCGCGGCTCGCGACGCATCAACCGCGCGAGCCTCGCGGCGAAGAGCAACGGCTGAGAGCGCGCCGGCTACTGTGCGCGCTCGGCTACTGTGCGCGGATGCGGCGGAACTCGTCGCGCACCGAGTACGGGCGGCCCCACATCTGCGTAACCTCGACGCGCCCCGAGCGCTGCTCGCGCACGACGAGCTCGCCCGCGATCCCCGCGTCGTCGAGCAGGCGCAGCGTGCCGTGCACCGTGGGCGCCGCCGCCGCGTGTCCGAAGCGGTGCGCGACGAGCAGGCGCCAGTGCCAGTCGTGATGTGAGTAGGGACGCGCGTTGCACGTCGCGAGATAGACCGCTGCGTCGACGTAGCGCGACTCGTCGGCGATGCGCAGGTCGAGCTCGAGATCGGTCCAGTCGTCGGGGAGCGAGTCGACGATGCGCTGGAAGACCTCCGCGAGAGCCACGCGCCGTAGCCTAGCGCTCGCCACCGCGGGCTATCCTGCGAAGCGCGTGGCCGCAACCGATACCGACCGTCTGCGGGCAGACTACGAGACGCTCATCGCCGGCTGCGGGCTGCTCGATCGCTCCGAGCGCGGCAAGCTCGTGCTGACGGGCGCCGGCGCGGTGGAGTTTCTCAACGGCCAGATCACCAACGAGCTCGCCGGCCTGCCGCCCGGCGCGGGCTGCTACGCGGCGTTCCTCACGAACAAGGGCAAGATGCTCGGCGACCTGCGCGTGCTCGCCGTCGGCGAGGGCGCCGCCGTCGCCGAACTGCTGCTCGACACCGAGCGCGTCGCGCTGCAGGCGCTGTTCGACATGATCCGCCGCTACAAGATCGGCTACGATGTCGCCCTGCACAAGCGCACGCTGGAGTCCGCGCTGCTCTCGCTGATCGGTCCCGCCGCGCGCGAGGTCGCGACGCGCGCGGCGCGGCTGGCGGATGGCGAATTGCCGGCGCGCAGCGAGCACGACCACGCCGGCGCGAGCGTCGGCGGTCGGCCGGTGCGCCTGATCGCGACGGCCGACGGTGGCCTGGATGTGCTCTGCGCGCGCGAGGATCGCGAGGCGGTGGCCGCGGCCCTCATCGACGCCGGTGCGCGCGCGATCGGCGAGGAGGCCGCCGAGGTCGTGCGCGTCGAGCACGGCCGTCCCCGCTACGGCGTGGACCTCGACGAGAGCACGATCCCCCAAGAGGCCGGGCTCAACGAGCGCGCGGTGAGCTTCACGAAGGGTTGCTACGTGGGCCAGGAGACCGTCGCGCGTCTCTACTACCGGGGCAAGCCCAACCGGCACCTGCGCGGGCTGCGCCTCGCGGAGCCCGCCGCTCCGGGCTCCCAGCCGCACCCCGACGAGCCGCCGGCTCTAGGAAACCAGCCGCACCCCGACGAGCCGCCGGCTTCAGGAAACCAGCGGCACGCCGGCGAGCCGGCGGCAGCGGGCGACGAGCTGCGACTCGGGGAGCGCTCGGTCGGACGCCTAGGGAGCGTCGTGCGCTCCCCGACATATGGACCGATCGCCTTGGCGCTCGTACGCCGCGAGGCCGCTCCGGGCGACACGGTGGCGGTCGGCGAACAGGGCACCACCGCGGTCATCGCCGAGCTTCCATTCCGCTGAGGAATTGGAGCTCTCCTCAGGGACCTTCGGGCCGGCGCCGGCGCGGCGCGCAGTCGTGCAGGTGCTTGCGAATCGCGGCCTGCTGGGCCTTGAGGGCGTCGGGACGCGGCGGCTTGTCGAGGGAGCTCGTGACGTTCGGGCCCCGCAGCTCGACCTTGGTGCATCGCGGCTTCTCGCGCGCGTCCTCGAAGGGATCGCTTTCAGTCATCTCTATTCGCCCTCGGGTGGGACTCCCGATTCTTCAGTGTAGGCCTGCCACTGCTCGTTGAGCAAGTCCACGAGCTGACTTGCGAGCAGCGGCGAGAAAGAGACGCGCGATACGACGATTCCCTGCTGGCCCTGCGGCCCGATGCGCAGGAAGTCCAGCGTGAACTCGTGCGGGGTGCGCGCGATCGAGGCCGCGTTGGCCCACTTGCCCGCGAACTCCTCCGGGGGCATGATGATGTTGGGGCCCTGTTGTGGCTCCTCCTCGGGGGGCTGCGGCTCGGGCACGGCGCTCCTGCGGTCGCTTTCAGGGATCGTGCTTGATTCGGCTTGCTCGGCGCATCTCAGCGTAGCGCGCGACGAAGCGGAGATGCGCGCCGCGGCCGCTCGTCTTTTCGCCGCCGAGACTCGGCCGCACTGCGACCGGTAGGATTGGCTGCCTTCCCGACCCGACCGCACACGACAGCTGGAGGACATCAACACCGTGGCAATCGACCTGCAGCAAATCTCCGAGGTGGACACCGAGCCGGGCCAGCTGCCCAAGACGATGGCCGCGTGGGTCATCCGCGAGGAGCGCCAGGGCGAACCCAAGGACGCCTTCCAGGTCGAGGAGATCGAGGTCCCCGAGCCCGGGGCCTTCGAGGTGATCGTGCGCGTGATGGCCGCGGGCGTCAACTACAACAACGTGTGGGCCGCCCTGGGCGAGCCGGTGGGCGTGTGGCGCTACGGCGACCACCCGCAATACGGGCACCACATCGGCGGCTCCGACGCCTCCGGGATCGTCTGGAAGGTCGGCGCCGGCGTGACGCGCTGGAAGCCCGGCGACGAGGTCGTCGTGCACTGCAACCAGGCCTCCTACGAGGACCCCGAGGTCCACGGCCTCGACCCGATGGCCGCGCCCTCGCAGAAGATCTGGGGCTACGAGACGACGTGGGGCTCGTTCGCGCAGTTCACCAAGGTGCAGGCTCAGCAGCTGCTGCCCAAGCCGCACGCGCTGAACTGGGAGGAGGCGGCCTCCTACGGCCTCGTCTACTTCACCGCCTACCGCATGCTGATCACGCGCTGCAAGATGCAGGCCGGCGCCAATGTGCTGATCTGGGGAGCCGCGGGCGGCCTCGGCGTATTCGCGACGCAGCTGTGCGCCGCCGCCGGCGCGCACTGCGTCGGCGTCGTGTCCTCACCGGAGAAGGGCGAGCTCGTCAAGCGCCTGGGCGCCGTCGACTACATCGACCGCGCCGAGTTCAAGGGCATGATGCGCACCGGCAAGGAGACGCCCGATGAGGAGAAGGCCCGCTTCGGCGTCGCGCGCGAATTCTCCAAGCGCGTCAAGGGGATCCTCGGCGACGCCCCCGACATCGTCTTCGAGCACGTCGGCGCGGCGACCTTCCCGACCTCGGTCTTCACCGTCAAGCCGTTCGGCAAGGTCGTGATCTGCGCCGGCACGACCGGCTACAACCTCGACTTCGACGTGCGCTACCTGTGGATGAAGCAGAAGGAGATCGTCGGCTCGCACTTCGCCAACGCCTACGAGTGCATGAAGGCCAACGAGCTCATCGAGAGCGGGCAGATCCGGCCCGTGCTGTGGCGCACGCTGCCCTTCGAGGGCGTCGCCGAAGCGCACCAGCTGATGCTCGAAAACAAGCATCTCGGCAAGATCTCAATCCTCGTCGGCGCCGACGCCGAGGGACACGGCAAGACCGCCGAGGGCCCGGGCGCGATCCATGCCGAGGTCGGAGCCTAGCCATGGCAGGCGAAGGCAACGGCACGGTCATCATCCCGTGGTACGCCACGGGATTTCGCAGCAACGGCTTCGAGGCCGCGCTGAACGAGGTCGCGGCGATCGCGCTGCGCTACGGCGCGAGCTCCTACGCCGTTTACCGCGCCCGTGACGACCGCTACAAGTTCCAGCAGCTAGCTACCTTCGCCAACTACTCCGACTGGGAGCGCTTCTGGGAAGGACCCGAGATGATCGACTTCCGAGTGCGTCACTCCAGCTGGTACCAAGTGCCGGTGCTCTACGGCTGGTGGGACTGCACCGCCTCGGGCGGGATCACGGAGGGGACGCTCTGGGCGCCGGCCAATGGCCACACCAATGGCGATGCGGGGCGCGTCGCCGAGGGCGAGAGCGCCTGAGTCAGACTGCCCGCGGCGCACGCGCCGCGATCACATCGACGATGTCACCCAGGCAAGGGTGATGCCAGCCCTGTGCCCGCGCCTGCGCGCGCAGGTGGTCTGCCTCGGTACGGACCCGATCGACGAGAGACCCACGCACTCGCCCGAAGGCCTTGCCGTTGAGACCGAAATCCTCGGCGAGGTCGAGCCAGTGAATCGAGGAGATCGCGCCGGGGTCGAGCTCGTCGCCGATCGCAAGCGCCAGTTCGGTACTCAGCGCGGGATAGACCGCCGTTGACACCAAGTCGTAGAGCGGTGCGAGGCGCACCCCGCTCTCGACGTGCAGGAGCGAGATGTTCTTTGCGTGCGCGTCGGCGTTGCCGATCAGGAAGTTGAAGACGACGGCCCGCGCAGCGGCGAGGCGATCGACACCGGGGACGGTGGAGTGGTCGTCGAGTAGGTCCGCCAGCGCACGATAGGAGGGCAGCCGCCAGCCCTCCTTCTGGTACTTGAAGTCCGGAGTCAGACCAAGCGCCTGACAGAGATCCTCCTGATGGATGCGGCGGGGCGGCCACGCCGAGAGCTCGCGGTCAAAGCGCTCGACAACCAGACACGGGCGACCGGCCAGCGTCATGAGCTCCACGGACGCAGCCGGCAATCCGCAGCGTGCCGCCAGGAGCATGCAGAAATACTCGTTCGCGGCGAGTCCCCGGTATCCCTCAGCGGGCTCGGCACCCCCGCGCTCGCCGACCACGGGGAGCTGGGGCTTGAGGATGTGACTGCTGGGCATACCGTCCAGCGGCTTGCCGAAACGTCCGGCGGAGTCGCGCACGAGCACGGCCTTGTTCTGCACCCCTGCCAGGCTGAGACGCAGACGAGCGCCGGCGTCGATCCCCAGAGGATGGACGGGTAGATCTTCGATCATCGCATCCAGCCCCCGACCCTCCAGCCAAACGACCGAAGGCGCCTCACTCAGAGCGCCCTCCTCCGTGATCTGCAGCGCCCCGGCACAATCCCGACCGAGCTCGGCCAGCAGGCCGAAAGAGTCGCTCGCGGCCAGCTTCAGCTGGCGCGCGATCTGCTCGCGCACGGCTCCCTCGGGCAGCAGCGCCTCGAAGAACGGACGGCTTTCGGCGGGGCCGAAGGTCTCGCGCGTGAGCGGCAAGGACAGGGAGATCGCTCGCGGTGCTTCGGTGTAGCTGAAGGAGTACTCCCGCGAGCGTGGATCGATGCGATCCAGACGGCCGACCTCACTTCGATCCCAATAGACGCCGAGCGTCATGCTCCACCGCGTCTGTACACGTCCACGCCAAGCGTCATGCTCCACCGCGTCCGCGCACGTCCAGGTCCAGGCCCAACGCTGAGAGGATGCGCGTGACCACATCCAGCCTCACCGTCGGCTCGCCGTTCTCGACCCGGTGCACGGAGCGCACGGCGACGTTTGCCACGAGCGCGAGCGCCCGCTGATCCAGGCCCTGGCGGCGGCGTTCCTCTCTTATTCGGCGGCCGATTCGCTGGGACGCCGAATCGCCGCTCTCGCCCTCAGTATGCATTATCACGCATATCTTATCGGAATAGCCGAAAAATTCCTGAGATATGCGCGATCATGAATATGGCACGTAAAGCGCTGCTTTGCGCTCGTATTCTGCGCGATGACGCAGATCGCCGACGGGGCGTTCTGCCGTGGCGTCTCAGCCGCGCTCGAGCGGGGCCATCGTGAGGCCGGCGCCCTTGAGCTGCTCCCAGTAGTGCTCGGCGGGCTCGCGGTGCCCGCTGAAGACGACCGCCTGTCCGCTGTTGTGGATCTGGTTGGCGAACCGGTGCCCGCGCTCCAGCGTGACACCCGGGATGAAGCGCGCGAGGGTGCGCGCGACGTGGTCGAAGGTGTTGTGATCGTCGTTGCGCACGATCACTCGCCACGCGCCTCCCAAATCGCTGCCGGGGCCGCCGGTGCGGGGGAGCTCGATCGTCTCTGTCATCGGCTCGAAGGATAAAGCGCGGCGAGCGCGCGCACCGCTTCAGCGATCGTTTCGGGATGGGTGTAGGGGGCCATGTGTCCACCGGCGACCATCTCCAGCCGCGCGTGCGGCAGCGTCGCCGGCAAGCGACCGTAGGTCCAGTTGAGCACGACGACGACGAGCAGCAGCGCCAGCACGATCCGAGCGAGCACCCTGCGCATGCCCATACACTATGCGGTGCCATGTCCGACCAGCACGGAGCCCCCTCCGACCACCGCCTGCCCGAGCGCGACCGCCCGTGGATGATGCGCACCTACGCGGGGCACTCCACCGCGAAGGCCTCCAACGAGCTGTACCGCAAGAACTTGGAAAAGGGCCAGACGGGCCTGTCGGTCGCGTTCGACCTGCCCACGCAGACCGGCTACGACCCCGACGACGAGCTCGCGCGCGGCGAGGTCGGCAAGGTCGGCGTGCCGGTCTCCCACCGCGGCGACATGGCGACGCTGATGGACGGCATCCCCCTCGGCGAGATGAACACCTCGATGACGATCAACGCCACCGCCGCGTGGCTGCTCGCGCTCTACATCGTCGCCGCCGAGGAGCAGGGCGTCGCGCAGGAGCGCCTGCAGGGGACGACGCAGAACGACATCATCAAGGAGTTCCTCGCGCGCGGCACCTATGCCTTCCCGCCCGCGCCGTCGATGCGGCTGATCGCGGACATGATCGCCTACACCGTCGAGCACGTCCCGCGGTGGAACCCGATCAACATCTGCTCCTACCACCTGCAGGAGGCCGGCGCGACCCCCGTGCAGGAGATCGCCTACGCGATGTCCAACGCGATCGCCGTGCTCGATGCCGCCCGCGAGCGCCTCGGCGAGCGCGCTGATGAGCTCATGGGTCAGGTCTTCGGGCGCATCTCGTTCTTCGTCAACGCCGGCGTGCGCTTCGTCGAGGAGCACGCCAAGCTGCGCGCGATGGGCATCCTCTGGGAGGAGCTCGGACGCGAGCGCTACGGCGTCCAGGACCCCCGCCTGCTGCGCTTTCGCTACGGCGTGCAGGTTAACTCGCTCGGGCTCACCGAGGCCCAGCCCGAGAACAACGTCCAGCGCATCGTGCTCGAGGCGCTCGCCGTCACGATCGGGCGCGACGCGCGCGCGCGCGCGATCCAGCTGCCCGCCTGGAACGAGGCGCTCGGCCTCCCGCGGCCCTGGGACCAGCAGTGGTCGCTGCGCATCCAGCAGGTCCTCGCCTACGAAACCGACATCCTCGAGTATCCCGACATCTTCGAGGGCTCGAAGGTGATGGAGGGTCTCGTGGCGGAGCTGCTGGAGGGGGCGCGCGCGGAGATCGCCGTCGTCGCCGAGCACGGCGGCGCCGTCGAGGCCGTCCCCTACATGAAGGGCGCGCTCGTCGATTCCCACCGCGAGCGCATCCGTCGCATCGAGGCCGGCGAGCAGATCGTCGTCGGGCAGAACCGCTACACCGAGACCGAGATCTCGCCGCTCACCGCCGACGCCGAGGGCGGCATCCTCGTCGTCGACCACGCCGTCGAGGCCGCCCAGATCGAGGCCGTCCGCCGCTGGCGCTCCACGCGCGAGGAAGCCGCCGTTGACGCCGCCCTCGCCGAGCTCGCGCGCGTCGCGCGCGCGGAGGACGAGAACCTGATGCCCCCCACGATCGCCGCCGCCCGCGCCGGCGCCACCACCGGCGAGTGGTCGCGCACGCTGCGCGAGGTCTTCGGCAGCTACCGCGCCCCCACCGGCGTCGGCGAGGCCAGCGCGACGCCCGCCGACGACGCCGACGGTGCCGGTGGTCCCGCCGCGCACGAGCTCGCCGAGCTGCGCGCGCAGGTCGCCGCGCTCGCCGAGCGCCTCGGGCGCCGCCCTAAGATCCTCGTCGGCAAGCCCGGCCTCGACGGGCACTCCAACGGCGCCGAGCAGATCGCGGTGCGCGCGCGCGACGTCGGGATGGACGTCGTCTACGAGGGCATCCGCCTCACTCCCGCCCAGATCGCGGCCTCCGCCCTGCAGGAGGGCGTGCACGTGATCGGCCTCTCGATCCTCTCCGGCTCGCACCGCGAGCTGATCCCCGCCGTGATCGAAGCCCTCCGCGAGGCCGGCGTACAGGCGCCCGTCGTCGTCGGCGGCATCATCCCCGAGCAGGACGTCGCGCCGCTCGAGCAGGCCGGCGTCGCCGCGGTCTACACGCCCAAGGACTTCGACCTCACGCGCATCATGCGCGACATCGTCGCGCTCGTCGACGAGCAGAGCGCCGTCCCCGCCTCCGCCTAGCCCGTGAGCCTCGGCGCCGAGCTCGGACGGCGCCTGCGCGAGCGCGACCTCGGCGCGGCGCCGCCCACGCTGAACCTGCTCGAGAGCACCACGCCCGCCGACCGCGCGCAGGCCGCCGCGCTGCTCGGCGAGGTCTCCCCCGCGCGCCTGCGCGGCGAGGCCGCCGGGCACATCGTCGGCGTCACGGGCCCGCCCGGCGCCGGCAAGTCGACGCTGCTCTCCGCGCTGCTGCACGCATGGCGCAGCCGCGGGCGGACCGTCGCGATGCTCGCCGTGGACCCCAGCTCGCGCCGCTCCGGCGGGGCGCTCTTGGGCGACCGCGCGCGCATCGAGTTCGATCCCGCCGACCGCGGCGTGTTCATCCGCTCCACCGCCGCCGGCGAGCGCCTCGGCGGCCTCGCCTGGGGTACGCGCGCCGCCGCACAGGCGCTGGCCGCCGCCTTCGACGTCGTCGTGATCGAGACCGTCGGCGTCGGGCAGGCCGAGACCGAGGTCGCCGAGGTCGCGGACACGGTGGTGGTCGTTGTCCAACCTGGCAGCGGCGACGTCCTGCAGTTCCTGAAGTCCGGGATCATGGAGATCCCCGACCTGCTCGTCGTCACCAAGGCCGACCTCGGCCAGATCGCGCTCAGCGCGCGCCGCGACCTCAGCGCCGCGCTGCGCTCGCTCGGGCGACGCTCCACGCAAGTCCTCGCGGTCTCCTCGCTGCCTCCCCCCACCGGGATCGACGAGCTGCGCGAGAGCCTCGACGAGCGCCGGCGCGAGCTTGGCAGGGATGGCGCGCGCGCGCTCACCGCGCGCCGCCTGCGCGCGCGACGCGCCGGAGCGCTCACCGACTTCACCGTCGAGCACGGCCAACGCGGGCTGCGCGCGCTCGGCGGACGCCGCGCCGCCGAGCACTGGCTCGCCGCGCAAGAGCCCACGCTCGACGAGCCGGCGCTCCGCGCGCTGCTAGAGGGGAGAATGGCGAGCCCGTGATCCGCGACCTGCTCATGATGCTCGGCGGTTTCGTCGCCGCCAGCGCCCTCGCCGGCGCGTTCGGCGCCGCCAATCTCGGCACCGCGCTCGCCTTCGGTCAGATGGGGTTCGCGATCGCGCTGGTATATGTGCTGTTGAAGCGCTGAGCCGCGCCTCGCGGGGCGGCCAAGCGCGCGGGAAGCAATGCGGCGTCGCGTCGCCACTCAGCCAACCGTCCGGCGCGGCCGGTCCGAGTGGCTGACCAGCTAGCCTGCGGGTCTGGAAAAGGCGATCGTGGCCGACCGGCATCCCTGTGCCGGATGGACCACAAGGAGGTGCGGTGAATGAGCTTCAGCAAGCAAAGAGGGATCGCGGGCGCGGTTGTCGCCGGCGTGCTGGCGCTGGCGAGTCTCGGCCCTGCCGTGACGGGCGCGGCGGCGGCGGAAGGCGAACCGAGCGTCACGATCCCCGGCAATCCGATGTCCGTCTATATCGGCCAGAACGGCCAGTGTCAATCGAGCTACGTGCTCGGGGGGGTGACGGCCGGCAACTTCTTCCCGGGCGGCGCGCCGTACACCTTCAGCCCGGTCGCCGACTGCGGCTTCTTCCTGGCCTTCCCCAAGGAAGGCGCCGCGGCGGATCCCACCGCGCTCCAGGAACAGACCTTCGGCTTTGAAGGGATCGCGGGACCGCACGGACTGAGCCTCTACACACCGGTCTCCCAGTCGCCGGTTACGGGTGCCGGGACCGCCGAAAGCCCATACACCGAGACAACGACCTTCAAGGTCGTGGACTCCGAAAAAAATGAAGACGCGCTTGTGACGGAGACGACTACGTACGTTAACGGCGCGCCGCAGTTCACCTCGACCTTCACCGTCACGAACGAGTCCAAAGTCACGCTTTATTTTCGCGCGATGTATGCCGGCGATCTGTTCGTCAACGGCAGCGACCTCGGCACCGGCGTATATCTGGCCGGCCCGCCGCGCTTCATCGGCGGCGAGAACACCAGCTCGGGTGTCCTCGGCGGCTTCCAGGAGGCGCCGGCGCCGGCACTGCCGTGGTCCTCATTCCAAGAGCTCCCCTACCCGAATGTCTGGGAAACGGTCGAGTCGACCGTCCAGGCGCCGACGGCGTTCAATGAATCGATCGAACCGCAGGAAGTCGACAATGCGGCGGGCGTCGAGTGGGATCAGCTACGAACGAGTGGGCTGGCGGCCGGCAAAGCACAGACGTTCACGATCATCAACCGCACGCAGGTGCCGAGCGGCTTGCAGATCAGCCCCGCCAACCAGACCCTCACGCAGGGGCAGACCGAGACCGTCAACGTGACGGCGCTCGACACGGCGGGCCAACCCTACGCCGGCAAGAGCGTGCGCTACACCGTCTCGGGGGCGAACCCGCAGTCGGGCGCGGTGACGCTGAACGGCTCCGGCCAGGCGCAGATCTCCTACGTGGGCCACAACGCCGGCGTCGACACGATCCAGATGTACGTCGATCTCGGCGGCTCGGGCAGCCAGACCGCGAGCGATCCGGCGGCGACCGCGCAGGTCACCTTCACGCCGCTGCCACCGGCGCCCAACAGCAGCTACACGGTCCAGAGCATCAAAGCCAGCTCGAACGGCACGATCACGATCGTCTTCGTGCCGACCCAGTCGGGGACGGCGACGTTGACGGTGACTGTCCCGACCGGCACGATCGCGCGCCGTGAGGCGCTTGCCGCGCGGCACTCCAAGAAGTGCGGTAAGGGCCAAAGCAGGATTAAGCACAAGTGCCGCCCGACGATCACGGTCTCGGGGACGGTGTCCGCGTCGGGCACGGCGGGCGTACCGCTGACATTGACCGTGAAACCCTCCGGCAAGGTCCTGGCGGCCCTGAACAAGGGCAAGGCCGTGCACCTGACGGCGACGTTGACCTACAAATCGGCCCTCGGGGGCACGCCGACGGTGAACGTCTACAGCCTCACGGTGAAGGGCAAGCGCAAGCACAGGCACGGCCGCAAGCACTAGCGGCCTTGACGCAAGCTGAGCGGGGCGTCTCCGGAGGCGCCCCGCTCAGCCTCGCGGCGTGCGGCCGCCGCGGCCTGCATACAATGGACCGATGGAGGGTCCCACGCCGGAGACGACCGCGCGCAGCTGGCTGCGCTGCTACCGCTGCTGGTCGCAGGATCTCGAGGTCCAGGTGCACTACGAGGGGATCCACAAGATCGATCCCGAGACGGGCGAGCGCTCGGAAGTCGTGGACGAGCTGCAGGAGGCGGTGGTGCAGTGCTTGGACTGCATGCACGACCAGCCGCACCTCGGCTTCAACAACGGCCGCGTGGAGCCGATCGAGGACCGCTGGGAACGGATGATCGCGGGCACGCCGTGGGTCGCGTCGTGCACGGTCGCGGTCGACGCGGAGGACGTCGAGACGTGCTCGGGCCCGGAGGCGGGCGACGCGCTCTCCTACGCGGCGTTCGGCGACCACGGCGTGCGCGAGTTCTTCACGCACGTGCGCTTCCACAAGCACGAAGACGACGCGCAGATCATCGTGCACCTGCTCGTCGAGCTCTACGCGCGCTCGCTGGAGGAGGCGACGGAGGTGCTCGAGTCCTCGGCGCGCGGCGCGCTGACGATCACCTCGCTTGCCGAGGAGTCCCGCCCGCCGGCATCGACCGGCGGCGAGACCCACTCCCACGACTGACGGGCCCCGCTCGGGAGCTCCGCCCGGTCGCTCGACGCTCAGCTCAAGCGCTCCTCCAGCGCCTTCAGCTGCGCGTGCAGCTCGGGCGGGAGCTTCTCGAATTTGCCGTAGTGCTCGTGGAAGTGCGGCAGCTGGGCGCGCCACTGCGCGAGGTCGACGCGCAGCAGCTCGGCGACGTCGGCTTCGGAGACGTCGAGGCCGGAGGTGTCGATGCCGTCGGGGCCGACGGGCGGGATCAGCCCGATCGGGGTCTGCGTGGCGGCGCCGTGGCCGGCGCAGCGCGCGAAGACCCAGGCGAGCACGCGCGAGTTCTCGCCGTAGCCGGGCCACAGGAAGCTGCCGTCGTGGGGGTCCTTGCGGAACCAGTTGACGTAGAAGATCTTCGGCAGCTGCGCGCGGTGGGCGGGATCGGATTTCCCGATCTCCAGCCAGTGCGCGAAGTAGTCGGCCATGTTGTAGCCGCAGAAGGGCAGCATCGCGAAGGGGTCGAAGCGCAGCTCGCCGACGGTGCCCGCGGCGGCGGCGGTCTTCTCGGAGCTCATGACCGAGCCGAGGAAGACGCCGTGCTCCCAGTCGAGCGCCTCGGTGACGAGCGGGACGACGGTGGAGCGCCGACCGCCGAAGAGCATCGCGTCGATCGGCACGCCGGCGGGGTCCTGCCACTCGGCGGCGATCGCGGGGTCCTGCGCGGCGGGCACGGTGAAGCGAGCGTTGGGGTGCGCGGCGGGCGCGGCGGACTCTGGGGTCCAATCGTTGCCGTGCCAGTCGGTGAGGTGCGCGGGCGCCTCCTCGGTGAGGCCCTCCCACCAGATGTCGCCGTCGTCGGTGAGCGCGCAGTTCGTGAAGAGCGTGTCGCGCGCGACGGTGCGGATCGCGTTGGGGTTCGTCAGCTCGCCGGTGCCGGGCGCGACCCCGAAGAAGCCGGCCTCGGGGTTGATCGCGTAGAGGCGGCCGTCGGCGCCGAACTTCATCCAGGCGATGTCGTCGCCGATCGTCTCGACGGTCCAGCCCGCGAGCGTGGGGATCAGCATCGCGAGGTTCGTCTTGCCGCAGGCGCTGGGGAAGGCGGCGGCGATGTACTTGACCTCGCCCTCGGGCGAGGTCAGCTTGAGGATCAGCATGTGCTCGGCCATCCAGCCCTCGTCGCGCGCCATCACGGAGGCGATGCGCAGCGCGAAGCACTTCTTGCCGAGCAGCGCGTTGCCGCCGTAGCCGGAGCCGTAGGACCAGATCTCGCGCGTCTCGGGGAAGTGCACGATGTACTTGTTCTCGGCGTTGCACGGCCACGGGACGTCCTCGGCGCCGTCGCCGAGCGGCATGCCGACGGAGTGCAGGCACGGCACGAAACGGCCGTCCTCGCCGAGCACGTCGAGCGCGCCCTGGCCCATGCGCGTCATGATGCGCATGCTGACGGCGACGTATGTCGAGTCGGTCAACTGCACCCCGATGTGGCTCTTGTCGGAGCCGAGCGGCCCCATCGAGAAGGGCACGACGTACATCGTGCGCCCGCGCATCGAGCCCGCGAACAGCTCGCCGAGCGCTTCGCGCATCTCGCCGGGCTCGCGCCAGTTGTTGGTCGGCCCGGCTTCCTCCTCGGTGGCGGAGCAGATGAACGTGCGGTCCTCGACGCGCGCGACGTCACCGGGATCGGAGAAGGCGAGGTAGGAGTTGGGGCGCTTGGCGTCGGAGAGGCGACGGAACGTCCCCGCCTGCACGAGGCGCTCGCAGAAGCCGTCGTACTCCCCCTTGGAGCCGTCGCACCAGTGGATCTCCTGCGGTTCGGTGAGAGCGGCGATCTCCTCGACCCACTCCAGCAGGCGCTTGTGATTCGTGGGGGCATCGGCGGGGGCGGTGGTCTCCATGCGATCGAACGGCTCCTCTGGTCTCTTTTTATGCGATGGGATCTCTGGCGCCGGAAACCGCGGGCTCTCCATGCCCACGACATCGCGATGCGCGACCCGCATCGCGCGACAGGCCATCCAGGGAGCCTACAGCACGCTCCAGGGCGCCCTGACTGGGCAATCAACGGTCCCCTACGCGCCGCGCTTGCACAACGGCAGCCGCGCCCGGGGCGCTGGCCGGGGGCGCCTACCGGGGCCTCGCTCGCACGGCCCGCGTCCTGCGAGCCGGGCCTCACGAGCCCGCGGGCCGGGCGTCGCGAGCCTCGAGCCGAGCCTCGCGCTGGGAGCGCCTACTCGACCGACCCCTCGGCGGAGGGCCCGTCGCCGGGGTTGCGGCGCGGCACGAGCACGAGTCGCTTGAACTCCGCGACGAGCACGCCGTCCTGGTTGAGCACGCGCGTGTGCACCCTGACCGTGCCGCGGTCGGGCTTGGAGCGCGACTCCTTCTTCTCGAGCACCTCGGACTCGCAGAAGAGCGTGTCGCCGTGGAAGACGGGCGCGGGGTGCTTGAGCTCTTCGGTGGCGAGGTTCGCGATCGCCTTGCCGCTGACGTCGCTGACGGACATCCCGAGCGCGAGCGAGTAGACGAGCGGCCCGACGACGACATTGCGCCCCTGCTGGGATTTGGCGGCGTAGACGTCGTTGATGTGCAGCGGGTGGTGGTTCATCGTGATCAGGCAAAAGAGGTGGTCGTCGGCCTCGGTCACGGTCTTGGCGGGCCAGTGCTTGTAGACGTCTCCGACCTCGAACTCCTCGAGGTAGCGGCCGTAGGGGTGGGCGCCGCTCGCCTCGCGCGCGGCCTGCTCGGTCTCGACGGGGTGGGTCTCGCTCATGGCGTCTTCAGGTTCTCCCTGTGGCTGAGGTCATTGGATGCGAAACTCTAGTGGGCGGCGCTGAGCCGGTACCGTTCGGCGCCTTCCGAGCCCTTGCGGCCCGATGCGGCCCTCCCTTTCGCCCCGACCAGGAGACGAGCTTTGCGCAACCCCCGTGACTTCTTCAAGCCCCTCGCGATCGACGCACCGCAGCCGGCGCGCGAGATCCCCTTCAAGCCGTCCCGGATGATCCACTTCCTGGACTTCTCGAACGAGAAGATGGTGGCGAAGGTTCCGGACATCGCGCCGACGGTGGACATCCTGCTGGGCAACCTCGAGGACGCGGTGCCGGTCGATCGCAAGCTCGCGGCGCGCGCGGGCCTGATCAAGGTCGGCAAGGAGATGGATCTCGGCGACACGGCGCTGTGGACGCGCGTCAACGAGCTCGCGTCGCCGTGGGTGCTGGACGACCTGACCGAACTGGTGGGCGAGATCGGGGACAAGCTCGAGGTGATCATGGTTCCGAAGGTGGAGGGTCCGTGGGACATCCATTACGTGGACCGCCTGCTCGCGCAGCTGGAGGCCAAGGCGGGTCTGGAGCGCCCGATCCTGGTGCACGCGCTGCTGGAGACGCACCTCGGAGTCGCGAACCTCGAGGAGATCGCGGCGGCGAGCCCGCGGATCCAGGGGATGAGCTTCGGCCCGGCGGACCTCGCGGCGTCGCGGCGGATGAAGACGACGCGCGTCGGCGGCGGGCACCCGGGCTACCGCACGATCGCGGACCCCGACCCCGAGCACCCGGAGGCGCCGCGTCCGAGCTATCAGCAGGATCCGTGGCACTACTCGATCGCGCGCATGGTCGACGCGTGCACCGCGGTCGGCGCGCTGCCGTTCTACGGCCCCTACGGCGACATCAAGGACGTGGAGGGCTGCGAGACGCAGTTTCGCGCGGCGTTCCTACTCGGCTGCGTCGGCGCGTGGTCGCTGCATCCGGTGCAGATCGGGATCGCCAAGAAAGTGTTCTCACCGGACCCCGACGAGGTCGCGTTCGCAAAAAAGGTGATCGCGGCGATCCCGGACGGGCGCGGGGTGCACATGATCGACGGCAAGATGCAGGACGACGCGACCTGGAAGCAGTGCCAGGTGATGGTCAAACTGGCGGAGATGCTCGCGCGCAAGGACCCGGAGCTCGCGGAGGCTTACGGGTTCGAGCCGGCCGGGGTGTAAGCGGCTCGTGGGCGCGGAGACTCTCGATTGTGGCACAGGAATGCGTCGATGTAGGAATTAGGTGTAGGAATTCCTGCTAGATTTGTAGGAATGCGTAGCACGGTCTCGGAGAAGGGCCAGATCACCGTTCCCAAGCCGCTTCGCGAACGGCTGGGGATACGTGCGGGCGACCAGCTGGACCTGAGCGAGGAGGATGGGAGGCTGATCTTGAAGAAGGCGATCACCAGCGACCAGGTCGCGGCGGCCTACGGGATCCTCGATACCCGAGAGTCGACCGACGAGCGGCTCCGCGCGCTGCGCGGAACGCCTGACGCGGTGTGATAACCGCTGTCGACTCGAGCGTGCTGATCGACGTCTTCGGCGCCGATCCAACGTTCGGCCCGTCCTCGGCCACGGCACTGCGGAACTGCCTGAGCGAGGGCCGCGTCATCGCGTGCGAGGTCGTCTGGGCGGAGACGGGCGCCTCCTTCCCAGCAGCCGCGGAGGCCGATACCGCGCTGCGCGGCCTGCGCATCGACTTCACGGCACTCGACGCCCCGGCGGCGCTCGCAGCGAGCACGAGCTGGCGCGCCTACCGCAAGGCCGGTGGGAGGCGCGATCGCGTCATCGCCGATTTCCTGATTGGAGCCCACGCCCTCTCCCATGCCGACCGGCTGCTCACCCGCGATCGTGGCTTCTACCGGCGTTACTTCAAAGAGCTAGAGATCGTCGATCCGACCTGAGCGTGTAGGCTTCCGCGCCGCATGAGATTCTTCGAGTTCGAGGCGCGCGAGATCGTCAAGCGCGCGGGCATCCCGGTCACGGACTACGGCTTCACGATCGACCCCGCGGAGGCGGCGTCGATCGCGCGCCGCATCGGCGGCGCGACGGTGATCAAGTCGCAGGTGCTCTCGGGCGGGCGCATGAAGGCGGGCGGCGTGAAGTTCGCGGACACCCCGGAGGAGGCGGAGTCCTACGCGCGCGACATCTTGAAGCTGGAGATCGGCGGGCACATGCCGCGCGGGGTGCTGGTGGACCCGAAGGCGGAGGTCGAGCAGGAGTACTACGCGGGCGTGGTGTGGGACGGAACGCGCAAGCAGCCGGTGATGATCTTCTCGCCAGTCGGCGGCATCGACATCGAGCAGGTCGCGGAGGAGCAGCCCGACAAGGTGGGCCGGCGGCACTTCTCGAACATCCTGCCGTTCGGCGACTTCGAGGCGAAGGAGGTGATCGCCTCCACCGGCGTGACGGGCTCAGCGCTGAACAAGCTCGTGCCGATCGTGACGCGCCTGGCGAGGCTGTTCGTCGCGAACGACATGGTGCTCGCGGAGATCAACCCGCTGGGTCGCCTCGCGGACGGCTCGTTCATCGCGCTGGACGCGCACATGGACATGGAGAATGAGGCGCGCGGGCGCCACAAGCAGCTGCTGGCGGACCTCGGCGTGGGCGAGGAGGAGACGCGCCAGGCGCGCGAGGCGACGCCGTTCGAGCTCGCGGGCGAGGAGGTCGACGCGACCGACCACCGCGGCGTCGCGGGCAACGTGACGGAGTTCGACGGCAACCTCGGCCTCGTGATCGGCGCGGGCGGCGGCTCGCTGACGCTGTTCGACGCGGTGCGCGCGCACGGCGGCAAGCCGGCGAACTACTGCGAGATCGGTGGCAACCCCTCGGTCGCGAAGACGTGCGGCCTGGCGAAGCTGGTGCTGGGAAAGCCGGGCGTGGACAAGATCGCGGTGATGATGTCGATCGTCTCCAACACGCGCGTGGACATCGTCGCGCGCGGCGTGATCAAAGCGTGCATCGAGCTCGGCCACGACCCGGCGGAGAAGATCGCGATCTTCCGCATCCCGGGCGCGTGGGAGGAGGAGGGCTTCAAGATCCTCGCGAAGTACGGCGTGGACTACGCGGACCGCTCGGTCTCGCTGAACGAGGCCGCGCGGCGCGCGGTCGAGAAGATCCAAGGAGTCGCGGCATGAGGCCCCGATTGGTGACTGAGACAGCAGCGCGATCCCCCGAGGCCACGCGATGAGCATCCTGATCGACGCTGAGACGACGTTCATCGTGCAGGGCATCACGGGCCGCGAGGCGGTGAACCTGACGCGCGAGTGCCTGGACTACGGCGCCGGCGCGAAGGTCGTCGGCGGCGTGACACCGGGGCGCCTGGGCCGCGAGGTGCATGGGGTGCCGGTCTTCGACACGGTGGCGCAGGCGGTGGCGCACCACGGCGCGGCGATCGACGGCTCGGTCGTGACGGTCCCCCCTGCGTTCACGAAGGACGCCGTGTTCGAGGCGATCGAGAACGGCGTGAAATTGATCGTGATCGTGACGGAGCGCATCCCACGCGCGGACGTGGCGCAGATGGTCGAGCTCGCGACGCTGCGCGGCGCGCGCATCATCGGCCCGAACTGCCTGGGGATCATCGTGCCGGACGTGATCAAGATGGGCGGCATCGGCGGCCCGGCGAAAAACGCGGCGCAGGCGTACACGCCCGGCCCGGTCGGTGTGATCTCGCGCTCGGGCGGGATGACGACGGAGATGTCCTCGACGCTCTCGGCGGCGGGCCTCGGGCAGTCGACGGCGGTGTCGATCGGCGGCGACGCGATCATCGGCTGCAGCTACGCGGAGCTGATGCCGCTGTTCGAGGCGGACGAGCAGACGCAGGGCATCGTGATCTACACGGAGCCCGGCGGGCGCATGGAGGCGGAGCTCGCGCGCTGGGTCACGGAGAACAACTCGCGGCTGCCGATCGTGGCGTTCATGGCGGGGCGCTTCATGGACGAGATGCCGGGCATGAGCTTCGGCCACGCGGGGACGATCGTCGAAGGCAAGGAGGACACGGCCTCGGAGAAGATCGCGCGCCTCGCGCAAGCGGGGATCGCGGTGGCGGAGCGCATCGAGGACATCCCGGGGATGATCGGCGCGAAGATCTCTGAAAGGAGCGCGGCGTGAGGGCCGACGGCATCTTCATCGCGGTCGCGGTCGACGACGGCGCGGCCGCGGACGTGGAGCTCGCGCGCAAGCTGACGGAGGCGTGCCCGGTCGACATCTTCGCGCGGGGCGCGAGCGGAACGCTGGAGCTCGTCGATGGCAACCTCGATGAGTGCGTCCTCTGCCGCCTCTGCCTGGACGCGGCGCCGGCCGGAGCGGTGAAGATCATCAAGCTCTACGACAACGCGGCCGTCCTGGCCTGAGCGGCTGCGGCGCTCGCACGTCGCCCATCGCGCAAGCAGACTCGGCCCTAGCGGACCCGCGCGACCGCGTCAGGCATTATGATTGCGCTGATAGCGAAAAGAGCTAGCGCAATGAACGAAAACCTTTCCCTCATCGTGATGTGCTTCTTCCTGATCGGCTCGCTGGCGTTCTTGGCCGATCAGATCCTCTCGTACCACTGAGGCATCCTCGGCGCCGCCGGCCCGCGACGCCGGCTGCTCGCGCCGCCCTCGGGGAGGAATTTGTGCATCTACTTTTTCAGTTAGCTACAAGCTGCAATCATTCCGCTTGTAACGAACTCCAAAAATAGAACGTCGCCCGCGGACTCCCAGGCAGCCGCGCGAGGCCCCAGCTAGTGCTGCTTCGCGCGCCGCGTCCGTTCGCGCTCCTGCTGGCGCTCGACGACGTTGGTGATCAGCTTGAGGAACTGCTCGGGCCCGGTGGCCTTGGCTTGGCCGTAGCTGAAGGCCTCGATCCAGTCGGGGACCTTGCCTTCGCGGGCCATGACGTTGAAGAACTCGCGACGCATGTCGACGCGTAGGCGGGCGTCGGCGGCGGGGCCCTTGGTGACCTTGATCTCGGGCAGCTCGAGCCGGAAGTGCTGGACGTCGCCGCGCCCGCGCAGTTCGACGCCGACGACGAGCTTGATGGGCTCGAGCGCGGGTACTTCTTTGAGAAACCTGCGTACCCCAAGCTCAATCAACGCCTTGGCGTCGTCTGCCATCTCGCTCCCCTCCTTCGGTCCGGGCGCGTCCCGCGCGCGCTAGATCTTGTGCCGCTGAAGCAGCTTACGCCCGATCACCATGCGTTGGATCTCGGAGGTGCCCTCGCCGATCAGCAGTAGCGGGGCGTCGCGATAGAGACGCTCGATCTCGTACTCCTTGGAGTAGCCGTAGCCGCCGTGGATGCGAAAGCTCTCCTCGACGCAGAAGCGGCCGGCCTCGGAGGCGAAGAGCTTGGCCATGCCGGCCTCGAGGTCGGAGCGCTCGCCGGCGTCCTTGAGGCGCGCGGCGCGCAGGGTGAGCAGGCGGGCGGCGTCGACCTGGGTGGCCATGTCGGCGAGCTTGAACTGGATCGCCTGGTGCTCGGCGATGGGCTTGCCGAAGGTCTTGCGCTCCTGGGAGTAGCGCAGGGCGAGCTCGAGTGCGCGCTGGGCGATGCCGACGCCGCGGGCGGCGACGTTGACGCGCCCGACCTCGAGCGCGTCCATCATCTGGGAGAAGCCCGAGTTGAGACCGGCGTCCTCGCCGCCGAGGATGTTCTCGGCGGGGCAGCGGTAGCCGTCGAAGACGAGCTCGGTGGACTCGACGCCCTTGTAGCCGAGCTTTTTGATCTTCGGGGGGACGTTCAGGCCGGCGTAGTCGCCGGTGTTCTCGGAGACGCCCCCCTCTTTCTCGGCGATGAAGCAGGTGAAGCCCTTGTGGCGGGGCTGGGCGTCGGGGTCGGTCTTGACGAGGACGAAGACGAGCGAGGACATGAGGCCGTTTGTGACCCACATCTTCTGGCCGTTGATCTCGTACTTGCCGTCCTCGCCCTTCTTGGCGGAGGTTTTGATCGCCTGGACATCGGAGCCGAGCTCGGGCTCGGACAGCGAGAAGGCGGCACGTATCTCACCCGTGGCCATGCGCGGGAGGTACTTCTGCCTCTGCTCGTCGGAGCCGAACTTCATCAGCAGGTAGGAGCCGATGAAGTGGGTGTTGATGACGCCGGAGATCGAGATCCAGCCGCGGGAGAGCTCCTCGACGATCATCGCGTAGGTGGTGAGGTCGAGCCCCATGCCGCCGTACTCCTCGGGGATCGTGACGCCGAAGAGACCGAGCTCCTTCATCTGCTCGACGATCGGCTCCGGGAAGAGGTCCTCGTGGTCGTAGTGCTCGGCGTTGGGGAGGATCTGCTCGTCGGCGAACTGGCGGACCATCGCGGTGATGGCCTTCTGCTCGTCGGTCTTCTCGGTGTACGGCGCGGGGGCTACGGCCATCGTCGGCAACGCTCCAGGAGTCGGGGATCTTCGGAAATAGGGAGGATACCGGCGCGCGGCGCGCTCGCGACGTCCGCGCTCGCGCGCGTGGCATGGGGCCCGCGGCATCGGGCTCCGCGGCATCGGGCTCCGCGGCATCGGGCTCCGCGGCATGGGGCTCCGTGGCAGACTGCTCCAGCGTGAACTTCGCGCGGGACCTGTTCGAGACGTTGCCGCCGGGAGAGCGCGCGCTGGTGGAGCTCGCGCGCGACGGCGCGCGTCGCGAGTGGAGCTTCGGCGAGGTCTCCGAGCGGGCCGCGCGCTTGGCGGGGGCGCTGGCGGCGCGGGGGGTGCGGCGGGGTGACGTGGTGATGACGCTGATCGGCAACCGGCCGGAGTGGGTACTGAGCATGCTGGCGTGTTTCCGCCTGGGCGCGGTGGTGCTGCCGTGCACGGAGCAGCTGCGCGCGAAGGATCTGCGGCTGCGCCTGCAGACCGCGCGCCCGCGGCTGGTGATCGCGGACGAGCGCAACGGGGCGACGCTGACGGAAGCGCTCGCGGGCACGGACAGCGGGGTGCTGCTGGTCCCCGACGAGACGCTCTTCGACGCGCAGCCGGCGCGGGCGGTGGAGCTCGCGCGGGAGGACGCGTGCCTGATCACGTTCACGAGCGGGACCTCGGGGGAGCCGAAGGCGGTGGTGCACGCGCAGCGCTACCTGTGCGGCCAGCGCGTGCAGGCGACCCACTGGCTGGGGGCGCGGGCGGGCGAGCTGGTGTGGTGCACGGCGTCCTCGGGCTGGTCGAAGTCGGCGCGCAACGTGTTCATCGCGCCGTGGCTCGCGGGTGCGGCGGCGCTGCTGCACGACGCGCGCTTCGACCCCGCGGAGCGGCTGGAGCTGCTGGCGCAGGAGCGGGTCGCAGTCGTTTGCATGGCTCCGACGGAGTACCGCGTGATCGCCAAGCGCGCGACGCTCGCGCCGCTGCCCGATCTGCGCGCGATGGTCGCGGCGGGGGAGGCGTTGAACCCAGAGGTCCTGCGCGCGTGGCACGAGGTGACGGGACTGGAGATTCGCGACGGCTACGGGCAGACGGAGACGGGGCAGCTGACGGGGATGCCGCTCGGCGAGCCGGCGCGGGCGGGTTCGATGGGCCGCGCGCTGCCCGGGGTGCGCCTGGCGGTGCGCGAGGGCGAGCTGACCGCGGACCCGACGAGCGTGCCGACGTTCTTCCTGGGCTATCTCGGCGAGGACGTGCGGCGGGAGCCCGCGGGCGAGCGCGCGGGGAAGGATGAATTCGCGCTGCGCGCGCGGGAGGGCGAGGAGGCGGGCGCGTGGACGATCGCCGACCGCGCCTGCGCGGGCGAGCTGTGGCGTACCGGCGATCGGGTGCGCGCGGACGATGAGGGCTACCTGTACTTCGAGGGCCGCGCGGACGACGTGATCGTCTCGGCGGGCTACCGGATCGGGCCGTTCGAGGTGGAGTCGGCGCTCGTGGCGCACGCGGCGGTAGCGGAGGCGGCGGCGGTGGCGGCGCCGGACGAGGAGCGCGGCGCGGTGGTGCGCGCGGTGGTGGTGCTGCGGGAGGGCTACGCGCCCTCCCCCGCGCTCGCGCGCGAGCTGCAGGATCACGTCAAGCGCGACACGGCGCCCTACAAGTACCCGCGGATCGTGGATTTCGCGGCGGAGCTGCCGAAGACGGCGAGCGGGAAGATCAGGCGGGCGGAGCTGCGCGGCTAGCAGTCGAGCCCCAGCGCGCGGTCGATGTAGGGCCCGAGCAGCTCGGTGATCGAGGAGGCGGTCATCCCGGCGGAGGCGAGGGGGAGCGTGGCGTAGCTGATCGCGAGGCGCACGAGGCACTCCGCGAGCAGCGCGGCGTCGTGCGCGGCAGCCTGGGGCCAGCGCGCGAGGATCGCGCCGCACAGGCGCTCGGCGGCGTGCGCGACGAGCGGCTGGCCGTGGGTGGTGACGAAGGGCAGCATCTCGCCGTCGCCGGCGATCGCGGCGCGGATCAGCGGGTCTTCGGCGGCGGCGGCGAGGAACAGCCCGAACGCGGCGGTGAGCGCGGCCTTGGGATCGTCGCGGTAGGCGTCGAGCGCGCCCTCGACGGAGCGCACGAAGCGGTCACCCTCGCGCAGCACGAAGGCCTGCGCGAACTCGTCGCGCGAGCCGAACTCCTTGTAGAGCGTCTGGCGGCTGACGCCGGCGGCGGCGGCGATGTCGGCCATCGTGACCTCGCTCCAGCCGCGGTGCTCGAGCTCGCGGCGCGCGGCATCGAAGAGCGTGTCGCGCAGCAGCTCGCGCGCGGCGACCGCGTAGGGCCGGCCCGCGGCGGCGGTCCTCGTGGGCGCGGGGGCGATGCCGGCGCCTCTCGCGGGCGGGGGCGCGGAGCCGGTCTTCCGCTCAGGGGCGGGCGCGGGAGCGCTCGGCAAGCCGCTCACTCGGCGACCTCCTCGAAGTCGACCTTGTCGCGCACGCCGCAGTCGGGGCAGGCCCAGTCGTCGGGGACCCCGCTCCAGGGCGTGCCCGCGGGGAAGCCCTCGCGCGGATGACCGTGCTGCTCGTCGTACTCGTAGCCGCAGGCGGGACAGCGGTAGCGGCTCATTGCACTCCGTAGCGCGCGAGCATGCGCTGGCGGCGCCGCGGGAGGATGTTGGCGCGGTTGACGTCGCCGCTGTAGTGCGCGAGCAGCCGGCGGTCCATGACGCGCCGCCACAGCGGCGGGAAGGCGGCGAGCACGATCATCCCGGCGTAGCCGGTCGGCAGCTGCGGGGCCTCCTCGACGTGGCGCAGCGCCTGGTAGCGGCGGATCGGGTTCGCGTGGTGGTCGGAGTGGCGCTGGAGGTGGTAGAGGAGCACGTTGGAGGCGACATTGTTGCTGTTCCAGCTGTGCTCGGGGCGCGTGCGCTCGTAGCGCCCGTCCTCGCGATGCTGGCGCAGCAGGCCGTAGTGCTCGAGGTAGTTGACGACCTCGAGCAGCGAGAAGCCGAGCGCGGCCTGCAGCAGCAGGTAGGGGAGCACGATCGGCCCGAACGCGACGGCGAGCGCGGCGAACAGCACGACGGTCATCGCCCACGCGCCCAGGATGTCGTTGCGCGGTGTCCACGGCGAGCGCTCCATGCGCGCGAGGCGGGTGCGCTCGAGCTCCCAGCTGGAGCGCAGGCTGCCGGCGACGGTGCGCGGGAGGAACGCGTAGAAGCTCTCGCCCAAGCGCGAGCTGGCGGGGTCCTCGGGGGTGGCGACGCGGACGTGGTGCCCGCGATTGTGCTCGATGAAGAAGTGCCCGTAGGCGCTCTGCGCGAGCGCGACCTTGCTCAGCCAGCGCTCGAGGCTGGCGCGCTTGTGGCCGAGCTCGTGCGCGGTGTTGATCGCGATGCCGCTGACCATCGCGACGGTCAGCGCGAGGCCGATGTCGTCGACGGTGCTCAGTTTGCCGCTGCTCCACAGCCAGCAGGCGAGCACGAGGCCGGCGTACTGGATCGGGATGTAGGCGTACGTGCACCAGCGGTAGTAGCGGTCCTGTTCGAGCCACTTGATGGCGCTGTCGGGGGGGTTCTGGGCGTCCATCCCGACGAGCAGGTCGGCGAGCGGGAAGATCACGAACACGAGGAACGGGCCGTAGAACCAGAAAACGCCGAGCCCGGTGAGCTCGACTAGACCCCACGCGAGGAAGGGCAGCGTGGGCACGAACAGGCCGAGCAGCCAGAGATAGCGCTTGGGATCGCGCCAGCGCACCGCCGGCGCGGCCGCGGCGGAGTCGTGGGACTCGTCCGCGGCGGCGACAACGGCGCCCTCGGAACTGAGCTTCTCGTTGTCCGATGCGGGGACAGCAGACATGCAGCGCGTCTCCTTGCTTGTCGATCGACAAATTCCTGTCCGCGTAGTTTACACTGTGCGACAGATTTGTCAATCAGCTGTACCGGCTATCTCCTTCGTGTCCTTGCCGCGCAGGCGTGCGCGCATGACCTGCACGGCGCGCGGATTGGAGTCGATCAGCACGTAGCGGCGCGCGAGCTTCGCGGCGACGGCCCCCAGGGTGCCGCTGCCGGCGAAGAAGTCCAGGCACCAGTCGCCGGGGCGGCTGGAGGCCTGCACCATGCGACGCACGACGCCTTCGGGCTTCTGCGTGGGATAGCCGGTCTTCTCGGCGCCGTTGGTGGATACGATCGTGTGCCACCAGACGTCGGTGGGGAGCTTGCCGCGCGCGGCCTTCTCGGGCGTGACGAGGCCGGGAGCCATGTAGGGCTCGCGGTCGACGGCCTCGCTGTCGAAGTGGAAGACGGCGGGATCCTTGACGTAGACGAGGATCGTGTCGTGCTTGGAGGGCCAGCGCCGGCGCGAGCGCGCACCGTAGTCGTAGGCCCAGATCAGCTCGTTGAGGAAGCACTCGCGTCCGAAGATCTCGTCGAGCAGGAGCTTGCAGTAGTGCGCCTCGCGATAGTCGATGTGGAAGTAGAGCGTGCCCTCGCGCGCGAGTAGGCGATGCGCGTGCTCCAGGCGCGGCGCGAGGAACGCGAGGTAGTCCTCGAACGTGTCGCGATAGGAGGACTCGGCGAGCAGGCGCGTGCGGTAGCGGCGTCCTTGAAAGCCGGTGCGGTCGCCGCGCGCGTCGGGCACGGTGCGGACCGTGCGGCGTGTCTGCACCCCCCCGGTGTTGAACGGCGGGTCGAGGTAGATCAGCTGGAAGGACTCGTCGGCGAAGCGCGGCAGCAGCCGGAGGTTGTCGCCGAGCAGGATCTCATCGCTCTCGGGACGGCGCGGGGGATCGGGCGTCGCGCCGTGGTCCCCCCGATCGAGCCGCATCCCCCAAGGGTATTGCGCGGCGCCGTCGCCGAGCGACCCGGCGAGCCCTTTACGCGGGCTTCTGAGCGCGCGCCGGCTTGCGGGACTCGATGACCCACTCCTCGCCGTCGGGGTACACGAGCACGACGGCGTGGCCTTCGCCTGCCTCGGACGCAAGGATCTCCCCCAGGCCCGGCATATCCGCGCCGACGAACGTAGCTCCGTTCGGGTACCGCGCTGGCCGTTCGGCGATGGCGTCCTCGATCGCGGCATCCATCCGCTGCGATGCCAGCACGCTGCCCGGGGTTCGTGTGCTCTCGCTTACCGTCGCCATGAGTCGATCATCTCCCCGTAGCCGCTTCGAACCGCGTCAATAGCGATCTGCAACGCCTCGCTCGCAGGGCCCCGATGAAAAGTCTCCGCGGCCCGCTCGGCGCCTTCTCGATTGTATCGGTGCATGTCGTGGTCTCCATGACTATTGTCGTAGACGCGAACTGCTTTCAGCTCCCCCGACTCGCGCGCGAGCAGCACCACTACGTAGCTGCGGACTTCGGATCGCCGCCTCAGGAAGCGCACGTCGCCCGCTGCCTCGAAGTCGAGTCGGGCGCGAGAGATCGTCTCGCGTACTCCCACCATCCCTATTGCTTCTACCGACCGGGTGGCACGAGGGGGACCACAAGCGAGTGCCCCCGGCAGGATTCGAACCTGCGACCCTCGGATTAGAAGTCCGACGCTCTATCCAGCTGAGCTACGGGGGCGTGGCGCCGCGCCCAGAACGAGCGGGGCGACCTGACACAGTTTGGCCATGATCGGCAAGCTGCGCCCTCCCGCGCGCGGATCCTGGTCGCGCCGCGTCCCGACGGCCCATACGCGCGGGGCGGGGCGGACTCGCCTTCCGACTTCGGCCCCGCCGGGAACTTAGACACCACACCGGGCCGATCGCGTGCGATAGAGCCCTCTCGGGGGCCGGACGCGCGGTCCTCGGGAGCGGCGCGCGCGGGTCGCCGAAGCGTCCGCAGAGCAGTCCTTAGGCAAACTTGATCCAGAACCGGTAAAAAGTAGCGCCATGAGCCCGACCTCCGGCACCGACCCGGATCTGACGCGCAAGGGGCGCCGCGAGCAGGCGCGCAGCGAGCGTAAAGCGCTCGAGGCGGCCGCCGCCGCGCAGGCGGCGCGGCGCAGGCGCATGATCCAGCTGGGCTCGGTGCTCGGCGCGGTCGTCGTGATCGTCGTCGTGATCCTCGTCGCGACCAGCGGCGGCGGCAGCACCGCACCCTCGACCGGCCCGACGGCGAAAAAAGAAGCCGCGACGGTCAGCGCGCTGCTCAAAGGCATCCCGCAGTCGGGCAACGTCCTCGGCAACCCCAACGCGCCGGTCACGCTGCAGTACTTCGGGGACCTGGAGTGCCCGATCTGCAAGGAGTTCACGCTCGGCGCCCTGCCGCACGTGATCGAAAAGTACGTGCGCACGGGCAAGCTGAAGATCGAATACCTCTCGATGGAGACGGCGACGCGCGAACCGGAAACATTTCGCACGCAGCAGATCGCGGCCTACGCCGCCGGCAAGCAGAACCTCGGCTGGTACTTCATCGAGACCTTCTACCACGAGCAGGGGCAGGAGGACAGCGGCTACGTCACCGAAAGCTACCTGCAGAACATCGCGCAGCAGGTGCCCGGGCTGAACCTGCCCAACTGGAGCGCCGCGCGCAACGACCCGGCGTTCGCGGAAGAGCTCAAGCGCGACGAACAGGCCGTCACGCAGCAGGGCTTTACGGGCACCCCGTCCTTCCTGCTCGGCAAGACCGGGGGGACGCTGTCCAAGCTCGAAAACCCCAGTCTGGAAGAACCCTCGGACTTCGAATCGGCGATCAACAAGCTGCTCGCCTAGAGGGGGACCCGGGGAGATGGCACAATTCGCTTCCGTCCCCCCACTCGCTACGGAGGAGTCGCGTAGGCCATGAGTAGCCGCGCGCTGCGCATAACGATGATCGCGATCGCCACCGTCGGCCTCGGCGTGGCGAGCTATCTGACCTACGTCCACTACTCCGGCATCCCGCCGCTGTGCAGCGCCGGCGGCAGCTGCCTGGAGGTGCAGTCGTCGGTCTACTCGAAGCTCGCCGGCGTCCCGGTCGCGCTGATGGGCTTGATCGGCTACATCGCGATCCTCGCCTCGCTGTTGATCCCCGAAAGCGAGGAGAGCCGGCTCGCGACAATGGTCTTCACGGTCGCCGGCTTCGGCTTCTCGGCCTACCTGACCTACCGCGAGCTCTTCTCGATTCACGCGGTCTGCGAGTGGTGCGCGTCGAGCGCCGTGATGATGACGATCCTCGCGGGCCTCGCGATCTGGCGCTTCCTGCGGGGCGAGCCGCTGCCACCCGGCGCCCTCGCGAGGATGGAAGCAGCCGATTCCGCGGCGCCGTCGTTGCCCGTCGCCGGCTCTTGACTTGAGCCTCTCGGCCGAGCGCGAGACGATCGAGCGCTACAAGGCCGCCGCCGCGCAGGCCGCGGCCGACCTCGTCGCTGACGGCGAGCGCGCCGGCCTGGGCACGGGATCGACCGTCGCGCAGCTGCTGCCGGCGCTCGCGGCGCGCGACCTGGACGGACTGCGCTGCGCCGCGACCTCGCCCGCGACCGCCGCGGCCGCGCGCGCGCTCGGCCTGGTCGTGGTCGACCTGGACGAGCTCGGCACGCTCGACATCGCGATCGACGGGGCCGACCAGATCGACCCGCGGGGCTGGCTGATCAAGGGCGGCGGGGCCGCGCAGACACGCGAGAAGATCGTCGCGGCGGCCGCGCGGCGCTTCGTCGTGATCGCCTCCGCCGAGAAGGCCGTGGCGGCGCTCTCGCCGCCCGTGCCGATCGAGATCCTGCGCTTTGGCGCGCGGGCGACGCTGCGCGCACTCGCGCCGGCGCAGTTGCGCGACGTGCCCCCGAGCCCCGACGGCAATCTGATCGCGGACTACCTGGGTCCGATCGAGGACGCCGAGCGGCTCGCGCGGTGGCTCTCCGCTACGCCCGGCCTGGTCGAGCACGGCCTGTTCCCCCCGGCGCTCGTCAGCGACATCCTGATCGCGGGCGAGAGCGGCGTCGAGCATCGCCGCGGCGGCAAGCCGGCCTGAGCGGCAAGCTCAGGCTCAGACACCGATCAGCTCGAGCTCATCCAGACGTCGCGTCGCGCGCGCTGCCGCGATGTCGCCTCCGTCGCGGCACAGCACGCCGTCGCGCTCCAGGCTAAGGAGCGCGCGATCGAGAGCCGCGGGCGCGCAGTCGGACATCTCGCCGGCAAGCGCCGCGCGCGACCACCGACCCTCGTGGTCGTCGCTCAGGATCTGCAGGACTACGGCACGTTCGACCATCCATGCCTCGCGGTCCGAGGCCCCTGCTGGTCGCTGCTGCATGGCCAACTACCTCCTCGTCGGTGGGCTACGACGCTCGGACCGCGCGAACGCGGCCGCGCGAGCCAATCCGATCCGAAGGTACGCCGCGCTTGAGACGGGAGACGCTCGCCGTGGCCGGCGCAGCGGCGCGCGGCTTGCGCGGGAGGACGCAAGGCGCCGCCGCGACGCGCGCAGGAGTTAGGGCACCTTGACTGCGGCCGGCGTGGTCCCGCGCGCGGCGATCGAGTCCTCGGCGATGAAGCGACCCAAGAATGGCGCTCAGGTGGCGACGACGACCGCGTAGCCGTTGCCTTGGAAGGACTCCAGGGCGTTGCTGCGTGCGCGCTTGCCGATCAGCTGCGGCTCGTGTCCGCTAGGCGTGATGTCGATCGCAAGCTCGATCCCGAGCGCATCCGAGATCCGCAGGAGCGTCGGGAACGTGGGGTTGTGCTTGCCCAAGCGTTCCTGCTGTGGTCTGTCGTGTCGTTCGCGTGCGTGGCCGTGGCGTGCGGCCTTCTCATCCCAAACACGCTGCAGATCACCACGGGTCACCGGGTGCTTGGCCTTGCGGTTCTCAAGCTTCAGCCGGCGCAGCTCGCCACGCTCTGGTGCCACGCTCTGGTGCTCTCCCCCACTTCGCGCGGCCCGGTGGGCCTGCTCGATCACCGTGCGCTCGTGCTCGTCGCCGAGCGCCCACGTCACCGACACCGACTTCGGAGCCCAGGAGGCGCTCGATGGCATGAGTTGCCAGAGCGCGCGAGATTTCGCCTCGGAAGGCCATCTCGTTGATGGCCGACGGCACCTCACTCCAGAGCAGGCAGGGCGCCACCAACTCTTGCTCGCCACCGAACAAGAGTGTGGCTTGCTCACCGAGCCTGTCCAGGGCGAACTCGACGACCAGCGAGGCATCGACGACGAGCACGTCGTCAGTGCGCTGCGCGCGAGCGGCGGACGGCGGCTACTACATCGCGCACGCCTCCCGTGTGCGGCGTGCCCTCAGAGCCGCGGGCGCGGTCGGATGGATGCCTTCGACGTGGGGCGTCGGCTACAGACTCGCATCTTAGGACCAGAACGCCACACGACGCTCGTTCCACGAGCCGTCCTGCCGTTCTGAGAGCTACCCAGCACCTCTCAGGGGATAGCTCTAGGGATAGAAAAGGATAGATTCGAGCGGATTCCAGCGGATCGATGCGGAACGCCGCCTGCGACGCCATCATCCCGCAATCGGCTCCAGAAAGCCAAAAACCCCGATAAATCGGGGCCGTCCTAAAGCGGGGGACCGAGGAGTCGAACCTCGCGTTGCGGTTTTGGAGACCGCCGTGTTACCGATACACCAGTCCCCCGGGGAACCGGGATTCTAGGCGCTCGCACGGGACGTCCGGTGGCTGAGCGGCCGCTGGGCCTCGCGCTCGCCGCTGGCCCGCGGCGCATCGCGCCGCGGCGGCACCGAGGCGCTCCACTCGAAGACATGCGGCCAGGGCCGCGCAAGTCCTAAAGCAACGCGCGGGGCGTGCCGAGATTGGGAGGGACCAAGAGCGCACACCTTTTGTGATGATCCGCACAATCCCGCATCGGCGCCCTCCTCGGCTGCCCGGCCCGCCACCCGCGGACCCGCGGCCGCTGCGTCTGGCTGCCGAGACCGGCGACACCCTGATCGAGGTCCTCATCAGCGCCATGCTGATCGTGATCGTCGTCGTCGCCTCGCTCTTCGGCATCAACAGCGCCAACCACGCGACCTCGCTCGACCGCGCGCGCTCGCAGGCCGACGCGCTGGCCCAGCAGGATGAGGACGAACTCCACAGCGAGCCGGTCAAGAAGATCTCCGAACTCCTGAAGACCCACAGCGCCTATCTGCCGGAAGTGACCAAAGGCGGTACGCACTTCAAGATCGAATCGACCGCCACCTACATCGCCACCGAAACGGGCAAGGCGAGCTGCACCTCTACCGTCGCCAAGGCCGGCTACATCTCCACCAGCTCCAAGGTGATGTGGGGCCCCAAATCCGAACACTATGTCGTCGAGACCGGGCTCGTCAGCCCGCCTCCGGACGCCTCGGTGATCGTGCAGGTCGTCGGGGCATCCGGCGAACCGGTCCCCCACATGGCCGTCGAAACCAGCGGAGCCGCGCATAGCATGGCGGAAACCTCCAGCGACGGCTGCGCGATCCTTGCGCTCAACCCTGGCGAATACGCGCTCAACGTAAGCAGGGCGGGCTACGTAGATCAAAATGGCTACGCGGAATCCGACAAGGATCCGATCTCCAATGGTAGCTTCTACGTCGTCGCCGAGACCACGGTCAAGCGTAGCTTCGAGTTCGCGCCCGCCGGCGAACTCGAAGTCAGCTTCACCGGGGCGACCCCTGCCGAAGGCGACACGTTCTCCGCGTTCAACAGCCTGCTCACCTCGCTGCGGACCTTTGGCACCACCGGGACCTACAGCCCGACCCTCACCTCCTACAGCGAAGAACTCAAATCCTCGAAATCGCTCTTCCCGTTCAAACCCAAGTATGTCGTCTACGCGGGCACGTGCGAAGCGGACCTGCCGTCGAAAAACGGCCAGACGGGCGAACCAGTCTCTGCCCAGATCGAAGGCGGCCGCACTACCTCGGTGACCGTCCCGATCGCCGCAATCAACCTCCACGTCACGCAGGGCTCGAGCGAAGCCTCACCCGGCGCGGCGATGTCGGGAGCCACCGGCACGATCACCGACACCGGCTGCGGCAGCGTCCACAAATTCACGACTACCCCCAGCGGTGAACTCGCGCGTCCGGGCTTCCCCTTTGGCTCCTACTCGGTCTGCGTGACCGGCACCGTCGCTGGCAAACCGCGCAAGTACACGAAGACCGTGCTCAACAACAATGCGAGCGGCACCTCGGTGCCGGTCTACCTTGGCGCGGGCGCTGAAGAATCGGGCTGCCCGTGAGCTTGCGCGCACGATCCGGCAGGCTCCTGCGCGACGAGCGCGGCTACACGATGATCGAGCTGCTCATCGCGATGTCGATGGGCACCCTCGTAGCAATCGCTGCCTTCTCGTTCCTCCAGTTCACGACCAGCGACGTCACTCGCATCAACGAACGCGCGCACCTCGACCAGACCGGCCGCGTGGCATTGGAACGGATCATGCTGCGCCTGCATTCAGCCTGCGTCGCGCCATCGGTGGCGCCGATCCAGCCAAAAAGCAACGAAAACAACATCAAGTTTGTTAGCGAAGCTGGAGCGGAACCATCGTTTATAACCGTTGATTTACATGAAATCATCTTCTCTCACGAAAAAGAAACGCTGATAGAAAATACCTATGTCAGCACCAACAAAGAACCTCCGTACACTTTCCCTACGACTCCCGCCTCCACCACCACCCTGCTCACGGGGGTCAAAGAATCGCAGGGCGAAGAAGGGCTCGTCCACATCTTTCGCTACTACCGTTACTACATCTCAACCGACCCTCCACCCACCGGATCCACCACAGTTCCCTACGGCGAACTCAACCCGACTGCGCTTTCATTCAAAGCCCTTGAAAAAGAATCAGAAACCAAGAACGTCGCCAAGGTTACGATGAGCTTTACCCTCGCACCGACGGGCAAAGAAAGCGCCACGTTCAACCACGACCGCCCGGTCCCTCTCGAAGACTCGGTCGTCTTCCGGCTCGCGCCATCCTCAGAACTTTCTACAACGACCAACCTGCCCTGCTCGCCGGCAACCTGATTGGGCCACACCTCGCCATGACCTCACCTGACCCGACACCTCCTCGCCGTCGCCGCCTTTCCAAGGAATTGCTTCGCGAGGATGGCATCACGATGATCATCGCGCTTGGCGTGACGTTCACCGTCTCGCTGCTGCTTGTGGCGGTGTTCGCATCGACCAGGAGCGAGACGCATCTCTCGGCCCTGGACAAGTCGCAGAAGAAGGCCTACTATGCCGCCGTCGCCGGCGTCGAGAACTACGAGTACCACCTCACCGAAGACGGCAACTACCTGAGCTACTGTACCTCGCCGCCCACCGCCAACACCTCTTTGAACAACTACTACAAAACAGGCACCAAGGAACCGTTCAAGACCTCCGAACTCAGCACCGCCGAAGTTCCCCCCGGCAAAGAAGGAGAATCGAGTGAAGAGAGCTACGCGATCGAGCTGATTCCGGCCGCAAGCGACAAAAACACGGGCCCGAAATGCGAAGCCACGCATCTCGTGGAAAGCATGGTCGAAGAGGAAGGCGCCGCCACGGGTACCTTCCGCATCGAGTCAACCGGCTTCTCCGGCGGCGAACAGCGCTCGCTGGTCGCTACTTTCAGGAACGCCAACTTCGTCAGCTATGTCTGGTACAGCGTCTATGAAACCGGCGATCCAAGCCTTTACGGCGAAGTCCCGCCGGGGCAGGCCAGTACCTATTGGGATGAATGCGGCCACTACTACGAAGTGCGCCCCGGGCGCTGCACCAAGTTCAACAACTACTTCATCGGTGGGGAATCGGTCAATGGCCCGATGCACACCCAGGACCATCTCGGCGTATGCGGCAAACCGGTCTTCGGACGCTCCGCGACCGATCGAATCGAATTCGGCAACGGCGGCAACTTGGTCGGGGAAGGCTACTCCAACGAGGCGTGCGGCGAAGCGGCCAACCCAGAATTCCTCGGTACCCATATCCCACCGGAAAAGGTCCTGCCGATCACGCCCCCGCCGGGCGACGAAGAACTCGCGCATATCGTCGAACCGTCCTATGACTTCAACGGCGCGACCGAAATCATCTTGCAGGAAAGCACGATGACGATCAAGGAATTCATCGTCAATGCTGGGAAACTGGAAACCAAAGAAACCAAAAACGTGGCGTACCCGGCAAGCGGGGTCATCTATGTCTCCGGCAGCTGCACGGAAGCCTACTCGCCCTTCGGACCCAAACCGGGCTATGAAGTCACGGTGAGCACGGCTACCTGCGGCGACGTGTACGTGCACGGCAAGTACACGAACTCGCTGACGATCGCGGCGCAAAACGACGTGATCATCAACGGCAACATCACGACGCCGGTCAACGCGGCGAGCGAACCGACCACCAACGCGATGCTCGGGCTGATCGCCAACAATTTCGTGCGCGTGGCACATCCGGTCGAAAGCAAGTATGTCCGCTCCGGCAGCCAATGCAAAGAAGAATCATATGAAGGGACCAAAATCCTCGACAAGACGGTCGCGGGCTCGAGCCCCGTCGAATGCGAGTACACAAATGAAGCGCATCTCACCAAACCGAGCTCGGAATACGGCGTCGTGGATGCCTGCGACGCACCCAACGCGGGCACGGCCAAGGGCGATCTCAAAGAACCGGTGATCTACGCGGCGATCCTCGCGCTCAAACACTCGTTTATCGTCGACAACTTCGATTGCGGCAAACCGGAATTCGGCAGCCTCAAGATCTACGGCGCGCTCGCGGGCGACTTTACGAACGGCATGACGGGCGTCTTCAGCGGCAAAACGCCGCTAAGCGGCTACGGCTATAACCTGATCTACGACAATCGTCTACAGGTCGAGGAGCCGCCCCATTTCCTCAACCCGATCCAGGCCGCCTGGTACATCCAGCGCGAGACGCTGACGACCAACCCGTAGCGCGCGTCGCCGTCCTCGCGAGCCATCGGCCGTAGGCCGCCTCGACACCGCGCGGTCGCACCCCCGGCGGCGCCTTCAGCGCGCGCCCGCGCCCCGCGGCCGTCACACCCCGCGCAGCAGCACCCCCGGCGGCACTTCCAGCGCGCGCGCGAGGCGCAGCACCGTGCGCAGGTTCGGGTTGCGCCGCCCGCGCTCGAAGACGCTGACGGCGGCGCGATCGACGGAGGCCTCGTTGGCGAGCGCTTCCTGGGAGAGCCCGACGCGCTGGCGCGCCCAGCGGAGGTTCACGCCGAAGCGCGCCGCGGAGCTCTCCACCGCGGGTGCGTGTCGCGGCCCGCGGATCGCGGCGCCGTCGAAGCCGATCCCCTTCAAGAGCGCGGACGGCTTGACAGAGACGGCGCTCGCGACGCGGACGATCGTCGTCAGGTCGGGCGCGCGCTCGGCGCGCTCGATGAAGCTGACCGCCGCGCGATCGAGGTTCGCCCTGACGCTGAGGTCGATCTGCGAGAAGCCCGCGCGCTTGCGCGCGTTGCGGATGTTCTCGCCGAATTGCACGAGCTGTTCGTCCAATTCGCGGTCGCCCGTGCTTCGCATGCGCTCATACTCTTGAGTCGCCTACAGAAAGACCACTGCGCAAACACTAGAAACGTCGTGCGTGTTGGTCGTCATGTAGCGCGAACGCAAACACGAGCCCGAGAGTGCGGCGGGTGGGAATCGAACCCACACGCCCTTGCGGACAGGGCCTTTTGAGGGCCCCGCGTCTACCGTTCCGCCACCGCCGCACGCGGCCCAGCAGCATCAATATATAGGCGCGCGGGCTACGCCCGGCGCGCGTCTCTCACGCGGGAGCGCGTACCGGCCCAACACCCCGACGGCCCAACACCCCGACGGCCCAACACCCCGACGGAGCCGGCGTCCCGGTCCGCGTCGCTCAAGCCGGGTGCGGGCTCGCGCTGCCGTAGTCGCCGGGATCGGCGCGCGCGACGCGCTGCTCGAGCTCGACGTTCCAGCCTTGGGAGAAGCCGCGCATCGCGAACGCGATCAGCAGGATCTGGAGGGGAATCAGCAGCAGCGTGAGCACGCCGAGCACGCCGGCGTTGATCGCGGGCTGCGTGAAGCCGGTCTTGTTGCGGTTGAACCACGAGGGGGCGCCGACGAGCGCGAAGACCGCGAGCAGGACGCCGAGCGCGGCCGCGACGGGCAGCACGCCGCGATTCCAGCGAGCCGCGTAGAAGGCGAGCACGAGGTAGAGCACCACGAACAGCGCCTGGATCACCATCGGCCCGGACCCTTCGAGGACCTTGGCGCCGCCGACGGTGATGATCAGCACGAGCGCGGCGCTCACGAGCAGCAGGAAGATGACCGTCGCACGCGTCGCCTGGACGACCGACTTGTCGCGGTTGGGATGCGTGACGATGACGCCTGCCTCGGGGTTGGAGCCGGCCTTGGTGGACATCGCTATCGATGACCATACAATCTTCTGCGACCCCCGTGTGCGCCCGGACGCACGGTCCGCGCGCCCGCGGACGCGCGACCCGACCGTTGCAGGCACGACACGGGCCGCGCAGGACGCCCCGCGGGCGTGGTGGAACTGGCAGACACGCTGGCCTTAGGAGCCAGTGGGCTCAGGCCCTTGGGGGTTCGAATCCCCCCGCCCGCACTGATGACGCCGAGACCGAGATGGATCGCCCGAGCGCGCCGGACTGCGCGCAACCGAGACGCGACACCGGACCCAGACGCATCGCAAGACCGAGACGCAATACCAGACCCAGACGCAACGCAAGACCGAGACGCAACGCAAGACCGAGACGAAGCCGCGAGACCGCGTCGAATCGGCGCGGTGACGTTCGCGGCGCTCGCGGTCCCGAACTACCGCCGCTACATCGCGGGCCAGGCGATCTCGCTGACGGGGACGTGGATGCAGATGGCGGCGCAGTCGTGGCTGGTGCTGACGTTGACCGACTCGGCGAGCGCCCTGGGCCTGATCGTGGCGCTGCAGACGCTACCGGTGCCTGCCGTCCGAGTCGGTTGACAGAGTTATCGCTGTGAGCATCCTGCTGTTAGTCGTCGGAATCCTGGCCGGCGCGCTGCTCGGCGGCGCGGGCGCGGTCGCGCTGGCACGCGCGAACCGCGAGCAGCTGCGCGACGCGATGACGGCGATCTCCAGCGATGTGCTCGCGCAGACGGGCGACTCGCTCGCGCGGCGCCTCACCGACGAGCGCCGCGTCGAGCAAGAGCGCACGAGCGGTGAGATGGCGACGCGTGCGCAGCAGCTCGCGCAGCTCGTGGGCCCGGTGCACGAGAAGCTCACGAAGGTCGAGAGCGAGCTGGGGCGCTTGGAGCGCGAGCGCCGCGACTCGCAGGTCCAGCTCGCGGAGATGGTGCGCGCGCTGAGCGCGGGCACGGACACGCTGCGGCGCGAGACGGGCGAGCTCGTCTCGGCGCTCAAGCGCCCGGAGACACGCGGCTCGTGGGGCGAGATCCAGCTACGCCGCGTGGTCGAGCTGGCGGGCATGGTGGCCCATTGCGACTTCATCGAGCAGCACACGATCGCGGGATCGGACGGACGACTGCGCCCCGACATGCTCGTCCGCCTGCCGGGCGGCAAGCTGATCGTGGTCGACTCGAAGGTGCCGCTCGACGCCTATCTCGCGTCGCTGGAGACCGCGGGCGGGGACGTCGGCGCGCAGCAGGCGCGCCACGCGCGCCAGACGCGCGAGCACATCGCCAAACTCGCCGCCAAGGGCTACCAGCAGCAGTTCGACTCCACGCCGGAGCTCGTCGTGATGTTCGTGCCCTCCGATGGCATCTATCAGGCGGCGCTCGCGGCCGACCCGGCGCTGATCGAGTACGGCATCCAGCAGCACGTACTGATGGCCACCCCGACGACGCTGATCGGCCTGCTGCGCGCGGTGCACTACGGTTGGAGCCAGGAGCAGATCGCGGAGTCCGCGCGCGAGATCGCGGGGTCGGCGCGCGAGCTGCACCGCCGCATGGGCAAGTTCGCCGAGCACCTCGCGAAGGTCGGCCGCCAGCTGGACTCCGCGGTCGGCTCCTACAACGCCGCGGTCGGCTCCTTCGACCACCGCGTGGTGCCGCAGATGCGCGGCATCGAGCAGGCCGGCATCGCCTCCGAGCGCGAGATCGCCGCGCCTCCGGCGATCGAGACGACCGCGCGTCCCGTCACGGCGGAGCTCGCCGACGACGACTCGCTGGACGCCGAGCGGCTGGAGCTCGATGCGCTGGGCGCCGCGGGAGCCGCCACCGATGGGATCTCCGTCGACGACCGCCGCGCGTTCGCGCGCGTGACGGAGTAGCCGCGACGTGCCAGACGTGCGCGCGCAGCGGCTCGCCGAAGTGCTGGTGCGCTACTCGACCGAGGTCAAGCCCGGGGAGCTGTGCGCGATCGAGGGCGAGAGTCCCGCGGAGGAGTTGATCCAGGCGCTCTACGAGGAGGTCCTGCGGGCGGGGGCGCATCCGATCGTGATGATGAGCCCCGCGCGCGCGCAGGCGGCGTTCTTCGAGCTCGCCTCCGCGGAGCAGCTCGAGCACGTCTCGCCGGTCGCGCGCCAGCTGACCGAGGAAGCCGACGTGCGTCTGCGCGTGCTCGCGAGCGCGAACCCGCGCGAGCTCTCCGAGGTCGACCCCGAGCGCCAGGTGCGCCGCCAGCGCGCGAACGTCGAGGTGATGGAGCGCATGATGGCGCGCTCGGCCGCGGGCGAGCTGCGCTGGGCGCTCTGCCAGTACCCGACCAGCGGCTACGCGGCGGAGGCCGAGCTGAGCCTCGCGGCGTACGAGCGCTTCCTCTACGGCGCGTGCCTGTGCGACCGCGAGGACCCCGTCGCGGCGTGGCGCGCGCAGGCGAGTGAGGTCAATCGTCTCGCCGCCTGGATCGAGGGCCGCGAGGAGGTCCACATCGAGGGTCCGGGGACCGACCTGCGGCTGTCGGTCGCGGGGCGCCACTTCATCGCCGCGGACGGCAAGCGCAACATGCCCGACGGCGAGTTCTTCACGGGGCCCGTCGAGGACTCCGCGCAGGGCACGATCCGCTTCCATCTGCCCACGACGTATGGCGGGCGCGAGGTCGCGGGCGTCACCATGCGCTTCGCGGACGGCGTGGTCGTGGACGCGAGCGCGGAGCGCGGCGAGCAGCTGCTGCACCAGATGCTCGACTCCGACCCCGGCGCGCGGCGACTCGGCGAGCTCGGCATCGGCACGAACTTCGCGATCGCGCGCGGCACGCGCTCGATCCTCTTCGACGAGAAGATCGGCGGCACGGTGCACCTCGCGCTCGGGCGCTCCTATCCGGAGACGGGCGGTGTCAACGAGTCATCGCTGCACTGGGACATGATCTGCGACCTGCGCCAGGGCGGGACGCTCACCGTTGACGGTGAGGTTCTGCAGCGAGACGGCGTCTTTCAGGTATAGGGCGCGCGAGGCGCGCGTATAGCTCGCGCACCGCGCCGAGAACCTCGTCGGCGACGGCCTGCTGGATCTCGTGGCTGCTGCCGGCGAGCCGCTCGAAGCGCAGCGGCTCGCCGTAGCGGACATCGACGCGCGGGAACTGCAGGCGCTTCCAGTTGCGCGCGTGCTCGGAGCCGTGGATCGCGACCGGCACGACCGGCGCGCCGCTCTCCAGCGCGAGCCGCCCCACCCCCGCCCGCGCGTGCTCGGCGATGCGCCCGTCGCGCGCGCGGCCGCCCTCGGGGTAGATCACGACGGCGCCGCCCTGCGCGAGGATCTCCAGCGCCGTGCCGATCGCCTGCTCGTCGCGGCGTCCGCGCTGCACCGGAAAGGCGCCGCCGTGGCGCAGGATCCACGCGAGCGCGCCGCGGAAGAGCTGGGACTTCGCCATGAAGCGCACGCGCCGGCGCAGGTACAGGCCGCAGAAGAAGTGGTCCATCGCGGAGAAGTGATTGGGCGCGAGAATCACCGCACCGCGGCCCGGCACGTGCGCGACGTCGCGGCCGCGAGCGCGGAACGCGAGCATGCAGAACGGGCTCAGCAGCAGCCGCGCGAGCGTGTAGACCCAGTCGGAGTGGTGCGTGCGCGCCCACGCGTAGTAGCGCGCGAAGAGCTCCGGCGGGCGCTCCTCGCGATAGACCTGCGGCCTCATCTGCACATCGCGCTGCTGCATCTCTCCCAGGTCTACCCGCGAACCCCGGGGAGGGTTACGCGAGGTCCTCGCCGCGAGCGTGCACACGCGCGCTGTGCGTCCACGCGCCGCGCCGGTTGGGACGCCGGCGCGCGACTACGAGCACGACCAGACCAAACGCGACGGGCACCGTCGCGGGCAGCTCGTCGACCGCGAAGAACAGCAGGTCGAAGAGCAGCGCGAAGAGCGCGACCAGGGCTGCGGCGCGCAGCTGGCTGGCGCGCGCGGCGCGGCCTGCGACCCGCGCGTCGCCACGATCCTGCGGCTCACGTGCCGGCTGCGGGCGGGCGCGGCCGCGCCAGATAGCAAACTCGCCGCCGCGCGCGAGCATCCCCCCCAGGATGCCCGCGACGAACAGGTCCCCGTAGCCCATCGCGGCGGCGCCGAAGACCTCGGCCTGCAGGCGCGGCAGCCCCGCCGCGGGGTGCGCGGCGGTCAGCACTTCGTTGGGGTGCTGCAGCAGTTCGGAGACGACGAGCGCCGCGTCGGCGCACGCCATCAGCACGATCCCGAGCGCGAGCCAGCGCGCGGGAGTGATCGCGGCGAACAGCACCCCCAGCGCGACGCAGCTCAGCGTGGAGAGCGCCAGCGCCGCGCCCTCGCCGGCGAGCCCCGCGCGGTCGGCCCACGCGAGCGCGAACAGCGCCGCCGCGAACAGCGCGAGCCACGGCCGCGCGCCGCGCGCGAGCCAGCCGAGCGCGAGCGCCGCGAGCAGCGGCACCGCGACCAGCGCGAGGTAGGTCAGGCTCTGCGCGCTCGCGCGCTCGGCGGCCTGCGCGACGAACACGAACACGATCACCGAGAGCGGCGGCACCGCGGACCACAGCCGGCTGCGCCGCCGCGCGATCCAGGAGATCGCGTCGAGCGCGCGCCCGTCTCCGGGCAACGCCACCAGCAGCCCCTGCACGAGCGAGAGCAGGCCGATCGAGAGCCAGAACGGTGGCACGCGGCTCAACATAGCCCGGACCGACGGCTCCCGTGCTCCGTGGCGCGCGCGCCCAGGCACTTGGCCTCGTGCCGACCTCGGGCTGACCTACCGCCGTCGCGGCGGATTTCGCGCCGCTCGATGCGCTAAAAGGAGCACCGATGTCTCCCTCCCCCCCACGTTCGCCGGCGCAGCTCGCGACCTTCCGCCGACGCCGCGCCGGCGCGATCGTGGCCCTCGTGGCGCTATTCGCACTCGCGATCGGAGTCTCGCTCTCGAGCGGCGGCACCACCCACCGCACCCCCGCAAGACCCGCTGGCGCCGCGCTGCGCACTCCCGCGGCGCGCCTGACGCCCGCCCAGCAGCGCGCGCGGCTGGCCGCGGCGGAAGCGCACGCGATCGACAACGTCCTCTCCTACACACCCGCGATCACCGCGGGCGGCACGAAGGGCAACGAGCTCGCGCTGACCTTCGACGACGGTCCCGGCCCGTACACCGAAGCACTCGTGGAGACCCTCGACCGGCTCCACGTCAAAGCGACGTTCTTCGCGATCGGCGAGGAGGAGCGCTATTTCTCGGGCGGCACGCGCCTGGAGTTGCGCTCTGGCGATGTCGTCGGCGACCACACCGAGACGCACCCGATGATGGCGGCGCTCTCCGCGCACGAGCAGCACGAAGAGCTCTTCGAACAGATCCTCCGCATCCAGCTGCTCGGCGGCCCGACCCCGCGCCTCTTCCGCCCGCCCTACGGCTCGTTCGACGCGACGACCTTCAAGCAGCTGCGCGCGCTGCACCTGCTGATGGTGCTGTGGTCCGATGACACCTCCGACTACACCAAACCGGGTGTCGCGGCAATCGTGCACAGCGCGCTCGCCGGCGCGCACCCCGGGGCGATCATCCTGATGCACGACGCCGGCGGGGATCGCTCGCAGACGATCGCCGCGCTGCCCGCGATCGTCGCGGGCCTGCGCCGCAAAGGCCTGCACCCGGTCACGATCCCGCGCCTGCTGCTCGACGATCCGCCCCCGCGGGGGCTGCCGGTGCCGACGAGCCTCGAGGGGGACTAGGTCGCCCTCTCAGCCGCGGTACCCCTGGCATTGGCAGCGCAAACCAATCCTCATGTCTTCCTCGGGCACTGCCAATCCCTCGTGCCGCCCGGACCGCAGAAGAACCTCGAGCAGAGATACTTGCTCAACCATTTCCAGATACTGAAGTCGACGTCGATCGGAGCGCCCGCCAAGCGACGGAGCGCATCCTCGTCGTTCGCCGCGAGCGCCACCTGCTCGGTGTGACTCAAGTGAAACTCGGCAAGCGCGCCGTGAGTGTCATCCTCAACTCTCCGCCTGAAATCCTCGTCCTTGTTCAATCGCTCCACCAGTCGCTGCAACTCTTTCTCCGACATCAGCGCTCCTTGTTTGTGCGGCGTCGTTGTGTTGGCTCCTGTCCGTCTCTGTGATCTTGATGCTGCTAGTGCAATCTCATTCATGAGAATCTCGTCAACCGGCCGAGGACGATCTCGGGCGATGCCGTCGGATCGCTCAGCCGAAGAAACAAGCTCCCCACACCGGCGTAGCCCAACATCAGGTCGGGCGATGCGAGGTTGTCAGGGTTCGTTCCGTAGACCCTTCCAATGCTCATCCGGTAGGCGCCGGTTCGCCCCGGCGCACGGAACCGGCGCAGCTGAACTCCACACTCGAGCGCCAGTTCTAGCCATCGCGCGTCGCCGAACGCTCGATGGCAGTCCAGCAGCAGATGCCCGGTACCGGCTAGGCCATGACAGAGACACGAGCTCGACTCGTATTCCCGCTGAGCCGCCACTGTGCGCGCGGCGCGCTCTGCCGCATCCCGATATCGCCTGTCGGGGGCGAGGCGATTCAGGTACAGAAAGAACTGGCTGATGCCGCCGGCGCCGTGACAGTGGGCCTGCACACTGGGCGCGTCTTCGTCGATCACGCGGTCCCACGTAAGGCCACGGTCATCCGAGCTCCCGCCCCTCGCCGGGGCGACTCGCGACGCAGGTCGGGCACTTCTCAGCAAAAGCTCGGCCGCCCCTCGGGCCGTGTCGAGGTACCGTTCCTCGCCCGTCACCGAGTAGAGGCACGCCAACGCCAGCCCAATGCCGGCAGCGCCATGCAGAAGTCCAAGATACGCGCTCCCATGGCTCCCGGGAGCGGACGGTTGAGCCACATCCCAGTAGCAGCCCGGCCGTCCATCTCGCGCGGTCAACGCAGATCGAATCAACTCGTCGCCGGCGGACCGCGCCGCCGCGAGATGGTGAGGCTCGTCGGTGACCCGGTGAAGATGGACCAGCGCGAGGATCGTTCCGGCGGCGCCGTGAGTGAGATCGACGGTGGTGAAGGGCACTCCATCTAGACGCCGCATTCGCAGTTCCGCCGCCGTGACGAAGCCGGGTTCGTCGAGTAGTTCCGGGAGACGAGCGAAGAAATAGCTGATGCCGGGCTCTCCGCAGTGGAGACCGTGTTGAGCGCGTCCGCGACTCCAGGTTCGCCCGGCAAGCCAGCGTGCCGCTCCTCGGGCAGCCTCCGCGTAACACGACTCTCCGGTTGCATGCGCGAGCTCCGCAAGGAAGAGCCCGACTCCTGCCGTCCCCGAATATAGATCGGGTCCGTAGGCCGCTTTGTCGCTCAACTCGTTCCGCGAGGCCCAACAGAGAGCGTCGTCGCGCTCCTCCGCCTCGGCGCAGAGCGCATCTCCAACTTCGCGAGCCAGGCCGGTCCACTGGCGAGGACTCATCTCACTACCGGCGGGATTCCCCTCACTTGCGATGGGTGTACCGCTTCGAAGCACGATCGGCGCGCGGCGCGCGACAGCCGCGAGTTCGCTGTCCGCCTGAACGAACGCCCGTTGCGTCTCGCGCATGGTCGCATAACGGTCGGCCCGCTCCCAAGCTACCGCCCGATCGATCACGGCCGCCAGCGGCAGCGGAAGGTCCGGGCGGAGCTCGGCCACCCTCCGACGGACGAACGGACGCAGGCCGTAATCGTCTTTCGGCATGTCGGCTATCGATGGAGCGCCGCAGCACAGATAGTGGAGCACCGCACCCCAGGCGAAAACGTCGTCAGCCGGCGCGGGACGGTCACGATTGAACTGCTCGCGCGGGTAGAAGGGCGGCGTGCCACCCCCGATCGGAGCGCACCGTTGGTGTGCGAGGTCGTAGGTGTTACCGAAGTCGATCAGCCGGTAGCCGCCGTCCGTGGTTGCGATGATGTTCGCGGGGCTGAAGTCGCGAAAAACAAGGCCGATCTCATGCAAATGCGCCAACGCGGCGGCGGTGTCTCGACCAATGGCGAGTATCTTGGAGATGTCGATCCCGGTGCTCGGCAGGTGCCCCTCTGAAAGCATCCTGGCCAGCGTCGTGCCTTCGATGTACTCGATCGCGATGTAATGGTTGTTGTCGAGATCAAAGCTGTCGTAGAAGCGCGGGAGCAGTTGGGAGCTCTCATGCCGAACGAGGATCTGAGCCTCGTTGACGAGCCAGTCGCGCGCGTCGCGACCGTACTCGTCAAGACTGACATCGTGCCAGGCCTCCTTCAGCAGACATACGCGCACCGGCGTGGCTCCCAGATCGATGGCGCGAAAAACCCCTCCGCGAAGCCCCTGCGAGAGCCCGCTGACGACCAGGTATCGCCCGTCGAGGAGAGAGCTGCGCGGCGGCCGCGGGGTGTACGCGCCGCTGATCTCAAACGGATCGGTGACCTCGAACGGAGGTGGCACGTAGTAATGCAATCGAGCGTCGATTGTGAGACGACCAGCCGGGTCCAGCAGATCGTAATCGCCGACCGCCTCGTCGCTCTCGGCGTCCGCGTTCGAACGGTCGTGCATGGCGCCATACCGGTAGTGGACGAGACTTTCGGGCCTCAACGGCCGGTCGCTCGGAACTCGCGGGCCGCTGCAATCGCTCGTCGCCGTGTCCAGCGCAATCGCGAGTCTCACCGCCTGGGCGTCATCGCTTGGATACACCGTGATGTACTTCCCGATCTGAGACATGCCGAGGTTGCCCGCATTCAGGATGGCGAGATGCCTCGTTGAGTTCACAACCTTGAATCGCACGCCTTCGTCGAGAAGCACTCCTAGTGCAGCCTCGAGCACGTCGACCGCCGAAAACTGCGTAGCGGAGACGTGCAGCTTCCAACCCTGAGCGAGCATGGAACCGACACCCAGGGACTGCTGGCTGAAGACCGGACCATGCACGACCCAGGGGACACGACGATCGAGCACGCGTCGGATCGGATCGGCGTCGAGCTCGGGATCGTGCCGCAGCAGCGGCTCAGGACCAGCACGAGGCATACGCCGTAGTCTAGCTAGCGAAATATAATCGGTAGCGAGAACAGCAGCATGAGGGGAGCGCCGTGCTCTCAGTGCGCGAGCTGCACCGTCTTGACCACGAGCAGCGCGACCGCGACCACGAGATAGCCGCGCAGCAACAACATCGCGGCGCGACGTCCCGGCGACCACACGGGGCGCTCCAGCAGCGCCAGCGGCGGCATCGTCCACATCTGGCGGCGCTCCTTGGCGATCTCCGGCGCCTGGTCCTCGCCTGCGAGCCGCGCCGCGGGCACGCGTCGCGCGAGAACGTACGCTCCGGCCGCCAGCAGCGTCACCGCGAGCACCGCGGAGAGGTAGAGGAAGAGGTGCGTGACGTTCACCGTGGGGAACGCCGTCGTCGCGACCAGCACCAGCGAGAGCTCGACGAGGATCCCGATGATCACCGCGGCGAGCGCGTTCAGCCACGGCGCGTTCACCCACGGGCCCAGCACCTCGCGGTCGTTGCAGAGCAGCAGCAGGAACACCGTCGCGCTCGGCAGCAGCACGCCCGCGAGCGCCTGCACCGAGGTCGTGATCAGGCCGAGCGGCGCGCCCGGCAGTAGCACGATGCCTGCCGCCGCGGCGACCATCGCGGTGAAGGTCGCGTAGAACAGCTTCGCGTCCTTGATCCCGCGGTGCAGCGAGTGGCTCGCGCCGAACACGTCGCCAAACGCGTAGGACGTCGCGAGCGTAACCGACGCCGCGCCGATCAGCGACGCGTTCAGCAGCACGACCGCGAAGAACGCGCCCGCCGTCGGGCTGACGAAGTGACGCAGCCCGCTCGCCACCGCGCCCGCGTTCGCGAACTGCCCCGCCAGCGGCGTCCCTCCGAACGCGAACGCCGCCACCGCGATCATCGCGCCCGCGCCGAACACAACGACGAACGCCCCGATCACGGTGTCGGTACGCTCGTAGTTGATCCAGCGCGGAGTGATGCGCTTGTCGATGATGTTCGACTGCTGGAAGAACAGCTGCCACGGCGCGACCGTCGTACCGACGATCGCGATGATCAGCAGCACCGCGGTCGAGCTCGCCCCGCCCTGGATGCTCGGCACAACCGTGTCGTGCGCCATCGTGCCCAGATTCGGGTGCACCATGAACAGCAGCGGGACCACGAGGAAGTTCGCGACGACGAACACGTACATGAAGCGCTCCCAGCTGCGGAAGCTGCCCGTCGAGGTGATCGCCACCAACGCGAGCGCGGCGAGCGGCACCGCGATGTACTTGCTCACGCCGAAGTAGCCCAGCGCGAGGCTCACGCCGATGAACTCCGTGACGATCGTCAGGAAGTTCAGGACGAAGAGGTCCCCCACCGAGAACCAGCCCCAGAAGCGCCCGAAGCGCTCGTTGATCAGGCGCGCGTGGCCCACCCCCGTGACCGCGCCGAGGCGAATCACCATCTCCTGATTAACGATCAGCACCGGGATCAGCAGGATCAGTGTCCACAGCAGCGTCGTCCCGTAGTTCTGGCCGGCCTGCGCGTAGGTCGAGACGCCGCCCGCGTCGTTGTCGCCGACCATCACGATCAGCCCCGGCCCCATGATCGCGAGCAGCGCCATCGCGCGCGAGCGCCAGTCGTGGCGCGCGTTCGCGTCGTCCATCTTGATCGTGCCGAGCGCCCCGCGGATGTCGCCGATGTGCGCCTCGTCGAGCACCGGCGGCACACCGGCCGGCGTCGAGGCACGCGCCTGCGCGGCTGCGCGCGCCTGCTCGTCCGTCACTGTCGTCGGGTTCTCGGCCATCGCTCCTGTCGGGTCCTTCCCTGCAGCTCACACCGCGACACGTCGAGCAGTCGCAGGCCGACAGTATGCGACAGCTCAGTCGCGCACGAGCCCGAAGCGCCGGCGCCACCCCGCGGGCAGTGTCAACTCGAGCACGTCGTCGACCGTGATCACGCCCACGAGACGCCGCTCCTCGTCGAGCACGGGCAGCATCACCAGGTTGTAGTCGGTCATCGTACGCGCGACCTCAGGCAGATCGGCATCCGTCGGCACCGACTCCGGCTCGCGCTCGGCGACATCCGCCAGCCGCGCCCCAGAGTCAACACGGAGCAGGCCCACGATTGCCGCCGAGCCCGCGAGCGCGCCGCCGGCGTCGAGCAGATAGACCGTCGTGAGCATCTGCGGGCCGATCGCGCTCGCGCGCACCCGCGCGAGCGCGTCCGCAACCGAGCGCCCTTCGTCGAGCGCGATGAAGTCGGGGCTCATCAAGCCGCCCGCGGTCGAGGGGTTGTAGCCCATCAGCGTCTCGATCCGCCGCCGGCCGGCCGGCGGCAGCAGCGCGAGGATGCGCGCGCGCCGCTCCTGGTCGATCTCCGCGAGCAGGTCGACCGCGTCGTCGCTCGCCATCCGCGCGAGCACCGCCGCGACCTGCGCGTCGGGGCGCTCGCGGATGAACTCGAGCTGGTGATGCTCGTCGAGCTCCTCGAAGACGTCGGCCTCGAGCTCGCGGTCGTGGCCGACCGCCTCGATCAGCTCCTCGCCCTCCTCGTGCGAGGCCGCCTCGACGAGGTCCGCGATCTCCGCGGGGTGCAGGTTCGCGAGCTTGCGGTGCGAGAAGCGCAACCGCGCGCTCGGCACGTGGCCCACGAACGGCTCGAGGTCGGTCCAGTCCAGGAACGGCCGGTCGCCGACGGCGCCCTTCAGCGCTCGCGGCAGCGCGCGCCGCAGCTGCGCGCGTGCGCTCGGATCGACGCCCACGACGCGCCACCAGCCCTCGATGCACGCGAGCTCGATCTCGTGCGCGGTGACAAGGCTCGGCGGGTCCGCCTCGACGTTCACCAGCTTGCGCCCCAGCACGTCCTGGCGCAGCAGCACCTCGCCCACGCGCCGCTCGAAGCGTCCCAGGCTCAATTTCTGCCCCGACAGCCGCGCCGCGCCTGCCTCGAGCGTCGCGATCTTGTCGATCGGCACGAACAACTCGCGCCCGCCGATCCGCGCCTTCAGGCCCGTCACCGGCGGGTAGCCGCCGTCGGCGAGGCGCACGATCACGTCTTCGACCCGACCGAGGCGCTCTCCCGTGCGATCCAGCAGCGGGCTGCGCAGGACCGTCGATAGGTGCATCACTGACTCGGGCAACGCACCGGATACGTTAGTGCACCGCGCGGGGGACGTCAGCTGACGGGCCCGCAGAGGACCGCGCGGAGACCTCAGCTGACCGGCCCGCAGAGGACCGCGCGGAGACCTCAGCTAACCGGCCCGCAGAGCATCGCCGCGCCGATCGCGCCACCGAGATCCCCAAGCGCGGCGACGCGCAGCTCCGGGGGACGGTCGTCGTTGAACAGGTGCGGTCGCATCGCCGCCGCCACGCGTTGTGCCATCTCGTCCCCGAAGCGTGTCCCGAGCCCCCCGCCGAGCACCACGCGCTCCACGTCGAGCAGGTTCACCGCCGAAGCGATGCCCGCCCCAAGCGCGCGCACCGCGCGCTCGATCAGCTTCTGCGCGAGCTCGTCGCCGTGCTTCAGCGCGTGCGCCCAGATGCCGCTGCTGAGCGCGTCGTGGCCCTTCTCGCGCATGATCTCGAAGAGGTCGGTCTTGGCGCCCCTGCTCTGCTTGCGCAGCACCTTCGCTTCCATCGCGCGGCGCCCCGCGTAGGCCTCCAGGCACCCGCGGCGCCCGCAGGGACAGCGCGCGCCGCCGAGCTTGACGACGGTGTGGCCGATCTCCCCCGCCCCGCCCCGCCCGCGCCACAGCTCGCCGTCGAGCATCAGCGCGCCACCGACGCCGGTCCCCCAGAAGACGCCCAGCAGCGAGCGCGCGCCGCGCCCGGCGCCGAGCTCGAGCTCGGCGCGCGTGGCGACGCCGACGTCGTTACCGAGATTGACGCGCACGCCTCCGAGCGCCTGCGAGAGCTTGTCGGCCAGCGGAAAGGCCTCCTCCCAGCCCGGGAGGTTGCCGGCGTTCGCGACCGTGCCCGCCTCGGGATCGACCTCGCCCGGCGCACCGACTCCGATCCCGGCAAGCCGCTCCTCGGGCATCTTGGCCTCGGTGGCGGCCTCGCGCAGACTCGCCGCGATCTCGCGTGCGACCGCATCCGGGCCGCCGCTGCGGGGAGTCTCGTGGCGCGCCTCTCCCAGCACGCGGTGCCCGTCGCTATCGAGCACGATCGCCTGGATCTTGGTGCCCCCGAGATCGATCCCGCCGTAGATGGCCATGCGCGGGCGATCATGGCATACGCGCAGCCTTTCTTCGCCGCCTCTTATAGCTCCGAACCAAGATCAAAGAGATATGACGACCGTCCGCTCCGCCCGGCCCTGGCCGACCTACGCGCTGGGCGTGCTCTGCATCGCCGCGGTCGCCGCCGCGATCCTGCTCGTCGGTCCCGCCTCGGGCAGCCCGACCAGCGAAGGTCGCACGATCACCGTCGCGCAGGGCGTCGTGCAATCGACCGTCTCCGGCAGCGGCAATGTCGAGGCCTCGAGCCAGCTCGACCTCGGCTTCAAGACGAGCGGCGTCGTCACCCAGATCTATGTGTCCCAGGGCCAGCACGTCACCGCGGGCCAGTTGCTCGCCGAGCTCGACCCCACGAGCGCCGAAGTCACGCTCGAACAGGCCAAGGCGAGCCTCCAGGCCGCCGCAGCAGGCCTCCTGCAGGAGGAAGAAACCGACGGCGAAAGCGCCACCGGCGGCTCCGGCGCCGCGACGGGCGGCAAAACAAGCGCCGCCGCCGCGAGCGCCAGCGCAGCGGCGTACACGCCGAGCTCGTCAAGCCCCGCAGCAACCGCTCCGCGCTCGAAGGGCACCAAAAACGCCAAGAGCAAGCCGACGCAGAGCAAGCCAACACAGAGCACGCCGACGCACAGCACGCCGACGACACGTACAGCCACCACGGAAAGTGCGCCCGCAGTAGCCACCGCGAAAGCCACCGTCAGCCCCGCGCTGCGCGAAGCAAACATCGCCTCCGCGCGCGCCGCCGTCAAGAGCGACAGATTGACGGTGCAGAACGCCGAAGAGTCGCTCGCCAACACGAAGCTCTACGCTCCCAAAACCGGCACGATCGTCTCGCTCTCCGGCGAGGTCGGCGAAACCGTCTCCGGCGGCGGCACGACGAAGGGCTCGAGCAGTTCCCCAAGCAGCGGATCGGGCGGTTCGGGCTCCTCCGCCGCCTCGGCGCTCGGCGGCGCCGCGTCCGCCACGGCCAGCGGCGGCTCAGGCTCGTCTGGTTCGGGCTCCTCCGGCTCGGGGTCCTCCGCGAGCTCCTCGTTCGCGGTCCTCAGCGACCTCAGCTCGATGCAGCTCGTGGTGCCGCTGAGCGAGAGCGAAGTCGGCAGCGTGCGCGTCGGACAGCCCGCGACCGTAACGATCGAAGCGCTCGAAAGCACGAAGCTCGCCGCGGAAGTGCTCGATGTCGCGACGCTGCCCACGAGCACCAGCGGCGTCGTCAGCTACGACGTGACCTTCCAGCTCGACCAGCTCGCGAGCGGGCTGAAACCCGGCATGAGCGCGACCGCGGAAGTGGTCGTCAAGCAGGCCGAAGGCGTCAACGTCCCGACCACCGCGATCTCCGCAGACACCGTGACCGTCGTGCGCGGCGGCAAGCAGGTCCGCCAGCGCGTCGTCACGGGGCTCGCCGGCGACAGCTCGACGATCGTCCTCAGCGGCGTGCAGGCCGGCGAAAAGATCGTGTTGCCCCTCGCGCGCGCGAGCACCGGCGCCACGAGCCTCACCAGCCGCCTCGGCAGCCGCCTCGGCGGGGCCGCGCTCGGCGGCGGCCTCGGTGGCGCTGCCGGCGCCACCGGCGGCGGGGCATTCCTCGGCGGGGGCGGCTTCCGCGGCGGCTGATGCAAGCGCCACGCCCTCCCGTGATCGACGTGCGCGCGGTCGACAAGACGTACCGCCTCGGCGCGATCCGCGTGCGCGCGCTGCGCGGCGTGACGCTGCGCATCGAGCGCGGCGACTTCGTCGCGATCATGGGCAGCTCGGGCAGCGGCAAGAGCACGCTGATGAACATCCTCGGCTGCCTCGACGTCCCCACCGGGGGGCGCTACCTGATCGACGGCATGGACGCGAGCCGCCTCGACGAGGACGACCTCGCGGACCTGCGCAACCGCAAGCTCGGCTTCGTCTTCCAGAGCTTCAACCTCGTCCCGCGCACCGCGGCGCTCGCGAACGTCGAGCTGCCGCTCGCCTACGCCGGGCTGCCGCGCGCGGAGCGCCGCCGCCGCGCCGAGATCGCGCTGAGATCGGTGGGGATGGCCAACCGACTGCACCACCTTCCCGCGGAGCTCTCCGGCGGCCAGCAGCAGCGCGTCGCGGTCGCGCGCGCGATCGTCACGAACCCCTCGCTGATCCTCGCCGACGAGCCGACCGGCAACCTCGACTCGCACTCCACCGAGGACGTCCTGCGGATCTTCGCGCGTCTAAACCTGCAGGGGCGCACCGTCGTGCTGATCACCCACGAGCCCGACGTCGCCGACCAGACCAAGCGCGTCGTGCGCCTCAGCGACGGGCGGATCGTCGAGGACCTGCGCCTGTGCGGCCTGCACGATCCGCCCCCGGTCGTGCGCGAGCAGAAGTCCGCGCACCCCGCCGCCGCCTCCGCGACCGCGATCGGGTTGCAGTCGTGAGTCCGCGACCCCTCGCGATCGCGCGCGAGGTGCTCCCGTGATCGGCGTCGAGACGCTGCGCATCGCGTGGGGCGGGATCGTCGCGAACAAGCTCCGCTCGGGCCTCACGATCCTCGGCATGACGATCGGCGTCGCCTCCGTGATCATCCTCATCGCCGTCGGCAACGGCTCCTCGAAAACGATCGAGGAACGGATCGAGAGCCTCGGCACGAACGTCCTGCTCGTCGAGGCCGGCGGGCTGCGCGGCGGCACGCGCTTCGCCGCCGCCGCCGGCAACTCGATCTCGCTGACCAGGCAGGACGCCGCCGCGCTGCAGAGCAAGAGCGAAGCGCCCGACGTGCAGAGCGCCGCGCCCGTCGTAAACGCCAGCGCCGTCACCCTCGTCCACAACGGCACCAGCTACGAGCCCGGCACGTTCGTCGGCAGCACCCCCTCCTACCTCACCGCGCACGGCTACCGCGTCGCCGAAGGGACCGGCCTCAGCGACGCGCAGGTCGCCCACCACGAACGCGTGATCGTGATCGGGCAGACCGTCGCCGAAGAGCTCTTCCCCGGGCAGGCGCCCGTCGGGCAGACCGTGCGCGCCAACGGCGTCAACTTCGAGGTCGTCGGCGTGCTCGCCGCGAAGGGCTCCAACGGCACCTCCAACCTCGACGAAATCGTCGTCGCGCCGATCTCCGCCGTCGAAGGCTCGCTCACCGGCTACGGCGCGATCGACTCGATCACCGTCGAGGCCACCTCCGAGTCCACGCTCGGCGACGCCGAAGCCGAGGTCACGCAGATCCTCGAGCAGCGCCATAAGGTCAAGGACACCGCCGAACCCGGCTTTCAGGTGATCAACCAGGGCTCGCTGCTGGAAACCACGAGCTCCACCACCAGCGTCTTCACGACCCTCCTCGGCGAGGTCGCCGCGATCTCGCTGCTCGTCGGCGGCATCGGCGTGATGAACATCATGCTCGTCAGCGTCACCGAGCGCACCCGCGAGATCGGCATCCGCAAGGCGATCGGCGCGCGCCGCAGCGACATCCTCACGCAGTTCCTCACCGAGGCCGTCCTCGTCTCGCTGATCGGCGGCCTCACCGGCGTGCTCGTCGGCGTCCTCGGCAGCCAGTTCGAAATCGCCGGCGTGCACCCCGCGATCGCGACCTACTCGATCTTCCTCGCCTTCGGCGCCGCCGTCCTCACCGGCCTCTTCTTCGGCACCTACCCCGCCGGGCGCGCCGCGCGCCTGCGACCGATCGAGGCGCTGCGCTTTGAGTAGCCACGACCTCCCCCCCAACCCCACCACACTTCCGCAGGAGCCCGCCACGCCCCCGCAGGAGCCCGCCACACCCGCGAAGGAGCCCGCCATGTCCACCGAACACGCCGCCATTCCCGACGCTGCCGCCGCAAGCCACGTCGCACCGACCGACGACGCCTACGCGCCGCCACTCACCGACGAGTGGGCCGACGAGGACCGCGACGAGCTGCCCCCACGCCCGCGCCGGCGACTGCTCGGCACGGGCGGCAACCCCGTGCAGCTCGCGCTGCTCGGCGTGCTACTGCTCGCGGGCGGCTTCATCGGCGGCGTGCTCGTCGAGAAGGGCCAGACCTCGTCCTCGCCGAGCACCGGCGCCGCCGGGCTCGCCTCCCGGCTCGCGGCGCTGCGGGGCGGCGCCGGCGGCACGAGCACCGGCGCGACGGGCAGCGGCGGCGCCACCACGGGCGGCGCGGCCAGTGGCGGCGCGGGGAGCGCCGGCGGAGGCTTCGCGGGGGGCGCCGGCGGAGGCATCGCGGGACGCTTCGGCGCGGCGGCCGGCGGCGCCACGATCGGCGAAGTCTCCTACCTCTCCGGGAGCACGCTCTACGTGACCGACACCGAAGGCAACACGATCAAGGTCACGACCTCCCCCGCCTCCACGATCACGAAGACCGTCAAGACCGACGTCCACGGCATCCACCCCGGCGAAACCGTCGTCGTCCGGGGCGCGAAGGGATCGAACGGCGCCCTCAGCGCCGAAACCGTGAGCGTCAGCGCGAGCGGCGCCGGCGGCGGTGGGCTCGGAGCGCTCTTCGGCGGCGGCGCGGGCGGCTCCCGCGGCGCCGGCTCCCGCGGGGGTGGCTCCAGCGGTGGTGGTGGCGGCGGCGGCGGCGAACCTAGCCTCTTTGGCAAGTGAGACCTTGGGAAAGCTTTAGGTCCATCGGGCAGAGTTGTCGGAGAACCAAACAAAGGAGCTCAATGCCTCATCTCAGCACCCCGCGCCGCAAACCAACGGCGGCCCTCGCGTTGCCGATCACACTGCTCGCCTGCGCCGGGCTCACCGCGTGCGGCAGCTCGTCCCCGAGCACGTCGACGACCACCGCCAACGCCGCCAACGCCGCCGCCACGAGCACGCCGGCGACGGGCACGACGACCGCGACGAGCCCCGCGGGCGCCGCGACGGGGACGGCGACCGGCACCTCGACCGGCGCGGCCCCCACCGGCGCGCCCGGGTCAGCCGCGCGGCCCGGCGCGGGCCGCTTCGCCGCGATGCGCGAATGCCTACAGAAGAGCGGCGTGACGCTGCCTCAGCACCCGGCCGGCGCCGGCCCCGGCGGCTTCCTCGGCGGCGGCGCGCGCCGGACCCCGACGCTCCCCAAGGGCATGACGCGCGCGCAGTACGAAGAAGTGCTCAAGAAGTGCGGCGGCGGCTTTCGCGGCCCCGGCCTCGCGGCCGGCGGACGCCACACCTTCGACAGCCCGCGCTTCCGTCAGGCGCTCGTCGCCTTCTCCGCGTGCCTACGCCAGCACGGCGTCAACGTGCCCGAACCGAACACGAGCGGCAAAGGCCCCGTCTTCAACACCAAAGGGATCGACACCAAAAGCCCGCAATTCAGGCAGGCCGAGGTCAAATGCCGCGCGGTCCTGCTCGCCAGCCTGCGCGCGCAGGCAGGCACGACGGGCGCCGCGAAGGGCTAGCGCGCGCCGAGCGCGCGGTTGCTGGGCGCAGCCTGCGGGTCACGGATCGCCGATGAGCTCGGCTTCGTAGAAACCGTGGGCTGCGGCAGCGCCGCGATGCGGTCGACCAGCTGATTCCACTGGCCGGCATTGAGGCTGCCGGAGGCGGCGAGCGACGATGCGATCTGGCCCGCGCCGCCGCTAGCGGCGTGGGCGCTGGCGGCGTGGGCGCTGGCGGCGTGGGCGCTGGCGGCGATCGGCCCGAAGCCGATGCGGATGCGATTCCAGTCGCCGGCGCGCGCGAACGTGTTGTCCGCGTGCGGGTACTCCATGAGGCTCAGGATGCGATGCGGCACGAACTGCTTGGGCAGCGCCAGCAGCGCGCGGATCGTCGCGTCGGTGACGGTCCCCGGACCCTGGTGACCGGCGATCGGAATCTCGTTGATCGCGGTAATGTCGAGCGCGCCGCCCGCGAAGTGCTCGAAGACGGGCCCCGCGGCGGTCGTCTTGCCGCGAGCACATTGCAGCGCGCCGACCGTCGGCTGCAGGCCGCTGCGCGAGAGGAACTCGAGCACGCCGAGCACGCGCCGGTCGATCGCGCCCTCCGCGACGTCGCGGCGCCCGCACGCGTCGAGCTGGACGCCGGGGTCGGCGAGGACCGAGCGCTGCAGTTCGCTCTTGGACATCGCGAAGACCTCATCCGCGGTCGCGCCGAGCAGCTCGACGCGTCCCTTCGAGCCGCGCGGGTGCAGCGCGGCGCCGAGCAGCCGCCAGTTCGTCAGCAGCGCCGAGGGGTCCACCGTGGCACCATCACCGGCGGGGCGCACCGCGAAGCGCAGCGTGCCCGCCGCCGCGCCGGGCGCGGACCCGGGCGCGGATGAGAGATGCCCGAGCACCGTGCCCTGCGAGACGAGCGCGCCGCTGCGCAGCGGCAGCCAGCGGCCGTTGCTCGCGCCCGCCGCGCGCTTGGCGCGCGCGGCGACGGCGCGCGCGAGGGGGTTGTCAGGGTGCGCGTAGAGCCGCACCTTGCCGAGACCCGCGGGCGCGCTTTCGGCTTCGGATTCGACGGGCACGGGCGTCGCGGCGATGTGCGCGGTGCGCGACTTGACCTTCAGCGTGACGGGACTCTGGTGGCCCGCGCTGGCGGGGAGCGTGGGCGCGGGATCGCTCGCCCCCGTTGCGGCGCTCGCGGCGCCTGAGGCACCCCGCGCGGTGGCGCCCGGTGCGGCCGTCGCCGTGCTGCCCGGCCCGGTGGTCGCCACACTGCCCGGCGTGTGCTGCGCGAGGTCGGCGGGCGGAACCGGCCGCCGGTAGCGCGGCGCGATCTCGCCGAGGCCGGCGTAGGTGAAGATGTCGCCGTAGACGTCGCGCAGCACGAGATAGGTCCCGAGCGCGTGCGAATGCCCGAGGTGCACGACGCGCCCGCTCTGCACCGCGACGACCGGCGCGCCGGGGGTGCCGAGCAGGTCGACCAGCTGCGCGGGCTTCGCGGGTGCGTTCGCGGCCGCTTCGGCGCGGGCCGCGAGCACCTGCGGCGGGGGCGGCGGGGTCGTGCCGGGGACGGCCGCGGCGCGATGCGCAGCTTTCGCGGTGTGGGCCGCGGCGGGTGTGGCGGTGCCGCTCGCGTGCAGCGCGCTTGCGCCCACCGTGAGCGGGCTGGCGGGCACGGCGCCGGCGGTCGCACTGGCGGGGGTCGGAGCGGTACTCGCGCTGCCAGCGGTACTCTGCCCCGTTTCGCCGATGGCGCCGAGTGGGGCGCTCGCGGGCGCGGACCCAGCACCGGGCGCTAGGTGCGCGCCGCGCGTCGGCGCCTGGCCGTCGACGAGGCCGGCGAGCGTTCCGATCACCGCGCGCGGATAGCTCGCGATCAGGCGCGCGCGCAGCATCACCGCTTCGACGTAGGCCTGCGAGTGGTTGTACGCGAGGATCGCGCGGCGCAGGTTGTGCGAGGCGCCGGCGGCGTGCAGGTAGCGCGCGGCGGCGAAGATCGCGTCGACGGGGTTGTAGGGGTCGGCGTAGCCGGCGGCGGTCGCGTCGACGCCGTACTGCAGCCAGGTGGCGGGCATGAACTGCATCCAGCCGACCGCGCCGGCGGTCGAAACCGAGAGGTCGCTGCCGAAGTCGGTCTCGACTTCGTTGATGCCCGCGAGGATCTGCCAGGGGACGTCGTATTGCGTCGCGGCGGCTTTGTAGATCGGCAACAGGAACAGCGGGATGCGGTAGAAGTCGAGCGCCTGCGCGGAGACCGCGGAGCCGGCCAGCAGCGAGCTCAGCGCGCCGCCTTCGCCGCCGACGGCCTGCGGTGCGGGCGCGACGCCGTTGGGCGCGCCGGCGGGAACGCTGGCGGGGGTGTTCGGCGTGGCGCCGGCGCCGCTCGCGGGGGCGCCTGGCGTCTGGGTGCCGCCGCCGGTGCTGGAGCCCGACCGGCGGGGCTTGCTCGCGCCGCGCGTGATGCGCTGTTTGCGCTGCACGACGACGGTCGGCGCGGGGGTCGCGCTCGCTTCGGTCGTCTTGGGCGTCGCCGCCGGCGCGGGCGTGGTTGCGGCGGGCGTGGTGGTGGTGCTCGGTGGCGCGCTCGCGGGCGCGGAGGCAGTCGGTGTAGTGCTCGCGGGCTGCGCGGCGCCGGACTGCGCGCCGGAGGCGGTTTCGGGGGCGCTTGCCTGGGGGGTCGTGGTGGTGGCCGGCTGCGGCGGGGTTTCGGTGGTGCTCGTCGTGGCTTCGGCGGCGAGCGCGGCGGCGGAGAAGGGGCCGCCGAGGCCGGCCGCGGTGAGACCGCTGCCGGCGAGCAGCGAGAGCGCAGTGCGCCGCGCCCAGCGGCGCGGCGCGATCATCGACGGCCTCCGCGGGCGTGAGCGGAGTCGTCGCGGCTCGTGGCGCGGCGGGATGTCGGTTGTCGTCTCATCAGTGGGCGTGTGGGCAGACAGCGACAGCTGTCGCGCCCCCAATGGAGTTCATATCGGCAGCCAAGCACGTCGCGGTAAAGGGTTTGTAATCAAGTGAGCGCGAAACTACGGTCGGAGGCGACGGAAATTCGCTCATCTCGACCAAAGCGGCTGCACTGTAGCGACCCGCGAGGCGGACGCGCGGCAGTGGCCGAATGACGGATTTTGCGCATGATCGGTTGCAAGGACGTGATTTCGCGCCGATCGCCGGCCCGTGGGAGCCGCTCGCGCGAAGCGGGCGCACTTCGGCCGGCCGCACGCATCGAGCGCGCCTCCGACGGCGACGCGCGGCGATCGCTCTCCCCTTTCGCCCCGCATCGTCCCCTCCCTGCCGGGATCTGTACCCTTATGGGCGATGGAAGCGATCCTCTCGGTCATACAGATCGTCATCGCGGTGGTCCTGATCTTCCTCGTGCTGATGCACTCCGGGAAAGACGCGGGCCTCTCGGGCGCGTTCGGCGTTGGCACGGGCCAGGGCCCGCTCGGGGGCGGCTCGATGGTCGAGCGCAACCTGAACCGCTGGACCGTGTTCTTCGCGATCCTGTTCGTCGGAAACACGATCCTGCTGCTGAAGAAGCCCTGGGCGTAGCGGACGCGCACGGCGACCGGCGCGGGGGCGCGTTCTACGAGGACTCGGAGCCGTTCGAGCGCTACCGGCAGCACCGTGCGTGGCCGCTGAACCCGAACACCGTCATGGAGCACCCGGCGCTTCGTGAGGAGCTTGGTGCGGTATCGGGCTTGCGCGTGCTCGATCTCGGTTGCGGCGACGCGGAGATCGGGCGCGAATTGCTGGACGCGGGCGCCGCGCGCTACCGGGGCATCGATGGGTCCGCACGGATGGTCGACGCCGCGCGCCGCACGCTTGCCGGCACGACGGGAGAAGCCGTCGTCTGCGACATCGAGGATCTCGCGGAGCCCGCGGAGTCCTTCGACCTGGTGCTCTCGCGTATGGCTCTGCACTACGTAGCGAACCTCGCACCGGTACTGCGCGCGTGCGGGGCGTGCCTCGCACCGGGCGGCCGTCTCGTGTTCACCGTCGTGCACCCCGTCATCACCGCGAGCGACATCCGGGCGAGCTCGAGCGAGCCGCGTCAGAGCTGGGTCGTGGACGACTATTTCAACATCGGGCCCCGCGACCAGCAGTGGCTCGGCGCGAGAACGGTCTGGCATCACCGCACTATCGAGGACTACGTCTCGGAGCTGCGCAACGCCGGCTTCGCGCTCGTCAACCTCCGCGAGTGCGCACCCCGCCGCGAGCGGTTCGGCGACGACGCGGAGTTTGAGCGGCGCCGTCGCATCCCGCTGGTGCTGCTCCTCGCCGGCGCCCGCGCGGAGAACCAGCCGCCGCTGGCCCGGCGAGGAGAGCCAGCACTCCGCTAGCCCGCCCGGGCGGCGTCCGCGCCGGAATCTACGAGCCGCAGTGGAGCATGCCGCGCGATCGCGTCGAAGTCGGCGTCGAGGTGCAGCAGCGGCGTGTCGGTGCGGATGGCGATCGTGGCGATCAGCAGGTCGGGCGGCCGGCGGATCGTGAGGCCTTCGCGGCGGCAGACGCGGTAGAGCGCGGCGGCGGCCTCGTGGTCGGAGGGCTCCTCGCAGGCAAGCAGGCGACAGCGGCCGAGCAGGCGCGAGAGCTTCCGCGCGTGCGCCTCGTCGCGTGCGCCGGCGAGAACCTCGAGCAGCACGACGCCGACGACGGCAAGGGGCTGCTTGTCGCGCAGCGCCGCCCGGAGGCAGCGGTCGGCGGGGCTGTCGGTCGCGCGCAGGTACTCGATCCAGGCCGAGCTGTCGACGAGGATCACGACGGACGGGCTAGCCAGCCGGAGCGCAGCTCGCCGAGATCGCCCTCCCAGCCGCTACCGCGCATCTCGAGCGCTTCGTCGGCGCTCATCGGCTCCATGTCGAGCCGGCGCAGCGCGAGCTCGACGGCGGCGCGCTTGGTGTTCAGCCCGTACCGAGTCATGACCCGCCCCAAGAGCCGATCGTCGATCTCGATGTTGGTGCGTGCCATGTGTAGAGGATACACCCCCTTGCCGTGTGTGTCGATGCGCCCCGATATCTCACCCGGAGGTATTCCTCATAAATTTGATTGAAATAACCTGTTTTATGATCTATGGTCCTTCTCGACCTCATCTCCCTCCCGAAAGGAAGCAGATCCATGCCCCAGCTCTCCTCCGGCGTCGCTCCGCGCGGCGCATCTCACCGATGGCGTCGAGCTCTCCTCGGCGCGACGGCGACGCTCGCGGTCGGCGGCGCGCTCGCGACACTCGGCGGCGTCGCCGCGGTGGCGGCGACGCCGACCGCGCCGCCGCCGGTCTCGATCCTGACCTCCAGCGGCGACATCGGCCGCGGCGACATCTTCATCTCGCCGTTTGGCGACACGAGCACGTACGCCAACGGTCCCGAGATCCTCGACCGCCAAGGCAACGTCGTGTGGTTCCAGCCGGTCCCGGCGGGCGAGGAGGCGAGCGACTTCCGCACGCAGACCTACCTCGGCCAGCCGGTGCTGACGTGGTGGCAGGGCACGGGGCTCGGCGGCCTCTCCAGCGGCACGGACTACATCTACAACGACCACTACCAGCAGATCGCGACGGTCAATGCGGGCAACGGGCTCAGCGCTGACGGCCACGAGTTCCTGATCACGCCTCAGAACGCGGCGCTGATCCTCTCCTACACGACGGCCACGGCGAACCTGACGTCGATCGGCGGCCCGCCCGACCAGACCGTGATCGACGGCGTGGTGCAGGAGATCGACATCGCGACCGGCCAAGTGCTCTTCCAGTGGAACAGCGCGGACCACGTCCCCTATAGCCAGAGCGAGCAGCCGTTGCCGGCCTCGCCGAGCACGCCCTGGGATTGGTTCCACATCAACGCGGTGAAGCTCGACACCGACGGCAACCTGCTGATCGACGGGCGCGACACGTGGACGACGTACAAGGTGAGCCTCGCCACCGGCGACATCATCTGGCAGCTCGGGGGCAAGGACTCGAGCTTCACGCTGCAGGCCGCCCCGGGCCAGACGCTCGACAGCGCGAACGAGATCTTCGCGTGGCAGCACGATCCGGAGGCGCTGGGCAACGGCGAGTACACGTTCTTCGACAACGACTCCTCGGGAACGCCACTGCTCCCCTACAGCCGCGCGATCACCGTGAAGCTGAACCCTTGGACGAAAGTCGCGACGCTCGTCGCCTCCGACAATCAGCCCGAGGGGCTCTCAGCGGCCTCGCAGGGCAATGCGCAGACGACCGCGGACGGGGACCTCTTCGTCGGCTGGGGCGCGCTTCCGTACTTCTCGGAGTTCGACCCGCAGGGCAATCTGATCTTCAACGCCGAGCTCCCGGCGGGCGTCAACACCTACCGCGCCTACCTGCTGCCGTGGAATCCCGGCGGCGGCCCGGGCGGAAACGGCGGCGGCCCGGGCGGCGGCCACGGACCTGGCGGCGGCCGGGGACCGGGCCACGGCCACGGCCGGGGTTCTAGACGCCGGCGGTAACGCCGGCGTCGCCGACGGGGTCGATCTCGCTCACCGGCGCGCCGTCGGCGCCGGTGAGCGACTCGATGCGGTCGAGGACCGCGAGCGCCTCGGCGCGCAGCGCGGCGCCGGTCTCCTCGTAGTCGGAGCGCGAGAGCTTGCCGGTGCCGTAGTCGAGCTCGAGCTCGCGTAGCTCGCGGTACTTGACCTCGCGCGCGGTCTCCAGCGCGGCGAGGTCCGCGGCGGCGCGGTCTTCGGCGTAGGAGATCGCGGCGGCGTCGGCCGCGGCGGGCTGCAAGCCGGGTCCGGCGGGCGCTGAGATGGCTTCGGGACGCTCCGCGCGAGCGGCGGCTGCGCGGCGCGCACGCGCGAGCACGAGCGCGCGGCGGCGCAGCGACCCGGGCGTCGGCGAGAGCGCGAGCAGGCCGCCGCCGAAGACGATCAGCCCGCCGATCCAGATCCACATGATCAGCGGCGAGACGAGCAGCTTGAACTGCGCGGGTAGCGGGTGGCGCAGGTATTCGCGGGCGAGCAGCCACACCGCGATCATGCCCTCGTCGGGCCGCGACATCGGGATCGTCTTGTTGCCGACGGCGACGATCCGCTGCAGCCGCGGGGTGCCACCCTGCAGTTCGCCCTGCGGGCCGACCGAGAGTTCGGGTGAGATCGCGCTCCAGACGTTGCGCGTGAGGCTCGTGTTCATGCTGACGTGGCTGACGTTCGTCTGCCCCCCGATCAGGCGTCCGACGGAGCCCTGCGCTTCTTCCTGCGATTCGTAAAAGCCCTCGCTGGGCCGCAGCGTCGCGACGTAGCGGCCGTCCTTGGTGACGCGCAGGACGGCGCCGATGTTGAGCGTCGAGCCGGTGTGCACGGTGTCCTGCCGAGCGCTGACGGTCGCGGTGGGCCGCATGTAGCGGACGGCGTAGGAGCCCACGTGCGTGGACTGCCCGGGCGAGAGCGTCACGGTGGCGACGTGCTGGAAGGAGGAAGAGGCGGCGACGCCGATGAACAGGACGGCCATCCCGACGTGCACGATGTAGCCGCCGTAGCGCCGGCGGTTGCGCCGGATCAGCGCCACCAGCGCGACGGGCGGCGCCTCGCGCGAGGCGGCGCGGCGCACGCGGGTGCCGCGCCAGAGCTCCTGCGCGACGCTCGCGAGCACGAAGGCCGCACAGGCGAACATTGCGAGCGCGGTCGCCTTCTGCGCGACGCCCGTGGCGAGCAGCACGACCAGCGTCAGGACGCCCGCGGCGATCGGCGCGGCGAGGTTGCGGCGCACGCCGGCGAAGGTGGCGCGCCGCCAGGCGATGACGGGCCCGATCCCGGAGAGCAGCACGAGGATCAGCGCGAGCGGGACGGTGTAGCGATCGAACCACGGCGGCCCGACCGAAGCGGCCTGCCCGGTCAGCGCTTCGGAGATTTTCGGGAACCAGGTGCCCCAGAAGATGACGAATGCGAGCGCGACGAGCACGATGTTGTTGAACAGGAAGATCGCCTCGCGCGAGAGCAGCGAGTCCAGGCGATGCTGGCTCGAGAGCCCGTCGCGGCGGGAGACGACGAGATAGAGCGAGCCGCACAGCATCACCGCGATCAGGATCAGGAAAGGGACTCCCAGCGTGGCGCCGCCGAAGGCGTGGATCGAGTCGAGGATGCCGCTGCGCACGAGGAAGGTGCCCATGATCGCGAGCGTCCCGGTGGCGAGCGCGAGCGAGACGTTCCAGACCTTCAGCATCCCGCGGCGCTCTTGGATCATCAGCGAGTGCAGGAACGCGGTGCCGGTCAGCCACGGCAGCAGCGAGGCGTTCTCGACGGCGTCCCAGCCCCAGTAGCCGCCCCAGCCGAGCTCGGAGTAGGACCAGCTCGCGCCGAGCAGGATGCCGATGCCGAGGAACAGCCAGGAGGCGAGCGCGAAGCGGCGCACGACGGCGATCCACTCGCTGTCCAATGATTGAGAAAGAGGGGCCCGGCTCGGCGACCTACGGTCGCCTGCGCCACCCTCTCGGCGTCTTGCGATCAGCGCGCCGGCGGCGAATGCGAAGGGGATCGTGCAGAGCGTGTACCCCGAGTAGAGCATCGGGGGGTGGATCATCATCGTCGGGAAGCGCAATAGCGGGTCGAGGCCGTCGCCTTCGACGGGCGCGGGGGTCGTCGTGGAGAACGGGTTGGCGTAGAAGATCATCAGCGAGACGAAGAAGCCGCCGAAGCCGAGCAGGATCGCGGTCGCGTAGGAGGCGACCTCGCGTATGCGCCCGCGCGTGAGCAGCAGCGCGAGGCTCGACCACAGCGAGAGCAGCCACGCCCACAGCAGCAGCGAGCCTTCCTGGGAGGACCACACCGCGGCGGCCTTGTAGAAGGTGGGGGTGCTGCGACTGGAGGTGTCGGCGACGGTGTTGAAGGCGAAGTCGCTGCGCAGGAAGGCGATCTCGAGCAGCGCGAACGCAAAGGTGAGGATGCCGGCGAGCGTATAGACCGAGCGTCGACCGGAGCGCGAGAACTCGACGGCGCCGGTGCGCGCGCCGTAGACCGAGGCCCCGATGCCGTAGACGCAGACCGCCAGCGCGAGGATCAGGCAGACGCGTCCGAGGACCGCCATCTAGAAGTTCTGCTTCTCGCTCGGTGGGGCGACCTTGTACTTGGAGGGGCACTTGGTGATCAGCGATTCGCGTTCGCCGATGTACTGGCTGCCCTGCTTCTCGACGGTGATGATGACCTCGCGGCCTTCGTGGAAGGCATCGGGCACGGCGCCGCTGTAGGAGACCGGAACCGCCGCCGCCCCACCGCCGGCGCGGTCGGCGACGGCGAAGTGCAGCACGCCTCCTTCGCGGCGCACGGAGCCGTTGACGACGTCGCCGGTGACCTGGTAGCTGCGGCCGGGCTGCTCCTCGCGCAGGAACTGGCTGGGCGTGAGCGCGGGGCTGGCGGCGCTGAAGCTCGTGTAGATCAGCGCGCTCGCGAGCACGACCGCGGCGCTCAGCGCGACCACGAGGCGGATCGTGCGCTTGCGGGCGGGGTTCATCGCCTGCAAGTATCTCAAACCCCATGCGCGGCTGTGCCGGCTCGCGGGCGCGATGTTCGCAAGCGCCGTGACACGGCTCGGGGGCGCCGCACCGCCCTCACCTCGGCCATTCGGCCAGGAAATCGCCTAGCGGTGGCGAAACCTTTGGGCGTGGCGCGAGTCTCTATAGGTAGAGCGCCATGAGCACAGCCCTTCCACAGCCATGAGAACCTCACTTCGGCAGCCGAAGAGCGACGATCGACGCCACCTGCGACGCGGGCGCGGCAGGCAGCGAAGCCGCCGCGTCGCCTCCGATGCCGCCGTGGCACCCGCGCGGACCGACGCGTTTGTGGCCGTTCGGACCGCCGATGCCGCGGCGCAGCGGGTGCGCGCGGCGGGCGGCCCGCTGGACCGAGCCTCTTACAGCTGCCGGTGCGGGTACGTGTTCGCGGCCGCGGTGACGACCACCGTGGTGTGTCCGCACTGCGGCGACGCGCAGGCGTGGTGAGCGTATCGACGCGGAGCAATCGCTGCGCGGCCGCGCACCCCGGCGGCGCGGTAGCTGACAGTCGCAACAGCTTACCGTGCAAATCTCAATCAAATCTTTATGATTGCACGGATGATCAAGCGCCGAGTCGCCACCGAAGTCGCCGCGCTCTTGGAGCAGCAGCCCGCCGTCGCACTTGTCGGCCCGCGCCAGTCGGGCAAGACGACGCTGGCGCTGGCGATCACCGAGGGCCGGCGCTCGGTGTATCTGGACCTCGAGTCCGCGGCGGACCGGGCACGCCTGGCGGAGCCGGCGCTGTACCTTGCCGATCACGCCGAGGAGCTCGTGATCCTCGACGAGATACACCGCGCGCCGGGTCTATTCGAAGCGCTGCGCGGCGTCATCGACCGCGGCCGGCGCGAGGGTCGGGGAACCGGTCGTTTCCTGTTGCTCGGCTCAGCCGCGATCGAGCTGCTGGCGCAGGCCGGGGAGAGCCTCGCGGGACGGATCGCATTCGTCGAGCTGACCCCGCTGGATATCACCGAGGTCGGCGGGGAGCGGGTCGACGAGCTGTGGGTCCGCGGAGGCTTCCCCGATAGCTTCCTCGCCGCCGACGAGGCGATCAGCCTACGCTGGCGCGAGGATTTCCTACGCACCTACCTGGAGCGCGACATCCCGCAGCTCGGCCCGCGCATCCCTGCGGAGACGCTGCGCCGGCTGTGGACGATGCTCGCGCACCATCAGGGCGGCCTGCTGAACGCCGCGCAGCTGGCCCGCGGTCTCGGCGTGAGCGGCACGACGATCGCGCACTACCTCGACCTAATGGTTGACCTGCTGCTCGTCCGCCGCCTCCCGCCGCTGCTACCCAACCTCGGAAAGCGGCTGGTGCGCTCCCCGAAGGTGTACGTGCGCGACAGCGGCCTGCTGCACGCGCTGCTCGGGCTGATCGACAAGGAGGCACTGCTCGGACACCCGGTTCTCGGCCCTAGCTGGGAGGGCATGGTGATCGAGAACATCATCGCCGCCGCCGGCCCTCGGGCGCAGGCAAGCTTCTTCCGCACGAGCCACGGCGCCGAGATCGATCTGGTCCTTGGCTGGCCGGGCGGACAGACGTGGGCGATCGAGATCAAGCGCAGCCTCGCGCCAAGAGTCGAGCGCGGCGCTCATTCGGCGCTTGCCGACCTCGCGCCAGCGCGAGCGCTCGTCGTCTACCCCGGAGGCGACCGCTATCCCCTCTCACCTTCCATCGAGGCGATCGGCCTGCCCGAGCTGTGCGGGCAGGCGATCCAGGCTGGTCGGGGCAGATCGCGCCCGCTTTGACGTGCACGCCCGAGATCACGGGCTGGCAGGGGTCGCCGGATTTGACGCCGGATACACGAGCTACCGCTGCGCCTCCGCGCGCGCACCGGCGGCGCGGTAGCCGGCGCCGATGACGATCGCGCCGGCGACGGCGACGACGAGCGCGAAGATGCCGAGCGCGAGCGGGATCCGGGCGGAGAACAGCAGCGGAAAGCCGGTGACGTTGAGCAGGGCGTGGCTCAGCAGGAGCTGCCCGTAGACGCCGAAGGCGGCGCCGAGGAGGCAGCTGCAGCCGAGCAGCACGGCGCTCTCCCAAACGAGGGCGCGCCAGAGTACGGGGCGATCGAAGCCCTGGATCTTCATCAGCGCGAAGCGGCGGCGGCGCTGCCAGATCACGGCCGCGAGCGACAGCGCGGTGGCGAAGGCGCCGGTGAACAGGATGAGCACCGATATCTGGTTGAGCTGCACGAGGCCGGAGCGGACGGTGGCGCGCTCGATGTGGAAGCGCTGCGAGGCGGTCTGCACGATCAGCCCCGAGGCGGGGCCGAGCGCGCGGCGGGCCTCGCGCGCGACCGTCGCGGGTGAGGCGCGGGGCGCGAGCGCGAGGTTGTAGGCGCTCACGTCGGCGCTTTCCCAGGCGCGGGCGAAGTCTGTTGGGTTGAGCACGACGGCGCCGGGGGGCCAACCTAGGTTGGTGATGAGCGCCGCGATGCGGAACGCCGTCGGTCGCGGTGCGGGCAGCCGGTAGGGCTCGCCGATGCGCAGATGACGCTGCTCGGCGAGCTTCTGCGAGATGACGGTCCAACCGCCCGCGCGCAGCCGGGCGGTGGCGAGCGCGAGATTGCCGGCGAGCAGCTCGCGCGGCGGGAACGGGTGGGCCGCGGTCGACGGCGGCGCGAGCACCCAGACGCGGCGATCGCCATCTTCGAGCAGGCCGCCGCGGTAGAGGCCTACGGCTCGCACGCCTGCAAGGCGTGCGAGCGCCGGCGCGAGGGTGTTGGGGAAGGGCGTGCTCGCGAGCTGGTCCTGTTCGCCGGCGGGCGTCACCCAGACGTCGGTCACGGACGAGATCTGGCGCGCGCCACGTTCGAGACCGCCCTCGAGGTTGGCCCGCGAGCCGAGGATGGTGACGCCGGCGAACACCGCGATCGCGGCGGTGGCGGCGATCGCGAGCGAGCGCATGCGGACGCTCGGGGAGCGCAGTTCGACGGCGGCGATCTCCAGCGACACGGCGCCGAGCCGCCGCTGGGCGCGGTCGAGCAGCGCGATCGTGAGGTCGAGCAGCACGGGGAGCAGCAACAGCAGCGTGAGCGTCAGCGTCGCCATCGCGACGATCGTCGATCCGGGGGCGGCGAGGAAGATGGTCGTCGTCAGCGCCAGGCAGAGCAGACCGGCGCTCAGCAGCGCGACGCGCAGCCGCGCGGGGGAACCCGAGCGCGGGACGCCCGCGTGCTCGCGACGGGTCCAGATGTCGCGCAGCGGCGTCAGCACCCCGATCGCGGCGGCGAGCAGCCCGGCGAGGATCGCGATGGCGAGGCTCTTGAAGGTCACGACCTGCTGCGTGCCAACGGGGAACGCGAACGAGAGGTAGCGCGGGCCAGCGCTGAACACGAGCTTCGCGAACAGCTCGCCGAGCGCGAGCCCCGCCAGCGAGCCGAGACCGCCGAGCACGAGCGCGTCGAGGAGCAGCGCCCGGACGGTCGCGGCGCGGGTGGCGCCGAAGAGCCGCAGCCTGCGGATGTGCGCCTGGCGCAGCGGCATCGTGAGCAGCATCGCGCTGTAGGCGAAGACGAAGCCGACGAGCGCGCAGATCGCGGCGAAGGTCTCGGTGGACTGGTTGACGGGCGTCGCGGCCTGTTCGAAGAGCGTGGCGTCGAACAGCGCGGGCTCGACGTTGAGGCGCCCGGCGGCGAGCCGCCGCAGACCGCGGAGCACCTCCTGTTCGCGGCCGGGCTGGGCCTGCACGAAGATGCGGCTCACCCGACCGGGCAGGCCGATCAGCTGCTGGGCGTAGCGCAGCGGCGCGATCGCGACCGGGCTGTGCACGAGCGTGCCGATTTCCGCTGACTGCAGCACGGTGGCGACGAGCGTCGGCACGGCGCGCGCACCGACTTGCAGTTTGATCGGCACCAGCGACTGCGCCCCGATTTCCCGCGCGACGGGCGCGGGCAGCGCCAGCGCCTGCTGGCCGGCGAGCTGCGCTGGGGAGAGGTGGCGCAGCAGCGAGCCGGCGAGATGCAGGTCCTGGGGATCGGTCGCGATCAGCTCGACGGCACCCTGGCGACCGGTCGGCCCGATCAGATTCACGGGATGTTCGAGCACGGGTACCGCGGCGCGCACGCCGGGCAGACGGCGGACGTCGCCGAGCAGCGCACCGTTGAAGCCCTCGAGGTCGCGCGCTTTGAGTTGGTACTGCGACCGGCCGACGACGGCGCTCGTGAGCTGACGGACGGAGCCGTTGAGGCTAGCGCTGGCGATCTGCGAGGCGAACAGCAGCCCGACGCCGACCGCGATCCCGAGGATCGCGAAGGCCTCCTGGACGAGCACGGTCCTCGCTTTGAGGCGGACCGCGTATAGATACGCGACGGCTGGCAGCTTCACCGGGGGAGTGCTAGCGCTTGATCAGCGCCCCGAAGACATCGTCGGGATCGAACGCGACGATGCGCCCGTCGCGCAGCGTGTAGACGTGGTCGGCGAACAGCGTGGCCTGGGGATCGTGGGTGGCGAGCAGCATCGCGGTGCCGTGCTCGTGGCAGATCTCGCGCAGCAGCGCGAGCACTTCGCGGCTGCGCTGCGTGTCGAGATTGCCGGTGGGCTCGTCGGCGAGCACGAGCTTGGGCTCGGTGGAGAGCGCCCGCGCGATCATGACGCGCTGGCGCTCGCCCATCGAGAGGTGCTCGGCGCGATGCTTGAAGCGTTCCCCGAGTCCGAGCCGTACGAGCAGCGGCTCGATCCGGCGCTTGCCCTCGCGCACGCCGACGTCGAGCCAGAGCTTCATCGAGGCGTTCTGCACGACGGTACCCCCGGGCAGCAGATCGAAGGACTGATCGACGAACCCGAGCTCGTTGAGGCGGTAGCTCGACGCCTCGGCATCCGAAAGCGCGGAGACATCGCGGCCGTCGACGAGCACGGCACCGCTGTCGGGCGCGAGCAGCGCGGCGATGATGTTCAGCAGCGTCGTCTTGCCGGACCCGCTCGGCCCGTAGAGCGCGACGAGCTCGGCGGCCTGCACCTGCAGGCAGGCGCCGTCGACGGCCCGCACGGGGACGCCGTCGCCGACGGGAAAGTGCTTGACGAGGTCGCGCAGCTCGAGCATCAGCCACGTTTCGTCTGCGCTCGTCCCATAGAGTGAGACTCTACTGAGATTTGTGACCTCTTGGCCCCAAGGGATCCTTCGCGCGGCGCCTCAGGTGATGCCAGATGGCGTGATGCTGAAAAGCACGCCTCAGACGTGCGCGAGCGGCTGGATTTGGTCGAGGGTCGGGCCGAGTCGGTCCCGTTCGACTTCGATGTCGTAGGGCGGAGTGGAGCCCGGGCGAGGCCGTGACGTTCTTCCGCGCACTCGCGAACGGCTGCCTCCTGCCGTCGAGTCAGACGAGCTACGTGCTCAGGCTCATGCAGAACATCGAGTCGAGCGAGAGCTGGGGCCTCGGCTCCGCCGGCTTCAACTCCGTCGCCTTCAAGGGCGGCTGGGGCCCCGAGGCCGGCGGCTACCTCGTCCGCCAGTCCGGCATCGTCGACCCCGGCTCGAGCAGTGGCGCCGCGGTCGCGATCGTCAACCAGGCACCCGACTTCGGCGCGGGCACGGAAACGCTGACCCGCATCGCCTCCTGGCTGAACCATCACCTCCACCTGACCGCGCGCGCCAGCAGCGGCTGCAGGGCGGAATAGCGACGTGACGCCAAGGACGCCCGTGGTCCGAGCAGTCGCCGTTGCAGCCGTCATGTCCGGCCTGCTCGGCATCGCTGCTTGTGGCTCTGGGACCACTGTCACGATTACACAAATCGCCGCGACCGCTCCCGAACCGGCGAGCGTCCCGAAGCCCCACATAATCTGGGACCCGATCCCGTTCGCACCGGAACGCAAGGCCCAGATGGTCGCTTACGTCCGTCGCCACTACGGCAGCTTCATGGCGCCCACGTATAAGCTCGAACACCCGCACGTGATCGTGATCCACTACACGGAGACGCCGACGTTCCAGGCGACGTACAACACGTTCGCGCCGGACACTCCCGACCCCGAGCTCCACGAGCTCCCCAACACCTGCGCCCACTTCGTAATCGACAAAGCAGGCGGCATCCACCAACTCGTCCCGCTAGACATCATGTGCCGGCACACCGTCGGCCTGAACTGGACCGCGATCGGCATCGAGCACGTCGGCTACAGCGACCAGGAAGTGCTTAACGACCCGGCGCAGATAAGCGCGAGCCTGAAGCTCGTGCGCTGGCTACGCTGCCGCTACCACGTCGCGATCCGCAACGTGATCGGCCACAACGAGAGCCTCTCCAGCCCGTACCACCACGAGGACGTGCCGGCGCTGCGCACGCAGACGCACTCCGACTTCAACCACGCCGACATGCAGGTCTACCGCAGCCGTCTCGCCGCCACCGGCGGCTGCACGTCAGGCGGTTCGCCTTCCAGCTGGTCCACGGGGATACCGGCGGTTTCCGGCGGATTCCGGCGGGTTTGGGACGAAGGATATGGGTCGTCGTCCTAAACTCTCGGTACGCTAGGCAGCTCGGCTGACAGTCGGCACTGTGGAGTCAGTGATCGCTGGACTGTAATCGCCGTGCAGAAGCTCCGGCGCAGGGTCAAGGCCGTTGGGCCACACCACCGTCCGAGCCTCCTCGTCGATCCGAACCTGCCGGAAGTACTCGGGATCGCGCAAGGGCTCGCCAAGTGTCCCGCGAAGCAAGAAGGCACAATCGACATCGCGCTCAACGCCGTCGTTGAACGCAACTCGCAGGCGATAGCCGTCTAGTAGTTCGACGCTGGTGACTCGAAGCATCACTTCTCCATGCTAGGGCAGCGGCTCGATCGACGCCAGGGGCTCCAGCGCCTGCGCGCGCTCCCAGTTATCAGCGAGCTCCTCGGTATGGAGGCGTGCCCATGCCCGGACAGGCCGTAGCGCACGCGGCGGAAGCGATCCATTGAGAACCTGCAGGGTCGCGAGCTCGATCTGCGCGACTTCGACGATCACGGGTGCTTGCTTTAGCGCCCGGATTTTCACGTCTTTGGCGGCGTGGGCGATGCCGTTGCGGACGAGGAGCGCGGCGAGGGTGGAGGGCGGTTCCCCAGCGTTGGCGGCGAACTGGGTGAGCTTGTCGGCTTGGGGGTCGGGGAGGACGATCTGGATCTTGCGGCTCATCGTGTTCGCTCCTGGGTTCGCTCGGGTTCCCGCGTGAGGCCGTGAAGGACACGTGCGAGGCCGGGGATGGCGTGTTGGCGGCTCGGCGCGATCATGGGCCGGCAGTCGATGTCGGGCAGCTCGGGGTGCGCGAGCGAGCCGCGCCGCCAAGCACGACGCAGCATGAGCAAGACTGGCGCGAAAACTGGCGCAAGAGCCCTCTCTGCTGGCGGAGCAAGCTCCCATATCGGCAGCTGGGCGCGGCGGTTTGCACTGGCCCCGGCGCGGCGTCGTATGGCCTCTACCCCCGCTTTGCCGGACGCTCCTTACCGACCCGACGAGGCTCTCGCAGGAGCGCCATTATGAGGAACTCGATCACCGCTGCGCGCCAACGGCCTTCGGCAGGCCCTCGGCGAGCGCGAGCAGCCATCGCACCAGATCGCACCTGCTGCGTGAGCGCGACCTCGGCGCGCAGACCAGGCACACCCCGCAGACCGCGAGTGAATAGTACCATCACTCAAGATGGCTGCATTTGGTCGAATCGTCGTCCCCAAGGGCAAGCGCGGCGGGAGCCAGATGTCCGCCCCCTCCCACATCCTCAAGCCTGCTTGATTGCCGGTGGACCACAGCGAGCGTCTGCGGATCGCGGAAGCGTTGAACGGCAGAGCCGAGGCGCTTGCTTGCGCGCATCGATACCGCGAGGCGCTCTGGTGTCTCAAGGACGTGCTCGAGCGGTTTGGAGCCGCCAGGGACGGGGAGCTTGGCGGGCAGGTGCAGATTGCGCTGGCCTGCAGGGGCAGCGTGTTGATTGCGCTTGGCCGCCTGGCGGAGGCCGGCGATGCATTCGACGAGCTGTGCCGGCAGACGCGCGATGCCCGCGATCCGGCGAGGATGCTTACACATGCCCGGAGACTGATCGCGGAGACGCTGCGCGAACTCGCAAACGAACTGCACGAGGTAGAACGCTTTGAGGAGGTGACCGCCGTCGTCGATTTGCTGCTGAATTACTTCGACCGCGAGGACCCGCGGGAATGCGCGGTGCTTGTCCTCGATGGGTTGCTGCTCAAGGCCAGAGCCCTCGCCTGCTTAGACCGCGACTCAGACGCCATTGCGCTGCTGTATGAGTCGGTGGCGCAGCTGGGAGATATCGACGAGCCTGGCGTGAGGGCAAGCACAGGAATGGCGCTGAACGAACTGGTCAACCTACTGGTCGGCTCCGGTCAGCAGGACCTGGCTCTCGACGTGGCCAGCGACATGCTTCGACGTTTTCGCGATACGGCTGAGCCCGAGCTGCAGCAATGGGTTGCCCGCGCGTTGCGCAACCAGGCGACTCTGCTGATCGGCAAAGGCTGTTACGAGGAGGCGCTTGCGCTGCAGGAAGAGGCGCTGAAGCGATTCGGCGAGCAGCCGCCACAGGGAGAGCCGTACGCCGCACTCGACGCGCTGTGTGCAAGAGCATGGCTGTTAGACAAACTTCAAGGGTCACAGGATGCCATTGCCGCCCTCGAGGAAATCGTTGATCGCTATAGCGAAGAGACTGCGTCCTATGCGCAGGTGAAAGTCGCCCAGTCGCTCTGGAATAGAGCAGCGATTCTGCTCCAGAATGGTCGCCATACCGAGGCGATAGCGGTTGCCGATCGTCTTTGCGAGCTCTTTGACGAGAGCGATGATCCGGAGGTGCAGGTAAGCGTCGTGGTCGGCCTGACCTGCAAGGCAGCGGCATTGGAGAAGCTGGAGAACTGGGATGAGGCCGTCGCGGTCGCCGACACGGCTCGCGCGCGCTGGGCCGACGCGCGCGACCCCGACGTCATTGACGCCGTGGGCGACATATCCGGGCACCGCGCGCATTGCCTCAAGCGGATGGGCCGGTATGACGAGGCGATCGACGCGTGGAACGAGATCGCAATACGTTACGCAGGCACCGACTCGCCGCGCTTGCGGAACACGGTGGAGACCGCGCTGCGGGAGAAGGCCGGGGTGCTGGCCGTCGTGGGCGAGTCCGCGGAAGGCGTTGTCGTCGCCGACGCGGTGGTCGCGCGCGCCAATGACGCCACCGACGACAACCGGCGTATTCGCCTTGTGAAATCGTTGGTTGTCAGGGGCACGGCGCTGCTTGCGGACGGGCGCCTCGAGGAGGCGTTGGCAGCCTTCGACGAGGTCATCATGGATTTCGCCGGCGCCGTCGAGCCGGAAATACGCTGGGCGGTCACGCAGGCGCTGAACTGCAAGGCGGCAGCGCTCGAGGCTCTCGGTCGCGACGAGGAGTCCGGCGCCGTATTCCGAGATATGTCCGATCGCTTTGGCACCGAGGCGCTGGCTCTATTCGACGAGATCGTCGATAGCTTCGCGGACTCGTCCGACTCGCAACATCGCGAGGGGGCTGTGCATGCGCTCCTCCGCAAGGCGACGGCCCTCGACCATCTCGGCCGCGAGCGCGATGCGCACACGGCGCTTACAGAGCTGATCACGCGTTTCGCGGACGACATGAGCGGCGGTATACCGCTGCTCGTCGTGGAGGCTCACGAAGCACGTGAAAAGCTCGACGCCGAGGGAGGCGCCCGCGCGGATGGCTGATCGTGGACCGTGCCGCCCGCAGCGTGGCCGAAGCCTCCCGTAGCAACTCAGGCGCGCAGCGCCCGGCACGCGGCGGCGGCATCGGCGAGCCGCGCGTTCAGACGTCGTGCGAAAGGCTCTTGACACCAAAACGTGATGTCTTTATCACGAAAACGTAGTAGAGCACCTCTACATGAGCGACCCTCCCGAGCCGATCGGCGTACTGTTTCCTCTCGGAGGACCGGTGCCTGGAGTCCCGCTGTGACCTCAGCGCGCTCGGTCGTGGCCGCAGGAGCTGCCGGCACGACGGGTGCTCGTTGACGGCAGCAACGAGCGCGCCCTGAGCGGCATGTTCGGCGACCCGGTGCACTTCGGCAAGGTCGTCGACCGGATCGAGCTGGACACTCGGATTCCTCTCACCAGCTGGCGCGAGCCATTGACTGCGCGCTTCGCACGCGCGGGAGTGGTGCTCGAGGACGCCCCACGCGAGGAACTACTCGCGTGGGGCGATGGCGGTCCCTACGCGACGATGGCCGCAGCGCGCTACACCGCACAGAGCGCCCGTCGCACGAGCTCGGACACCGCAACAGCCTTTGACGTGCAAATGGGCATCGACGAGGTAGATCGGCACCTGCGCGACGATGATGGCGTCTGAGCAAGCCAGCGGGAGTATGCCCGACGGCCAACTACTCACCGGACATGTGGCCGAGTGGACCGAGCTTCTCGCTCTTCTGCAGGAGCGGCGCGGGCTGACAGTCATCGTCGCCGACCCGCTCAGCGGTACCGGCGCGCTGCTTTCGGCGGCGCTGAAACACAGCGCTCTAACAAGCGTGCTCGTCGACGCCCGCCGCTGCGCCAACCCGACTGACCTGGCGATAGCGATCGCCGACGAAGCGATCGCGGCCCTGGCGCCTAACGCTACCGCCTGGTGGATGGGAGCGGCACCGCCGAGCAGCACCGCGAGCCTTCGCGTCTCGCGGCTGCTCGACAAACACGGCATCGATCCCCAGCGCCTGCGCTCGGGCGATGGACGACCGGGCAGCAGCCCATTCGACGCGCTGGCACTAACCACTGTTCTCGCGGACGGTCCCGTGACGCTCGCGATCGACCATCTCGGCTACATGCTCGCGAACATCCGCGACGCCGCCGCCAGAGAGATCCTCGGGGCGCTCCGGACGGCACGCCAGCAAACCAGCGATCTCGACCTGCTGCTCGTCGACCATCCAGACGGGCCGGTCAGCCGGGCTCTTAGTGACGAACGGCACCCTTTGTATCGGGCCGGCGAGCGCCTGCGCATTCGCCGCCCAGCGCCGTCACGGATCGTCGAGGATCTCGCAATTACAAAGCCGCTCATCAGAACACCTGTCGCGTTGCTGCGCGCCGCGGCCGAGCTCGCCACCGGCGTGCCTGCCCTCACCTGGCAGGCAATAGCCCTCGCACCAAACGATGGAGAGAGCCCGACGCGCGCGCTCTCCGGCTGGGAAACGCTGCGGCGCGCCACAGCGGTCTCGGTGCGACGAGAGTGGGATCTCCTGCGCCGCGTTCACCCCGCAGCGCAAACCATCGTTGCCGCTGTCAGCCTCGGGCTCAAACCCCACAACGCGCCTGCCGCCAGCAAGACAATCGACGACGGACTCAACCGACTACGCGACGTGGGCATGGCCTGGCAACCAGCCGAGCGCACTTGGGCAATCGCCGACCCCCTCCTCTCCGCCTACGCACGCGAACACGCCCAGCCATAGGCGCTCCGGCGGCGAGCCTTCGCCCGCATCCCCGCAGTCCGCGATGCTCGGTGATGTAGCGACTACACGCGGGGCAGAAAATGGCTCTACCGCCTACTTCACGTGCACGCCGCTGATCGCGCGTGAGATCACCAACTGCTGGATCTCAGCCGTCCCCTCGAAGATGTCGTAGATCAGCCGGCGGTGGCTTCGCAGAGCCGTTTTGGCTTACCCATGCGGAATCGACCCCGACGGAATCCGGTGGAATCCGGCCGAATCGGGACACGACTGGCGCGAGACTGGCGCGCAGTATCCGGGGAGGTATGTCCTTGCGCCGACCCGCCCCCACGCGGGAACGCCCGATGCAGTCGTCGCACCACAGCGCATCATAAGGCCAGTCGCCCAGCTCGGCCCACGGGCACCTACTCAAGCAGCAGGGCGAGCACCGGCGCCGGCAACGCCCACGCAGGGTTCGACAGATCGAGGACCGTCCGCGTAGCCACCACGCCCGCAGAGAACTTCCCCTCGATCACCCTCGCCTCAGCACGCCATCCGGAGGACACCCACTTCGACTCGATCGGCACGGTGTGCGCCGTCCCCGAGGGAGTCGGCACGGCGAGTGCAGCGAAGTCGAGTTCCTTCCCTCCGCCCGTCCGCAGGTACCCGATGGAGTCGTCGTCTTCCCATCGCCCGGGCTCGAGCTCGTCGATGGCTCGGGCCAGCGCAAGGCCGAGACACGCCTCGGTGAGACGAGTGAAGTCAGGGTGTGGGAGTCCGGCCCGCAGCCGCGAACCAAGCCATGCGAGCAGGGGGTCACAGAGGTAGAGCTTCGACTGGGCCCCAGCCACTCTCCGCCCGTCCTCATCGACCTGGTGGCACCAGATCGCCGCGTAGGTACGGACGAGACGCATAAGACGCAGGTCGGCCGTCTGGCGGCTCCCATAGCCGAGATCCTCGGCAAGCGCTCGACGGTTGAGCGGCGAGGTGCAGCGGCCCTCGAGCGCGGACAGGAGCTTCGGCACCGAGTCCTCCCCCGCCTCCGGATCGACGTCTCGATGCAGCCATGCCGCCAGGTCCCGCAAGAACGCCTCGCTAACCTCGCCGGTCTTGTGGTGCTCCGCGACCGCCCGCGGAAAGCCTCCCGAAGTGAGGTACGCCTGCCAGGCGAGGTCGAGCTCGTCCACGAACAGCTCGAGCGACTCCGCGACATCGCGAGCGGCCTCGTCCTGGAGCGCCCACGGCGAGAGTCGGGCGGGCAGGGGAATCTCCCTGCCCGCAGCGGTGAGCACGTCCCGGAAGCTCATCGGATGGAGAATCCGCGATCTTCTCCTCGCGGAGCTCCCGGCCCTGCCGGCGAGCAGGTCGCGCTCCACCTCGGCCTCCCGATCCCAAGAGGAGCCAGTGCACACCACCGTGTCGGCACCTAGCTCGGTGTTGTCGCGGAGATACTTCAGCGCTTGCGTCCAGCCCCGGAGCCCGGTCACCTCGTCGAGCAGCCAGACGCGAGGAGCCTCCCCCACCGATCTGGTGAGCTCCCGGCCCAGCTTTGCCACGCGAGGCAGGTCAGACGCACGCATCCCGTCAGTCGGCACGTAGACGAGCTGGCGCGGATCCACGTCCCCGCGTCCACACAAGCTCGCCGCCGTATCCTTCAGCAGCACGGACTTGCCAACCCGCCGAGCCCCCCGCAACACGACGAGCTTGTCGTCGACCGGGCCATCGGCCACGTCATCGAGCAGGCCCGAGCGATAGCCCAAGTCATAGGCAGCCCTGGCACGCAACATCTGGTCGCTCTCCACCCAGGCGATGGCATCTGCACCCGTGGCCGCCGCACGCCACCAGGGGTTACGATCGCGGAGCCGCTCGCGCAGTTCATCGTCCCTCATGGGATGAACCTACCAGAATGGCCCCCGTCCTGGTAAGGATACATGTCGCGAATCTCCCCGGTCTTGGTAAGCAATTGACCTACACCACCTCATCCACTCGCCAGCGCGAACGCGAGCGCTACACCATCGGCGGTCCCAGCGCCGGCCACCCGCCCCCCTGGAGGACCTACGCTTCACCGTCCGCGCGCCCCAGGTAGGCGTCGAGCTGTGCGGCCGCCTCGCTCTCGTTGCCGGGCATCAGGTGACCGTAGAGGTCGAGTGTGATCTGGATGCCCGCGTGGCCCATGTACGTCGAGAGAGCCTTCGCGTTGACCCCGGCGGCGATCATTAGCGACGCGAAGGTGTGCCGGTTATGCGGAACTCCGCATAACAGGCATTACGCGGACGGCGGGGTTATGCGCCCTGCCGGGCTGTTTGGGCTGGTTGGGGCGCTGCCGGTGGTGATCTTGTCCGCATAACGGCGGGCGGGTTGGGGTTAGCGTCCGAGCGCGT